>Ga0209963_1000055_pt1 | contig 545323 bp, 535 predicted proteins | sample ThiBio_1000_biof_2_FD_183957 | JGI IMG/M metagenome (GOLD analysis project Ga0209963, IMG submission 183957) | Wastewater bioreactor microbial communities from Cape Town, South Africa - Thiocy_cont_1000_biof (SPAdes) | ecosystem: Engineered > Bioreactor > Thiocyanate-remediating >...
TTCAACAGCCGGATCCGCGACGAGTGCCTCAACATCAACAGCTTCTACTCGCTGCTGCACGCGCAGGTCATCATCGGCGACTGGAAGGACGAGTACAACCACCACCGCCGGCACTCCTCGCTCGGCTACCTACCCCCAGCCGAGTACGCTCGACAGTGCACCCATCAAATGGAAACCGACGACTCACAGAACGTCCGGACCGAATGAAGGGGGCGGCTCAGCTGGTCGAGTGCGCCGTCACAGCGGCATGGCTGCTGATCACCCCGGGATCCGGTGTGGCGATGGTGCGTGATGGAGCGAAGCAGCGGGTCAAGGCGCTGAGTGAACTCGCTCTAACGGGCCGCGACGTCAGTGAGTTGCTGGCGCAAGCCGACAACGTAATCAAGCAGCTATCTGCCAGCGAGGGGCCGCGAGCGTTTGTATTCGAGCAGCGCTGTCTGGCGTTGAAGGACGGCAGAAACTGGTACATCACGTACCGGGCACTGTCTGAGCAATCTCACAGTGGCATCACGATCTCTGACTTCTATTCCAGCGTGGACCCCTCCAGTCCGATCGGGGTCGCGTTCAATCCGTCCGCGAGCAACGAAACGCATGGCGCGAATCTAGGTCTAGCGGCATGCGCTCTCGTCCTGGCGATCGACTCGGAGGAGAAGGCGCGCGCCAAGCCGCGCCGATCGGCTGAACTTAAGCGGATTGTTCGAACGCTAGGTCTCGATGGCTCCTAATGAAGACCACTCGTGATCTGGATCACGTCGGCGGCTGCGCCAAGGGTGCCCGCGGCTAGTCGGGTACCGAATGATGCGTATGGGATCACCTTCCGGGCGACCGTGCGAATGCGTTCGGCGAGTTTCGCGCTCTCCTTGTCGTCTCCGAGCGAATCCGCCAGCATCGTGAGGACACCCAGTAGTTCGTGCACCCTACGAAGTAGATCGACACTGCCGAAGGCTTCAGATTCGCGGTACACCGCACGGCACGACGCGATGAGTTCGAAGATGTAGCGGCGTTCCGGTTCCCGCATCGAAATCTCGCCGGAGTTCAGAATCGAGTCGAGTTCGTCGAGCGCGTCCATGCTCGCGCTTCGCGTCGGCGCTGCGAGGGGGACTGCAAGCTCGGTCGAATCAATGAGGTCACCAGTCGCGTAGAGCATGTCGATCAGCTCTTGGCTGAAGAGCGGCAGTTCCGCCTGTCCGGCCATCTCACCCCATGCCCGATCGGGGACAAACACTGCGGCGGTCCACATCGGCATGAAACGCAGGTAATGGTCGACACGCTGACCAGATGACTTCATGGCTGCGAGAAATCGGTCAACGTCTCCCAGCAGTGCGGCTGCGTGCGCTTGGGTTCGCCACGCGTCAAGATCGCCCGTGTGAGTGGTCCGCAGCATGTGGACGTTCTTTCCGGGGGGGATGTTCTTCCATCCCGTAAGCATGTCGGCGAGTTCTCGCGCCGGGTTTGTCATTGTGTACATCCAGCCTCTCGTTGATGGGAACCGGCCGACAGGCGGATTACTCGCGCTGCGCGTTTTTGAATGCCGAGTGGAGCATGTCGGTTGAAGCCGAATCTGCACTCAATGTATCCGTCGGCAATCATTGAGTGCGCGGCGGATCGGTGGCGAAGTGTCTGGTCATTGCTTGGTGGCCGGCGCATAGTCGGACGCCACACCGAATCGACTACCTCACCTCCTTGCGCCTCTGGGCTGAGACGCGATCTCGGGGGCCGCAGGGGGAGCGGCGCTCAGGTGTTGACGAGCTGCGCGGCGCGCTGGTGGGAGACGCCCATGATCGTGCCGATATCGCGGACGGGGATCTCGGCGGCGGCGAGGCGCTTCGCGAGGCTGACGGCACGGTCGGATGCTGCGCGCTCGAGGGCGGCGGCGTCCGATCGTGCTGCGCTGATCGCGTGCGTCTCGGCGAGCACGTCGAGTCCGTTCACGTCGGACACGGTCACGGTCACGGCGATGTCGTCGGGTGCGACGTCGAGTGTTGCGGCGATGTACTCGCGGGCGGTGCTCTCGGCGTCGCCGAGGCGGCGGGTCTGGGTGAGCCCGTCGAGGTCGGGGATGCGGATCATCCACCATTTCCCGTCGCGGCTCGCGGTGGCGGTGTAGTGCTTCATCGGGTGACTCCTTCCAGTGCGGCGGCTTCGCGCATGTCTGCGCCTAGTTCGATAGCTTCGGCGGCGGCTAGGTACTCGGCCGAGGTGATCTCGTCGGATTCGGTGGCTGCGCGGCGGAACCACGCGGCCCGCCCGCGGGAGCGGGCGATGTTCTCGGGGCTATATGTGTCGCTCATTCGCCTTCCTCCATTGCTTTGAGCAGGTTCCGGTACACGCCGGGGCTGATGGTGCGGTGCCCGTCGGGGAGCGTGAAGGTCGCTCCGGTCGGGGACTGCCAGACGGTGTGCGATCCGACGGTGCGGAGGGGGCTCCATCCGGCGTTGCGCATCATCTTGACGACCTTGCGTGTGGGTTGCTCGCTGATCATGAGAATAGTCTAGCCCGACTAGACACTACAAGTCAAGTCGGGCTAGACAAAGGCGGATCGACCTTACCGCTTGCGGTGTGTCGCGTGGTCTTGATAAGCTCAGCTTGCGCGATAAATGACGAAAGGCCCGGCGACTCTGCCGGGCCTTTCGCGTTCCCGCTGCCCTGGCCAAAGGGGGTGAGTCCGATGTGACACTCCCTGGGTCCATAGCTTCCCCAGCCGTGCCCGGCTTGGGGGCGCGCCCCGCCGCCGCTGACCCTCACCTTCTGCCCTCACGCACCCGTCGTCGAGTCGCCGCGCATTCTGCGGGCGCCGCGGGTCGATTCTTGGCGCACACGGTCGCGGGCGCTGTGGGGCGTTGCTCTACCTACCGATCGAGCGGAGGGAGTCTCACATGTCACTGAGTGACGACGTGAACGCGGGACCGCCGGAGGCGCCGCGTCGGCGAACGAAGATCGACGACTGGCTTGACCGGCTCGACGCCGCCGACCGCGAGGCGGCGATGCGCGCCCTGAGCGACCCCGCGTGGCGGCATGTCGACGTGCATGCGCTGCTCGCCCGGCACGGGCTCGACGTCTCTGACGTCCAGGTCGGGAAGTATCGGAGGGCGCTGAATGTCGCTGGCTGACGAGGTGCGCGCAACGGTGCCCGATGTCCCCGCGGAGTGGCGCGCGCGGCAAGTGGTCCGCGGTGACGAGGTCGAGATCGTGACGGGGCCTATCGAGCCGGTCGCGACCGACGCCGAGCTGCTCCGCTCGTTCGGGTACGACCCGGCCGAGATCGAGGTCGTCGGGACGATCAACCAATGGCGCAAGCAGCTCCCCGACGGGCAGTGGCGGGTGTCGTACTTCTTCCGCTCTCGGCCGCGTTCGGCGAAGCTCGATCTTCCCGCGCTCGCCGCCGCCGCCCGCCGCAAGCCGCGGCCCGCGTTGCGGCCGGTCGAGTCGGGTCCGGTCACCGTCGCCGTGCTCTCTGACCCGCAGATCGGCAAGACGGGTTCGCGGGGCGGCACGCCTGAGCTGCTCGAGCGCCTCGAGGTCAAGAAGGCCGCTCTCGCACGTCACCTCCGCGACCGGAAGCCGGCGCGCACGGTGCTCGCGGAGGCCGGCGACCTGTTCGAGGGGTTCGAGTCGGGCGGCAATCCGGCGTTCACGAACGATCTCTCGCTCGCGCAGCAGATGGACATGGCCGGCCTGATCCTGTTCGACTTCGTGTCGATCCTTCGCCGGCATGGGCATGTCGACGTGCTCGGCGTGCCGTCCAATCACACCGCGTGGCGGTCGGGGAAGCGGCAGCTCGGTCGACCGGGCGATGACTTCGGCCTTCACGTGCACCGGCACGTCGAGCGCCTCGCGCGTGCGCACGGGTTCGACGTCGACTGGCATCTGCCGGGGCAGCACGACGAGGCGGTCACGCTCGATGTCCTGGGGACCGTGCTGGGCGTCGTGCACGGCAACCAGTACCGGGCGGGCCGGGCGGTCGAGTGGTGGCGGGGGCAGCAGCACGGCGGGCAGCCAGTGGGCGCCGCCGACGTTCTCGTGACCGGCCACTTCCACTCACTGTCGGTCATGCCGACCGGACGCAATCCGTACACGGGACGGGCGAAGTGGTGGCTTCAGGCGCCGACGCTCGACAACGGGTCCGACTGGTTCCGCAACCTCACCGGGGACGACTCCGATCCGGGGCTCCTCGTGTTCGACATCACCGAGCGTGGGTTCGACCTTCAGTCGCTCACGGTCCTATAACCGCCGGGCTGATATTCGCCCGACATAAGCCGACCGCACGAGTCGCCCGCAGGGCGCGCGGTCGAGGTGGCGCCATGCGCGCCCTGTAACCGCGGACGCAGAGACAACGCGCGGCACGTCGGCCCGGCGTGACAGAGAGGGCGGCGGGCGGGCGCCGTGAGCCCACAAGGCCGGCGCCCGCCCGCGACAACCATCCACGAGCCCTCGGCGACGCCGGGGGCTCTCGTCATTCAAGGAGGGCACACCGATGAGTGATCCGACCGTGTCGGCTTCGGAGCCGGCAGAGATCGCACCCGACGACGCCGAATGGCAGCTCGAGGGCGACGAGAGTCTCGGCGACGCCGACGACCAGGCCCGTAACGGCGAGGTGACCGCGTGAGCGCCGCCTCGGACTACTACTCGAACGGCATCAACCTCAACGGGGGCCAGTTCGGCGCCCCGCGCGAGAACGGCCGCAAGCATCGCGGCCAGGACATCTCGCACTCGGTGACGCCTGGCGCGGTCGCTGTCCCCGCGCTGCACGCGGGCGTGGTCGTGTCCAAGACGGTCCCGAGCAGCGATCACGGCTTCGGCTACTCGACGGTGGTCCGCAGCGTGCTCGACGGCATGCTGTTCGACTTCCGGTATGCGCACGGCGCGTGGGCGTCGCAGCAGCCCGTCGGTGCGCAGATCGCGCAGGGAGGGATCATCCTGTGGGAGGGCAACTCGGGCGCGACGGTCGGCTCGTGCGTGCACCTCGAGCAGCAGCGTGTCGGCGGCGGGTTCCTCGACCCGCTGCCCGAGATTCGCCGTGTCGCGGCCGGTCGCCTGACGTCGGCCGCGCCCGTCCCGGTGCCGGGCCGTCCCGTGATCCGCAAGGGCTCGAAGGGTCCCGCGGTCGGTGACCTTCAGCGCCGCCTGAACCGCGACTACCCGCTGTACTCGCACCTGGACGTCGATGAGGACTTCGGCAACGCGACCGACCGCACGCTGATCGAGTTCCAGACGCGCGCCGGGCTCGAGCCCGACGGCGTCGCCGGCCCCAAGACGTGGGCCGCGCTGGGGTTCTGATCAGCGGCCTACCCGCCGACATCGACCCGCCCGACCTTGAGCCGGTGCCAACCCTCGCGGACCTTCACCGCGACGGGTTGGCGCTGGCGGTCGGGTGGGGCGCGGACGGTCGGCCTACACACTTCACGCCCTCACGGGAGGGCCACGCGAGGCTCGGCGCGGTAATGCGCCGCAACGCCGACCGCTGCAAGGCATGGCGCGAGAGGGGGACGCGATGACGCTCACACGCACGACGGCGGCAGCGCTCGCCGGGGTCGTCGGGTTCGCGGTGATACCGGACCAACCGCGGATGAGCCCGAGCCCGGAGGCGCTGGTGTCGCAGCAGGCGGACCCGCCAGAGTTCGCAGTGTCGGCCGCTGATCGCGCCAGTCCGCCGCGACACCGCCACCAACGTCCCTAGGGGTGAGGAGGTGGGGCGGTGTCCGAACGTGGGGACCGTTCGACCGGCGATTCGGTGTGCCGATGCTACTGCGGCCCGGTCTACACCGCCAGGGGTAGGAGTGTGTTGCGTGCGGCCCGCTCGACGAGCACCGGGATGAAGTCGCGTATGCGTGCCCCGTCGAACCGGTAGTAAGCGGCCATGACGGCGTCCGCAACCCGCTCGGTCGGGATCGCGGGGAATCGCTGGTGGAGACGGCGCACCACGTCGGCGAGCGGCTCTGTCTCGTCAACAACGTTCGACATGAATCGAGGCTACGCCCGGGGGTGGTCCGGGGGGAAGGGTCGGTGAGTCGCGATGCCGCACTATGCGCCCAAGCTGTCAGAGTCGGAACGCAAGCGGCTGACCGCGATCGTGTGCCCGCCCGGTGCGAAGTGCCACATGTGCGGGAAGGTGCTTCGTCGAGGGTTGCGGCGGGGGCATCCTGACGGGCCGAGCCTTGACCACAAGATCCCGGCGAAGCAAGGCGGGACATGGGATCTGTGGAACCTGCTCCCAGCGTGTTACGGATGCAACAGTGGGCGGCGTGACCGCCCCATCCCGGCACGGCGCGGCATGAGGTCACGCAACTGGGGCGGACGCGGCGATACCTGACCCGCCCGCGACCGCACCGACTGCCCGCGACCGCGCACCAGCCCCGCCCGGCCCGCACACCCGCGGGGAAACATCACGAGTTTTTGCAGCCCCCTTCGCACGATCCACCCGCGCCGCGCTCAAAAGTCCCTCTCTCCTACGTCTCCCAACCAGGAGTAGGTACGTGCAGGGTTGTGCGACTGGCTGACGCCGCTTCGCACTCAGTCGGTCCTCGTGTGTTGTCGCGGGGTTCGACGCGGCAGGCGGGCGCTGAGCGCTTCGAGCCGCCGAGGTCGGATGAAAGATCGGAGGTTGTTGTGCCGCTGCCGAAACACGGGACGGTTCGCCGATACAAGGCGGGATGCCGTTGCTCGCCCTGCACCGACGCGAACACGGAGGCGAATCGTCGCTATCGCGAGAACCGCCGTCGTCGGGAAGGTCGGGAGGCGCCTCGTACCTCGCGCGCGAAGGACGTACCTGCGTCCCGCGACGCACCTACGCGCAAGCCGTCCAAGCGCCCTGCACATGACCTGTCCGACGCCGAGGTAGATCGGGCGCTCGACGACATCGCCGTGCAACTCAAGGCCGGCCCGATCGAGGCGGCAGCGCGGGAGGCGCTGTCTGGCGAGGCGTCCGCGGAGGTGAGGTTGCGGCGCGAGGTCGCGTTCCGCGGCGCGCGCGCTCTCGACGACCCGGCAAACGCGCGCTTCTACGCGTCGACAACGTCGGCCCTTCTCGCGGTGCTCGACTCGCTCGCGAAACTCGCGCCGAACAGCAGTGGGGAGGCGAAGGCTATTGAGCAGCTCATGGGTGCGCTCGGCTCCGGCCGGAGTTCCCGACGCCGAGCCGCGGTGGATGACGCCCCGCAATCCGGCTCGGGAGACGATCGCTGACGAGCCGATAGCGGTCATGCGGGTCATGGGATCGGATCCGATGCCGTGGCAGCGCGACCTGTTCGAGGTGGCGTTCGAGGTCGACGCGTCCGGGTTGCTCTGGTATCGCGAGATCGTCGTCGTGATCATGCGCCAGAGCGGCAAGAGCACGATCGTGATCCCGTGGGGCGTTCACCGCATGATCGGGTGGGGCGAGCGTCAGTTCCTGCTCTACATCGCGCAGACCCGCGACAAGGCTCGCGAGAAGCTGCTCGAGGAGCACTTCTTCCACATCAACCGTTCGCCGCTGCGGCGCCTGCTCGTGCCGAACCGTTCGGGGAAGATCCTCCCCGTCATGGTCAACGGCTCGGAGCATCTGAAGTTCACGAACGGGTCGAAGTGGTCGATTGACGCGCCGACGGAGGACGCGGGCCACGGTGGGACGCTCGGGCTCACGGTCGGCGATGAGATCTTCGCGCTGCGTGACTCGCGGCTCGAGTCGGCGCTCATGCCGGCGACGGCTGCGGTCGATGACGCGCAGTCGCTGTGGATCTCCACGCCGGGCGAGAGCAAGACGAAGAGTCCGTTCCTGTGGGGGAAGGTGTCGAAGGGACGCAGCCGTGTGGAGCTTGCGCGGGCCGACCCGACGCAGCTCGACCGGTCGCGGTCGCTGTATGTGGAGTTCTCCTTCGCGGACGACGAGGATCCCTACGACCCGATGACGTGGTGGCGCCGCATGCCGGCGCTCGGGTTCACTCAGACGCTCGAGAAGATCCAGAGCTTCGCCGACTCGATGGGCGAGGCGGAGTTCCGGCGCGCCTTCGGATGCCAGTGGGGCGACGACTTCGCGTCCGATTGGAAGATCCCGCGCGAAGCGTGGGAGGCATCGCGCGACGTCGATTCGACGATCGCCGACGACCAGCTCGTCTACGTGTTCGACGTTGCGCCTGACTCGGCGTGGGCTTCGATCTCCGTCGCGGGAGTGCGCGACGACGGACGCATTCACGTCGAGGTGATCTCTGACGGGCTCGGCACGGACTGGCTCGTCGACGGAGATCCCTCCCGCGGGCTCGTCGGGATGCGTGACATTCACGCGGCCGATCCCGGCGATATCTGGTACGAGCACAAGTTCGCCGGGTTCGTCGTTCCTCGGATGCGAGACGCCGGACTCGAGCCGCAACCCATACCCGCGCAGGACATCGCGATCAGCGGGCCGGCGCTACTCGACCTTGTGTTGAACGACCAGATTCGGCAGCTCGGACAGCAGGAGCTTGAGGAGCAGATCGCGTCGGCCGCGACGAGGGTATCCGGCGACGTGTGGCGTTGGGCTCGCGGCAAGTCAATGCGGGCGATCACGGGATTAACGTCGGTCAGCCACGCCGCGCAGATCCTCACGCGCACGCTCCCGGAGCTGGCATACGACCCGCTAGCCGCGCTGCGAATCGCGAACGGGCTTACCAAGAAGGAGGCTGCATGAACGACGAACAAGCCAAGAAGCGCCGCAAGGAGCGCATCGCGAGCGGGTTCGAGCTGATCGGGATCGCGCTCGTCGTGGTGGGTATCGCCCTCTGGGCGCCGCCCGTCGCGCTGATCGTGGCGGGGCTCGGGTGCTTCGTCATCGCTCACCCGATCCCACGGTGGTGGGACCGGTGAGCGTCCTCACGCGCGAAGTCGAGCAGCGTGACATCACGGGAGCGGATGTGTGGGGGCCTGACTGGGAGGCGCCGCCGAGCACGTCGACCGCGATCCCCGCCGTCTACGGAGCCGTCCGCCTCATCGGGGACGAGTGGGCGCAGGCGCCCATCACCGTGACCGAGCCGCGAAACGGCGAGCTGGAAATGGTCGACCTGCCCCTGATCCTCGAGGATCCCGACCCGTACCTGTCCGAGTTCGAGTGGCGCTTCGCTCTCGTGGCTGCGCTCAAGCTCCGGGGCAACGCCTACGGGCTGGTCGATGACGGACGCCGCTTCTGCCGGTGGTTGCCGAACGAGTGGGTGACGGTCGACGAGTCGAACCGCATGAAGCCGGTCTATCGCGTCAATGGGCGTCCGATGGACCTCGTCAAGCAGGGCGGGAATCTCGTGCATATCCGCGAGTTCACTCAACCTGGCTCCGTGGTCGGCCTGTCACCGATCGAACACTTCGCGGCCACGTTCGAGACGAGCGCACTCGCGCGGCAGTACGGGCGCCGCTGGTTCAAGGGCTCGTCGATGCCTCCTGCGATCCTCTCCGCCAAGACGCCACGGATGGATCCGGCACTGCTCGTCGAGGCGCGCGACGACTTCGTGAAAGCCGCGAAGTCCGGGCTTCCAGTCGCGCTCCCTGGCGAGTGGGACTACACGAAGATCACCGTCACGCCCGAGGAAGCGCAGTTCCTCCTCACCATCCAGGCGACCGCGAACGAGGTTGCCGTCATCTTCGGTGTGCCGCCCGAGAAGGTGGGCGGACGTGCGGGCTCCAGCCGCTCCTACTCGAACGTCGAAATGGATCAGGAGCTGTTCGAGATCGAGACGCTGGGCGGCGTATCCGGCCGCGTCGCGTCGGGCTTGAAGCCCATCCTTCGCCCTCGTCAGCGGATCACGTTCGATCTCACGGTGCTGAAGCAGCCGGGTGCGCTCGAGCGGGCGCGGATCGACACCGAGGAGCTGCGCAACGGCACGACGTTCCTCGAGGAAGCGCGGCGCGCGAAGGGCAAGAAGCCGCCGACCGCGAAGCAGATCGCGGACTGGCAGCAGTGGTACTCGACGACCAAGAGCGCGGCCGAGTCGCTCGCGACCTCGATCGCAATCGCACAGAAGGAGGGGTAATGACCCAAGTCGTTGAACGGCGAGCGTTTCAGCACGCCGTAGAACTGAGAGCCGCGCCGGAAGGCAGCAGCGGCCCCGGCACCCTCGTGGGGTACGGGGCCGTTTTCAATTCGCAGTCCCGCGACCTCGGAGGGTGGGTCGAGGAAATCGACCCGGCCGCGTTCGGCCCGGTCGGGCCGCTCGACCTCGCCGTGCACACGCGTGTGATCGCTCGAGCGGAGCACGACTCGCGGCTGCTCCTCGGAACGACCGACGCGGGCACGCTCCGCGTCGCAGTCGACGACATCGGACTGCCCTACTCGGTGGATCTGCCCAACACGTCAGCCGGGCGCGATGCGGCCGAGCTGGCCTCGCGCGGCGACTACTCGCACTCGAGCTTCGCCTTCCGCATCCTGCCCGACGGCGTCGAGTGGCGCGAGAACGCCGACGGCATCCTCGTGCGCCGCATCCTGCGAGCCGTCCTCATCGACGTCGCACCCGTGGCCGATCCCGCCTACTGGGCGGCGACGGCCGAACTGCAACGCAGCGTCGACCTCGACGCAGTGCGAGCAGCCCTTCACCCGCAGCCGCCCGCACCGGGCGACTGGGAGAACGCCGCGACCGAACGGAGCGCGGCCCGTCTGTCCCGCAAGGAGCACACCGCCCTTGCAACTCGATCCCGCGGACGCGGGAAGAACGGAGGTCGGAAGTGACCAACATCGCAACCCGAATCAAGGAGCTTGCCGACGAGCAGCACCGCGTCTGGCACACGGAGGGCAAGCCGCTCGCCGACATCGCCCAGGAGCGAGCGCTCACGGTCGACGAGAAGGAGAAGTTCGAGAAGCTCGAGCGCGCCTACAACGACTTCGATGACCGGATCACCCTGCTCGTGCAGCAGCGTGACCTCGAGCAGCGAGCCGTCGACTTCGCGGCCGGCCTGCTCGGAAACCCCGGTGCCTTCGGTGCCGCGGCGGACGTGAAGCGGTTCGCCGACGATCTCCGCGCGGCGCTCCGCTCGTCGGGTTCCCCGCTCGAGTACTCGGCGACCCCGGAAGAGGCGCGCGCGATCAGCCGGGCCGTCCCGCTGGCCACGCCGGCATCCCTCGCAGCGGAGATCCGCGCGCTGAGCGTCGGCACGGCGGCGGCGGGCGGTAACACGGTGGGGAAGACCTTCCTCTCCCAGCTCGTCGAGCCGCTCCGCCAGTTCTCCGGGATCTTCGCGGCGGGTGCCTACGTACTCACCACGGAGAAGGGTGACGACGTCATCCTCCCGCGGCTCGCGAGCTTCGGTTCCGCGTCGACCGCGCCGGAGGCCACCCAGCCCGCCGGCACCGATCCCACGTTCGGTCAGGTCACCCTGAAGGCCTACGGCTACGGCGACTACCGGGGCATCAGCCGCGAACTGGTCGATGACTCGCTCGTCGACATCGAGGGCCTGGTCACGCGGCTGATCGGCGAGAACATCGCCGTGCTGCTCGGCCAGAAGCTCGCGACCGGCGCTGGCAGCACCGAGCCGACTGGCATCGCGACTGCCGCGACGACCGGCGTGACGGGCGCGACGGGCGTCCTGGGCGCCCCGTCGTGGGACAACCTGATCGACCTTCAGGAGTCGCTGCTCCCGCCCTACCAGGCGAACGCATCCTGGGTCGCGGCCAACAGCGCCGTCGGTGCGGCACGCAAGCTGAAGGACTCGACCGGCCGCTACTACTGGGAGCCGAACGGTCAGACCGGTGCTCCCGCGCAGCTCCTCGGCGCCCCGGTGTTCCGCGACCCGTTCCTCGCCCCGCTCGGGCTCGGTTCCAAGTCGCTGTTCTACGGCGACTTCTCGCGGTACTGGGTTCGCCTCGTCGGCGCGACGCGCGTCGAGCGCTCCGACCAGGCCCTGTTCGGTGCCGACCAGATCGCGTTCCGCGGCAAGGTCCGCGCGGACGGCACGCTCATGGACGCCTCGGCCGTCAAGTCCTTCGTCGGCGGTGCGTCGTGACCGCCCGTAAGCCCGCCGAGCCGGGCGAAGCGGTCACCACGGAGCAGCCGGCGCAGACCGTGGAGGCGCCGGCCGGGACCGAATCCGAGGCCGACAAGGATGCAGAGATCGCGCGTCTGCGCGAGGAAGCTGCCGAGTCGGACCGGAAGCTCGCGGCACTGCTCGCGGGTCAGGACATCGGCGCGCCCACGGAGGCGCAGGAGGGCGACGTGAAGGTGACGATGCGTCTCACCATCACGGGCGCCCGCAACGGCGTGCCGTGGCCTCCCGCCGGAGGTTCGATCTCGGTGCCCGCCGCCGAGGCCGAGCAGCTCGTCGCCGTCGGCTACGCGGCTCTGGCCGAATAGCTCGAATCCGCCGCGAGGCGGAGCGACACGAAGTGCGGGTGCTGGGCCGTGCGGCCCAGCACCCGCACAGCGGAGAGGAGACGCTATGGCCGACAACTGGCCGCTGCACGCCGAGGACATGCGAACGGCCGTGCAGTACAAGGAGGGGCAGGACGACTGGGCCGAGTTGGAGCTGTTCATCGGTGCGGCGTGCCAGCGCGTCGACCGTGAGACGGGCCGGCTGAGTGATCCGACCCGGCACGAAATCAACGGGAGCGTGCCGCTCGACTTCATCCTCGCGGCGCGTGCGCTCGCGAAGCTTCGCTGGAAACAGGAGAAGCGTGGACCGAGTGCCCGCGAGGATGGTTCGGAGGCGATCGGGTTCGACCTCCCGCGGTGGATCGAGGGTCTGCTCGCGAAGTACCCGCCGCGGCTGTACCCGGGGGACGACGCGTGAGCGGCATCCACGCAGGGACCGGTGTGCTGCTCGCCCGCGATGGACTCGAGGCCGCGATTCGAGCGGCGCTTGCCGACGAGGCTGAAGTGGACATCTACGCCGGGTGGACGTGGCCGATCGTTCATGACGACTCCGTGCAGCTCACCGCTGCGAGCGGGGCTGCGGACCCGAAAACGGTAAGCGCGCGACGGTCCTATGACGAGACGATCACGCTCGGGATCTCCATCACGGTGTGGCGCGCGGGTCACAGCGAGGACGACGGGAGTGCCGCCGAGGCTTACCAGCGCGCGTTCGCGCTGCTCAACAAGATCACCGCCTACGTCGTCGAAGGCGATCACACCGAGCTTGGCGGCGCCGTGATGTGGTGCCTGCCTGGCGCCGTCGACTCGGACGGCACTGAATACAACAGCGGCTTCCAGGTCGAGGTGGCCGCTGAGTTCATCTGCGCGCACAGAGTGCGCGGGCAGTGAAAGGAGAACGCATGGCGAAGTTCAAGAACATCAGCCCGCTCGGCGCGCTGGACGTGCCGGCGCTCGGGAAGGTCGTTGCGGCGGGTGAGGAGTTCGAGGTGACCGAAGATGTCGCCGCGGTCCTCGCCGGTCAGCGCGACAACTTCGAGCCGATCGACGTCGCGGCGGAGTCGGCGGCAAGCGCAGTCGAGGTCGCGCTCGCTGCGGCCTACGAGCCCGACCTGATCGGCGCCGAGCCCGACTCGGTCGATGTCGCGCCGGCTGCGGAGCCGGGCAGCACGCCGACCAAGTCGACTCGTACGCCGAAGCCGAGCATCGAAGGAGAGGAGAGCAAGTGACCACGCAGCTTGACTTCACGGTCGGCCTCGCGAAGGAGACGACCTACGGCACGGCAGCGACCGTGTCGCGGTTCTTCGAGACGGAGGCCAAGGCGAAGTACGACGTCCAGACGATCAAGGGCAAGGGGCTCCGGCCGACGAAGGGGGTCGCGCGAACGAGTCGCCATTCGATCTCACGCTTCGAGGGGTCCGCTGAGATCGAGTTGGACGCACCGACCCGAGGGCTCGGGTATCTGCTCAACGCGCTCATGGGCGCTCAGACGACCACACTCGTCGCGGGCGCGCTGTACCAGCAGGTACACACCCTCTCGACGACCGACCCGGTTCCGTCGTACACCATGCAGGAAGTTCTGCCGGTGATCGGCGGGCTCAACGCCTACCCCCACACCTTCACCGGATGCGTGTTCGACACCCTCGACCTGGCGGTCAAGGAAGGCGAGTACGTCTCGGCGAAGTTCGGGCTCACGATGCGCCAGCTCTCGACGCTCGTCGCGGCGGCGGCAGCGTCGTATCCGACCGATGACACGCTCTTCACCTTCGTGCAGGGCGCGATCATCATCGGCGGCACCCTCACGCCTCCCACCAACACGGCTATGGCGACCCTGAGCGGGACCGCCGCCGTCAACATCACCGGACTCGACCTCTCGCTGAAGCGGAATCTCGACAAGGGCGGATGGAACCTGGGGGGCGCCGGCCTCCGGTCGCGTGCGCCGCAGCTTGGCCGACCCGAGATCACGGGGAAGCTCACGGCGGAGTACATCGACAACACGCTCCGCGACGCGTACCTGTCGCAGACCGCACTGCCGGTGCTGCTCACCTTCACGAGCGGTGTTTCGGTGCTCCAGATCGTGCTGCCCGCCGTGCGGCTGGGCGGCGAGGTTCCGACGTCGAACGGCGGCGACCCGATCACCCAGGAGATCCCGTTCGAGGCGTTCGACGACGGCTCCGCAGCGCAGCCGATCTGGATCGTCTACCGGTCGACTGACACGGCGCCGTGAGCAGCGGGGCTGCGCTCCCGCGCGTCGCGCTCCCGCGCGTCGCGCTCGAGCCTGACGACGTTCGGGCGAAGTTCGACCGCATCAAGGAGTTCAGCCCCGCACTGGCTCGAAACACGCGCCGCGATCTGCGGCGCTCGGGCGACGAGATCATTGCGGAGCAGCGGGCCATTCTGAGCGGCCCGCTGCCCCGCGGTGTGAAGGTCGCGGGTCAGCGGCGGCGGCTCGTCGTCAACAAGAAGACCGGGACCGCTGCGTTCCGTCTGTTCAACGTCTATCGGGAGGTAGACGTGAAGAACGCCGGTCGAGGTAGCGGGCTCCGCGAGGGCATCAAGCAATCGCTCAAGACCCGCGTGACACTCACCGAGAAGCGGACGGCGATCTCGGTTCGCACGACGAACGCCCGCAAGACGGGCGCGACGTTCTGGCAATCCCGGCGGTTCCGGCATCCCGCGTGGGGTGACCGCGAACGCATGTACGACCAGGCCGGGCAGCCCTATTTCTGGGGGCCTGCGTTCCGCGGCGCGGAGCGCATGGCCGGGCGCGTGAGCGCGGCGATCGACGACGCTCTGCGCCAAATCGCAGACAAGACGTGAGGAGAGAACATGGCAAAGATTCAGGTGAACGGGCACGAGCTGCGAGTGGTGACCCTGCGGAACGCGCGAGCGCGCGACGTGATCGAGCTTCAGCGGCAGACCGGCCTCGGCGTGATCGAGCTTCAGGATCAGGCGAAGGAGGCCGACATCTTCGCGCTCGCCGCGATGAGCTTCCTCGCTCAACGAAACGCGGGGTTCACGCCCGACTTCAACGCGATGCTGGACGGCCCGGCCGGTGACCTCGGAGTCATGATCGGCGAGCCCGGCGATCCTCGTGAGAGCGAGGACGAGGCAGAGGCAAACCCTACGGGACCGGAATCCGAAACGCTCGCGCCGGCCGACGAGTAGTCGACCTCGGCACGGACACGCTCGAGCGCGCCGAGCCGTTCGTGGAGCGTCAGATCGCGAAACGAATCCTGACGATCTCTCACGCGCAGTTCTGGCCCGGGATCACGCCGACGAACGTCGGCGATCTCGAGTACGGCACATGGCTCGCGCTCGCGCAGTCGTGCGACAAGCAAGTGCAGGAAACGAAGCGGGCACGCGACGAACGCGAGCCCGCCCGCTCGAGCCGGAGGAGGTAAGCCGTGGGCGCAGTGTCCGCGAAGGACTTCGTCATCAACATCGTTGCCCGCGACGAGCAGGCGCGAAAGGTGATGGAGGGCTTCAAGACGGTTGCTGTCGGTGCCGCCGCCGGCATCGCCGCAGCGTGGGCGAAGGAGAAGATCGGCAGTGTCGTCGGTGACTCGATGGACATCGGGCAGAGCAACGCCCGGCTGGCCGCTGAGCTGGGGACGTTCGCTGAGGACGCCCGCAAGCAGGGGACTCTTGCGGGCGATCTGTGGTCCGAGGGGTTCGCCGATCGCGCCCAGGTGAACGACGCGATCGCTGCCGTCCGCCAGAATCTCGGGAGCCTCAGCGACGGCGAAATGAAGGACGTCGCCAACAAGGCCCTGGTGATCTCCGACGTGTTCGAGCAGGACGTGTCGCGCACGGCTGGCGCCGCCGCGGCGATCATGCGAAACGATCTCGCCCCGTCGATCGCGGATGCGCTCGACGTGATCACTTCCGGTCTTCAGTCGCCCGTGAACCGGGCCGATGATCTGCTCGACACGTTCACGGAATACAGCCCGTTCTTCGCGAAGCTCGGGTTGGACGCGAAGTCGTCTCTCGGCATCCTCAATCAGGGCATGATCGCGGGTGCGCGTAACAGCGACTTCCTCGCGGACGCACTCAAGGAGTTCACGATCCGCGGGCAGGAGCCCGTCGTGCGAACCGCGGCCGAGCAGGCGGCGGCGCTCGAGCGGGTGAAGTCTGCGGGCGAGTCGCTGGTCACGTCGCAGCGCAGCGAGCTTGCGGCGCAGAACAGTCTGAACGCAGCGCGCGCGCAGGCATCCCAGCGGCTGAAGGACATGGCGGATCAGCTCGTGGGCGCGGCGCTCTCGGAGCGTTCGGCGACCCTGGCAAAGGACCGAGCCGAGCAGCAGCTCAATGCGACCATGCGTGACGCGCGGTCGACGTCGCTCGATCGCGCCGAGGCGGAGCTGGCGTACGAGCAGGCGACGTACAACCTCGAGCAGCAGCAGAAGGCCGTCGTGTCTCTGAAGGATGAGAAGGCCGCTGCCGACGCGGCTGGCGTGGACGGGGCGGACAGCGTGCTCGCCGCTCAGGATGCGCTCGCGTCGGCACAGAAGGCCGTCGCAGATGCCGCGGCAGAGGTGACCGCCGCGAACGCGAACGCTGCCGATCGGTCGACCGCGCTCGGCAAGGCGTACCGACGCCTCGGGATCAACGGAGAGTGGGCGGCGAACGCTATCGCGACCGGTGGACCCGAAGCCAAGAAGGCGCTTCAGATGGTGCTCGACGGGCTCAACTCGATCGAGGATCCGGTGCAGCGCAACGCGCTCGCCGTGCAGTTCTTCGGCACGAAGGCGGAGGATCTGCAAGGCGCGCTCTACGCGCTCGACACCAACACCGCCGCGCAGGGCATGGATCAGGTCGGCGGTGCGGCGTATCGAGTGGCGAAGGCGATCGAGGACGGGCCGACGTCCAAGGTCGAGGGGCTGCGTCGCGGGGTTCAGTCGTGGCTCAGCGGGCTCGTCGACATGGGGGGACCGCTCGGCGGGGTCGCGACGTTCCTGTCCGCGTTCGGTGGTGACCTCGTCAGCCTCGTCGCCGGGCTCGGGCCTGCGGCCCTACTCATGGGTGGACTGGCTACCGGATCGAACGCTGCCAGCGTCGGGATGACGGGCCTCGGGACCGCGATCAAAGCGACCGGCATCGGCGCTCTCGTGGTGATCATCGCCACGCTCGTGGCGCAGTTCGTCGAGTGGCTCACCCAGACCGAGGACGGCAAGAAGGCGTGGGAGGGGTTCGTCGGGTTCCTCGGTGATGCCTGGCGGAATCTGTCGCTCGGCTTCCAGATCCTGGTCCAGGGACTGGGTGACTGGTGGGGCCAGTTCACCGGGGGAATTGGCGACGGAGTCGACTGGATCGGCGACCGGGTCGGCGACATCATTCGGTTCTTCACGGAGATCCCGAACCGGATCGGCGACGGCTGGCGCGGATTCACCGACCTGGTGCGCGGTGTCCTGCTCAACGTGATGCGCTTCACCCTCGAGACGTGGAACAACACGCTCGGGCAGATCAACTTTGATCTGCCCTGGTTCCTCGGCGGAGGGCACATCCAGTTCCCGCGGTTCAGTATCCCCGCCCTCGCCGAGGGTGGGGTGGTGACCGGTCCCACGCTGGCGCTGATCGGTGAGGCCGGCCCGGAGGCCGTCGTGCCGCTGTCGCAGGCGGGTGACTACGGGCTTGGCGGCGACGACGGCGACACGTTCGTGCACAACGTGCTGAAGCTCGACGGCCGCACGGTCTACGAGACGGTCGAGCGTCACAAGCGGAAGCGGAGGTAACGATGCAAGTTGGGCCGGCTGGGTTCGATTCGGCGCTGTCCGCGCGTTCCGGCGTCGTTGTGTCCGCGCCCGTGGCGGTGCCGGGGGTTGACCTCGGCGCCGCCGCGGGGTGGGCGGAAACGATTACCGTCGAGCGCCGTCTCGACGGTGACATGCCCGATGGGGCATCTGACGTTGTCGGCAGCGTGTCGACGACGGTGCGGGTCGAGGGCGACGCCTTCGCCGCGAACGCGCCGAGCCCGCTGCGCGGTGCGGACGTGGACGCCTGGCTCAACTCGGATATGACCTGCGCGGCGGGATACGCCGGGCTCACCGTGCCAGTGTTCGCCGGTCGAGTCGCAGACCTCGACACGTCTGAGGAGAGCGGGCGTCTGGTGCTCTCCGGTCGGGACGCCGCGGACAAGATCACGAAGCCCGTTCGGCTGCGCGCCTTCGGTGGATGGAGTCGCAGCTACACGCCTGGCACGATCGAGAATCACCCGACCAACTCGGCCGCGGTCATTACCTCGATCCTCCACGCGAACGGGATTCGAGTAACCCCGGCGCCGCGTGACGGACGGTGCGAGCTGAGTGTGCCCGGAGTGGGCGGGTGGCTCGCTGACATCGGGTGGACGGTGCCCGTTGGCGCCTCGGTTCCGGCAGGACCGTGGCTGGCGGAGGGGCGGTTCTCTGTCGCGCCGACATCGACGGAGCGTGTGCGGGGATACTTCACCACGCGGCGCGACCTGACCGGCGCGAGCGTTCTGCTCGAGGCGTTCGTGAACGTCACCGCAGGAATGTCGAGCGAAGTGCTTCGGCTGGCGCTCGACAGCGGCTCGGTCTACGTCATCAACATCGACAGCGGCAACGTGTACCTGTCCACGATCCCCAACCCAGGCACGCCCGCGGTTCGTGCGTCGGCCGCAATTACGGCCGGGTGGCGCCACGTCGCCGTGGAGATCACGCCCGCCGTCGCCTCGGCGAAAGTCTGGATCGACGGTGTCGTGAAGGCGTTCACGTCGTGGTCGTCGTCTGCGGCGCCGGCCGGGCCGATTGACCGAGTCGAGTGGTACTCGGGTGGCATTCAGGGCATCGCCGTCTACTGGGGCACGAGCCCCGCGGCGGCGCCCTCACCGGAGTTCGCCAGCTTCGCAGCTGAGGCGGACATCCCCGCGGGCGCGCTCGACTATGTGTCGATCCCGGACGTGGACGGGGCGGCGTCCTGGGACGTCCTCAAGGCTGTGGCCAGCGCCGAGCTGGGCATGGTCGGGTACTCCGAAACTGGCCGGTTCTACTTCAAGCCCCGCGCCTCCCTCTCGGCGTCGTCCGCGCCGGTCGCAACGTGGGGCGTCGACCTGGTCGACGACCTGCACCCGGCGATCTCGATCGACTCCGTGATCACTCGTGTCACCGCGAACGTCTCGCGACAGGTGGGCGTCTGGTCCGACCGTGGGAGCGAGTCGCGCGATCCGAAGCCGTCGCTCGTGGCGGACACGAAGATCGCCGCCCCGCCGGGAACGTCGTCGGTGATCGTATCGGGCAGCTCGCCCGTGCTCGCCGACACGCAACGAGTCGTCGTCCTCTCAGCGTGGGGCGCGGCGATCTCCGTGCCCGCGGGAATAGTGTTCTGCTTCGACGAGAACGGGGCCAGCCGCTATGCGGGCTCGAGCGTCACGGCGTGGATCACGCCGGTTGGGATGGGGAGCTACCGGCTCACGATCCAGAACGCCTCTGGGTCGACTCTCTACGCCGTGTGGCCGGAAGAGTGGACCGAGTCAAACGGTGTGATCTCCGTGCCGTTCGAGCTGAAGGCGGGCGACCCGTCGTTCTACGTCCTGGGGTACGCGTTCCCGAAGGACGACACGACGACGATCGGTATCGACCGGGTGGGCGCCGCGGCGGCGACGTGGGGCGAACGTGTCTGGCAGATGGAAGACAGCGTGTGGCGACAGGATCCCGTCGCCTTGCAGTCATTCATCGACGGGCTGCTCGTCGACACGGCACGGCCGCGCGTAACGATCGCCGACGTGGAGGTGCCGGCGGATCCACGGTGGCAGCTCGGCGACCCTATCCGTCTCACCGATTGGCGAGGCCGGGTGCCGGGAATCGTGGCTCGAATCACCTCCGTCGCGCTCACGCTGAGTCGGAACGTCGAGAACGGCATGACGGGTCGCTACGGCCTGCGTCAGGTCGTTGGTGTGGCGCCGAGGGTGACATCGCACCCGGCCGACGCGACGCGCTCGGAAGGCAACACGGCGACGTTCACAGTCACCGCAACCAGCGCGACCGGCTACCAGTGGCAGAGCAACGACGGGCGCGGATGGTCGAACATCGCCGGGGCTACGGGATCGAGCTACACAACCCCCGCGCTCACGCTCGCGGACACGGGCAAGGCGTACCGGTGCAACGTGGTCGGTGCGGCCGGGGATGACTGGTCGCGGAGCGCCAAGCTCACGGTGACCGTGAGTGCCGGTGTCGCTCCCGCGATCACGGCTCAGCCGTCGTCCAGCAGCGCGTCGGGGTATCCGGGTGATCCGTACTCGGTGACGGCCGCGGCGTCGGGGAGCCCGACGCCCGGCGTGCAGTGGCAGAGGTCGGCGGACGGCACAACGGGCTGGGTGAACATCGCGGGCGCGACGTCGGTCCCGCTAACGCAGGCGCACTACCCGGGCAGCTACGGCGAGACGGTGTGGTTCCGCGCCGTGTTCACCAATTCGGCCGGGTCGGCGACGACGACAGCGCTCACTCACGCGTTCAACGACGTCGGGTGACGCACAGATCATGAGAGGGGGGACCAATGGTCGACTGGATTCTCGACGTGCTCGACGGGATCACGGCGGCGCAGTTCGTGGTCTGGGCCGCTGCCGTGATCGCGGCGCTCACGGTCGCGGTGCGGTCGCGGCACAAGGTCTGGGCGTCGCTCAAGTCGGTGCACACGTGGCTGGGCGGATTCATCCGCCTCGTCGAGACGATCGGCACGCTCGCCAATGACATGGCCGAAGTGAAGCACGAGCTACAGCACAACGGCGGCGGAAGCGTGAAGGACGCGACCGCGCGGACGGAGGCGGCCGTGAACGAGCTGCGCGCCACGGTCGATCACATCAAGCGCCAGAATGCGGCCCTGAAAACGACGGTGCGTCGAGTCGATAAGGCGCTCGTGGAGCACATCGAAGGGGGCGGATCGTGAGTCGCCGTGCAGTCCTGATCGCCCTCGCCGTGTGCGGGGGCGCTGTCGTTCTGGCCGCAGTCGCGGCCGGCGCTGCCTATCTGTGGGCGCTCGGCGAGTTCGCCGTGGCGCTCCTATCCATCCTGTCGCGCGCCGCGTGACGGGCAACCGAACGAAGGGAGTTCTCATGCTCAACCTGTTTCGCGTGTGGTTCACCGCCGCGCGCCGCAAGCGCATCTACGCCGCGGTCGGCGCCGTCGCCGCGCTCCTCCTCCTCACGGGCACGCTCACGCCGCCCCAGGTCGATCCGATCCTGAACTGGGTCGCGCTCGCCCTGGCGCTGGTGCAGAGCGTCCTCACCCTCTCGCACCTGACGTGGGGCTCGGTCGCGGGCTGGTTCCTCACCGCGGGGCGCGTGGCGATCTACGCGCTCGCCGTCGCGACCGCGGCGGTTGTGGTCGCGCTCGGTCTGATCACGCCGGACGTGAGCGACCTCGTGCTCGTATACGTCGCGCAGGCGCTCACGGTGCTGTCCTCGATCCTCGCCGTGATCTTCCTCCAACCGGACCCCACCGAATAACAGAGGCGGGCCGGGCGTGCGCGCCCGGCCCGCTGTGACGAGAGGAGGCGGCATGGTCGTCGTCAAGTTCGCGTTCGTCGATCCCACGAGCACCGGAACGGATTCGCCTGCCGGGTCGGCCGTGCGCTGCGCGCTGCTCGAGCGTGAGGCATCCGGCGGGAAGGTTCGCTCGGTGCGGCCGTTCTCGGTGCCGATCCAGAACGGCGCCGCGCAGGCGGTGCTCTCGGCCGGTGTGTGGCGGGTCGAGGTGGTCGGCGTGCAAGGCCTCACGGAACGGTACGTGCAGGTCATCGGCACCGAGGGGACGGTGGACTTCACCGCTCTCGCCGACGTCGACCCGCGCTCGATCGACATGACGCCCGAGACGCGCCCGGTGTGGCAGGATCTCGCCGCGCGGGTGGATGAGCTTCAGGTCGGCGGGCCGGGCGGCAGCGTGTCGGTGTCACCGCACCCGAGCTTCCCGGGGGTGCTGGTGCTGGGCGGGACGACCGAGCCGCCCAGCGTCGCCCCGGTCGTCACGGTGCAGCCGGCGAGCGTATGGTCCGCCTGGGGCGACGTCGCGACGTTCACGGCGGCTGCATCGGGCACGCCCGCACCGACGGTGCAGTGGCAATCATCCGCGAGCGGTTCCGGCCCCTGGGTGGATATCGCGGGCGCGACCTCCCCGAGCTACTCGACGCCGCCGCTGACCTACGCGCAGAACGGCAGCCGATACCGCGCCGTGTTCACCAACTCCGCCGGTTCGGCGACGTCCTCCGCGGCGTCGCTGTCCGTGGTGGATTGAGAGGGGGAGCCATGTCCGATGTTCTCGTGCCGTCGATCGACCCCGCGACGGGCAAGCTCGACCCTGCCGTCATCCCCGGCGGGGCGACGTCGGCGGGCGCCGAGATCCAGTGCTCGAGCTGGTTCTTCCCCGGCCCCGTCTCGGTGCGATCTGGTGTCGCGGCGATCTCCGTCCCGACGTTCGGGCCGCTCGTTGAGCTGCTCGGGCTCTCGCTGACGACCACGCTTCTCGGCGTGGTGACCGAGGCGCTCCCGAACAACACCGTGGACGTGCGCGTGAACGTCAACGATGTTCCGGTGGGGACGGCCGGCCTTCCCGCGACCGCGTTCCAGTGGCACATGCGGAAGGACGACCCGGCACCCGCCGCGCGGATCTTCACCGCCACGCCGCGACTCGTGCCGCAGAGCCGGATCACGGTGGACGTCACGCGCGTGCTCGCGAGCGCGACGGCGCAACCGGAGAATCTGACCGTGCAGCTCTGGTGGCGGTGGCGGGATGCTGTCTGAGCCGGCGACGCACCCGGGCATCTGGCCGCTGTCGCTGGCGGGCGGGATCGGCGGCAAGCGGATCTCCGCGAGCGACACGTCCGCGGCGATCAACGCGAAGCTGGGCCTGATCCCCGCGGAGATCCTCGCCCGGTTCGCGCCGATGCAGCTCAGTCTCGCGATGGTGCCGGCGCTGCGCGCGCCGACGGTCTACTCATCGGTCCTGACGGGAGCCGCCGCACGACAGCAGGTTGGACGGGTGAGCGGCCTCGGGAGTCTCGTCGCCTGGAACGGGCTCTACGAGGCGCTGTCGCACCGGATCGGCGTGCTCGGAGACTGGGCCGTCGTGCACGAGTTCGGGCATCACGTCGACCAGGCGTATGGGATCTACGTCGACTCGACCCGCGTCCCCCTCACGGATCGTGAGCCGTTCGCGTCCCTGTGGACCGCCGCGTATCCGACGATCCCCGACTATCTGTTCGGTCGATCGAACAAGCTCGAGTGGTTCGCCGAGCTGTGGACCGTGCAACTCGACGCGTCCTATACCGGCGCGGGAACGGGCAGCGCTCACCTGTTCGTCGACCTGGCCGGCGGTTCGATCCCTCGAGCGACCGCACTGCGCGCCGCGTTCGTCGCGGCGTTCCCCGAGCTGCCCCCGTTCACCATGTCATGACGTCTCGCCCCCACTCGCCCTCGGGCGGGTGGGGGCGTTTCGTCGTTGTACCCGTCGCGCCGGCCGGCGCCCGCGACGCGTCCACCTGGTCACCGCGACGCGTAGTGCCGCGCCGGTGAGACGCGACGCGTCGTCGTTGGCCGCCGGCGACGCGTGTTGGTGGGCGACCGCAGACTCTCACCGTGGGCGAGTGGCATCCGATCATGGCGGCAGTCGAGAAGGTTCCGGCGACGTGGGATCTCGTCGACCCTGGCGGGCGTGTGTACGGGCGGGTAGAGCTGCGCCGCACGGCCGACGGTCCCCGCTATCGCTGCTCTCGAGACGGCGAGGTGCTCGGGTGGGCGACGTCGCTCCGGCTCGCCTGCGCACGCCTCCACGATCGCGAGCTACGCGCGCACGGCCCGGGCGCTGCGCCGCCCGAGATGTTCCTGCCGCGGGGTGGTCAGGGGCAGAGGTGAGTCTGCGCTGAGGCGATGAGAGTTGCCCAGACCTCGCTGGCCAGGCCCGAGGTGGGCGCGGCGGCGGCGAGTGCCGCGGCGCCATTCGCAGTCTGCGACAGGTCGCAGACCTCCCATCCGAGCGTCAGGATCGCCTGCTCGGAAGTCTGACTCCACGACTTGCCCCGGCTGTTCACCGCTTCGCGCATCGACGAGAGGAACGCGGCCTCGCTGGTCGAATAGCCGCTCGAGACGGGCGCGTTGTTGCCGTGGCCCCCGAGGACGCCGAGCACACTGAACGCGGCGAGAGCGCCCGCGAGGGCGAATGCCAGCCACCAGTACCAGCGCAGCCCGGAAGTGCGACGGCCAGTCGGCTGGGAAGCCCGTCGCGCGTCGGCCCATTCAACGCCGTTCCACCAGCGCTCCGTCTGCGGAAACTCCGGGTCGGGATACCAACCTGCCGGTGTCGTCATGGCGCGGAGCATAGCGGGCACGAGTGAAGTTCATAGGTGAGACCGACACTCGACGCTTGCGTACGGGCGTTGCGACGGGGGCAGTAGGACTGATTCACGTTCGTGAATAGTCCCGATTCTCACCCGTCCTCGTGGTCGAACGCCGGGGGACTAGGACTGCTTCACGCTCATGACGGCGGGACTCGTCGTGGTGATCTGGGCGCTCGCCGGCCCCGCGCTCGCCGAGCTGTTCCAGAACGCGCTCGCCCGTGTCTCCGGATTCTGAGGCGGTGGCGTGACGATGAGGGATCCGCGGCGGCCGAGTTCGTCATGGTCGGGGCCCTCCTCACGGTACTGACGCTGGCGGTGCTGCAGTTCGCGCTGGCGGTGTACGTCCGCAACGTCGTGCAGGACGCGGCATCCGAAGGAGCACACGTCGCCGCCCTCGCCGATGCCACGCCGGGGGACGGCGAGGCGCGCACCCGCGATGCCATCACGCGGGCCGTGGGTGGCGGGCTGATCGACGAGATCCGCGTGGCGACGTCGGCGGAGGCGGGGTTCCCGACGGTGCGGGTCACCGTGCGCGCGACCTTTCCCGTGATCGGCCTCGTCGGCATCCCCGGGGCGATGGAGGTGACCGGCGATGCGCCGCTCGAATCCTTCGACTGAGCCCGACGACGGCTCGGCATCGATCGAGTTCCTCGTCGCCGGGCTGCTGCTGCTCGTTCCCGTGGTCTACCTGGTCGTGACCCTCGGGCTCGTGCAGTCGCATGCGTTCGGCGCGGATGCCGCGGCCCGCCACCTCGCTCGATCGATCGCCGTGGCCGACGGCGATATCGACGGCCACATCGCGCGGGTGGTGCAGACCACCGCCGCCGACTACGGCATCGACCCCGCCGATATCTCGGTGCGGGTCCGTTGCGCCCCGGCGGACGACGGATGCCCCGCCCCCGGTGCCGTGCTCACCGCGACGGTGCAGACGCGCGTGGTGTTGCCGCTCGTGCCGCCCGTGTTCGGGTGGGAGGATCTCGCGGCGCTGCCGATCGAGGCGTCGGCGGTGCAGCTCGTGTCGGCGGGGCCGGGACGATGACCGCGCGGTGCGCACACGATGACGAGGGGTCGATCCTCCCGCTCGTGCTCGGCTACGGGATGCTCGCGATCGCCCTGGTGCTGGTATGCGCGGAGGCGACGGGTCTGTTCCTCGCGCAGAAGCGCTTGGACGGTGTCGCCGACGCGGCGGCGGTGGCCGCGGCATCCTCGTATGACATCCGGTTGGAGGGCGAGGGGGCGGTGATCGTGCAGCGTGGGGAAGACATCACCTCGGGTGCCGAGCGTGCGCTGGCCGCGACGGGGGCCGACGCCGTGCTCGTCGACGCGGTGACCGACGACGGTCGCTCAGCGCGGGTGACAGTGACGTCGACCTGGCGGTCGGTGCTGCTCTCGCCGTTCGTGCCGGCGGGGGTCGATCTCACCTCGACCGCCACGAGCCGCGTCGCGCTGCGGTGACCCGGGATGCCGCGATCACGTGTGCCGCGGGGTGGTCACGTACGCCCCGAGTGCACACGGCAACGGCCGGCCGCCCGAAGGCGACCGGCCGTGACCTATCGAGACGAGGTCAGTTGAACTCGAGCGGATGCGTGCCGACGCGGCCCGAGCCGTCACCCGTGTCGAGGGCGTCGATCGCGGCGACCTCGTCGGCGGTCAGCTCGAAACCGAACACCTCGAAGTTCTCGACCATGCGCTCCTTGCGGGTCGACTTCGGGAAGACCACGAAGCCGCGCTGCAGGTGCCAGCGGATGACCGCCTGCGCCGGGCTCACACCGTGCGCCTCGGCCGCCGCGACGACGGCCGGGTTCTCGAACAGCGGGTACTTGCCCTGGCCGAGCGGACCCCACGACTCGATGATCGTGCCGTGGTCGGCCGCCCACGCGAGCACGTCGCGCTGCTGGTAGGCCGGGTGAAGCTCGATCTGGTCGACCGCCGGCACCACGCCGGTCGCGGCGACGAGGCGATCGAGGTGCTCGGGCAGGTGGTTCGAGACGCCGATCGAGCGAGACAGCCCCGCATCGCGGATCGCGATGAGCTTCTCCCACGCGTTCACGTAGGTGTTCTTCTCGGGCGTCGGCCAGTGCGTGAGATACAGGTCGACGTGGTCGAGCTGCAGCTTGTCGAGGCTCTCGCGGATTGCGGCGAGCGGCTCGTCACCGGCCTGCCGGTCGTTCCAGAGCTTCGTGGTGATGAAGAGCTCGTCACGGGGGATGCCGCTTGCCGCGATCGCGGCGCCGACGCCCTGCTCGTTCTTGTAGATCGCGGCGGTGTCGATGTGGCGGTAGCCCACCTCGAGGGCCTCGCTCACCGCCTTCTCGGCCTCGGCCGGCGGCACGAGGAACACGCCGAAGCCGAGCTGGGGGATGTCATAACCGGAGTTGAGGGTCACAGAGGGAACGGTCATCCCTCCAGCCTAGGAGCCCGGCGCGACATCGAGGCCGAGGGGGCGGATGCCGCGGCATCCGCCCCCTCGCAGGTCACAGGCGCTGGCCGCCCGACGCCTCGATACGCTGACCCGTGACCCACGCCAGGCGCGGGTCGAGCACGGTCGCGATCGCCCGGCCGACGTCGTCGGGCTCGCCGATGCGGCCGAGCGCCACCGTCGGCAGGATCATGCCGCGGTAGCCCTCGTCGTCACGGATGCCGCCGCCCGCGAAGTCGGTCGCGGTCGCCCCCGGCGCCACCGTGTTGACGGTGATGCCGCGCCGGCCGAGGTCCTTCGCGAGATACAGCGTCCACGTCTCGATGGCGGTCTTCATCGCGGCGTACACCGAATACGCCGAGTTGGCGGGATTGCGGGTGAGGCCGCTGGAGATGTTGACGATGCGGCCGCCGTCGGTGAGCAGAGGCTCGAGCTGCTGCGTGAGCAGCACGACCCCGGTGAAATGCACGGCGACCAGCGCGTCGATCGTCTCGTGCTCGATGCCGCCGAACGGTGTGCTGCCGGCGAACCCGGCGTTGTTCACCAGCCCGTCGAACGTCTCGCGTCCCCAGGTCGCCGAGAGCGTGGCGCGCAGGGTGTCGGCGAACGCGGCGAACGTCTCGGGCGCGGTCGTGTCGAGCTCCAGCGCCACCGCGCGCCGCCCGAGCGCCGCGATGTCGGACACGACGGATGCCGCGTCGCCGGCGCCCGATCGATAGGTGACGACGACGTCGTCGCCGGCGGCCGCGACGGCGAGGGCGGTGGCGCGGCCCAGGCCACGGTAACCGCCGGTGATGAGGATGATTCGTGAATCGGTCATGTCTCGATCGTCGGGCGGGGCGCGGCATCCGGGAAGGACTCGTCGATCGGGGGATCGGCGATCCCTTGCTCGCGCGCCGGGTCGCGGCGACCATGGGGGAGTGGACCGTGAACAGCTGGGCGACTTCCTGCGCCGCCGACGCGAGGCGCTGCAACCCGAGGACGTCGGGCTCGCACGCAGCCCGCGCCGCCGCACGCCGGGGCTGCGTCGTGAAGAGGTAGCCCAGCTCGCGACGATGTCGACCGACTATCTGAACCGGCTCGAGCAGGGCCGCAGCCCCCAGCCGTCGGAGCAGATGCTCACCGCCCTCGCCCGCGCCCTGCGGCTGAGCGACGACGAGCGCGGCCACCTGTTCCGCCTCGCCGGGCACCCCGCGCCCGAGCGCACCGGCGGCAGCTCGCACGTCGCGCCGGCGATGCTGCGCATCCTCGACCGGCTGCGCGACACCCCCGCGCAGGTCGTGAGCGAGTTCGGTGAGACCCTCGTGCAGACCGCGCCCGCAAAGGCGCTGCTCGGCGACGCGACGGCCCTCACCGGCCTCGCGCGGGTCACCGTCTACCGGTGGTTCGCGCAGCCCGCCTCGCGCGACGTCTACGCCCGCGACGACCACGACGAGCGCGCCCGCGCCTTCGTGGCCGAGCTGCGCAGTGCCTACGTGCGCTACGGCGACGACTCGCTCGCCGGTCGGGTCGTGCGTGCGCTCGACGACGAGAGCCCGGAGTTCCGGGCGCTGTGGGCCGAGCACGAGGTGCGCGAGAAGCATCCCGCCACGAAGCGCTTCGTGCACCCCGAGATCGGCACCTTCACACTCGACTGCCAGACGCTGCTCGACACCGACACCGGACAGCGACTGCTCGTGTTCACGGCGACCCCGGGCACCCCCGACGCCGAGAAGCTGGCGCTGCTCACCGTCATCGGCACGCAGTCGTTCGTCGAGACCCGGTGACTCCGAGTCGCTAGCCGCGTCGGCTCGTCCGCGCGTGCGGCACGAACCGGGGCACGTAGCGGATGAACGCGAGCGCGCCGGCGAGACCGATGAGGCCGACGGCGCCGGTCGCGATCGCGAGGCTGCCGGCCGCGGCGATGATGCTCACGAGCACGGGAGCGGTCGCCCCGCCCGCATCGCTCAGCGTGCGCCACGACCCGAGGAACGGCGCGGGATCCGCGCGCGGTGCGACATCGGCCCCGAGGGTCAGCAGGATGCCGCTCGAGAGCCCGTTGCCGAGCCCCAGCACGATGCCGACGGCGAGGTACCAGCCGAGGCGTCCCGACACGTCGTGGGTGAAGGCGAGCACCAGGAATCCGCCCGCCATGAGCAGCATGGCCGGCAGGGCTGCCCACAACCGCCCGAAGCGGTCCATCACCTGCCCGCTCGCGTAGAACAGGGCGAAGTCGATCGCGCCCGACACGCCCACGACGAGCGCGATGGTGCTGGCGTCCAGCCCGATCGACACGCCCCACAGCGGCAGCACCACCTGGCGGGCGGCGCGCACCGCCGACAGGGATGCCGCGGCCACCCCGAGGCGCGACAGCATGCCGCGGTGGCGCCACATCGTGCGGAACACGCCCTCCCGCTCGAGCGCGACGACCGGCTCCCCTCCCGACGGGGCGACGCGCTCGGGGTCGGGACCGAACAGCACGAGAACGACGAGCACCGCGAGGCATCCGGCGAAGAACCAGAGCGCCGCATGCTCGGTGCCGAAGACCGCGAGGAGCCCGGCGGCGATGAACGGACCGACGAAGATGCCGAGCCGGAAGGAGCCGCCGAGCAGCGACAGCGCCCGCGCACGGAAGTGCAGCGGCACCCGCGTCGTCATGAACGAATGGCGGGCGAGCCCGAACGCAGCCGCGCAGAAGCCGATCACGAACACCGCCGCCGCGAACACCGGCAGGCTCGGCGCGAACACGGTGCCCAGCACGCCCAGCATCGCGACGCCGCCGGCGATCGCCATCGTCACGCGCTCACCGGCGCGGGCGACGAGCCAGCCGGCGGGGAGATTGCCGACGAGCTGCCCCACCACCAGCGCGCTCGCGATGAAACCGGCACCCGCGACATCCGCCCCGAGCTTCGTCGCGATGACCGGCACGAGGGGGATGACCGCGCCCTCGCCGAGGGAGAAGAGGATGGTCGGCCCGTAGATCATGGGTGCGAGTCGGCCCAGCACCAGGCCCGCACGATCATCCATCGCTTCCACGTTAGTCTGGACTGTCATGCTCGAGCTCGATCTGTCCGCCGATATCCAGGCCATCCGCTCCACGTTCGCCGACATCACCGCCGTCGTCGACGTCGATGCGCTGCGCGCCGACATCTCTCGCCTGAGCGAGGAGGCCGGTGCACCCGACCTCTGGGACGACCCCGAGAAGGCGCAGAAGGTGACGAGCGCGCTCAGCCACCGTCAGGCCGACCTCGCCCGCATCGACGCGGTCGCCCGCCGCCTCGACGACCTCGAGGTGCTCGTCGAGCTCGCCAACGAGCTCGAGGACCAGGACTCGGCCGACGAGGCCCGCCGCGAGCTGAAGGACCTCGGCGAGGTCATCAGCCAGCTGGAGGTGCAGACCCTCCTCGACGGTGAGTACGACTCACGGTCGGCGGTCGTCACCATCCGCTCCGGCGCCGGCGGCGACGACGCCACCGACTTCGCCGAGATGCTCATGCGCATGTACCTGCGCTGGGCCGAGCGCCACAAGTACCCCGTCAAGGTGATGGACACCTCCTACGCCGAGGGAGCCGGCATCAAGTCGGCCACCTTTGAGGTCGACGCGCCCTACGCCTACGGCACCCTCTCGGTCGAGGCCGGCACCCACCGTCTCGCGCGCATCAGCCCGTTCGGCGGCGCCGACAAGCGACAGACCAGCTTCGCCGCCGTCGAGGTCATCCCCGTCATGGAGGAGGCCGTCGAGGTCGACGTCCCCGAGGGCGACATCCGCGTCGACGTGTTCCGCTCCTCGGGCCCCGGCGGGCAGTCGGTCAACACCACCGACTCCGCCGTGCGCATCACCCACCTCCCGACCGGCATCGTCGTCTCGATGCAGAACGAGAAGTCGCAGATCCAGAACCGCGCTGCGGCCATGCGCGTGCTGCAGACCCGACTGCTGCTGCTCAAGCGCGAGGAGGAGGCGGCGAAGAAGAAGGAGCTCGCCGGCACCATCACGGCGAGCTGGGGCGACCAGATGCGCTCCTACTTCCTCTACGGTCAGCAGCTCGTGAAGGACCTCCGCACCGGCCACGAGGTCGGCAACCCCGCCGTGGTCTTCGACGGCGACCTCGACGGCTTCATCGCCGCCGGAATCCGTTGGCGCAAGCGCAAGGACGACGACGACTGACATCCGGTGAACGGATGTCGCGCCCCCGGGTGTCGCACCCGGATGCCGCGAGAGCCGCGCTTAGGCTGACACAGCCATGATCCGGTTCGAGAACGTCACCAAGCGGTATCGCGGCACCTCCAAGCCCGCCCTCAACGGCGTCGACTTCGAGGTGCAACGCGGCGAGTTCGTCTTCCTCGTGGGGGCGTCGGGATCGGGGAAGTCCTCGTGCCTGCGTCTGATCCTCCGCGAGGACATCCCCAGTCAGGGCCGTGTGGTCGTGCTCGGCAGGGATCTGCGACGGGTGGCGAGCCGCAAGGTCCCCTACTTCCGCCGCAACATCGGCTCGGTGTTCCAGGACTTCCGGCTGCTGCCGACCAAGACCGTCTTCCAGAACGTCGCGTTCAGCCTGCAGGTGATCGGATCCTCACGCGGATTCATCCACCAGGCGGTGCCCGAGGCGCTCGCGCTCGTGGGCCTCGCCGGCAAGGAGAAGCGCCTTCCGCACGAGCTGTCCGGTGGTGAGCAGCAGCGCGTCGCGATCGCCCGCGCCCTCGTGAACCGTCCCCAGGTGCTGCTGGCCGACGAGCCGACCGGAAACCTTGACCCCGCGACATCCGTCGACATCATGCAGCTGCTCGCCCGCATCAACGCGAGCGGAACCACTGTGCTCATGGCGACGCACGAGGCCGCGTTCGTCGACCAGATGCAGCGCCGAGTGATCGAGCTGCGCGGCGGCGAGATGGTGCGCGACGAGCGTCACGGCGGCTATGGCGACACCTCGTCGATCCCGCGACTGCAGCCGCAGCAGGAGCGCGGCGCGGCCGCCGTCGCTGCGTTGACCGAGGTCATCGAGCTGCAGAAGGAGATCGCCGCGGACTCCCAGGCGCCGGTTCCGCCGGTCGCCGCGCAGCCCGCGGTGGCGCCGCAGCCGGCGGCGCCCGCCGCGGCGCCGGTCACCCCGCCGCAGGCGCCCGCTCCGCAGGCCGCGCCGACCGCCGCGTCGGCACCGGCGGCACCCCGCCCCACGGAGGCGGATGATCTTTCGCTCGACGCGCTGGGCGTCGCCGACCGTCTCGGGCTCGAGGGCCCGGGCGAGGAAGTGGGACCCACGCGATGAGGCTCGGACTCGTTCTCGGCGAGGCGTTCGGCGGGCTGCGCCGCAACGCCTCGATGGTGATCTCGGTCATCCTCGTGACCTTCGTGTCGCTGACCTTTGTCGGCGCCGCCATGCTCATGCAGTCGCAGATCGGCAAGCTGCGCTCGTTCTGGGTCGACCGCGCACAGGTCGCCGTCTACATGTGTTCGACAGTGTCCCAGGCGAAGAACTGCGCCCCCGGCACCGCGGCCACCGACGACCAGATCGCCGCCGTGAAGGCGACGCTCGACGGATCGACGCTCGCGCCGCTCATCAAGAACTACACGTTCCAGACGAGTCAGGAGGCCTACCAGAGCGCCATCCAGCAGCTCGGATCGCAGTACGCGTCGGTAATCAGCCCCGACCAGATCAATGCGACGTTCTGGATCAACCTCAAGGACCAGTCGCAGTCCGACGTGCTCGCCGAGCAGTTCTCCTCGACCGCGGGCGTCGAAGAGGTCGCCGATCAGATGCAGTACCTTCAGCCGCTGTTCTCGGCGCTGACGGTCGCGACCTACATCGCCGTCGGCATCGCCGTGCTCATGCTCATCGCCGCGGTGCTGCTGATCTCCACGACGATCCGATTGTCGGCGTTCGCCAGACGTCGGGAGATCGGCATCATGCGTCTCGTGGGAGCGTCGAACCGGTTCATCCAGACCCCCTTCGTGCTCGAGGGCGTGATCTCGGCGGTCATCGGGTCGGCGCTCGCGAGCGTCACGGTGTGGGCGGGCGTGCAGTTCGGCGTCGGCAGCTACCTGCAGCCGAGGGTGACGTTCATCACCTCCTGGGTCACGACGGACGACCTCTGGTACGTCATCCCGGCGATGATCGTGATCGGCGTGGTGCTCGCCGCTCTGTCGGCGGGATTCGCGATCCGGCGGTGGCTTCGCGCCTGATCCCGGCTCCGATAGACTGGGGGGCTCGCGTCGATCGGCGCGAGTATCCCGGAGGAGCAGGTCATGGTCAAGGAACGCGGGGAGAAGGTCGTCGCGACCAATCGTCGCGCGCGCCACGAGTACTCGATCGAGAAGACGTACGAGGCGGGCCTGGTGCTCACCGGCACCGAGGTGAAGTCGCTGCGCCAGGGGCGCGCGAACCTCTCCGACGGGTACGCGTTCATCGAGCGCGGTGAGGCGTTCCTCGACGCGGTGACGATTCCCGAGTACTCACAGGGCACCTGGAACAACCACTCCGCGAAGCGCCTGCGCAAGCTGCTGCTGCACAAGGACGAGATCGTGAAGCTCAGCCATGCGATCTCCGCCGGCGGCTACACGCTTGTGCCGCTCAAGCTCTACTTCTCTGACGGCCGCGCCAAGGTCGAGATCGCGGTCGCGAAGGGCAAGGCCGAGTACGACAAGCGCCAGACGCTGCGCGAGCGCCAGGACCGCCGTGAGGCCGAGCGCGCGATGCGCACCCGCAACCGCCTCGGCGACTGATCCTCAGACCTGGGCGGATGCCTCGGCCACTTCGGCCGCGGCATCCGTGAACGCCTGCTTCGGCACGAACACCAGCAGCACGGCGGCGACGAGCGCGGTGACGCCGCAGACGATCCACACGGTGAGGTATCCCGAGAAGGATGCCGCGGTCTGCCCGCCGCCCTCGGCGCCGAGGCTGCCCTGGAACAGTGCGATGCCGAACGCGCATGACGCGATGGCGCCACCGACGGTCTTCACGGAGTTGGTGAGACCCGTCGCGACGCCGGTCTGGGTGGCCGGCGCAGCGGATGCCGCGGCGGCGGGGAGGGCGGCGACGAGCGCGCCCGATCCGAGTCCCACGACGACCATGTTCATGACGACGCTCGCGTAGGCCGAGTGGAAGGGCACGAACAGCAGGAAGCCGACACCCACCAGCACTGCGGCGCCGATCAGCGTCACCCGCGGGGTGACGAGGCGTGAGATCGCAGGGAAGAGGAGCGCGCCGATGATCATGGCGATCAGGTAGATGCCGATGATGAGGCTCGTCTGGAAGCCGGTCGTGCCGAGGCCGAACCCTGCGGCGGCCGGATCGGTGCGCGCGAAGGTCGACAGCGGTGCCTGTGACCCGAGCACGCTCACGCCGAACAGGCCCGCCGTCAGGAACACGGGACCGAGCGCGGGGGAGCGGAACATGCGCACGTCGATGAGCGGGTCGTGATGGCGCAGTTCCCACAGGGCGAACGGCACGACCAGCGCCACGCCGACGAGCGTGACCCCCCACGAGAACAGATCTGTCGGGCCGTTGATGCGCAGCAGGCTCAGCCCGCCCGTGAAGGAGAGCAACGCCAGAGAGATCAGCACGAGTCCGACGGTGTCGAGGCGGCCGCCGGTGGTCTCGGGCGATTCGCGCACACCGAACAGGACGACGAAGAAGCAGGCGACCACCGCGACGGCGGGGATCGCGAGCACCAGCTGCAGGGGCAGCGCGTCCACGAGCGCACCGCCGATGAGTGCGCCGGAGATCGCGCCGATCTCGAGCGCCGCGACGAGCAGGCCGGCCGCACGTGCGGTGAGCACAGCGCGCCCCTCGCGGCCGCGCGTGCGCGACCAGATGAGGGCGATCTCCAGCGGCAGCCAGACCACGTAGAAGCCCTGCAGCGTCCACGCCGCAAGGAAGACCGGGAACGAGTCGGTGAACGGCAGCGCCGCCGACGCGGCTGCGGTCAGTGCGGTCGAGATGAGCAGCATCCGCTTGTGTCCGACCATGTCGCCGAGCTTGGCGAAGGCGGGCACGACCAGCGCCGAGAGCATCAGCTGGGTTCCCTCGAGCCAGTTCACGTCGGCATCGGGAATGGACAGATGCCGGGCGATGTCGGTGAGCATCGGGGTGTAGTAGCCCTGCAGCACGCCGCTCGTGAACTCGACGAAGGCCAGGAATCCGACGACGCCCGCCAGGGCGCCCAAGCTCACGCGCGCAGACATCGCGCTCCTTCCACTGGTCCGGGTGGGTTCACTGTATCGGCGGGTGCGCCGCGCCGTGGGCGTCACACGCGCGCCGCGGTGACGGCGGGGAATGGCAGGGGCGCGGCATCCGTTGTATTCTGAAACGCTCGGATGCCTCGCGCTTCCGATCGCCCGCAAGGGCATGGCAACTCCACAGTGCGACAGCGGCCCCTCACCGAGGGAACATGGGGATGATCGGTTTCGACATCGCCTGCGAATCTGCGAGAAGCGGGCCGAGGATGCAGGGTTATCTCGTGAACGCCCCCTGCGAACCAATAACTGCCAACAAGTCGCAGTCCGACTTCGCCCTCGCTGCCTGAGCAGCGAGCCCGAGTCCGTCAGTCCGTATGTGATTCCGATACGGGTCCTGGCGTCATCTAGGAATCTTGCTTCGTAACCTCGCCTGAGGGTTGCGAGGGACTCTTTCAGGATGAGTCCGTCGACGCAGGTGTCTGTGACAAGCGTCGGGACTGAGAACACGTCTGCACAGACTGTGCCCGGAGAAGGCGCAGAGACCCAGCGATGGACGGGGGTTCGATTCCCCCCATCTCCACCATCGCCGCTGTCGCACTGGGAGTGGCCGCCACTCAGAGGTCTATGATCGCCGCGTGCAGCTGGTAGTCGCGTGCCCGCACCATGTGGTCGGCCATGAGCCGTTGCGCGGCCTGTGCGTCGCCCTGCAGCACCGCGTCGAGGATCGCCAGATGCTCGGCCTGGGATTGTTGTGTGCCGGCGATCGACCGCGGCCACGGACGCTCGTGCAGCAGGATCATGATCTCGGCGCGCTCGACGAAGTCGACGAGCGCGGGATTGTGCGACGCCTCGATGAGTGTGCGGTGCCACGCGCGGTGGTGCTCGGCCGCTTCCTCGTCGGTCGCCTGGTCCGCGCGGCGCAGCAGCTCGACCATGCGCCCGCGTTCCAGAGGCGTGGCGCGATCGGCGGCGAGAGCGGCTGCCGACGACTCGAGCGCGATGCGGATGTCGAAGTAGTCGAGCACCTCCTGCGTCGACCGCGTGCGCACACGGTAGCCGCGCGCCTCGCGCACGAGGATGCCGTCGCGCTCGAGCATCGCCAGCGCCTCGCGGATCGGCGTGCGCGAGGTGCCGAGCTCATCGGTGAGCGCGCTTTCGTAGAGCCGGGTGTCGGCGCCGATCTCCCCGCTCAGGATGAGGGCGCGCAGTGTCGCGTGGTGATCGACCGCGGCGGTCGACCTCCGGGTCTTGGTCGTCACGTGGTGCCCCCTGCTGCCGTGCGGCGTGTGTGCGGATCGTATCAGCGCCCTCGTCGGCGCCGACAAGTGGTCAGAGCGCGATGCGCCAGTGCGGGTGATCGGCCTTCAGGGCCGGCTCGCCGTCGCCGAACAGGGCCTCGCGAAGGGTGCGCGCGCCGTGCTCCCGCTCGGGCAGAACGCCGCGGCGGCGCAACTCCGGCACGACGTATCGGATGATGTCGTCGAATGTGCCGGGACGCACCGCGTAGGCGAGGTTGAAGCCGTCGAGGTCCGCGACCTCCGCCCAGCGCTCGAGCTCGTCGGCGACCGTCGCCCCCGAGCCGACGATGGTCGGTCCCATCCCACCCACGGCCATGTACTCCGCGACCTCACGCAAGGTCCAGGTGCGGTCCGGGTCGGCCGATGCGAAGAACTTCGCCGAGAACTGCGCGCCGTTGGAGGCGATGTCGGTGAGCGGGATGTCGGGGTCGAGGTCCGCGACATCCACTCCGACCGGCCCCGCGAACTGCACCATCGCGCCGCCGTAGTCGGCGTAGCGCTGCAGGTCGGCGAACTTGGCCCGGGCGATCTCGTCGGTCTCGCCGGTCACGATCGTCGCAACCGCGAGCACCCGCACCGATTCGCGTGCGCGCCCGGCCGCCTCGGCGGCGGCGCGCACGTTCGCAACGATCGGGGCCAGCACCTCGGGGCGGGTGCCGTGCACGAAGACGCCCTCGGCGTGCTCCGCCGCGAACCGCTGCCCGCGCGACGACGATCCCGCCTGGAAGAGCACCGGGGTGCGCTGCGGCGACGGCTCCGCGAGGAACTCGTCGGGCACCGAGAAGTAGCGGCCCTCGTGACCGATCGGCCGTACGAGCTCGGGGTCGACGTAGACGCCGCGCTCCTTGTCGACGACGGCCGCGTCGGCATCCCACGACAGCTCCCACAGCTTGTGCGTCACTTCCAGGAACTCGTCGCCGAGGTCGTAGCGCTCGTCGTGCGCCAGCTGTTCGCCGCGCCCGAGATTGCGCGCCGCGCTGTCGAGGTACGACGTCACGATGTTCCAGCCGACCCGCCCGCCGCTGAGGTGGTCGAGGCTCGCGAGGCTGCGCGCGAACGTGTAGGGGTGCGTGTAGCTCACCGAGGATGTCACCGCGAAACCGAGGCGCTCCGTCACCGCCGCCATCGCCGACACGAGCGTCAGCGGGTCGCCGATCGGCACCTGGCTGGCCGTGCGGAGGGCTTCGTCGGGGCCGCCCTTGTAGACGTCGAGCACGCCGAGCACATCGGCGAGGAAGATCGCGTCGAAGCCCGCTGCCTCGAGATCTCGGGCCAATCGGGTCCAGTACGTCAGTGAGCGGTACGCCCGCGAGTCGTCCTGCGGGTGCTGCCACAGGCCAGAGGCGATGTTGCCGGGCGAGAAGTTCTCGAACGCGTTGAGGTGCAGTCGGCGAGGCATGCGTCTCCTTGTCAGACGGCCGCAGGAAGCGCGGCGAGCTCGGTGGCGGCCGCGGCGAGGTCCACGCGGACCCCTTCTGCGGTCACGGCGAGGGCGAGGGAGGTCAGATCGGCGGCGATCGTGGCGAAGCCGGCGCGAGGACCGGTGTGGTTCAGACGCAGGTGGCCGGCGGGCACGTCGCCTACCCCCGCGGTGATGCCGGAGCCGCGGGCGGACGTCGCGCGCAGCACGCGGGAGCGGTCGGTGCCGTCGGGGAGCAGGATGCCGGTCATGAGGCCGGAAGCCTCCTCGACGCCGCGGGCCCACGGCTGCAGTCCGAGCGCGGTGACGGCGCGGAACGTGGCCTCGGCCGCCGCGCGGTGCCGCGCCACGAGTGAGGCGTGGCCCTCCAGCTCGACGCGGGTGATCGCGGCATCCAGCGCCCACAGCTCGAGCGAGGGGGCGGTGCCGGGGATGCGGGTGCGGTCGGTGGTGAGCCAGTCCCGCTGCAGGTCGAGCAGCGAGACGGCCGAGAGGGCCGCGGTGGGAGTGGTGCGTCGAAGTGCGTTCCAACCCGCGGGGCTCACGGTGATCGTCGAGATCGCCGAGGGGCCGGACCATCCCTTCTGCGGGCCTGCGACCAGGATGTCGATGCCGTCGGACGTCACGTCGACCGGCTCGGCGCCGACCGAGGCGACGGCGTCGACGACGGTGAGGGCGCCGGCTGCGCGGGCGAGGGACAGCAGCGTGGAGAGCGGGTTGACGATGGCGGTCGCGCCCTCTCCGTGCACGAGGCTGACGACAGTGAACGCCTCCTGCGCGAGGGCCGCGGCGACGCGTTCCGTCTCGATCGCGCCGCCCGCCACGAGTGGGGCGAGTGTCGTCACCTCGGCGCCGCTCTGCGCCAGCCACTCGCCGAAGAGGCCGCCGTAGTGGCTCGTCACGATGTTCAGGACGCGCTGCCCGGCGTGTCCGACCTCGCGGGCGACGGCTTCGAGCGCGACGATGGCCTCGCCCGGAACGATGACGGTGTCGTGCACGTCTGACGCGCCCACCAGTGCACCGATGCGGTCGCTGAGCAGTGCGTAGCGTGCGGCGGGGAACGCGGGAACGTCCCAGAGCGGATGCCACGGCGCGGCCAGTGCTGTTGTCATTCGTGCGTCCTTCCGCGGCGTCGCCTCGGTGATCGGGCGTCCCGTGACGAAGTGTTTCTCGTCGTCAACAATGTATACACGCGTGCGCATTACGCTTCCCCAGGGTTACCGCACATGACTTCCGCGCCACCGAACACCCATCCCGGCGCGCACCAGAGAAGAGGACATCCATGGCACTTCGTGTCGCACGTTGGGGAGGGATCGCCGCCGCCGGTATCGTCGCGGCCCTGGCTCTCTCCGCCTGCTCCGGGTCGGCCGCCTCGGCCCCCACGAGCGCATCGCCGGTCGCCGGCGGCTCCATCACGATCGCGCGGCTCGGTGCGGAGGTGACGAACCTCGACCCGGTGCCCGACACGCTGACCAGCAACAACGCGTACACGCTGGACAAGATCTTCGACACGCTCGTCATCCAGGACGACAAGGGCGGCATCCAGCCCCGTTTGGCCCAGTCGTACACGACATCCTCGGATGGACTCACCTGGACCTTCACGCTGCACCCCGACCTCACGTTCTCGGACGGCAGCGCCCTCACGTCGGCGGACGTCGTCTACTCGATCAAGCGCCATCTGTCGAAGGGCGGTGCGCTGCCGCTGTCGGCGCCCATCACCGACGTGACCGCCCCCGACGCCGGCACCGTCGTCGTCACGCTCTCGAAGCCGTTCTCGCCGCTGCTCGCCGAGCTGTCGACGTTCTCGTCGGGGATCGTGCCGAACAACCTCAAGGGCGAGTCGGAGGCGACGTTCTTCGCGAACCCGGTCGCCAGCGGCCCGTTCACCGTCGGCACCTGGGACAAGACGGGTGGGTCGATCACGCTCGTCAAGAACACCCACTACTGGCAGCCCGGCAAGCCGTACCTCGACTCGGTGACCTACCTGGTCGCCGGTGACGACGCCCAGCTCGCGTCGCTCGTGAAGTCGGGCCAGGCACAGATCTCCGAGGGCATCGCCCCGGCGAGCGTGGCGGACCTGAGCTCCGACACCGCCGTGACGCTGCAGAGCATCTCGAGCTGGAACCAGGACGAGATCTTCTTCAACACGGCCGCGGCGCCCTTCAGCGACCGCAATGCGCGACGTGCGGTGGCGCAGGCCATCGACCGCGCGGCGCTCGCGAAGAACACGACCTTCGGCACCGCGACGACCGGCACGACCTACATCCCGAGCACGGTGAAGTACTCCGACCAGTCGGCGACGATCCTCCCGTTCGACATCGACCAGGCCACGAAGGATGTCGCGCAGGCGAACCCCGTTCCGACGACCGCGACGCTGCTCGTCGAGAGCGGATCGCAGTCGCGCGACCAGCAGGCGCAGATCATCCAGTCGCAGCTGGCGAAGATCGGCATCACTGTGAAGATCGACTCGGTGGACAGCGCGACCTTCTGGACGCAGTTCCCCGCGGGCAACTACCAGTTCGCCCTGACGACGGTGATCGCCGACACGTCCGATCCCGACAACGTGACGACTTGGCAGGTCGACGCGAAGGGCCCGTCGAAGGCGTTCTTCACCGGCTACGACAACACGCAGGTCAACGACCTCGCCGAGCAGGGTCGCACGACCCCGGACGGCGACGCGCGCAAGGCGATCTACGCCCAGCTGCAGGAGATCGTGGCGCAGGACGTGCCGAACCTGTCGCTCGACTACACGGCGCAGATCACGGCGACCGCCAGCTCCATCAACGGCCTCGTGGTCGTGCCCAACGGCACCTCGCTCCTCGACGGAGTGTGGATCGCCAAGTGAGATACGGTGGGGCGGCTCGAACGGTCGCCCCACCGTTCCCCCGAGGAGAACCGTGATCCTACGCATCATCGGCGTCGCCGCCCGCGGCCTCGCCGTGGCGGTCGGCGTCGTCCTCGCCTCGTTCGCGCTCATCCTGGTCATCCCCGGTGACCCGGTGAGCGCGCTGCTCGGCGCCCACGTCACACCGGCGGCGGCGGGGACACTGCGCACCGCCCTCGGGCTGGACCAGCCCTGGTGGGTGCGGCTCGGCGACTACGTCGTCGGGGTGTTGCACGGAGACCTCGGCACGTCGCTGTCACTCGGGGTGCCGGTCGCTCCGCTCGTCATCGGTCGCGCCGGCCCCACGGTGCTGCTCGCCGGCATCGCGCTCGTCCTGGCCCTCGCGTCGGCTCTGCTGCTCGCGGTGGCGGCCACCCGACGCCCCGGCGGAGCGATCGACCATGGGGTTCGGCTGCTCACCACGGCCGGCATCGCCGTGCCGGGTTTCTGGTTCGGTCTGGTGCTCATCCTGATCTTCGCGGTGAACCTCCGTGTGCTCCCGGCCGGCGGGCTCGGGCGCTCACCGGCGGAGTTCGCGGCATCCCTGGTTCTCCCGGTCATCGTCGCGGCCGCGGCGATCGTGCCCGTGCTCACCCGGAGTCTGCGCACCGAGATGCTCGACACGAAGGACGCCGACTTCATGGTCTCCGCCCGCGCGGTCGGCTTCTCGCCCGCCTTCATCACCTGGCGCCGGCTCATCCCGAACTCGCTGCTGCCGATGATCGCTCTCGCGGGCACGAACTTCGCCGTGCTGCTCGGCGGCACGTTCATCGTCGAGCGGGTGTTCTCCATCAACGGCGTCGGCTCACTCCTGTTCGACGCGATCTCGGCCCGCGACGCCCCGCTCATCCAGGGAATCGTGCTGTTGACCGGGCTCGTGGTCGTGGTCGTGACGACGCTGACCGACATCGTCGTGCGTCTCGTCGACCCTCGGGTGCGCCGCGCGAGGAGCACCCGATGAGCGCCGAGGCGGGGATCGCCACCCCGACCCGTCGACGGGAGTCCGTGTGGCGGCAGCCCGCCCTCGTCGTGGGGCTGGTGATGATCGGCGTGATGGTGCTGATCGCCGTGGCCGCACCGCTGCTGACCCCGTACGACCCGAACGCTCAGGACCTCTCCGCGGGGTTCCTTCCGCCGGGGGGTGCGCATCCACTCGGCACCGATCAGCTGGGCCGCGACATCTGGGCGCGCATCGCATACGGGGCGGCGACCGATGTGCGCATCGGCGTGTTCGGCATCCTCCTGCCGGCGACGATCGGATCGGTGCTCGGTCTCGTCGCGGGCTATTTCGGCGGCGTGGCGGATGCGATCATCGGCTACCTCGTGGACGTCGTGCTGACGTTCCCCTTCTACATCCTCGCTCTCGCCCTCGTCGTCTTCCTCGGCCCGGGCGAGCTCTCGATCTACGTCGCCCTCGCCGCGGTCGCGTGGGTGCACTACGCGCGACTCACCCGCAGTGTGACCCTCGGTCTGCGTCAACGGCCCTGGGTCGAGGCGGCGCGCGCCGGCGGGCTCGGTCACGGACGCGTGATCTTCCGGCACATCCTGCCGAACCTCTGGAACCAGATCGTCACCCTCGCCCTCTCCGAGGTCGTCTTCGTGATCCTCGCGGTCGTGACGCTGAGCTATCTGGGTCTCGGCGTGCAGGCACCGACGGCCGAATGGGGGCGCATGATCTCGGACGGCCGGCAGTTCCTGACCACGAACTGGTGGGTGTCGGTGTTCCCGGGGCTCGCTGTCTTCTGGACGGGTCTCGGCTTCGCGCTGCTCGCCGACGGCTATGCGGACTACCGACGGGTGCGACTGTGAGCGCGGGGCTCGAGCTGTCGGGGCTGCGTCTGGTCGAGAGGGGAGGCGCGCCCCTCGTCGAGGTCGCCGAGCTGCGGGTCGCGCCGGGCGAGAGCCTGGGCATCGTGGGGGAGTCCGGCTCGGGCAAGAGCCTGCTGCTGCGCTCGCTCATCGGCCTGCTGCCCGACGGTGTGCGCCGCGCGGCGGGTGAGGTGCGTCTGGACGGTGCACCGGTACACGGCCACGCCGACGTGCGCGGCCAGATCGGCCTGGTGCTGCAGGACCCCGGCTCGGCGCTCGACCCGGTTCGGCGCGTGGGCGCGCAGATCGCCGACGTGCGGCGCGCCGTGCGCGGGCTTCCGAGGGCGGTCGCGGCATCCGATGCCGTCGCCCTGCTCGACCGGGTCGGCATACGGGATGCCGCGGCCACCGCGCGTCTCTACCCGCACGAGCTGTCGGGCGGGATGCGTCAGCGTGCCGCGATCGCTGTGGCGCTCGCGGCGGAGCCGCGTTTCCTGCTGTGCGACGAGCCGACGACCGCGCTGGATGTGACCGTGCAGCAGCGTGTGCTCGACCTGCTGTCGTCGCTGCGGGCCGAGGGGCTCGGGCTCGTGTTCGTCTCCCACGACCTGCCCGTGGTCGCGCAGGTGAGCGAGCGCATCATGGTGATGCGGCACGGCCAGGTGATCGAGTCCGGCGTGACCGACGAGGTCATCGCGGCGCCCGCATCGGACTATTTCTCCGAGCTCATCGCCGAGGCCCGCGCACTGGAAGGAGGCTCTGATGGCTGAGCTGGTGCTCGACGGCCTCCAGGTCGCCTACCGCGGCCGAACGGTCGTGCACGGCGTCGACGCGGTGTTGCGTCCGAGCCGCATCGTCGGGCTGATCGGCGAGAGCGGATCGGGGAAGACGTCGATCGGTCGCGTCGTGGCCGGGCTGCAGCCCGCGTCGGCCGGGCGTCTGGTGTGGCGTGAGGATGCCCCCGGGGGCACCGCATCCGATCGTCGACGTGCTCGCACCCGGGTGCAGATGGTGTTCCAGGATCCCTCACTGGCACTCAACCCGCTGCGCACGATCGACAGCGTGCTGCGGGAGCTGCTGCGGCGCACCCGCCCCCGGCGATCCGCCGCGGAGCGGGAGACGGCGCTCAATGATCTGCTCGAGTCGGTCGCGCTGACCCCCGAGCTCGCCCGCCGCCGCCCCGGCCACCTCTCAGGCGGACAGCGTCAGCGCGCCGCTATCGCCCGCGCGCTCGCGGTGGATCCCGAGGTGCTCGTCGCCGACGAGCCGACGTCGGCGCTGGATGTCTCGGTGCAGGCCGAGATCCTCGAGCTGCTGGACGAGCTCGCCCGACGCCAGGGACTCGCGATCGTGCTCATCACGCACGACCTGCGCGTCGTCGAGCGGCTGGCAGACGAGGTCATCGTGCTCGAGCAGGGCCGCGTGCAGGAGCAGGGCGCCGTGGCCGACGTGCTGCGGCGCCCGACGTCCGCCTACACCCGAGCGCTCATCGACGCGGTCCCGCGGCTCGACGGCGGCGCGCACCGCTGAGGCGACGTGGCGCACAGGTCAGCGAGGTGCGCGTGAGTGACTCGGGTCGACGCCGGAGGCCGCAGCCGGATCGCCCGGGTCAGGTCCCGATGCCGGAACGGAAGACGCGTGTGACGGTGGGCGCGCCGGGGGCATCCAGTCCGCGCAGCGCGACCGCATCGAAGACGCCGCCGACACTGAGCACTCCCGCGGAGGGGTCGCCTTCGACGAGAGTCGCGCCCGCCCGCGTGGCGGCGACCAGCACCTCGGCGGCCGACAGGCCCACCGCGCGCAGTGCGGCGAGCTCCTCCGCGATGCGGCCGTGCTGCTGCGGCGTGCCGAAGTCCGTGCCGACGGCGACCGTCGCCCGCGCGTCGAGGGCGTCGCCCACGGCCCGGGGATGCGCCTCGACGACCGCCTCGGCCCGCGCGCGCAACGGCGCCGGCAGGTCGACGGGGGAGGCGGCATCCGTCAGCAGCTGGTAGATGCGCAGGGTCGGCACGATCGTGACGCCCGACGCGGCGGCGGTATGGGCCTGAGCCGGCGTGAGGAAGATCGCGTGCTCGATCGAGGCGACCCCCGCGTCGAGGGCGTCGTCGATGGCCGCGCCGCCCCAGGCGTGCACCATGACGCGCAGCCCGTGCGCGGCGGCCTCCTCGGTCGCCGCGCGTACCGTCTCGCGCGAGAACCGGGGGACGAGCTCGAGGGCATCGGCGTCGCCCAGGCCGCCCGTCGCGGCGAGCTTGACCCAGTCGGCGCCGTCGTCGGCCAGCGCGGCGACGACCCGCCGCATCGCGTCAGCGGTCGGCGCGTCGGTCGCCGTGATGATGCGGTGGCTGAGCGACAGCCTCGGAGCCGATGCCGGGTCGGATGCCGCGCGACGCCGCAGCGTCTCGTCGGCACCGCCCGCATCGCGCAGCAGGGTGACGCCGGAGCGGAGCGTGCGGGTCAGGGCGTCGGACACCAGAGCTTCAGTGCGGACCGAGTCGATGTCCGCCCGCTCGCTGTCGTGGAACGCCGCCCACGCGATGTGGCAGTGGGCGTCGACGAGCCCCGGTGCGAGCACCTCGTCGACGAGACGCACCACGCGCCCGGCGGGTGGCGCATCCACCGTCGCACCGAACGCGGCGATCCGCCCGTCGATGACCCGGACCCCTGGGTTCGGCACGATCGTGCCGTGCGCGTCGAGCAGTCGCCCGCCGACGATCAGAAGCGGTGCCGCCGGGTCGACGAGATCGACCACCGGCTCGGAGGAGGGGGCGTCGTCGGCAGTGCTGTGCATCTCGCCGCCAGCCTACGGCCGCGCGCGGGCCGTCATCGTGCCGTTCGGCATGATTTCCTCGACTAGCGTGGACACCGTGGGAGCGGGGTGGGTGCGTCGCGTGCTGGTCGTGGAGGACCAGGCGGCGCTGCGCACGCTCGCGTGCGAGCTGCTCACCCGCAACGGCTGGGATGCGACCGGCGCGGCATCCGCCGATGAGGCCATGCGACTGTTCGCCGAGGTCGATCCCGACGCCCTCGTGACCGACATCGACCTGGGCAGTCGTCCCAACGGCATCGACCTCGCCCAGACGCTCCACCGACTCGCTCCGCACCTCGGCATCGTCTTCCTCTCGAGCTACCCGCGCGCCGCCGCGGGCGCCGAGCCGCTCGGAGTGGCGGGTGCCGTGTTCGTCAGCAAAGACGCGCTCACCTCGCCCGCGGTGCTCTTCGAGGCGCTCGAGACGGCGCTGTCGACCCACCCGTCACCGGCGCCGACCGTCGCAGCGCCCGTCGCCGACAAGCTCGGTACCCTCACGCGGCACCAGATCGACGTGCTCGCGATGATCGCGCGCGGCTGGTCGAACGAGCAGATCGCCGAGGCATCCGGAGCAACGGTCCGCGCCGTCGAACGGTCGATCAGCCGCATCTTCGAGCGGATGCGCCTCACCGGCGATCCTGCTGTGAATCCCCGCGTCGCCGCGGCTGCCGCCTACATCTCCGCCTTCGGACCCGTGCGATGAGACGACTGGCGTCGGCCGTCGTCCACGTGGTCGGCGGCGGCGCCTACGTCTCGATCTGGACGCTCGCGGTCGCCGTCGCGCTCTCGCTCACCGTCGTGAGCCCCGCCGGCGACCTGTCGCCGGATGAGGCGTTCGACGGGTTCGTCGTGTCGCTCATCGGCGCGCTGGTCTTCGGCCTCCTGCTCGGGCTCGTCGCCGTCCTCGAACGGAACATCCCGACGCCACGGGGTCGTGCTACCGCCGTGCTCGCCGGCGTGGCCGTCGCTGCCGCCGCGCGACCGCTCGTGCAGGACGCGGCGCTGCGTGCCGCGGGATTCCCGGGCGACTCGGTCGAGGTTCTCGCGTTCCGCGTCGCCACGAACCTCATCGTGTGGCTCGTGACGCTGTCCGTCACGGCGCTCGTCGTCGACGCGATCCGTTCCCGCCGGCGCGTCAACGCGCTGCTTCGCTCGGTGCGGGCCGAGCTCGCAGCAGCGCAGCAGAGCACGGAGGCCTACGATCGTGCGGCCCGGGCGCTCGTCGTGCGCGTCGTCGACGACGCCCGCACGCGCCTCGCCCAATGGAACGACCCGCCCACTGTCGAGCAGGTGCGCGCCTTCGCAGCCGACGCAGCCCGCGCGGAAAGTCATGAACTGGCCGATCTCGCGGCGGCCGAGCCGCCCCGGATGCCCGGTGAGCTCGACGTGCGTCGCGCGCGACTGTTCGGCCTGCGCCTGCCGCCGGTCGGCCTCGTCGGCCTCGTCTACCTGGTCTTCATGCTTCCCTATGCAGTGCGGGCGGCGACCCCTGCGGTACTCGTGATCGGCGCCGTGTTCCTCGTGATCGGATCGCTCGCCACCGACTACCTGCCCCGCCGCCTGTCGGTGCTCAGTGGCGGCAGAGCGCGCGCCGGAGTCTTCCTCGGAGTCTCCGTCCTCACCGGCTTCGCGCTGTCGCTCGCCTCTGTGCTCGGTGGACTGACCGGCATACGGGTGCTGATCCCCGCCCTCGCGTTCCCGTTGATCGCGTTCGCGTTCGCGATGCTCGCCGCCGTCGTGCACGCGCTGCAGGTCGAGCAGCGCCGCCTCTCCCACGCCGTGGCCTCCCAGCAGCGGGCGCTGCGCCGCGGCACCGCCCCCGCTCGGGCGGCGTTGACGGATGCCGCCCAGATCCTCCATCGCGACGTGCAGGCCCGCTGCGTGCTGCAGCTGCAGACGCCGAGCGCAGGCATCGCGGCCGACATCGACGAGCTGCTCGCGCAGGCCGCCGACGTGTTCGCGCGCCCGGCGCCGCCCGTCGGGGCGGAGGCCGTCGACCAGGTCATCGCCACCTGGGCGCACGTGATCGCCGTCGACGTGCGCATCGACGACGACGCCCGCGCCGCGCTCGACGGCGATGGCACGCTCGCGCGGGACGCCTACGACATCGTCGCCGAAGGGCTTCTCAACGCGGTCAAGCACGCCGACGCACGCCGGGTGGGGGTGAGCGTCGACCTCACATCCACGGGTGCCGGGCGGATGCTGCGTCTCGCCGTGCGCTGCGAGGGCATCCTGCCGCGGGGGGCCGCGCTGCGCCCGGCATCCCACGTGCGCTCCCTCGGCGCCGAGCTCGTGCAGGTGGCAGACAGCGTGGTGCTGCGGGCGCTTCTCGTGGTCGATCCGGGCGGATCGCGGCATCCTGTCGTGTCAGCCGTACATCCCGCCTGAGCGCTCGGAGAGGGCGGATAGCTTCGGGCTATCGCACCCCAGACCAACGCTCAAGGAGACCCCGTCATGTTGGACGCCACCACCATCACCGCCCCCGCCGGAACCTTCCGCGGCGCCACCGCCGCGAACGTCACGTCGTGGCGGGGCATCCGCTACGCGGAGGCGCCGATCGGCCCGCTGCGCTGGCGCGACCCGGTGCCGGCCGCCCCGGTCGAGGGCGTCGTGGACGCGCTCGCCTACGGCCCGGTCTGCCCGCAGCCGGTGAACCCGTCGATCCCCCTCGGCACCGACATCGTGCAGAGCGAGGACTGCCTCTCGCTCAACGTGTGGGCGCCCGCCGACGCTGCCGGCCCGCTGCCGGTGATGGTCTGGCTGCACGGCGGTGCGTACACGTTCGGTTCGTCGAGCCAGCCGCTGTTCGACGCGACGTCGATCGTGACGAGCGGCCAGGTCGTGATCGTGACGGTGAACTACCGTATCGGCGCGCTCGGCTTCCTCGACCTCAGCGAACTGCTGCCCGAGGGCGGCTTCGACCGCAATCTCGCCCTCAAGGACGTGCTGACGGCCCTCCGCTGGGTGCAGACGAACATCTCCGCCTTCGGCGGTGACGCGTCCCGCGTGACCGTGTTCGGCGAGTCCGCGGGGGGCGGCCTCGTCACCACGCTCCTTGCCGTGCCGTCCGCCGAGGGTCTCTTCCACCGCGCGATCGCCCAGTCGTCGCCGGCATCGAGCATGTACGGTCCGGGACGCGCCCGTGCCGTCGCGGAGCGCTTCGTCACCGAGGCGGGCCTCGACGGTGCCGCAGTGACGGCACTGCGCGAGCTGCCCGTCGAGGAAGTCGTGCGGGTCGGCCAGGCCGTCTACGCCGCCGTCCCCTCGACCGACCCGGGCACACTCGCCTTCGCCCCGATCGTCGACGGCGACCTGCTGCCCGAGGCTCCCGTCGACGCGCTCAGCGAGGGCCGCGGCATCCCGGTTCCGCTCATCATCGGGACGAACAAGGACGAGGCGTCGCTGTTCAAGTTCATGAAGTCGCCGCTGATCCCGATCACGGACGACCGCATCCAGCAGATGTTCACGGACATGGCCGCCGATGACCCGTCCATCGACATGCCGCCGATCGAGCAGGTGCGCGGAGCCTACGAGCACGCCCGCCAGGGCGCGATCGGTCTCGGCATCGCCCGCGACATCGGCTTCCGCATGCCGACGCTGTGGGTGGCCGAAGGTCACAGCCGCGTGGCACCGACCTACCTCTACCGCTTCGACCACAGTGCGCCCTTCCTGCGCCTGATCGGTCTCGGCGCGACACACGCGACCGAGCTGCCCTACCTGTGGGGCAACCTCACGAGCGGCCCGAAGGACCCGACGTTCAAGCTCGGCGGCAAGCGCGCCGCGATCGAGATCTCGCAGCGCATGCAGGAGCGGTGGACCCGGTTCGCCTACGGCCAGGAGCCCACGGCCGACGGTGCGGTCGACTGGCCGCGCTACGATGCCGCCGCGCGCGACACCCTCGTGATCGAGCACACCGACTCGGTCGTTCCCGACCTGGACGCGGCCCTGCGCAGCGCCTGGGGCGACGAGGTGCTCTCGTTCAGCTGACCTGCGACACCACCGGCCGCCGCACCCGCGCGACCACCGCGACGACACCCTCGCCTGCGGCGGAGAGCACGAGTGCGGCGGCCGCGGCCGCGGTGACGATGAGGAATCCGGATGCCGCGCCCTGCGCGTCTATCCATGCCCCCGCGATCATCGACCCGAGCGGGATGCCGATGCCCGAGCCGATCGAGGGATAGGCGAGCAGCTCCGTGACGCGGTCGCGATCGACACGCGACTCCAGCAGGGCGAAGCCGGCGACCAGGAGCGGACCGACAAGCAGCCCGAACAGCAGCACGACCCCGATCAGCACGAGCCCCCGGGCGGCCAGCGGCAGCATGACGGCCGCGGCCGCCACCAGCGCGGTGAGCGCGAGCCACCGGGCCCGTGCCGACGGGCGCAGCGTCAACGCGCCGTAGACGATCGCACCGACGGTGTTGCCGAGGGCGAACGCCGCCATCAGTACGCCCGTGAGCCATGCGCCGCCGAGCTCGGCGGCCCATGCGACGGCAGTGATGTCGAACGCGCCGAACATCGCGCCGACGCCGATCCAGGCGACGACGAGCGGCAGGATGCCGAGGGGCGGCACGAGACGCGCGCTGCGCTCCCGGCCGCGCGGGATGGGCTGTGAGCGGGTGAGAACGCCGAGCCAGGCGAGTCCGACGGCACCGATGACGACGATCACCGCCAGGCCCGACGCGGGAGCCGCGGCGACCGCGATCACCGTCACGAGCGGCGGCGCGAGCACGTAGAGGATCTCGTCGACGATCGTCTCGATGGCGAATCCGCTCTGTCGATCGTCTCCGGCCAGGAGCGCGGTCCACCGCGCACGCACCGCGGGACCGACATCGAGGCAGCACACCCCGGCGATCGCCGCGAGCCCGAACCACGTCCACACCGGCCACCGCCACAGCACCGCGCCGGTGAGGAGGGCGGTGGACACGATCAGAGCCGCCGCGGACGCCAGCAGGGGCAGGCGCTGTCCCACGCGATCCATCGCGCGCGCCCACACGGGTCCCGCGAGCGACAGCCCGACGACGAACGTCGCGGCGATCGCACCGCCGAGCGCGTAGCTTCCGCTCGCGCCCGACACGAGCAGGATCGCGCCGAGCGAGAGCGCTCCCCGGGGAAAGCGGGCGAGCAGCCCCGCGAGGGAGAACCACGGAGCGCCGGGGGCGATGAGCGCACGGCGATAGCGATCGAGGTCGATTGCGGTCATGACGACCCGGCCTGTTCTGGCCGGTCGAACTCGGGAGACTCCCTCGGGACAATCGCCGGCGTCGTCAGTCTAGGCACGCGCGCGAGGCCGTCGAGCGGGCGGGGAGGCGGCGGCATCCGGGTTTTCGATCAGGGTTACAGCGGCGACACATGAGCGAAACACCCGATCCCTAACTTGAGCGTTGTTGAGCGCATCAACATTCGCCCCGAAGACGCGGCGTCGCCACCCCTCGAGCGAAAGCGAGTCCGTCGTGACCACGGTCGCACCTCCCACCGGCTCCACCCCCCTCCCGCAGACCCGGGATCTCGTGTCGTTCACCGACGTCGAGATGAAGTTCCCCAACGGCACCGTCGCCCTCCACGGTGTCGACCTCTCCGTGCGCACCGGCGAGTTCCTCACCGTCGTCGGACCCTCCGGCTGCGGCAAATCGACGCTGCTGCGAATCGCCTCCGGACTCGAGACCGCCAGCCGCGGCACCGTCGACGTCAGCACCGACCGCATCGGCTACGTCTTCCAGGACGCCACCCTCCTCGCGTGGCGCAACGTGCAGCAGAACGTGGAGCTGCTCGCCGAGCTGAACAACCAGCCCATCCGCGTCCGCCGCCCCAAGGCTGATGCCGCGATCGACCTCGTCGGCCTCAAGGGGTTCGAGAAGCACCTGCCCAAGCAGCTCTCCGGCGGCATGCGGATGCGCGCTTCGCTCGCACGCTCGCTCACCCTCGATCCCGAGCTCTTCCTCTTCGACGAGCCGTTCGGTGCACTCGACGAGATCACCCGCGAGCGCCTGAACGACGAGCTCATCCAGCTGTTCATCGCCAAGGGCTTCGCGGGGATGTTCATCACCCACTCGGTGTCCGAGGCCGTGTACCTCTCCACGAAGGTGATCGTCATGTCGGGCCGGCCCGGCACCATCGTGAAGAGCTTCGATGTGCCGTTCGCCATGGCCGACCGCAACCCCGACATCCGATACACCCCCGACTTCGCCGAGCTCGTCGGCGAGGTGTCGCACGCGCTCCGAGAAGGGCACCGCTGATGTCCACGCCGTCCACCGAGACCTCCGCCGTGACCCCCGAGGCAGCAGTCGAGCCCGCGGTCGCCGCCGCGCACCTCGATTCCGCCGTCGAACCCGCCACCGTCGGCCCCAGCCGCAAGGCGAAGCGCACGTTCGGTCAGAAGGTCAGGCGCACGATCCTGACCCTGCTCCCGCCGCTCGGCGTGTTCGTGCTCGTGATCGCCGGGTGGTACCTCCTCAACGCCATGCAGACGCCCCAGCGGCGATTCCTCCTGCCGACGCCGGGGGAGGTGTTCGTGATGGCCTTCGACCCGTCGGTGTCGGCGGACATCATCACCGGGCTCGCCCGCACCACCGGCGTGGCGATCGTGGGACTGCTCATCGCCTCGGCGCTCGGCATCGCATGGGCTACCTGCATGGCCTTGTGGAAGTGGGTCTACAACTCGACCTACCCCTACGCCGTGGTGCTGCAGACGATCCCGATCCTCGCGCTCGTCTCGCTGATCGGCATCTGGTTCGGCCAGGAGTTCGGCGCCCGTGTCGTGGTGTGCGTGATGATCGCGCTCTTCCCGATGGTGTCGAACACCCTCTTCGGTCTGCAGTCGCTCGACAAGTCCTACCACGAGCTGTTCAAGCTGCAGAAGGCCTCCAAGTGGACCGTGCTCTCCAAGCTCATGTTCCCCGGCGCGCTGCCGTCGATCTTCGTGGGCCTTCGCACCTCCGCCGGCCTGTCGGTCGTCGGCGCCATCGTCGGCGACATGTTCTTCCAGCGCGGCGAACCGGGCCTCGGCGCCCTCATGCAGCGTTACGTGCGCCTGTTGAACATGCCCCAGCTGTTCGATGCGCTGATCGTCTCCGCGCTCCTCGGCGTCGCCATGTTCATCATCTTCGGCGCCCTCTCCAAGCTCGTCGTCGGCCGTTGGTACGAGCCGACCACCTGAGCCCCCTCAACCTGCACCACTCCCGCATCGCACCATCCGTCTCACCCGAAAGAGAGATCACATGCACACACGCACCGTTGTTCGTGCGGGCGCGATCCTGAGCGCCGTGGCCATGGCCGCGGTTCTCGCGGCGTGTTCGTCGAGCACCACCACCGGTTCCAGCGCCGCGGCCTCCGCGGAGGCCGGCACGGTCGACCTCGCCGCGGCCGGCTGCCCGTCGACCATCGTCGTCCAGACCGACTGGTGGCCCGAGTCGGAGCACGGTCACCTGTACCAGATGCTCGGCGACGACGCGACCGTCGAGGCCGACAAGAAGGCCGTCGTCGGAACGCTCTACGCCGGCGGCAAGTCGACCGGTGTGAAGCTCGAGATCCGCGCCGGTGGCGCGGCGATCAACTTCAACAACGTCGCCACCCAGATGTACACCGACGACTCGATCACCTTCGGCTACGTCACCACCGACGACCAGATCGCCAACTCGGGCAAGGTGCCCACGAAGGCCTTCTTCGCGCCCCTCGACCAGAGCCCGATCATGGTCATGTGGGACCCGGCGACCTACCCGAACGTGACCGGTGTCAAGGACATCGGCGCGGCGCTCAAGTCGACCGGCGGCTCGTGGCTGTACTTCAGCGGATCGGCCTACATGGACTACCTGATCTCGCAGGGCTACGTCGACAAGGCCAACACCGACTCGAGCTACTCGGGTGCGCCGGACCAGTTCGTGGCCGCCGAGGGCAAGAGCGTCCAGCAGGGCTTCGCCTCCGCTGAGCCGTACATCTACCAGAACGAGGTCTCGGCCTGGGACAAGCCGGTCAAGTACTCGCTCATCTCGTCGACCGGTTGGGACCCCTACCAGTCGGAGATGGTCGCCAAGACCGGTGACTTCGACAAGCTGACCCCGTGCCTCAAGGCGTTCACGCCGGTGCTGCAGCAGGCCGAGGTCGACTACTTCGCCGACCCGTCGAAGGCCAACGCCCTCATCCAGAAGGCGATCGCCGGCTACAACGCGAGCTGGAGCTACAGCCCCGGTGTCGCGGACTACGCGGTCAAGACGATGCTCGCCGACAAGATCGTCTCCAACGGAGACAACTCCACCATCGGTGACTTCAACGACGCCCGCATGGCGGACTTCTTCACCAAGGCCTCCAAGATCTACACCGATCTGGGCACGAACATCGCGCCCGGCCTGAAGGCGACCGATCTGTACACCAACGAGTTCATCGACACCTCGATCGGACTCAAGTAACACCACCCGATGCCCCCGGCCCCGCGCCGGGGGCATCGGCGTGCCCCACCCGGTCCCCCCGCCGCCGACACGCACGACCCGCACACAGAAGGATGCCCCGTGACCACGCGCTTCCATGAACTCACCGGCCCCCAGACGGCGACCGTGCTCACTCCGGCCTCGGTGCTGCTGGTGCCGATCGGCGCGATCGAGCACCACGGGCCCCACCTCCCACTGGTGACCGATGCGCTGATGGCGGAGGCCGCCGTCGAAGCCCTCGTGCCCCGTGCACGTGAGGCCGGCATCGATGCCTGGCAGCTGCCGACCCTGCAGATCGCGAAGTCCGACGAGCACTGCTGGGCGCCGGGCACGCTGTGGCTGAGCGGAGAGACACTCATGGACGTGCTCGTCGAAATCGGTCGCTCGATCACGACGACGCCCGCGCGCAAGGTCGTCTTCGTCAACGGCCACGGGGGCAACGTCGCCCTCCTGCAGGTGGCGAACCGCGAGCTGCGCCGACGGTTCGGCCTCCAGACGTTCTCGATGCCCGCCCTCGGCACCGCCGGTCGAACCTCCGACGATCCGACGCTCCCCGACGAGCACGGCCTCGGCATCCACGGCGGGTGGGCGGAGACATCCATCGTCATGCACCTGCGTCCCGACCTCGTGCACCCCGAGCTGTTCGCCCGCAACGTGCCGGAGTGGTTCGACGACTACGAGATGCTCGGGTTCAACGGCAAGCCGGTCTCTTTCGGCTGGCTCTCCGACGACTTCGGCCCGGCGGGCATCATCGGCGACCCCACAGCGGCGACGGCGGCGGCCGGAAAGGCGCTGTTCGACGAGGCGATCGAACGAGGTCTCGTCGCGCTCGGCGAGATCGACCGCTTCACGCTGCCCGAGCGCACGACCCTCATCTGAGCGGCCGTCGCCCGCCGCGCCGCTCCGCTCAGCGCGCGGCGCGCTCGGCGAGCAGGTGCGACATCCGTGCCGTGATGTCGTGCTCATCGGCGGTGACGAGCCGGTAGTCGCGGACGACGACGCGGCCCGCGACCACCACGTGGCGCGGGCGGCGTCCGGGCGAGGCCCAGAGCAGTCCGGCGATCGGGTCGGCGACGCCCGCGTCGGCGACGCCGCTGAGGTCCCACACGCAGAAGTCGGCGGCGGCCCCGGGGGCGAGGTGTCCGAGCTCGGGCCGGCCCAGCCCGCGGGCCGACCCGAGCGTGGCCATGTCGATGACGGATGCCGCGGCGAGCGGCCTGCCCGTAAGGCCCGACACCTGCAGGGCCAGACGGGCGTCGGCGAGCAGGTGTCCGGCGTCGTTGGAGCCGCCGCCGCTCGTGCCGAGTCCCGTGGCGATGCCGGCGTCGAGGAGATCGGCGACCCGCGCGACTCCCCAGCCCATCGGCACGTCGCATCCGGGGGCGTGGGTCGCGGTGACACCGGCGGCCGCGATCCGGCGGCGCTCGTGGTCGGTGATGTCGACGAGGTGGGCGATCGTGACGTCGTCGGCGAGCCAGCCCCACTCCTCGAGCAGGTCGATCGGGCGGCGTCCGTAGCGCTCGAGGGCGATCGCGACATCCACCTGCTCGTTCGCCTGCGTGCGGCGCCGCAGTCCCCACCGCGCGGCGACCGCGCCGAGGGCGGCGAAGGTCGCCTCGCCGTCGCTGTGCACGCCGGCAGGTCCGACCGCGTACTGCAGCATGCCGTCGGCCGTCACGCCGCCGACGTGACCGTCGGCGAGCAGTGAGACCGCGATCGCCTCGGCGGAAGCGCCCGCCCAGTCGGCGTCGTCACGGGCCGACCCGCGCACATAGACGAGGCGTCCGCCGAGGCGGGCAGCGGACGTCGCGATGGCTCGCGCGATGTCGACGGTCTCCTCGATCGGCGCGCCGTGCGGCCAGTTCAGGTGATGGTCGGCGACGGTGGTGACGCCGCTCAGCAAGCCCTCCGCGACGGCCACCTCGGCGCAGACGCCGAAGAGCTCCGCATCCATGCCTGCGGTGGAATACGCCGCAGCCATCGCGGGCAGCCAGGCGGCCATCGGCACCCCGCGCGTGCCCGGCAGCGTGCGGAATCCGCTCTGCAGCAGGTGATGGTGGGCGTTGACGAGCCCGGCCGTGATGATCCCGCCATCGGCGTCGAGCGTGTCGACGGTGCGCAGATCGGATGCCTCCGCCACCCGCGCTCCCTCGATGACGAGGTCGCCGGTGCGCACCGTGTCCGCGTCGACGACGATGGCGCGTGCGCCGTGCACGCGCAGGGACGGAGCGGGCGGGAGGGTGGTCATCGGCGGACTCCGGAGGACGGGTGACGGGTGGGACGACGGTGCCCGTGGGGCATCCGTCTCAGTGCATGATCATGCCGCCGGTGACGTTCACCGACTGGCCGGTCATGTAGCGCGAGGCATCGCCCGCGAGGAACGCCGCGACGTCGGCGACGTCGTCGGGTGCGGCGCAGCGGCCGAGGGGCGAGCGCGACGACCACGCCGCCACCATCTCGGGGGTGCGGGTGTCGGCGCCCATCTCGGTGAGCACGTATCCGGGGCACAGGGCGTTCGCGGTGATGCCGTCGGAGCCGAACTCCTGGGCCGTCGCGCGGGTGAGCGCCACGACGGCGGCCTTGGAGGCGGCGTAGGCGCCCTCGAAGCCGCCGCCCGACTTCGCAGCCATGCTCGCAAGGTTGATGATGCGGCCGCCGCCTCCCGCGCGCATCGCGGGCACCGCCTCCTGCGTCGTGACGAGCATGGAGCGGGTGTTGATGACCTGGACGCGGTCCCAGTCGGCCGGGTCGGTCTCGAGCAGTCCGCCGCTGAGGAACACGCCCGCATTGTTCACGAGCACGTCGAGACCGCCGAGCAGATCGATCGCCGCGCGCATCGTGGTGCGGGTGGAGGCGACATCCACGAGGTCGACGGCGAGAGAGGCGACCCCGAGGTCTGCCGCGGTCTGGGCGATCGCGTCGGCGTCGCGGTCGAGCAGCACGACCTGCGCGCGCTCGGCCGCGATGCGCGCCGCGATCGCACGCCCGATGCCGCGGGCCGCGCCCGTCACGATCACACGCTTGCCGTCCAGGGTGCCCATCAGTTCGTCTCCGTTCCGCCGCCGAGCGCGCGGCCGATCGCGGCCACCGCCCGGGCGTACTCGATCTCGGTGCCGTCGTCGACGCCGCCCGAGAGGTCCACGCCGACGACGCCGTCGATCTCGAGGAACTCCCTCCCGAGCTCGATCGCCGCTGCCACGCCCTCGGCGACAGGGTCCGGTGCGGCGAGGATGCGTTCGATGTAGCCCGGTGGCAGGGCGAGCTCGGTGAACGAGCGGATGAGGGCCGCGCTCGCATGGCTGAGGATGATGGGGAGGCACGGGATGAAGCCCGTCGTCACTCCCAGGTCGCGCGCGCGGCCGATGAAGGCCGCGACAGGCTCGGCGCCGCCCGAATGGTTGACGAAGCAGATCTCCGCGCCGGCGTGCTGCTTCTCGAGCAGACGTCCGGCGCGCTCGGCGATCGGCGGCGCCATCGGCGACTCGGCGACCGACACGAGGTGGCCCGCTCGATGCGCGAGCGAGGCGAGCTCGGTCGAGTCGAGGTCGAAGACGGGTCGAGCTTCCGGCCGGGAGCCGGTGAGGGTGTGGTCACCGGTCACGCAGTGCACACCGCCGACGCCCGCGTGGGCGAGGGCAGCGAGCTCGCCTTCGAGCGCCACCCGGTTGCGATCCCGGGTGTTCACGCCCGCCCACGAGACGAGGCCTGCCTCCTGCACGAGCCGGGCGCGGTAGGCCGGCGGGAACTGCACGCGCATCTGCCCGGCGTCACCGTGCAGCACCGCGTCGACCCCGCCGACGAGCTCGTGTGCACAGTCGACGATGGATGCCGCATCCACCGGGCGCGCCGGGAAGTCCGCCACGACGATCGGGCGTGTGGCGAGCAGTGCGCGCATGCGCGCCGCGCCCGCAGACGGCACCGGGTCGGGGAGGGGGGCTGCGGCGACCGTCGGCGGGGCGGCGGCATCCGGCCGCACCCCGGACCACGGGATCACGCCCGTGTGCAGGAAGACGCAGGGATGCGGTGCGACCTCGCAGCGCCCGTCGAGACCCACCCCGCCGCACGGGCCGTAGGTCATCGACTTGGGGCAGTCGGCGACGGCCGCGGGGGCGTTCATCCGGCGCGCACCTCGACGGCCCAGGACTCGTCGGGCTGACGACGGTACTCGACGCGGCGAGACGCCGTGTCGTCGCGGCCGGCCCAGAACGTCAGGCGCGTGGGGCGCACGCGCTTGCCGGCCCACGACACGGGCGGCTCGAAGCCGTCGGCGTGCTCCTCCTGGAACGCCGCCCATGCGGCCACACGCTCGGGAAGCGGACGTCGCGCGAACTCGTGGGTGTTCTGCCACGCGAGCTGCTGCAGGTAGACGTTGCGGCGGCGGTAGGCGGCATCCTCTTCGCCCGGCGGCGGCGTCTCGGCGACGCCCTGCACCGTGATCTGATGCTTGTCGTCGAGCAGCGCGATGACGAGGGCGACCCGCGGATCGTTCTCCAGCTGGGCGAACTTGCGCGAGTTCGCGTCGGCGTGGAAGTACAGACCGCCCGCATCGAACTCGGTGAGCAGCTGGGTGCGTCCGTCGGGGGCTCCGGTCTCGTCGACGGTGATCACCGTCATGATCGGACGCGCCGGGTCGTCGTTCGCCGGCAGCCAGGCTGTCAGCAGCTCGAACGGGTCGGCGGGCCAGTCGTCTCGCTCGGCGAGGTCGAACCAGCCGGTCACCAGGCGCCCGCCTCGTCGTCCGTGGTGTCGTCGGTGAGGGCGACGGAGGGCTTCGTGCCCGTGTCGACGTCGGGCTTGACGAGCTTTCCGGGGTTGAGGAGACCCTGCGGGTCTGTCGTCGCGGCCATCTCGCGGGCACGGTCGGGGAAGTAGTCCACGAACCACTGGTGGGGGTTGTGGTAGCCGACGCCGAGCGCGGCGAGCCGGTCGAAGCCGGCCAGCAGGTCCTCGGCCGTCGTGTACTTCGCGGCGAGCATGCCGATGGGCTTCGTCGCCTGCGCCTCGATGTGCAGCCAGCTCTCGCCGGGGTACACCTCATGCACCTCATCGATCCGGTCGACGAGCGCGTCACCGTTGACCTCGACGTGGAACCACGTGTTCGGGTAGCTCTTCTGCAGCCACTCGATCGCGTGGTTGTAGCTGGTCATCGACACCTTCATGGTGTGGTTGATGCCCTCTCGCACCGCTTCGACGGTGCCGCCGGCCGCCTCGACGAGACGGGTCGCCTCCTCGATCGAGCGCACATCGAGGATGCCTCGCAGGCTCGCCTTCCCAGCGGGCAGCGCCTCGTCGGCGGGCAGCGCGTCGGCGAGCAGCGGCACGTCGCCGGAGACGAGTCGCGGAGTGGGCTCGAGGTCGCGGAACTCACGCACCAGCTGGAAGGCCGTGTGGTAGTCGTCGAAGCTCGCGTAGAACGCGCGCCACTCCTGCAGAGGCTCGAGCACCACTTCGGCGCGGGCGATGATCGCGACGACGCCGTAGTTGTGCAGGTACTTCTCGGCCTCGACGCCCTCGAAATGCACGAGCTCCGGCTCGGGGCTCGCGAACACGACGTCGATGGCGCGCACGAAGCCGTGCATGAGCACCCCGTGGGCGATCGAGCCGGTGCCGCCCGAGCCGCCCGAGAGGAAGCCGCCGAGGGTCGACTGCACCGTGGAGGGGTACATGAGCAGCTGCTGGCCGGCGCGGTTGGCGGCCTGCTCGATCTGGATCATCGGCGCGCCCGCTTCGGCGACGATGAAGCCATCGCCGACCTCGACGACCGCGCGGGCCTTGGTGGTGTCGAGCACGAGACCGCCGGCCATCGGGATGCCTTGGCCGTAGTTGCCGGTGCCCTTGCCGCGAGGCGTGATCGGCACCCCGTGGCGCACGGCGGCGGCGACGGTCTCGGCGATCTGCTGGGCCGATGCCGGGAACGCCACGAGCTGCGCGCGGCCGAGGGGGAGCTGCTCGCTGATCAGCGGCGAGAGGTACGAGCCGTCGAGCGACGAGCGCTCGAGCACCTGCTCCTCGCGGGTGACGCCGGCGGCGCCGAGGATCTCGGCGAGCTCGGCCGCGAGGGCGTCGATGCGGGCCGCGTCGACAGCGGCGAGGGTGGTGGCAGACATGCGGTCAGCTTTCTCTTCTGATCAGCGGGTGAGAGAGGGGGATGCCGCGGCGACGCCTGCCGGCGCGATGTCGCGGTGGATCGTGGTGCGGGCGACGAGTCGCCCGGCGTGGATGACGAGACGGTCGGGGGAGCCCGAGGCGATCGCCTCGCCGAGGCTGTCGGCGCGCACGGCGAGCAGTTCGGCGCGTGCGCCGACGACGGGGCCTGCCTCGGGAAGCCACATCGCGGCGCGGGCGCCGGCGGTGACGGCGGTGAGGGCTTCGTCGAGGCTCAGGTGTCCGGCGGTCACGAGCAGCGAGGCGGTCTCGAGCGCGTCGCCGCGGCCGACCGGATTGAAGGGGTCGCGCACGTTGTCCGCGCCGGCCCCGAGCACGACGCCGGCGTCGAGCAGGGCGCGGGTGGCGGTGAGTCCGCGCGGCGTCGACACCGGGTGCTCCCAGCCCTGCAGATAGAGGTTCGTGATCGGCAGGGTGATGATGCGGAGGTCCGCGGCGGCGACCGCGGCGATGACCTCGGCGAGCTCGTCCGCGGGGAGCGTGCCCAGTCGTACGCAGTGCCCGGCGGATCGCGGCTGCGACCATGCGGCCACCCGGTTGGCGTACGACACGATCGTGAGCGGGCCGTCGAGGGACTCGTCGGTGTGCAGATCGACGGGGGCGCCGCGCCGCTCGGCGATGTCGAGGGCGCGGTGCAGCTCCGCATGCGGGTCGGTGGCGAGGTGGGGGGCTCCGCCGACGATGTCGACGCCGAGGTCGAGGGCGCCTTCGTACACGTCGTCGGGCACCCACTCGCCGCCGAGGGCGACGAGCTGGATGTCGATGAGCTCGGCGAGCTCTTCGCGCACGCGCACGAGTGCGCGCACGCCGCGCAGCGGGTCGTGGTCGGCGAACAGGTCGACGTGGGTGCGGATGGCCGTCGTCCCCGCGGCGAGGTTCTCGAGCGCCTGGGCACGGGCGCGGGCGGCGATGTCGTCCTCGGTCTGGCCGGCGGCGAACGCGCGCCATGACTCGATCGCGCGGACGAGATCGCCGGCGGGTGGCCGCGCGGCATCCCAGCTGCGGGCCTTGTCGAGGTGCGCGTGCGGTTCGGCGGGCGCCGTGACGACGAGATACCCCCGCAGGTCGAGGTCGGATGCCTCGTCGATCTCGGCGGCCGCATCGGCCGGGGTGACGGCGGCGACGAGCTCGCCGTCGAGGGTGATGTCGACGAGCGATCCGTCGGCGAGACGGGCCGAGCGCAGCACGCGCAGCGGACGCGGGAGTGACGACATGATTCCCCTCGGGAGAGGCCGATCGGGCAGAGCGGGATGTTCGTCCCACTTACAATCGGCACTGTAGGGAGGGCGCGTTTCGCGCATGTGACGCGTCCGTTTCTGCTCGCGAAACCGGCGCGGGCCCGCTCGCCGGGTGTGGTGTACTTTCTGGCGGAGCGGCACCCGCGCGGGTGCCGCTTGCTGTTCGGAGGTGTCAGTCATGGCGAAGGATGTCGCGGCCCCCACCTCGTCGCCGGTCGACGAGGTGACCGTGGCCTTGGGGGAGCGGATCCGCGCGATGCGGCATGCCCGGAGGCTCACTCTCGTCGAGCTCGCCTCGGCGTCGGAGCTCTCTCACCCGTTCCTCTCGCAGCTCGAGCGCGGACTCACCAGGCCCAGCATGGGCTCGCTCGAGCGCATCGCGCGGGCGCTCGGCACCAGCCAGGTCGAGCTGCTGTCGGTCGACCGGCCGGCGACGACGGGCGACGAGGTCGATGTCGTGCGGGCCGATGAGGGGTCGTCGGGCGCGTACGCCGAGGGCATCGCGCGCATGCTCGTCTCGGACCCGCGATCGTTCCACCCGATGGAGTTCCGTGCCGAGAACGTCGAGTTCGGCGACTTCTTCGACCACGACGAGGACGAATGGATGTTCGTTCTCGACGGCACGGTCGAGATCGACCTCGACCGGGAGGGGCGGCCCGATGTGCTCGCCCCGGGGGATTCGGTCTTCTACGCCGGCGGAACCCGGCACCGGTGGCGGTCGGCCGACGGCCGTGCCTACCGGCTCATCATCGTCAAGGAGCATCCCGCACGCCTATGAACCCGATCGCTTCCGATGTGGATGTCCGTGTCGTCTCCCGCACCGCGGTGAGCGACGATCTCGTCGTGCTCGAACTCGCCCCCCAGGGTGACGAGCCGCTTCCCGCCTGGGAGCCGGGAGCGCACGTCGACGTGCTGCAGCCGGGCGGCCTGGTGCGGCAGTACTCCCTCGTGGGTCCGGCCGGTGCGCAGCGGTGGCGGCTGGGAGTGCTGCGTGAGCCCGACAGTCGTGGCGGGTCGACCTGGATGCTCGACCAGGTCGCCGAGGGAACGGTGCTGCGCCTCGCGGGGCCTCGCAACCACTTCCGCTTCGATGCCGCCGCTCATCCGCGTGCGGTGTTCTTGGCGGGCGGCATCGGCATCACGCCGATCGCGGCGATGGCGGATGCCGCGGCATCCGCCGGCATCGACTACGAACTGCACTACGCGGGCCACGAGGGCCGCATGATCCTCGTCGACGAGCTGCGGGAACGGCACGGCGACCGGCTCGTGCTGCACGTGTCGGAGCGGGGCGGACGTCTGGATCTCGAGGTGCTCTTCGGAGCTCTCCCGGCACACACCGGGGTGTGGTGCTGCGGACCGCTGCGCCTCGTGGATGCGGCAGAGCAGATCGCGGGCGCCCACGGGGTGGCGTTCGCGGCCGAGCGCTTCGAACCCGAGCCCTTGACGGCGCCGGTCTGGGACGGGCCGTTCGAGGTCGAGCTGGAGTACAGCGGGATGACCGTCGAGGTCGCGCCCGATCGGAGCGTCCTCGACGTTCTCGAGGAGTCGGGCGTGTTCGTGCTCTCGAGCTGCCGCGAGGGCACGTGCGGCACCTGCGAGACGCCGGTGATCTCCGGCGAGATCGATCATCGCGACTCGATCCTGTCGCCGTCCGAGCGCGAGCGAAGTGACGTGATGTACGTGTGCGTGTCGCGGGCCGCGTGCCCGCGCATCGTGCTCGGCCTCTGACGGCGCCGGTGCGGGCCCGTGGTCAGGCGGTGGGGCGCTCGATGAGGAGCAGTCCCTGTTTGGTGTCCGAGAGGGTGATCCAGCCGTCGCCGAACTGGTAGGTGGTGCCGTACCCGTCCGCATCCGTCGCGATGGCGGTGTTCGCGTTCTCGGTGAGGTACGAGCCGCGGCTGTCCTCGACGGCGCGGAAGCCCTGGGCGAGCAGGTCGGTGCGCACGCTCGCCGCTTGCTCGGCGGAGATCGGCGCCCAACCGTAGATCTGCACGTGATCGCTGGCGATCGAGTAGTCGCCCCAGACGCACTGCAGGCCACCGGTGAGCACTGTGGACCCTGCGCGGAACGACTCCTGGCGGAAGGTCCAGCCCTGATCGGACAGACTCTTCACGACGCTCGGGTCGAGGATGCCGTCACATGTTGCCGCGGCGGCGGTGGCGGTACCCGTCGGCACGGGGGTTGCGCTGGCCGTGCCGGTCGCGGCAGGGGTCGAGGTGACAGGATTCGACGGCGCGGGGCTCGCGGTCGCCGTGCATCCCGTAAGGGCGACGAGCGCGAGCGCCGACGCGGTCAGCATCGTGGCACGTCGGGTCACGGGGCGGTCCCTTCGGCTCGGGCGACGGCGCCGAGGAACGCGTCGTGCAGTGCACCGTTGGTGGCCAGCACCGATCGGTCCGAGAGCGACGCGCTGCCGTCGATCGCGGTGACGCGTCCGCCGGCCTCGGCGATGATCGGGAACATCGGGGCGATGTCGTACTCCTTCACTCCGAACTCGGCGACGAACTCGAGCCGGCCCTCGGCGAGCAGCATGTACGGCCACGCGTCGCCGTAGCCTCGGTCACGCCACACGGTACGGGTGAGGGCGACGAGCTGGTCGAGGCGCCCGACCTCGTCCCACTGCTGAATGCTCTGGAAGCTGATGCTCGCCTCGGCGAGCGTGTCGACCGACGAGACGCCGAGGCGACGCGGTCCGGCGTCGGTCGCCGTCCACGCGCCCGATCCGGTCGCGCCCCACCAGCGGCGCCCGAGGGCGGGCTGGCTGACGACGCCGACCTGGGGCACGCCGTCGACGGCCAGGGCGATGAGCGTCGCCCACATCGGGATTCCCTTGAGGTAGTTCGCGGTGCCGTCGATGGGGTCGATGATCCATTGGCGGTGGGTCGATCCTTCGGCTCCGTACTCTTCGCCGAAGATGCCGTCGTCGGGGCGCTCACTGCCGAGGATCGCCCGGATCGCCCGCTCGGTCGCGAGGTCGGCCTCCGTCACGTGCGTCGCATCGGGCTTCACATCGATCTCGAGGTCGGCGGCGTCGAAGCGCGCCATCGTGACGGCGTCGGCCGCGTCCGCGAGGCGCAGCGCGAGCGCCAGATCGGCGGCGAAGAGACCGGATGCCGCGGCATCCCGGGCGTCGGCGGCGTCGGGAGTCACGGGCGCGGCGGTCATGGCTCCAGCCTATCCGGCGGTTCTCGGCCCGATTCGCGGCGCGGGACGCGGGATGATAACGTTGACCCTCGGTTCGACCGCGAGCTTTCGCAGCGCGAACCATGCACCTCTAGCTCAATCGGCAGAGCAACTGACTCTTAATCAGTGGGTTCTGGGTTCGAGTCCCAGGGGGTGCACCGCAGAAGGGCCTCGGCACGCGACAGCGTGGCCGAGGCCCTTCGTCATTGCCCCCACGGTCACAGGGCGGCACTGCGCACATCTGCCGGAAACACGAGGGAAACGGCCGTGTCTCCCGGGCGCGGAATGCTGGCGGCATGCCCGATTCTGCTGCATCCGCTCCCCGCCCGCTGCTCACGATCACCGATGCCGTCATCCTCTCGATGGTCGACGGCGAGGACTGGTTCCGCGGCTGGATCTCGGTCGGTGTCGACGGGCGCATCTCCGGCCTCGGGGTGGGTGACGCCCCGGCAGACGCCCTCACCGCCGCCGAGGTGGTGGATGCCGCCGGCGCCTTCGTCGCTCCCGGTTTCGTGTCGGCACACAGCCACATCTTCACGTCCGGCATGCGGGGCATGACCCCCGGAGACCCGCTCTACGGCTGGGTCGGCGTGCAGGCGCAGTTCATGTCGGGAACCGACGCCGACGACGTGTACTGGATGACGCTCCACGGCAGCCTCGACTTCCTCGTCAACGGCGTCACCTCGGCCTACAACTTCCTCTCGTCGCGGTTCCACAGCCGCTACGACGCGGCGAGCGACAGCCGCGTCATCCTCGCCGAGCTCGGCCCCGAGTACGTCTACCGGCAGGTGGATGCCGGCGCCGACGCGAACCTGCGCATGGTCAACGCGGTGCGCATCGACTCCGAGCTGCAAAGCGCCGATCGTGCGCACGGGGTGTTCGCCGATGCGATGGACTACGTGCGCACCGCCATCCCGCGCGAACTCGACCTCGGCGGCTCGGTGTTCGGCGCGCAGCAGTGGAGTGACAGTCCCGAGACGGCCGCGCACGAGGCGGCGATGATGGACGCCCACGGGGTGAGCAACCAGGCGCACTTCCTCGAGACGAGCGAGGCGCTCGACCAGCAGCGCGAGAAGTTCGACTGGTACGAGCGCTCGGGAGCGCTGCGTCCCGGCTTCCTGTTCGGCCACTTCGTGCACCCCGACGAGCACATGTCCCGCACCGCCGCGGAGCGCGGCGCCGGCATGGTGTGGCAGCCCGCCTCCAACGGCCGGCTCGCCTCGGGCTTCGCCGACATCCCGCGCTACCGCGAACTGGGCATGCCGATCGGAGTGGGCCTCGACGACCAGTCGTGCACCGACATCTCCGACCCCTTCCAGAACATGCGCATCGGCATGTACGCGCAGCGTGCCCTGCACCGGGATGCCGCGATCATCATGCCGCGCGAGATGATCCGCATGCACACGCTCGGCGGTGCCGAGGCGCTGGGTGTGGGGGACCGCATCGGATCGCTCGCGGTGGGGAAGTTCGCCGACCTCGTGATCGTCGACCCGCGGCATCCCGACACCGGACCCGTCTGGGACCCCTTCGCCCACTACGCGTTCGCGTGCGGACTGCGAAACCTCACCCACGTATACGTCGGTGGCCGGCTCGTCGCCCGTGACGGGGTGAGCACCCACCCGCTCGCGGCGACCGCGTCGCTCGAACTGCACGACCGCGTGCGGTCGGCCGCCGCCCGTGCGGGGCTGGCGGCCGACCTGGCGTGGTGATCGGGGGGATCAGGCGGCGTCGCCGATGAGCACCGCGGCGCCCTCTTCGGCCTCGTCCGCCTCGCGCACGTCGATGCGTGCGAGCTTCGGGCGTCCGACGAGGATCGCCCCGGCGGAGATCAGCACCGCGAGCGCGGCGACCCAGTAGGGCACCGACGCGTTCGCCGCGTGCCACAGGAACGCGGCGAGCGGCGGAGCGGCGGCGCCGCCCAGGAACCGCACCGCGGAGTACGCCGACGACGCCACCGCGCGCGGCAGATCGGTCGCCTCCATCACCGACTCGGTGAGCACGGTGTTCATGATGCCCAGCATCAGACCGCCCACGATGATGCACACGACCAGAGCGGTGGGGGAGGTCACGAGCACACCCGCGACGACCAGGTCGATCGCCAGGAGCGGCAGTGTGATGAGCATGGCGGTGCTGCGGGTCATCCGCTTGAGCATCAGGGGTGCGACCCAGACGCTCGTGATCGCGACGGCGATGCCCCACCCGAAGAAGGTGAACCCGATGCCCATCGCGCCGAACCCCAAGGGGAAGGGCGAGAAGGCGAGCAGCGTGAAGAACCCGATGTTGTAGAAGAGCGCCGCGACCGCGAGGATCGCCAGCGACGGGTTGCCGAGCGCCCGGAACGGCGCCGAGAACGCCACTGGCGTGCGCTTCTCACCCTTGGTGCGCAGCAGGATCGCGATCGCGACGAACGCCACCGCCATCAGCACCGAGACACCGAAGAAGGGCCACTTCCAGCTCACCTCGCCGAGCAGGCCGCCGAGCAGCGGGCCGACAGCGATGCCGATGCCGAGCGCCGCCTCGTAGAGCATGATGGCCGCCCCCGAGCCGCCGGCCGCAGCGCCCACGATCGTGGCGAGGGCGGTCGAGATGAAGAGCGCGTTGCCGAGGCCCCAGCCCGCCCGGAAGCCGATGACCGCCTCGACCGACCCGCTGAGACCGGCGAAAAGGGCGAACACCACGATGAGCGCGAGACCGATCAGCAGGGTCGCCTTCGCTCCGATGCGGCTCGAGATCCAGCTCGTGACGAGCATCGCGAGAGCGGTCACGAGCAGATAGCTCGTGAACAGCAGCTCGGTCTGCACCGGTGTCGCCTGCAGGGACTCGGCGATCGCCGGGAGGATGGGGTCGACCAGGCCGATACCCATGAACGCGACCACGCAGGCGACGGCGACCGCCCACACCTGCAGCGGCTGACGCAGAACGGATGCCCCGGTGCCCCCGCCGCTCATCGGGCCACAGCCGGCGAGACGGCCGTGCGATCGGCGAGGATCTGCGAGGCGCGACGGAGGGTCTCCCACTCGTCGTCGGCGAGGTCGGTGAACAGCGGTTCGATCGCCGCGACGAGGTCGGCACGCCAGCGATCGAGCGCCGCACGGCCGTCGGCGGTGAGGTCGACGACGGTCGCGCGCGAGTCCTCCGGGTCGCCGGCGCGGGTCACGAGGCCCTCGTCGACCAGCTGGCCGACGAGGCGGGTGACGACGGGCTGCGGCGTGCGCGCGAACTGCGCGAGCGCGCCGACGCGGAGCGCGCCCTCTCCGTTCAGCGCACTGAGCATGCGCCACTGCGCGGCCGGCACCTCGCTGCCGGTGCGGACGGCGGCGATGCGCGTGAGCGCGTGGGCGGCGGTCACGATCCTCTCGATATCCTTGGTGCGAGTCATACCGGAAGTATATACCCCGAGTATGTAATGCGATTGACCCCCGAGGGGATCGGCGGAGCTTCACGCGCACCGCCTTGACATCGCGGCATCCGACTTCTTAGTCTCGCAATACCTGAATCAGCTTTCAGGAAGTCCTTCCAAGGGTGAAAGGCAATCACATGCGAGTTACGAAGAAGTTGCTCCTCGGGGCGGTGATCGCGAGCGCCGCCATCGGCCTCAGCGCATGCGCCCCCGGAACCGGCGCCGGGGCAGGCAGCACCGCCTCGGGTCCGTCGGAGGTCACCGTCGGCGTGATCACGAGCGAGACCGGAGCCCTCGCGGGCTACGGCAAGCAGTACCTGGACGGCTTCAAGGCCGGCCTGAACTACGCGACCGGCGGCACGAACACGATCGACGGCACCAAGATCACCGTCGACTACCGGGATGACGCGGGCAACCCCGACACCGCCGTCACCGCGGCGAAGGATCTGATCGGTCAAGGCGTCAACATCCTCGCGGGCTCGGCCTCGTCGGGCGTGGCGCTCAAGCTCGCCGACCAAGCCGCACAGAACAAGGTGCTGTTCATCTCGGGTCCCGCGGCCACCGATGCCATCACCGGCGCCAACAAGTACACGTTCCGCTCCGGCCGTGAGAGCGCGCAGGACGTCGCCACCGCCGGCACGTTCCTGCCCGACATCAGCGGCAAGAACGTCGTCGTCTTCGCTCAGAACAACGCGTTCGGGCAGGGCAACGTCGCCGCCGTCAAGGCGATCCTCGGGGCCAAGGGCGCGACCGTGACGCCCGTGCTCGTCGCCGAGGACGTGACCGAGTTCACCCCGTTCGCCCAACAGGTGCTCAGTGCCAAGCCCGACCTCGTCTTCGTCGCGTGGGCCGGCGCCACCACCGGTGCGATGTGGCAGGCGCTCAGCCAGCAGGGCGTGCTCGACCAGATCCCGGTCGTCACCGGGCTCGGCGATTCGTCCACGTTCAACGCCTACGGCGATGCGTCCACGAAGATCAAGTTCCTGAACCACTACTTCCCGGGCGCCCCGTCGAACGACGTGAACACCAAGATGATCGACCTCATCACGCAGGCCGGCGGCACGCCCGATCTGTTCAGCCCCGACGGCTTCAACGCGGCGCTGATGATCGTGCACGCCATCCAACAGGGCAAGGGGGACGTCGATCAGATGATCTCGTCGCTCGAGGGCTACACCTTCGACGGTCCGAAGGGGAGCAACACCGTGCGCGCCGCCGACCACGCCCTGATCCAGGACATGTACCAGGTGAAGCTCGTCGCGAACGGCTCGTCGTTCACGCCCCAGCTGGTCGACACGGTCAAGGGCGCGGATGTCGCCCCCGCACCCGTGACGATGAAGTAGCCGGAGGCCGCATGTCCAGCTCCACCCCGCCCGCCCTCGAGATCGCCGGCCTCGGCCGGCAGATCGGTGGCGCGACGATCCTGAAGGACGTGGACCTCACGGTCCCGGCCGGCTCCTCCGTCGGGGTCATCGGCCCCAACGGAGCAGGGAAGACCACCCTGTTCAACGCCGTGTCCGGACTCGTCAAGCCCACGTCCGGCTCCATCCGCCTCCACGGCTCCGACGTCACGCGCACGTCGGTCCCGCGCCGAGCGCGGGCGGGGCTGGGGCGCACCTTCCAGACCTCGAGTCTGTTCCCGCGGCTGAGCGTTCTCGAGAACGTGCGCCTGGCCGCCCAGGCTCAGCTCGGCGGCAGCTACTCGCTGCTGCGCTTCCCCGGGCGAGCGGATGCCGCGACCCGCCGCGCACACGCCGCGCTCGAGGAGGTCGGTCTCGACCACAAGCTCGACGCCTTCGCCGGCGACATCTCGCACGGCGACAAGCGCAAACTCGAGATCGCCGTGCTGCTCGCAACCGACGCCGACGTGGTGCTCCTCGACGAGCCCATGGCCGGCGTCGGGTCCGGTGACGTGCCGGGCCTCGTCGACACCATCCGCCGCATGCAGAGCGAGAAGAACTGCACCGTGCTCATGGTCGAGCACCACATCGACGTGCTCCTCGGCTTCGTCGACAAGGTCGCCGTCATGTACTTCGGCAGCATCATCGCCTTCGACGACCCCGCCGAGATCATGGCGAACCCGGTCGTGCAGCAGGCCTACCTGGGGACGGCGGCATGAGCGCGGCATCCGAATCGATCCTCGAGGTCGCGAACCTGCGGGCGACGATCGGCGGCCAACAGGTCGTCGAGGATGTCTCGTTCTCGGTGCCCGCGACCGGCATCACCGCGGTACTCGGCCGCAACGGCGTCGGCAAGACCTCGACGCTGCGTGCGATCCTCGGGCTGATCTCCCGCCGTGGGCAGGTGACGCTCGCGGGGGAGCGGATCGACGGGCTCTCCACCCATCGCATCGTGCAGCGGGGTGTGGGGTACGTGCCCGAGGACCGAGAGGTCTTCGCCGGCCTCACGGTGGCCGAGAACCTCGCCCTTGCAGAGCGGCAGCGCAACCCGCGCCGCGAGTTCGTCGCCGAGCTGTTCCCCGACCTCGTCGCACGCCGCAATCAGGCCGCCGGCACGCTCTCGGGCGGACAGCAGCAGATGGTCTCGGTCGCCCGGGCACTGCTCAACGACAACCGCATCCTGCTGGTCGACGAGCCGACCAAGGGGCTCGCGCCGAAGATCGTGACAGAAGTGGCGGATGCCCTCGCAGAGGCGGCGCGCACGGTGCCCATCCTGCTCGTCGAGCAGAACCTCGAGGTGGTGCGCCGGCTCGCCGGACCCGCGATCGTCATCAGTGGCGGGCGCGTGGTGCACACCGGCACCGCCGCCGGCATCCTCGACGACCCCGACCTCACGCGACGGCTGCTCGGAGTGCATGCGGAGGTGACCGCATGAGCTCCCTCGTGCTCGTCCTGATCACGGGCGTCGGCCTCGGCGCCCTCTACTTCCTCATCGCCTCGGGCCTCAGCCTCATCTACGGGCTCATGCACGTGCTGAACTTCGCCCACGGAGCCTTCCTGACGCTCAGCGCGCTGGTCGGCTGGGAGGTCGCGCGCCGCATGGACACCTCGTCCTGGGGTGGCTTCCTGCTCTCGATCCTGGCGGGCGCTGTCGTCGGCGCCGTGTTCGCGGCGGTCACCGAGTTGGCGCTGATCCGCCCCCTCTACGAACGTCACATCGAACAGGTGCTGGTGACCGTCGGGCTCTCGTTCGCCGCCGTCGCCCTGTTCGAGGGCATCTGGGGAACCGATCCGATCTACATCAAGGGTCCCGAGTGGCTCGTGCAGACGACCGACGTGCTGGGAGCGCGCATCCCGAACACCTACTGGGTGCTGATGCTCGCCGCCGCGCTCGTGCTCGCCGCACTCGTCGTGTTCCTGCGGCGCACGCGGTACGGCATGATCATCCGCGCCGGCGTCGAGAACCGGCAGATGGTGACCGCGCTCGGCATCGACGTCCGTCGCTCGTTCACCCTCGTCTTCGCCATCGGCGGGGCGGCTGCCGGCATCGGCGGCGTGCTCGCGGCGCAGTACACCGGATATGTCTCGGCTCAGCTCGGGCAGACTCTGCTCATCTTCGCGTTCATCGTCACGGTCATCGGCGGCCTCGGCTCGCTCGCGGGCGCGGCGATCGCGTCGGTGATCGTCGCTGTGCTGCAGCAGTTCTCGAACTTCTTCCTCGGCGGCACCGGCGACTTCATCGTGGTCGTGCTGCTCGCGGTCGTGCTGCTGGTGCGCCCGCGCGGACTCCTCGGGAGGGCGGCATGACCGCGGCATCCATCTCGCAGCCCCGCCCGGTGCGGCGCGCACTCGTGCCGGCGATCGTCGGCGTCGTCCTCGTCGCTGTGCTCGCCGTGCTGCCCCTGCTCGACCTGTCGATCCCCGGCATCCTCCCCGGGCCCACCTACACGGCGGGCAGTCTGCAGCTCATGGCCCTGTGCATGGTCTTCGCCGCTCTCGCGCTGTCGTACAACATGCTGCTCGGCACCGCGGGACTGCTCTCCTTCGGGCACGCCCTCTACTTCGGGGCGGGGGCGTACGGCCTCGGCATCGTGCTGCAGTACGCCGGTGTGCCGCTGTGGCCGGGCGTGCTGATCGCCCTGATCGGCGGCCTCGCGATCGCGGCGCTCACCGGCGCGATCAGCATGCGGGTGACCGGCATCCCGTTCGCGATGGTGACGCTGGCATTCGCCCAGGCAGGCTCCGTGCTCGTGCGCCGCAACCAGGAGGTCACCGGAGGCGAAGAGGGACTCGCCCTCCCGACCGGCTCGGTTCCGGATGCACTGCTCGGGGTCGCGAACACCCGAAACCTCTACTGGATCGCCCTCGTGGTGGTCGTGCTCGTCTATCTCGTCGCGCTCTGGGTCGACAGTTCGCGCCTCGGGCACCTTGCGCGAGCAGCGCGCGAGAACGATCAGAGGGTGCAGATCCTCGGACTGCGCCCCTACACCGCGAAACTCCTGGTGTTCGTCGTCGCCGCCGGATGCGCCGCGGCCGCCGGTGTCGCCTACATGCTCCTGCAGTCGGGCACTCAGCCGCGGGCGGTGTCGGCCGACCTCACGATCACGATCCTCGTGATGGTCGTGCTCGGCGGTGTCGGGTTCCGCTGGGGAGCGGTGATCGGCGGGGTGGTCTACACGCTCCTCGACCAGCGCCTCACAGTGCTCGCCCGCACCGACGCGATCGCCGGCCTTCCCGACGTGCTGCGCGTGCCGCTCTCCGAACCGCTGTTCCTGCTGGGCGTACTGTTCATCATCGTGGTGATGTTCCTGCCCGGTGGGATCGCCGGCACCGTCGACCAGCTTGCGCGGCGGCGACGCTCGGCGCGTCGCGCGACGCCCCTGACCGAGCTGGATGCTGCGGAGGACCGCGTCGAGGCGCGAGTATGAACGCCCTCGACCTGACACCGCTCGTCGACGAGCCGCACACCGTCGCGCGCTGGGTGCGCGACCGGGCGCGGCTGTCGCCGGCGTCCACCGCGATCGATGACCGAGGGGTTCGCATCGACTACGCGACGCTCGCCGAGCGCGTCGCGGGGTTCGTCGAGGCGTTGCGTGCGGCGGGCTACGGTGCGGGCGACCGCGTCGCCACCGTGTCGGGCAACTCGATCGACCATGTCGTGGCGTTCTTCGGCTGCGCGTCGGTCGGCGCGGCATTCGTTCCGCTGTCGTGGCGGGCAGCCGCCGGTGAACTCGCCGCCCTGATCGCACGCGCGCGGCCGCAGCTGCTCCTCGTCGACGATGAGTACGCGGGGCTCGTCGCCGAGGCACGCACGCACCTGGACACGGTGCCGCCCGTCGCCGTGCTCGGCGGTCACACCTCCGAGCGGGTGTTGCCGCCGCGGCATCCCGACCACGGCGCCGCACCGCGCCCCCGCGGGGTGCGCGACGACGATCCGCTACTCGTCATCTTCACCTCCGGAAGCGAGGCGAGCCCGAAGGGGGTCGTGCTCACCCACGCCAACTGCTTCTGGAACAACCTCGCCCTCGCCGGCGCGATCGAGATCGCCGCCCACGACGTCGTGCTCACGATGCTCCCGCAGTTCCACATCGCGGCATGGAACGTGCAGCCGCTGCTCGCGTGGTGGGCGGGCGCGACCGTCGTGCTCGAGCGGTCCTTCCAGCCCTCGCGTGTGCTGCCGCTCATCGCCGACCGGGGTGTGACCGTCATGATGGGCGTGCCCACGCAGTACCGACTGCTCGCCGACGACCCGAGATTCGCGGCATCCGATCTGTCGTCCCTGCGCGTCGCGCAGGTCGGCGGCGCGACGATGCCCGCCGACCTCCACGCCACGTGGCGCGCGCGGGGGGTGCGTCTCGCCCAGGGCTACGGCCTCACCGAGGCCGGCCCCAACGTGCTCACCGTGCCGGGGGAGACAGACGACCTCGTCGGCACCGTCGGACGCCCCTATCGCCACGTCGACGTCGCTCTCATCGATCCCGAGACCGGCGACCTGCTCGACGGCGCCGCCACCGGCGAGCTGGTCGTGCAGGGGCCGAGCGTGACGCCCGGCTACCTCGATGACCCCGACGCGACGGCGCGGGCCTTCGTGGGTGGCTGGCTGCGCACCGGCGACCTCGCCGCGCGCGACGCGCGCGGCGTCTACCGCATCGTTGACCGGCGTAAGGAGATCTTCATCTCCGGTGGCGAGAACGTCGCCCCCGCGGAGGTCGAGGCGGCGCTGCGCACGCATCCGCTCGTCGTCGACGCGGCGGTGGTCCCCGTGCCCGACCGGGTGTGGGGAGAGCGCGGTGTCGCGTTCGTCACGCTCGCTCAGCGGGCAGTGGTCGGTGAGGACGAGCTCGACGCGCACGCCCGCGGCATCCTCTCCTCCGTCAAGGTTCCGGTGCGATTCGTCGTGGTCGACGAGCTGCCCCGGTCCGCGGTCGACAAGATCGCCCGTCGGCGGCTGCGCGAACGCGCCGCCGCCCTCGTCCTCGAGCCCCGGAGGATCGATGAACACTCCCGATGACGCCCTGACGGATGCCGCGGCCTCCCCGGTCTCCCAGGCGACCGGCCGGCCTCTCACCAAGCGCGGTGAGGCGACCCGTCGACGCATCCTCGAGGCCGCCGAGCAGGTGTTCGCCGACCTCGGCTACCACGAGGCATCCATCGTGAAGATCACCGAGCGCGCCGGAGTGGGCCTCGGTACCTTCTACCTCTACTTCGACTCGAAGCAGTCGATCTTCGAGGCGCTCGTGCTCGACCTCAACCAGCGGGTGCGCCACGCGATGGGGGAGGCGATGGTCGGGGCGCGGTCACGGCTCGAGGCGGAACACGCCGGGTTCGCGGGGTTCTTCCGCTTCACGGCCGACCACCCGGCGCTCTACCGGGTCGTGCGCGAGGCCGAGTTCGTCTCACCCGCGCTGCTGCGCCTGCACTACACGCGCATCGTCGACGGCTACGAGGCGGGGCTTCGCGCCGCCCAGCAGGACGGCGATGTCGATGCCGGGCTCGATCCGGCCGTGGCTGCGTGGGCGCTCATGGGCGCGGGAGAGCTGATCGGCATGCGGTACCTGCTGTGGGAGAGGGATGCCACGGGCGCGATGCCCGCGCAGATCCCGTCGGACGTGTTCGCGGCGATGACGCGGTTCATCGACAACGCTCTCGCGCCCCGCCCCTCGACCATCGGCGCGCCGGTCGTGCGCGCCACCGAGGAAGGAATCGAATCGTGAGCACCGATCTGGCAGGCAGACGCGCCGTCGTGACGGGAGGGGCGAGCGGCATCGGGTTCGCCTGCGCCTCGCAGTTCGCGGCCCGCGGCGCCACCGTCGTCATCGCGGACCTCAACGCCGAGGCCGCCGAGAAGGCGGCGGCGGCGATCGGGGGCGAGACGTGGGTCGTCGACCTCGGTGACACCGCGGCGCTCGACGCGCTCACCCTCGACGCCGACATCCTCGTGAACAACGCGGGAATCCAGCGCGTCGCCTCGATCGTCGATTTCGACCCTGACGCGTTCCGCCTCATCCAGCGCATCATGCTCGAGGCGCCGTTCCTCCTGATCCGCGCGGCGCTCCCCGGCATGTACGAGCGCGGCTGGGGCCGCATCGTCAACATCTCGAGCGTGCATGGGCTTCGTGCGAGCGCATTCAAGTCGGCGTACGTCGCCGCCAAGCACGGCCTCGAGGGTCTCTCGAAGGTGACGGCGCTCGAGGGGGCCGAGCACGGCGTCACCAGCAACTGCATCAATCCCGGATACGTGCGCACGCCGCTGGTCGAGAAGCAGATCGCCGACCAGGCGAAGGTGCACGGCATCCCCGAGGACGAGGTGGTCGAGAAGGTCATGCTGACCGAGGCCGCGATCAAGCAGCTCGTCGAGGCCGATGATGTCGCGTCGCTCGTGGGCTGGTTGGTCTCGGATGCCGCGGCGATGGTCACCGGTGCGTCGTACACCATGGACGGCGGATGGTCCGCACGATGAGCGCCCATGTCGCTCATCCCCTCGACGTGGCCGTCGAGGGCGGCACCCTTCACGCGATCGTCTGGGAGCCGGTGGACGAGGTTCTCGGCGAGGTCGTGCTCGTGCACGGCGTCACCTCGTCCCTGCACGCCTGGGACGATGTCGTGCCGCTGCTTCCCGGCTACCGGCTGATCGCCCCCGACCTGCGCGGACGCGGGGCGAGCAACGGCATCACGCATCCCGCCGGGATGGCGGCCCATGCCGCCGACCTGGCCGCGCTCCTCGACGCCGCCAACGTGACGAGCTCCCTGGTGGTCGGCCACTCGATGGGCGCGTTCGTGTCGCTCGCGTTCGCCTACCTCTACCCGGAGCGCGTGAGTCGTCTGCTGCTCATCGACGGCGGGCTGCCGCTCGACGTGCCCGCGGGGCTCGACACCGACACGCTCGTCGCGGCGATCCTGGGGCCGACGGCCGAACGGCTCTCCCGCCGCTTCGCGAGCGTCGACGACTATCTCGACTTCTGGCGGGTGCATCCCGCGTTCCGGGACGACTGGTCGGCGACCCTCGAGGACTACCTCGCCTACGACCTCGTCGATGACGGCGCCGGGATGCTGCGTCCCGCCACGAGCTACGAGATCACCGCCGCGGACACGCTCGACATGAACACCGGTGATGTGCTGCCGGCGGCTCTCGCCGCGCTCGCACATCCGACGCGGTTCCTGACGGTGCCGCGCGGCCTGCAGAACGAGGAGCCGGGGCTCTACGCCCCCGACTACCTGGAACGCCTGCTCCCGACCGTTCCCGGTGTCGTGCATTCCCGCATCCCCGGTTTCAATCACTACACGATCGTGCTGTCCGGGGGCGGCGCGGCGATCGTCGCCGCCGAGATCCGCGAGCAGGTGGCCGCGGCATCCGACTCGGTCTGACGCCCGGGCTCAGTTCCCCCCGGCGCGGTGCCCCGCGATGCGGGTCGTCAGCTGGTGGGCGTGCGCGAGCAGGATGCGTCCGATCTCGGCGCGGCGCTCGGGGGCGAAGCGGAAGTCGACGCCGGTGAGGCTCAGCGCCCACTGCGGGTGACCGTCGCGGGTGAAGACGGCCGCGCCCATGCCGTAGCTGCCCTCGACGATGAGGCCGGGATTGACGGCGTAGCCGCGCTCGACCGTCTCGGCCATGCGGGCGCGCAGGCGGTCCTGTCGGTGAGCCGCTCCCCAGGCGCGGGGGAGGTCGGGATGCCGCTCGAAGTAGGCGTCCACATCGTGGTCGGGGAGGAACGAGAGGATGGCGAGCCCCGCCGAGGCGACACCGAGGGGGAACCGCACGCCCTCCGACAGCACCCGCGAGCGGATCGGGAACGACCCCTCCTCTTCGAGCAGGCACACCGTCTCGTCGCCACGCCGCACCGACAGGAACGCGCTCTCCTCGGTGCGCACCGCGAGTGAGCGCACGATGTCGCGGGCGACGCCGGTCACGTCGTAGCGAGCGGCGGCTACCGTGCCCATGAGATACAGCTCGGGGCCTGGGCGCCAGCTGGCGGCGGACTCGTCGAGGTCGACCAGGCCCTCGTGCCGCAGCGCCGTGAGCAGGCGGTGCGCGGTGGGCCGGGTGAGTCCCGTGGCCCGCGCGGCATCCGTCACGCTGACGCCGTCGGCGCCGGCGCGGGTCACGACCCGCAGCAGGGCGGCGGCGCGGGCGACGGCCTGCGCTCCCGGAACCGTCGTCGTGGTGTCCATGATGTGGACACTATGCGCCTATTCGCCCACATCGCAAGCACCTGATGGGCAGGATGCCGCACCCCGGCGAGACTCGGGGAGGACTCACCGACGACCACCCACGATCCGCTCGACGAAGGAGTGACCCGTGATCGACAAAGAAGTCGCGACGCCTGCCGAGGCCGTCGCCGACATCCCCGACGGCGCCAGCCTGGCGGTCGGAGGCTTCGGCCTCTCCGGCAACCCGATGGCCCTCATCGACGCCCTGCTCGCGCAGGGCACGAGCGACCTCTCGATCGTCTCGAACAACTGCGGCGTCGACGACTGGGGTCTCGGCGTGCTGCTGAACGCCCGCCGCATCCGCAAGATGACGTCGTCGTACGTGGGGGAGAACAAGGAGTTCGAGCGGCAGTTCCTCTCGGGCGAGCTCGAGCTCGAGCTCACCCCGCAGGGAACCCTCGCCGAGAAGCTGCGCGCCGGCGGATCGGGCATCGCCGCGTTCTACACGCAGTCGGGCGTCGGCACGCAGGTCTCGGAGGGCGGGCTTCCCCGCCGCTACGACGGCTCCGGAGGCGTCGCCGTCGCGTCGCCCGCCAAGGACGTGCGCTCCTTCGACGTCTCGGGTCGGGCCCGCGACTACGTGCTCGAGGAGGCGATCGTCACCGACTTCGCGCTCGTGCACGCGTGGCGGGGGGACCGCCACGGCAACCTCGTGTTCCACAAGGCGGCGCGCAACTTCAACCCGCTCGCCGCGATGGCCGGGCGCATCTGCATCGTGCAGGTCGAGGAGCTCGTCGAGCCCGGAGTGCTCGACCCCGACGCCGTGCACCTGCCCGGCGTCTACGTGCACCGCATCGTCGAGGTCGGCACCGGCATCGAGAAGCGCATCGAGAAGCGCACCGTCACGGCGCGAGGGGGGGGCATGACCATGGCGCTCACGCGCACCGAGATGGCCGCGCGCGCGGCTCAGGAGCTCGCCGACGGCTCGTACGTCAACCTGGGGATCGGCCTGCCGACCCTCGTGCCGAACTACGTGCCCGCGGGCGTGACGGTGGTGCTGCAGTCCGAGAACGGCATTCTCGGCGTCGGCCCGTACCCTTTCGACGAGGACGTCGATCCCGATCTCGTCAATGCCGGCAAGGAGACCGTGACCGTGCTTCCGGGTGCCGCGTTCTTCGACTCGGCGACGAGCTTCGGCATGATCCGTGGCGGCAAGATCGACGCCGCGATCCTCGGGGCCATGCAGGTCTCGGCCACGGGCGACCTCGCGAACTGGATGATCCCCGGGAAGATGGTCAAGGGCCCGGGCGGCGCGATGGACCTCGTGCACGGAGCGGCGAAGGTCGTCGTCCTCATGGAGCACGTCGCGAAGGACGGCTCCCCGAAGATCGTCGACGCGTGCAGCCTGCCGCTCACGGGCCGCGGGGTCGTCGACCGGATCATCACCGACCTCGCCGTGATCGACGTGACTCCCGACGGACTCGTGCTGACCGAGCTCGCGCCGGGTGTCACGATCGACGAGGTCGTCGCCGCGACCGAGCCCGCGCTCGTCATCGCCGACACGCTTAAGGTGGACGCATGATCTCCGACGACGTCGTCATCGTTGCCGCCGCGCGCACCCCGCAGGGGCGGCTGCTCGGCCAGCTCGCGCCCTTCACCGCGGTGCAGCTCGGATCCTTCGCCGTCACCGGCGCGCTCACCCAGGGGGGCATCCCCGCCGGTGCCGTCGATGCGGTGATCGTCGGGCAGGTCCTTCCGGCGGGGTCGGGTCAGAACCCGGCGCGACAGGTCGCGATCGGCGCGGGGATCGGGTGGGATGTCCCGGCTCACAGCGTGAACAAGGTGTGCCTCTCGGGCCTCACGGCCGTCATCGACGCGGCGCGCATGATCCGGCTCGGCGATGCGCGCGTCGTCGTGGCCGCGGGCATGGAGTCCATGACCCGGGCGCCGCACCTGATGATGAACTCCCGGTCGGGCTGGAAGTACGGCTCGGTCGAGGTTCTCGACCACATGGCCCTCGACGGGCTCACCGACGCCTACGAGCACGACAGCATGGGAGCCTCCACCGAACGGTTGAACCCGACCTATCAGCTCACCCGCACGCAGCAGGACCACGTCGCCGCCCTGTCCCATCAGCGAGCGGCTGCCGCGCAGGCGGCGGGGGTCTTCGACGGCGAGATCGTGCCGATCGAGGTGCCCCAGCGCAAGGGCGAGCCGCTGCGGCTGACCGCCGACGAGGGGGTGCGCCCGGAGACCACCATCGAGACGCTCGCGGCGCTGCGTCCGGCTTTCGCCGAGGGCGGCACCATCACCGCCGGCAACTCGTCGCCGATCTCCGACGGTGCCTCCGCGGTCGTGCTCACGACGCGGGCCCACGCCGACGATCAGGGCTGGACCGTGCTCGCCGCGGTCGGTGCCTCCGGCCAGGTGGCCGGCCCCGACAACTCGCTCCACGCGCAGCCCGCCCACGCCATCGAAGTGGCCGTGCAGAAGCACGGCATCACGGTCGGCGACCTCGACCTCATCGAGATCAACGAGGCGTTCGGGGCGGTGGTGGCGGCATCCACCGCTCGTCTCGGCGTCTCGGAGGAGATCGTCAACATCCACGGCGGGGGCATCGCGATCGGGCACCCGATCGGGGCATCCGGCAACAGGCTCGTCGTGCACGTGGTGCACGAGCTGGTGCGCCGGGGATCGGGCACCGCGGCCGTCGCGCTGTGCGGCGGCGGCGGTCAGGGCGACGCGCTGATCATCACGCGCTGATCATCACGCGCTGACAGCACGACGCCCGCCCTCTGCGGGAGGGCGGGCGTCGCCGTGTGTCGGGTGCGCTCAGCGGCGCAGGCGCTTGGCGAGCAGCTTCGCCTGCTTGTCGGCGACGGGGGAGTCGTTGCCGATCACGTGTCCGTGGCCGGCTCGGAAGGTGTCGACGATCGCGCCGATCGCGAGCGCAAGGGTGATGCCCCAGCTCAGCCACGCGAGCGCGGTGCGCCAGGTGAACGGCTCGTCGCTCCCGCGCAGACCGCGCAGCAGGGTGAATCCGCTCGTGATGGCGCCGATGATGCCCGTGCCGAAGAGGTACTTGCGCATGTGTCAACCGTAGTCGGCTCGCTGACGGGTGCGGATAGCCTGGACGGACCGAATCAGAGAGCAGGGCCCTTGTGACTCAGGCCGACTTCGTGGTCGTGGCAAACAGACTCCCGGTGGATCGCGACGACGACGGTGGCTGGCGGAATTCGCCGGGTGGTCTCGTCACCGCGCTCGAGCCGGTCATGCGCAAGCGTGACGGCGCGTGGGTCGGATGGCCCGGCAAAGCCGACCTGGAGCTCGACCCGCTCGAGGTCGACGGCATCTTCATCGTGCCGGTCGCGCTCTCCGCGGCGGAGGTCGAGAACTACTACGAAGGCTTCTCGAACGACACGATCTGGCCGCTGTACCACGACGTGATCGCGGCGCCGCGGTACAAGCGCATCTGGTGGGACACCTACGTGGCGGTGAACCGTCGTTTCGCTGAGGCGGCGGCGGAAGTCGCGGCCTCCGGCGCGACGGTCTGGGTGCAGGACTACCAGCTGCAGCTCGTTCCGGCGCTGCTGCGGGAGCTGCGGCCCGACCTGACGATCGGCTACTTCCATCACATTCCGTTCCCGGCATACGGGATCTTCGCCCAGCTGCCCTGGCGTCGTCAGGTGCTGGAGGGTCTCCTCGGCGCCGACGTCATCGGCTTCCAGCGAGTGGCCGACGCCGGCAACTTCGCCCGCGCCGTGCGCCGCCAGTTCCACTACGAGACGCGCGCCAGCGGCATCCGGGTGCCGACGCCCGACGGTGGCACGCGCCTCGCGCTCGCCAAGGCGTTCCCGATCTCGATCGACGCCGACTCCTACATCGAGCTCGCGCAACGGGAGGACGTGCGCGCGCGGGCGGCGGAGATCCGCGCGAGCCTCGGGAATCCCCGCAAGATCCTGCTGGGAGTCGATCGACTCGACTACACCAAGGGCATCCGCCACCGGCTGAAGGCGTTCGGTGAACTGCTGGGCGACGGCTCCCTCTCGGTCGAGGACGTCACCCTCGTGCAGGTCGCGAGCCCCAGCCGGGAGCGCGTCGAGGCGTACATGCAGCTGCGCGACGAGATCGAACTGACGGTGGGGCGCATCAACGGCGACCACGACACGATGGGGCACACGGCGATCCGCTACCTGCACCAGGCATACCCGCGCGAGGAGATGGTGGCGCTCTACCTCGCGGCCGACGTGATGCTCGTGACGGCGCTGCGCGACGGCATGAACCTCGTCGCGAAGGAGTACGTCGCCACCCGCACCGACAACCGCGGTGTGCTGGTGCTGAGCGAGTTCGCGGGAGCCGCCGACGAGCTGGGCAGTGCGCTGCTGATCAATCCCCACGACATCGACGGGGTGAAGGACGCCATCCGCCGCGCGATCGACATGCCGGCGGCCGAGCAGGGACGACGGATGCGGGCGCTGCGTCGCCGCGTGCTCGAACACGACGTCGAGGACTGGTCGCGCTCGTTCCTGGCGGCGCTCGACGCGACCCGCTCGGACGCCCGGTGACCGCGACCGCGCCGGAGGCGGCGACCGAGCGCATCGCTCGGGTCGCGGCATCCGATGTACTTCTCGTGGCACTCGATTTCGACGGCACCCTGTCGCACACGGTCGACGAGCCGATGTCGGCGCGCATGATCCCCGCCGCTCGCGCGGCGCTCGGTGCGCTGGCGGCTGCGCCCCGCACCCACGTCGCGCTCGTGTCGGGGCGCTCGCTCGCCGACCTGCGGGTGATCGCCGAGCACGACGACGCGTCGCCGTGGCACCTGGCGGGCTCGCACGGCATCGAGTACTGGCATCCGGGGGAGTCGGGCGTCGAGGGAGCGCCGACCTCCGAGGAGACGGCGACTCTTGACCAGCTGGCGGACACCGCCGAGGGTCTCGTCGCCGACCTCGACGGCGCCTGGATCGAACGCAAGAGCTTCGGCTTCGGTGTGCACACCCGGCTGAGCGAGCCGGATGCCGCGGCCACCGCCCAGCGGCGGGTCGACGACCTGGTGGCGCGCGAGGCGCCCGCCTGGCGACGTCGCACCGGGCACGACATCGTCGAGTACGCGTTCCGTGAGGGCGGGAAGGATGACGCGGTCCGCCGCCTCGCCGATCGCGTCGGTGCGACCGCCGTCGTGTTCGCCGGCGACGACGTCACCGACGAAGACGCGCTGCGCGCCCTGGGGCCGGCGGACCTCGGCGTGCGGGTCGGTGCGGGGGAGACCGCCGCGGCCGTGCGGGTGGGCTCGCCCGAGGAGCTCGCGGCCCTGCTGCAGCACCTCGCCGACGCCCGCGGCTGAGCGACCGCGCGTACGTCCCGCGCGTGCGCCGGGGGGAATGCGGCCCGGGCCTACACTCTGTTACATGCCTGAAACCCCCGCTGCATCCGGCGCGCCCGCCGTCGACATCAAGCCCCGCAGCCGCGTCGTCACCGATGGCATCGAAGCCACCACGTCGCGCGGAATGCTCCGCGCCGTGGGCATGGGCGACGAGGACTGGGACAAGCCCCAGATCGGCATTGCGTCGAGCTGGAACGAGATCACCCCCTGCAACCTGAGCCTCGACCGGCTCGCCCAGGGCGCCAAGGAGGGCGTGCACTCCGGTGGCGGCTACCCGCTGCAGTTCGGCACCATCTCCGTCTCCGACGGCATCTCGATGGGCCACGAGGGCATGCACTTCTCGCTGGTCTCCCGCGAGGTCATCGCCGACTCCGTCGAGACGGTCATCATGGCCGAGCGCCTCGACGGCTCCGTGCTTCTCGCCGGCTGCGACAAGTCGATCCCCGGCATGCTGATGGCCTCCGCCCGCCTCGACCTCTCCAGCGTGTTCCTCTACGCGGGGTCGATCGCTCCCGGCTGGGTCAAGCTCAGCGACGGCACCGAGAAGGATGTCACGATCATCGACTCGTTCGAGGCGGTCGGCGCCTGCCTCGCGGGCAAGATGAGCGAGGCCGACCTCAAGCGCATCGAGTGCGCGATCGCCCCCGGTGAGGGCGCGTGCGGCGGCATGTACACCGCCAACACCATGGCCTCGGTCGCCGAGGCCCTCGGGCTCAGCCTCCCGGGCTCGGCCGCGCCGCCCTCGGCGGACCGTCGCCGCGACTACTTCGCCCATCGCTCGGGCGAGGCCGTCGTGAACCTGCTGCGCCAGGGCGTCACGACCCGCGACATCCTCACCAAGGAGGCCTTCGAGAACGCGATCGCCCTCGCGATGGCCCTCGGCGGCTCGACCAACGTCGTGCTGCACCTGCTCGCGATCGCCCGCGAGGCGGACGTCGAGCTGAGCCTCCACGACTTCAACCGCATCGGCGACAAGGTTCCCCACGTCGCCGACATGAAGCCGTTCGGCAAGTACGTCATGAACGACGTCGACCGCCACGGCGGCATCCCGGTGATCATGAAGGCGATGCTCGACGAGGGTCTGCTGCACGGCGACGCGCTCACCGTGACCGGCAAGACGCTCGCGGAGAACCTGGCCGATCTCGACCCCGACCCGGTCGACGGCACCGTCATCCACACTTTCGACAACCCCATCCACGCCACCGGCGGCCTGACGATCCTGCACGGCTCGCTCGCCCCCGAGGGTGCCGTGGTGAAGACCGCGGGCTTCGACGCCGCCGTCTTCGAGGGTCCCGCCCGCGTGTTCGAGCGCGAGCGTGCCGCGATCGACGCTCTCGCCGAGGGATCGATCGAGGCGGGCAGCGTGGTCGTCATCCGCTACGAGGGCCCCAAGGGCGGCCCCGGCATGCGCGAGATGCTCGCGATCACGGCCGCCATCAAGGGCGCCGGGCTCGGCAAGGATGTACTACTCTTGACGGACGGTCGATTCTCCGGCGGCACAACCGGCCTCTGCATCGGCCACATAGCACCCGAAGCGGTGGACGCAGGTCCCATCGCCTTCGTGCGCGATGGTGATCTGATACGGGTCGATATCGCGGCTCGCACTCTCGACCTACTCGTCGATGATGCAGAGCTCGACTCCCGCCGCTCTGGCTGGGAGCCGCTTCCCCCGCGCTACACCCGAGGCGTTCTGGCCAAGTACTCCAAGCTCGTGCGCTCCGCCGCGGAGGGCGCGACCACGGGGTGACCCCGCCGCATCCCATTCACCCACTCCTGTCGAGGTACTCATCATGTCCGCCGACACCGCACCGGCTGTGCCGCGCCCGCCGGCACGTACTGCGTCCGCTCCCGTGATCACCGGGGCCGAGTCTGTCGTCCGCACCCTCGAGCTTCTCGGGGTCACCGACGTCTTCGGTCTTCCCGGCGGCGCGATCCTGCCGGTCTACGACCCGCTCATGGACTCGTCGAAGATCCGCCACATCCTCGTCCGCCACGAGCAGGGGGCCGGTCACGCCGCCCAGGGCTACGCGGCGGCGACCGGCAAGACGGGGGTTGCGATCGCGACGTCCGGGCCCGGCGCCACGAACCTCGTCACCGCGATCGCCGACGCCTACATGGACTCGGTGCCGATCGTCTGCATCACCGGGCAGGTGTTCTCGACCCTCATGGGTACGGACGCCTTCCAGGAGGCCGACATCGTCGGCATCACGATGCCGATCACGAAGCACTCGTTCCTCGTGAAGGATGCCTCGGAGATCCCCGGAGCGATCACCGCGGCCTTCGAGATCGCCAGCACCGGCCGCCCCGGACCCGTGCTCGTCGACATCACGAAGGACGCGCAGCAGGCCGAGGTGCCGTTCGTGTGGCCGGCGAAGATCGACCTGCCCGGCTACCGTCCGGTGACGAAGGCGCACGGCAAGCAGATCCAGGCGGCCGCGCAGCTGATCGCCGAGTCGTCGAAGCCGGTGCTGTACGTCGGCGGCGGTGTGGTGCGCTCGCAGGCCTCGGCCGAGCTGCGCACCCTGGCCGAGGCGACCGGCGCTCCCGTGGTGACGACGCTCATGGCGCGCGGCGCGTTCCCGGACTCGCACCCGCAGCAGCTGGGGATGCCGGGCATGCACGGCACGGTGCCGGCGGTGCTCGCCCTCCAGGAGGCCGACCTGATCGTCGCCCTCGGTGCCCGCTTCGACGACCGCGTGACGGGCAAGGCCTCGCTGTTCGCCCCGAACGCGAAGGTCGTGCACGTCGACATCGACCCTGCGGAGATCTCGAAGATCCGCATCGCCGACGTACCGATCGTGGGCGACCTGCGCGACGTGCTGGTCGACCTCGACACGGCGTACGCGCAGGCGGTCGCCGCGCAGGACGGTCGCGCCGACCTCACCGAGTGGTGGTCGTTCCTCGACGGCCTGCGTACCGAGTTCCCGCTCGGCTACGCGCCCACGAGCGACGGTCTCCTCGCGCCGCAGCAGATCATCAGCCGCATCGGCGAGCTGACCGGTCCCGAGGGCATCTACGCGGCGGGCGTGGGCCAGCATCAGATGTGGGCGGCGCAGTTCATCGGCTACGAGCGTCCGAACGCGTGGCTCAACTCCGGTGGCGCCGGAACCATGGGCTACGCGGTGCCCGCCGCGATGGGCGCGAAGGTCGCTGAGCCCGACCGTGTCGTGTGGGCGATCGACGGCGACGGCTGCTTCCAGATGACCAACCAGGAGCTCGCCACCTGCACGATCAACCAGATTCCGATCAAGGTCGCGATCATCAACAACTCGTCGCTGGGCATGGTGCGGCAGTGGCAGACCCTCTTCTACGACGGGCGCTACTCGAACACCGACCTGAACACGGGCCACGACACCATCCGGGTGCCCGACTTCCTCAAGCTCGCGGAAGCCTACGGATGCCTCGGCATCCGCGTGGAGCGCGAGGACGAGATCGACGCGGCCATCGAGCTGGCGCTCGCGACCAACGACCGTCCGGTCGTGATCGACTTCGTCGTGAGCCGTGACGCCATGGTGTGGCCGATGGTGCCGCAGGGCGTCAGCAACAGCTATGTCCAGTACGCGCGTGACCACGCGCCCGCGTTCGAGCAGGAGGACTGACCATGACCAGTCACGTGCTGAGCCTCCTCGTGGAGAACAAGCCCGGTCTGCTGACCCGCGTCGCGGGCCTGTTCGCGCGTCGCGGCTTCAACATCGAGTCGCTCGCGGTGGGTGTCACCGAGGTGCCGGGTCTGTCCCGCATCACGGTGGTGGTCGACGTCGACGACCTCCCGCTCGAGCAGGTCACCAAGCAGCTGAACAAGCTGATCAACGTGATCAAGATTGTCGAGCTGGATGCCGCGGCATCCGTGCAGCGCGAGCACGTGCTCGTGAAGGTGCGCACCGACAACAGCAACCGCTCCAGCGTGCTGGAGGTCGTGAACCTCTTCCGCGCCTCGGTGGTCGACTACGCGCCGGACGCACTCGTGGTCGAGGTGACCGGCGACCGCGGCAAGGTGGATGCGCTGCTGCGCGCTCTCGAGCCGTTCGGCATCAAGGAGCTCGCCCAGTCGGGCCTCCTCGCCATCGGCCGCGGGCCGAAGAGCATCACCGAGCGGGTCCTCCGCGCCTGACCGTGCGCACCCGGGAGGGTGCGACATCCCGTTTCATCACAGCTTCAACAGAAGGAGAAAGACAAGTGGCAGAGATCTTCTACGACGACGACGCCGACCTCGCGCTCATCCAGGCGAAGAAGGTCGCGGTCGTCGGCTACGGCTCGCAGGGACACGCGCACGCGCAGAACCTCCGCGACTCGGGCGTCGAGGTCGTCATCGCCCTCAAGGAGGGCTCGAAGTCGACCGCGAAGGCTCAGGAGGACGGCTTCGAGGTCAAGACCGTGGCCGAGGCGGCCGAGTGGGCGGACCTCATCATGATCCTCGCGCCCGACCAGCACCAGCGGTCGATCTACAACGACGAGATCAAGCCCCACCTCGCGGCGGGCAAGACGCTGGCGTTCGCGCACGGCTTCAACATCCGCTTCGGCTACATCGAGGCGCCCGAGGGCGTCGACGTGATCCTCGTGGCCCCCAAGGCCCCGGGTCACACGGTGCGTCGCGAGTTCGTCGCCGGTCGCGGCATCCCGGACATCATCGCCGTCGAGAAGGATGCCTCGGGTCAGGCGTGGGACGTCGCGAAGGCGTACGCCAAGGCCATCGGGGGAACCCGTGCCGGTGTGATCAAGACCACCTTCACGGAGGAGACCGAGACCGACCTGTTCGGTGAGCAGGCCGTTCTCTGCGGTGGTGTGTCGCAGCTGATCCAGTACGGCTTCGAGACCCTCACCGAGGCCGGCTACCAGCCGCAGATCGCCTACTTCGAGGTGCTGCACGAGCTCAAGCTCATCGTCGACCTCATGTGGGAGGGCGGCATCGCCAAGCAGCGCTGGAGCGTGTCGGACACCGCCGAGTACGGCGACTACGTCTCGGGCCCCCGCGTGATCGACCCGCGCGTCAAGGAGAACATGCAGGGCGTGCTCGCCGACATCCAGTCGGGTGCGTTCGCAGAGCGCTTCATCGGCGACCAGGACGCCGGCGCCCCCGAGTTCCACGCTCTGCGTGAGAAGGCGGCTCAGCACCCCATCGAGGCCGTGGGTCGCGACCTGCGTGCGCTCTTCGCGTGGAAGCAGCAGGACGCGGACTACGTCGAGGGCAGCGCCGCGCGCTGATCCTCTCGATCCTCCGACGTCGCAGCCTCCCGCGACCGTCGCGGCGACCTGTGGTCGCCCGGCGGTCGCGGGAGGCTCCGGCGTTTCGGTCCCGGGTCGGGGCGCGCGACGCGGGGTAGTGCGACGGCGTGAGAGGGTGGACGCATGGCCAGACCCGACGACGACGATGCCCTGCGCTGGGACGGTGACGACGATCCGACGCTGACGCCGTCGGGCGTCTCGCAGTCCGCTCCTCGTGCGGCATCCGCTCCGTCCCCCGCCGCGCCCGCGAAGGCGACCCTCCCCGAGGGGTTCGCCGCGGTCGGCAAGGGCAGCGACGAGGTCGAGACGGCGGATGCCGCCGGCGACGCAGTCGCGGCGGGCCCCGCGCCGATGGGCAACGCGATGCTCGTGACAGTGGGCGTGCTGGGCGGCGTGTACGCGCTCTGGACGATCGGCTGGATCATCGGGGGGCTGCGCCTGCGCACGGTCGCCGACGTGCTGGTCGACCCGGTCGCCTACGCGGTGGCGATGTGGCTGGCGGTGGCCACGCCCGCGATCTGGTTCTTCGTCACGTCGTGGCTGACGGCGCGCTCGCGCAGTTGGCTGCGCCTCGTGCTGCTGATCGCCGGGGCGGCGCTGCTCGTGCCGTGGCCGTTCGTGATGGTCGGGGCGGTGGGGTCATGACGACGGATGCCGCTCCTCGCCGCCGTGCGGCGCTGCCGGTGTGGCTCGTGGCCACGGTCTCTGCGTTCTTCGGTCTGTTCTACGCGTACGCCGTGTGGGCGGCGGTGGGCTTCCTCATCTCGCAGGCGTCGGGTCCGCTCGGTCTGAACGGCTACGGCTGGTTCGTGCTCATCCTCGCCGTCGTGTTCCCCGCGATCGCCTTCGCGATCGCCTTCGCGATCGGCTGGCGTCGGCGGCTGCTGCCGTTCGCGGCGATCCTGCTCACCGGGCTCGGTGTGACGGCGGTGTTCTGGGTGAACGTACTGGGCTACGCGGCGGCCTACGGCGCGCAGCTGCTGGGTTCCTGACGCTCTGCGAGCCCGTCACACGGTCGGAGCGGCATCGCCCGGCGCGATAGGCTGGCGCTCACTGCGCCGTGCGACCTGCGGAGCCGCTGCGCGCTCGTCCTGCGCCGCGCGCGCTCCCGGAAACGCCGAAGGATCCACCCCGTGACGAAGCCCGTCGTGCTCATCGCCGAAGAACTCTCTCCCGCCACGATCGAGGCTCTCGGGCCCGACTTCGAGGTGCGCCATGTCGACGGCGCCGACCGTTCGGCGCTGCTGCCCGCCCTCGCCGACGTCGACGCCGTGCTCGTGCGCTCGGCGACGAAGCTCGACGCCGAGGCGATCGCCGCGGCCCCTCAGCTCAAGGTGATCGCTCGCGCGGGTGTCGGTCTCGACAACGTCGACATCAAGGCGGCCACGACCGCGGGCGTCATGGTCGTGAACGCGCCGACCTCGAACATCATCTCGGCGGCCGAGCTCACGATCGGCCACATCCTCTCGCTCGCGCGGCGCATCCCCGCCGCTCACGCGTCGCTCGCCGGCGGCGCGTGGAAGCGCTCGTCGTACACGGGTGTCGAGCTGTACGAGAAGACCCTCGGCATCATCGGTCTCGGCCGCATCGGCGCGCTGATCGCGGCGCGCGTGCAGGCGTTCGGGGTGAACGTCGTCGCGTACGACCCGTATGTGACGAGCGCTCGTGCGCAGCAGCTCGGAGTGACCCTCGTGACCCTCGACGAGCTGCTCGAGCAGAGCGACTTCGTGACGATCCACATGCCGAAGACGCCCGAGACGACCGGAATGATCGGCGTCGAGCAGCTGCGTCGCATGAAGCCGACGGCGTATGTCGTCAACGTCGCCCGCGGCGGGCTCATCGACGAGCAGGCGCTGTTCGACGCGCTGTCGACCGGGGAGATCGCCGGTGCCGGTCTCGACGTCTTCACGGCCGAGCCGCCGAAGGAGGGCTCCGTGGCGGCCGCCCTCACGGCGCTCCCGAACGTCGTCGTGACGCCCCACCTCGGCGCGTCGACCGATGAGGCCCAGGAGAAGGCGGGCGTCTCGGTCGCGAAGTCGGTCAAGCTCGCCCTCGAGGGCGACCTCGTGCCCGACGCGGTGAATGTCGCCGGCGGCGTGATCGACCCGTTCGTGCGCCCCGGCATCGCGCTCGTCGAGAAGCTCGGTCAGATCCTCGCGGGCCTCGCGACCGGCGCCGTCACGCGCATCGACCTCGACGTGCGCGGCGAGCTCGCCGCCTACGACGTGAAGGTCTACGAGCTGGCCGCGCTGAAGGGGTACTTCTCGCGCATCGTGAGCGACAACGTCTCGTACGTCAACGCTCCGCTGCTCGCGCAGCAGCGCGGGGTGGAGATCTCGCTGACGACCTCGCCCGACTCGAAGGACTACCGCAACACCACGACGCTGCGCGCCGCGCTGGCCGACGGCTCGACCCTGACGGTCGCCGGCACCCTCTCGGGCACGAAGATGGTCGAGAAGATCATCGGCATCAACGACTACGACATCGAGGTGCCGATCGCCGAGCACCACATCGTGATGCTCTACACCGACCGCCCCGGCATCGTCGCTGTCTACGGGCAGAAGTTCGGCGAGGCGGGCATCAACATCGCGGGCATGCAGATCGCACGTCGTTCGGCGGGTGGCCAGGCTCTCGCGGTGCTGACGGTCGACTCGCCGGTTCCCGACGAGATCCTCGCCGAGGTCAGCGGTGCGATCCAGGCCGACCTCTTCCGCGAGCTCTCGCTGACCGAGGTCTGAGCGCGCCGGCTCAGACGGCGCTGCGCTCGACGAGGGCGATGAGCGCCCCTAGGGCGTCGTCGTCGAGGTCGGGTCCGGGCACGGAGCCGGTCGAGAGCGCGTTGTTGAAGTAGAGCCCGTCGCTGACGAGCATCACGAGCTGCAGTGCGGTCTCGTCGCGCGTGTGGGGGCGGAGGGTCTCCTCCCACACGTCGCGCAGGCGTCGGAGGGCGTCGGATGCCACGGCGTCGCCGTTCTGCGCGAGGCGCGACACGGTGACGATCGTGCGGTCGAACGGCGTGTTGTGCATGATCGATGACCGCATGAACGCGGCGATCGCGCCGACGGGGGAGGTGGCGACATCCGCCATCTCGGCGACGCCGCGGGAGGACATCCGCTCGATCACGGCGGACTGCAGGGCGTCCTTCGACGCGAAGTGGTAGAGCAGGCCCCCCTTCGAGACGCCGGCGGCGCGGGCGACGGCGTCCATCGTGGCGGCGGCCGGGCCGTCGGCGATCACGACGTCTTCGTAGGCGTCGAGCACGCTCTCGCGGGCGCGGGGAGGGCGACTCATGCGTTCCAGGGTAGTGAGGAGGCATCCGGCACTCTGTTACTATACCAACTGGACGGTATAGAAATGATGACACTGACTGAAGAGATCCGCCTGGCCGACGAGCAGGGGAAGCGGGTGGGATGGCGCGGCTGGGCCGCGCTCGTCGTGCTGATGCTGCCCGTGCTGCTCATCTCGGTCGACAACACCGTGCTGAGCTTCGCGCTGCCCGACATCTCCCTGCAGCTCGGCCCCACGGCCGTGCAGCAGCTGTGGATCGTCGACGTGTATCCGCTGGTGCTCGCCGGCTTCCTCGTGACGATGGGCACGCTCGGCGACCGGTTCGGCCGGCGACAGATGCTGCTCATCGGCGCCACCGGCTTCGCCGCCGTCTCCGCGGTGACCGCGTTCGCGCCGTCGGCGGAGCTGCTGATCGCCGGCCGCGCCCTGATGGGCGTGTTCGGGGCCATGCTGATGCCCTCGACGCTGTCGCTGCTGCGCAGCATCTTCACTCACCGCGACCAGCGGCGCCTCGCGATCGCGGTGTGGGCGTCGATGTTCTCCGCGGGTGCCGCGCTCGGGCCGATCGTCGGCGGCGTGCTGCTGTCGCACTTCGCCTGGGGTTCGGTCTTCCTGATGGCCGTTCCCGTGCTCATCCCGCTGCTGGTGTTCGCGCCGCTGCTCGTGCCCGAGAGCCGCGACCCGCGGCCCGGTCGCATCGACCCGGTGAGCATCGTGCTGTCGATGGCGGCGACCGTGCCGATCGTGTGGGCCACCAAGGAGACCGCCGTTCACGGCGTGGGCACTGTCCCGCTCGTGCTCGTCGTCGTCGGTCTCACGGCCGGCACGCTGTTCGTGCGCCGGCAGCTGCGCGCGGAGCGCCCCATGCTCGACATGCGACTGTTCCGCTCGGGAACCTTCTCGGGCGCGCTCATCGTGAACCTCCTCAGTGTCGTCGCCCTCGTCGGATTCCTGTTCTTCGTCGCTCAGCACCTGCAGCTGATCGTGGGGCTCTCGCCGATCGAGGCGGGCCTCGCGCTCGTGCCCGGACTCGCCGTGATGATCGCGGCGGGGCTCATCGTCGTGCCGATAGCGATGCGCGCCCCCGCCCGGGTGGTCGTGCCGGTCGCGCTCGTCTTCGCGTTCGCGGGCTACGTGGCCGTCGCGTTCGCCACGGAGTCCGGGTCGCTCGCGGTGCTCATCGGCGCGTTCGCGAGCCTCGGTGCCGGCATCGGCGCGGCCGAGACCGTCTCGAACGAGCTCATCCTCTCGAGTGCCCCGGCCGCCAAGGCGGGTGCCGCGAGTGCCGTCTCCGAGACGGCCTACGAGCTGGGTGCCGTGCTCGGCACCGCGGTGCTCGGTGGCGTGCTCACGGCGCTCTACCGCGCGCACCTGGTGGTGCCGGTCGGCGTGCCCGACGACGTCGCCGTCGCCGCACGCGAGACGCTTGCCGGGGCCGTGCACGCGGCGGGGGACCTGCCCGCCGCGGTCGGTCAGGCGCTGCAGGATGCCGCGGCATCCGCCTTCGACCAGGGAGCCTTCGTGACGGCGCTCATCGGGGCCGCGCTCGTCGTCGTGGCCGCCGTCGTGGCGGCCACTACGCTGGGATCGACCCGCAGCGCGGGACGGTCGGATCACTGACGAGCCGCAGCGCTGCCCTACCCGCGAGGAGAGCAATGTCGCGCGTCGTGAAGCTGGCCGTCATCCCCGGTGACGGCATCGGCCCCGAGGTCGTCGCCGAGGCCGAGAAGGTGCTCGACGCCGTCACGGCCGGCAGCGAGGTCGTCTTCGACAAGACGCGCTTCTCGCTCGGGGCGGCGCGCTACCTCGAGACCGGCGACACCCTCACCGACGCCGACCTCGCCGCCATCGCGGGGCACGACGCCATTCTGCTCGGAGCTGTCGGCGGTGTTCCCGGCGACCCTCGCCTGAAGGACGCGAACATCGAGCGAGGGCTGCTGCTGAAGCTGCGGTTCGAGCTCGACCACTACGTGAACCTGCGCCCGTCGACGCTCTACCCGAGCGTGCCGGGGCCGCTGCGCGACCCGGGCGAGGTCGACTTCGTCGTGGTGCGTGAAGGCACCGAAGGCCCCTACGTCGGCAACGGCGGGGCGATCCGCCGCGGCACGCCGCACGAGGTCGCGAACGAGACATCCGTGAACACCGCGTACGGTGTCGAACGGGTCGTCCGCTACGCGTTCGACCTCGCCGAACGACGGGGCAAGAAGCTCACCCTCGTGCACAAGACCAACGTGCTCGTCAACGCCGGGTCCCTCTGGCACCGGCTCGTGCTCGCGGTCGGCGCGGAGCACCCCGAGGTCGCCGTAAACTACATGCACGTCGATGCGGCCACGATCCACCTGGTCACGAACCCGTCCCGTTTCGACGTCATCGTCACCGACAACCTCTTCGGCGACATTCTGACCGACCTGGCCGGGGCCATCACCGGCGGCATCGGTCTCGCCGCCTCGGGGAACATCAACCCCGACGGTGCGTTCCCGTCGATGTTCGAGCCCGTTCACGGTTCGGCCCCCGACATCGCCGGCACCCAGCAGGCCGACCCCACGGCCGCGATCCTCTCCGTCGCGCTGCTGCTCGATCACCTCGGGCTCACCACGGAGGCCACCCGCGTCACCCGCGCCGTCGAGGCCGACATCGCCTCGCGCTCCGACGCCCCCCGCACGACTTCCGCCATCGGCGACGCGATCGCCGCGCACCTGCAGGCGTAACCTGACAGCACCGCGCGCTTCGCGCCGAGCATTCCAGGATGTGACATGACTCTCACCGACACGAACGACACCGCTCTCGCCCCCCTCGACTTCGCCGTCACGAAGAACCTCGCCGCCGCCTCTCCCGCGGCCCGCGAGGAGATCCTCGCGAACCCCGGATTCGGCCAGAAGTTCACCGACCACATGGTCGACATCTGCTGGTCGGCCGGCGGCGGCTGGCACCGCCCCCGCGTGCAGCCGTACGGTCCGATCTCGCTCGACCCCGCGGCATCCGTGCTGCACTACGGGCAGGAGATCTTCGAGGGGCTGAAGGCCTACCGCTGGGCCGACGGATCGATCCGCACGTTCCGCCCCGATCGCAACGCGGCGCGGCTGCGCGCGTCGGCCCGTCGGCTGGCCCTGCCGGAGCTTCCCACGGAGTATTTCGTGCAGTCGCTGCGTGAGCTCATCGCGGTCGACGGCGACTGGGTGCCGTCGGCTCCCGAGACGAGCCTGTACCTGCGCCCCTTCATGTTCGCGAAGGAGGCCTTCCTGGGCGTGCGCGCGGCGAAGAAGGTCGCGTACTACGTGATCGCGAGCCCCGCGGGCGCCTACTTCCACGGTGGCATCGCGCCGGTGAAGATCTGGCTCGAGACCGAGTTCTCCCGTGCGGGCAGCGGTGGTCTCGGTGCGGCGAAGACCGGCGGCAACTATGCCGCGAGCCTCCTCCCGCACGAGAAGGCGGCCGCCCACGGCTGCGCGCAGGAGCTCTACCTGGATGCCGCGGAGGGCCGCTACATCGAGGAGCTCGGCGGCATGAACGTCGTGTTCGTGCGACGCGACGGCAGCCTGCTGGTGCCGGAGTCCGACTCGATCCTGCCCTCGATCACCCGTGACTCGGTGCTCACCGTCGCGCGCGATCTCGGTCACGAGGCGGAGATCCGCCAGGTCGCGATCGACGAGTGGCGCGAGGGCGTCGACTCGGGCGAGATCGTCGAGGCGTTCGCGTGCGGCACGGCCGCCGTCATCACGCCGATCGGCCAGCTCATCGGCGAGGAGTACACCATCGGCGACCCCGACGCCCCGGCGGGCGCGCTCACGATGGAGATCCGCCAGGTGCTCACCGACATCCAGTACGGACGTCGCGAGGACACGCACGGCTGGATGCTGCGCCTCGACGACTGAGCATCTCTCACCGTCACGACGGCGGGCCGCGGCATCCACCGCGCGCCCGCCGTCGGCGTTCGTGCGCTGACTAGGCTGACGGGGTGAAGATCGCCCGTTTCAGCCACCAGGACGCCATCCGCTACGGCATCGTCGACGAGGGCGAGCTCGTCGTGCTCGCCGCCGACCCGCTGTTCGCCGGGTTCGAGACGACGGGGGAGCGCGTGCCGCTCGCCGACGCGGCGCTGCTGGCTCCGGTGATTCCGCGGTCGAAGGTCGTGTGCGTGGGGAAGAACTATCACGACCACGCGGCGGAGATGGGCGGTGAGGCGCCGGCGGCGCCGTTGCTGTTCCTGAAGCCCAACACCGCGGTCATCGGCCCGGGCGATTCGATCGTTCGTCCGCCGCAGTCCGAGCGCACCGACTTCGAGGGCGAGCTGGCCGTCGTGATCGGCCGCATCGCGAAGAACGTCCCCGCCGATCGGGCGCTCGACTACGTGTTCGGGTACACGGTCGGCAACGACGTCACCGCGCGGGACATCCAGTACTCCGACGGCCAGTGGACGCGCGGGAAGGGCTTCGACACGTTCTGCCCGCTCGGTCCGGCGATCGAGACCGAGTTCGACATCGCCTCGGCGCGGGTGCAGACCCGGCTCAACGGCGAGGTGGCGCAGGATGCCCCGCTGACCGACATGATCCACTCGGTGCCGGACATCATCGCCTACGCGTCGGCGGCGTTCACGCTGCTGCCGGGCGATGTGATCCTCACCGGCACGCCGGCGGGCGTCGGTCCGTTTAACGCGGGCGACACCGTCGAGGTCGAGATCACCGGTCTCGGCGTGCTGCGCAACACCGCACGCAACGCCTGAGGTCGGCGAGGGCGCGTCGTTCGACGGCTCGACGCGCCGCCCGACGTGCGTCGCTGCCGGAGCTCGGCGAGCAGGTCAGCGACCGAGCGCGCGCGCGGCGAGCTCGACGTCGTCGGCGTCGTTGAACACGTGGAACGCGACCCGGGCGCGACCGGCGCGTCCCGAGGCCGTGATGCCGGCTGCATTCAGGCGTGCGAGGTCGCACCCGGTCGGGTCGGCCCACGTGACGATCGCGCTGCCGGTCGCGGGAAGCTCGAGGCGGGCGCGGAACGCGTCGGCGAGCGTGCGGGTGTGCGCGTGGAGAGCCGCCGGATCGAGTCCGGCGAACAGGGCGAGCGCCGGCGCGGCGCCGATGAACGCCTGCCAGGCGGGGGAGACGTCGAAGCGCGACGCATCGGCGGCGAGGGAGACCTGGCTGCCGTAGCACGAGGTCCACGGGTCCTCGCCGGCGCACCATCCCGCCTGGCGGGCGGGGATGTGCGGCTGGAACCCGGCGGAGACGGCGAGCACAGCGACACCGCGCGGTGCGCACAGCCACTTGTAGGTATGGCAGATCAGGGCGTCGAACGCGCCGCCGTCGACGGGCAGCCAGCCGAGCGCCTGTGTCGCATCGCAGAGCGTGCGCGCGCCGTGGCGGCGGGCCGCGGCGGTGATCGCGGCGGCATCCGCGATCTCTCCCGTGGCCGACTGCACGAGCGAGAACGCGACGAGAGCGGTGTCACCGCGCACCTCGTCGGCGAGGCGCGCGAGCGGCACCGACCGCACGCGGATGCCGCGCCCGGCGTGCACGAACGGCATCACGATCGAGGAGAAGTCGCCCTCGACGCACAGCACCTCGGCGCCGTCGGGCACCGCGGCGGCGATGAGCGCCGCGAGTACGGACGTCTGCGACCCGAGGGCGATGCGGTCGGCGCCGACGCCGAGCAGCGTCGCGGCGTGGCGGCGGGTCTCGGTGACCGCGAGCTCGTAGCGGGCGAGGTCGGGCTGTCCGGAATACGCGGCGTCGAGGTCGGCGCGCAGCGCATCGCGCGACGCCCGGGGCGGCAGCCCGGTGGTGCACGCGGCGAGGTAGCCGCGACCGCCCGCGAACTCCGCGCGCGCGTCGGCGATCGTCAGCGCGGGGGAGAGTGTCGCGGGTGCCATGTCTCCAGCGTGACAGGGAGGCATCCATTCGTCTAGGACATGTTGTGGATCGAAAACATGCGATCCGTTTATGATTCGAGGATGTCGCTCCCCACCCCCGATCCCGGCTTCGACGCGCACTCGCTGCGCCTCGTGAAGGCGATCGCCGACACCGGATCGATCACCGCGGCCGCCGCCGCGCTGGGCTACAGCCAGCCCGCGGTCAGCCAGCACCTCAAGGCGCTCGAATCCCGGCTGGGCGTGCCGCTGGTCGAGCGGGTGGGGCGGCGTGTGCGACTGTCGGAGGCGGGGCGCGTGCTCGCCCGGCATGCGCCGACCGTGACGACAGCGCTCGAGGCGGCGGCGGGGGAGCTGGCGGAGCTGCGGGGGCTGAAGTCGGGACGCGTGCGCCTGGTCGGTTTCCCGTCGGCGTCGCCCACGGTCGTGCCGCGGCTGCTCGCCCGGCTCGCCGAGACGGTCGCGGGCGTGACGGTCACCTACGTCGAGGCCGAGCCGCCCGCGGCGGTCGAGGCCGTGCGCGACGACCGTGCCGACATCGCGCTCACGTTCAGCTACCCGGGTGACCGCGATGATCCGCATCGGGCGAGCGCCCAGGGGCTGTCGGTGCGGGAGATCGCCGTCGAGCCGATGATCGCGGTGCTGCCCGCGACCCACCCCGCTGCCGCGCACACGACGGTCGATGTCGCGTCCCTCGCGTCCGACGACTGGATCGCCGGCTGCCCGCAGTGCCGCGGACACCTGCTCGAGCTCTGCGACCGTGCGGGGTTCGTGCCGCGCATCAGGTTCGAGACCGACAACTTCGTGGCCGTGGAGGGCCTCGTCGCGCAGGGGATCGGGGTGGCGACGCTGCCGCGGCTGGCCGTGGCATCCTTCCCGGCGCTGCCGGGCATCGTGACCGTGCCGTTGCCCGCAACCGAGCAGCGCACGCTGCACACCGTCACCGCTCACGGCGCGGACCGGGTGCCGGCGGTCGCCGCCGTGCTCGCCGCGATCGCCGAGGTGACGGCGGCGGTGGCCTCGGGCGGCGACGGCCCGGCGAACTAGACTGGACGGCGATGTCTTCCGCACCGCACCCCGCCACCACGACCGCCGCCGGACCCGACGTTCGGGTGCGGTTCTGCCCCTCGCCGACCGGCCTTCCGCACGTCGGCATGGTGCGCACGGCCCTCTACAACTGGGGCTATGCGCGTCACACGGGCGGCAAGCTCATCTTCCGCGTCGAGGACACGGATGCCGCGCGCGACAGCGAGGAGAGCTACCGCCAGCTCGTCGACGCGCTCACCTGGCTCAAGATCGACTGGGACGAGGGCGTCGAGGTCGGCGGCCCGCACGCGCCGTATCGGCAGTCTGAGCGCACCGCGATCTACGAGGACGTGCTGACGAAGCTCGTCGCCACCGGGCTCGTGTACGAGAGCTACTCGACTCCCGAGGAGATCGACGCGCGCAACGAGGCGGCCGGCCGCGCGAAGCAGCTGGGCTACGACAACCACGACCGTGACCTCACCGACGCGCAGCGCGAGGCCTTCCGCACCGAAGGGCGCGAGCCGGCGTTCCGGCTGCGGGTGCCCGACACCGACCTGACCTACGTCGACCTGATCCGCGGCGAGGTGACATTCCCGGCCGGATCCTTCCCCGACTTCGTCATCGTGCGGGCGGGCGGCAAGTTCCTCTATCCGTTCACGAACCCGGTCGACGACGCGCTCATGGGCATCACCCACGTCATCCGCGGCGAGGACATCATGCCGTCGACCGCGCGCCAGCTCGCGCTGTACGACGCACTCATCCAGGCGGGCGTCACCGACTTCGTGCCCCGCTTCGGCCACATGCCGCTGGTGCTCGGGGAGACAGGCACCAAGAAGCTCTCCAAGCGCGACCCGCAGGCCGACCTGTTCCTGCAGCGCGAGCGCGGCTTCATCCACGAGGGCCTGCTGAACTATCTGGCGCTCCTCGGCTGGTCGATCGCCGCCGACCGCGACGTGTTCTCGCTCGAGGAGTTCACCGCCGCGTTCGACATCGCCGACGTGAACCCGAATCCGGCCCGCTTCGACCAGAAGAAGGCCGAGTCGATCAACGGGGACCACATCCGCCTGCTCGCCCCCGACGACTTCGCCGCCCGCATCGTGCCGTACCTGCAGCACGCCGGTGTCATCTCGGATGCCCCGACCCCCGCGGAGACCGCGCTGATCGCCGCCGCGGCACCCCTCGTGCAGGAGCGCGTGCAGGTGCTCGGCGACGTGCCGGGCCTCCTCGGCTTCCTGTTCACCGACTCCGTCACCTACGAGGACGACGCCCTCGCGGGGCTTCCGGCGAACGCCGGCGAGGTGCTGGTCGCGTCGGTCGGTGCACTCGAGGAGGTCGCCGAGCAGGGGTTCGACGCGGCATCCGTGCAGGACGCACTGCAGGTTGCGCTCGTCGACGGCCTCGGCCTCAAGCCGCGAGTCGCCTACGGCCCGCTGCGCGTCGCGCTGAGCGGTCGCCGGGTGTCGCCGCCGCTGTTCGAGTCGATGGAGCTGCTTGGCAAGCAGGCCACCATCGCCCGCCTCGATGCGCTCGTGCAGCGGATCGGCTGACCGCCACCGGCGTGCCGCGAATTGGCGCGCGGGGAGGGCGTCGGGTAGACTCGACCCTCGGTGCGACTGAGGTCGTTCACCCCCTTGGGGTATGGTGTAATTGGCAACACGGCTGATTCTGGTTCAGTTGTTCTTGGTTCGAGTCCAGGTACCCCAGCAAGATGAAGAAGCCCGGAAGTCCGCATCTCGCGGAGCATCCGGGCTTCTTGCTGTGCGCAGCGAGACTCAGCCGCGGTCGTGCAGCGTGACGTGGTATCCGTCGGGGTCGGCGAACGTGAACGTGCGGCCGAAGGGTCCGTCGAACGGTGCGGTGACGATGGGCTGGCCGGCGGCTGCCAGGGCGTCATGGATCTCCTGCACGCCAGTCGCGTGCAACCAGAGGGCGACGCCGAGACCCGGCTGCGCGACGCTGTCGAGATCGGTGCCGGCGACCAGGTCGCGCAAGGCGAAGGCGATGGGGGTCGTCGTGAAGACGACGGCGTGCGGCGGACCTGCGGGGGAGCGTTCGAGGCCGAGGAAGCCTTCGTAGAACGCCTGCGATGCGTCGAGGTCGCGCACCTGCAGCGAGACGAAATCGGGGCCGGTGACGGGCATGGGTGCTCCTTCGATCTGGTGTCAGATTTCTGACATGCCCGAGAGTATGTCAGAATACTGACATGAGTCAAGCCGGTGAGGCGATCGACCTCGACACATCGCTGGGATACCTGCTCAAACAGGCGGCCAGCGCGCTGCGCGCCGCCATGGAGGACGCACTTCGCCCGCACGGCATGACCGTCACCCACTACTCCTGCCTTGAACTGCTCGCGCAGCGGCCCGGACTCTCGAACTCCGAGCTCGCCCGCGGCGCGTTCATCACGCGTCAGTCGATGAACGTGCTGCTGCAGGCTCTCGAACGCGATGGGTCGGTGGTGCGGCCGGCTGAGGCCGCAGTGGGCAAGGCGCTGCCGGCGCAACTGACCGAGCTCGGTCGCGAGCGGCTGGCCGCGGCATCCATCGCGGTGAGAGGCGTCGAGAAGCGGATGCTGGTGGGCATGACCGACCCCGAACAGGTCGCGGCCTTCGGCGCCCTGCAGAGCATGGTGCGCGCGCTTCGCTCCTAGGGGCGGGCGCCGACGCGGATCTCCTGCAGCGACCAGGAGTTGCCGTCGGGATCGCGGAAGTGCGCGTACAGCACCCCGCCCATGTCGTCGATGCCGCTCACGGTCGCCCCTCGCGCGACAAGTTCGTCGCGGGCCGCAGCGACGTCGTCGACGACGAGGTGAAGGCCCGTGATCACCGACTCATCGGGCGTGGGGAGCCCGAAGCCGGTGCCGAACGCGATGGAGCACGCCGAACCCGGCGGGGTGAGCTGCACGATGCGCATGCCCTCCCGCGGGCTCACATCGTGGTCGAGGTGGAAGCCGATCACATCCCGGTAGAAGGCGATGCTGCGATCGACGTCGGAGACCGGGATCGGGACGAGTTCGAGCTTCATGTCCATCGGATGCCTCCTTCTCGGGTCGGCTCGAGGTGCGGGCCGCGCGGCCCACACTACTCACGCCGAACACACGACGACGCCCCATCGGTCGCGCGGCGGAGCCGCAGCGACCGATGGGGCATCGGTGTTCGAGATCAGTGCGCGGCGACGGGCAGCGCGTCGGGGTCGGCGACCGTCGCGACCGACGTGCCGCGGCCCTTGCGACGGAACAGCAGCACCGAGAGCACCGCGCCGACCGCGAAGAAGATCGCGCCCGACACGTAGGCCGCCTGGTAGCCCGCGATCGCCGCCGACTCGCCGAGCGTGGGCGTGCGCACCGTCTGCGCGGCGATGTAGTTCGTCACGGCGGTGGCCGCGATCGTGTTCAGCAGCGCCGTACCGATCGATCCGCCGACCTGCTGGCTCGTGTTCACCATCGCCGAGGCCACGCCCGCGAAGTGGCGGTCGACGCCCAGCGTCGCTGTCTGCATCGAGGCGGGCATGATCGAGCCCATCGCGAACCCGAGAACGAGCAGCGCCGGCAGCACGTCGGCCGCATAGGTGCTGTCGAGCGAGAGGCGGGTGAGCAGCAGCATCCCGATCACTCCCAGGACCATGCCGAACGGCACCATCACCTTCGCGCCGAGGCGGGGGAGCAGCAGGTTGGTCGACAGCTGCGCGGCGATCACCAGCATCACGACCATCGGCAGGAAGCCGAGGCCGGTCTGGATGGGAGTGAACTTCAGCGAACCCTGCAGGAAGTAGGTCAGGAACAGGAAGATCCCGAACATGCCCGCACCCGCGATGAGAATCGAGAGGTAGGCGGCTGCGCGGTTGCGGTCGAGCACGATCGTCAGGGGCAGGAGGGGGTGCGACGCGCGGCGCTGCCACAGCACGAACGCGATCAGGAAGACGCCCGCGGCGGTGAGCACGCCCCACGCAAGCGGCGAGTCCCAGCCGTCGGTCTCGGCGTTGGCGAAGCCGTAGACGATGCCGAACAGACCCGCCGACACCAGGATGGTGCCCGGCACATCGAGCTTCGGACGCGGACCGTGACGCTCGATGCGGCCGACGAAGACGATGACGCCCACGATCGCGACGACGGCGATGAACACGTTGATGTAGAGGTTCCAGCGCCAGTCGAGCTTCTCGGTGAGGAACCCGCCGAGGAGCAGGCCCACGGCGCCGCCGGCGCCGGCGATCGCACCGAACACTCCGAACGCGCGCGCACGCTCGCGCGGGATCGTGAAGGTCGTGGTGAGCACGGCCAGCGCCGTCGGGGCGAGCAGTGCGCCGAACGCTCCCTGCAGGGCGCGCGAGGCGACCAGCACCTCGAAGGTGGGGGCTGCGCCACCGAGAGCGGATGCCGCGGCGAACCCGACCAGGCCGATGATGAACGCCGGCTTGCGGCCGATCAGGTCGGAGATGCGACCGCCGAACAGCAGCAGTGCACCGAAGGCGAGCGAGTAGGCCGTGATGACCCACTGGCGGTCGCCGTCGGAGAAGCCGAGGTCGGCCTGGGCGGAGGGGAGGGCGATGTTCACGACCGTCGAGTCGAGCACCACCATGAGCTGCGCGAGGCCGACGATGACGAGAGTCAGCCAGCGGCGCGACGAGGGAGCCGAGGGAGTGGAGGCGGCCGGGGCGGTCGCGGTGGGGGAAGTCATGACGGTCACTCTATACGGAACTGAGGCGTTCCGGAAATGAAAAGTTCTAGAACTCTTTCGTACCGATTCGACGTACACTGTGAGGACACCCCCGCGAAAGGAGACCGCTGCGATGACGCCGCTGGATCTCGTCGACCCCGTCCTCGCCGAGCCCGACCTGTCCGATGTCGAGGGTGTGAAGCCCGGCCGCAAGCGCGATCACACGCGCGACCCGGAGATCCTCGACGCCGCCCTCGAGGTGCTCGCCGAGACCGGCTACGACGGCATGACGGTCGACATGGTCGCCACGCGGGCCCGCGCGGGCAAGGCCACGCTCTATCGCCGCTGGCCCTCGAAGGCCGAGCTCGTCATCGACGCCGTCGCCTGCATGAAGCGCGGCGCGTACGACCAGGACTCGCTGCCCGACACCGGCACGCTGCGCGGTGACCTCGTCGCCATGATCAAGGCTCCGTCGATCGAAGACGGCGAACGCAAGCTGCAGATCATGGCGGGCATCGTCTCGATGCTCTCGCGCTCTCCCGAGCTCGCCGACGCCGCGCACGACGCACTGGTCGAGCCGCGCGCGGCCGCGAACCGCTTCCTTTATCAGCGCGCGAAGGACCGTGGGGAGATCCCCGACGGGCGCGACCTCGAGCTCGTCGCGACCGTCAGTTCGGCGATGGTCGCCCACCGTGTGCTCATGGAGCGTAAGCCGGTCACGCGCGAGTTCCTCATCTCGGTCATCGACCACGTGGTGCTGCCGGCGCTCGGCATCCCGCGCGACTGACCCGCAGACGCACGAGCGGGCGCCGGATCCCTCCGGCGCCCGCTCGCTGTGTCGGCGCTCAGGCGTGCGGAACGATGACCGCGCGCGCGGACAGCTTGCCGTCCTGCAGTAGGTGGTACGCCTCGAGGGCGTCGTCGAGCGAGAAGCGCTGCACATCCGGGGTGATCTGACCCGCCCGGTACATCTCGACGACGTCGTGAAGGTCGGCCACCGTGCCCCAGTACGAGTTCGTGATGACCGACTCGTAGGGCGTCGTGAAGAAGTTCCACGACACGGTGCCGCCGGCGATGCCGACGACCTGGATGCGGCCTCCGACCGCGACGCTCTGCTGTGCGAGCGCGATCGTGGGAGTCGCGCCCACGAAGTCGAACACGGCGTCGACACCGCGCCCGCCGGTGAGCTCGCGGATGCGCGCGGCCTGGCCCTCGCCGCCCGCGACGGTGACGGCACCACGCTCGGCGGCGAGCGTCATCGCGTCCTCCTTGGTGTCGGTCGCGATGATCGTCGCACCGGTGAGAGCCCGCAGGATCTGCACCGCGATCTGCCCGAGTCCGCCCAGGCCGATGACGAGGGCGAACGCGCCGCCCTTGTTCAACTGCGGCAGCGCGAGCCGGATCGCGTGATAGGGCGTGAGGGCGGCGTCTGCGAGGGGCGCGGCCGCGACCGGATCGGCGTCGCCGAGCGGCACGAGGTGCGCGGCCGGAACCGTCACATACTCGGCCATGCCGCCGTCGCGACCGAGGCCGATTCCCTGATACGGCAGCGTCGCCGCGTTCTCGCAGTAGGTCTCCGCGCCCTGCACGCACGCGCGGCAGTGGCCGCATCCGGTGGGTCCGTAGACGAGGTACGCGTCACCCGGGGTGAAGCCGGTGACCCCGGCGCCGACCGCCTCCACCCAGCCCGAGGTCTCGTGGCCCAGGGTGTACGGCGGGGTGAGGCCCGACACGCCGGTGCTCTCGTCGAAGTCGTGGAACAGCGACACATCGCTGTGGCAGGCGCCGGAGCCGGCGACCTTCAGCAGCACCTCCCCGGGACCGGGCTCGGGGCGCTCGACCTCCTCGAGAGTGGGGAAGGTCTTCCAAGCCGTCAGGCGTACAGCACGCATCGTCACGTCCTCCAAGGCGTCACAGTCCGAAGGCCCGCGCGCGGGTGCACGACGGGCCGGCGCCCGCGTCGCCGGTGCGGCTCGCGCGTCGTAACTAGACTACGCCTGTCGAACAGTTCGGATGCCGCGGCCCGGGGCTGCGGCATCCGTCACATCGCGGCGCCGATGTAGCTGTACTTGACGAACACCTCGGGCGCGATGCCGGCCTCGAGCAGCACGTCCTGCACGGCACGCAGCATGTAGGTCGAGTCCCAGCCCATGTAGAGGTGGTGGGTCGCGTCGATCGTGTCCCACTGGCCGTTCCATGCCCGCTCGGAGAAGATCGGACCGCCGTTGCGCTCGGTGAACCGCACGACCGCGGCACGGTCATCGGCCCAGAGTCGCGTGATGATGCGATGGAAGAGGTAACGCACGTCGTACACCTCCCAGTGCTCGCCGCGGTACTCGACATAGGAGAACTCGCGCTCCCAGCCGTGCGGCCAGCCGCGCCGAGGCTTCGCATCGAGGATCGGGGTGAGTCCGTCGTCGTCGATCTCACCCGTCGCCGCGCGCGGCCAGGTCGCGACGAGCGCCGCGGTGAGCTCTGCCGTGCGCTGCGCGATCGCGGCCGTCGACCATTCGGCGATCTCGGCGACCGCCCGCGTCTGCGGGATGGCGCTCGACCCGAGCAGGCGGCGCTTTGTCGGATAGGGAGCATCGATCGCATCGATCGCCAGCTCGTCCTCGAGGAGCACCACGTTTCCGAGACTCTGGGCGAGGGCGCGATAGGCGTTCTGCTCGTCGTCGCTCAGGTCGCCCCAGAGGCGCACGCCGTCGGGCGTCCAGTCGTCGCCCGGCGCGAGCGGTGCGATGTGGTCGACGATCACGTCCGGATCTCCGTCGCGCGAGGCGAGCCGGCCCAGCACGTAGCCGGGATGCGGCACATCGCCGAACTTGAGCGCGACGCGCACCCGCTCGTTCGAGGGGGTGATGCGGGCGACCGCGTGGATGAGCGACGACTCGCCCTCGCTGTGCGCACGGCACAGCCGGGCCACGATGCGGTCGTTCGGCACCCCGACGATCTCGCGGCGCAGCAGCAGGGACTCGACGCTCTGCAGGGTCGTCAGCAGTTCGGCGTAGGTGCGGTGACCCGACCCGTGGTCGGCGATCGCCCGCATCGCGAGGGGGAACGCCACCCGGCCGAACGTGCCGATGCCCGCCGTGTGCGTGCGTACCGCAGGGTCCGGCTCGAGCGACGGGTCGAGCAGGCGACGATAGATCTCGGCGAACGCGCGCCACTCTGTTGCGTGGCGACGCAGGGCTGCGGCATCCAGTCTCGGGAACCGCTGCCGGAACGCGTCGTAGACCGAGCGATGACCGGATGCCGCCAGCTCCCGCCCGGTCGTCATGATCAGGTAGTGGCGCCAGAACGCCGCGATCGCCTCGCCGGTGGCCCGCTCGATGGGCAGCCAGTAGTCGTCTTCGATCTCGGTCTGCTGCTCGCGCGTGAGTCCCATGAGCACGTAGTTGTGGATCAGCTCGTGGTCGCGCAGCGGCTCGCCCGTGGAATTGAGGCTCTCGAAGGTCTGCTGCGCGTTCGCCTCGGCGCCGAGCGCGATCGCCACGTGCTCGAGCCGGGTGAGACCCCGCCACACCGCGGCCGCGTCGTGCACGCCGATGCGGCTGCGGAAGAACGCGTAGTTGTCGTCGAAGCGCGACGCCCGCTCAGCGTCGTCGCGCGAACGGCGGTCGAGCACGACTTCCTCGAACACCTCCGCCCACGCGCGGTGGGGGCGCAGCTTCGTGCGGGACGGATCATCCGCCCGCACCAGCACGCGGCGCAGCTGGGCCGCGAGCGGAGGGTCGGTGTCACGCACGGTGTGCGCGAGTGCCGCCACCAGCAGCATGAGGGTCGTGATGCGCTGCTGCCCGTCGATCAGCACGAGCTCGGTGTCGGCGGCGTCGGTCGACGCAGTGGAGAGCACGGAGCCGATGAAGTGGGTCTGCCCGGGTTCGGCTGCGGCGACCGCGCGCACATCGGCGAGCAACTGCTCGCACCCGCCGATGTCCCACCGGTACTGCCGCTGGTACACCGGAACCACGATGTTGGTGCCGGGAGATGACAGCCAGTCGATGGTGTTGACCGCGGATGCCTCGATGTTTCTGGCTGCTCCCATGATGGGGGATTTTACCGGCCCGCCCCCGGGGTCGTGGGAGGAGGCAAGGGTAGGCTAACCCGCGCCGGGCCTGTTAAAACTTCGCTGGCCCCTGGACGAAAGGCTGACCACCTCATGGGTTACATCACCTCCGCCGCGCTCGAAGAGACCGGCTACGTCGTTCTCGACAGCTACAACAAGCCGCTCGACCCCAAGGAGTGGCTCGACATCGAGTACGTCGACTGGAAGTCGTCGGGCGACACGCGCTTCGCACCGCTTGCAAGCGCCTTCGGCGAGATCGAATGCAACGGCTTCTGGAACCACAAGCCGCCGCGCACCGACAAGGACGGCGTGTGGATCCCCGCCCAGACGGAGCTCGCCCCGACTCTCACCGAGCGTGCGCTCGAGCCGGGCGCGAACGTCGGCCGCTGCCGCATCATCGAGCTGCAGCCCAACAGCTACGGCGACTGCCTCTACAACCTGCACCAGGACGACAACAACCGCCTCAACCCCGACGGCACCGGCTGGGTCGTGCGCGGGTTCTTCAACCTCACCGACGACACCGAGAGCTACTTCGTGCTGCGTCACAACCGCACCGATCCCGAAGGCGAGGTGCGCATCGCGCTGCCGGCCGGCGCGCAGCTGATCATCGACACGCAGCGCCTGTGGCACGCCGCCACCCACCTCGGCAACGAGCCCCGCTACTGCCTCATCACCTCGTGGGAGTCAGGCCCCGAGCTCGACGCGTACATCGAGAAGTACCACGGCGTGAACCACGTCGAGAGCGTGCCGATCTCGCAGGAGACCCTCGACGCAGGCCAGGCCGAGCAGGCCCGCCGTGACGCGGCCCGCGCCGCCTATTATGCCGCCAAGGGTCAGGCCGAGCTCGCGGCGCAGACCGCGATGAGCGAGGCCTGAGCCGCGGCATCCGTCAGACGCCCCGTTCCGCAGCGGCGGAGCGGGGCGTCGTCGTTCGTGCGGGCAGCGTCCCGTGCGTGGAGACAGGCGATCTGGCGAGAACAGGACGGATGCCGCGGCGTTCTCCTGCGCTCGTGTGATCGCCTGCGTGCGGTGCAGCGCCGCGGCCAGACGCCGCCCCGCGGCGGCGCCGGGCGTCTCGCGCGTGGAGACAGGCGATGGCGCGAGAACAGGACGGATGCCGCGGCGTTCTCCTGCGCTCGTGTGATCGCCTGCGTTCGGTACAGCGCCACGGCGAGAGGTCTCTCCGCGGCGGCTCGGGGCGAGGCGGGCAGACCTCGCGCGCCGGCACGGCGAGCCGGGCAGATCTAGCGCGCCAAGTCGGCGAGGGCCGCGCGCGCCTCGGCGGCGTAGCGGGGGTTGTCGTCGCTCGCGCACAGCAGCACGGCGATGAACGCCGCCGCCCAGCCGCGCGCCCGGAGGGCGAGCGGGCTCCCCTCGTCGACACCCGCCTCCGCCAGGAACCGGGCACGGTCGACGGGCGAGAACGCGAGCCACCCGACGGCGATGTCGTAGCAGGGGTCGCCCGCGGTGAGGTCGCCGAAATCGATCAGCGCGACCAGGCGCCCGCCCCGCACCACGACATTGCCCGGGTGCAGGTCGCCGTGGAGCCACACCGGCGGCCCGATGTGCGGTTCTGCCGTGAGGGCGTCGTGCCACGCGGCATCCAGAAGTGCGTGCTCGGCAGCCGACACCGGAGCCTCGCGCAGCCGCGCCCGAATCGACGCGTCCCGGGCCGCAAGAGGCACTCCGCGGAACGGATTCTCGGGGAAGGATGCCGCGGGCATGTGCAGCGCGGCGATGCCCGCGGCGAGCGGGCCGGCCCACGCTCCGCGCTCCGCGCGCGGCACGTCGATCGCCGCCTCGCCGTCGAACCACGGCACGAGACTCCACGGGAACGGTGTCGCCTCGTTCGCGTGCACCGCGACCAGGGGAGCGGGGGCGCCGACTCCGGCGGTCGCGAGACGGCGGGCGATCGCCGGCAGGAACTCCTGCTCGTGCCGCACCAGCGCATCGGCGACCTCGCGCCGCGGCAACCGGGCGGCGTGGTGCTCGCCCACCCGCCAGAGTGCGCAGTCCCAGCCCTCCGCGGCGAACGCGAGCGGAGCCTCGGCGAACTCGGGCGTGGCGGCCCGCAGCAGCCCACGCACGAGCAGCTCATCGATCACGCGGTCGGCCGCGGGGGAGTCCGGCATCCGATCACCTTAGGCCGACACAGACGGATGCCCCGGCTCGAGGGGAGAGCCGGGGCATCCGTCGTCTGAGGCCGCGCCCCTCAGGACCCGGTGCTCGATGCCGAGCAGGAGTAGAGGTTCGAGCTCGGCGAGTCGCTCACGCTCGAGCAGTTCTGCTCGACCCACGACTGGATCTCGCTCGACGTGCCCGACGACGATCCGCCCATGCCGCCGCCGCCCCCGCCCGCTCCGCTCAGCAGCACGTAGGTGAGCTTGCCGCTGGAGACCAGGGCCTGGAACTCGGCGAGCGTTGGCACCGGGTCGCTGCCGCTGAAACCGCCGATCGGGAGCACCGAGCCGCCGTCCGAACCGATGATCAGCCCGGCCGCCTGCTGCGCGCCGAACGTCGCGACCAGGTACTCGGTGCTCGACGTCGCGTGCTGCTCGAGCCAGGTCATCAGCTCGGCGTCCGACGACGACGAGCTCGACATGCCCGCGATGCCCTGGCCGCCGAGACCGCCCTGCGCGGAGCCGCTGCTGGATCCGCCGAAACCGCCCTGCGTGCCGGGGCCGCCCTGCGCGCTCGATCCGCCGGGGCCGCCCGCGCCACCCGGGCCGCCGGAACCGAACCCGCCCTGGCTGCTCGACGAACCGCTCTGCGAGCCGAACCCGCCGGGGCCGCCCTGGGCCGAGGACGAGCCGCCTTGGGTCTGACCGCCGAAGCCGCCTTGACCGCCGGGACCGCCTTGTCCGCCGCCGGGACCACCCATGCCGCCGCTCATGTCCGCCACGCCGCCCGCGACCGGGTTGATCGAACTCGGGTGCGACATGGTCACGACCGACCAGACCGTCGGGGTGAGCAGCAGGCCCACTCCGGCGACGAGCGCGGTCACGAACCGCAGGGGGCGGGTGCGCGCGCGCTCCCAGTAGATGAGGCCGATGGCGACCGCCGCGGCGACCAGCTGCAGGATCGAGACGACGATCGAGTAGCCGCCGTACGAGATGCCGATGATCAACGCCGTGAGTGCGGCGACGCCGACGAGGGATGCCTGCGCCCACCGGATGTTCGCCTTCCGGGCTGCGCCGAACGCGAGGCCGACCGCGAGCGCCATCGGCACCGCGAGCGACGCCGTGTAGAACTGGTGCATGCCGGCCACGACCGAGAACATCGCGGCGTACGTCAGGAACCAGACACCGATCAGCACGGTGATGGTGCGCGGCACCTTGGCGATCCAGAGCACGACGAGGGCGAGCAGCGTCACCGGCACGAGCCAGCCGATCTGCCCGGCGAGCTGCGTGTTGAACAGGCGGAAGATGCCGGCGCTGCCCGAGAACGGCGGAGTGAACGAGTTGTAGGCACTGCTGTCGGCGGTGCTCGAACCGAACCGGCCGAGACCGTTGTAGCCGAACACCATCTCCCAGGCGCTGTTGTGCAGCGTGCTGCCGATGTAGGGCCGCGAGGACGCCGGCACGAGCGAGACGATCACGATCCACGCGACGGATGCCGCGGCGCTGATGACGCCGGCGACCAGGAGCGTCCAGATCTTGCGAACCCACGGCTGCCGGCTGCACAGGTACGCGATGCCGAGCGCCGGCCACGCGGCCCAAGCCTCGAGCATGTAGCACTGGAAGGCAGCCGCGATGAACAGGCCGGCGGCCACGAGCCATCCGAAGCTCGCCTTCTGCACCGCGTGGACGGCGGCCCAGGCGGCCGCGGCGATCGCCAGCACGAAGAAGGACTCCGGCTGGTTCGAGCGCGAGACGGCCACGAGGATCGGCGTGGTCGCGACGACGGCGCCCGCGAGCAGACCCGCGGTGGTGCCGGCGACCCGTTTGGCGGTCACCGCGGTGATGAGCGCGGCGCCGACGGCGGCGAGGGCATTCGGCAGGATGATCGCCCAGGTCGAAAACCCGAACACTCTCACGAACAGTGCGGGCACCCAGAACGAGCCGGGGATCTTGTCGAGCGTCACGGTGCCGGCGGGGTCGAACGCACCGAAGAAGAAGTTCGACCAGCTCTTGCTCATCGACAGCGCGATGGATGCGTAGTAGTCGGACTGCGATCCGTTCCAGACGCCCCACGCCGTGAGAACGGCGGCGCCGAGACCGAGGAGGACCAATCCGAGGGGCCAGACACCCCAGCGCCGACGAGCGGCGACCGAGGCCGGGGGAGAGACGGGTACGGCCTGAGAAGGCGGGGCTATGGATGTCACGTCGGCGACGCTATGCGGCGACTCGATGTCCGGTCTCGGCGAAGTCTATGAGGTGTCTGTGGACGGCGAGGAGTGGCTGTGTGGGGCAATGTTGCTTTGGATGTTGTTTTGTGTGTGTTGGTGTTGTACTTTGTGGATGTCCAAGGAGGGTCCATGTACGCGACGGAGCGCCACGCGCTGATCGAACAGCTCGTCACCAGTGACGGGCGCGTGTCGGTCATCGACCTCGCCGAGCGGTTCCAGGTCACCACCGAGACGGTGCGTCGCGACCTCGCCGTGCTCGAAGACGCCGGCCTTCTGCGTCGGGTGCACGGGGGAGCGGTCTCCACCGACCGCATCAGCACGATCGAGCCGACCGTGCTCGAACGACGCACGCAGCATGAGGCCGCCAAGATCGCGATCGCCCGCCGCGCGCTCGAGGCCATCCCGGCCGGCTTCACCGGCTCGATCTTCCTCGACTCCGGCACCACGACCGCCGCCGTCGCCGACGCGCTCTCCGAGCGCCTCGCGCGCGTCGACGCGACAGCCGACGTCATCACCAACTCCATCGCCCTCGCACCTGCCCTCGCCGACGCCCCCCGCGTCTCCCTGACTGTCACCGGCGGACGGGTGCGATCGGCGACGGCCGCGGCCGTCGGCGCGACGACCGTCGCCACCATCGCCCAGCTGCGTCCCGACATCGCCTTCGTCGGCACCAACGCCATCTCCGCCGACTTCGGCCTCAGCACCCCCGACATGGAGGAGGCCGCCGTCAAGGCCGCCATCGTGCGGGCGGCGCGCCGCGTCATCCTGGTCGTCGACGGCTCGAAGTTCCAGCGCGAGTCGCTGCGCCGGTTCGCCGGGGTCGAGGACATCGATGTGCTCGTCAGCGAAGCCGACCCGACCGGCGAGCTCGCCGCGGTACTCGCCTTCGCCGATGTGGAGGTGTGGCGCGCATGATCGTCACGCTCACCGCCAACCCCTCGCTCGACCGCACCGTCACCCTCGCAGGCCCGCTCGCACCGGGAGAGGTGCAGGCCGCCGTCTCCGCACGCGAGGATGCCGGCGGGAAGGGCATCAACGTCGCCCGCGTCGCCGCCGCCGCGGGAGAACGCGCCGTCGCCGTGCTGCCGCTCTCCCCGGAGGATCCGTTCCACACCGTGCTGCGCGCGACGGGCATCCCCGCTCGTGCGGTGCCGGTCGCCGGGCACGTGCGCTCGAACATCGCCATCACCGATCCCCGCGGCGAGACGACCAAGCTGAATCTGCCCGGCGCCGAGCTGAGCGCCGCCGAACGGGCTGCGCTCATCGAAGCCGTCGTGACCGCGTCGGCCGGGGCCCGCTGGCTCGTGCTCGCCGGGTCCGTGCCGCCCGGCGCCGGCGACGACCTCTACGTCGACGTGATCGCCGCGACCCGCGGGCGGTGGGGCGCGCACGCGCCGCGCATCGCCGTCGACACCTCGGGCCCCGCCCTCGCCGCGGTCGTCGCGGACGCCCACCCCGACCTCATCAAGCCCAACGACGACGAACTCGCCGCGCTGCTCGACGACGACGCGGCGCGCGACGCCGACCCCGCATCCCTCGTCGCCGCGGCACGCCGGTTCGTTCCGACCCGTGTCGGCGCGGCGCTCATCACCCTCGGCAGCGCCGGCGCGCTCCTCGTCACCGCGGACGGCGCCTGGATCGGGCGTCCCCCGCCCATCCGCCCGGTCAGCACCGTCGGCGCGGGCGATTCCTCCCTCGCCGGCTACCTCCTCGCCGACCTCGACGGTGCCGAGGAGTCGACCCGGCTCGCCACCGCCATCCGCTATGGCGCGGCCGCGGCATCCCTGCCCGGCACCCAGGCGCCCACCCACGCAGACCTACCTGTCGACGAGATCCCCATCTCGTCACTCCCCGCGCCGGCGAGCGTCCCGCTCACCGACCACTGAAACCCACCACCACCCACCCCACTGCGACCACGGAGGTCACTGTGTCAGACATCATCACGCCGGAGCTCGTCGTCCTCGACGCATCGCTCGGCGACGACAAGCAGGCGGTCATCCGCGCGCTCGCTGCGCGCGTGGTGGCGGCCGGCCGTGCGACGGACGCCGAGGCGCTGTTCGCCGACGCCTGGGCCCGCGAGGCCAAGGACGAGACCGGCCTTCCCGGCGGCATCGCGATCCCGCACGCCAAGAGCGCCGCCGTCACGACGGCCTCGCTCGCGTTCGCGCGCCTGCGGCCCGCGGTCGACTTCGGCGCTCCCGACGGCCCGGCCGACCTCGTGTTCCTCATCGCCGCTCCCGAGCACGCCGCCGAGGAGCACCTCGCCGTGCTCTCGAAGCTCGCGCGCAACCTGCTCAACGACGACTTCACCGCGCAGCTGCGCGGCGCCCGCGACGCGGCCTACGTCGTCTCCGTCGTCGACCGCGCCATCGCCGGCGAGACGGCACCGGCCGCCGCGGCGGCTCCCACCGGGGCCGCGCGCCACACCGTCGACGGCCGCCCCGCGCGCATCGTCGCGGTCACCGCATGCGCGACCGGGATCGCGCACACCTTCATGGCCGCCGATGCCCTCACCGCCGCAGGCACCGCGGACGGCATCGACCTCGTCGTCGAGCCGCAGGGATCGAGCGGCTACAAGCCGATCGCCCAGTCGGTCATCGACGCCGCCGACGCCGTCATCTTCGCGGTCGACGTCGACGTGCGCGAGCCCGGCCGCTTCGCCGGCAAGCCTCTCGTGCGTGCCTCCGTCAAGCGCGGCATCGAAGAGCCCGAGAAGCTCATCAGCGAGGCGACCGCCGCGGCATCCGACCCGTCGGCCCGTCGCGCCGGCGGCAGCGCCCCCGTCGCCGCCGCCCCCGCCGCACGCAGCGGCCTCGGCAGCACCGTGAAGCGGGCCTTGCTCACGGGCGTCAGCTACATGATCCCGTTCGTGGCCGGCGGCGGTCTGCTCATCGCGCTCGGCTTCCTGCTCGGCGGCTACGAGATCGCCTTCAACGCCGACAAGGTGCTCGGCGCTTCCACCCTCTGGAACCTCGGCGCGAACCCGCTGAACGTGTACCTCGGTGCTGTCGCGTTCAAGATCGGCGCCCTGTCGTTCGGCTTCCTCGTGCCCGCCCTGGCCGGCTACATCGCCTTCGCGATCGCCGACCGCCCGGGTATCGCCCCCGGTTTCGTCGCCGGTGCGGTCGCGGCCTACATGGGCGCGGGCTTCCTCGGCGGCATCATCGGCGGTCTGCTCGCCGGTCTCGCCGCCTGGTGGCTCGGTCGTTTCGAGGTCGCGCGCTGGCTGCGAGGTCTCATGCCCGTGGTCATCATCCCGCTGCTCGCGTCGATCTTCGCGTCGGGGCTCATGCTCCTCGTCCTGGGCGGGCCGATCGCGTTCGTGGTGACCGCCCTGAACAACTGGCTCTCCAGCCTCAATGGTGTCGGCGTGATCGTGCTCGGCATCATCCTCGGCCTCATGATGTGCTTCGACCTCGGCGGACCCGTCAACAAGGTGGCCTACGGCTTCGCGACCGCGAACCTCGCCGCCGGCATCGCCGGCGACAACCGCTACCTCGAGATCATGGCCGCCGTCATGGCCGCCGGCATGGTGCCGCCGCTCGCGATGGCCCTCGCCTCCACGGTGCTCGGGCGCAAGCTGTTCAGCCCCGCCGAGCGTGAGAACGGCAAGGCGGCATGGCTGCTCGGCCTCTCGTTCATCTCCGAGGGTGCGATTCCGTTCGCCGCCGCAGACATCTTCCGCGTCATCCCCGCGGCGATGGTCGGAGGTGCCGTGACCGGTGCCCTGTCGATGGCCTTCGGCGTCACCTCGAAGGCACCCCACGGCGGCATCTTCGTCTTCTTCGCCATCGACAGCTTCCCGCTGTGGATTCTCTCGATCGCGGTGGGTACGGTCGTTACGGCGGTGGTCGTGATCCTGCTCAAGCGCTTCGCGCGTCGCCGCCCTCTCGAGATCGTCGCCGACGAGCCTGAGCTGGCCGCGGTGCCGCAGGCCGTCGCCGCACACTGAACACACCGTTACGAAGGAGATACACCATGGCCGAACGCCAGGCGACCATCGCCAGCGCCTCCGGACTCCACGCCCGCCCCGCGAAGCTGTTCGTGCAGGCGGTTCAGGAGAAGAAGATCCCCGTGACGATCGCGGTGGCCGGCGGCCCCGATCTGAACGCGGGCAGCATCCTCTCCCTGATGGGGCTCGGCGCCGCGCACGGCACCGTCGTCACGCTGAAGGCCGATGGTGACGGAGCCGAGCAGGCGCTCGACGAACTCGTCGCCCTGCTCGAGACCGATCTCGACGCGGAGTAATCCGGGCCATTGCGCGTCTGATCGGCACGCAGAAGCGGGATGTCGCACCTCGGTGCGGCATCCCGCTTCGTCGTTGACGCGGCCCGGTCAGATCTCGACCGACTGCTCCGGGTCGAGATCATGGAACGCACCGCCGTGCTGCTCGGTCGCCCAGCGCAGCCGCGCGCGCCCCATGTCACGGCCGGCCACGGAGAGTGTCATGTCGTGGGTCGCGAAGGCGTGGCGCGGCGCGACCGCGAGCACGAAGTCCATCGCGTCGCCGATCTTCAGCCAGGGAGCGCCGACCGGCGCCGCGAGCAGCTCCACGTCGACTCCCTTCGGCACCGCGTACGAGTCGCCGGGGTAGTAGAGCCTGTCGTCGACGAGCACCCCGAGGTTGTCGACGATCGGGATGCTCGAGTGGATCTCGTTGTGGCGGCCGCCGAAGAACCGCAGCGTGAACCCGCCGGCGTCGACCGTGTCGCCCGCCTCGACGACGGTGATGTCGAAGCCGGCGGCCGCGGCGGCGACGCCCGTGGGTGCGTAGATCGGCACGTCGCCGTGGTCGCGGCGCAGCCGGGTGAGGTGCTCGGGGGTCCAGTGGTCGGGATGCTCGTGCGTGACCACGATCGCCACGACATGGCGCAGCCCCTCGAGCGGGGTGGTGAACGAGCCGGGGTCGACCACGAGGGTCTTCCCCTCGTTCTCGACGGTCAGCGCGGCGTGCAGATGCTTGGTCACTCGCATGAAGCGAGTCAACAACGATGCGGATGCCGCGGCAACTCCGCGCCGCGTCAGGCGGAGTGTGACGCGTATTACGGTTGCGTCCGGGCTGACCTCGCCGCGTCCCGAATAATCGACGGGTGGTGGTCACCGTCGTGCTCGCGCTGCTCACCGCGGCGGCGTATGGCATCGACGGACATTTCGGCGCGATGGCCGCTCGACGGCTCGGTGCCGTCGGCACCACGATCCTCGCCTACGCGTCCGGCGCGGCCGTACTCGGCGTGATCGTGATCGTCGTCGGGGGACAGTGGAGCGGGCCGGCCGTCGGATGGGGCGTGGTCGCGGCGGTGACGGCGACGGCGGGGTCGATCGCGTTCTACGCGGCGGCGGTGTCCGGCTCGGTCAGTCTCGTGGCCCCACTCGTGGGCGTGCTGCAGTCCGCGGTGCCGGTCGCCGTCGCTGTCGGTCGCGGGGAGCGGTTCGGCGGTTTCGGCTGGGTCGCTGTGCTGCTCGCCATCTGCGCGGCGGTGCTCGCATCGTCTCGCCGGGCGGAGGGGCATCCGCGACTCACGCAGCGTTCGGGCGTGCTGACCGTCGTGTCGGGGCTCCTCCTCGGTGCCTCGATCCTGGCCGTCGATGCGGCTCCCGTCGCCGCCGAGCAGATTCCCGTCTTCCTCGAGCTCACGTTCGGCGTCGCGATGCTCGGGATGTTCCTGCTGGCGCGTGCGCGGCGAGTGCGGGTACGGGCGGCGCGTGAACCCGTGATCGCGGACGGGACGGCGAGGCGGGTCGCGATCATCCAGGCACTCGTCGCCGGCGTTCTGCTCGGCGTCGCGAACGTCTTCCTCGTGCTCGCGCTGCACCGCGGCCCGTTGGCTGTCGTAGGGGTGCTGGTGAACCTGTACCCGGTGTTCACGGTCGTCGCCGCCTGGCTGCTCGACAGGCAGCGACTCGCGGCGCCGCAGCTCGCCGGCGTCGCCCTCGCGGTGATCGCATCCGTGCTGTTCGGTGTCGCGTGATCCGGACCGGCGGATCGTCGCGACCCGATCCGTGGCCGCCTCCGTCCTCGCGGCGGAAGGGATCAGTGGAGTGTGGGCGCCGATTTGTCGGGCACCACGAAGGCATGGCATAATCGAACGGTTGCCTAACGGCCCCATCGTATAGCGGCCTAGTACGCCGCCCTCTCACGGCGGTAACGCGGGTTCGAATCCCGCTGGGGTCACCAACACGTCGAAAGCCCGGTGTTCGCACCGGGCTTTCGACGTTTCCGCATCTGCCCCGCACCGCGCGACGCGCGGTTCCGCCCGGAGTAGAGTTCCGGATGCGAGGGGGAGTATCCCGATCTCGCGCATCCGTCATCACGGGCGCAACGTCGCCGCCCCGGGTGCGCGCCGCACTGTGCGGGGGAGAGACCGTCGACGTTCGTCGCACCCTCCCGAAAGGCATCGCCCGTGGCATCCGCTCTGCCCGCCTGGTTCGAGATCACCGCACTCGTGGTTCTCGTGCTGATCCTCGTCGCCGACCTCCTGCTCATCGTGCGCCGGCCGCACGTGCCGTCGATGAAGGAAGCCGGGCTCTGGGTCGGGTTCTACGTCTCGCTCGCACTCGTCTTCGCCGGCGTGCTGTGGGCCGTCAGCGGCGGGTTCGACGTGCCCAGCCAGTTCCTCGCGGGCTGGCTGACCGAGTACAGCCTGTCGGTCGACAACCTGTTCGTGTTCGTGCTGCTGATGGCGCAATTCGCCGTGCCGCGTCGCTACCAGCAGGAGGTGCTGATGGTCGGCATCATCATCGCGCTCGTGCTGCGCGGAATCTTCATCCTGCTGGGGGCGGCGATCATCGAGCACTTCAGCGCCGTGTTCTACCTGTTCGGCATCTTCCTCGTCTACACCGCCTATCGGCAGGCGTTTGGCGGCGACGACCACGACGACGATCAGAAGCGCGAGGGAGTGATCGTGCGCACGCTGCGACGCATCTTCCCGATCAGCGAGTCCTTCGACGGCGCGAAGCTGCGCACGACCGTCGACGGCCGACGCCTCTTCACCCCGATGCTGCTCGTGTTCGTCGCGATCGGCTTCACCGATCTGGTGTTCGCGATCGACTCGATCCCGGCGATCTTCGGCATCACCGCCGATCCGTTCCTCGTGTTCACGGCGAACCTGTTCGCGCTGATGGGACTTCGCCAGCTCTACTTCCTGCTCGGCGGACTGCTCGACTCGCTCCGCTATCTGCACTACGGCATCGCGTTCATCCTCGCGTTCATCGGCGTGAAGCTCGTCTTCCACGCGCTGCACGAGAACGAGCTGCCGTTCATCAACGGAGGTCATGGGGTGGAATGGGCGCCCGAGATCTCCACGCTCGCCTCGCTCGGCGTCATCGTGGCCTCGATGGCGGTCGCCACGGTGGCGAGTCTCATGGCCTCGCGTCGCGACCGCGACGGGACGGATGCCGCGGGCCCCGCGGCATCCGTCTGATCGGGGTCAGAACGCGGCGAGGTTCGCGCGCAGACCGCCCGGCGCGTACTCGCGGCGGAGGATGCCGCGGCGGCGCAGGATCGGCACGAGCTCATCGAGCACGCGGTGCACCGTGACGGGGTGCAGGTCGCCCCAGAGCAGTACGCCGTCGTTGCCCCACTCGGCGAGCTCCTCGATGCGGTCGGCGAACTCGTCGGCGGTGCCGACGAAGCCGGACCCGTCGGTGAGGCGTCCGAGCCGCGCATGCGACGCGAGGATCTGCCGCAGCGGCGTGGTGGCGGCGTCGTTCCTCCCGATGAGGCGACGGATGCTGCCTTCCGAGACGTGGTTCGCGAACGTGCCCGCCGGGATCGGCGCGTCGAGGTCGAGCGCCGTGAGGTCGGTCTCGAGATCGCTCGACTGCTTGCGCGCGATCTGCACGAGGGCGGCCTCATCGGGGTTCGCCGACGCGGCGACGAGTCGGTCCGCCTCGGCCGCTGATGAGACGAGCACGGGCTGGATCGCGAAGAGGATCGTGATCTCCTCCGGGCGCCGACCACGCTCGACCGCCGCCGCGTGGATCTTCGCTCGATAGGCGGTGATGCTGTCGCGATCGAGCGGGGCGAGCGCGAGCTGTATGTCGCTGTTCGCGCCCGCGAAGCCGAGTCCGCGTCCGCTGCCGCCCGGCGACGCGATCACCGGCTCGCCCTCGCGGAAAGGCACCGCGTTGAGCGGGCCGTCGAAGGCGAAGTACTCGCCCCGATGCGCGGCGTGGTCGAGCCGGGTGCCGTCCGCGTAGACGCCCGAGACGGGGTCGACGACGAGGGCCTCGGGCGACCAACTGCGCCACAGCAGCCGCAGGCTCTCCAGCCACTCCTCGGCGCGGTCGTAGGCGGCGTCGTGGCCGAGCGGCGCGGCGGTGCCGAAGTGGCGGGCACTGCCGGTGTCGGTGACGACGTTCAGGCCGAGACGGTCGCCACTCAGGTGCTGGAGGGTCGCGAACTGACGTGCCGCCGTGTAGGGCACGTACGCCGCGGGGTTGACCGTCGGGATCACGCCGAGATGCTCGGTCGCGTCGAAGAGGTACGGCGCGAGGAGGAGCGGATCGTGCTTCGGGCCGCCAAAGGCATGCCGGATCCGCAGATCTATCGTCTCCGGGCTGCCGAGGGACGGTGCGTCCTCGATGATGACGAGGTCGAACCCGGCCTGCTCGAGGGTGCGCGCCGACTGCTGGTAGAGGCCGGGCTTCGTCCAGTCGTAGTCCCAGTCGAGGGAGGGGTATCCCCAGCCGTGCGGGCCGAAGCCGCGGGCGAGGAACCAGCCGAAGTGCTGCAGGCGGGTCATGCGAGGATCTCCTCCGTGGAACGGTCGCCGGACCCGGCGACGGCGGCGGGGGATCCGCTGGCGGCGCCCGCGGCGGCGAGCGCCCGGGCGAGGTCGCGACGCAGGTCGTCGACGTCTTCGATGCCGATGGACAGACGCAGGGTGCCGGGGAGAACTCCGCGCCGTACCCGCTCTGACTCCGCGTGGCCGGAGTGGCTCGTCGAGGCGGGGTGCAGAACGAGCGTGCGCACGTCGCCGAGATGCGTCATATGCGTGACGAGCTGAACCGCTTCGACGAACGCGCGGGCGGCGGGCTCGCCGCCGTTCAGCGTGAACGCGAACACCGAGCCGAAGCCGCCATGCAGCTGACGCACCGCGAGGTCGTGATCGGGGTGCGTGGGAAGACCGGCGTAGTCGACGGAGGCGACCTCGGGCTGCTCCTCGAGCCAGGTCGCAAGAGCGAGGGCGCCCGCGGACTGGTGCCGCACGCGCAAACCAAGGGTCTCCGCCCCCTGGCCGACCAAGAAGGCATTGAAGGGCGACGGCGTCGCGCCGAAGCGGGGGGCGACCGTCTCTCGTGCGTAGGCGATGCGCGCGCGTCCGCCGTGGCGCTCCCACGGGCTCGGCGCACCGCTCGCGTTGCGTTCGACGAGGTGCGGGAACAGGCGGCCCGCCGTGACGCCGTCGAACCGGCCGTCGTCGACGATCACGCCGCCCAGCGCGGCCCCGTGACCGCCGAGGAACTTGCTCGCCGAGTGCACGACGATCGCCGCGCCGTGTTCGATCGGTCGCAGCAGCGCCGGCGTCGCGAACGTGTTGTCCACGACCAGCGGGATGCCGAACTCGTCGGCGACGCCGGCGACGAGAGCGACGTCGAGGATGTCGTTGCGCGCGTTCGCGATCGACTCGGCGAAGTAGGCGCGCGTCTCGCGGCGGGTGGCGCGCCGCCACGCATCGGGGTCGGAGATCTCGTCGACCAGCGTGGCCGTGATGCCGAGCCGCGACAGGTTGTCGAAGACGAGGCCGCGGGTGCCCTCGTAGATGTGGGCGGAGAGAACGATGTGGTCGCCGGCGGAGAGCAGCGTGAGCAGGGCGGTCGTGACGGCCGCCTGGCCGCTCGCGAGGAACACGGCCTCCGCGCCGGACTCGAGGGCGGCGAGCTTCTGCTCCAGGGCCGAGACGGTCGGGTTTCCGGTGCGGGTGTAGCCGAAGCCGGCGCCCGTGGCGAAGTGCTCGGCGGCGGTGTCGAAGGCGTCGAAGCGGAACCCGGCGGTGAGGTAGAGCGGCACGGTGCGGGACGCGGCATCCGACCACTCGGCGCCGGCGTGCGCGGCACGGGTGTCGAAGGATGCCTCGGTGTGCGCTGCGTGCTCGGTCACGACTCTCCTCGGGTAGGGCGGGGGTCAAAGGGGAATCGTCGCACGGCGCGCCGCCGCCGCCATCATCGGGTGCAATACGACGTCACGCCGTCGAGCCCTGCGCCGAGGCGCCGGTGGTACTGTGACGAGGTGCGGATCGCTCGCCTCCTCCTTAGCGGCCGCGACGAGACCTTGTTCTAGGCCGTCCTCGTCGCGGAGTTCGTCGCGGGCCTCCACACCCACTCGAGGAGTACGTCAGAGCCATGACCGACATCACGTCCGATTCGCCCACCATTCCCGACCGTCCGCGCACGCTCGCGGAGAAGGTCTGGGACAACCACCTCGTCGTCAAGGGTGAGAACGGCGAACCCGACCTCATCTACATCGACCTGCACCTGGTGCACGAGGTGACGAGCCCGCAGGCCTTCGACGGCCTCCGCGCCGAGGGGCGCCCGGTGCGCCGTCTCGACCTCACGATCGCCACCGAGGACCACAACACTCCGACACTCGACATCGACAAGCCGATCGCCGACCTCACGAGCCGCACCCAGATCGAGACGCTGCGTCGCAACGCGGCCGAGTTCGGGGTTCGCCTGCACTCGCTCGGCGACCGCGAGCAGGGGATCGTGCACGTCGTCGGCCCGCAGTTGGGGCTCACGATGCCGGGCATCACCGTCGTGTGCGGCGACAGCCACACCTCCACCCACGGCGCGTTCGGGGCCATGGCCTTCGGCATCGGCACGAGCGAGGTCGAGCATGTGCTGGCCACGCAGACGCTGCCGCTCAAGCCCTTCAAGACGATGGCGATCACCGTCGAGGGCGAGCTGAAGCCCGGGGTGACCGCGAAGGACATCATCCTGGCTGTCATCGCAAAGATCGGCACGAACGGCGGCCAGGGCTACGTGCTGGAGTTCCGCGGCTCGGCGATCCGGTCCCTCTCGATGGAGGGCCGCATGACGATGTGCAACATGTCGATCGAAGCGGGGGCGCGCGCCGGTATGGTCGCCCCCGACGACACGACCTTCGCCTACCTCGAGGGCCGTGCGCACGCGCCGCGAGGCGCGGACTGGGACGACGCCGTCGCCTACTGGCGCACGCTGCCGAGCGACGAGGGTGCGGTCTACGACGCGGAGGTCTACCTGGATGCCGCGGCCCTCGAGCCGTTCGTCACGTGGGGCACGAACCCGGGCCAGGGTGTGTCGCTCGGCGACGTCGTGCCGACGCCGTCCGATTTCTCGGACCCGAACGAGCGGGCCGCCGCCGAGCGTGCGCTCGAGTACATGGACCTCGCGGCCGGCACCCCGCTGAAGGATGTCGCGGTCGACGCCGTGTTCATGGGCTCGTGCACCAACAGCCGTATCGAGGACCTGCGCGCGTTCGCGGATGTCGTGCGCGGTCGCACGAAGGCGCCGGGCGTGCGCGTCATGGTGGTTCCCGGTTCCGCCCGGGTGCGCCTGGAGGCTGAGGCCGAGGGACTCGACAAGGTGTTCACCGACTTCGGCGCCGAATGGCGGTTCGCGGGATGCTCGATGTGCCTGGGAATGAACCCCGACCAGCTCGCGCCGGGGGAGCGCTGCGCGTCGACGTCGAACCGCAATTTCGAGGGACGTCAGGGCAAGGGCGGGCGGACGCATCTGGTGTCGCCTCTCGTGGCCGCCGCCACCGCTGTGCGAGGCACCCTCTCGAGCCCCGCGGATCTCGAACCGCTCGTCGCCGTGGCGACCGGCGCCCGACAGGAGGCCTGACCGTGGAGAAGTTCACCGCCCACACCGGCGTCGCCGTCCCGCTGCATCGATCGGCCGTCGACACCGACCAGATCATCCCGGCCGTCTACCTCAAGCGGGTGACCAAGACGGGATTCGAGGACGCGCTGTTCGCCAACTGGCGCCAGGATCCGGAGTTCATCCTCAACCAGCCCGCCTACGCGGGCGCGTCGGTGCTCGTCGCCGGTCCCGACTTCGGCACCGGCTCGAGTCGTGAACACGCTGTCTGGGCGCTGCGCGACTACGGATTCCGTGTGGTGCTGAGCCCCCGGTTCGCCGACATCTTCCGCGGCAACGCCGGGAAGCAGGGCCTGGTGGCCGGGGTCATCTCCGAGGCCGACCTCGAGTCGATCTGGGCGGTTCTCGATGCCGACCCCGGTGCGCAGCTCACCGTCGACCTCGAGACCCGAACCGCCGTCATCGGCGACCTTCGTGTCGGTTTCGACATCGACGATTACACTAGGTGGCGGCTTCTGGAGGGTCTCGACGACATCGGACTCACCCTTCGAAACGAAGATCGCATCGCCGCCTACGAGGCGCGACGCGAGTCCTGGAAGCCCCGGACGCTCCCCGTTCCGGACGCTCCCACGAAGTGAGGCCGCACCGTATGACTCTCCTAGGCGACGCATCCATCGCAGGCGGACGCAAAGAGGAGGAGGGCGAGATCATCTCGATCCGGGGCGGCCGTCCGCTCTCCGGTCGCGTTGAGGTGAAGGGCGCCAAGAACCTCGTCACCAAGGCGATGGTGGCGTCTCTTCTCGGTGAGAGCCCGAGCATCCTGCGCGACGTGCCCGAGATCAGCGACGTCGCCGTCGTGCGCTCTCTTCTCGAGGTGCATGGCGTGCGCGTCGAAGACGGTGTCGAGCCGGGCTCGCTCGTGCTCGATCCCCGTGACGTCGAGTCTGCGCACTTCGAGGAGATCGACGCCCACGCCGGCGCGTCGCGTATCCCGATCCTGTTCTGCGGCCCCCTGCTGCACCGCCTGGGGCAGGCGTTCATCCCCGATCTCGGCGGATGCCGCATCGGCGACCGGCCGATCGACTTCCACCTCGACGCGCTGCGCAAGTTCGGCGCGGTGGTCGAGAAGCTGCCGAGCGGCATCCGACTCTCGGCGCCGCAGGGCCTGCGCGGTGCCAGCATCCACCTGCCCTACCCGAGCGTCGGCGCGACGGAGCAGGTACTGCTGACGGCAGTGCGCGCGAAGGGCGTCACGGAGCTGCGCAACGCTGCGATCGAGCCCGAGATCATGGACCTGATCGCCGTGCTGCAGAAGATGGGCGCGATCATCTCCTACGAGCCCAACCGGGTCATCTTCATCGAGGGCGTCGATCGGCTCAAGGGCTACGACCACCGCGCGATCTTCGATCGCAACGAGGCCGCGAGCTGGGCCAGCGCGGCGATCGCGACCGACGGCGAGATCTTCGTCGCCGGTGCACGCCAGCAGGAGATGCTGACCTTCCTCAACGTGCTGCGGAAGGTCGGCGCCGATTTCGACGTGCAGGAGGACGGGATCCTCTTCCGGCGAGACGGCGAGCTCCGGCCCGTTGTCGTCGAGACCGATGTGCACCCCGGCTTCATGACCGACTGGCAGCAGCCCCTGATCGTCGCACTCACCCAGGCGTCGGGCCGCTCGGTCGTGCACGAGACGGTGTACGAGAACCGCTTCGGCTTCACTCAGGCGCTCGTGAAGATGGGCGCGGACATCGTCGTGCACCCCCACGGACTGCAGGAGGGCGTGCGTCGCGTGGCGCGCCGCGCGCTCGAGCAGGCCGCCGTCATCACCGGTCCGACCGCATTGCGGGGTGCCGACATCACCGTCCCTGATCTGCGCGGCGGGTACAGCCACGTGATCGCGGCGCTGACCGCCGAAGGGGAGTCGATCGTGCGCAACGTCGGGATCATCCGGCGTGGATACCCCGACTTCTTCGCCAAGCTGCGCGCACTCGGCGCCGACTTCGACGTCATCGGCTGAGCCGTGTCGACCACGTCGCGCAAGAGACGCGCATCGCCCGAGAAGTCGCGGCCCAGCGTCTGGTGGCTGCTCGCCGCGATCATCGTGCCCATCGTCGGCCTCATCGCGCGCATCGAGATCGAGGGCGAGGAGAACCTTCCGGAGGAGGGCTCCTACGTCGTCGCGCCGAACCACATGAGCGAGATCGATCCCTTGATCGTCGCAGTCGCCGTGTGGCGCATCGGACGCGCCCCGCGCTTCCTCGCCAAGGAGAGTCTGTTCCGCGTGCCGGTTCTCGGCTGGGCGTTGCGTGTCACCGGCATGGTGCCCGTCGCACGTGAGTCGACGGCCGCCGCGGCGAGTTCGACGGTGGCCTCCGCACGACGCCTCGTTGCTTCAGGTCACGGCGTGATCGTGTACCCCGAGGGAACCCTCACCCGCGACCCCGACTTGTGGCCGATGCGGGGCAAGACCGGGGCCGCGCGCCTCGCGCTCGCGGGGGACATCCCCCTGATCCCGGTCGCGCACTGGGGCTCGCAGCGCATCCTCCCTCGATACGGGAAGCTCTCGCTCTGGCCGCCGAGAAAGCGCGTGCGCATCGTGTTCGGACCGGCACTGGACCTCTCCGCTCATGTCGGTCACGGCAAGGAGCAGAGCACGCTTGTGGCGGTGACGGCCGAGGTGATGCAGGGAATCACGTCGCTGGAGGAGACGCTGCGCAGTGAGAAGGCTCCGGCCGAGCGCTGGAACCCCTCCGCGCACGGCCAGAAGGAGACGGGTCGCCTTGACTCGTAGAGGCGAGCCCGAGCTCCCTCGCGTCGCCGTCATCGGCGCCGGCAGCTGGGGGACCACGTTCGGCAAGATTCTGGCCGACGGCGGGGCCCAGGTCGGCATGTGGGCTCGTCGGCGCGAGCTCGCCGATGAGATCACGAGGGCCAAGCGCAACAGTCAGTACCTGCCCGGCATCAATCTGCCGCGTACGATGTGGGCCTCCGATGACCTCCATGCGGTTCTCGACGGTGCCGAGCTCGTGTTCCTCTCGGTTCCCAGCCAGGCCCTCCGCCACAACCTCAAGGGTCTGCGACCCATCCTCTCCCGCACCGACCAGCCGGTGATCTCGCTGATGAAGGGTGTCGAGAAGCGCACGAATCTGCGCATGAGCGAGGTCATCGAGCAGGAGCTGCGCTGCGATCCCGACCGAATCGCCGTCGCATCGGGCCCCAATCTCGCGCTCGAGATCGCCCGTGAGCAGCCGACCGCGGCGGTCATCTCCTCGACGAGTCAGGAGACGGCGGAGCTCGTGGCCCGCCGCGCGCGCAATCACTACTTCCGCACATTCGTGAACACCGATGTGATCGGCACCGAGTTCGGTGGTGTGCTCAAGAACCTCATCGCCGTCGCGATCGGCATCGTCGACGGCGTCGGCTACGGCGAGAACACCAAGGCGTCGATCATCACGCGAGGTCTCGTCGAGATGACCGACTTCGCCGTCGCCATGGGCGCGCGCGCCGAGACACTGCAGGGGCTCGCCGGACTCGGCGATCTGATAGCCACATGCCAGTCGCCCCTGAGTCGCAACAACACGGCGGGGCGCCTGCTGGGGCAGGGCTACAGCTTCCAGGATGTCGTCAAGCAGATGCAGCAGACCGCGGAGGGCCTCGCCTCGGTGACGCCCGTGCTCACCCTCGCACGCGAGCACGACGTGCAGATGCCGATCGTGGAGCAGGTCAAGATGGTGCTCGACGGCGACCTCGATCCCCGTCAGATCGCTCCGCACCTGACCACCGACGACGACACCCCCCAAGGGGAGAGGACGCAGAATGGACAAGCCGGTCGTAGTGGTTCTGTTTGGGGGAAGATCCAGCGAGCACTCGATCAGCTCCGCAACAGCGGGGGGAGTGCTGGGAGCGATTGATCGCGACCGGTTCGCGGTGATCCCTGTCGGCATCACCCGCACGGGTGCGTTCGTGCTCGAGGACGACGATCCCGGCAAATTCGCGCTCGATCCCGCGCACCTGCCCGAGGTGGTCGACAACGGCACCCGCATTCTGTGGCCCGAGCCCGCGGGACGCCGGTCGCTGCGGGTGCGTCGCGCGGACGGCGAGATCGCGGACCTCGGCGAGGTGGATGTGATCCTGCCGATCCTTCACGGCGCGCACGGTGAGGACGGCACGATCCAGGGCTTCTTCGACACGCTCGAGATCCCCTACGCGGGCGGCGGCGTGCTCGACTCCGCGGTCTGCATGGACAAGCACTTCATGAAGGTGGCGCTCGCGGCAGCCGGGGTGCCGGTATCCCCGGGAATCACCGTGCGCGAGTCGGAGTGGCGCGCCGACCCGGGCGTGGTCGCCACACGGCTGACCGAGGCATCCTTTCCGTGGTTCGTGAAGCCCGCTCGAGCCGGCTCGAGCGTCGGTGTGTCCAAGGTGCACGGGCTCGACGAGCTCGACGCCGCTCTGCGGGTCGCGTTCGCCGAAGACGACAAGGTGCTCGTCGAGCAGGGCATCGTCGGGCGCGAGGTCGAGGTGGGGGTGCTCGAAGGGCGAGCGGATGTCGCCCCTCGCGCGTCGCTCGTCGGGGAGATCGTGCTGCGCGACCGCGAGTTCTACGACTTCGAGGGGAAGTATCTCGGCGGCGACGGCGTCGACGTGGTGTGCCCGGCTGATCTCACGGCCGGGGAGGTGTCCTCGCTGCAGGAGATGGCGCTGCGCGCGTTCGCCGCGGTCGACGGGCGTGGTCTCGCCCGGGTCGACTTCTTCTTGACCGACGATGGCCCGGTGGTCAACGAGCTCAACACGATGCCCGGATTCACGCCGATCTCGATGTTCCCGAAGTGCTGGATCGCGTCGGGCCTGAGCTACGCGGACCTGATCTCGGAGCTCGTCGACACCGCTCTGGAGCGGGTCGTCCGCGCCTGAGTCTCAGGGGGTCGGCGCCGCAGTCGCTCCGCCGTGAGCGGTGCACTCGGATGTCACCGTCGTGTACGCCGAGATGAGCGGGCCGAGCGCAGTGAGGGCGTCGATGCTCGACACTCCGCCCGTGGGGTCGGTGTCGATGTAGAGCTGCACCGCGGGCACCCGCCCGAAGGTCGTGACGAGTGTGCGCGGTGCGTCGGTGTCATCGACGAGCCAGTCGACGCCGTCGACCGTGCGGCACGGCATCGTTGTCGCGCCGGGCGGGGTCACACCGCACGTGAAGAGCACAGCAGCGGGGTCCCCCCATGCTGCGGTGGCCTGCGCGGTGGTCCACCGGCGCTCCTTGCCGACGAGGTCGGATGGCAGACGCACCGAGATGTCGGCGCAGGCTGACGCGCCGGAGTTCGGAGCGGGCTGCAGCGCGACGGTGCTGGCGCAGCCGGTGAGCACGAGGCATCCGGCCGCCGTCGCGGCGAGGAGGGCGCGCGACATCCGACTCATCCGTCCAGGCTAGCGACTCGCACCTGTCCCGCCGCCGAGTAGCGTGGGGGGATGCCGCAGCACGACGCCGATCCGACGGTCGCCGCCCTGTCGGAGGGCGAGGTGCTCGCAGCGATCCTCGCGGAGGTGGGCGCGTCGCGCGCGGAGGTCGGCCCCGGCGACGATGCCGCCGTGATCGCGGCTCCCTCGGGTCGGATGGTCGCCACTGTCGACACGCTGGTGCACGGACCCGACTTCCGGCTCGCATGGACGAGCGGGTTCGACCTGGGCTGGAAGGCGGCGGCCGTCAATCTCGCGGATGTCGCGGCGATGGGAGCGACCCCGACGGCCCTGCTCGTGGCGCTCGCGATGCCCGACCACACTCGCCTGTCGTTCGTGACCGACGTGGCCCGGGGGTTGCGTGCGGCGTGTGATGCGCTGGCGCCCGGCTGCTCGGTGGAGGGCGGGGATCTGACCGTCTCCGACACGCTGACCGTGGCGGTGACCGCTCTCGGCATACCGGTGACGACGCCGGTGACCCGCGCCGGGGCGAGGGTCGGCGACGTCGTGGCGATCGCCGGGGAGCTCGGCCGTGCGGCGGCGGGGCTCGACATCCTGTTCACTCGGTTCCGTGACGACGCCGGGCAGCCGGTTCCGGTGGTGGACGCGCGCCTCTCGCCCGTGGATCACGAGCTCGTCGTCGCGCAGCTGCGCCCCTCGCCGCCCATCGGGGCGGGGGTGATCGCCGCGCGCGCCGGAGCCACGGCGATGATGGACGTCTCCGACGGGCTCGCCCTCGATGCATCGCGACTGGCCCGCGCCTCCGGCGTCACTATCGATCTGGATGCCGCGGCCCTCGGCCCGGACAGAGAGCGTGCGCTCGGCGGCGGCGAGGACCACGCGCTGCTGGCGACGTATCCCGCGGGCGCTGCGGTGCCGGCTCCGTTCCGTCCCATCGGAGTCGTGCGACCGGCCGGTGATATCGCCCTGCGGCTCGACGGCGAGCCCGTCACCCGGCCTCCCGGCTGGGATCCGTACCGCGACTGGGATTCCGCGCGGGGCTAGGCGGTGCCCGGTTCGTCGCCGTCGTCGGGTTCGATCCACCACAGGGTCGTGTCGCCGTAGCGCCGATCGCGGAACACGCGCAGGCCCGGCGGCAGGAGGGGCTCGGGGGAGCGGGCGTCCCGCTCGACGACGACGACGGCGTGCGTCGCAAGGTGCGGGATCAGCAGCGTCAGCACCCGGGTGATCTCCTGCTCGTCGACCGCGTAGGGCGGGTCGATCAGGGCGAGGTCGATGTCGTCCGAGAACCCGCGCAGGAACGCCTCGACGGCGGCGCGGTGCACGCGCACGGTCGCGGCGGGCACGGCTCGGCGTACCCGCGCGGCGTTGCGCTCGGCGACCACAGCGGCCCGCGGCGCCTTCTCGACGAGATCGGCGCGGTGGGCACCGCGACTGATCGCTTCGAGGCCGAGCGCACCGGAGCCTGCGTAGAGGTCGAGCACGCGCGCGCCGCGCAGGGCATCGGCCGACTCCAGCGCGCCGAACAGCGATTCGCGCACACGGTCGCTCGTCGGCCGCGTGCCGGCGTCGGGCACCTCGAGGGTGAGGGAGCCGGCCGCTCCCGCGATGATCCGGGTCACCGTCCCACGATAGCGACGGGCCTGTCGGCGGCCCGCCCTAGACTCGCAGCATGCCGCCGCTGCGTCTCGATTCGCCGCTCGGCGATGTGCTCGACGACAAGGTCGCGAAGGCGCTGACGAAGGCCTTCGGCATGGCCCGCGTCGGTGATCTGCTGGCGCATTACCCGCGGCGCTACGCGCTGCGGGGCGAACTGACGCCCATCGCCTCGTTGACGGTCGGTGAGCAGGTGTCGATCGTCGCGGAGATCGTGTCGGTCGCCGAGAGGCGGATGCACAACCGCCGCGGCTCGCTGCTCGAGGTCGTGATCTCCGATGGCGAGGGACAGCTCTCCCTCACGTTCTTCAATCAGTCCTGGCGGATGGGTGAGCTGCGACGTGGTCGGCGGGGAATGTTCTCGGGCAAGGTGGGGGAGTTCCGCGGCGGCAAGCAGTTCGCGCACCCCGACTACCAGCTCTTCGACGATCTGGAGACCGCGGCCCAGACCGCGCAGGCGCTGGCGAGCCGTCCGATTCCGGTGTACCCGGCGACGGCCGCCGTGGCGACCTGGACGATCGCCAAGGCCGTCGAAGGGGCGCTCGACGGTCTCGGTGAGGTCGACGACCCGCTCCCCGACGACCTGCGGCGCCGTCACGCCCTGCTTCCCGCTCGCACGGCGCTCGAGCACATCCATCGGCCGTCGGTGATCGACGATGTCGCCCCCGCGCAGCAGACGCTGCGGATGCAAGAGGCCCTCGTGCTCCAAGCGGGGCTCCTTCAGCAACGAGCGGCGGTGGCGGCGTTGCACGCACGACCACGCCCTGCCGGCGAGCTGCGGGAATCCTTCGACGCCCGGCTCACCTTTGCGCTCACCGACGATCAGGCCTCGGTCGGAGAGCAGATCGCCGCAGACCTCGTCGCCGAGCGGCCGATGAACCGGCTCGTGCAGGGCGAGGTCGGGTCCGGGAAGACCCTCATCGCGCTGCGCGCGATGCTGCAGGTCGCCGAGTCCGGCGGGCAGGCGGCGCTCATCGCACCGACCGAGGTGCTCGCCGCCCAGCATCTGCGATCGATCGCCGCGATGCTCGGACCCGACCTGTCCGCAAAGCTCATCCCGACGCTGCTGACTGGTCAGATGCCGGCGGCCGACCGTCGCCGGGCGGCGCTGCGGGTGGCATCCGGTCAGTCGCTCATCGTCGTGGGCACGCACGCCCTGTTGAGCGCCACGACGACGTTCGCCGACCTCGCCCTCGTCGTCGTCGACGAGCAGCACCGGTTCGGGGTCGAGCAGCGCGACGCCCTGCGCGCGAAGGGCACCGCCCCGCATGTGCTCGTGCTCACCGCCACCCCGATCCCGCGCACCGTCGCGATGACGGTCTTCGGAGACCTCGACGTCTCAACGATCCGCACCCTGCCTCCCGGCCGCGCCGGCATCGAGAGCTTCGTCGCGCCGCTCGCCGAGAAGCCGAGCTGGTTCGGCCGGGTGTGGGATCGCGCTGCCGAGGAGGTCGCGGCCGGCCGCCAGGTGTTCGTCGTGTGTGCCGCGATCGACGTGGACGTCGACGAACCGGGCGACGCGCCGTCGGCGACGGATGCCGCAGCCTCCCGACCGACCTGGGGAGTCGCCCAGGTGGCGACCCTCCTGTCGCAGCTCCCGCGATTCGCTCAGGTGCGCATCGAGATCTTGCACGGGCGCATGCCGAGCGACGAGAAGGATGCCGTCATGCGCCGCGTCGCCGCGGGCGAGGTCGACCTGCTCATCGCGACGACGGTGATCGAGGTCGGGGTCGACGTGCCGAACGCGTCGACGATGATCGTGCTCGATGCCGACCGTTTCGGCGTCTCGCAGCTGCACCAGCTGCGAGGCCGGGTAGGTCGCGGTTCGGTGCCGGGGCTGTGCCTCCTCGTGACGGAGGCGGCTGTCGGCAGCCCGGCGCGCGAGCGGGTGGAGGCGGTGGCCGCCACCCTCGACGGCTTCGTCCTCGCCGAGGTCGACCTCGAGCTGCGGGGCGAGGGAGATGTGCTCGGCGCAGCGCAGTCCGGCGCGCGCAGCTCGCTGCGCCTGCTGCGGGTCGTCGCCGACGCCGATCTGATCGCGGAGGCGCGGGACGAGGCATCCGTACTGCTGGCGGACGATCCGCAGCTGACGGCGCACCCTGGTCTGCGGGATGCGATCGAGCGGCGGCTCGACGACGACACGCGCGCGGCCCTCGGCAAGAACTGACTCGGGGCCGGCTCGCGTGACGCGCCCGACTAGGCTGGCCGCGTGAGCAATCGGATCGCCGTCGTTCCCGGATCGTTCGATCCGCCCACCCTCGGTCACCTCGACGTCATCCGTCGGGCCGCCGCGCTGTACGACGAGATCCACGTGCTGGTGGTCCACAACCCCGGCAAAGAGGCAATGCTGCCCATCGCTCAGCGTCTGAGCCTCCTCGAGCAGTCGATCGCCGAGGCCGAGGTGCCGGGCAAGATCACCGTCGCGTCGTGGAGTGTCGGGCTCCTCGTCGACTACGCCACCGACGTGGGCGCGGGAGTGCTCGTCAAGGGCATCCGTTCCCAGGTGGATGTCGCCTACGAGACGCCCATGGCGATCGTGAACCGTCACCTCGCCGGTATCGAAACCGTCTTCCTCCTCCCCGACCCCTCCCATGCGCTCGTGTCGAGTTCTCTGGTGCGTCAGGTCGCGGGGCTCGGCGGCGATGTCTCGCCGTACGTTCCGGCCCCGGTGGCGCGGTTCCTCGACACCGGCGCGCGCGGCATCTGACCGGCCCCGCGCGTTCCCTGCCGGGCTAGGATTCCGGGGTGAGGAACTCCCGGCCCGGCCCCTTCAGCCTGAACGTCCGCGATATCGTGCGCCGTCCCGGCGAGATGCGCGAGCACTCGATCGACGTGCCGCTCGCCGAGAAGTGGGGCGAGGGTCTCGTGGCCGTCCCGTCGGGTTCGGCCGTCGAGCTCGATGTGCGGCTGGAGTCGGTGCACGAGGGGATTCTCGCCACCGGCGACGTGCACGCCGACTACGAAGGCATCTGCGGCAGATGCCTCACCGAGATCGCCGCGCCCGTCGATGTCGAGTTCCAGGAGCTTTTCGCGTATCCTGGAGAGGAAGCGAACGACTTCGAGGTTCAAGACGACCACGTGGATCTTGAAACTGTGGTCAGGGATGCCATCGTCCTCTCGCTTCCGTTCCAGCCGGTGTGCCGGCCAGAGTGCCCCGGTCTCGACCCCGAGACCGGCGAGCTTCTGGACGAGCAGAGCGGCGCGACATCCGGTGAGGCCCTCGATCCACGCTGGGCGGCACTGGAGAAGTTCGCAGCGGAACAGAACGATGAGTCCGGCGAGTCCGGGCGGACACCCCAGAACTCCTAGAACGAAAAGGAAGACCCATGGCAGGTAACCCTCCGAAGCGCAAGGTCTCGCGCTCGAACACCCGCTCGCGCCGCGCGCAGTGGAAGGCCGAAGCGCCCGCGCTGGTCAAGACCATCGAGAACGGCAAGGTTGTCTACAGCCGCCCCCACCAGGCGAAGGTCGTCACCGACTCGCAGGGCACCGAGCTGTTCCTCGAGTACAAGGGCCGCAAGGTCGCAGACATCTGAGACCCGCTCGGTGAGCGACGTCTCCGCGGACACCTCCGCACTCCTCCGCAAGCTCGGGGTCGACATCGACCCCGAGCTTGCGGCATTGGCCCTGACGCATCGGTCGTACGCGTACGAGCACGGGCAGATCCCGCACAACGAGCGCCTCGAGTTCCTCGGCGACTCGGTGCTGGGGCAGGCCGTGACAGTGAAGCTCTATCGCGAGAATCCCGATCTCGACGAAGGGGCGCTCGCCAAGCGACGCGCGAGCGTCGTCTCCACGGTTGCCCTGGCCGAGACCGCGAGGCGGGTCGGCATCGGCGAATATGTGCGCCTTGGCCGAGGCGAAGAGCTCACCGGCGGGCGGGACAAGGACTCCATCCTCGCGGACACGACGGAGGCGCTCATCGGCGCCACCTATCTCTCGGCGGGAGCCGACGCGGCGACCGGCCTCGTGCTGCGGCTCATCGAGCCGCTCCTGGCCGACCCCGACCGCTACGGCGCGGCGATCGACCCGAAGACGAGCCTGCAAGAGCTCGCCGCACGGCTCGGTCGCCCGGCACCGACCTACTCGGTGGCCTCCGACGGACCCGACCATGCGCGGGTGTTCACCGCGCGTGTCGCCGTCGGTGACGTCGCCGGCAGCGGGTCGGGCACGAGCAAGAAGCACGCGGAGATGGCCGCCGCCCTCGCCGCGTGGAACACGCTGTCCGGGCGTGCCTGAGCTTCCCGAGGTCGAGGTCGTGCGCGCGGGTCTCGCGCCCGCCGTCACCGGTGCCCGCGTTGTCAGCGTCACGGTGCTCGACGACCGTGCCCTGACGCGCCACCGGGGCGCGGCATCCGATTTCGAGAGCGCCCTCACCGGTCGTGTGCTCACCGGTGTGGTGCGCCGAGGCAAGTTCCTCTGGCTGCCGATCGAGACGGATGCCGCAGCCCGGGCGGTCGTCGGTCATCTTGGTATGAGCGGCCAGCTGCTGCTGCGCGCGCCCGGCGCGCCGGCGGAGCGTCACGAACGCGTGCGCATCGAGCTCGCCCACCCGCGGCACGGAGAGCTCGCGGTGGTGTTCGCCGACCAGCGCACATTCGGGTCGCTCGCGATCGACGAGCTCGTGCCGACGATCGACGGTGCCGCGGGAGGATTCGGCTCGGACGTGCCGCTGGTACCGGTGCAGGCCGCGCACATCGCGCGCGATCCGCTCGACCCCGCGTTCGACGAGGCGTTGTTCCGGCGTCGGGTGGGGGCATCCGTGTCGGCCGTGAAGCGCGTACTGCTCGATCAGACGACCGTCAGCGGGATCGGCAACATCTACGCCGACGAGTCGCTGTGGGCGGCGCGCGTGCACCCGGAGACTCCGGCCCGGGCGCTCGCTACGCGCACCGTCACCCGCCTTCTCGACGAGGTGCGTGTGGTGCTCGAGCGTGCTCTCGCCGAGGGCGGCACGAGCTTCGACGCGCAGTACGTGAACGTCAACGGGCAGGCCGGCTACTTCGCCCACTCGCTGCGGGCCTATGGCCGCACCGGCCAGCCGTGCCCGCGCTGCGGCACGCCGATTCTGCGGGTGAGCTTCACCAACCGGTCGAGCCACTTCTGCCCGCGGTGCCAGCGGCGCCGCAGCGCACGCTGACACCGCGTCGGGTCACTCCAGGTCTCGCCGCCACGCGCCGATGTAGGCGGCCGGCGTGAATCCGAGGGTCTCGTTGATCGAGAGCATCGGCCGGTTCTCCTCCGCGTTGAAGGTGAGGAGCCGGGGCGAGTCGGGCACGAGCTCCCGCCAGCGTCGCAGTCCTGCGCACTTCACGAGCATGCCGAGCCGATGTCCCCGGTGCTCCGAGAGCACGAGCGTGTCCATCTGGGAGGAGGCGAGCGTCGGATCGGTGCGGCTGGCGAGCTCGTTGAAGGCGCAGAGTCGTCCGGATGCGACATGGCGGGCGGCCGTCACGAGCACGCGCTCCCCGCTGTCGAGGTAGCGCTGCTCCATACGGCGCACGCGGTCCGCGTCCCACACCTCCTCGTCGACCTCCATGTCACCGACGGGCGTGTCCGTCGACATGCGCGACTTCATCCAGGCGTAGTCGAGCGTGAACTCCTCGGGCGTCGGATACTCCCACTGCACGACCTCGTAGCCGACAGCGAACTCGGCCGCCGCCGCGGCCGCGGCGACCACCACGGAGGCGTCGGCATGCAGGTCGAACACGCTCTTGCGTTCGACCTGGCCGAGCACATAGCCGCGACCCTCGAGGAAACGAGCGGTGTGATCACGGGGGATGCGGCCGAACCCGGTGGGTGACGCGAGGTGTTCGCCGGATGCCGCGGGGTGCTCGGCGAACGTCTGCATCACCGTGCGGCCCAGTTCGCGCGCGGTGCGTTCGGCGAGGTCGAACCCCGCCGTTCCGATGCCGCGCCCCCAGACCTCCCGCAGAAGCTCGACCAGCAAGTAGGCGGATCGGGCACCGGGGGTGTGGAAGGCGTCGACCGTCACTCGACCGATGGGAGCGCCCTCGTCGCGCACGAGCCAGACGAGGCGGGTGCGATCGGGGTCGTCCTGGTAGTGGGGGAGAAGCTCGGCAGGCGTCTGGTCCTCGTCGGCATTGCCGGAGATCTCGAGGTAGATGCGGTTGCGCACCTCGACCATGTCGATGAAGTCGGTGGCGTCCGCGTCGTCGATGCGCGCGGGGATCGTGAGCGGGACGAAGCTCACGGGAGGGGTGTCCATGGGGGATTCCTTCTGCAGGGGTGAGAGGTCGGGGGTCCGGAGAGGACCCCCGACCGGTGCCGTCAGCGACGGATGTCAAGGAGCGCGGCGCGCTCCCACTCCGCCTCGCGGCGGCGGCGAGCGGACTCGACATCGTCGCGGAGGCGGTGCGATTCGCGATCGGCGGTGAGACGCGACATCCGCTGACCCCAGAGGATCAGCCGGAGGCCGAGATGCATCGCCCAGCGATCGAGCAGGCCGGTATGGGGCGGGTGGGACCGCTCGATCTCGGCGTGGTGCGCGGCAGCGGGGCGCTGCGGCGCGGGGGTGAGCAGGGTGTTCATGGGGGTTCCTTCGAGGGGAGACTCGTCGACCGGACGGTCGACGGCGTGCGCGCCGCAGCGCGGACGAGGGGATGCCGCGGACGAAACCGTCGTAGGCGGCGAGGCGGACCCGGAGGTCGAGAGGCGCCCGGTGGGCGCGGCCGTCGGTGACGGCGGGAGGGCGGCGGACGGCGCGGAGCGTCGACCTGACCTACGCGGTGCGCAGTCCGGTGCCGGCGAGTCCCATGACAGCGGGGACGGTTGCCGACACGGCGCGAGTGCGCGGGAATCCGGTGGTGTGGATGGTGATCATGGCAACCTCCTCTCGATGTCGTGGTGCGGTTGAGCACGCTATCGGCTGACGTACAGACGAGTCAAGCGCCCGGGCGTGTCGCGGCGCGTCGCGCCCCCGCGGTGAGCTGGGGCATCCGCTCGCGTGGGGTGCCTGATCGGCGGCGCCGCTCCGGTACCGTGGGGGTTTACCCGAACGAGCCCGGAGGATGAACGGATGCACCTGAAGAGCCTGACGCTCAAAGGGTTCAAGTCGTTCGCCCAGCCGACGACCTTTGCGTTCGAACCGGGAGTGACGGCCATCGTCGGTCCGAACGGCTCGGGCAAGTCGAACGTCGTCGACGCGCTCGCCTGGGTGATGGGGGAGCAGGGTGCGAAGACCCTGCGCGGCGCGAAGATGGAAGACGTCATCTTCGCGGGCACGTCGACGCGTGGACCCCTCGGCCGCGCAGAGGTCACACTGACCATCGACAACTCCGACGGCGCACTGCCGATCGAATACGCCGAGGTGACGATCAGTCGCACGCTGTTCCGCAACGGCACCAGCGAGTACGCGATCAACGGCGAAGGATGCCGCCTCCTCGACGTGCAGGAGCTGCTCAGCGACTCCGGGCTCGGCCGGGAGATGCACGTGATCGTCGGACAGGGGCGTCTGGACACGGTGCTGCAGGCCACGCCGGAGGATCGCCGCGGGTTCATCGAGGAGGCCGCGGGCATTCTGAAGCACCGCCGCCGCAAGGAGAAGACGCTGCGCAAGCTCGAGGCGATGGAAGCGAACCTGCTTCGCCTGTCCGACCTCGCCGGCGAGGTGCGTCGCCAGCTCAAGCCGCTCGGCCGGCAGGCCGAGATCGCGCGTGAAGCCGCCACGATCGCCGCCGTGGTGCGCGACGCGAAGGCACGGCTCTACGCTGACGAGCTCGTTCGGCTGCGGGCCGAGCTCACCCTCGCGACGCAGAACGAACAGACCCGACACGCCGAACGGATCGCTCTGCAGGACCAGGTCGAGACCCTGCGGCTGCGGGTGCAGGCGCTCGAGGCGCAGCAGCGCTCCGAGCTGGTCGACGACGCCCGACGCACCGCGTTCGGGCTCGAACAGGTGCAGGAGCGCCTTCGCGCGCTCTACGCCCTCGCGGGCCAGCGTCTCGCCCTGCTGAGCGAGGACGATGAGGCGGGCGCCGCGGTCGCCACCGTCACGCAGGGAATGATCGACGAGGCCCGCGAGGAGGTCGACCGCATCGCGGGCGGTCGGGGTGACGCCGAGGATGCTGCGGCCGCCGCGGCGCGCACCGTGATCCGGGCCCGCGCCGAGCTCGACGCCCTCGACGCGGACATCGCGGCGCAGAGCGCACTCGTGTCCGAGCACGACATGCGCCTCACCGCGCTGCGCGGGTCGGCGGAGGCCGCCGAGTCTGCGCTCGCGGCCGTGCAAGCCGCGGTCGACCGTCAGCAGCGCGCACTCGACGCGGCCGTGCAGCGCCGGGAGGAGGCCGCCGCCGTTCTCGCCGGCCTCGATCCCGATCTTGCGCCGGAGCGATCCGCGGGCGAGTTCGCGACGGCGTACGAGCAGTCGCAGCGCCGTGCGAACGAGCTCGAGTCGGATGTCGCGGGCATCCGCGAACGCCTGCACGCCGCCGAGCGCGAGGCAGAGGCGCTGACGGCCGAGGCCGCCGCGCTCGCCCGCGCGCTCGACGTGCGAAACGGGGCCGCCGCGCTCGTCGCCGAGGGTGGGGCCGGGGTGCGGGGGCTCGTCTCCGACGCCGTGAAGGTCACGGCCGGATACGAGGCGGCGATCGCGGCCGCTCTGGGCGCGGTGGCAGAGGGCGTGCTCGTCGACTCCGCGGAGGCCGGCTTGGTTGCGGCGGACGCCGTGCGCCGCGCCGACGACGGCGTTGTCGACATCGTCTTCGCCGCGCCGTACACCGATGTCGATGCGCCGGTTATCCCGGATGCCGTCGCGGCCGTCTCCGTCGTGAATGCCCCGGATGGCATACAGCGCCTGCTCGCGCAAGTCGTCGTGGTCGACGACCTGGAGAGCGCGCACCGTGTCGCGCGATCGCACCCGTCGATCGTCTGCGTCACACGGGCCGGGGAGCACGTGACGTCCCAGACGATCCGCGCGGGCTCCGGGGCCGGCCGTTCGCGCCTCGAGCTCGCCGCGCAGCGGGATGCCGCGGCATCCCGAGTGTCAGAGATCACCGTCGTCGCCGACTCGCTGCGCGAGGCTCTGGCCGAGCGCACTGCCGAGCTCGCCGAGATGCGCCACGCGGCACGGCGAGCGCTCGACGACCTGCGCGCGAATGACGCCGCCGTCGCCGCACACGCCGAGCAGGTCAACCGGGCGACCGTGCGACACGAGTCGGCCAGTGCGGAGTGCGACCGACTGACGACCACCCTCGGGCAGGCGCAGAGCGCCGTCGACGAAGCGGTCGATGCGGCCAGGGTGTCCCGTGACCGCCTCGACACGGCGCTCGAGGCGCCGCGGCCCATCCTCGACGCGTCCGCGCGCGACGGACTGCTCGCGACGCTCGACGGTGCGCGAGAGTCGGAGATGCAGACGCGTCTGGAGGTCGAGACGCTCAAGGAGCGTGTGCGCGCGCAGGAGGCGCGGGTCGACGCCCTCGAACGACAGCGGGAGCGCGAACGCGCCGCAGCGGAGGAATCCGCCCGGCGCACGGTGCTCCGGCGGGCGCAGCGTCAGATCGCCGCGGACGTCGCCGGTCGCCTTCCCGCCGTGCTCGACTCGGTCGATCGTTCGGTCAGTGAGGCGCGTGTCGCCCTCGCTGCCGCCGAGGCGGCGCGTACACAGGTGACCGCCGAGCTCGCCGAGCTGCGACGGCAGGAGGGGACGGCCCGGGAACGGCTGGCTGCCACGACCGAGAGCGTGCACAGCATCGAGCTGCAGATGCACGAGAAGCGTCTGCACGTCACGAGCCTGCTCGAACGCGTCGCGAGTGAGCTCGCCCTCGAGGAGGACATTCTCGTCGCGGAATACGGGCCGGAGGTCGCGATCCCGCCGGACCCCGTGCTGGTCGACTCCGAGTCGGCAGACGAGTCCGTGTCCGACGAGGATCCGGCTCCGGTGCCCTTCGACCGCGCCACGCAGCGCAAGCGGCTCGCGGAGGCCGAGCGCAAGCTCGCCCAGCTCGGCCGTGTGAATCCGCTCGCGCTCGAGGAGTTCGCCGCACTCGAGCAGCGACACGTCTTCCTCACCGAGCAGCTCGCCGACCTGACCCAGACCCGCGCCGACCTGGTCACGATCATCGGCGAGCTCGACGAGCGCATGCAGACGATCTTCCTCGCCGCGTTCGAGGACACCCGCGAAGCCTTCACCGAGGTGTTCCCGATGCTGTTCCCCGGCGGCACGGGCAGCATCTCGCTCACCCACCCCGAGGAGCCCCTCATCACGGGAATCGAGGTCTCGGTGCGGCCGGTCGGCAAGAAGGTGGAGCGGCTCTCGCTGCTCTCGGGGGGAGAGCGCTCCCTCGCGGCGGTCGCGCTGCTCGTCGCGATCTTCACCGCACGGCCCAGCCCCTTCTACATCCTCGACGAGGTCGAGGCGGCCCTCGACGACGCGAACCTCGGTCGCCTGCTCTCGGTGTTCGAGCGCCTGCGCGCCTCGAGTCAGCTCATCGTCATCACGCACCAGAAGCGGACGATGGAGATCGCGGACGCCCTGTACGGCGTCTCGATGCGGCAGGACGGCGTGTCGGCGGTCGTCGGGCAGCGCGTGCGGGAGGCGGCCACGGCGGCGCCGTAGGCTGGAGTCATGGCGGAAAGATCCTGGTCGCTGGGGCGTGCTCTGAGGGGCATGTTCGTCAAACCGGTCATCGACGAGACGACCTGGGACGACCTCGAGACGGCGCTCATCACGGCCGACTTCGGGCCCGACATCTCCGAGCGCATCGTAGACGAGCTGCGCGAGAAGGTCGACCGGTTCCGCACGACGGATCCGAAGGACCTCCAGCGGATGCTGCGGGAGACCCTCGAGGAGCACTTCGCGAAGTTCGACACGACGCTGCGCCTCACCGAGCGCCCGGCGATCGTGCTGGTCGTCGGTGTGAACGGCGTGGGGAAGACCACGACGATCGGCAAGTTCGCGCACTATCTGCAGCGGTTCGACCGCTCGGTGGTGGTCGGAGCGGCCGACACGTTCCGCGCCGCGGCCGTCGAGCAGCTCGCGACGTGGGCGGAGCGCGGCGGCGCGGAGATCGTGCGGCCGCAGCAGGAGGGCCAGGATCCGGCATCGGTCGCGTTCCAGACCATCCAATATGCGAAGGACCACGACACGCAGATCGTGCTGGTCGACACCGCGGGGCGTCTGCACACCAAGGGCGGCCTGATGGACGAGCTCGGCAAGATCACGCGCGTGATCGAGAAGCTCGCACCGATCAGCGAAGTGCTCCTGGTGCTCGACGCCACGACCGGGCAGAACGGCGTCCTGCAGGCGCAGGCGTTCCTCGAGCACGCGGGCGTCACCGGGCTCGTCATCACGAAGCTCGACGGCTCGGCGAAGGGCGGCTTCGTGCTCGCCGTGCAGGAGCGCACCGGCATCCCGGTGAAGCTCCTCGGTCAGGGCGAGGGGATCGGCGATCTCACCGGCTTCACCCCGCACGTGTTCGTCGAGGCTCTCGTCGGCTGAGCGCGTCGGGCTACCGCCCGGGCAGTCCTGCTGGTTTCATGGGGACATGGCGATCGAGCACGACTTCTTCGGACTCCTCGAGTCCGGCCCCGACGGATCGATCTTCTGGTCGGAGACGGTCGAGTTCGGCGACCAGTCGGTGACGGTCGATCTCACGGCGCCCGATCAGGAGGATGTCACCACCGCGGCGCTCGACACGGCGGCGGCCATCATCTCTGCCCTCGAGCGGGTCGACCTCATGGCCCGCAATGCCATGGTCGGCGAGCTCGACGACCGCACGAGCGAGGTCACCGAGTACGTGCTGCAGCAGCAGGAACGCCTCGGCGACGAGCTGGAGGACTTCCTCGTGGATGTCTCGGGCGACGACCACATCGACATTATCCGCGCTCTCACACTCACGAGTCTCACGATCCTCGCGGACGAGCACGACGGCACCGAGCCGTTCGCAGTTCTCGAGTACGCGCTCGATCCCGAAGGCGCCGACGACGCGCTGCTCGTGAACCTCGACTCCGACGGTCAGGTCTCGTCGGTCAGTTCGGCCGACTGAGACCTGTCACACCGCCTGCGCGAAGGTGGTGTCGCCGGCTTGGATGTCGCGGGCGAGGTGCTGCAGGTCCTCAGGGATGTCGCGGCCCTTGGCGAGCATCGACTGCGCCCAGAGGCGCCCGGCCCGGTACGACGAGCGCACGAGCGGCCCCGCGAGCACGCCCAGGAACCCGATGCGCTCGGCCTCCTGCTTGAACTCGACGAACTCCTCGGGCTTCACCCAGCGCGCCACAGGGAGGTGGCGCGGGGTCGGCCGCAGGTACTGGGTGATCGTGATGATGTCGGTGCCGGCATCGTGGAGGTCCTGCAGCGCCTGTACGACTTCTGCGGGCTCCTCGCCCATGCCGAGGATCAGGTTCGACTTCGTGATGAGGCCTGCCGCGCGGGCCTGGGTCAGCACGCCCAGTGATCGCTCGTAGCGGAAGGCGGGACGGATGCGCTTGAAGATGCGCGGCACGGTCTCGACGTTGTGGGCGAACACCTCGGGGCGCGCCGCGAACACCTCGCCGAGCAGGTCGGGGTTTCCGGAGAAGTCCGTCGCGAGGATCTCGACTCCGGTGCCGGGGTTCTGCGCGTGGATCTGACGCACGGTCTCGGCGTGCAGCCATGCGCCCTCATCGGGGAGGTCGTCGCGGGCGACGCCGGTGACGGTGGCGTAGCGCAGCTGCATCCGAGTGACGCTCTCCGCCACCCGGCGCGGCTCGTCGGTGTCGTAATCGGCGGGCTTGCCGGTGTCGATCTGGCAGAAGTCGCAGCGGCGGGTGCACTGCGAGCCGCCGATGAGGAAGGTGGCCTCGCGGTCCTCCCAGCACTCGAAGATGTTGGGGCATCCCGCCTCCTGGCACACGGTGTGCAGGTCTTCGTTCTTCACGAGAGCGTGAAGCTCCCGGTACTCGGGGCCGAGCTTCGCCTTGGTCTTGATCCACTCGGGCTTGCGTTCGATGGGGGTCTCCGCGTTGCGCACCTCGAGGCGCAGCAGCTTGCGGCCCTCCGGCCCGGCGCTCACGCGACGGCCCCCGCGTACTCGCCGGCGAAGACCTCGGCGACCGACGCGAGGATGTCGCGGGGCGCGACATCCTGCCCGACGACCTCGCTGACCGTGGTGACTCCCGCGTCGGTGATACCGCAGGGGATGATGCCGCCGAAGCCGCTGAGGGTGTTGTCGCAGTTGACCGCGAATCCGTGCATGGTGACGCCCTTCTCGACGCGCACGCCGATGGCGGCGACCTTGTCCTCCGACAGCGGACGGCGCACCCAGACGCCGCTGCGTCCCTCGACCTGGTAGCCGTCGACGCCGTGCCGGGCGAGTGCGGCGATGAGGAGGCGTTCGATGCGGCGCACGTGGGCGACGACGTCGACGGGCTCGCCCAGGCGCACGATCGGGTAGCCGACGAGCTGGCCGGGTCCGTGCCAGGTGATCTTGCCGCCGCGGTCGACGTCGATGACGGGCGTGCCGTCCTGCGGGCGCTCCTGCGGCTCGGTGCGCTTGCCGGCCGTGTAGACGGCCTCGTGCTCGAGCAGCAGCAGGGTGTCGTTACGGGTGCCGGCGACGACGTCGGCGTGGATGCGGCGCTGCAGTGCCCAGCCGTCGAGGTAGGGCACGTAATCGGGCGCGAGGCCCACGGTCTGGATGTCGAGCACGATGCTCCGATCATTGATTGCTGGACTGCGTCCAACAATACGCCCGCGTCGGGCGAGAGGGACCGTACGCTGAGGGCATGGCATCCGGACGACCGCGCGCGACCTCGCGCGAGACGATCTCGGATGCCGCGTGCGAGCTGTTCCTCGAACAGGGGTACGACGCGACCTCGGTCGCCGACATCACCGTGCGGGCCGGCGTCAGCCGCTCGAGCTTCTTCAACTACTTCGACTCGAAGGCGGAGGTGCTCTGGAGCGGCCTCGACGGACGGCTCGCGGCCGCCGTCGAGGATCTCGCCACGGGGGAGGGCGACCCGGATGCCGCGGTGCGCCGAGTGCTCAGGGAGCTCGCGGCCGGATTCGCCCCCGACGCGCTGGCGCTCGCGCTCGTGCACGCCGAGGCGATGGGGGTCGCCGGCGAGCTGGATCGCGACGCGGCCACACGACAGGCCCGGCTCGGACGGGCGATCGCGCGGCGACTCGCGGGGGGTGGCCAGGCGCGACTGGTCGCGGACGTGCGCGCCGCAGCGTACGCGGGCGCCCTGTTCGCGGCGCTGCGCGCATGGGCGCACGCCGGCCCCGGGACATCCGCGCTGTCCACGCCGTTGGACGCTGCCCTCACCGCCGTCAACGGCACGCTGCTCGCGTAAACTTGGCGCATCATGGCGACTTTCGGCACACTCTCCGACCGGCTGACCGAGACCTTCCGCGGTCTTCGCACCAAGGGCAAGCTGACCCCGGCTGACGTCGACGGCACCGTCCGCGAGATCCGTCGGGCCCTCCTCGAGGCCGACGTGGCGCTGGTGGTGGTGAAGGAGTTCACCGCGAAGGTGCGCGAGCGCGCGCTCGGGGACGAGGTCAACCGGGCGCTCAACCCGGCGCAGCAGGTCGTGCAGATCGTCAATGAGGAGCTCGTCGCGATCCTCGGCGGCGAGCAGCGCCGACTGCAGTTCGCGAAGAACCCTCCCACGGTCATCATGCTCGCCGGACTCCAGGGCTCCGGAAAGACGACGTTCGCCGGCAAGCTCGCGAAGCTCCTCGAGAAGGAAGGTCACACCCCTCTGCTCGTGGCCGCCGACCTGCAGCGCCCCAACGCCGTCACGCAGCTCACCGTCGTCGCCGAGCGTGCCGGTGCCACGATCTTCGCACCCGAGCCCGGCAACGGCGTCGGCGACCCCGTCACGGTGGCCCGCGACGGTGTGGAGTTCGCCAAGCGGCAGCAGCACGACGTCGTCATCGTGGACACCGCCGGCCGCCTCGGTGTCGACGCGGAGCTCATGACGCAGGCTGCCGACATCCGGGCCGCCATCAGCCCCGACGAGGTGCTGTTCGTGATCGACGCGATGATCGGTCAGGATGCCGTCACCACCGCCCGCGCCTTCCAGGAGGGCGTGGACTTCACCGGTGTCGTGCTCTCGAAGCTCGACGGAGACGCCCGCGGCGGCGCGGCGCTGTCGGTCGCGTCGATCACCGGCCGACCGATCATCTACGCGTCCAACGGCGAGGGACTCGAGGACCTCGAGGTCTTCCACCCCGACCGCATGGCGAGCCGCATCCTCGACCTCGGTGACATCCTCACCCTCATCGAGCAGGCGCAGCAGGCCTTCGACGAGGCCGAGGCGCTGAAGGTCGCCGAGAAGCTCGCGAAGGAGCAGTTCACCCTCGAGGACTTCCTCGAGCAGATGCAGCAGCTCAAGAAGATGGGCTCGATGAAGAAGATGCTCGGGATGCTCCCGGGCATGGGCCAGATGAAGCAGCAGCTCGAGAACTTCGACGAGCGCGAGATCGACCGCACCGAGGCGATCATCCGCTCGATGACCCCGGGGGAGCGTCGCAACCCCAAGGTCCTCAACGGCTCGCGTCGCCTGCGCATCGCGCGCGGATCGGGCATGACCGTCACCGACGTCAACCAGCTCGTCAACCGATTCGAGCAGGCGGCGAAGATGATGAAGACCGTTGCGCGCGGCGGCGTGCCCGCCATCCCGGGCATGGGTCCGGTTCCGGGTGCCCACGGCGGCGGCAAGCGGGGCAAGCAGCAGAAGGCCCGCGGTTCGCGGTCGGGAAACCCGGCCAAGCGTGCGGCCGAGAACGCAGGCATCACCTCCGAACCGGCCGCGCCGACCGGCAGCGGGTTCGGGCTCGGCGGCGGCAACGCTGCGCCGAGCGAGGCCGACCTCGCCGACCTGCAGAAGATGCTCGGGCGCTCCTGATCAGCCGAGGGGCCTCAGCCGCGCGACGGCGGCCAGGGGCGCGCCGGCGCGCCCGCGTGGAACTCCGCGATCAGGTGACGCACGACGGCGCGCAGATCTCCGTCCGCGCCATCGGCGACCGCGAGCTGACGTGATGCGCTCGAGCCTTTGCTGAGGATGTCGCCGACCCCGCGCAACTCGTCAGCGGCACCGAGATCGGCGGCGACCGGCTCGAGGCGCCCGATCGTCTCGAGGAGATCGTCGCGAACGCTGACCTGACGGCCGTGCGTGTCGGCGATGACTCGCGCACCGAGTCCGTAGCGGGCGGCGCGCCACTTGTTCTCGCGCGTGAACCACGGCTGAAGCCGGGGGAGCGTCTCACCGGCGTCGAGGCGGCGGGAGAAGTCCTCAACCAACGCCTGCGTGAGGGCGGCGACGGCGGAGAGCTCGGCGACGGTCGACATCCCGTCGCACGCGCGCACCTCGATGGTTCCCCATCGCGGCGCCGGGCGGATGTCCCATCTCACCTCGGTGGCGTCGGCCATCACGCCGGTGCGGGTCATGTCGTCGAGGTAGGCCTCGAAGTCGCCCCAGTCGTCGATGGCCCACGGCACCCCGGCGGTCGGCAGCTGCTGGAAGACGAGAGAGCGGTTCGACGCGTAGCCCGTGCGCTCCCCGGCCCAGAACGGGCTCGAGGACGACAGCGCGAGCAGGTGCGGGAGGTAGGTGGACAGGGCGCCGACGATCGGCATGACCTTGCTGACGTCGTCGACGCCCACGTGCACGTGCACTCCCCAGATCATCATGTTGCGACCCCACCACTGCGTGCGCTCGACGAGCGAGTGGTAGCGCGTCTTGTCGGTCACCGACTGCTCGTACCACTGCGCGAAGGGGTGGCTTCCGGCCGAGAGCAGCTCGATGCCGGCCCGGTCGGTCTCGGAGCGCACCGCGCTGATAGCGTCCGTGACATCGCCGACCGCCTCGGCGACCGTGTAACCGATGCCGCTCGTCACTTCGACGGTGTTGGTGAGCAGCTCGCCGGTCACCGTGAATCGCTCCGAGGCCGTCGCGTCGGCCAGCGCCTCGACGATCTCGGGGCCTGCGCCTACGAGGTCACCGGAGTCCGCGTCGGCGAGCATCAGCTCCCATTCCAGACCCACGGTGGAACGCGCTGACTCGGCGAAGGGCTGCGGCACGCGCACAGTCTGGCAGAGCGAGTCATGGCGGTTCGCGGCATCCGTCATCTTCTGGCAAAATAGACCGCTGGACCATCGCCCGACCCTCTATCCGGCGACATCCACCCCTTCGAGCTTCCGCCGGGTGTGCACCCCACGCTCCAGGCGACGTTCATTCACGTACACACCATTCAGGAGAATCGTGGCTGTCAAGATCCGTCTCAAGCGCCTGGGCAAGATCCGTGCGCCCTACTACCGCATCGTCGTCGCCGACTCGCGCACCAAGCGCGACGGTCGCGTCATCGAGGAGATCGGCAAGTACCACCCGACCGAGGAGCCCTCGCTCATCCAGGTCGACTCGGAGCGTGCGCAGTACTGGCTCAGCGTCGGCGCCCAGCCGACCGAGCAGGTGCTCGTGCTCCTCAAGCTCACCGGCGACTGGGGCCAGTTCAAGGGTGACAAGAACGCCGTCTCGACCGTGAAGGTCGCCGAGGGCAAGGCCGAGTTCGTGGCCGACACCGCCAAGAAGTCGGTCGTCAAGCCCAAGGTCGAGAAGAAGGCCGAGGAGCCCGTCGCGGAGACCGCCGACGAGGCCCCCGCCGCGGACGAGGCCGAGGCCGACGCCTCGACCACCGAGGACTGAGCCCGTGCTGGCTGCCGCGCTCGAGCACGTCGTGAAGGCGATCGTCGATCGTCCCGATGACGTACGCATCGAGGCCACCTCATCGCCGCGGGGGGATGTGCTCGATGTGCACGTCCACCCCGACGACCGTGGTCGCGTGATCGGGCGCGGCGGCCGCACAGCCAAGTCCCTGCGAACGGTCGTGGCCGCCCTGGCCGCCGGCCGGCGGGTGCGCGTCGACATCTCCGACGACTGATGTCCGCGACCCCCAGCCCCGACGCGCGGGCGCGCTCCGGCGTGCGCGCACCCCGACCCGGCAAGACCCAGCTCCGTGTCGGCCGGCTCGTGAAGGCCCATGGCCTGAAGGGCGCCCTCAAGCTCGAGCTCTACACCGATGACCCCGACGGTCGCTTCGTCCCCGGTGCCGCGTTCATCCTGCAGGTGCCGGACTCCTCGGAGTGGTTCGGCAAGACCGTCACCGTGCGTGAGTTCCGGTGGATGAACTCCCACCCGGTCGTGTTCTTCGACGGCGTGGAGGACCGCACCGGCGCGGACTCCCTCGTGCGCGCCATCCTCTGGATCGACCAGGATGACGCCGCCCCCGCCGAGGACGACGCCTGGTTCGACCATCAGCTCGTCGGACTCGACGTCGTACGTGAGGGACAGAGCGTGGGGCGCGTCGTCCGCGTCGACCACCTTCCCGCGCAGGATCTCCTCATCGTCAAGGCGGGGGAGCGCGAGGTGCTCGTGCCGTTCGTGTCGGCCATCGTCCCGGAGGTCGACGTGCACGGCGGTCGTGTGGTCGTGACGCCGCCGAACGGTCTGTTCGAGGATCTCGTCGACGACGATCCCGAGCCGGCTCCGACCGCTCCCGGAACCGAGGACGACGAGACCGACGACGAGACCGACGAGCGCTGACATGCGCATCGACGTCGTCTCGATCTTCCCCTCGTTCTTCGACGTCCTCGAGGTCTCCCTTCTCGGGAAGGCGCGGGGGCGCGGCATCCTCGACGTGCGCGTGCACGATCTGCGCGATCACACCCACGATCGTCATCGCACCGTCGATGACAGTCCGTACGGGGGCGGGGCCGGGATGGTCATGAAGCCCGAACCCTGGGGCGAGGCCCTCGATGCGATCGTGGCGGATGCCGCGGCATCCCCGACTCTCATCTTCCCGTCGCCCGCGGGGGAGCGGTTCACCCAGTCGCTCGCGCGGGAACTGTCCACCCGTGAGCACCTCGTATTCGGTTGCGGACGCTACGAGGGCATCGACGAGCGCGTCTTCGAGGAGGCGGCGCGGCTCGGCGAGGTTCGGCTCGTGAGTCTCGGCGACTATGTGCTCAACGGCGGCGAGGTCGCCGCGATGGCCATGATCGAGGCGATCGGACGACTCATCCCCGGAGTGGTCGGAAATCCCGAGAGCCTCGTCGAGGAATCGCACCAGGACGGGCTCCTCGAGTACCCGTCGTACACGAAGCCGTCGAGCTGGCGCGGCAGAGACGTGCCGCCCGTCCTCCTCAGCGGCGACCACGGGCGCATCGCCGCGTGGAGGCACGACCAGCAGGTCGAGCGCACGCGGGCGCGCCGCCCCGACTTGCTGCCGGCGGAGTCAGTCGACGCCGAGGAATGACCGGTCGGTCAGCACGATGGGGCCGTCGGAGGTGACGGCGATCGTGTGCTCGGAGTGCGCTCCCCGGGAACCGTCGGCGCTGCGCAGGGTCCAGCCGTCGGGGTCGGTGACCAGTTCGTCGGTCGTCGCGAGGAACCACGGCTCGATCGCGATCACGAGACCGTCGCGCAGCGGGTAGCCGCGGTTCGCCTTCCCGTCGTTCGGGATGTGCGGGTCGCCGTGCATGATGTGTCCGACGCCGTGTCCGCCGAAATCGGTGTTGATGCTGTAGCCCTCGCCGCGCGCCACCGCGGCGATCGCGTGGGAGATGTCGCCGACCTTGTGGCCGACGGTCGCTGCGGCGATCGCCGCGTCGAGTGCGCGCTCCGTGGTCTCGATCAGACGCAGGTCTTCGTCGCGGGCGGTGCCGACGACGAAGGAGACCGCCGAGTCTGCCACCCAGCCGTCGATGGAGACCGCGAAGTCGAGAGTCACGAGGTCGCCGTCGCGCAGGGCGTAGTCGTGGGGGAGTCCGTGCAGCACGGCATCGTTGACGGACGTGCAGATCACCTTGCCGAACGGGCTCGCCCCGAACGAGGGGTGGTAGTCGATGTAGCAGGACTCCGCCCCCGCGCGGCGGATGAGGTCGTGAGCGCGGCGGTCGATCGCGAGCAGGTTCGTGCCCACCGATGTCTCGTCGCGCAGCGTCGCGAGCGTCTCGGCGACGAACCGGCCGACGGGTCGCATCTGCTCGATCTCGGTCGGTGTGCGCAGCTCGATCATGGGTGGTGCCTCCTGTATCTGATCCATTCTCTCGGATCCCGGCTGTCGCCGCTGAGAGGAGGCTCCGCATCGCCGAAGGTGCCGCCGAGCGCGGCGTCATCGGGCGTAGCATCGGGGTCATGTGGCTCAGGCGCGCGTTCTTCCGATGGCTCATCCCGGCCGCCTTCGTGCTGCCGGCGTGGCTGTTCGTCGGGTGGGGCGTGTTCAACGCCGGGGCCTGGGCGTTCCTCTGGGTGCTGTTCATCGCGATCCCCTCGGTGCTCGTCGGCCAGCTGCTGCTCGCCCTTCTGGTCCGCGCGCGCCCGACCGTGCGGGAGAGCCGCGCCGTGTCATGGCTGGATGTCGCGGGCTTCGCCGTCTGGCACCTCCTCACGATCTCGCTCGGCTTCTTCCGCGAGTCTTGGTGGGCACCGGTCATGGTGCTCACGATCTTCGTCGGGGTCGCGCTGCTGTGGCTGACGCTGCGGCAGCTGTGGCGGGAAGCCAAGCCCGGCCGCGCGATCTTCCGTGCCGCCGACGGCACGGGCTACATCCCGCCGATGCGCCCGCGCCCGGCGGCCCCGCAGGGCGAGCACGAGGTCATCGTCATCACCGAGACGAGTCGCGGGGCACAGTGACGCGAGGACGGATGCCGCGGCATCCGCTCTCTCGGTTTTGAGACGTTCGTCATCCGTGGCAGAATGGCTGTTTGTGCTCTGATGGGCTCTGCCTCAGGGGAGCGTGCCGGAGATTCTTCCGGCGGACGAGCACATTCCCCGTACATCTAACGATGCAGCCGACCTGTGGCGGTTGCAGGAAGCAGAGATCATGCAGATCCTCGACGAGCTCGACGCCGCGTCGCTCCGTTCCGACATCCCCGCCTTCGCCCCCGGTGACACCGTCAAGGTCCACGTGAACATCGTCGAAGGCAGCCGCTCGCGCGTGCAGGTCTTCCAGGGTGTCGTCATCGGCCGCTCGGGCGACGGCGTCCGTGAGACGTTCACGGTGCGCAAGATCAGCTTCCAGGTCGGCGTCGAGCGCACCTTCCCGGTGCACTCGCCGGTTCTCGACAAGATCGAGATCGTCACCCGTGGTGACGTGCGCCGCGCGAAGCTCTACTACCTGCGCAACCTCCGTGGCAAGAAGGCCAAGATCAAGGAGAAGCGCGACCGCTGAGGTCCCCTTCAGAACGCCCCGCTCATCGAGCGGGGCGTTCGTCGTTTCCGGCCACGACTCTCCGTCGCGTCGGGTGTGTCGCGGTGCGCTGTGTGAGACGCTGATGGCCGGCTTTCGTTACGCCGCGTGAGGACCTGCATGACCACCGAAGAACACTCCCTCCCCGACGAGACGCCGTCGGCGCCGATCCGTACCCGTCGCCGCGGGGGACCCTGGCGATTCGCGCGGGACGTCGTGGTCGTCGTCGTCATCGCAGTGCTCGTGTCGTTCCTCGTGAAGACGTTCGTCGTGCGCTCGTTCTACATCCCTTCGGCGTCGATGGAGACGACCTTGATGGAGCAGGACCGCATCCTCGTCGACGAGATCACGCCGAATTTCGGCGGATACCAGCGCGGCGACATCGTGGTCTTCAAGGACCCGGGCGGCTGGCTGGATCCGAGCACGACCGCCTCCGGGCCCCAGAATCCGATCTTCGCTGGAATCGACTGGGTGCTCTCCCTCGTCGGGCTCTCCACGAGCGACAGCGACGACCATCTGATCAAGCGCATCATCGGCCTGCCGGGAGACCACGTCGTCTGCTGCAACGCCGCGGGGCAGATCACGGTGAACGGGCAGCCGATCGACGAGCAGTCGTACATCACCGTGCCGTCACCCGGTGCCGCCGCGTCGGGCATCGCCTTCGACGTCACCGTGCCGCAGGGTTCGCTCTGGGTTCTCGGCGACAATCGGTACCGCTCGAAGGACTCGCGATACAACCAGGATCAGCCGGGGAAGGGGTTCGTGCCCGTCTCGGATGTCGTGGGTCGCGCGTTCCTCATCACCTGGCCGTTCTCGCGCTTCGGCGCGCTCGATTTCCACCACGACGTCTTCGCCGGCGTCCCGGGGCCCTCCGGCTCTCCCGTCCCCTCGCCGACCCCGACGACCACGGGCGCTCCGTGACGGTCATCGAGCCCACTCTCGTGTTCGAACGCGAACTGCTGGCGCGGCATCCGCTCGTCATCGCGTGCGACGAGGTCGGGCGCGGCGCTCTCGCGGGGCCGGTGGCGATCGGCGCGGCGGTACTCGGCGAAGTCGAGATCGAGGCGGGTGTTCCGAATGGGTTGCGCGATTCGAAGCTCGTCGCCGAGCGACGGCGGGCCGACGTGCGCGATCGTGCTCGGGGATGGGTGTCCGCGTCCGCGATCGGCTGGTCGAGCGCTGCCGAGATCGACGAGATCGGCATCATGCGCGCCATGGGCAACGCGGCGCTGCGTGCTCTCGCCGACCTCCGCGGCCAGGGTGTCGAGGTGGACGACGCGATCGTGCTGCTCGACGGCAACCACGACTACATCACTCCGACCGCCGACCCCGGGGCGCCCGTGATCGTGCGGGTCAAGGCGGACCGCGATTGCGCGAGCGCGTCGGCGGCGTCGATCATCGCGAAGGTCGCGCGCGACGAGGTGATGACGGAGCTGCATCCGACTCATCCGGCGTACGAGTGGCATCGCAACAAGGGCTACGCCAGTGAGGTCCACCGCGCGGCGATCCGCGCGCACGGGCTGAGCCCCCACCACCGCGCGAGCTGGGCGATCGCCGACGCGCCCACCCTGTGGTGAGCGTCGTGTGCGGACGGTCGGGAGCGGCATCCGTCGCTCTAGGATGGAGACACCATGGATGACGATGTCTTCGAGGATTACGACCGCGAACTCGAGCTGGCTCTGTACCGGGAGTACCGCGATGTCGTCCTGCAGTTCCAGTACGTGATCGAGACCGAGCGACGGTTCTACCTCGCCAACGACGTGAATGTCGTGCGCCGCGACACCGAGCACGACTTCTACTTCGAGATCACGATGACCGATGTGTGGGTCTGGGACATCTACCGGGCCGACCGGTTCGTGAAGTCGGTGCGGGTCCTGACGTTCAAGGACGTGAACGTCGAGGAGCTGTCGCGTCGCGACTTCCAGCTGCCCGAAGAGCTCTCGCTCGACAGCTGAGCTCCTCCACAGGCGGTCGCGCCGCGCCGTGAGGCGCACGCTCTCCCCGGATCGACCAGGTGGCGCGGATGACACGCGATGCCCGGCGACGCTGGGGTCATGGCAGCGAAGGACGTCCTCGGGCGGGCCGGTGAAGACCGAGCCGCCGCTCATCTGATCGCGGTGGGATTCACCGTGCTCGACCGCAATTGGCGCGCGCCCGGCGGGGAGATCGACATCGTGGCCCGCGAGGGCGACGAGGTCGTCGTGGTCGAGGTGAAGACGCGCACGAGCGTGGCCTACGGGCATCCGCTCGAGGCGGTGTCGGCGGTCAAGCTCGCGCGGTTATGGCGGCTTGCCTACGCGTGGCGTCGGGTGCATGCCGGTGAACTGCGAGGCGCTGCGTTGCGCGTCGATGCGATCGCGGTGATCGGAGCCGACCCCGCCACCGGCGCGATCGAGCACCTGCGAGATCTCCGATGACCGTCGCCCGTACCGCGGCCATCGCCCTTGTCGGCCTCGACGGCACGGTCGTCGACGTCGAGGCCGACCTCACCGACCAGCAGCCCGATCTGCGCATCATCGGCCTCGGTGACAGGGCGCTCTCCGAGGCGGCGCAGCGCGTGACGAACGCGTGCATGAACAGCGGACTCCCGCTGCCCCGCCGACGCATCACCGTCAACCTCATCCCCGCGGATGTCCCGAAGCACGGCGCGGCGTTCGACCTCGCCATCGCCGTCGCAGCGCTCGCGAGCGCGGGCGTCCTGGATGCGGCATCCGTCGCGCGCAGCGTCCACATCGGCGAGCTCGGCCTCGACGGGCGAGTCCGAGCGGTGCCGGGAGTGCTTCCGGCCGTGATGGCGGCCGCGCGCCGCGGCTGTGGCCGCGTCGTCGTGCCCCGCGCGAACCTCACCGAGGCGCAACTCGTGCCCGGCATCGATGTCGTCGGTGTCGCCGATCTGAGGGCGACGGCCGTGTTGCACGGCGCCGAGCTCGAGGCGGATGACCCGGGGGACACGGTACCCACCGCGGTTTCGGACGCAGCCGACGACGACCCACCGGTCGCCGACTCGGCCGAGCTCGCCGATGTCGTCGGGCAGGACGCCGCTGTCGAGGCGCTGGTCGTCGCGGCCGCCGGTGCACACCACGTGCTCATGAGCGGGCCACCCGGTGCGGGCAAGACCATGCTCGCCCGACGTCTCCCCGCCCTCGACGACGACGCGGCGCTGACCGCGGCCGCCGTGGCATCCCTGTCGGGACGGCGGGTGTCTCGGCTTCAGCGCACACCCCCGCTGGAGGCACCCCACCATTCCGCGAGCGTGGCGGCGCTCGTCGGAGGGGGTTCCCGCACGGTGCGACCCGGGGCGATCTCACGGGCGAGCGGCGGCGTGCTCTTCCTCGACGAGGCGGGCGAGTTCCCGTCGTCGGTGCTGGACGCTCTCCGTCAGCCGCTCGAGCGCGGTGCCATCGAGATCCATCGCATGGGGGTCGTCGCCGCGTTCCCGGCGAGATTCCAGCTCGTCGTCTTTTGTGTACGACTGGACAGTGCCTAGAGACACCACAGTGACTCAGGAGGTCGCTCGTAGCGCCACCGCGCTGCTGCAGTGCATTCGTGGCCGACCCTCGGACTTGGCTGCGCGCGCATTGGGACCTCATCGTGCGGCTGTCCCGGTGTGCGTGGGCCGGTTCCCTTCCGGAGTGGATCCGTCACGGAGATTGGTGAAGGGAGGCGACTCCGCGTCGCGACGACAAGATGGCCACATCGTTGGTGCCGCGGCTTGAGTCCTAGCCGTTTCCCTCTGGATCGTTGGGTGTGCCCAAGGCGCCCAGGAGTTCTTCGATCGCGACGCGTAGTTCGTTGTAGCCGTGCACATAGAACATCGCGTCCATGCCCGGTCTTTCCGCGTTGTCGAAGTCGGTGACGAGCTGATGCGCCTCGCGGATGGCAGTTTCGAGCCAGGTCTCGACGCCCGGCAGCCCTTGGATCCAGGCATCGATGATGGTGAATGGGATCGGGGCGTAGCCGTGCGCGTCAACACCGACGTGGAACTGATGCCCGTCCGGTCCGTGGTCGCGGGCGTGGGTGTGCCCGTGTAGCAGGGGGATCCCATCGTCCCACCGCGGCCGATGTGTTGTTTGCCAGTCCATGTCTTGCGTGTCGCCACGGTAGGGGTAGTGGGATGCGAGCAGTCGGTATCCGTGCCGCGTGCCCTCGATGACGTCCGGGAGGATGGTCCACCCGGCCTGTTCGTACTGTGGCCGGAATCGTTCGATCGCCCGCTTGCTCTGCGTCGCAGACGAGACCCGGTCGTGGTTACCGGGGACGAGGAACCGGCGCCCATTTAGCTGTGCTGTCAGCGCGAGGGACTCCTCGATCGGGCCGAGCCCGACGTCCCCGAGGTGAAGGACGATGTCCTCCGCGGCCACCGTGTGGTTCCATCGGCGGATCAGTTCTTCGTTCATCTCCTCGACGGTGGTGAACGGGCGGCCGGCGAGTTCGCTGATGCGGGCATGACTGAAATGGGTGTCCGCGGTCACGAAGTCGACCTGGTCGAAGTCGAACCACGGATACTCGCTCACGGTCGCCTCCGCCGATCATCGTGGGGTTGGGAATGTCTAGCGGAATCTACCGCGGTCTATTGTCTGATAGCTCTGGGAAGCTTCCGCTAGAGCTCATCGAAGTGGCGGTCTGCCTGGCAGGAAGGCGCTGAAGGCTCGCCTGCCGCGATCCGAGCTACTGCGCCACCGGCCACCGGCGTAAGCGCTCCTTGTGCTCATCGGTCGTCAGACCGGGCTTGCGGCCACTGTCGACTGCGTCACGGTTCATCCAGTTGCGAAGACAGGACTCGCTGATTGCCAGATCACAGGCGGTCTGGCCGACAGGGTTTCCCTGGGCGACCAGATCCGGGGCTCGACGCCGGAACTCCGGTGGGTGAGCAGCAGGCATCTCACAGACTCCTTCCGAGAAGATCATCGCCTCAACTCAGGTGTCCGGAAAACCTGGTCACGCTCCCAATCTCGTCGACCCCGGTCAGCCCTGCCCAGCACACGATAGTGCCCGGTGAACAGGTCGCGCCCACAGATGGATACCCGGTGCGTCAATGCGCCACCGGCCGCATCGCTGCGGGACAGGAGGACGGATGGTTCTCGAGAACCCGCGACGGCCCCGGCCGACGCATCACATTGGAGGGTACTGTTGGCGCCCCAAGAAGGGGTGAGGTTCTAAGAAGGGGTGAGGTTCTTGGCTCGTCGGGTTGATCCGAGGCTGCTCTGGTCGGGGATTCCTTGTCGAGGTGGCTAGGAGACTCACCCGCGACGGCGTCCGTCAGCCTCGTCGACCTCGATGCGTGCCGGAGAGCGGAACAACCTCGCGAGATCGGCGACCGAGGTCTAGGGTCGGGGGCACCGCGACTGTGCACGACGAGGTGAAGCGTGGATCGGAGGGCGCGATCGTGAGACCGGTGAGGCGGGCGCAGCGACCTGAGATCGCCTACTCGTGGCGCCGATCGGAACACAGCGGACTCGATCCGAGCAGCCCGCGTGTGCGGCTCGCTGAGGTCAAGCGGGCGAGCCGGCTCACGAGGGCTGCGGCGCCGGTGATCGAGGAGATCGCCGAGTCGATGGTCGATTACCCCTTCGCAGTCATGCTCGCCGACGAGCGTGCGTGCATCATCGGCGCACGGTTCGGCGAGCGAACGATCGCGCGGCAGATCGAACGAAGCGGAGGCGTGCCGGGGCGGGTTTTCGACGAGGAGCTGACGGGAACGAACTCCATCGGGACTGTGCGAGAGCTGCGCAGGCCCCTTGCCGTTCATGGCGAGGAGCACTACCTGGAGTCGCTGAAGGACTTCAGTTGCTATGGAACGCCGATCCTGCATCCAATCACGAAGAGGTTCGTCGGCCTTATCGACGTGAGCGGGTTCGCGAAGGGTGCGGCCCCGATCCTCGGACCGCTGCTTGGTCGCGCGGCGAAGGACATCGAGGCACGTCTTCTCGACCTGTCTCAAGCCTCCGAGCTGGAGCTGTTCCGTCGCTATCAGGAGCGCACGGCGCATCGGAGCAGGCCGGTGCTGGCTCTGGGTCCGAGCTTCGTGCTGGCGAACACCGCCGCAACGGATGCCGTCGATCCCGCTGACTATCCGCTGCTGCGCTCGCTCAGCAGCACGGATGCCGAAGCCCGACCGGTGCAGTTCGTTCGCCTCGTCAGCGGCGCGGATGCGCGTGTGCGGGTCGAGAGCGTCGGAGCGCGCGGAGACTGCGTCCTGCTGGAGATCGATCCTCACGTCCGGCCAGGGTCTGGCGTCGCCGCATCCCACGCCCGCACGGAGGGTGCCCCTCAGCACTCGCGTACCCCGGAGCTGACGTTGGTCGTCGGAGAACCGGGTGTCGGTCGGACGACGGAGGCGCTTCGTCTTGCCGGCCCTAAGGCGTCTCACCATACTGCGGAGTCCGCGTCGCTGGACGGAGAAGCGACATGGCTCCGGGGCGCCGCGCTCGGCCTCCAAGCCGGTCCGTGCGTCTTCGACGACGTGGATGCCCTCTCACCTGCACTCGCAAGCGCGCTGGGACGCCTGCTTGCCGACGCCGCCGACGCCGTCGTGCTGATCTGCGGAACCCGACTCCCGTCGAGTCCCGCGCACGCGGCTCTTCTGGCCAACGCAACAGATCGCACGATCCTGCCACCGCTGCGGGACCGCCTGGACGAGCTGCCTGAACTCATCCGCGGGCTCACGGCGGAGGGGTCCCCGCTCGTACTCGCCCCCAGCGCCTTGGAGGCGCTTCGTGCGCACGACTGGCCGGGCAATCTTCACGAGCTCCGCAAATTCGTCGATGTGGCAGGGAGCGAAGGGCGTACTCGGCAGCTGAGCGTTCAGGACTTACCTCCGGCCTACCGCAGAACCGATCGTGCGCGGCGCCTGAGCCGGCTGGAGAAGGCCGAGCGCGAGACGATCGTTACAACGCTCGCCGAGGTCGATGGCAACATTGCCCAGGCCGCACGCCTGCTCGCGATCAGCCGGCCGACCCTGTACAGCCGTATCCGCGCATTGGGCATCGCGCGCTAGGGGTCCTCGCGAGCCTCGGCGTACGGAGGTCGTAAAGAACTTGTACACCCGCCGTCGCTGACTCGCGCGCAGACTCGCCTCAACGGACTCAGAGAGGAGCACGCCATGAGCACTAAGGGCACGATCGTGCGACACGATCAATTCTTCATCGATGGCGGATGGGTCGTCCCCGCGGGGGCCAGCCGGATCGAAGTGGTCTCGCCGAACACCGGCGAGATCATCGGGGACGTCCCTGAGGCGGGCACGGCCGACATCGACACCGCTGTCGCTGCGGCGCGGCGGGCCTTCGACGACCCGCAGGGCTGGTCCCAGTGGACCCCGCGGCAGCGTGCCGATGCCATCGAGCGGCTCGCCGACGAGATTGACGCGCGCAAGGACGAGATCGCCCGCCTGGTGAGCAGCCAGAACGGCATGCCCATCAGCACGTCCCTCGGTCTGGAGGCGGTGTTCCCCTCCGCGGTCTACCGGTACTATGCAGGTCTCGTGCGCGATCAGCCCGTCGAGGAGGAGAGACCGGGTCTGTTGGGGGGTACGACGCTCGTCCGGCGCATACCCATCGGTGTCGTCGGCGCGATCGTTCCGTGGAACTACCCGCAGACGCTCGCGTCGTTCAAGATAGCCCCCGCCCTCGCGTCGGGCTGCACCATCGTGGTCAAGCCGTCGCCCGAGACCGTGCTCGATGACTATGTGTTCGCGCAAGCGGTTGAGGCCGCGCAGTTGCCTCCCGGCGTGATCAACATTGTCCCGGGAGGACGCGAAGCCGGCCGAGCGCTGGTCGAGCACCCGGGGATCGACAAGATCGCCTTCACCGGGTCGACCGCCGCGGGGCGTGAGATCGCGGCGACCTGCGGGAGGCTGCTGCGGCCGGTCACCCTCGAGCTGGGCGGCAAGTCCGCCGCAGTGCTCCTCGACGATGTCGACCTCGCCGCATCCATGCAGGGCCTGTATGGTGCGACACTGCTGAACAACGGGCAGACGTGCTTCGCGGGCACACGCATCTTGGCGCCGCGATCCCGCTACGACGAGGTCGTCGAGGCCTTTGCGGGACTGCTGCAGTCTCTGCCGATCGGCGACTCGCTCGACGAGGCCACACTCGTCGGGCCGATGGCGACCTCCGCTCAGCGCGATCGCGTCGAGAGCTTCATCGCCCGAGGCAGATCCGAAGGCGGCCGAGTCGCCGTCGGTGGAGGACGACCGCAGGAGCTCGGCCGTGGCTGGTTCGTCGAGCCCACTCTGCTGACCGGACTCGACAACTCGGCGACGGTGTCTCAGGACGAGATTTTCGGGCCCGTGCTCGTCGTGATCCCCTACGACGACATCGAGCACGCCGTACGCATCGCGAACGACTCCCCCTACGGGCTCGGCGGCAGCGTGTGGACGGCTGACCACGGCCGCGGGGTCGACGTGGCTCGCCGTATCCACACCGGCACGATCGGGGTGAACGGATACCTTCCCGATCCCACGGCGCCGTTCGGCGGTGTGAAGGCGAGCGGGATAGGACGTGAACTCGGTCCCGAGGGCCTCGCGTCGTATCAGACCGCGCAGTCCATCTACCTCTGACGTGAGGAACGGGGTCGGATGCCTGGCCCCGGCGGAGCCCGGTCACCCTTGTCCGTCAGTGTGCCGTGACGTGGCACGGCACACTGACGGGCAGGCAGCGGCAGCGGCATCCTTGACAGCGGACGTTGTCGTCCAGCGAGGGGAGATTCTTCGTGAGCGAAGTCGATATCAGTGCCGTGCCCCTGATCGCGCGGCACCGCGCCATCCACAGCGAGATGGTCGCGATCAACTATGAGAGCCGAGAGGTGACGTACGTCGAGTTCCATCAGATCGTGGGACGCCTCGCCGCTGCGCTGCGCGCAGACGGCGTGGGGCCGGGCGACAGGGTCGCCTACGCGGGGCTGAACAGCCTGACGTTTCTCGTCACCTACTTCGCCGCCACCTGGGTCGGAGCGGCTTTCGTCCCGCTGAACTTCCGGCTCGCGCCCCGCGAAGTGCGTGCCGTGCTTGAGGACGCGCGACCGGACGTACTCGTCGCAGAGCCCGTTCAGGCCACTGCGATCGACGACTTCGTGACCGAGCTGACGATCCGGCATGCCCTCGTCGTCGACGACGACCCCGCTCTCGAGCCCGCCGCGGATCTGTCGGCTCGCTGGCAGTCCTTCCTGGCGTTCCGGACGGCGCACGAAGAGATCCCGCCGCACGTGCGTCAGTCGGACGACGACCTTGCAGCGCTGCTGTACACCTCCGGTTCGACCGGCAAGGCTAAGGGTGTCATGCTCACGCACGGAAACCTGTGGTGGAACTGGGTGAACGTTGACTCGGTTGTCGACACGCGCTTCGGCGACGTGAGCCTCGCCGTCGCGCCGCTGTTCCACATCGGCGGCTTCAACGCCCTGGCACTGCGGACAATCACCCGGGGCGGGACGCTCGTGGTGCGGCGGTCGTTCGTCCCGGCCCAGGCTCTGCAAGACCTCGTGAACTTCCGTGTGAACAGCATGTTCCTCGTGCCCGCGATGCTTGCCGGCATCCAGCGTGAGCCCGGGTTCGACGACGCCGACCTGAGCAATCTCCGCTCGACGATCGCTGCGGGTGCACCCGTGCCACCGGCGCTGATCGCGACGTATGCGGAGAAGGGGGTCCTCCTGCAGCAGGCCTGGGGGCTCACCGAGACTGCGCCGTTCGCGACCTATCTCGAGTCGTCGATGACGTCGGAGAAGCTGGGGTCGTGCGGTGTGGCGATGCCGTACACCGAGGTCAAGGTCGTCGATCCCACGACGATGGGCGACGTCGCGGTGGCCGGGCGGACGGGCGAGTTCTGGGTTCGCGGGCCGAACGTCTCGCGTGGCTACTGGAACAACCCGGAAGCGACCGCGGCGGTCTTCACGCCCGATGGCTGGTTCCGCACGGGCGACATAGGCTACGCAGACGAGGACGGCTATCTGTTCATCGTGGATCGCCTCAAGGACATGATCATAACGGGCGGCGAGAACGTCTACCCCGCCGAGATCGAGAACGTGCTCGCCGCCCACCCGGAGGTCGAGGACGTGGCCGTCATCGGCGTTCCCGATCCGCAGTGGGGCGAGACGGTGTGCGCCGTCGTGAGCTTTCGTGACGAAGCTCTCTCGCTCGACGACATTCGCGACTTCCTGACGAAGTCGGTTGCTCGGTACAAGCTTCCGCGACGGCTCGTGGAGCTCGACGTGGTTCCCCGCAACGGCGCAGGAAAGCTCGACAAACCCGCGATCCGTCTGCTCGTGAGCGAGCTCGACGGCGCGACATCATCCACCGTCGACACTGCACCCTTCACTGAAGCGGTGCGGGTGCCGTCGAAGAAGCGCTGAAAGGAACCCTCCACGCTCATGGGCAAGCTCTCTGACAACTACGATCCGGGCCCGCAGGTCGCTCAGTGCGGCGCCATCAACCTCGGCACGAAGGACCTGGAGAAGTCGCTGCACTTCTTCGGCGATCTCCTGGGCATGGAGATCGTGCAGCGCGACGGCGACACCGCGTATCTGAGAGGCTTCCAGGAACTCACGCATCACTCACTCGTGCTGACTCAGCAAGAGGAGAGCATCGTGAACTCCTACAGCTTCCGTGTGAAGCGTCCTCAGGACGTCGAGCTGTTCGCCAACGAGTTCGACAAGCAGGAGATCGAGGTCGTCGAGGTTGCCGCAGGCGCCGAGAAGGGACGCGGCACCGCGGTGCGCTTCCTCGTGCCGGGCAGCGGGCACCCGTTCGAGCTCTACTACGACATCGACAAACCTCAGGCTCCCGAAGAGTTGCGGTCCAAGCTGCCGAGCAACAGCTCCAAGCGCCGTGGCCTCGGGGTCCGCCGGATCGACCACTTCAACGTGCAGACATCGCGCGAGACAATCAACCAGGCCGAGCAGTGGGTGCGCGACAACCTCGGGTTCAACCGCAGAGAGTACGCGCTTCACCGCGACGACACGACCGTCCTGGCGTCGTGGATGTCGGTCACTCCGCAGGTGCACGACCTGGCGATGGTCGCGAACTCGTACGGCAAGACCGGTCAGCTCCACCACGTCGCGTTCAATCTCGAGAACCTGTCGGACGTGCTGACGGCGGCGGACGTGCTCCGCGACTACGACGTAACGTTCGACCTCGGCCCCGGCAAGCACGGCATCGGGCAGGCCATGTACCTCTATGTCCTCGATCCGGGATCGGGGCATCGCGTGGAGATCTATGCCGGCGGCTATCTGATCTTCGATCCGGACTGGGAGCCGATCAAGTGGGAGCGCGAGCAGTTCCCCGACGGCCTTACGTGGTACGGCGACCCGTTCGTCTACAAGGGCGACGCCCGGAGCCTGGAGACCACTCCGTCGGCCGGACTCTAGCTCCTCCTGGCCCCGTCCCCGCCTGATACGGTCTGGGCCAGGCGTTTCGCACCGTGGAACGGTTCTCCCCGGAGCGACGCGAATAGGACGAAGATGGCCGTCTCTCGTCGGCGAGAGATGACCCGGTGGCGATCGACGGCGATGGTATCCGAGGAGGCGACGTGGCCACTTTGTTTGACGCACGCAAGGCACCCACACACGAGCGCATGGAGTTCTGGTTGAACACCGTGTGCTCGCAGATCCTGCCTGTGCAAATCGATCCGCGGCACGATGCGGCGCCGGCCGCGGCGATGTCGTGTCTTGCTATCGGCGACATGGCGATCCGCACGGTCGTGGGAGGCGACCACGTCTACAGCCGCTCGAGCGCTGAGCTCCGGGCCGGCGACCCGGACACGCTCCAGATTGGCCTTCCGCTCGGCGGCTCTTCGATCCTCGTGCAGGACGGCCGCGAGGCGGTCCTCTCGGCCGGCGACATGGTGCTCTACGACAGCTCGCGCCCGTTCACGCTCGCGATGCAGGAGAGGTTCCACTGGCAGGTCTTCCTCTTCCCGAAGTCCCTGTTGCGTCGACCCACCCGCGAGCTCCGGGACATCACCGCGATCCGCATGCGCGGCGACACCGGCCTCGCCGGGGTCGTGCAGAGGTTCTTGCGCGGTGTCGCGAGGGACGGTGCGCGACTCGAGGTCGACCCCGAGGCGATCATGCTCGGCAAACATGCGGCGGACCTGGCCGGCACCCTGATCCGTTCCACGTTCGGCAAGGAGTGGGACGTGCGGGATACGGATGGGGTCTTGCGCGAGAGAGTGTCCGCCTTCATCCAGATCCATCACAGCGATCCCCGCCTCGGTCCGGGGATGATCGCGCTCGCTCACAACGTCTCACTCCGCCGCCTGCACGCCGCCTTCGAGGGCACGGAGCGCAGCGTCATGGACGAGGTGCGCCGAGCGCGACTCGACGCGATTCGCAGCGACCTGTGCGACTCCCGCTTCGACCATCAGACGATCGGGCGGATCGCCGCCTCGCACGGTCTTCCGTCACTGGCGAGCTTCTCGCGTGCGTTCCGCAACGCCTACGGCGTGACGCCGAGCGAGTTTCGCGCCACGGCGTGACGCACGCGATACGACACTGCGTGCACGCCGTTTTGCACACAGCGCTGATCCGGTCGCAGTGGACGCCGGCTCGCCGACACTGATCGCACGCCACGACGACGTGGCGCACCGGCGATTGGAACTGCTCGCATGTACAACGTGGACATCGACACCGGCGGCACCATGACCGACGGACTCGTCAGCGGGAACGGAACGATCATCTCGCTCAAAGTGGAAACCACGCCACACGACGTGACCATCTCGTTCATCGACCTGCTGACCGCTGCCCAGAAGGCCCTCGACTTCTCGGATCTTCGTTCGTTCCTCTCCGAGGTCGAAGTGATCCGCTGGTCTTCCACGATCACCTCCAACGTGCTCGCTCAGCGAGTGGGCCCGAAGATCGGCCTGCTGGTCTCGGCCGGCCACGAGGCCGACCTCTATGACCCGCGGACGGCCCACGCGGTGGTGGGGTCGATCGTGGATGCCGACGACATCGCCGGCATCCCGGCGGATGCCGACGAGACCGTCGTCCGCGGAGCCATCAAGTCTCTCCTCGACAAAGGGATCCGCCGCATCAACGTGAGCCTGGAGGGAGCCTTCCCCGACGGAGCCGCCGAGCGGCGGATCGTCGAGATGATCTCCGAGGACTACCCCGACCACTTCCTTGGGTCGATCCCGGCGCTGGCCGGGAGCGATGTGACGCTCCGGCCCGACGACGCGACCCGTACCGTGGCGTCGCTGATCAACGCCTACGTGCATCCCTCACTTGCCACGACGCTGTACCGGGCGGAAGAGATCCTCCGGGAGCAGCACGGCTGGCCCGGCAACGTGCTCATCGGCCACATCAACGGCGGCGTCGCCCGGATCGGGAAGACGAAGGCCTTCGACACGATCGAGTCCGGGCCGCTGTTTGGCACCTACGCATGCGCCGCGACATCGGAGCGGTTCGGCGACGAGAAGGTCATCGCGATCGATGTCGGCGGCACCACCGCGAAGGCCAGCGCCGTCGGAGGCGGGCGGGTTATCACGAAGGACAGCGGCGACTTCTTCGACATTCCCCTCGAACTGGAGTTCCCGCTGCTGCGATCGATCGCGCTCGGCGGCGGCAGCGTGGCGCGCGTCGTCGACGGCGCCGTGAAGCTCGGCCCCGACAGCATGGGTGCAGCGCCCGGCCCGGCGGCATACGGTCTCGGCGGACGGAACGCGACGATCACCGATGCATTCGTGGTCAGCGGCTTCATCTCGCCCACGGCTTTCCTCAACGGTGCGCGGACCCTCGACGTCGAGCGCGCCAAGGCGGCGATCGACCGGCAGATCGGCACACCACTCGGCGTCGACACCGTAAGCGCCGCGCGCGCGATCGTCGAGCAGGCGTGGGACGATGTGGCCACGCTCGCGCGAGAGACGGCCGAGGAAGCGGGCTGGGATCCGGCCGAGACCACGGTCTATGCCTACGGAGGCAACGGGCCGCTGTTCGTCACCGCCGTCGCCGAGCGACTCGGAGCGCGCGCCGCCCGGTTCTTCCGGTACGGCAACGTCTACTCCGCGTACGGCTCGGCGATCTCCGACGTGGTCCATGTCTACGAGGCGGCCATCCAGTCCGACGCCGACGTGGCCCTCCGCGCCGCGCAGCACGTCGACGAGGCGGCGCGAGACTTCCGCGGCGAGGGCCTTGACCCGGCTCACGCGCGCTATCGCTGGGAGGCGCGCATCGCGGACGGCACACTCGTCGGCGATGAGCTGACAGCCGATGCCGACCTGGTGGGCGACGCGTCGGCCATCGCGGCACGATCGCCGGGGCAGGTGTCGCTCCTGCGGCTCCGCGCCCACTCCCCGCTGCCGCGGATCACGCTCGCCGACGCGCCGACCGCGGGACGCCCCGACCCCGAGGGCGCCCGGCAGTCCGCCTACGGAGCCGACGGCGAGCTTCCCACCTACGCCGCTGCTGCGATCCCCGGAGCGACGATCTCCGGGCCCGTCCTCGTGGACGGCGACTCGACCACCTGGCTCGTGACGGCGGGCTGGGACATCTCCACCGATGCCACGGGCGATGCCGCCCTGACGAGAAAGGAGGCCTGACGTGACGAAGCTCCATGTCGCCGAGTACCTCGACATCGACGTGAACGCCGAGCGGTGGCACTGCCACGACTGCGGTCGCGACCTCGGCTCCGCACGCGACAACTACAAGCGGGGCCTGCTTGTCGGCGAGCGCGAGCCGAACGAAGTCCACCCCACCGTGATCGAGGGCGAATACACGTTCTCGCCGAACGGCGACTGGGTGCGGCTGCTCGAGTTCTACTGCCCCGGATGCGGTCGGCAGATCGAGACCGAGTACCTGCCGGCTGGCCACCCTCTCACTCATGACACGGAGATCGATATCGACTCCATCAAAGCCCGTCTCGCGTCCGGCGAGGCACGGATCAACGACGAAGGAAAGCTGGAGGTGGCGCTGTGAAGGCGATCGACATCGATGTCGGCGGGACGTTCACCGACCTCGTGCTGACATGGGACGATCGGCGTATCGTGGCGAAGTCGCCGACGACGCCCTACGACCTGTCGGTGGGGTTCCTGAACGTGCTCAACGAGGGCGCACGGCTCCTCGATGAGGGGGCGCTCCAGGAGATCCTCCCGCAGATCGAGATCGTGCGGTACTCGACGACCGTGGCGATGAACCGGCTCATCGAGCGGAAGGGACCCAAGCTCGGCCTGATCACGACCGAAGGGCACGAGGATGCCATCCTCATCGGCCGCGGCGCGCAGTGGACCGACGGCACCCGCATCGGCGAGCGCCGGAACCTGGCCGTGCAGAGCAAACCCGAACCGCTGATCAATCGCGACATGATCGTCGGCATCGGCGAGCGCGTGGACTCCACGGGTGCCGTCATCCGACCTCTCGACGAGGACGACGTGCGTGTCAAGCTGCGTCACCTGGTCGACAACGGCGCCCGCGCGATCGCCGTCTCGCTGCTCTGGTCGTTCCAGAACCCGGAGCACGAGCGTGCCGTGCGGCGGATCATCCGCGAGGAGTACAAGGGCTTCCACGTCGGCTACCTTCCGGTCGTACTGTCGCACGAGGTCGTCGGCAAGGTTGGCGAGTACGAGCGCACGATGACCGCGATTCTGGATGCCTACCTTCAGACGAGCATCAAGTTCGAGCTCGAGACCACCTGGGATCAGCTGCGTTCGAACGGCTATCGAGGCACGTTCTTGCTCACCCACAACACCGGCGGCAGCGCGGAGATCTTCAAGACCACGGCGAGCCGCACGTTCAACGGCGGCCCGGTCTCGGGCCTCATCGGCAGCTTCCACATCGGCAAGGAGCTCGGCTACCGCAATGTGATCGCGTCGGATGTCGGGGGCACGAGCTTCGACGTCGGCATGGTGGTGGACGCCTCGGTGCGCTCGTACGAGTTTCGTCCCATCATCGATCGCTGGATGGTCGGCATCTCGATGCTGCAGACCACCACGATGGGTGCGGGCGGCGGATCGATCGCGTGGGTCAACGAACTGCTCGGCAACCGCCTCGAGGTCGGGCCGCGCAGCGCGGGGTCCTATCCGGGTCCCGCCTGCTACGACCTCGGCGGCATCGAACCCACGGTGACCGACGCGGACGTCGTGCTCGGTTACATCGCTCCCGACGGATACTTCGGTGGGAAGATGCCGTTGAACCGCGACAAGGCGGTCGAGGCGATCCGCACGAGGGTGGCCGAGCCGCTCGGCGTGTCGGAGGCCGCCGCGCTCGTGCGCCGCATCGTCGAGCAGAACATGGCATCCGCGATCAAGCGCGAAGTGCATCTGCGCGGCTACCACCCCAGCGACTTCGCGCTGTTCGCGTTCGGTGGCGGCGGACCTACGCATGTCGCCGGGTACAAGGCGGATGTCGGCACGGTCGTGATCTTCCCGCAGGCGCCGGTGTTCTCGGCGCTGGGCAGCTCCGTGATGGACATTATGCACGTGTACGAGCAGAGCGGCCGGATGCAGTTCATGAAGCCGCTCACCGGTGAGATCAACATCGACAAGGAGCAGTTCAACTCCGCCGTCCAGAAGATGATCGACCGCGCCTTGCTCGATCTCGAGGCGGAGGGCCTCGCCGAGCGGGAGGTGATCTTCTCGGTCGAACTCGACATGCTCTACGGCGGACAGGTGCAGGTCAAGCGCGTATCGTCGCCGCTGTTGCGGATCGAGACCGACGACGATGCGCAGGCGATCTACGATGCCTTCGAGAAGGAGTTCTCCGAGGCGTTCAGCCCCTACGTGGTGAACAAGCCCGGCGGGGTCTATCTCGACGGGATCGTGGTCAAGGCGACAGTCGTCACGGAGAAGCTGACCCTGCCGGTGCTTCCGGTCGGCGACGAGTCGCCCGCCGCCGCGCAGACCGCGACGCGGGAGGCGTACTGGCCGGAGCTCGGCAGCCGGACGGCCACACCGGTCTACTCGTTTGATGCGCTCACGGCCGGCAACGTCGTCGTCGGTCCTGCGATCGTGGAAATGGACTTCTCCACGATCGTGGTGCCGCCGGTGCAGCGGCTGCGCATCGACGAGCACGGCCTGGGCATTCTCGAATCCGACACCGCGGGCGTCGACGCCGACTCTCGCGACATCCTGGAAGAGGTCAGCGCATGACGTACCCCACGCTCGAAGAGAAGATGAGCGCCCTCAAGGTGGTGCCCGCGACGGAGTATGAGCGCCAGTGCGTCGCGAAACTCCCCGCCGGTGACTACGAGATCGCTGTGCAGCGCACCGCCGACGTTCTCGACGAGGGGTACGAGGTCTTCATGCGCTCGTCCCGCTCGTCGATGGGTGTGGCTGGAGACTCGATCGTCGCGATGTTCACGGCCGCAGGCGACCTCGTGAACGCCTCCGCGGGCACCTACCTGCACGCCGTGATCCCGCCGATCGTGATCAAGTACATCCTCGATCGCCACGGCGAGAACCCCGGTGTCAATGACGGCGACATCTGGTACACGAACGATGCGCTGTACGGCGGCATCCACAATCCCGACCAGGTCGCCATCATGCCGGTGTTCTTCGACGGAGAGCTGGTGGCCTGGACGGCCGCCCTCTCGCACACCACCGAGACCGGTGCGATCGAGCCCGGGGGAATGCCGCTCTCGGCCACGAGCCGGTTCGAGGAGGGGATGAACCTTCCGCCGATGCGGGTAGGCCAGGGCTTCCGGATCAGCGAGGACGTGCTCGAGATGTTCGCCGCGTTCGGCATCAGGGCCGAGGCGAACGTCACGGTCGACATGCGGGCGCGCGCAACGACGGCTGATCGCGTGCGGGTGCGGCTGTTGGAGATGTTCGAGCGGGAGGGCAAGGACTTCATGTCCGGGCTCTTCCGCCGGATGCTCGACGACGCAGAGGCCGGTGCGCGGGCGCGCATCGCGAGCTGGGCGGACGGCACCTACCGTTGCGTCACGTTCAGCGACGCCGCGGGCTTGAGCTCGGGGCTGATGCGCAACTGCTCGATGGAGATGGTCAAGAAGGGCGAGCAGCTCACGATCGACTTCACCGGCACCAGCCCGGAGAACCCGTCCAGCTACAACGCCCACCCGCAGGCCGTCGTCGGGCACCTCGCGAACTACATCTACGAGTACGTCTTCCACGACCTGCCGATCAGCTCCGCGACCTTCGCGCCGATCGACTTCATCTTCCCCGAGAACTCGATGCTGTCACCCGATGTGCGAGCCGCCACATCGAACGCCGTGATGGCGGCGACGGGGGCGATGAGCGCGATCGCGAACTGCATCAGCCGCGCCCGGTTCGGATCCACAGACTGGCGCCAGGTCACTGCGAGCCAGGGCAACGGCGGCAACGCCTCCGTGCTTGCCGGGGTCTCGCAGTGGGGTGCGTTCTTCGCCGACATGATCGCCTATCCGATCAACACCGAAGGCCAGGGCGCGCACGCGACCTCCGACGGAATGGACGCATACGGCTTCCCGTGGTGCGCGTTCGGACGAGCCCCCGACGTGGAGTCCATGGAGAACGAGTTCCCCATGATCATCCCGATGTCCTCGCACTGGAAGGACTCCGGCGGCGCGGGCAAGCATCGAGGCGGGGTCGGGACGGCACAGCTGTGGGTGGCACACCATGCCCCGTTCGTGTTCGCCATGGCGATCGCCGACAACTCGATCATCCAGACGCCCCAGCCGCTGTTCGGTGGGTACAGCCAGCCCACCGTGCCGGGCGTCGTGCTCGACGGGGTCAACGTCGTCGAAGCGCTCGCCACGGCCGCGTCGGGTTCGCTGACGCTCGAGGCGCTCCTGGCGGGAGAATTCGGCGGCACGGTGCGATCGGGCACGTACGGCAGCGCGATCCACCCTGTAAACGGCGGCGACACGATCATCATCGGGCTGTCCACGGGCGGCACTGGCTACGGCGACCCCATCGACCGCGACGTCGATGAGATCGATCGCGACCTCGTCAAGCGGCTCGTCTCGCCCGAGGCCGCAGAGAACGTCTACGGCGCCGCACTAGACCGGCACGGTCGTGTGGACCGAGACGGCACGGTCGCCCGCCGCGCCGAGATCGTCCGCGAGCGACTGACGCGCGGCGTTCCCTACGACGAGTTCGAGACCGCATGGCTGTCCCGCAAGCCCAAGGACGAGATCATGCAGCTGTTCGGTTCCTGGCCCGACGGGGCGGTAGTGACGCCGGTGATGCGTCCATGACCCACCCATCCCTGGCGGCCCTGGCGGTACCGGGCGGCTCCGGCGTCGCCGCACCGCTCGCCCTTCGCGCCGCAGCGCGAATCCAGGAGCGCGACTGGGAGGAGTTCCTGCGCAGCCCCACGCAGCTGGCGAATGGATGCCGAGATCTCGTGGACGCGATCGCCCCGGACGTCATCATCGTGACGTCGCCCATGGTGCTCGCGGAGGAGGCGGCGGACGGCCCAGTCACCGCGGCGCCGCACTATGCGGCGGCGCTGGAAGCGGTCGGCCGACTCACAGAGTCCCTCACGCACCGCGCGGCGGTGGGCGTCTGTATCCCCGGCCCATCGGTGCTCGTCGCGACGGGAGAGCGCACTCCGGAGCAAGCGGTCACGGAGGTCACCGAGGCGGGCCGGGTAGCCCTGCACGCCGGCGCGCACGTCGTGCTGATCGACGAACCCGAACCCATCGACGGCGCGAGTCTCGCGACCCTCGACAACATCGCCCGGTTCCACCAGGCGTACGTCGTCGTGATAGGCGAGGCGTGGGGCGGTGTGCTCGGCAGCTCGATCGTCCCGCTGGGCGATCGCACCCCCGGCAGCGGGCTCACCGTGACGCCGGGTGAGCTCGGCCGCGGTATCGACATCAGCGAACTGGCCGACTGGGTCTACGACGTCACGTCATGATCGGCTGACCCGCGTCCGCCCGTCTCACCGACAGCATCCAGCTCGACTCCGAGAGGAAAATCATGAAGGCGATGGTCTACGACGGCGACGGCGCCGTCACGGTGGAGACGGTGGACGATCCCGTCCTGGCAGCGCCCACGGACGCGATCGTTCGCATCGATCTGACGACGATCTGCGGGTCGGACCTGCACATCCTCGGCGGCCACGTCCCCACGGTCACAGCGGGTCGGGTGCTCGGGCACGAGGGCGTCGGCACCGTGATCGAGGCCGGTTCGGCGGTCGTGGGCGTGTCGCCGGGAGATCGGGTGCTCATCTCGGGGATCACCGGGTGCGGCAGCTGCCGGTACTGCCGGATCCGCATGTACAGCCAGTGTGAACGTGGCGGCTGGATCATGGGAAATACGATCCACGGCACACAGGCGGAGCTCCTGCGCGTCCCGTTCGCCGACAGGAGCCTGTATCGGGTGCCCGAGCGACTGCGGGACGAGCAGGTGCTGTTCCTGGACGACCCTGTGGTCACCGCCTACGAACTGGGATTGCAGCGCGCGGGCGTGAAGCCCGGCGAGTCGATCGCCATCGTCGGAGCGGGGGCGATCGGACTGAGCGCCGTCCTGCTGGCACCGCTGTTCGGCGTCGGGAAGGTGATCGTCGTCGACACCGACGACAACAGACTCGAAGCGGCACGCCGCTTCGGTGCCGACCTGACGCTCAACCCGCGGGATGCCGACGTCCTGGACGAGATCCGTGCCTACACGGGCGGCAGGGGCGTGGACGTGTCGTTGGAATGCGTCGGTGCCCCCGCGACGTTCGAGACCTGTATCGAGTCGCTCGCGCCCGGCGGACGACTGGCCAACATAGGCATCCACGGCGTCCCCGTCGAACTCGCCCTCGAGCGACACTGGATCCGGAATCTCACGATCACCACCGGCCTGGTCGACATCCGTGAGCTCCCCACCCTCCTGGCCCTGGCCGCGGACGGTCGGCTGGATGTCACTCCGCTCGCGACGCACGCGTTCTCCCTCGCGGACGGCAAGCGTGCCTACGACACCTTCGCGCACGCGGCTGAACACGGCGCGGTGAAGGTCACTCTCGCTCCGCACCCCGCCGAGGTCGCGGCGTGAGCGGCCTTGGCGGAGCCTCCGCGATCGTCACCGGCGGCACCTCGGGCCTCGGGGCCGCGGTCGCCGCTGCCGTGGTCGACGCGGGTGGGACGGCCGTCATCGTGGGCCGCAACGCCGACGCCGGTCGCGCCTTTGAGAGCGCTCACCCGGGCGCGGGCCGATTCGTTCGCGCGGACGTCACAGACAGCGACTCACTGGGGGCTGCAGTCCAGCAGGCCGCGGAGGCGGCCCCGCGGGGCCTGCGTGTCGCCGTCGCGGCGGCGGGGTCCGCGATCGTGCAGAAGACAGTCGGCCGGGATGGTCCGCACCCGATCGAGTCCTTCCAGCGGATGCTGGATGTCAATCTCGTCGGGGCGTTCCAGCTTCTTCGTCTGGCCGCGTCCGCGATGGCCGGCAACGACCCCGACGAGGAGGGGCAGCGCGGCGTGATCGTGCTCACATCGAGCGTCGCCGCATTCGAGGGGCAAATGGGTCAGGTGGCGTACGCGGCCGCGAAAGGCGGGATCGTCAGCATGGTGCTCCCTGCTGCGCGGGACCTCGCACGTTCCGGGATACGCGTCATGGCGGTGGTCCCGGGAGTCTTCGACACCCCGTTCATGGACCTCTTGTCGGAAGAGGCGCGCGCGGGCGTTGCGGCTTCGGTGCCGTTCCCTTCGAGGCTGGGGCGGCCAGACGAGTATGCCTCCCTGGTGCTCGAGATCGTCCGCAACCCGATGCTCAACGGCGAAGTGATCCGCCTCGACGGGGCTCTCCGGCTCGCGGCGCGCTGACGCGTCATCGCTCGAGCGGCATCGACCGACACACCGACACGAACGAGAGGAACAGAACACATGGCCTATCAGAACCAGACCGCGGTGGTGACAGGAGCAGCTGGTCAGATCGGCGCGGCGATCGTCGCCGAACTCGTGGAGTCCGGTGTGCGAGTGCTCGCCGTCGACCTCGATGCGCAGGCGCTCGACGTGCTCTACGCCGGCAATGACGCCGTGCTCACGCAGCAGGCGGATGTCGGCGATGAGGACTCCGTGAAGGCCGTCTCCGCACGGGTCGCCGAGGAGTTCGGGACGTTGGCGATGCTGGCGAACAACGCTGGCATCGAGGGTGTGGTCGCACCGATCGCCGACACGGACGCGGCGAACTTCGACCGAGTGATGCGCGTGAACGTGCGCGGGCCGTTCCTCGGGCTGAAACACCTCATGCCCCTGATCGAGGACGGCGGAGCCGTGGTGAACACATCGAGCGCGCTGGGGCTGGTGGGCGCCCCGGGTTTGGCCGCCTACGTGACGAGCAAGCATGCCGTCATCGGCCTCACCAAGGTGGCCGCTCTCGAAGGCGCCGCCCGCGGCGTCCGGGTGAACGCGGTCTGTCCCGGCCCGATCGAAGGACGGATGATCACGGCTTTGGAGTCCGCCATCTTCGGAGACAGCGGGGTCACTTTCGCGAGCGTCGTTCCGCTCGGCCGACACGGCACGCCCGCGGAGATCGCCCACTTCATCGCGTTCCTCCTCAGCGACGCAGCGCGTTACATCACGGGCACCGCGCACTCGATCGACGGAGCGATGGTAGCGACCTGACCGGAGATCGGATGGAGTGAGCATGTCAGACGTCGTCATCGAGGAGCGAAGAGGACACATCCTGCTGGTCACGCTCAACCGGCCCGAAGCGCACAACGCCGTCAACGGCGCGGTGTCGCGGGCGCTGGGTGAGGCGTTGGAAGCGGCGGAGCGGGATACCGAGATCCGCGCAGTGGTCGTCACGGGAGCCGGCGAGAAGGCCTTCTGCGCTGGGGCTGACCTGAAAGAGGCCATCACTTCGCTCGATGGGCTACTGGACTCGACCACTCATCCGTGGGGGTTCGCAGGCTACACGAACCATCTCATCTCGAAGCCCACGATCGCTGCTGTGAACGGACTCGCGCTGGGGGGTGGAACCGAGATCGTGCTCGCGAGCGACCTCGCGATCGCGGCGGAGCACGCGACCTTCGGGCTCCCCGAGGTCGCTCATGGCATCTATGCCGGGGGCGGTGGAGCGATTCGCCTTCCTCGGCAGATCCCGCCGAAGGTCGCGATGGAGCTCCTTCTGACGGGACGTCCCTTCTCCGCGGCGGAGGCCCTCCAATGGGGTCTCGTCAACAAGCTGGTCGCGGCACACGATCTGCTGCCCGAGGCGTTGTCGTTGGCCGAGAAGGTCGCTTCGAACGCACCGCTGGCTGTTCAGGCCACCAAGCGCATCGCGCGCGGCATCGAAGACGCACATGCACGCGATGAGGAAGGTGCTTGGCGCCTATCGAACGCCGAAGGTCGGCTTGTCCTTGCTTCCATCGACGCGCGCGAAGGGCTTCACGCGTTCTCGGAGAAGCGGGTGCCGCTATGGAGACGAGGCTAGAAGCTGCGGCTAGGCCGCGTTCGCAGAACGCAGGATGGCAGCTGCCCTCGACGCCCCATAGCTCACGCGTCGAAGGATGCCCTCGAAGTCGCCGGGTGCGAAGGATGCGGCGTCTCCCGAAACCGACAGCGCGGCGATCGGGCCGCCACCTGGGATGATCACGGGCGCGGCCACGCAGGCAAGCGTGTGGAGAGACTCTCCCCGGTCGATCGCCACCCCTGACTGCCTGACCTTCCACAGCTCCTCGCGCAGCGCCGACTCCTCGACGATCGTGTTGGCGGTCCATGCGTGACGCGGGCCGCGCAGAGTCTCCTCGAGCGCCCGCGGGTTGTGGGCGAGCAGCATCTTTCCGACTGCGGTGCAGTAGGCGGGCATGCGCGCGCCGATCCTGCTCGGCGTGCGCAGTCGCTGATGCCCCTCCAGCTTGTTGAGGTACACGACATGCGATCCGCTCAGCATCGCAAGCTGGACTGTCATGTGGGTCGCCTCGTAGAGGTCGGCGAGGAAGGGCGTGAGAAGATCCCGAACGCGGTCCTGTCCTGGCGTGCTCGCCTGGGCTCCAAGCTCGTGGATCACGCGTCCGAGACGGTAGGCCGTGCCTGCCCGCTCGAGGACGCCGTTGCGCTCGAGCATTCCGAGCAGTCGGAATGTCGTCGACTTGCTCAGCCCCGCCCGCCGCGCAAGCTCGCTCACGCCTAGTCCGAGCTGGGCGTCGTTTCCGAAGGCCGTCAGTACGCTGATCGCCTTGTCCACAGCAGTCCGCTCTTCCCGCGCCTCGTCGGTCGTCGTCTTCGTCATGGTTCGACTCCATCCTCACTGATGCAGCGTCGTGGTCTCTTCCTCCATTGTCAGGCCCTTCAGCACATGTCACAACGGACGACTGGTCCATTAAAATGGACGTTACCACCCACGATTGGAGTCGACCGATGGCCATCGCCGACGTCGTAGCGCGAAACGTTCGGCGGTTCCGTGAGGAGCGCAACCTTTCTATCGCCGCCCTCGGACGGGACGCCGGACTGGCAAAGCAGACCATTGCCGCGATCGAGTCAGGCAAGGGCAATCCCACCGTGGAGACTCTTGACAGTCTCGCCGCGACACTCGGTGTCAGCATCCGAGCGTTGCTCACCGAGATGGGCTCCGAGACCCTCCTGCAGCGGGGTGACGCGATTCAGTGGCAACCTCAGGGCGCCCTCCGAATCAGGCACCTCGATCAGGTCTTCGGCTCCGGATACGTCACCAACACCGTGCTCCAACTCGAGGCCAACCGCGGAGCATCTCGGCATTCATCAGGCAGCCGAGGCGCACTGCGGCACTGCTACGTGCTGGAGGGTCGGGTCCGACTCGGGCCAGTCCTTTCACCGACCAGCGCGAAGGCGGGCGACTTCATCAGGTTCCCTGCGGACAGTGAGCACCTCTTCGAGGCGGTGACTCCTGTGGCATCGGTGTTCGTCTGCACGACCGCACCCCAGCTATCGATGTCCGGTCGCGAGCGCCAGTTCTAGCGGTCGAAGTCGACGACGAGCTTGCCGAGCACGTCTCCATCCAGAAGCCGCTGGAAGCCCGTCGAGATCTCGTCGAACGCGATCGTCTCGAGGTGCGGACGAACACCCGTCGTGTCGAGGAGGCGCAGCAGGGCTTCGAACTCGGGTCGGGTGCATCCGGTCGATCCGATGATGCGCAACTGCTGATAGAAGACACGTTGAAGGTCGGCGGGGGGCATCGCGCCGCTCGTCGCCCCTGCGATGACGATCGCTCCGCCCGGTCGCAAAGCACGCAGAGAGTGCGCCCAGGTCGCCTCGCCGACCGTCTCGATCACGACATCGACGCGCTCAGGCAGCCTTGCCCCAGGCTCGAACGCCTCGACCGCACCGCATCGGAGCGCGAACTCGCGCTTCTGCTCGCTGCGTGCCGTTGCATACACCCGAGCTCCCGCAGCCCGCGCGAGAGCGATCGCGGCGCTTGCCACTCCGCCGCTCGCTCCCTGAACGAGCACTCGGTCGCCGGCCTTGACAGCGGCGCGGGTGAAGAGCATCCGGTAGGCAGTACCCCATGCGACTCCGAGGCACGCCGCTTCCGTGAAGAAGAGCGAGGCGGGCTTGGCCACGATCATCGACTCCGGAAGCAGGATATAGTCCGCGAGCGTGCCGTCAATGGTCTCCGAGAGCAATGAGCGCTGCGGATCGAGCGTGGAGTCCCCACCTCCTCGCGCCGCGTCGCCCATCACCGGATAGACGACGACCTCTCGCCCATCGTCGGTGACCCCAGCTGCGTCGCAGCCGAGAATGATAGGGATCCTCTCCGGAGGGTGCCCGATTCCACGGAGAGTCCACGTGTCGTGCGGATTGAGCGAGGCCGCCCTCACTCTCACTCGTGTCCAACCCGGTCTCGCCTGCGGGTCAGGACGAGTAGTCAGTTCCAGCCCGGCGAGCGGATCGTTCGGGTCCTGCGAGACGGCGACGGCAGCGCGCACTGCTTCCTCCTCTAGTCCGTTACGATCCTGCCCGGCCGAGGTGGGCGGACTGCACCCGGTGTTCCGGAGCGCGGCACGCAGACTCGATCCGCCCGGCGCGATAGCTGACGATGGTGCCATGACCACCGATCTCGATGTCGTCCCCGCGGAGCTGATCGCTCTCGCGGATGCGCTCCGCGATGCCGAGGCGACACGGTCCGCCGTGCCGCCGCCGTCGAGCCTGCAGGCGGGGCTGAGTCTGGACGAGGCGTACCGAGTCCAACGGCTGAACATCCACCGTCGTGCACAGAGGGGTGAAGTGCTCGTGGGTCACAAGGTCGGGCTCACATCGCTCGCAATGCAGCGACAGCTGGGCGTCGACCAGCCCGACTTCGGCGTGATCACCGACCGGATGGTGATTCCCAACGGCGGCTCCATCGACGTCGAAGACCTGATCGCCCCGCGCCTTGAGGCGGAGTTCGCCTTTCGCTTCGCCAGCGATCTCCCTGCGACTCCGACGCTCGACGAGCTCACGGCGGGCCTAGGCGGCGTCGCCGTCGCGATCGAGATCATCGACTCGCGAGTGGCCGATTGGAGGATCACGCTCGTGGACACAGTCGCAGACAACGCGTCGAGCGCGAGGATCGTCTATGGCGACTTCGAGCCGGCGAGCGAGGCGACGATCGCAGCGCTGCCGTCCACGGTGATCACGCTCGTGCAGGACGGACAGGACGTCGCGAGCGGTCCCGGCTCGGCGGTGCTCGGCGACCCCCTGACTTCGCTGCACTGGCTCGCGTCCGCCATCGGCGAGTACGGCGACCGATTCCGTGCGGGGGACGTGGTGCTCGCTGGCGCAGTGGCCGCGGCTGTCCCTCTGACCCCGGGCTCGACATGGGAGGCCACCGCCGAAGGGTTCCGCCCAGTTTCGCTGAGTTCGACAGCGCACGTCTCGACGTCCCAAGGCAAGTGAGCAGACCATGACCATCACGCAGTTGCCCAGCACCCACGAGGGCGAACGCCCGATGTTCCCGACCGGCGAGATCCGTCGCCCGTCCGGATTTGCACCGAACATCGATGTCTCCGGTCTCGTCGACAGCGACAACGGGCTCATCGATCGTTCCGTCTTCACCGATCGGCGACTGTATGCGCAGGAGCAGGCACGCGTCTTCGCGACGAGCTGGCTGTTCCTCGGACACGTCGAGCAGCTGCAGAAGGCGGGCGACTTCTTCACGACCTTCATGGGCGAGGACCCCGTCATCGTCACGAAGGACAAGAGCGGCCGCATCCGAGCGTTCCTCAACTCGTGCCGTCATCGCGGGGCCCGCGTGCTCCGCGCGGACTATGGCACGACACGTGCCTTCACCTGCACCTACCACGGGTGGTCATACGACCTCGAGGGCAAGCTCATCAGCGTGCCGAACGAAGGGGGCTATCAAGCCGAGACGTGGGATCGCGAGGACTGGGGACTTCTCGAGGTCGCTCAGCTGGACACGGTGCTGGACTTGATCTTCGCGACCTGGAACCCGAGCGCGCCGCCGCTGCTCAACCAGCTCGGAGACATGAAGTGGTACATGGAGGCTTTCCTCGATCGTGACTCGGAAGGCACCACGATCGTCGGCGGCATCACGAAGTGGGTGCTGAAGGGGAACTGGAAGCTCGCCGCCGAGCAGTTCGGAACCGACTGGTACCACGTCAACATGTCCCATGCCTCGGCGCTCATGGTCCTCTCGCCCACTGGCAAGGGACCGAAGGCTGACATCGTGAACACTCCCGGCCGCCAGTACTCCGACAACCGTGGCAACGGCACGGGCTTCCCGACCCACCCCAAGAGCCGCTTCGACGCACAGCCCGTCCACGAGTACTACGACTACGCGGCACTGCGGGAGCGACTGGGTTCGGCCCGGGTGGAAGGGCCTCTCACCACGGGGCACGCGACGGTCTTCCCCAACTTCGCATACCTTCCCGTCAACGGCAGCATCCGCGTCTGGCACCCGAAGGGGCCCGACGAGATGGAGGTCTGGGCGTGGACCGTGCTCGACAAGTCAATGCCAGAGGAGGTCCGCACGGCGCAGCGCCTCTACAACCTCCGCACCTTCGGCCCCTCGGGGATCTTCGAGCAGGACGACGGCGAGAACTGGAGCGAGATCCAGGCGATCTCCCATGGTTGGCGAACGAACACCCTGCCCTTGAACTATCAGATGGGCATCGGCACCGAACAGGACGACGGTGTGCATCCGGGCTCGACGAGCGCACTGTACAGCGATGCCGCGGGAAGGCGGTTCTACGCGCGATGGGCGGAGCTCATGAACACGCCGGCGTGGCACGAGGAGGCTACTGATGGCTGAGGGAATCGTCGTCGCCGACATCGATGACGTCCCTGAGGGGGAGGGGATCAAGATCGACGCTGCCGTGACCGGCACCGTCGACGACATCGCCGTGTTCAACGACGACGGCGAGTTCTTCGCCCTCGACGACACGTGCTCACACGAGAAGGCCTCCCTGTCGGAGGGATGGCTCGAGAACGGCGTCGTCGAATGCCCTCTCCACGCGGGCAAGTTCTGTCTCAAGGACGGCGCCGTGATGTCTATGCCCGCGACCGAGGACGTCGCGTGCCACCGGGTAATCATCGATGGATCGCAGCTGCGCGTCGTGCCCAATCCCGCGAGGCTCGCATGACCACAGGTACGCCGCGCGACGCCGGTCGCGTCGTGATCATCGGTGCCGGGCTGGCCGGCTACAGCGCCGCCGAGCAGCTCAGATCTCTTGGCCATGAGGGCGACATCGTGATCGTGGATGGCGAGCCTGCGCCATACGATCGGCCACCGCTGAGCAAGGAGCTCTTCGCCCCTGACTTCAGCCTCGACAAGCTCGCGTTCGCCAGCGCGCAGAAGCTGGCGGAGAAGCGCATCCAGACGAAGTTCGGCTCCGGAGCCGCGGCGATCGACCCGGCGGCACTCGCCGTCACGCTTCACGACGGCGAAGTGATCGCGGCGGACACCATCCTGATCGCCACCGGCGGGCGCGCCCGCACCTTGCCCATCCCCGGAGCCGATCTTCCCGGCGTGCATGTTCTGCGCACGTTCGCCGATGCGTCGGCATTGCGCGCGCGTGTCACGCACGGCTGCCGCGTCGTGATCATCGGAGCCGGTCTCATCGGCGCGGAGCTCGCCTCGTCGGCTCTTGCGGTGGGCGCCGACGTCACGCTGATCGATCCGGTCGATGTGCCGCTCACACCCGCTGTCGGCGAGCTGCTTGCAACCCATCTCCACGGGATGCACGCGGAGCGCGGCATCGACGTGCGGGTGGGAGTCGCATCTGCGATCGAACCCGTGCCGGACGGACTCGAGGTCGTCCTCGACGACGGCACGCGATGCGCCGCCGACCTGGTCGTCGTCGGCATAGGCATCATCCCGAACGTCGAGCTGGCCGAGTCCGCGGGTATCGAGGTCGACGGAGGCTTGCTCGTCTCGGCGGACTACCGCACAAGCGCGCCGGACGTCTTCGCCGCCGGCGACGTCATACGCCTTCGCGGCGAGGACGGTGCGCTGCTGCGCCGCGAGGAACACTGGGAGGCAGCCCAGCTGAGCGGTCAGCATGCCGCCTACGGGATGCTCGGGCTAGAGCCGCCGTCGCGGGGCGCGCCATGGTTCTGGACCGATCGCCACGGCATCCACCTCGAGGCCGTCGGCCGGCTCTCCGGTCCCGGCGACGTGGTCGTGAGAGAAGGCGGCGATCATCCTGCCGTGTTCCTTCTCGATGAAGGGCTGCTCGCGGGAGCGGCTGCGATCGACGACGCCATGACGGTGCGCGCCGCACGTCGCCTGATCGATCAGCGCATCCCGGTCAGTCGCGGCGAGCTCTCCGATCCGTCGGTGCCCCTTCGCTCCCTCCTCAAGGCACGCAGATGACCGTGTTCCGGCGACCGGCACGGCCGGTTGAAGCGGTTCCGCAGACGAAGTGAGATGAGACCATGTCCGACAGCCACCTGAACCCGGCGACCCTGAACGGGGCGACGTCGGTCGGCGCTGGAATCCTGGACGATGAGATCGACGGGATGCGCCTGGCAGACGCTGACACGCATTTCGAGGTCAACCAGTTCTACTTCCTCGAGGCGGAGTTCCTCGATGACGGTCGCTTCGCGGACTGGCTGGAGATGCTCGCGGAAGACCTGCACTACTGGGCCCCGACGCGCACGAATCGCCTGCGCCGGCAGCAGGCCCTCGCCGTCTCGGCGCCCGGCGAAGCGGCGTTCTACGACGAGACCAAGGACTCGCTCGCGTGGCGCATCCGCCGATACGACTCGGGCATGGCCTGGGCGGAGGACCCGCCGTCGCGCACGCGCCACCTCATCTCGAACGTGTCGGTCCGCGAGCGCAGCGACGGGCTGCTCCAGTCCCGCAGTGCGTTCATCGTGTACCGGAACCGGCTGCAGACCGAAGTCGATCTCTATGCCGGCGGTCGCAACGACGTCCTGCGGCGCACGGGCGCGCACGGCTTCGAGATCGTCAAGCGCACGATCCTCTTCGAGCAGAACGTCCTGCTGATGAAGAACATCAGCACGTTCTTCTGATCCGCACATCCCCTCCGCACGCACCACCGAAAGGCATTCTCCATGACCGCCACTGCTCTCGAGACGAGCACCGTCGACACGACCCTCGGCCCGATCGCGGTCACGGTCGTCGGCGAGGGCGAGCCCCTCGTCCTCATGCACGGCGGCGGGCCGGGCGCGAGCGCGCTGGCGAACTACCGGGACAACCTGGGAGCTCTCGAAGGTTTTCGGGTCATCCTTCCCGACCAGCCGGGGTTCGGCGGCAGTTACCGCCCCACCGAGGAGGATCTCGCTGAACGCTCGATCACCGAGATCACGGTCGATGCGATGTACCAGATGCTCGACGCGCTGGGGGTGGACACGTTCTTCCTGCTGGGCAATTCGCTCGGAGGCGCTGCGGCGCTGGCCATGGCGATCGCCCAGCCGGTGCGCGTCACGAAGCTCGTCCTCATGGCCCCGGGAGGTGGCTGGCTGCCGACGGCCCCGACGCCGACAGAGGGCCAGAAGGAGATGTTCCGCTACTACAACGGCGAGGGCCCGACCTTCAGCAAGATGAAGAACTTCGTCCGCGTCATGGTCGCCAACCCGAAGCTCTTCGACGACGCCAGCATCCAGGCCCGCTACGAGGCCTCGCTTGACGCGAGCCACATCGAGTTCTACCACCGCTACAACACCGCGTTCGCTCGCCGGGGCGGCATGGATCCGCTTTGGAAGGATCTCGAGAAGATCCTCGCCGACACGCTCCTGCTGTGGGGCCGCGACGACCGCACGATCACGCTCGACGGAGCCTGGATCATGCTCAAGAATATCCGGAAGGTGCAGCTGCACGTGTTCGGCGGCTGCGGCCACTGGGTGCAGGTCGAGAAGAAGGCGGACTTCGAGCGACTCGTCGTCGGATTCCTGGGGCCGGGCACATGACCGGATGGCTCGAGGGTGACGTCGCGTTCATCACCGGCGCCGGATCCGGCATCGGCAGGGCCGTCGCGCTGAGATTCCTCGAGGAGGGTGCGGCGGGCGTCGCCGTGGTCGGTCGCGACGCGGAGAGACTGCAGTCCACGATCGATGCCGCGGGTGCGGAGGCCGATCGTGTGCTGCCCGTCGTCGGAGATGTCCGTTCGACATCGGATCTGAAGGCGGCCGTCTCGGCTACGGTCGACGCGTTCGGCAAGATCGATGTCGTCGTGCCGAACGCTGGAATCTGGGACTTCAACCGATCGATCACGAAGACCACGCCTGAAGAGATCGAGGGCATCTATGACGAGCTGTTCGACATCAACGTCAAGGGCTACCTGCTGACGGTCTCGGCGACCTGGCCGGAACTCGTCAAGACGAAGGGGAACGTCGTCATGACGCTCTCCAACGCCGCGTTCTACGCGGCCGGAGGCGGTCCCGTCTACACCGCAGCGAAGTTCGCCGCGAGAGGCCTCGTTACCCAGCTCGCCTATGAGCTCGCCCCTCACGTCCGAGTGAACGGCGTCGCCATCGGCGGACTTCGCACCGATCTGCGCGGGCCGGCCGCCGTGGGGATGGACGCGCGATCCATCGAGCAGTCCTTCGCCAAGCGCGACGACGCCCCCGGCCCCAACATGTGGGTTCCGCTGCACGACGCCAGCACCGACCCCGTCGACTCGACCGGTCCATACGTCCTGCTGGCGTCGCGCCGCAACGCGAGCGTCGTAACGGGCGCGATCATCAACGCCGACGGCGGGGTCGGTGTCCGAGGGTTTGCGACGGCCGCAGGAGGAGATCACCTATGACGAACGTTTCGCTGGGCTCTGCGCTCCCGCCGGGTTTCGAGCGCTTCTTCGCGGTCGACGGCGTCGACGACGCCCCCGCGCTCATCGGCATCCGATCGGTCCGTTCCGGCCATCTGGTCGACGCGTACCCCGCCGGTACCCACGACCTCGAGCTCGCGACGCACGGACTCGTGTCGGCCGCAGACGTGCAGCGCGTCACCCACGAGGTGCTCAAGGCGAGTCCCCGCTCTCGCCGAGTCATCCTGGCAGTACCCGAACAAGACCTCACTGCCATCGCCTGGGCGGAAGACGCTGGATACCGATTCGTGGTCGATGTCGAAACGCTCAGCGGCAGCTTCTCGCTGCTCGTGACCGAACCCGATTGGGTGCTGGCGCAGCCCCACATCCTCGAAGACATTCCCCTGAAGGAGTAGTCATGGGCAAGACGAAGATCGCCATCATCGGCTCAGGAAACATCGGCACTGACCTCATGTTCAAGGTCATCCGTCTCTCCGACACGCTCGAGATGGGAGTGATGGTCGGGATCGATCCCGGCTCAGACGGACTCGCCCGCGCCGCGCGACTGGGTTTCGAGACGACACATGAGGGCGTCGACGGACTCATCGCCAGTCCGCAGTTCGACGAGATTGAGGTGATCTTCGACGCCACCAGCGCGTCGGCGCACAAGAAGAACGCCGAGAAGCTGCTGCCGTTGGGCAAGAAGCTCGTCGACCTCACCCCTGCCGCGATCGGGCCGTACGTGGTTCCGGCCGTGAACCTCGGCGACCACTTCGACGCACAGGACATCAACATGGTGACGTGCGGTGGCCAGGCCACGATCCCGATCGTCGCGGCGATCAGCTCGATCACTCCCGTGCACTACGGCGAGATCGTCGCATCCATCGCCTCGAAGTCGGCCGGGCCCGGTACGCGCGCGAACATCGATGAGTTCACCGAGACGACCTCGTCGGCGATCGAGGCGGTCGGCGGTGCGGCTCGAGGCAAGGCGATCATCATCCTCAACCCGGCCGAGCCTCCCATGATCATGCGCGACACCGTTCAGGTGCTCACGAGCCGTCTCGACGAGGCCACGCGAGGGGCGGTCGCCCATGCCGTCGCCGACCAGGTGGCAGCGGTCGCGGAGTACGTGCCCGGCTACCGCCTCAAGCAACAGGTCCAGTTCCTGGACCAGGGACCCGAGTTCGACACTCTTGTACCCGCCGACCGCGTGCAGGAGGACGGATACACGCGAGTGACGGTCTTCCTGGAGGTTGAGGGCGCGGCGATGTACTTGCCGAGCTATGCCGGAAATCTCGACATCATGACCAGCGCAGCACTGCGCGCAGCCGAACGACTCGTCGTCGCGGCCCGGGAGAAGGAGGCCGTCGCATGACGAGGATCTATCTGCAGGATGTCACGCTCCGCGACGGCATGCACGCGGTCCGCCACCGGATCGCCCCCGCGAAGGCCGCGGAGATCGCTGCGGCGCTCGACGCGGCGGGAGTGGATGCCATCGAGGTCTCTCACGGTGACGGTCTCGCCGGCAGCTCGCTGATCTACGGGCCGGGCTCGAACTCCGACTGGGAGTGGATCGAAGCCGTGGCGGGTGCAACGAAGAACGCTGTGCTAACGACGCTGCTGCTCCCCGGCATCGGCACGCTTCACGAGCTGCGACAGGCGTTCGACCTCGGCGTGCGCTCCGTGAGGATCGCGACGCACTGCACGGAGGCCGACGTCTCGGCCCAGCACATCAGCGCCGCCCGCGAGTGGGGGATGGACGTGTCGGGCTTCCTCATGATGTCGCATCTCAACGATCCGACATCCCTCGCGCAGCAGGCGAAGCTCATGGAGTCGTACGGCGCGAACTGCGTTTACGTCACGGACTCCGCCGGACGCCTGACGATGGACGGCGTGCGGGAGCGGATCCGTGCGTATCGCGACGTGCTCGACCCGGCCACACAGATCGGGATCCACGCCCACCAGAACCTCTCGCTCGCGGTCGCGAATTCCATCGCCGCCGTGGAGGAGGGTGCGTACCGCGTGGACGCCTCGCTCGCGGGACACGGCGCAGGCGCCGGCAACACACCCATCGAGCCTTTCGTGGCGGTTGCGAAGTTGCTCGGCTGGGAGGTGGGCGCCGATGTCTTCGCTTTGCAGGATGCCGCAGACGACCTCGTGCGGCCGCTCCACGACCGCCCCGTCCAGGTCGACCGCGAGACGCTGTCCGTCGGTTACGCGGGTGCGTACTCGAGCTTTCTGCGGCATGCCGAGCAGGCGGCCGCCGTGTATCAGCTGGATGCCCGCGACATCCTGGTCGAGGTCGGCCGACGCAAGCTCATCGGCGGTCAGGAGGACATGATCACCGACATAGCCCTCGACATGGTCGGCGCCGCCGGTCCTCTGGAGCGCTGACGGGAATCCGGCGCGTCCTGGCCCCGAACCCGGGGCCGATGACGCTCGACGGCACGAACACATGGGTGATCGACGTGGGGGCCGGAGTGCTCATCGTCGACCCCGGCCCCGCGGATCGCGCGCACCTCGACGAGGCGATCGGCGCGTCCGTAGTGGCAAGCGTGCTTCTGACGCACCGACACCCCGACCACTCGGCTGCTCTGGACATGCTGCCGAGCGGCACGCCTGTCCACGCCGCGGACCCCGCCCTCGCGCGATCGAGCGCGCCGCTCCGCAGGGGGGCGATGCTCGCGTTCTCACCCGTCCGGATCGAGGTGCTGTCCACGCCGGGACACACGGACGACTCGGTGTGCTTCCGCGTCGACTCGGAGGGCGCGTCGTGTGTGATCACGGGCGACACTCTGCTCGGCGGACGCCACGCCACGTTCGTGTCACGTCGCTCCGGCGACCTCGATGCGCTGCTCTCCTCCCTCGCGACGATTTCCTCCCTCCGGGGCCTGCCCGGCCTGCCCGGGCATGGGGACTTCATCCCCGATGTCGGGGCACACGCCTCGGCAGCGCTCGCGCATCACCACCGCCGGCTCACGAGACTCGAGAAGCTCCTTCGCGCGCATCCCGACCTCGACCTGGAGTACCACCTCCGCTCTCGGTATCCGAACGATCCGGGTCGGCGGCGTGCGGCGGCGTGGATGGCGCACGTGGAGGCGGACTACCTGCGATCGACCGGACGCCTGTCACGTCCTGTCGGCCCTCTCGACCCCCCGTAGGGCTCCAGGCGGAGTAGCAACGACGCGTGCTTTTTGGCGGCACGCTGTGCCGCCAGGTCCAGACACGTCGTTTCTGCGTCGGTTCGCAAGTGCGTGGGACGATCAGCGGATTTGAACGCAACCGTGCCCGCGACCGCTCGCAAACGAAGAGTTCTTCGGTCACGGCATAGAGCGCGTCGAGCCACCTCCACCACCAGCCTGCTCCGATCATGTCGGAGTGGGGTGTGCAGGTGACAGTCGCCACAGAACGCTGCGCGGCCGTGTGGAATCCTGAGAGTGAAACCACCGCCAACCACCCTGGAATCGCGGGGATCTTCGCCATGTCCAGCAGGAACCGAGGTGCCGCAGAGCTCAGCGAAGGACCTCGCCGATCGGTCTACGGGACGCGGCGACACGGTAGACGACGCCGAGACCGCGCGACCCTCGCCACTGTTCGGGGGTGAGCGCGCCGACGAGCAGTTCGAGGAGTCCGCACGTCGTCGGATCGTTGACTTCGCCGCGGCCCCGCTTCGCGCTGCCGCGCTGCCCCATCTGTTCGAGCCGCGCGATCGGAAGCAGCTCCGCGACGGGAGCCTCGTGAGCAGTCATCTATCGGCCTGCCCTCTCGAGGTGCGGTCGGGGCCTAGGGGTGAACTTCCAGATGCTGGCCGCGATGATCGCGAGGATCACTGTGGTGAAGACGCCGAGCACGATCCAGCCCGCGGTCTGCCAGCCGGGGAATTGCAGAGCGAACGCCCAGCGGATGCCGTCGTTGGCAAGGACGGCGGCGGGGAACGTGAACACCCAGTACTGCATCGTGAACGGTGCCCGCAGATACCCGGGCAGGAGAGCGAGCTGAACGAGGAACATGAACAGCACGATCCCGCCCAGGATCTCCTGGATCACGTCGACGCTCCCGCCGGTGGCGGCGAACCACGCCACGCTCGCTGTCCCCGGTGGGGTGACCAGGATCGCCAGGGCGGGTCGCGACGCGGGCGGCAGCGGTGCCCCGGTAACGAGGCGGGCCATCACGATGGTGCCGATCACGAGCCAGAAGAACACCCCGATGCCGATCGCGGCGATGGCCGCTTCGTGCTGGGCGACGCTCGTGAAGCCGATGCTGGCGATAAAGGACCCGGCGACAACCGGCAGGAAATAGCCTGGATGGAGTGCGTCGCGTTCGATCGACGCTGTGAGCCAATGGGCGACCAGTTGCGCGGCGATCACGGCCAGGACTGTTGTCGCCGCCAGGATCAGCCACACGGCCGCGTCCCCGAGGTAGGGCGCGTAGTGGGCGATCAACAGGATCGCGACGACGGGGATATAGGCCGTGAACGGGCCCGTCAGCGGATGCCGCAGGTCGGCGGTGAAGGACGCGATACGACGCAGCCCGCCGGTGAGGTAGACGACGGTGAAACCAGCCCAGATCAACGTGGCGATGGCGAAGGAGACCTCGGCCGGGATCGGACTCGCGCCCAGCTGTGTCGATGCCGCCGACCAGGCGCCGCCGAGACCGGCCAGACCGAGCGGGATCGCGAACAGGTTCAACGGCAGCCACGGCGCGTCCGGCTCGGCCCGGGTCGTGCCGGCCCGGGATAGTGCGGGACTCGCCGAGGCGCTCACGCGGCCAGGTCCCTGAGGGTCAGCAGTTCGCGGTAGCGGGCGGCCCGGGCGGCGAGCTGCTCGTCGGTGAGGTCCCAGGTGCCGTGGATGATCTGCGGCTCGAGCCAGATAACGCCGAGGCGCTTGGCGAGGGCCTCCATCGGGATCAGCACCTGCCGGATCGGCCAACCGTGGAATCCCTCGGGCTGGTAGGCGTCCTGGACGCCGCCGTTGGAAATCGCGACCCGCAGGGTCTTGCCTTTCAGCACGCCGGGCTTGCCCGTGCCGTAGGCCCAGCCGCGCGTCATGATCTCGTCCAGCCACTGCTTGAGCAGGCCCGGTGTCGAGTACCAGTACAGCGGGTACTGCAGCACGATGTTCTGCGCGCTCTCCAGCGCGGTGCGCTCGGCATCGAAGTCGATCTGCCCATCCGGGTACAGCTCGTGCAGGGTGCGCACCTGCACCGCGGGAAGCCCTTCGAGTTCGTGGACGAGGGCGGCGTTGATCCGTGACTCGCTCAGGTCGGGATGCCCCACGACAACAATGATCTCTGCGATCTGCTGCTCAGTCATTGTGTTCGGTCTCCGTGACGTTGGTGGATGTGATGAGGGGGGCATCCGTCGAGGTGCACTGGGCGGCTACGGCGTCGTGCGCGGCGTCTCTGCCGTCAGATGCTTCGAAGGAGAACGGCTGATCCTTGACCGCCGCCGCCGCAGATGGCTGCGGCCCCGAGCAGTCCGGCTCCTTGTTCGGCGAGCTGTCGGGCGAGGGTCCCGACGATGCGAGCACCAGACGCGCCGACCGGGTGGCCGATCGCGATCGCACCGCCGTGCCGATTCACGCGCTCAGGTCCGATGCCGAGCAGCTGGGCGGAGTGGACGATCACGGAGGCGAAGGCCTCGTTGATCTCGATCCTGACGAGGTCATCCGGGGTCGCGTCGATGTGGGCGAGGGCGGCGCGGATGGCGTCCGCTGGCCGCGCGTGCAGGCGCACGTCCGGGCCGGCGACGAACGCCGTGGCTTCGACCGTCGCGATCGCCGACAGTCCGTGCTGTTCAGCGTATGCGGCCGAGACGAGCACGAGCGCGGCCGCGCCGTCGTTGATCGACGAGGAGTTGCCGGCGGTGATGGTGCCTCCGGGTGAGAAGGCTGGGCGGAGGCCGGCGAGCACCTCGACGGTCGTGTTGGCGCGAACCCCGTCATCGGCCGTCACGGCGATGTCTCCTCGCTTCGAGGGGACGAGGACGGGTTCGATCTCTGCGGCGAGCCAGTCGGCCGACGCGGCGGCATGGATGTGGGAGCGCGCTGCGACCTCGTCCTGCGCAGTCCGGAGGATGGCGTAGTCCTCGTTGCCCTCCTCAGTGGACAAGCCCATCGAGCGTTGTTCGAAGGCATCGACGAGGGCGTCGTGCTCGAGGAGGTCGAGCAGTTCGATCGATCCGTACTTCGTTCCGGCTCTCGCAGGGAGGGCGTGCGGTGCGAGCGACATCGACTCCATGCCGAAGGCGACCGCGACGTCGATCCGTCCTGCTTCGATCGCGGCCGCTGCGGTGGCGACCGCCTCTGCGCCGGAGAGGCATACCGCGTTGATCGTCACCGACGGCACTGTGAGCGGGATCCCGGCGCCCACCGCAGCCTGGCGTGCCGGGTTCTGCCCTGCCCCGGCCTGCAACACCTGGCCGCCGACCACACGTTGTACCGCGTCGGGCGCGACACCGGCTCGATGCAGCGCGGCCTTGATCGCATGTGCGCCGAGCCGTGTGGCGGGGATCGCGGCGAACTGACCGTTGAATTTCACGAATGGAGTTCGGGCGTAGCCGACGATGAGGGCGTTCATCTGAACCTTTCTTTAGGGGAGGCGCCGGGGATCGCCCGGAGTTCCTCGAGGGTGATGCCGGGGGCGATCTCGCGGAGGAGCATCTCGACGGTTCCGTTCCATCACTTGTCGCTCATTGCGGCTCGTGTCCGGGTTCCGGGGTGAGGTGCGCCGGCAGGAAGGGGCGCCCGCCGGCGACCGAGAAGTCGGAGAGCTTGACGGTCTCGAGTACGACGAACACGTTCTCCGGGTCGATTCGCGCCCGCGCCGCGATCTCTGCGACGAGTTTCCGGTAGAGGGCCTGCTTGGTCTCGACCGGGCGCTCCCTGCCGACGACGATCCGGACAAGGACGAAATCGGCGGTACGGGGGCCGCCGAGGAAGCCGGTGTCGAAGATCAGCTCGTCCGGCTCGCGCTGATGGATGACCTGGAACCGGTCATCGACAGGGATACCGAACTCGGCCACGAGGGCGTCGTGCACGGCGTCCGCGATCGTACGGAGCGACTCCCGGCTTCGCCCGCGAAGCAGCGTGATGTCGACGACGGGAATCGGACTCACCCCTCCTGGTAGACGGGCTCTACGGAGACGAGGATCCCGGTGCGGGTGAGCTCGGCGATCTCGTCTGCGCTCAGACCGAGTTCGGCGAGGACCTCGGCGTTGTGTTCGCCGCGATAGGCGGCGAGGCCCGCGTCATCGAGGACGATGTGGTCGTCGAATCGCCACGGGCGTCCGGGGATCGCGTATGCCTCGCCGTCCCGGTCGACGGCGTTCCGCGTTGCCGGCCAGGACTGAGCCCATTCCGTCTCGACGAACTCCTGGATCGTGCGTACCCGGCCGATGGCGATCCGTGCTTCGTCGAATTGCACGTCGAGGGACTCCATGTCGGCGAAGGTGGTGATCCAGTCCTGCACGATCCGGTGCAGCTCCGGGAGGTGCTGTTCGCGGAGCTCGGGGGTGAGGAATCTCGGGTCTTCGGCGAGATCCGGTCGGCGCATCGCGGCGACGTAGAACGGGAAGGTCAGGCTTCCGACGAGGCTCATCGGGCTCGCGAACCGCTCGCCGCCAGGGCCGGTGAAGAACGGACCGTCGGTGGCGCCGAGCACGGGCCGCTCGGCGCCGAGGTCGATGCCGGAGAGGTCGACGTGGACGCGCTCGTTCATCGACAGCATGACCGCGGCCATCGCGACGTCGATGTAGCGACCGCGACCGGTCCGCTCCCGGTCCGCGAGTGCCGCGAGGATCGCGATCGTCGCGTGCAGCCCGGCGTACACATCGGCGTGGGACAAGGAATCGCTCCTCGGCCGTTCATCGCGGTCGAAGTGCGCGAGGGTGTTCGCCGTGATGCCGGTCTCGGCCTGGACGGTCGGCGCGTAGGCCGACCGACTCCGCCAGGCCCCGTGCTGGCCGTAGCCGCTGATCGAGGCGTAGACGACGGCGGGATTCGTCCTCGCGATGGTGTCGTAGTCGAGGTCGAACGCGGCGAGGGCGCCGGGGCGGAAGTTCTCGACGATCACATCCGCTTTGTCGCAGAGGCGCGCCACGACTTCTCGGGCACCGGGGACGTTCAGGTCGATGCTGACGTTACGTTTACCGGCATTCTGCTGGGCGTAGTAGCCGGACATCTCCCCGTTGCCGGGAAAGGCGCGCCGCGAGAGGTCGCCGCTGGGCGGTTCGATCTTGATGACATCGGCACCCAGATCGAGGAGGGTCTTCGCGCAATGGGGGCCGGCGAGCACCCGCGAGAAGTCGACGACGCGGAATCCTTCCAGCGGCAGGGCGTCGGTCATCGTGCTCATCGCCCCTCGAAGAACGCCTGGCCGATGCCGTTGTCCCGGTATGACGTGACCCCTGTCACAAAGTCCTCGGACCGGAAGACTGGGCGCTGCAATTCGGCCATCGCCTCGTCGGCGGCGGCGGTTCCGCGGTTCACGGCGACGGAGACGAGTTGCTTCGTCGCGATGTTCGCAAGCGTCGGCCCGTGGGCGAGCTCCTGGGCGAGCACCATCGTCGCGGTGTCGAGGTCTTCGTCGGGGACGACCCGGTTGATGATGTTCCACCGCTCCAGCGTCGCGGCGTCGTAGCGTCGCCCGAGGAGCGCGATCTCCTTGGCTCTGGCCGCCCCGGCCCGCTGAGCTATCCGTTGCACGCCGCCCATCAGCGGCTGCAGGCCGACGGTCACCTCGACGGATCCGAACTTGGTGGACGCGGCCGCCACGACCAGGTCGCAGGCGAGGGCGAGCTCGAAGCCACCGCCGACGCAGGTGCCGTGCACGGCCGCGACGATAGGCGCCGGATGCGCGTCGAAGGCGTCGAGAAGATCGACGAGGTGCCAATCGAGGACATCACTGTCCCTGGTCTCCGCAAGCATCGAGTCGAGCTCTGCTCCGGCCGAGAAGTGCCGAAGCCCGCTGCGGAGGATCACCGCTCGCGCCTGCTGTTCCTCTGTCCAGCGAAGTGCATCGATCAGGGCGAGAACGAACGCCTTGTCGAGCAGGTTGTACGGCCGGTGCTCCATCGTCAGGATCGCAACGGCGCCGTCGAGGGCCCTGCCGATGGTCAGGGTGGAGGCTGGTGTGGTTCCCATGTGCATGTGGTCCTTGATTGTGTCGTTCGCGCGATGTTTGTCGGTCGGGCGGTCAGCGCGGTGGCAGGTTGAGCAGGGATTCCGTTTCTGCGACCGACGCGAGCTCGTGATCGAATGCGGCCGCCATTCGCGCCGCACGCTCAACCAGTGGGTCGTTGCCTTGGCTCAGTTCGCCCTTGCGCAGATAGAGCGTGTCCTCCAGTCCGGCGCGGACATTCCCGCCGAGCCCGAGGGCGATGCCAGTGAGCTCTTGACTGGCGCGCCCGATGGCGATGACCTGCCACACGGCGCCCTCGGGCAGGCGCCGGACCATGGTCAGAAGGTTGTCCGCGGTTGCGGCCATGCCGCCTTGCACCCCGAGAACGATCGAGAACTGCATCGGCTCGTCGTCGAGCAGCCCCTTGTCGCGCAGCCGCAGGCAGGCCTCGAGGTGACCGGTGTCATAGATCTCGAGCTCCGGCTTGACGCCGAGTTCATGCATCCGGGCGGCGAGGCGAGCCACGTCGGCCGGCGGGTTGCGGAACTCGAAGGCGCCGAAGCTCATGGAGCACGGGTTGAGGGTCGCCATGCGCGGGCGCAGTTCGACAAGAGCCTCGCGTTCTTCGAACGGCACGGACAGGCCGACCCCGGTCGAGAGCTGGATGTGTATGGGGCAGCGCTCTGCGATGAGGTCGACGGTGCGTCTGGCGATGTCGAGGTCAGCAGTCGGCCGGCCGTCGGCATCTCGGAAGTGCAGGTGCGCGACGGACGCGCCCAGGCGATAAGCATCCAGGACGGCGTCGGCGATCTCTTCCGGCTGGGTGGGCAGGGTCGGATTGTCCTGCGTGGTCGCGATCGGCCCGGTAGGGGCCACAGTGAGTACGACGGTCATGTTCGATCTCCTCGTCTTGAGAGTGTGCGCGGAGTCGGATGGCCGGACCGGTGTAGGCCTGGCCACCCGACTTCGGCGATCACTCGGGCGACGGCCCCCACGGGCCGGAGCCGACCTTGGCCACGTTCACCAGCTTGCGATTCACGAACTCCCCGAAGCCGAGCTCGCCAAGCTCCCGCCCGAAGCCGGAGCTCTTGGTGCCGCCGAAGGGGACTTCCGCGGCGGTCCAGGCGGGCTGGTTGATAAACACCATGCCGCTGTCGATGTGCGACGCGACCGCCCTGCCGTGCTTGGTATCCCCGGTGAACACCGAGGCCCCGAGACCCCAGGGGGTGTCGTTCGCGAGAGCGATGGCCTCCTCTTCGGTGTCGACGACATAGGCGGCGAGCACCGGGCCGAAGAACTCCTCGGTATAGGCCGGGTTGCTCTTGGTGATGCCCGTGAGGACGGTGGGTTCGAGGTAGAAGCCCGGCCGGTCGATGCGCTTGCCACCGGTCCGTACCTGGGCGCCGTTCTGCTTCGCGGTCTCGATCTGCTCCAGGAGCAGGTCAAGTGCGCGCTCGGAGGAGAGCGGGCCGAGGTTGGTCAACGGTCCGGCCGGCTCCGCCGGGTCTGCCGGCTTGAGGGCGGCGAGTGCCTCCACGACCCCGGCGATGACCTGTTCGGCGCGGTCCTTGCCGACGACGATGAGCCGCTTCGAGCCGACGCAGCACTGCCCGTTGTTGAACATCCGGCCGAAGACGGCCCCGAACACCGCACCCGGGATGTCTGCGTCATCGAGAACGATCAGCGGGTCGCTGCCGCCCGACTCCGCTACGACCTTCTTCAGGTTCTGCCCGGCCTGTGCGGCCACGGTGGCGGCAGCTCGGGGGCTGCCCGTGATGGTGACGCCGGCGACCCTCGGGTCCGCGATGATCGTCGCCGCCTGCTCGTGGGTGACGAACAGGTTCGTGTAGACCCCCTCGGGCGCCCCGGCCTGCTCGAACGCGCGGGCGAAGGCCAGTGCGCACTGCGGGACGCTCTGGGCGTGCTTGAGCAGGACGACGTTCCCGGCGGCGAGCTGCGGGCCGGCGACTCGGGCGAGCTGGTAGTAGGGGAAGTTCCATGGCTCGATCGCGAAGATCGCGCCGATGGGCGCCGTCTCGAGATACGCCCCGGGCGACTCCGGGAGCGGCTCGGGCTCCAGGAACTGCTCCACCCGGTCCGCGTAATAGTCAAGGATCGACGCCGCCAGGCCCACCTCCGCGTCGGACTCCCAGGCGAGCTTGCCCATCTCCAGCGTGATGAGGCCTGAATACTCCGCTTGGTTGTCGCGGAGGTACGCCGCCGCCTTCTTGATGATCGCGGCGCGCTCCGCGGCCGGACGCTCACGCCAGTCCGCGTACGCCCGGTCCGCGGTCGCAAGCGCAACCTCGAGCTCGGCGTCGGAGATCGTCTCGAATGTTGCCAGCTGCTCCCCGGTCGCCGGGTTGATGGTCGTGAACGCCCGGTTGATGGTTGTGAGCGTCATGATCAGAAGCTTTCCCGGGTGCCGGCCGTGAGCCGGACGTTGATGGGCAGCTGCTCGGCCTGCGAGTACTCGGAGGCCTTGTTCTCCTTGACCCAGCGGGCCTCGCCGACGGACTCGAAGGGCGGCGGCACGAATCCCTGCAGCGACCACAGGTCCGCCGGCGGTTCGGTGATGGTGAACTCCCAGTCGAAGCCCTTGTCGGCCACCCAGGGCTTGATGACCTCGTCGAGATGGTGCACCCACCACTCGCGCAGGACACGACCGGGAAGGGTGCGGGCCATCTGGTCGATGTTGAGACGCACGAACTTGTCGTGCGGCCGGCCGCTGACCCACAGGTCACCAGACTCGACCTCCTTGAAGATCACGACGACATAGAAGGCGGGAATGCCGACGATGTCCGTGTAGATGGCCGTGATCGCGTTGACGAACTCCTGCTTCTCCGACTCATTCCAGGCGTTCTCCGGGTGATGTATCTGCCACAGCGGCATTGCCGGGCCCCTCTCGTTGCGGTTGACCGTGACCCGCGTCATCGCGGAGCCAGGGCGCCAGGTCTCTTGTGATCGAGCAGCGAGGCGCATCCACAGTTGACCACAGACTGCGTTGCATTTCGAGAGTGAGTCTGGTTTCTGAACTCACTAGGTGAAATCTCGAGTCAGAATGCCTTCCGCCGGCCCTGAGGCTCGCCACCCTCGCCGCCGGGGACCAAAGCCAGGCGATCGCGGAAGTCACCGCCCTCGGTCACGACATCCGGATAGCCGCTCCCCTTGACGAACTGGACGTCGTCATCCGCAAGACTCTGACGGCAGTGCCCGCAGACCACATCGACTTGCGCGTCATGACCGCAAGGCCGGTGATACAGACCGACCGGCGGACCATCGCCATTCCCGAGCCAGCGGTCACCCCACGCCAGCAGCGCCGCAATCGCCGGGAACAGGTCATGACCCATATCCGTCAAGAGGTACTCGTACCGCGGCGGATTGTCCTGGTAGAACTCCTTCGTCAAGACCCCCGCCTCAACGAGATTCGTCAACCGGTCGGACAGCGTATTCCGCGCAATCCCGAGTGACTTGTGGAAGTCGTCAAACTTCGTCACCCCGTGAAAGCTGTCGCGAAGGATCACCAGTGTCCAGGCGTCACCGAGCACGTCTGCAGCGCGCGCCACTGAACACGGCCAGGCTGACAAGTTGCGTCGCATGCGTCCAGACTAGCAACTCAGTTGCAAAATGGAGCAATCTGGTGCAGAGTGCGTAGTATTACGCAACTGACTCTCAGTTCTGTATTCACGCCCACTTCAATGGCGATGGGGATAGAGACATGTCGATTACGACCACCCGCCCGCTTGACACCGCCCCGCTGGCGGCCGCACTCGAGACTGTCGGCGATCGCTGGAGTCTCGCCATCCTCCACGCGATCGCCGCAGGCGCCACCCGCTTCACCGAACTCCAGATCACCACCGCCGCGCCACGCGCAAGTCTGACCTCGCACCTTAGGCACCTCGAGCACCGCGGACTGATCCGACGAGCGCCGTATCAACTCGCACCCAGCCGCTGGGAATACCGGCTGACGGACTGCGGGGCCGCCATCATCCCGCATGCGACCGCCCTTGCGGATTGGGCCGCAGAGCATCTCTGTCGCCCGGCTCAGGGTATGGACGGCCGCAGAGGCGCGGAGTTGCTTTGACGATGGGTTTCGTCTAGCAGTGAGTCGACGCAACCAACGACGGGGGCCCGGCCGATGACCGAGCGCCTCACAGATGTTCCGCGCATAACCGAAACACGCGAGCGCCGACTATGACGCCCGGCACGAATAGCAGCATCTCGCCACCCAGCACCGTTACCGAGGCCGTGGTCCGGAGGGTTCCGCACCGACTGGAGCAGCCGTTCCACGACCCGCGCGGAACTGCCCTGGGCTGCCCGCCAACGGCCGCGAGACTACGCCATGTCGACAAGATCGACCGGGCCACGGCCCGATCTGACCCACGTGACGTTCGACGTGACCAAGGGCGCCCCGCACGAGCTGCATCTCTCGCCCGTGGTGCTCTGTTCCCCGCACGACCGGCAGATGATCTCAATGCCTCCACCGGCGCCGGCCTCTGTGTGCCGTTCGCCCCATTTCGCAAGAGCATGCAGGATCGGGAGCGCGTCAGCGGCGGCTTGGGTGGGGAGGTAGTCGTGGCGCGGACGAGCGCCTTCCGTGTAGGGCCGCTTCTCGAGCAGTCCGGCCTCGACCATCCGCTTCAGGCGGTTCGCGAGGATGTTGTCCGCCGGACCCAACACATCCTTGAACTCATCGAAGCGGCGTGCGCCCCCCAGCGATTCACGCAGGATCAGGAGCGTCCATGGGTCGCCTAGCACGTCGATCCCGCGCGCGATCGGGCAACTCTGCCCGGACCAGTCAGACCTCAACGCCACTCCGAGACCTCCATACTTGTTTCAAGCAAGCCGTGTCCTCTAGTGTAGCCCCCGTGTCCAACTCTCTTGGGGAAAGTCTGACCGTCGTGGTCCCGGCCCCGGCTCGGGTCCGGACGGTGACCGTGGTGGTGGCGGCGAGCGTGCTCGCATCTCTGGACCTGTTCATCGTGAACCTGTCGTTCTCGTCGATCAGCGCGAGCTTCCCCGGCGCGACGCCGCAGGCGCTGTCCTGGGTCCTCAACGCATACGCCGTCGCCTTCGCCGCGCTCCTGATCCCCTCGGGCCGCCTCGCGGACCGTCTTGGGCGCAAGCGCCTCTTCCGCGTGGGAATGCTCGCCTTCGCCATCGGTTCGGCCGGGTCCGCGGCAGCGCCCGAGGTTGTGACGCTGATCGTCGCCCGCGGAGTCCAGGGCGCTGGCGCGGCGCTGATGGTGCCCACGAGCCTCGCTCTCCTGCTCGCGGCGTTCCCGAAGTCCCGGCACAAGCAGATGGTCAGCATCTGGGCCGCGACCGGCTCGGTCGCGGCGACCGCCGGGCCCGTGCTCGGCGGACTGCTGACTCAGCTCGACTGGCGGCTGATCTTCCTCATCAATCTCCCCATCGCGATCCCCGCCCTGATCCTCGCCGCGAGGCTCACCGAGACACCGAGAAGCAAGACCCCTTACCCCGACCTGTTCGGATCGGCTCTGCTCGCACTCGGGGTGGGAGCGCTGGTGACCGCGATCTCGTACGTGACGGACTGGGGGCCGGCCAGCCCCTGGTTCTGGGGCCTCATCCTCCTGAGCGCCTGTGCGCTGGCATGGTTCGCGCGCCGCTGCCTGACCCGCGCGGCACCGGCGGTGGACCTCGGCATCTTCCGATTCGCCAGCCTCCGCATGGCGACCATCGGGATGGCAAGCTTCTACATCGCCTTCGCGATCATGCTCCTGGGCAGCAGTATCTTCCTCCAGGATGTCTGGCAGTGGACACCCGCGGCTGCGGGCCTGGCCCTCGCCGCCGGACCCGCCACCGCGATCATCGCATCCCTCCTCGCCGGCAAGCTCCCCCTCGTCCCTCGGACTCTCGTGAGCGTCGGCGGGTTCCTCTACATCGCGACCTGCGTGCTCTGGGCTCTCCTCCTGACGGACGCCGAGGCCTACGCGGCCGTGTTCCTGCCCGGAATGATCCTGACCGGAGCAGGTGCCGGCTTCGCCCAGACCGGGTTCCTTACCGCGGCAACCGCCGACATCCCCGACACCGCTCACGCGACCGGAACCGGGATCGTCAACACGTCCAGACAGATCGGCGGAGCCATCGGCGTCGCCCTCCTCATCGCCCTCACCCAGACCGGAACCGACGCCGAGGACTACACGATCGCGTGGATCGTGATGGGCGCGGCCGGCCTGCTCGCAACCCTGACTGGTGTGACCATGCGCTCCGCGAAGCACGCTCCGGACACCGGCGACGCACACTGGCCGAGCCGGACACCATGAGAGATCGAAGGACCCCCATGAGCCGCATCCTCATAGTCGGAGCCGGGGCTGTCGGCGGCTACTTCGGCGCCCGCCTCGCCCAGGCGGGTCGTGACGTCACATTCTTGGTGCGGCACCCGCGGGCCGCGATACTGCGCGAGCACGGTCTGCGCATCCACACGCCGGACGGCACCATAGAACGTATCGATGCGAAAACCGTCACCGCCGATGCTGTCGACGCCGCCTACGACCTCGTTCTCCTCGCGGTCAAGGGCTACGCGCTCGACGCCGCCATCCGGGACATCACTCCGGCGATCGGGCCGGCCACGATCATCGTGCCCGTCCTCAACGGCATCACCCACATCGCTGCACTTGCCGACCAATTCGGCGCGGACCATGTCTATGGCGGGGTGTGCATCGTCGCGACCGCCCTCGACGCGCAGGGCGACATCGTCCAGCTCAACCAGCTGCAGAAGCTGAGCTGGGGTCCGCTCGACGGCCGATCCGCCGACCGGCTCGACGACGTGTCCGCCCTCCTCACCTGGGCCGGCTTCGACGCTGAACCGTCGACCACGATCCTCCACGACATGTGGGAGAAGTGGGTCTTCCTGGCCTCCCTCGGCGCGATCACCTGTCTCATGCGCGGCACGATCGGTGACGTCAATGCCGCCCCTCGCGGCCGCGACTTCGCGCTCGACATCCTCGGGGAGGCTGCCGATGTCGCGGCAGCCGCAGGCTTCGCCCCCCGCGAGCCCTTCCTGAGCGACATTCGGCGAACCGTGACAGAACCCCGTTCGGCTCTGACCTCGTCGATGTACCGCGACCTCATCGCAAGCAGGCCCGTCGAGGGTGACCACATCCTCGGCGCCCTCGTCGACGAAGGAGCCAGACACCGCGTGCCGACCCCCCTCCTGGCACTGGCTCACACCAGCCTGTCCGTGTACACGGCGCAGCGCGACAGTCGTCGACCGATGGGGTGACGCCATTGTCTTGGGACGCGAGGCGTTCGCGGCGCGGCAGCGGCCGACACACCGTGGGTGCGCGGCGTGTGACGCCATTGTCTTGGGACGCGAGGCGTTCGCGGCAGTGTCCGGTCACTCCGATCGAACGAACCCGAACAGTCGCGCTGGGTTCTTCACCGTGATCGTCTCGATGTCCTCGCGGCTCACGCCGCGGGACGCCAGGAATGGGACGACATCGGTCAAGACGAAGTCATACCCGGCTCCCTCTTGAGACGAGCCGTCAAAGGACGGGTCTCGAGGGCTTTCGACCTCGCGTCCGGTTGCCCCCCGGACATGTGACAGTGCGGCGAAGCAACGACCGCCGAGAACCAAGCTTCCCCGTGCAGAGAAAACGAGCTGCGGCCGGCGATCGAGGAGCTTCTCGGCGCGCTGGGTGTTTCGATCGACGAGGATCCGGGGGACCCTGCAGGCGACGATGACCGGGCGGGGCGCCAGAACCCGCCATAAGGCGCTGCGAGCCGGGTGATCGTGTCTGGGCCGTAGAACCTCTCGGTCGGCGGGTGTAGTCTGGCTCGCTTCGCGGACCCGAAAGGTGGCTCATGTCCGACGACGATGGAACGGGTCGCATCCGGGCGGGCCGCGAAGACGCTGCCCGTGCTGCCCGCGTGGCTGGAGGCGCTGCTGCCGCCGCACCGCGCACCGGCAGTGCTGGCGCTGGCGCCCGACCGCGTGGGGCTGGAGCTGCGGTTCCCGGACGGCGCCGTGGAGCGTTTCGCGTCGCTGCGGGATCGTTGATCGCCATCCGGCGTTCTGGACGGCCCCGGACCTTCAGGTGCGGCCCTGGCATTGGGAGCAGGACGGGTATTGCAGCAGAATCCGGCAGTACGTGTGGCGCGAGGACGAGGAGCTCGACGCTCCGGCACGGCCCGTCCGTGTCACGCTGGAGGCCCGGTGCGCATGTCCCGGAGGACCGCCACCGGGCCACCCGGCACGGGGACCACCACGCGGATTGGCGGCTCGAGGTCACCTCAGTCAGCTTGAAGGGGGCGTTCCTGATCCTCGCCGACCGCGTCCAGCGCTGCTTCACCCCCGCCGGGGACGCCCGGCCGGACGCCGAGATCGGCCTGCAGGAGCCGGCCTGGATCGCAGAGGTCCGGCGGCGGCTGGCGGACATCGACTCCCCGGGAGATCGGTGAGGCCGCTGCCCCCTTGTCCTGTTCCGGCCGGGGTGTCGTTCACGGGCGGGGAGGGAGGCGGGCGATCTGGGCGCGGTCTTCCATCTGCGCGCGGAGGGTGTGGTTTTCGAGGGTGAGGCGTTGGATGTGCGCGACGGCCAGGTCGATCTGGTCACGCAGCGTCGCGTTCTCCGCCCGCAGCGCTCGTTCGCTGTCGGCCCGCCGCGCGGTCTCCGAGGGCTCGGCGCGCTTGGCGCGGGCTATTGTGCGTCGCTGGTCGGCGATGTCCTGGGCGATGGCCGGGAACCAGCGCCAGAATGTCGAGTTCGTCAGTCCCAGATGCTCGGCCAGACCCCGCACCGTCACCGGTCGGGTGCTGTCTTTGCGCAGTTCCGCGAGGGCGTGGAGGACTTCGGCGTTGGTGGGAAGGGGAACACGGCGGGTCATGGCTGCTCCTGGTGCCGGTTGAGGAAGCCGACGATCTGCTCTCGCCGCTGCTGAAGGCGCGACTTCAGCGCAGGCGGCAACGGCGGGTCGGCGGCGAGGTCTCGGTCCAGCGTGTCCAGCTCGTCCCGCCAGGCGTGCACGTTCGCGTCGGTGAGGGCGACGTTGCGGCAAGTGAGCGGCTTGCAGTTGGACAGATCGGGCGCGGCGGCTTGGCCGGTGCGGGGCCGGCACAGTGCTTTGTCGTGCGTGTACACGCAGGTGACGTACTTCCCCGGGTACACGGCAGGCCCGTGCAAGGTGATCAGCCGCAGGAACCGGCGCCGGTCGGTGGTCACGGTGCCGGCGAACGCGGACCGCTGGCTCATCTGCTCCATCCGCCGTTCGGCTTCGCCGCCGGCGGGCCCGGTGAGGCGGGTGTGCTCGTTGTGGTCGATCATGGCCAGCAAGTGCTCGCCGCGGGAGAGCGCCTCTTCGGCTTCGACCTCGGCGCGGAACCCGGAGTCGCTGGTGCCGGCATAGCCCTCGAACATCTGCACGCTGTGGTGCCGGTAGGCGATCGCGCCGGCGATCGAGCCGCCGGGACGGCGGGCGATGTACCAGGCCAGGGTGCGGCGGAACTGGCGGGTGCTGACCCGCCACGGGCGCCCGTCGACGTCGGGGATGGAGTCGTCGCGGCCGCGGGCGCGGCAGTAGTCGTTGACCCAGCTCACGAACCGGTTCAGCTGCCGGTTGGTTCCCGCGACGGTCATCGCGACGTTCCCGCCGCGCCCGGCCGACCCGGCGCCGGGGCCGGACTTGATCGGCGCGAACAGCCAGTCGGTGCGGTCCCGGGCCCGGTCGCGGTGGATCCGCTCCAGCACGTCGATCGCGGTCGCGGCGGACTCGCCGACCACCCAGGTCGCGGGAACCCCGGTGGGGGTGCCTTCGCCTTTGAACGCGACGCTGGTCACCCGCCACCGGTACGGGTGCCCGTTGCCATCTTTCTCGGCGGTGCAGCAGCCGCGGCGCAGGTGCTTGACCTCGCTGTCCCGCATCCCGGACAGGAAGGCGACGAGGATGTAGCAGGCTGCTTGCAGCATCTGGGTGAGGACGGTGAGCGAGTCGTCGCGGATCGGGTCCAGGGAGACGCCCTTGAGCCACGGGGCGCCGTCGATGCGCCCCCGGATCGGCACGCCCAGGTAGGCGAAGTCGGACACGCCGAGCGTGGCGACGGCGTCGGCGATGGCAGCGTGGTGGTCGTCGAGGGCGCGGCGGTCGCAGCCGATCGTGCGGGCGATCGCGGCGTGATTGACCTGTCCGTTGAAGCCCGGCAGCGGGCGCCCCTCCTGGTGGGCGTCCTCCAGGTACCGGGTGATGCTGATCAGGTTCGAGCCGCGGGGAGAGTGGCGGCGGGGGCGGCTGACTCGCAACTGCGCCCACCGGGTGACGGCGTCCAGGATGTCATCGGCGAAGTCGTTGACGAACCGCATCGCCCACACCAGCAGCCGGCTGTGGACATCCTCGGGGATCCTCGCGGTGGTGTTCTCGGTGCGGGGGCTGTGCTGCTCCTTCCAGCCGGGGATGGTGCGCGGGTCCACGCGGAGCGCTTCGCCGCCGAGGCCCTGCCGGTACCGCCACAGGAACACCGTCGCGGCGCGCAGTGCGTGCCGACGGGTCGCGGTGCGGTACTCGGTGATCAGGAACCGCTGGAACTGCAGCAGCGTGTCAGTGGTGGCCAGCGAGACGGGGCGGCCGCCGTGGTGCCCGTCCAGCCAGCGCAGGAACACGCCGATGTTGTAGAACATGGACACGACGGTGCTGATCGTCGGCCGCGGCTCGTCGGGCGGCAGCGGCCCGGACAGGGCGAGGTAGGCCAGCGACTTGAGGGTGTGCCGGTAGCCGGGTGGCACGATCCGGAACCGGAGGGTGAGCCCGCGTTCCTGCCCTTGTAGCGCGGCGGGCGCCACCGGCCACTCGTCGTCCCCGAACCGGGCCGTGTCGGCGATGCCGACCCCGGGCCGCAGCGCACGGCCGTGCAGCACGAACGTACCCGGCAGCGGCCCGGGAACGGTGGCGTCGGGGCGGGGGAGCGTGCTCATGGCTGCTCCCAGGAGGGTTCGACGAGGTCGAGGAGGCTGTCGTCGGGCTTGACCTGCTCGGCGCTGCTCACCTCCGCTTCGCTGAACTTGGGCAGCACTTCGTAGCGGATCGCCGCCCACGCGGGCCCGTATCGTGTCCACCAAGCGCTCTCGCCCAGCTGGGTTCGGCGCGCCTCGAGCGCGTCCAGCAGGCTGAGCAGCCGCGGCAGGTGGTCGCCGGTGATCATGCAGTTGCCGCAATGGAAGCAGTCCAGGAAGCTCGCCGCGCATCGTCGTCCCGTCAGCGGATGGTGGTCGTGGTCGGCGCATCTCGCCCACGCGGTCTCGGTGCCCTCGCCCCGGTCGTGTTCGGTTCCCGCCGCGGGACGGATCTCCAACGCGGTCCGTCCCTGGGTGGCCAGTGCGCGTCGGTGCGCGGCCCACGCGGCCTGCTCGACCTCGGCGACCGTGTCGGCGATCAGCCGGTGCGCCCAGTCGATCGTGGCGTGGTCCCCGGAGAGGTAGTTGCGGAACAGCACCGCGGTGGTGTTGCTGCGTGCCGCGGTGGGAAGGTGCCCGCCCATCTGGCGGGTGCGGCGCACGTCGACGCTTGTCTTGAGCCGGTTGAAGTTCAGCCGCAGCAGCACCGGGTCGCCGTTCTCATCGGGTTCGTCGGCGACGATCCCGCGGGCTCGCACCCAGTTCTGGTGGCGCAGGCTCGCGTCCAGGGCGGCGGCGAACGGATCGCGGCATCCGTCCGCGCCACTGCGCCGCCCGGTGTGGTGATACACCGCCCAGAACGCCGGCGCGTCCAGCAGCTGGCGGCCCGCGGACATCAGCTCGTGCAGCAGCAGATACACCCCGCCCGGGGTGATCAGCTCGTTCCCGGGCGGCCCGATCTCCCAGGTCACCGTCCGATGCCAGCGGCCTGGGCCCCGGCGCCGCTTGATGACTTCGACTTCCACGGCGAGGTCCTCGATGACCCGGTGCTCGGCGCGCAGTTCCTTGACGACCTCGACGTTCCATCCGGTCGTCGCAACCAGCAGCACCAGCATCGGGGTCAGGTCGTTGCGGGTGACGAACAGCTGCTCCGCGACCCGCCGCCGCGCCGCCGCGGCATGGGTCGCGGGCACGCCTCGCAGTGGCACGTGCCCGGTGGATCGTGCGACCTCGATGCGCTGCTGCTCCGATGCGGTGCGCTCCGCGGGCACGGTCAGCCGGTCCCGCAGCGCGGCGACGTCTGTGCGGGCTGCGGCCACCAGCCGGCTCAGCTCGCCATCGGAGTATCCCGATACCGGTGAGTTCCGATTCGTCTGATGCGGACGCATCCTGTCGCGGACCTCCGCGGGCACCAGGCCGGCCAGCGGCTGAGTCTCGAACGTCCGCGCCGCTGACCTCAGCTCGAGCCGTGCGGCCCGCTCGCCGACCGCGTCGGCGCGGAATCGGCGGTATGCGTCGACATGCTCGACACGCAGCTCGCTCGGGTGCTGGGGCGGGCGCAGCTGCTGTCCGTAGAACCGGATCATCCGTGTCAGCATGCCCCACGCCGTCTGCGCCGACGCGCGGGTGCGCAACGAACCGGCAGGACCGGTCCTGGCCGCCCAGCTCGCCGCGAGGCTCTGATGCCATCCCGGCAACGGCAGCGCGCCGACATCGAAGGTGAAGGACCGGTCGTCCTCACCGTGGAACTCGATGACCAGCCCCGCCGCCACCGGCCGGGGCGTGTAGTGACCTGTCGGCGCCAGGGTCGGCCTCCCCGTCCTGGTGCTGCCGCGCCCGCTCATGACCGGTCCCGCCTATCCAGGTTCACGACCAGCCGCGCGTCGCGGGAGTCTTCCCACGGATCGGACACCAGCGTCATCCGCGTCTGCATCTCCAGCTCCTCCAACGCATGCAAGTACACCTGCGTCGTGGTCACGCTCTTGTGTCCCAGCCGCCGCCGCACCCAATCGAGCGGATCGCCGAAGATCCGCGTGTAATGCTGCCGCTGGTCGGGGCTCATTCCGGCCAGCGCGGCGATGTGCCCGCGCTGCAGCTGCTCCAACGTCAGCACCGCGAACGTGTGACGCAGCATGTGCGCGTGCGCGCGGACGGACAGCCCGTGCTTGTGGCACCGGGCGTTCGCCTGACGGAAGATGTCCTTCCAGCTCGCCGTCGACATCGGAGCGCCGTCCTCGTTCAACCACAGCGCCGCCGGCTCCCACCCATCCCGGCCCCGCACCAGCAGCAGCCGCCGCTCCTCCGGGGTCAGCAGCGACAGCTTCACCGCCCCCGAGTCCTCGGAGACCGGGCGCGCCAGGAGACGATCATCCAGAAGCAGAAAGCCCCCGCCCGGATCGTCATACAAGCCGCGGGCTTGAGCCCGGGCGATCGCCACACGCCGGTCGACGTCGATATACGCCCACAGCTCCCGCAGGATCATCGACGGCACATACACCCACCTCGCCGATCCCGCCTTCGCGATCGCGCCCGGCAGCCAGAACCGGTGATAACCGCCCTGCGTCCGTACCTCGGGGATCTCGGTGACCGTCAACGATGCCTGCTCCGTCAACCGCAGACCGGTACGCACCATCAGATCGGCGAACGCCGCGTTCCGATCCGCCCAACGACCCCGGAACACCGGATCCGGCAACCCGTCTGCACCATACCCACGCAGGCCCACGTCCCGCCACTGCCGGTACGAGCGCGACGGGAGCCAGCGGATCTGATCGCGCCGCGACGCATGCGAGTACGTCGCCGCCGTCAGACCCCGCCCCCCATCGGCGCCGTATCCGCTCGCGACCCGACGCGATCGCTGGGGAATCGGGCTCTCCACGAGCTGCCCCCGGGAGACCTGCCAGCGATAGAACCGATCGACCCCGCTCACCTCACGATCCCACGTCGCAGGACTCACCCGAGGCCCGGCAGGATCCTCCCGCCGCCAGATCAGATACGCCCGATGATCGTCCTCCGTCGCATCCGACCAGCCAACACCGCCACGGCCCAGATGAAGGAAATCAAGGAACCCCTTCAGATCCCGCGCATACCCGACCCTCGTCGACATCCGGGCCGTGAGCATATCCGCGGAATAGAAGAACGCGTTCAACCGCACGTCGTACTCGAACGTCGGCGCGATCAGAAACGGCGTGCCCAACGGGATCCCCACACCCGTGCGCCACGCACCCCAGCCATCCAACACATCCGCCGCGCCGACGCCCCGCAATCCAGTCGCGCGAAAGCCGTCCTGCGCCCGATGCAACCGCCACACAGACCGCCCAAGAACACCAGACCGCGAGTTAGACACAACAGCGACCGTACTTGCGTCTTCGAAAGCAAACACCGGACACGCCGCAAACCCCAGCCACAATCTCGCGACCAACCCTTGCCCGTGCGGGAACCACGGCGTGCGAGGTGCGCTCTGCGAATGCCCGCCGTCGGCGATCCGCCGCTACCGCGCGCGGCTGTCGGGTCCGCTCCTCGATCGGATCGACATCGAGATGAGGATGACCCGAGTCACCCGTGTGCCGCACAGTCGCGGCCGCACGTCCAGCGCTGATGCGCGGGAGCGGGTGAGGGGTGCGCGCGAGCGCGCCGCCCGGCGTCTGCGCGAGACCCCGTGGACCGTGAACGCGGAGATCGACGGGGCGTGGTTGCGGCAAGGTCCCCACGCGCCTACGTCGGACGTGCGGGCTCCGCTGGATGCGGCACTCGAACGCGGTCTGCTGACCCTGCGTGCCTATGACCGCGTGCTGCGTGTCGCCTGGAGCGTCGCCGACCTCGCCGGGCACGATCGCCTCACCGGTGACGACATCGGCCGCGCGCTGTACCTCAAGCGGGGGATGGCGGCGTGAACGGCACCTCGACAGATGCGCGTGCGGTGCGCGCGCGTGCCGATGCGCTCGGCCTTCCTGACGATGAGTTCCGCGACGACCGCGATGCGGCGATCGTGTGGAGCACTCTCGTCGAACCGGGTGACCGCGTGGCGGGCGCGGCGATCGCGCAGTGGGGCGCACGGGGAGCCCTCGACCGCGCACGGCGGGGTGATGCCGAGGGCGGACGTCTGGTCGGCGATGCCGTGTGGTCGGCCGCGCTGCGGCGGTGGGGTCCACGCTGGGATGCCGCGACCCTCCGCGACACCGTCGAGCTCGCCGCCCGCGCCGGAGCCGGGCTGCTGACCCCGGTCGATGCCGGCTGGCCGCGCTCGCTCGGCGATCTCGGCGCGCACGCGCCGGTCGCCCTCTGGGTGCGAGGTGACGCGTCTGCGCTCGCGGCGGAGCCGTCGATCGCAATCGTCGGCGCACGGGCGGCGACCGCGTACGGCGAAGCGGCGGCCGCTGAGGTGGCGGGCGACCTCGCCGCACGAGGCGTGATCATCGTCTCCGGCGCGGCCTGGGGGATCGATGGCGTCGCCCACCGGGCTGCGTTCGGCGTCGGTGGCCGCACCGTCGCGGTGCTGGCGGGCGGTGTCGACAAGGTGTATCCGTCGGGGCATACCGAGCTGATCGAGGCGGCGATGGCCGCGGGAGGCGCCGTGGCCGCGGAGGTGCCGTGCGGCGCCGCGCCCACCAAATGGAGATTTCTCCAGCGCAACAGGCTGATCGCGGCGCTCGGAGCCGCCACTGTCGTCGTCGAAGCGGGCTGGCGCAGCGGATCCCTGAACACCGCAGGCCACGCGTCGGCCCTCGGGCGGCCGCTCGGCGCGGTCCCCGGTCCGATCACCTCCCCGGCCTCAGCGGGATGTCATCGGCTGTTGCGCGACTACGACGCCGTCTGCATCACGTGCGCCGATGACGCCCTCGCGCTCGTCGGCATCGACGCCGGGCTCGCATCCGGCGCGGGCGTCGACGCCGCGCGCACCGACGACGCGACGCGGGTGCGCGACGCCCTCTCGACGAGGGCGCCGCGCACGGTGGGCGACATCGCGCGCCGGGCAGGCATGGACCCGTCCGACGTTGCGGTCATCCTCGGATACGCCCTGCTTGCCGGTGACGCGGTCGACCGAGGTGAGGGGTGGCTTCGGGTGACCTGATGCGTCATCGTCGCCGCGTCGTGCCCAGCGTCGGAGCATCGCACCGCACACTGGGACCATGACGTCCGAGGCATCCGTCGTGCCGTCGCCCCCGCGCCCGCCCGTCGCGCTGGACGCGGTCGCCCTCGAATGGCTCGTCCACCTTCGCGACGTTCGGCGCCTGTCTCCTGCCACGGTGCGGGCGTACACACAGGACATGGCCGATCTCTCGCACCATCTCGGCGAGCACCGTTCGATCGACGACATCGACACGGATGATCTGCGGGAGTGGATGTGGGCTGCCGTGCAGCGGGGGGACGCGCCGGCGACGCTCGCCCGTCGCCGTGCCACTGTGCGTGGACTGTTCTCGTGGGCATTCGAGCGGGGACAGGTGGCGCGAGACCCTGCGGCCCGCCTCGCCGCACCAGCCCGCGGGCGCACCCTGCCGAGGGTGGCCACCACGACCGCGGTCGACCAGGTGCTGGCGGCGGCCGCAGCCCGGGCCGCCGAACGGGACCCCGTCGCCGTGCGCGATCACGCGCTCCTCGAGATGCTCTACGCGACCGGAGTACGGGTCTCGGAGCTCTGCAGTCTGCGCGTGGCCGACATCGACCGCGTGCGCCGCACCGCGCGAGTGCGCGGCAAGGGCGACAAAGAGCGGGTCGTCCCCTTTGGCGCGCCCGCCGACCGTGCCCTCGGCGAGTACCTCGACAGTGCACGACCGGTGCTTCGGGCTCGGAGTGCGGTCCCGGGCGACCGCGTCTTTCTCGGTGCGCGCGGGGGCGCGCTCGCCCCCCGCGCGGTCTACCGGGTCGTCAGCAGTGCACTCGCGCCAGCCCTCGGTGTCGCGCACGTCGGTCCGCATACTCTCCGTCACACGGCCGCCACGCATCTGCTCGACGGCGGGGCGGACCTGCGGGCGGTGCAGGAGCTGCTCGGCCACGCGAGCCTGGGTACCACCCAGATCTACACCCATGTGTCGACGGAGCGGCTGACCGCTGCCTACCGTCAGGCGCATCCGCGCGCCTGACGGGTGCGGCCGTTGGCGTCCTCATCGAGACGCCGGCTCTGGTCGTGCTCAGCCGCAGCACGGCAGCAGCACTGCCCGCTCGACTCTTCCGAGGAACAGCAACGGATTGACGTACGCTCCGTGCAGACGTGCGCCGAGATGGACGCCCCCGGGCGCGACGTGGCCCCCGGTCGTCACCGTTCCCACCTGATCGCCTGCCGCGATGCGGGCGCCCACGGGAAGGCCGGAAGCCACTGGCTCAAGAGTGCTGACCACACCGTCGTCATGCCGGATCGTGATCACTGCTCGATCCACCACGATGCCCACGAACGCGACCACTCCGTCATCGACGGCGACCACGGGTGCGCCCTCATTCGCAGCCAGGTCGATTCCGCGATGACCCGCGCCGTAGGCGCTGGCGGGTGCCGCGTATCCGGCGATGACGCGCGGCGGCGCGACCGGCCACGACCAGGTGGGCTGCGCGACCCCACGGGCACCGCCCGGCGCAGCGGTCGGTGTCGCGTCCGCCGGTGCGCCCGGCGCGAGGGCCAGTGCGGCGGTGAGGAGGGCGGCGATGAGGGGGCGGCGCATGGGTCGATGCTGGCCTTCGCGGCGCACGCGGGAGCGAACCATGCAACTCGCGGGGGAGGCCGCATCCGCTCGGCCGCCGGGGGAGGAGACGGCGTCCTGTATGCTGAACGAGCACCTCGCTTGTCGGGGTGACTACGCGTGCCCAGAGTCCGGCGGTCTCCGCCGGGTGGCATCCACTCCGACGGTCCCGTCTCGACGGGCGGAGTGGCGCCGGGCACCAGGCTCCGCGCCGCATCCGCGCGCAGAGGACAACCGCAAGAGGCGCCCCGCGCCAGACAGGAGAACGGCCATGGCCGTCGTCACCATCCGCCAGCTGCTCGACAGCGGCGTGCACTTCGGACACCAGACCCGCCGGTGGAACCCGAAGGTGAAGCGCTTCATCCTCACCGAGCGCTCCGGCATCCACATCATCGACCTGCAGCAGTCGCTGTCGTACATCGACAAGGCGTACGAGTTCGTCAAGGAGACGGTCGCCCACGGCGGCACCGTGCTCTTCGTCGGCACGAAGAAGCAGGCCCAGGAGGTCATCGCCGAGCAGGCGACCCGCGTCGGCCAGCCCTTCGTCAACCAGCGCTGGCTGGGCGGTCTGCTCACGAACTTCTCCACCGTGTCGAAGCGCCTCGCACGCATGAAGGAGCTCGAGGAGCTCGACTTCAACGACCCGGCCGGCACCGGCTTCACCAAGAAGGAGCTGCTGCTCAAGCAGCGCGAGCTCGACAAGCTGCACAAGTCGCTCGGCGGTATCCGCAACCTCACCAAGACGCCGTCGGCGATCTGGGTGGTCGACGCCAAGCGCGAGCACCTCGCGATCGACGAGGCCAAGAAGCTCGGTATCCCCGTGATCGGCATCCTCGACACGAACGCCGACCCCGACGAGTTCCAGTTCCCGATCCCGGGCAACGACGACGCGATCCGCTCGGTCTCGCTGCTCACCCGCATCATCGCGGACGCCGCAGCCGAGGGGCTCATCCAGCGCCACCAGCCCGCCGGCGATGCCGAAGAGGCCGAGCCTCTGGCGGAGTGGGAGCGCGAGCTGCTCGAGCAGCCCCAGGCCGAGGTCGTCGAGGTCGAGGCTGCCCCCGAGGCCGCTGTCGCGCCCGCGGCCGACGCCCAGTAAACCTCCGCGTCGTCCAGACGCACTACGATCGGCGCGGCGTGCGCATCGCGCCGCGCCGATCGCCCACGCGAACGCATAGACAGAAGGAGCCGCCACCCATGGCCAACTTCACCATCGCTGACATCAAGGCGCTGCGCGAGCAGCTCGGCACCGGCATGGTCGACACCAAGAAGGCACTCGAGGAGGCCGACGGCGACGTCGAGAAGGCCGTCGAGATCCTGCGCCTCAAGGGCGCGAAGGGCAACGCCAAGCGCGCTGACCGTTCGACGAGCGAGGGCCTCGTGACCGCTCGCGAGCTCGGCGGCAAGGTGACGCTCGTCGAGCTCGCCTGCGAGACCGACTTCGTCGCGAAGAACGAGCGTTTCATCGCCCTCGCTGACAAGGTCGCGGATGCCGCGGCCGCCGCCGGTGCGGACTCCGCCGAGGCCGCTCTGGCCGCCGACGCGAACGGCCAGACCGTCGAGCAGCTCATCTCGGACGAGGCCGCGATCATCGGTGAGAAGGTCGAGCTGCGCCGCGTGCGCACGCTCGCCGGTGACCACATCGAGGTGTACCTGCACAAGACCAGCAAGGACCTGCCCCCGCAGGTCGGTGTGGTGCTCGCCTACTCGGGCGACGACGCCGAGACCGCTCGCTCGCTCGCGCAGCACATCTCGTTCGCCAACCCGAGCTACCTCACCCGCGACGAGGTCCCCGAGGCCGATGTCGAGAAGGAGCGCGAGATCGTCACCGAGATCTCCCGCAACGAGGGCAAGCCGGAGGCCGCGCTGCCGAAGATCGTCGAGGGCCGCGTGAACGCGTTCTTCAAGCAGGTCGCGCTGCTCGACCAGGACTACGCCAAGGACAACAAGCTCTCCGTCGCGCAGGTCGCGAAGGACGCCGGTCTGACGCTCACGGGCTTCGCCCGCTTCAAGGTCGGCGCCTGATCGCCGCGAAGGGCCCGCATCGCTCGATGCGGGCCCTTCGTCGTGCGTGCCCGAAGTCTGGCGTGCGCACTCGCTAAGTTGGACACGACGAGAGGACCCCGCATGGATGAATCGACCGGACGCCGTCGCGTCCTCCTCAAGCTCTCCGGTGAAGCGTTCGGGGGTGGATCCCTCGGGGTCAATCCGGATGTCGTCAGCCGCATCGCGCGCGACATCGCCGCCGCCGTCGACACGGTGGAAGTGGCCGTGGTCGTGGGCGGCGGCAACTTCTTCCGCGGCGCCGAGCTGAGCCAGCGCGGGATGGACCGCGGTCGCGCCGACTACATGGGCATGCTGGGCACGGTGATGAACGCCCTCGCCCTGCAGGACTTCCTCGAACAGGCCGGAGCGGCGACACGCGTCCAGTCCGCCATTTCGATGACGCAGGTCGCGGAGCCGTACATTCCGCGGCGCGCGGAGCGCCACATGGAGAAGGGCCGCGTCGTGATCTTCGGCGCCGGTGCGGGTCTTCCCTACTTCTCGACGGACACCGTCGCCGCGCAGCGCGCGCTCGAGATCGGTGCTGATGAGGTGCTCGTCGCGAAGAACGGTGTGGACGGCGTGTACACGGCCGATCCTCGCAAGGACCCCGCGGCGACGCGGATCGACACCATCACCTACGGCGACGCGCTCGTGCGGGGACTGAAGGTCGTCGACTCCACCGCGTTCAGCCTGTGCATGGACAACCGCATCGACATGCGCGTGTTCGGCATGGAGCCCGACGGCAACATCACCAAGGCGCTTCTGGGCGAGAAGATCGGCACGCTCGTCACCTCGTGACCCTCGTTCCCGCCCAGGTCGGGCGGAGACCCTGCCACTAGACTCTGAGACTGCACCACCGAGGGGAGACACCCATGATCGCCGACGTTCTGGCCGATGCCGGAGAGCGTATGGACCGCGCTGTCGAGTCCGCGAAGGAGGACTTCGCGACCGTCCGCAGCGGGCGCGCGAACCCGCAGCTGTTCCAGAAGGTGCTCGTCGAGTACTACGGGACTCCCACCCCGCTCGCGCAACTGGCCTCTCTCGCGAACCCCGAGGCCCGCACCCTCATCGTGACCCCGTACGACAAGACCGCTCTCAAGGCGATCGAGCAGGCGATCCGCGACATGCCGAACCTCGGCGCGAATCCCACCAATGACGGGAACATCGTGCGCGTGAGCCTTCCTGAGCTGACTCAGGAGCGTCGCAAGGAGTTCGTGAAGATCGTCCGCGGCAAGGGGGAGGACGCGAAGGTGCACCTTCGTGGCATCCGCCGCAAGGCCAAGGACGATCTGGACGCGCTGAAGTCCGAGGTCGGTGAAGACGACCTCGTGCGTGCGGAGAAGGAGCTCGACGCGCTCACCCGCGGCCACGTCGACTCGATCGACGACGCGCTCAAGCGCAAAGAGGCCGAGCTCCTCGAGGTCTGACCGCGATCATGAGTGACTCGTCGCGCGACGCCGACCCGTCGCCGGACACCGTGCCGAGCGGCCACGGGTCGATGCGGCGTTCCTCGCGAGCGCCGCGCAACGAGTTCGAACTGCAGATGGCGCACGCACGCGCCGAGTTCGAAGAGGCGAATGCGCGCATCAAGCAGCGCACGGGGCGAGACCTGATCCTCGCGATCGTGATCGGCCTCGCGATCGGTCTGGTCGTGTTCGTCTCGCTCGTCTTCGCGAACTGGCCGTTCGCGCTGTTCGCCCTCGCGGTCGCCGTCCTCGGGGTCTTCGAGTTCTCGCGAGCGCTGCAAGGTGCCGGCCGGAAGGTCGACCTCATCCCGCAGGTCGCGATCGCCGTGATCGTGCCGGCGACGGCATACCTGCTCGGGCCGTGGCAGATGTGGGTCGCGCTCTTCTGCGGCGTGGTGGTCGCGATCGTCTGGCGCCTCGTGGGGCAGATGATCGAGCGGGACGGCCGCACCTACGGCAACGTCGTCGACGACGTGCTGCTGGCCACCTTCGTCCCTCTTTACGTTCCGTTCCTGGCGAGCCTCGCCATTCTGCTGCTGCGGCAACCGCATGGCGAGTGGTGGGTGATGGCGTTCCTCATCATCACGATCGTCGCGGACACCGGCGCCTACGTCTCGGGTCTGACCTTGGGACGTCATCCGATGGCGCCGAAGATCAGTCCCAAGAAGACCTGGGAGGGCTTCGCGGGAGCTGCAGTGCTCTCCGTCGTCGGCGCGATTCTGCTGGCGTGGCTGATGCTCGGTCTCCCGTGGTGGACCGGCATCATCATCGGACTTGTTATCCTCGGCACCGCGACCGCCGGTGACCTCGGCGAATCCATGATCAAGCGGGACCTGGGCATCAAGGACATGAGTTCGTGGCTCCCCGGTCACGGCGGCGTCCTCGACCGGTTGGATTCGATCCTTCCGTCGGCCGGAGCGGCTCTGGCCCTGTACTACGTGTTCTTCCCGATGGGAGTGGTGTCATGACCGTTCACGACGAACCGTCGAGTGCGATCGATCAGATCGAGGCGGACGCCTACAGCGAGCCGTTGTTCCCGGTCGAGCGCGGGCGTACTCGCGGATACGAGCCGCGAGCGGTGGAGGCATTCCTGGCGCAGGCACGGGACGCGTTCGAGACGGATGCTGCGGGCTCACCCTTCAGCGCGGAGAGCGTGCGCTCGGCGTCGTTCCCGGTCGTGCGGCACGGCTACCAGGTCGCAGCGGTCGACGCCGCCCTGTCGCGGGTGGAAGACGCCTTCGCTGCGCGGGAGCGCGCAGACGCGATCGACGCCCTCGGACCGGCCCGGTGGATCGACGTGCACCGCGGCCTGGCGCAGGAGATCCTCGATCGGCTCACGCGTCCCCGGCGCGAGCGGTTCGCGCGAGTTCCCTGGATCCGCTACGGCTATCGGCTCGATGAGGTCGACATCGTCGCCGACCGTATCGCCGGATACCTGGCGGCGGGGGAGCCGGTCACCGTTGAGCAGGTGCGCGCTGTTGCATTCCGCATGCAGCGCGGCGGCTACGACGAGCTGCAGGTCGACGCGGTGCTCGATGCCGTCGTCACCGTGCAGTTGGCTGTGGACTGATCGGATTGTGGACTGATCGGATGCAGCGGCACGCGTCGGCATCGATGGCGCACCCAGGCTGTGCGGGTTAGACTCGCGACACTGTGACTTCTGGCTACCACGTGACGACTGTGCGCACCGCTCCCGCCACCCGACGGGAAGCGCGCCTGGCGGCGGCGCAGATGCCGCGGTCCGCGGTGGTCGCCCGTCGTCCTCGATGGTCTCGTCGGCGGGCGGTTGCGAGCGTGTTCGCCGTGGTCGCCGCCGTGGGCTTCCTGGGCGCGTCTCTCGCCCCTGCGGGCATGGCGGTGGCATCAGCGGGCACGGATCCGAGTGCGGCATCCGCGCCCTCGTCGATCTACTCGATCACCGTCGCGGCGGCGCAGTCGCTGTCGGTGTCGGGTGACGCGACGGTCGAGCTCGACCGCGGGGGCTATTCGGCCGCGGCCAAGCCGAAGGTCGTCGCGACGGCCACCTCGAGTGTGAAGTCGTTCGTTCCGCCGTTCGTGACCCCGGACCCCGGCACCGCGCAGGCGATCGCACTGCAGATGCTGGAGGCGCGCGGCATGGGGCAGGACCAGTTCTCGTGCCTGGTCGCCCTGTGGAATCGCGAGTCGGGCTGGAACGTCGCCTCCTACAACAAGGGGAGTGGCGCCTATGGCATCCCGCAGGCCCTTCCCGGCAGCAAGATGGCCAGCGCCGGCGCCGACTGGCAGACCAACCCGGCCACACAGATCACCTGGGGCCTGGGGTACATCACGGGCCGCTACGGCACCCCGTGCGGTGCCTGGGCTCACTCGAACGCGACCGGCTGGTATTGAGCCGTGCCGCGGTCGCATCGCCGTCGGCGAGACGACAGCGCGGCCGATGATTCGTTCGACCGGCTGCTGCAAGGGTTTCGGCGAATCGAGACTCGCCGCGGTGTCGAGTGGAACGTGCAGCCGGTCGGTCCGGCGAATGCCGTCAAGGAGTACGTCTGCCCGGGGTGCGGGCGCGTGGTCATTCCGGGTACAGCCCACCTGGTCGCATGGCGGGCTGACGGGGTCCTCGGTGATGCGGCTGACCTCGCCGCTCGTCGTCACTGGCACGAGAGCTGCTGGCGGATCGGATGAGCGCGGAGATCCGAGGCGCGGTGCAGCTGCCGGCGCGACGTGAAGAGGTGTCGCTGCGCACGTCCGACGGGCTCACGCTCGTCGGGGAGCTGGCGGAGCCGCTCGAGCGCCGTCCGGTCGCGACCCTGGTGACGCTGCATCCTCTGCCCACGCAGGGCGGGTTCATGGACTCCCACATCCTTCGGAAGGCGGCCGCGCGGCTTCCGGCGTTGGCGGACATCGCCGTGCTGAGGTTCAACACCCGTGGCACCGTCTCGCCACGGGGAAGGAGCGAGGGAACCTTCGGCGATGGTGAGGCCGAGGCGGCCGATCTGGCCGCCGCGGTCTCGTTCGTCGCCGAGCGGGGACTGCCGGTGCCGTGGCTCGTCGGCTGGTCGTTCGGCACGGAGGTCGCGCTCAAACACGGGCGTGGGCATGACATCGCCGGGCTCATCCTTCTGTCTCCGCCGTTGCGACGCACGACCGAGCGCGAGCTCGCCGCATGGGCCGGTGACGGGAGGCCGATGGTGGCGGTCGTTCCGGAGTGGGATGACTTCCTCCCCCCGGTGCAGGCGCGCGAACGTTTCGCCGCCGTTCCGCACGCACGGATCGTGGATGTCCCCGAGGGCAAGCACCTCTGGGTGGGTGAGACGCAGACGCGGCGCGTGCTCGATGAGATCGTGTCGATCGTTCGTCCGGGGGCGGACCCCCTCCCGACCGAATGGAGCGGGGAGCTGGGCTGACGCGAAGCCCTCAGAGCTCGTTCTGTCGAGGAATGAGCACCTGGCGGAAGAGGATCAGGATGCTCGCGGCGATCGGAATCGCGACGAGCGCACCGAGCAGGCCCAGAAGGGAACCGCCGGCGAGGGCGGCGATCACGACGACCGCGCCGGGCACGGAGACCGCGCGGTTCATGATGCGCGGGGACAGCACGTAGGCCTCGAGCTGCATGTAGAGAAGGTAGTAGATGCCTGCGGCGAGGGCGGTTGCGGGCGATCCCAGTCCGGGGATGAGGCAGGTCAGGACGATGATCGCGGAGCCGGTGAGCGTTCCGACGAGGGGGATCAGGGAGAAGAAGAAGGCCACGACAGCGAGCACGGCGGGGAAGGGCGCCTGGATGATCGACAGGTAAATCGCGCTCAGCACGCCGTTGACCACGCCGAGAGCGACCTGTCCCATGACGTAGTAGCCGACCGAATCCGTGATCTGCTCGGACAGATCCACGAAGCGCGACCGCTTCGATGACGGGACCATGCTGTACACCGCGGCCTTCAGCGACGGGGTCGACGCGGTGAAGTAGATGGTGAGCACCAGGACGATGACAGCGCCCGTCAGTCCGCTGAAGAATGCGAGACCCGCGTTGATGAGGCCTCCGGTGATGGATCCCCAGTTGGCGAGAAGCCAGTTCTGCACATTCGTGAGAGCGTCGTTCATGGACGAGTCGCTGAGGCCGGGGAACACGGTGTGCACCCAGTTCTTCACGTCGTCGATGAAGGTGCCCGCCTGGAAGTAGCGGGTGATCTCCTGCACGAGGTCGCTGACCTGCCCGATGAGGATCGGCAGCACCATGAGCACGATGCCGGCGAACAGGGCGAGCACGGCGAGGATCGTCAGCAGAACCGCGGCCCATCGCGGCAGTCGCCGACGCTCGAGGAACGAGACGACGGGCTCGAGTCCGAGCGAGAGGAACAGCGCGGTACCGATGTAGAGGAGGATCGTCGAGAGGGTCTGCACGCTGGAGATCAGGAGGATCCCGAGTCCCACACCGAGCGTCGCGAGGAAGGCGGTGCGGAAGGGCTGATACAGCTTCACGGCGGCTCCTGGGGGCGGTGTCGGTCTGGCTCGAGACTACGGCGTTCCGTCGAGATGCCCCTGTCGTACACGCTCGCGGGACGTGCCCAGGTCGTCTGGGCTAACCTGGAGAGTCGGCCGTGTCGGCGTGTCTCATACCCGGGGACAGGGAAGGACTCATTTCGTGCGTTTTGTGTGGGCCGTGGCCGCATTCGTGCTCGCCGCCATCCTGATCGGCGCCGGGATCTCCCAGCGGACCATCTTCCAAGGTCCCCCTGAGCGCACCGCGCAGATTCACACGAGCGGATCGGCCCCGTACACGCTGATCGACGGTGCTGTGCTCACTCGCGAGCCGGGCGTCCAGCGGGTCGCGCTGCGCGGGGCATCCGCTCTGTTCGTGTCGTATGGCCGTACCGCCGACGTGAAGGCGTGGCTGTCGAACGTGTCGTACAACGACGTCACGCTCGACGCGTCGGGCAACACCCAGACGACGGTGGTGGCGGCTGCGGCGAACGCAGCGCAGACCGTCGATCCGACGGACGCCACCAACGAGCAGGTCGCGACGGATGCCGCGACTCCCGTTCCCCCGACCGGCTCGGATCTGTGGCTCGAGGAGTTCTCCGGAAGCGGTGCCCTCTCCAGCTCGCTGCAGGTGCCGCAGGGAATGAGCGTGCTGGTCGCGTCTGACGGCAAGGCCGCCGCACCGTCGACGGTGACGATCAGCTGGCCGCTGCGCGCATCGACCCCCTGGGCCGGGCCCCTCATCGTGCTCGGAGGAGTGTTCCTTCTCGTCGGCATCGTGCTGTACATCCTCGCGATCCGGCATTCGCGACGGTCCCGCGGCCCGCGTCGCAAGGCTCCGCCGCCTCTTCCGGTGACCGAGCCGATCGATCTCGCGATCGAGTCGCCCGACCGCGGCGTCATCTCTTCGAGCCCGCCCTCGACACGCCGGTCTCGGGGCACCCGACGGCTGCTCGCGCTTCCGATCGCCCTCGTGGGCGTCCTCGCGTTCGCGGGATGCTCGGCCGATTCCTGGCCGGTGCCCGATCCTTCGTCCAGTCCCTCCGATTCGGCAGCGCCGACGGTACCGGCGGGACAGCCCGCCCCGGTGGTGAGTTCCGCGCAGGCGCAGAACATCATCGCTCGCGTGCGTGACACCGTCGGCACCGCAGACGCGTCTCTCGATGCGAATCTGGCCGCCACGCGTCTCGCGGGCGCCGCACTGGCGGAGCGTCAGACGAATTACACCCTGCGCGGCAAGGTGTCCGACATGACGGCGCTGCCGGCGATCCCGTCCGGTCAGGTCTATCCGATCCTGCCGCAGGCCTATGACGCCTGGCCGCGCATGGTCATGGCGGTTGTGAGCGACGAGACCGACGGCAAGAAGACGGCGACCATCATGATGCTCCAGCAGCAGGATCCGTGGTCGAACTACAAGCTGCAGTACCTCGGCAGTCTCGCGGGATCGACCGTGCTTCCCGATCTCGCCCCGGACTTCGTGGGCGCGACCCAGATCCCGCCGGATTTCGGACTCCTGTCCATCGCTCCCGACCAGCTTGCGGCCGCGTATGCCGACCTGCTGACGAACGGGGAGAACAGCACATCGGCGAACCTCTTCGATGAGCAGTCGGACGCCTTCTACGCGAGTGTGCAGGCCGACCGGCAGAAGCGCCTGCAGGAGTTCAACACGACCGCGTCGACCACCGGCAGCTTCACGTTCTCGGCCGAGGCGGGCGGCACGACCCCGCTGGCACTGGCGACGCTCGAGAGCGGCGCGATCGTCGCGGTGAGTGTCAACGAGGTCGACACGGTGAAGCCGACGGGAGGCGACATCACCATCAAGTTCGGCGACAACAAGGTGGTGGCGGCGCTCACCGGCGCGACCGAGTCGCCCACCGGCGTGACGAGCCGCTACGCCGACCAGCTGTTCTTCTATGTCCCCGCGCAGGGGTCGACCGACCGCATCCGTCTGCTCGGCTACAGTTCGAACGTGCTCGACGCGAAGGTGATCCAGTGAGCTCTCCCACCCCCGGTTCCGTCCTCCGCGGCGCTGTCGACCTCTCGTCGTTGCGCAACCGCCCGGCAGCGCCGGCGCCGGGTGCTGCACCCGCGGCCGGGGCTGCGGGGGCGCCCTCGCTCGTGATCGACGTCACCGACCAGAGCTTCCCGCAGGTGCTCGAGATCTCCCGCAGCGTGCCGGTGGTCGTGGACCTCTGGGCCGAATGGTGCGGGCCGTGCCTGCAACTGAGCCCGATCCTCGAGAAGGTCGTGCTCGAGCTCGACGGCAAGCTGCTGCTCGCCAAGGTCGACGTCGACGCGAACCCCCAGCTTGCGCAGGCTTTCCGCGCCCAGTCGATCCCTCTCGTCGTGGCACTCGTGGGCGGCCAGCCCGTGCCGCTGTTCACCGGCGCCGTCCCCGAGGAGCAGGTGCGTGAGGTCTTCGCGCAGCTCCTGCAGGTCGCGGCGCAGAACGGCGTGACCGGCACGGTGCCCCGTGGCGAGCAGGATGCCGCGACGGAACCCGTCGAGCCGGAGCTTCCGCCGCTGCACCAGGAGGCCTTCGCGGCGATCGAAGCCGGCGACTATCCGCGTGCCGAGGCGGCGTACGAGCAGGCGCTCGTCGAGAACCCGCGGGACGAGGACGCCCGTGCGGGTCTCGGTCAGGTGCGACTGCTCGCACGCGTCGCGGGACTCGACCTGCAGACGGCGCGGGCGGCGGCGGCCGCGGCACCGCTCGATGCCGACGCTCAGTTCGCCGTGGCCGATCTCGACCTCGCCGGAGGTCACGTCGATGACGCGTTCGGACGCCTCCTCGACCTGTTCGGGGCGCTCCCGGCCGACGAGCGCACGCCGGTGCGCGAGCGCCTGCTCGAACTGTTCGGTGTGATCGGGGACAGCGACCCGCGCGTCGTCCGCGCGCGTGGTCGTCTCACGTCGCTGCTGTTCTGAGTCCGCGGCGCCGACGCGGCTCGTCAGCGCGCGATCACTCGCCGTCCGCGTGCGCGAGCCACAGCACGCCGAGCGGCGGCAGTACGAGCGTCGCACGGGCCGCGGCATCCGTCTCGACGACGCCGTAGTTGCCGACCCCTGACCCGCCGTACTCGGTCGCGTCGGAGTTCAGCACCTCGCGCCAGCGACCGCGTTCCGGCAGGTCGATGACGTAGTCGTAGACCGGCGCGCCCGCGAAGTTGCAGAGCGCCACCACCACGTTGCCGTGATGGTCGCGCCGGGAGAAGGCCTGAACGGTGGGGTTCCACGTGGGGCCGCCCAGGCGCGCGAACGCGGCGCCGTCGGCGTCCCGTGACCACAGGGGTGCGTAGGCCTTGTAGGTCGCGTTGAGCACCGCGACGAAATCCGCGAGCTGACGGTGCGTGGGCTGCTCGAGAAGCCACCAGTCGAGACTGCGGCTCTCGGACCACTCGGCGAACTGGCCGAACTCCTGCCCCATGAACAGCAGCTGCTTGCCCGGGTGGGCCCACATGTAGGCGAGGTAGGCGCGCACGTTCGCGAGCTTCTGCCAGTGATCGCCCGGCATGCGCCCGATGAGGCTGCCCTTGCCGTGCACGACCTCGTCGTGTGAGATCGGCAGCACGTAGTTCTCGCTGAACGCGTAGACGAACGAGAACGAGAGCTCTCCCTCGTGGTGCGAACGGTAGAGCGGGTCTCGGGAGATGTAGACCAGCGAGTCGTTCATCCAGCCCATGTTCCACTTGAAGCCGAAGCCCAGCCCGCCGGCGTCGGTGGGCGCCGTGACACCCGGGAAGCTCGTCGACTCCTCCGCCGTCAGCGAGATGCCGGGGAACAGCTTGTAGGACGTCGCGGTGACCTCCTGGAGGAACGAGATGGCCTCGAGGTTCTCGCGGCCGCCGTGCACGTTCGGCTCCCACTCTCCCGGCTCGCGGGAGTAGTCGAGATAGAGCATCGAGGCCACGGCATCGACACGCAGTCCGTCGACGTGGAACTCGTCGAACCAGTACAGGGCGTTCGCCACGAGGAAGTTGCGCACCTCCGCGCGACCGTAGTCGAAGATGAGCGTGCCCCAGTCCTTGTGCTCGCCGCGCCGAGGGTCGGGGTGCTCATAGAGGGCATCGCCGTCGAAACGGGCGAGGGCGAAGGCGTCCTTCGGGAAGTGACCGGGTACCCAGTCCATGATCACGCCGATGCCGGCGCGATGGAGTCGGTCGATCAGATAGCGAAGATCGTCGGGGGAGCCGAAGCGACTGGTCGGGGCGTAGTAGCCCGACACCTGATACCCCCACGAACCGCCGAAGGGGTGCTCGGCGAGCGGCAGGAATTCGATATGCGTGAAGCCGTGAGCGGTGACGTAGTCGATGAGCGGATCAGCGGCGTCGCGGTAGGAGAGCCCCTGTCGCCACGACCCCAGGTGCACCTCGTAGATCGACATGGGCTGATCGAGGGGCTGATGCGTGGAGCGGTGGTGCAGCCAGTCGCCGTCGCCCCAGCCGTAGCGCGACCTGGTCACGATCGACGCTGTCGCCGGCGGAACCTCGGCCTGCCGGGCGAGCGGGTCGGCCTTGAGGATCCACTCGCCGTGCGCGGTGAGGATCTCGTACTTGTAGACGGCGCCCTCGCCGAGGTGCGGGACGAACAGCTCCCACACGCCGCTCGCTCCCATCGAGCGCAGTGCGTGGCCGGCCCCGTCCCAGTTATTGAACGCCCCGACGACACGCACGGCGCGTGCGTGGGGAGCCCAGACGGCGAAGGATGCCCCGGCGGTGCCGTCGCTCTCGCGCAGGTGGGCGCCGAGCACCCGCCACAGCTGCTCGTGGCGCCCCTCGGCGATCAAGTGCAGGTCGAGCTCGCCGATGGTCGGTGCGTGGCGATAGGGGTCGTCCGCGGTGAACGACGGACCGTTCGCGTAGGCCGTCTCGAGCTCGTAGGCGAGAGGCGGACCGACCCGCTCGCCCTCCCAGATCCCCGAGCGCACGTGCACGAGCGGCACGCGGTCGCCATCGACGAACACCGCCGTGACGCTGTCGGCGAGGGGACGTCGGGCGCGCACCGTCGCGCGGGCGGAGCCGGCGGCATCCCGATACGGATGGATGCCGAGGATCGCGTGGGGTTCGTGATGGGCGCCGTGCGCCACGGCGTCGAGTGCGGCGTCGTCGATGATGCTCATCGGCTGCTCCTCACGTGCAGGATGTGGGAGGGCTGGGTGAACGCGTCGAGGCGCACGTAGTTGTGCTCGCCCCAGGTCCACACGGCGCCCGTGACGAGATCCTCGACCTCGAACGGAGTGCCGGCGGGGACGCCGAACGTGCGGGAGTCGAGGTGCACCGTCGTCTCCCGCACCGAGTGGGGATCCACGTTCACGACGACGATGACGGTGTCGTCGACGCCGGCCGGGTTGAGGGCCGCGGGCAGGTGCTTCACATAGACGAGCACGGCGTCGTCGTCGCTCCACTGCACCTGCAGATTGCGCAGCTGCCGCAGGGCGGGATGAGCGCGACGGATCTCGTTCAGGCGTCGCAGGAACGGTGCGAGCGAGTCTCCGCGGGCCTCTGCGGCATCCCAGTCGCGGAACTTGTACTCATACTTCTCGTTGTCGATGTTCTCCTCGGCGCCCGGACGGGCGACGTTCTCGAACAGCTCGAAGCCGGCGTACACGCCGTAGCTGGGGGCCGCGGTGGCGGCGATCACGGCGCGTACGGCATACGCGGCCCGTCCGCCGAACTGCAGGTACTCGGTGAGGATGTCGGGCGTGTTGACGAACAGGTTGGGGCGCAGAAAGTCGGATGTCTCGTCCGCCGCGGTCTGCAGGAACTCCTCCAGCTCGGCCTTGGTGTTGCGCCAGGTGAAGTAGCTGTAGCTCTGCTGGAATCCGCCCATCGCGAGGGCGCGCATCGGGGCGGGCCGGGTGAACGCCTCTGCGAGGAAGACGACGTCGGGGTCGGTGCGCGTGACCTCGGCGATGAGCCACTCCCAGAACTGCAGGGGCTTGGTGTGGGGGTTGTCGACCCGGAAGATGCGCACGCCCTGGGCGATCCAGTGCCGCACGATACGCAGCACTTCGGTGCGGATGCCCTCGGGGTCGTTGTCGAAGTTCAGGGGGTAGATGTCCTGGTACTTCTTCGGCGGGTTCTCGGCGTACGCGATCGTGCCGTCGGGGAGGGTCGTGAACCACTCCGGATGCGCCGTGACCCAGGGGTGATCGGGCGAGGCCTGCAGGGCGAGGTCGAGCGCGACCTCGAGGCCCTCTGCGCGGGCTGCGCGCACGAACGCACGGAAATCCGCGAGCGTGCCGAGGTCGGGATGCACGGCGTCGTGTCCGCCCTCGGTGCCGCCGACGGCCCAGGGCGATCCGGGATCACCGGGGCCGGCGGTGAGGGTGTTGTTCGGGCCCTTGCGGTTGCGGACACCGATCGGATGGATCGGCGGCAGGTACAGCACGTCGAAGCCCATCCCGGCGACTCCAGGCAGGCGCTTGGTCGCGGTGCGGAAGGTGCCGCTCTTCACGACGCCGTTGCGCTGGCGGCGCGCGCCCTCGGACCGCGGGAAGAACTCGTACCAGGCACCGACACCGGCGCGCTCGCGCTCGACGAGGAGGGCGAGGTCATCGCCGAGGGTGACGAGCGAGGTCAGCGGACGGCGTGAGAACGCGGCGGCGAGGGCCGGGTCGTCGACGATCGCGAGCGCGGCGACGGTGTCGACGGTGCTGTCACGCAGTCGTTCCGCCTGGGCGCGCAGCTGCGCGCGCTCGGCGGTCGGCCGGTCCTTCTCCGCGGCGCCGCGCAGGAGCAGGAGCGCTCCCGACTCGCGCATGAGCTCGATGTCGACGCCGGCGGCGATCTTGACGGATGCCGCATGGTGCCAGGTCGCGATGTCGTCGCCGAACGCCTCGAACCGGAACCGCCAGGTGCCCTCTTCACGCAGGGCGACGAGTGCGCTCCACCGGTCGGGAACGCCGTCGACGGGCGCGAGGGCGTGCAGCGATTCGTCGCCGCTCGGGCTGAGTAGGCGCACGTGCACGCCGATGAGGTCGTGGCCCTCGCGGAACGCGGTGACGCTGAACGGCACCGCCTCGCCCGCGAACGCGGTGGGGGTGTAGCGCACGTCGGGTGCGACGGGACGCGGGCTTGCGAGGGGGATGCGACCGCTCACCGTTCCGTCCGGGGCCGCCCACGCGGAGGCGGGCCGGAGAGGAAGCGCGGAGGCGCTCAGCCAGGCGGAGGACGTCGGAGCCGGTGTCTTCTGTGCCACGGCTCGAACCTACCCCGCCGCGCTCATCGGCGCCGGGTCATTCGGCACGGAAGAGGTGCATCGAGGTGGGGGAGACCTCGACGGCGTCGCCGGGGGCGTGCACCTGTTCGAGCAGCTGCGGAACGTCCTCGTCGCTGCGCCACAGCGAGACGTAGCGGGTGACCCCGTCCACCTCGGGCAGAGTGACCTCGACCGGACGCTCGGTTCCGTGCACGATCAGCAGAATGCGGTTGAACGCCTCGAACTCGGGGGTGGATGCCGCCACGTACTGCAGGGTGCGGTGGGCGGGGTTCGTCCACCGCTCCTCCGACATCGTCTCGCCGTGCTCGTCGTACCACTCCATGACCGACGCCGACGGCGTGTGCTCCCCGAGCCGTGCGAATCGGATGGGGCGCAGCGCCGGGTTCTCGCGGCGCAGGCGGATGAGGCGCTGCACGTGGGCGAACAGCTGCTTCTGCCAGGACGCCGGCTCCCAGTCGAGCCAGGTGAGCTCGGAGTCGTGGCAGTAGGCGTTGTTGTTGCCCCGCTGGGTGCGGGCGTACTCGTCGCCCGCGGTGAGCATCGGGATGCCGGCCGACAACAGCAGTGTGCCGAGCAGGTTGCGCATCGCTTTGCGCCGGGTGGCGAGGATGCGCTCGTCGTCGGTCGGACCTTCGGCGCCGTGGTTGAACGACCGGTTCGTGTCGGCACCGTCGCGGTTCTGCTCGCCGTTGCCGAGGTTGTGCTTCACGTCGTACGAGACGAGATCGCGAAGGGTGAACCCGTCGTGCGCGGTGACGAAGTTGATGGATGCCAGCGGGCCGCGGTCCTCAGAGAAGGTGTTGGACGATCCGGCCAGGCGCGTCGCGAACCCGCCGATGCCGACCGGAGCGGTCGAGGCGCGCCGGGCGTAGTCGACGTCGCTCAGCCAGAAGTTGCGCACGCGGTCGCGGTAGCGGTCGTTCCACTCGTGCCAACCGGCGCCGAAGTTGCCGGTCTGCCAGCCGCCCAGGCCGACATCCCAGGGCTCGGCGATGAGCTTGGCGTCCTGCAGCAGCGGGTCGTCGGCGATCGCGCGCAGCAGCGGGTGCTCGGGGGTGTACGTGTGGGCGGCGTCGCGTCCGAGGGTCGTCGCGAGGTCGAAGCGGAAGCCGTCGATCTGCACCTCGTCGGCCCAGTACCGGAGGGAGTCGAGCACCAGGCGGGCCGCGGCATCCGTCGACGTGTTCAACGAGTTGCCGCACCCGGTGACGTCGACGTACACGCCGTCGTCGGTCTGGCGGTAGTAGTTGCGGTTGTCGAGGCCGCGCAGGCTCGAGCGGGGACCGCCGATGCCCTCTTCCGCGGTGTGGTTGTAGACCACGTCGAGCACGACCTCGAGGCCGGCCTCGTGGAGCAGCTTCACCATGCCCTTGACCTCGGCGAGCACCGCGGTGGAGCCGGCGCGGCGCGCGGCGTCCGTCGCGTACCGCGGGTGCGGGGTGAAGAAGTTGACGGTGTTGTAGCCCCAGTAGTTGGCGAGCCCCAGCTGCAGAAGTCGCGGCTCCGATTGGAACGCGTGGATGGGCAGCAGCTCGATCGTGGTGATCCCGAGCGCGTGGAAATGCTCGATCATCGCCGGGTGGGCGAGTCCCGCGTACGTGCCGTGAAGGGCGGGAGGGACATCCGGATGCCGCTTCGTGAGGCCTTTCACGTGACCCTCGTAGAGCACCGTCCGGTCGAGCGGCACCCGCGGCTTCGCCACACCGCCCCAGTCGAACGTGCCATCCACCACGACCGAGCGCCAGTCGTTGAAGCCGCCCGCGGTGATGCCCTTCGCGTAGGGGTCGAGCAGCAGTGTGCGCGAGTTGAACATGCTGCCGTTCTGCTGTGGGCCGACGGCGCGCACGGCGTAGCGCGCGCCGGGGTGCAGCAGCTCGGAGGTCACCTCCCAGACGCCGTGGCCTGAGGGGCTCATCGGAAGCTCGGCGGTGATCCAGTCGAGATCGGTGTCGTCGAAGACGACCAGCTCGAGTCCGATCGCGTTGCCCGACCACACGCGGAGTGTGCCGCCGCCGGCGTGGAGGGTGACGCCGAGGTCGTCGAACGCGGTCGAATGCAGGAGCGACGTCTCGGACGTCGGGGTCGTGCCGGGCATGGTCTCGAGGGTAACGAGTATGTGAGTCGACGGCGTTACGCGCGAGCGTGGCGGCAGTCGCCGGGCATCGCGCCGGGCATGGGACAGTGGACAGGTGAGTGTCTACCTCGACCACGCGGCATCCAGCCCCTTGCGCCCGGAGGCGCGCGCGGCGTGGCTCGACGCGCAGGAGATGGTGGGGAACGCGTCGTCGATCCACGGTGACGGTCAGGCCGCCCGCCGGCTGCTCGAGGAGTCGCGCGAGCGGGTCGCGGCCGCGCTCGACGCGGAGCCCATCGAGGTGGTGTTCACCTCCGGCGGCACCGAGGCCGTGAACCTCGCGGTGGCGGGCCTCTGGGAGGCGCGGGCCGTCGCTCGCGGGGTCGTCGTTCTGCCCGATGGCGAGCACCACGCGACGATCGACGCCGTGCGGGCGCTGCCCGGCGCCGTGGAGCGTCCCGTGGCGATCGATGCGGTGGGGCGCATCGATCCGGATGCGTTCGGCGCGGCGCTCGGTGACGACGTCGCCATGGCGACGGCGCTCGTCGCCAACAACGAGATCGGCACGGTCAACGATGCGTCCCGGCTCGCCGCAGTCGCCGGAGCTGCCGGGGTGCCGCTGCATCTCGACGCCGTCGCCGCCTTCGGGCACGTTCCGGTTGCGTACCGGGCCTGGCGGTCCGATGCCACGCCCGGAACGGGGCTCGTCGCCCTCAGCGTGTCGGCGCACAAGGTCGGCGGACCCGTCGGCGTCGGCGCACTCGTCGTCGCACGCAGCGCGCGTCTCGAGGCGCAACTGCACGGTGGCGGGCAGCAGCGCGGGCTGCGTGCCGGAACGCAGGATGTCGCGGGTGCCGCGGCGTTCGCTGTGGCGGCCGAGCTCGCCGTCGCCGAGCTCCACACCGAGGCGGCGCGCCTGCGGACACTGGCCCGCGAGCTGCGGGCCGCGGTCGCCGCGATCGCCCCCGACGCGGTGCTGCTCGGTGACCCCGACGACCGGGTGCCCGGCAACGTGCATCTGCTGTTCCCGGGCGTTCGCGGGGAGACGCTGCTGTTCCTGCTGGATGTCGCGGGGGTCTCGGTGTCGACCGGCTCGGCCTGCCAGGCCGGAGTGGCCGAGCCGTCGCACGTGGTCCTCGCGCTCGGTCGCTCGGATGACGACGCCCGCGCCGTACTGCGCGTCACCCTCGGTCGCACCTCGAGCGCGGCCGATGTCGCCGCCTTCGTCGCGGCGCTCCCGGACGCCCTCGCACGGGCCCGGGCCGCGGCATCCGTCGCCTGAGCAGGCCCGCCCCGACGCCGGAGCCCGCTCGTAGACTGGGGGCATGCGGGTGTTGGCGGCGATGAGCGGGGGCGTGGACTCCGCGGTGGCGGCGGCGCGTGCCGTCGACGCCGGACACGATGTCGTCGGCGTGCATCTCGCGCTCTCACGCGCCGGCGGCACGCTGCGCGCCGGCAGCCGGGGCTGCTGCACGATCGAGGATGCGATGGACGCCCGCCGCGTCGCCGATCGCCTCGGCATCCCGTTCTACGTGTGGGACTTCTCCGAGCGCTTCCGCGACGACGTGATCGAGGACTTCGTCGCCGAGTACCGCGCGGGCCGCACCCCCAACCCCTGCATGCGCTGCAACGAGAAGATCAAGTTCGCCGCCCTGCTCGAACGCGGCATCGAGCTCGGCTTCGACGCGGTGTGCACGGGCCACTACGCCACGCTTCTCGACACTCCGTCCGGTCGTGAGCTGCACCGGGCATCGGATGCCGCGAAGGACCAGTCGTACGTACTGGGAGTGCTCACCGCCGAGCAGCTCGCCCACTGCCTGTTCCCGCTGGGCGCGACCCCCTCGAAGGCCGTCGTGCGCGCGGAGGCCGAGCAGCGCGGGTTCACGGTGGCCGCGAAGCCCGACAGTCACGACATCTGCTTCATCCCCGACGGCGACACGCGCGGCTGGCTGGCCGACCGGGTGGGCGCCGAGGAAGGCGACGTCATCGACCGCACCGGTGCCGTCGTGGGCCGGCACGAGGGCGCGCATGCGTTCACGGTCGGGCAGCGCCGAGGTCTCAAGCTCGGCGTGCCCGCGGACGACGGGAAGCCGCGGTTCGTCCTCGAGGTGCGTCCGGTCTCGAACACCGTCGTCGTGGGCCCGAAGGAGGCCCTCGCGACGACCGAGATCGCCGGCGCCCGGCGCTCGTGGGCGGGGACGGCGCCCGCGACAGGCGACCTGCGGGTCGAGGTGCAGATCCGTGCGCACGCGGACCCGGTGCCCGCCGACGCGACGATCACGGAGGACGCGGTGACGGTGCGTCCCGACACCCCGTTCGACGGCGTCGCACCCGGGCAGACCGCCGTGCTCTACATCGGCACGCGCGTGCTCGGGCAGTTCACGATCGACCGCACCGTGTCGGCGGTGCCGGTCGTCGCGTGAGGGTTCCGTCCACCGGGTGATCCGCTCGCCGTGGGGGTGGCCCTCCCTAGACTTGGTGCGTGGCTGACGACGAACTCCCGCGGGTGACCCTCGACGAGGCGCGGGCCGAGGCATCCGATCTCACGACCCGCATCCTCGGGGCGCGTGACGCGTACTACGGCGACGACGCCGAGCTGGTCGACGACGCGACCTACGACGGCTGGATGCGGCGGCTCGAGGCGATCGAGCGGGCCTACCCCGAGCTGCAGAGCCAGGACTCGCCGACGCTGTCGGTCGGCGCCGCGCAGAGTTCGATGTTCGCGCCGGTGACCCACGCCGAACGCATGCTGAGCCTCGACAACGTCTTCAGCCCCGAGGAGCTCACCGAGTGGTGCGCGAAGACCGCGGGGGCCGCGGGCCGACCCGTGCGGTGGCTGTGCGAGCTGAAGATCGACGGGCTCGCCATCAACCTGCGCTACGAACGGGGCGTGCTGACCTCCGCGGCGACCCGCGGTGACGGTCGCGTCGGCGAGGACGTCACCGTCAACGCCGTGCGCGTCGCGGGCATCCCGCAGCGCCTCGCCGGAACGGGGCATCCCGACATCGTCGAAGTGCGCGGCGAGGTGTACATCCCGGTCGCGGCATTCGACCGGCTGAACGAACGTCAGTCGCGCATGCGAGAGCGCGTGACCGCCGATGCCCGCGCGCGGGGCGTCGACGAGGCGCGCGCGCAGGCCAGCGCCGACCGCCGGTTCCCGTCGTTCGCGAATCCGCGCAACGCGGCGAGCGGAGGGCTCCGTCAGCAGCTCGACAAGAAGGACGGCCTCGAGCTCGAAGCCGGGCAGGCGCGTCTCGACTCGCTGCGGCTGCTCGTGCACGGCATCGGCGCGTGGCCCGACCCGCCGGTCGCCTCGCAGAGCGAGGTCTACGGACTGCTCGCGCAGTGGGGCCTGCCGACCAGCACGTCCTTCCGCACCGCGACGGATGCCGCGGGCGTGCGCGAGTTCGTCGCCTACTACGGTGAGCACCGCCACGACGTCGAGCATGAGATCGACGGTGTCGTGGTCAAGGTCGACGAGCTGGCGCTGCACGACGAGCTGGGCGCGACAAGTCGGGCGCCGCGATGGGCGATCGCCTACAAGTACCCGCCGGAGCAGGTGAACACGAAGCTGCTCGACATCGTCGTGTCGGTGGGCCGCACCGGCCGCGCGACCCCGTTCGCCGTCATGGCGCCCGCGCGGGTCTCCGGGTCGGTGGTGCGCCAGGCGACGCTGCACAACCAGGACGTCGTGAAGGCCAAGGGCGTGCTGATCGGCGACACCATCGTGCTGCGCAAGGCGGGTGATGTCATCCCCGAGGTGCTCGGGCCCGTGGTCGAGCTGCGCGACGGCACCGAGCGCGCGTTCGTGATGCCGACGCTGTGCCCCGCCTGCGGCACGCCGCTCGCCCCGGCGAAGGAGGGCGACATCGACCTGCGGTGCCCGAACACCCGCTCCTGCCCGGCGCAGGTGCGCGGACGTGTCGAACACATCGGCTCGCGCGGCGCGCTCGACGTCGAAGCGCTGGGCGAGGTGACGGCAGCCGCCCTCACGCAAGCCGACGGCACCGCCTCACCGCCGCTCGTCACCGAGGCCGGCCTGTTCGATCTCACCCTCGAACAGCTCATCCCCATCGAGGTGGTGGTGCGCGATGCCGAGACGGGCGAGGAGAAGGTCGACGAGTCGACCGGCGACCTTGTGCGCCGCGCTCCCTTCCAGCGAATCGAGCGCACCTACCCGCCCGGGTGGGAGAACGCAACGCCCGCCGAGCGCCGCGCCGCGGGCGTGCGCAAGGACCACGTGGTGCTGCATCCTTCCGCTCAGGCTGTCACGCTGCTCGACGAGCTCGAGAAGGCGAAGACGAAAGAGCTGTGGCGGTTCCTCGTCGCATTGAACATCCGGCACGTGGGCCCGGTCGCCGCCCGGGCTCTCGCCCAGTGGTTCGGCTCCGTGGATGCGATCCGGGCAGCGACCCAGGAGGAGCTGGCGGCGGTCGACGGCGTGGGCGGCATCATCGCCGAGGCCGTGATCGATTGGTTCGCCGTCGACTGGCACGCCGACATCGTGCACCGGTGGGCGGCGGCCGGCGCGCAGTTCGCGACGCCGGGGCATCCGGGCCCGGGGGCCGCGGTCGTCAACGGCGGCGTGCTCGACGGACTCACCGTCGTCGCGACCGGCACGCTCGAGGGCTACACCCGTGAAGGTGCGCAGGAGGCCATCCTCCGGGCCGGCGGGAAGGCGGCGTCGAGCGTCTCGAAGAAGACCGACTTCGTCGCCGCCGGACCGGGCGCGGGATCGAAGCTCGCGAAGGCCGAGGAGCTCGGCGTGCGCATCATCGACGCGGCTCAGTTCCATCTGCTCGTCACCGAAGGACCGGGCGCGCTCCGCGACGACGCGTCCTGACCGTCGCCGCGACCTGGGTCAGTGCGCGTCGTCGGCGAGCAGCTTCTCCTTGACCTGGCGTCGCAGCACCTTGCCGATGAGCGATGTCGGCAAGCCGTCGACGACCACGACGCGCTTGGGCACCTTGTAGGGCGTGAGCACGCCGCGCGCGAACGCCCGGATCTCCTCGACGTCGACGTCCGCACCGTCGCGCGGCACGATCGCCGCCACGACCGCCTCGCCGGAGTGGCCGTCGGGGAGGCCGACGACCGCGGCATCGAGCACATCAGGATGTTGGCGCAGCGCGTTCTCGACCTCGGTCGGTGCAACGTTGAACCCGCCCGTGATGATGAGCTCCTTGATGCGATCGACGATCCGCACGAATCCGGCGTCGTCGATCGTGACGATGTCGCCCGTGCGGAACCAGCCGTCGACGAACACTTCGGCGCTGGCCTCGGGCTTGCCGTAGTAGCCCGAGAATACCTGCGGCCCGCGCACGACGAGCTCACCGGGGCTGCCCGCGGGCACGTCGCGCGTCGGCTCGTCGGGATCGACCACGCGGCACTCGGTGCCGGGGAGCGGGAGACCCACGGTGCCCGGTCGGCGGTTCTCGGCGACCGGGTTGGCCATGAGCACGGGGGAGCACTCGCTCAGTCCGTACCCTTCCACGAGGTAGCCCCCGGACGCCGCCTCGAACGGCACGACGAGTTCGTGCGGCAGCGCCATGGCACCCGAGATCGCGATCTTCGTGCCGGCGATCGAGATGCCGGTCTCGCGCGACCGCGCGAGCAGTCGCTCGGCGATGGGCGGCACGAGCGGGAGGAACGTGGCCGGATGCCGGGTGGTCGCCGCGAGCACCATGTCGGGGTCGAAGCGCGGGAACAGCACGAGCCGCGCCCCCATCGACATCGCGAACGTGAGGCAGAGCGTCAGCCCGTAGGCGTGGAACATCGGCAGCACGGCGTAGACGATGCATCCGTCTCCGCGCACGATCGAGGGCACCCAGGCGCGTGCCTGCGCGGCGTTCGTGAGCAGGTTGCGGTGGGTGAGCACCGCACCCTTCGGGGTTCCGGTGGTGCCGCTCGTGTACTGCAGGATCGCGACGTCGTCGGTCGCCGGGCGCGGGTGCGAGTCGGGCAGCGGCGCGGCGGCGACGACGGTCTCCCACGGCGTGGTGCCGCGCACGGGTGCGAACAGCGCCGCCCGCGACTCCCGCGCCTTCGCGATCGGTAGGCGCAGGGCGAGGCGGGTGTGCCACGGCATCGCCTGCACGACGTCGACGGACACGATCGCCGGCACCCGAAGGTCGGCGGGGAACGCCTGCACGTCGGCGACGATCTTGTTCCAGACGATCGCGACGCGGGCGCCGTGGTCCTCGAACTGCTTGCGCAGCTCGCGCGGTGTGTAGAGCGGGTTGTGCTCGACGGCGATCGCGCCCAGGCGCAGGATCGCGTAGAACGCGACGATGTGCTGCGGGCAGTTGGGCAGCACGATCGCGACCCGGTCGCCGGCACGCACACCGAGCGCCGCGAGTCCCGCGGCAGCGCGGGAGATCCGCTCGTGGAGCGCCCGATAGGTGGTCTCGCGGCGGAAGAACTCGAGGGCGACAGCATCGGGGTAGTCCCGGGCGGATGCCTCGACGATGTCGGTCAGGCAGCCGGTGACCGTCGCGAGGTCTTCTGGCACGCCGTCGGCGTAGCTGGCGGTCCAGGGGCGGGGCGGCTCGAAGGTCGTCACGCGGTCAGCCTACGCGCGAGACGGCCCGGAACGCGGGCCGGTCCAGCCGCCCAACTAGACTCGTCGGGTGTCTGAAATCACTCCCGAACTCGTGCGCCACCTCGGCGAACTGGCCCGGATCCGGCTCGACGACGACGAGGTGACCCGACTCACCGGTCAGCTCGACGCGATCGTCGACAACATCGCGAAGGTGTCGCAGGTGGCGACGCCCGATGTGGTGGCGACGAGCCACCCGATCCCGCTGGAGAACGTCTTCCGCCCCGACACGGTCGGCGAGGTGCTGACCACCGCGCAGGCGCTGCAGAACGCGCCGGATGCCGCGGGCGACCGTTTCCGCGTGACGGCGATCCTGGGGGAGGAGCAGTGAGCGACGACATCCTTCGTCTGTCCGCCGCCGCGCTGGCCGATCGGCTGGCTGCGGGAGAGGTCTCGAGTGTGGAGGCGACGCAGGCTCACCTCGACCGCATCGCCGCGGTCGACGGTGACGTGCACGCGTTCCTGCACGTGAGCGACACCGCTCTCGACGCGGCCGCCGACATCGACCGTCGTCGCGCCGCCGGCGAGCAACTGCACGCGCTCGCGGGCGTTCCGCTCGCGGTGAAGGACGTGCTGGTCACGACCGACATGCCCTCGACGAGCGGCTCCAAGATCCTCGAAGGCTACCTGTCGCCGTACGACGCCACCGTCGTCGCGCGTGCCCGGGCAGCGGGGTTGATCCCGCTCGGCAAGACCAACATGGACGAGTTCGCGATGGGCTCGTCGACCGAGCACTCGGCCTACGGTCCCACGCACAACCCGTGGGACCTCGACCGGATCCCGGGCGGGTCCGGCGGCGGATCGGCGGCCGCGGTCGCGGCCTTCGAGGCGCCGCTCGCCCTCGGCTCCGACACGGGCGGTTCCATCCGCCAGCCCGCGCACGTGACCGGCACCGTCGGCGTGAAGCCGACGTACGGCGCAGTGAGTCGGTACGGGGCGATCGCGCTCGCGTCGAGCCTCGACCAGATCGGCCCCGTCACCCGCACCGTGCTCGACGCGGGTCTCCTGCACGACGTGATCGGCGGGCACGACGCGAACGACTCGACCTCGCTCACCGACGCCTGGCCCTCTTTCGCCGCCGCGGCGCGCGAGGGTGCTCGCGGCGACGTGCTGAAGGGCCTGAAGGTCGGCGTGATCCGCGAGCTGCCCGACTCCGGCTTCCAGCCGGGTGTCGCCCGCTCGTTCCACGGCGCGCTCGCGAAGCTCGAGTCCCAGGGGGCCGAGATCGTCGAGATCAGCGCGCCGCACTTCGAGTACGGTGTCGCCGCCTATTACCTGATCCTCCCCGCGGAGGCCTCCAGCAACCTCGCAAAGTTCGACTCCGTGCGCTTCGGCCTGCGGGTCCCGGTGTCCGGCGGCACCGTCGAGGACGTCATGGCGGCCACCCGCGAGGCGGGCTTCGGGGACGAGGTCAAGCGCCGCATCATCCTGGGCACCTACGCCTTGTCGGCGGGCTATTACGACGCCTATTACGGGTCGGCTCAGAAGGTGCGCACGCTCATCCAGCAGGATTTCGCCGCGGCCTTCGCGAACGTCGACGTCATCGCCACGCCGACAGCGCCGACGACGGCGTTCCGGCTCGGCGAGCGCATCGACGACCCGCTGCAGATGTACCTGAACGATGTGACGACCATCCCCGCGAACCTCGCGGGCGTGCCCGGCATCTCGATCCCCTCGGGTCTCGCCGACGACGACGGGCTCCCGGTCGGCATCCAGTTCCTCGCCCCGGCCCGTAAGGACGCTCGTCTGTACCGCGTCGGTGCGGCCCTCGAGGCTCTGCTCGAAGCGGAGTGGGGCGGACCGCTCCTCGACCGCGCCCCGACCCTGGGAGGTGTGCGCTGATGGCCAAGGACGCGCTCATGGACTTCGACAAGGCACTCGAGCTGTTCGAGCCGGTGCTCGGCTTCGAGGTGCACGTCGAGCTGAACACGGCGACGAAGATGTTCTCGGCGGCGCCCAACCCGGCGCACCCCGACAACCACGACGCGGCGCCGAACACGCTTATCGCCCCGGTCGACCTCGGGCTCCCCGGCTCGCTGCCGGTCGTGAACGCGCAGGCCGTGAGGTCGTCGATCCGCCTGGGCCTCGCGCTCGGCTGTTCGATCGCGCCGTCGAGCCGATTCGCGCGGAAGAACTACTTCTACCCCGACCTCGGCAAGAACTATCAGATCTCGCAGTACGACGAGCCGATCGCGTTCGAGGGCTCGGTCGAGGTGGAGCTCACCGACGGCAGCCTCGTGACCGTTCCCATCGAGCGGGCCCACATGGAGGAGGACGCCGGCAAGCTCACGCACGTGGGCGGGGCGACCGGTCGCATCCAGGGGGCGGACTACTCGCTGGTCGACTACAACCGTGCCGGCGTGCCGCTGGTCGAGATCGTCACGAAGCCCATCTTCGGCGCCGAGCATCGTGCGCCCGAGATCGCGAAGGCGTACGTGCAGGCGATCCGCGACATCGTCGTGGCGCTCGGCGTCTCGGAAGGGCGGATGGAGCGTGGCAACCTGCGGTGTGACGCGAACGTGTCGCTGCGCCCGCGCGGTCAGGAGAAGCTCGGCACCCGCACGGAGACGAAGAACGTGAACTCGACGCGTTCCGTCGAACGTGCCGTGCGCTACGAGATCCAGCGCCAAGCGGCCATCCTCGCCGGGGGCGGCACGATCGTGCAGGAGACGCGCCATTGGCACGAGGACACCGGCACGACGTCGGCGGGTCGACCGAAGTCGGATGCCGACGACTACCGCTACTTCCCCGAGCCCGACCTGCTGCCTGTCGCCCCGCCGATCGAGCTGATCGACGAGCTGCGCGCCGACCTGCCCGAGCCCCCGATCGCCCGGCGTCGCCGGCTGCGCTCCGACTGGGGCTTCACCGAGCTGGAGTTCCAGGATGTCCGCAACAGCGGCCTGCTCGAGCAGGTCGAGCTGACAGTCGCGTCCGGGACGACCCCCGCGGCGGCCAAGAAGTGGTGGACGGGAGAGATCGCCCGCATCGCGAACGCCGGTGAGCGTGAGGCATCCGAGCTGGTCACCCCGGCCGATGTCGCCGCGCTGCAGGCGCTCGTCGACGCCGGCACGCTCACCGACAAGCTCGCGCGTCAGGTGCTCGAGGGAGTCATCGCCGGCGAGGGGACGCCGCAGCAGGTCGTCGATGCGCGCGGGCTCGCAGTCGTGAGCGACGACGGTGCCCTCATCGCGGCGATCGACGAGGCGCTCGTCGCCCAACCCGACGTGCTGGAGAAGATCCGCGACGGCAAGGTGCAGGCCGCGGGTGCCGTCATCGGCGCCGTGATGAAGGCCATGAAGGGCCAGGCCGACGCGGCTCGCGTGCGCGAACTCATCCTGGAGCGCGCCGGCGCGCTCTGATCATCTCGTCGGTGCCGTCGGATGTCGGCGGCACCGACGAGAATCGGGGCATGGGTCGAGGTGACGGGTCGGGGCGAATCGTGTCGCCGCCCGATGCCGACGACACCGGTGCGGGCATCCTGCACGTCGACATGGATGCGTTCTACGCGTCGGTCGCGGTGCTCGATGATCCGACCCTCGCCGGCAAGCCGATCATCATCGGTGCACCCGAGGGGCGCGGAGTCGTCTCGAGCGCGTCCTATGAGGCGCGGCGGTTCGGGGTGCGGTCGGCGATGCCGGTCGGTCAGGCGCTGCGTCTGTGCCCGGCGGCGCTGGTCGTCGCGCCCGACTTCCCGCGCCATCTCGAGCTGTCAGCGAGGGTGATGGAGGTGTTCCGCTCGGTGACCCCGCTCGTCGAGCCGCTGTCGATCGACGAGGCTTTCCTCGACGTCCGCGGCGCGCAGCGACTGCTCGGTTCGCCCGGAACGATCGCGCGCCTGGTGCGACGGCGGGTGAAGGATGAGACCGGGCTCACCTGCAGTGTCGGCGCCGCCGCCACCAAGCACGTCGCGAAGATGGCGTCGACGCTCAGCAAGCCCGACGGGCTGCTGATCGTCGCGGAGGCCGATACCGCGCGGTTCCTCGCGCCACGGCCGGTGCGCGCCCTGTGGGGCGTCGGGCCCAAGGCCGCGGAGGCGCTGGAGCAGCGCGGACTCCGCACCGTCGCCGACGTGCTCGAGGCGCCCGCCGACACCCTGACGCGCGCGCTGGGTGCGGCGATGGGGGAGCGGGTGTGGCAGCTCGTGCGAGGGATCGATGCCCGCGAGGTGCAGACGACGCGCACCGAGAAGAGCATCGGGCACGAGGAGACGTTCGACACCGACATCGACGACGATGCCGTGCTCCGCGCCGAGTTCCGTCGGCTCGCCGACAGGGTGGGTGCGAGGCTGCGTGCGCACGGTGTCGAGGCCGCGACGGTGGCGATCAAGGTGCGGTTCGCCGACTTCCGCACGCTGTCACGCAGCCAGACCCTCGCGGACCCTACGGCCGTGGGGCAGCGCATCGGAGCGGCCGCGCTCGACATGTTCGGTGCGCTGGAGCGCCCGCTGCCGGTGCGGCTGGTCGGCGTGCGCGGGGAACGGCTGCGCCCGGCCGCAGACGCCGGACTGCTGTGGGACGACGACGAGGAGTGGCGCAACGTCGAACGCGCACTCGACGGCCTCGCCGGCAAGTTCGGGCGGGGCGCGGTGACGCGCGCCGCGCTGCTGGGCGACGTGCGAGGCGGACGCTCGTTGCCGTCGAAGCCGCGTGCCTCCGAATGACGGCCGGGTGTCGCGGCCCCGCCTGGGCGGGTAGCGTGGGCATATGCCCAACTTCGTGCTCGATCTCGGCAAGCAGGTCGCCAACTTCGGCGTGAAGGCCTCCTATGGAGAGCCTCACGACCTCGACGGCGTCACCGTCATCCCGGTCGCGATCGCCTGGGCCGGGTTCGGCGGTGGCTCCGACACCGAGGGGAACGGCGGCGGCGGTGGCGGCGGATACAGCGTGCCCGTCGGCGCGTACGTCCGTCGTGGCGATGATCTGCGCTTCGAGCCGAACCTGGTGTCGCTGCTCGCGGTCGCGATCCCGCTCGTGTTCGTGTCCGGGCGCGCACTGAGCCGTGTCATCCGCGCCCTCAAGAAGTAGCGTCGCAGCCCTCACGCTCGCGCAGATCTCCGAGGTGCTCGGGGCGGCGATCGCCCGCGCCGACCTGCCTCTGACGGTGTTGATCGACGGCCGCAGCGGCGCCGGGAAGTCGACTCTCGCGCGTCTGCTGGCCGCGGCGTGGCCTCATGCCGGCGGTGCCGCCGTGGTCGCGCTCGACGACATCTACCCGGGCTGGGAGGGGCTGCGCGCCGGTGCGGAGGCCGTGGCATCCCAACTTCTCGAGCCTCGCGCGACGGGAGGGATCGGCCGCTGGCAGCGGTGGGACTGGCAGACGGCGCGGGCTGCCGAGTGGCATGAGGTGGCGTCGGACACCTCGGTGATCATCGAAGGATGCGGCGTGCTCACCCCTCGCTCCGCGCCAACGGCCGCCGTGCGGGTGTGGCTCGACGCGCCCCTTGAGGTTCGCCGCGAACGCGCCCTCGCTCGTGACGGCGAGGCGTACGCACCGCACTGGGACACCTGGGCGGCCCAGGATGAGGATCACGTGCGACGTGACGACCCGAGCCGGTGGGCGACCCACAGGTTCACTGTCGTCTAGGGACGTGGGTCAGATCTCGTCGAGAGCCTTCACGAGTCCGTCGAGTCGGAATCCGACCCAGTCGTAGATGCCGAATCGAGGATCCCGGTCGTCGTGTGAGTCCTCGTCCGTGACCCCGAGTCGTGTCGCGAGCACGAGGCGGATCGCCGCCAGGGTGCGCAGCCACGCCGCGGCCTGATCGGGATCGAGAGTGATCAGCTCCTCCTCGATCTGACGCTCGACCGGCTCATCCATCGCCTCCTCGAGCCCGAGCTCGTCGAGCGCATCGGTGACGACGGCCGCGTCGGTGGAGCGACGACGCAGCAACTCGTCCTGCGTCGCGTCGCGGAAGTCGCTCGCCGCGCGGGCGTCGTCGGGATAGGCGTCCGGGGTGAGCCGGGCCACAGCGGGGTCATCGTCATCGCGCACCTCGACCAGCTCGGCGAACTGCGTCACCAGCGTCTGCAGGTGGGCTGCTTCGATGCGGGTCAGCTGAAGCACGATCAGGCGAGGAGTCGTCATTCGGGGCTCTTCCGGATCGTGGCCCACAGGCCGTAGTCATGCATGGCTTGCGCGTGCAGTTCCATCAGTTCTCGTGGCCCTTCAGACACGATCGCCTGACCCTCGTGGTGCACGGCGAGCATGAGCCGTTCGGCAACCGGCGGGGGATAGCCGAAGTAGGTGCGGAAGACGTGCACGACGTAGCTCATCAGGTTGACGGGGTCGTTCCATACGACCGTCTGCCAGGGGCGTTCGCTACGGGTCGCGCCGGCGATGTCAAGGTCGCGGTCGAGTTCGGTCGCCGTGCCCGTCATGCCCACCCCAGCTCGTGCAGGCGCTCGTCGTCGATGCCGTAGAAATGGGCGATCTCGTGCACGAGGGTCGTGTGCACCTCGTCGCGGAGCTCGTCGACGGAGTCGCAGACGGCGAGATGCGCTTCGCGGTAGACGATGATGCGGTCGGGAAGCTCACCCATGCCGTAGCGGTCGCGTTCGGTCAGCGCCCACCCGTCATAAAGGCCGAGCAGGTCGAGCGAGCCGTCGGCGGCGCGGTCCTCCACGACGAACACCACGTTGTCGAGACCGTCGATCATCTCGTCGGGAAGTCGGTCGAGCTCATCGGTCACGAGCGCCTCGAACGCGTCGACATCGAGGTCGATCATCGATCAGCTCCCGTCGCGGGAGAACGTGGGGTGGCTAACGGGACTTGAACCCGCGACCCCCTGGACCACAACCAGGTGCTCTACCGACTGAGCTATAGCCACCATGGCCCCGAGATCTCGGGACAACCTCAAGATTCTCTCACACCCCGGACGCGAACGACGACACCGCCGCCTGCGCGGCAGCGCGCGCATCGTCGGAGGAGGGGCCGGGCGCCGGCACGAACACCGCCGAGCGGTAGTACGCCAGTTCGCGGATCGACTCGCGGATGTCGGCGAGAGCGCGGTGGCCGCCGTCCTTCGACGGAGCGTTGAAGTAGGCGCGGGGATACCAGCGGCGGGAGAGTTCCTTGATGCTCGACACGTCGACATTGCGGTAGTGCAGCCATCGGTCGAGGCGGGGCATGTAGCGAGCCAGGAACATGCGATCGGTGCCGATCGTGTTGCCGGCGAGCGGGGCCTTCCCCTCCTGCGGCACGAAGCGCTGGATGTACTCGAGCGCCTGGAACTCGGCCTCGGCGACGGTGATCCCCTCGGGGATCTCGTCGAGCAGACCCGAGGTGCGGTGCATCCCGGTGACGAAATCGTTCATGTGCGCCAGAGCGGATGCGTCGGGCTTGATCACGACCTGGAAGCCCTCGTCGAGCGGGGTGAGCTCGAAGTCGGTCACGATCACAGCGATCTCGACGAGCTGATCGACCTCCAGATCGAGCCCCGTCATCTCGCAATCGATCCAGACGAGCCGGTCGCCTTCCGTTCCTGCCATGGCACCGATCCTAGTGCGGGGTGGCGACGCTCGCCCCGGCGACAGGGTGGCGGGGCGAGTGCTCCCGTAGTCTTGATCTGCCCCCGTAGCTCAATGGATAGAGCATCGGCCTTCTAATCCGACGGTTGCAGGTTCGAGTCCTGTCGGGGGCACGTCTGCGCTGTCGAGTCCTCCTCGATGGGTGACTGCGCAGTGGATGCCTCGGCGCCGCCGTCGTGGCGCACTCGCGCGAAGCGCGCCATGCTCAGGTGCACGAGCGGCCCGATCGCGAGGGCGAAGATGACGGTGCCGATGCCGACCGTGCCGCCGAGCAGCCAGCCGATCGCGAGCACGGTGAGCTCGACGATCGCGCGGCACACCCAGATCGGCCACCCGAGCCGCGTGTTCATTCCTGTCATCAGGCCGTCTCGCGGCCCGGGCCCGAATCCCGCGCCGATGTAGATGCCCGTCGCGAGCGCGACCAGCAGCGTTCCACCGATGAGCAGCGCGAACTGCACCACGATGCCCTCGACCGGAGGCACGATCGCGAGCGTGGCCTGCATGACGGTGCCGAGCAGGAGGATGTTCGCGACCGTGCCCATGCCGGGCCGCTGCCGCAGCGGGATCCAGAGCAGCAGCACGAGCAGACCCACGATGTTCGTGATCCAGCCGACACCGATGCCCGTGTGCAGGGAGAGGCCCTGCGCGAAGGCTGTCCACGGATCGACTCCCAGACCGGCGCGGATCGCGAAAGCATCTCCCGCGCCGTAGAGGGCCAATCCGACGATGAGGGCGAGGATGCGGCGGGTCATTCCTCCATCTCAGCGCACAGGTGGACTTTGTGCACCAGTCCAATATGAGTAACGTGGCCGCATGGACTCGCGAATTTCGGCTCGTGGCCTCGTAGCCGCTCTCGGTGTCTGGCGCACCAGCGAACCCGCGTACGAGGCTCTCGCCGATGCCGTCCGGCTGCTCTGCCTCGACGGTCGTCTCGCCTCTCGCACCCAGTTGCCCGCAGAGCGCGAACTCGCAGCGGCGCTCGCTCTGAGCCGCACCACGGTCGCGGCGGCCTACCGGAGTCTGCGCGACTCGGGCCACATCCGCAGCCAACGGGGATCGGGCAGCGTGACGGAGCCGCTCGGCGGCGGCGAGGGAATGCGTCGCACCATCGCGCCAGACGATTTCGCCCTCGATCTGCAGCAGGCGAGTCCGCCGGCGTGGCCGGGACTGCCCGGGGTGATCGCAGAAGCCGCGACCGACGCCGCATCACTGGTGGCGCGGCCCGGCTACGACGTGGTGGGGCGAGCGGATCTGCGTGCCGCGATCGCCGCGAACTACAGCGCCCGCGGCCTGCCGACGGTGGCCGAGCAGATCATCGTGACGACGGGCGCGCAGAGCGCGATCGCGCTCCTCGCGACCGTTCTGGTCACGCGCGGCGACCGTGTCGTGTTCGAGACGCCGACCTATCCGCATGCGGCGGAGGCGTTCCGCCGTGCAGGCGGTCGGCTCGTCGGCATCCCGGTGTCGACGGGCGGCGGATGGGACCTCGACAGAGCTGGACAGGCCTTCGCCCGCACCGTGCCCGTGGCCGCATACCTGATGCCCGACTTCCAGAACCCGACCGGCCGATCGATGACGATCGTCGAGCGCGACGAGATCGCTCGCGCGGCGGTGCGCGCGGGCACCACCGTGGTCGTGGACGACACGACTGCAGACCTCTCTGTGGAGCCCTTCGACCGTGCACCGCTGTTCGGTCTCGACGTTCCCGGCCTCGACATCGTTCGCGTCGGGTCGCTCGGCAAGACCGTCTGGGGAGGGTTGCGCATCGGTTGGATCCGCGCGGAGACCTCGCTCATCCGCCGACTCATCGCCGCGCGATTCGCCGCCGAGCTCGGCACCCCCGACCTCGACCAGGCGATCGCCGCCCGGGTGATGGATCGGTACGACGAGGTGGTCGCCCAGCGGGCCCACGTGCTGCGTGCGGGTCGCGACACGGTCGTCGACGGCGTCGGGTCTCTGCTGCCGGAGTGGTCGGTACCCGATGTGAAGGGCGGAGTGGCGCTCTGGATCGACCTCGGTGCACCGCTGAGCGGCAACGTGGTGCTGGCGGCCCGTGCGCGCGGGATGCTTCTCTCGCCCGGCCCGCGATTCTCGGTGGACGGTGGACACGACACATATCTGCGCGTGCCGTTCACCGCCACCGCCGACGTGCTCGAGCGCGCGGTGGGAGTGCTGGCGCAGTGCTGGCGCGACGTACGCGCGATGTCGCCGGTGATGGGCATGGACCGACTCGATGCGGTGATCTGACCTCTCAACCGGCACGAGCGACATCCATTGCCACGGCACGGTCGCGGAAGCGGCCCATCTCGACGAACCCAGCGCCGGCCCGATAGCGCAGGGTCACCCAGAGGTCGTCGTGCCCGTCACGCACGCGGCGCACGTGCCCCGCAATCGTGCCGTCGGCACGCAGCACGCGCCAGAGGTCTGCCGCGGCGCGCGCGATGCCGTCATCCTGTCGTGGTGTCGTCGTCATGATGCCTCCGTGGTTCGAACATAGCTTCGACCACGGACATCGGCGCCGGGAACAGGGGAGACGAGGGTGCTGTTGTATGCGATGGCACCCTCGGGTGCGAGAGAGTGGAGAGATGATGCAGACATTCGTGTTGGCCGGCGGTTGCTTCTGGTGCCTCGACGCGGCATATCGCTCGCTGCGGGGCGTGAGCTCGGTCGTCTCCGGTTACACCGGCGGGCGGCGGCCCCATCCGACGTATGAGCAGGTGTGCACGGGAGCCACGGGACACGCCGAGGCTGTGGCCGTCACGTTCGAACCCGATGTGGTGCCCGCCGACGTGATCCTGGATGCGTTCTTCACGATGCACGACCCTCGTCAGCTCAATCGGCAGGGCAACGACATCGGCACGCAGTATCGCAGCGCGATGTTCCCCGCCGACGACGCGCAGCGCGAGCTGTTCGAAGCGGCTCGTGATCGGGCGTCGGAGTGGTGGGACGGCGGGATCGTCACGACGATCGAGCCGCTCGGGGAGTTCTACCCCGCGGAGGACTACCACCAGGACTTCTTCGCGAAGAACCCGACGCAGGGCTACTGCCTGGCGGTCGCCGTTCCGAAGGTGAACAAGGTACGCGCGCGCTTCGCGGAGTACGTCGAGGCCTGAACGCGGCTTCCTCCCCAGCGCACACAACGGGCGCGGTTCCCCCTGGCCTCGGGGTCAGGCGGATGCCGCGCCCGTCCCCGTATGAGGCTGGTCCCGGTCGCGACGTCCGGCGGGCACCCGGGCGTCGCGACCGGTGCGGGGACGGTCTCCGCACCGGGAAGGAGCACCTCATGTCTGAGCACATCACCGTCATCGGAAACGTGGCCGGCATCCCCGAACGCCGTACGGTCGCCGATGGCCTCACTGTCACCACGCTGCGGGTGGCGGCAACCGATCGGCGCTACGACCGACAGCGGCAGGCGTGGATCGACGGCGACACGAACTGGTACACGGTGTCGGCGTTCCGCGCGCTGGGAGATCATGCCCACGGGTCGCTGCAGAAGGGTGACCGCGTCATCGTCCACGGACGGCTGCGCCTGCGGGAATGGGACAATGGCACGCGAAAGGGCGTGTCACCGGAGATCGAAGCCGATGCGATCGGCCACGACCTGCGCTGGGGTACGACCAGTTTCGTGCGCGACCATGTCGCCGCGGTCGTCGAGGGCGCGCCGGATGACTCCGAGTCCTCCTGGGCCCTGCCGGGCGACGAGAGCGCCGGGGCTCCGAGCCGAGAGCCTGTCGGCGACAACGTCGCGACGCCGTTCTGAGTTCGGCCCCGGTTAGACTCCCGCTGTGACCCGGTTCCGCTCCTCCGTGCAACTGATCGCCGCCGGTTGCGCGGCGGGGGCGCTCGCTCTTCTCGCGGGGTGCACCTCCACACCGGCTCCATCTCCGACTCCGTCCGTCGCGGTGTCGTCGGCTACGCCGACGTCCACCCCGACGGCATCGGGACCAGTGGCGTTCGTCCCGGGAGGCACGGCTCAGCAGAACCTGCCGATCTTCGCCCAGACGGTGGCGAGCGTATGGAGCGGTCCGGATCAGGTTCACGGCAGGGCTTACATCGACGCGTTGGTCGCCGACGGCTTCTCGAAGGCCGACATGCAGGTCACGAACGATGAGACCACGATCGGACGCGCAGTCGAGAGCCTTCAGTTCTCCGTTCGTCTCGGCGACGAATGTCTGATCGGACAGGTGGGCCCGACCATCGCGAGTCCGGTGACAGAGGTCGCCCCGGGCCTCGTTTCCGGCGGCTGCCTGATCGGACAGACCCGTCCGATCAACTGGTAGCCCGTCAGCACCGTCCGACGCGGCGACTCTCGCCCCCGTAGACTGGGGCGGCTATGGCTGAATACATCTACCAGATGGTCCGCGCCCGCAAGGCCGTCGGCGAGAAGCTCATCCTCGACGACGTCACGATGGCGTTCCTCCCCGGCGCGAAGATCGGCATGGTCGGTCCCAACGGTGCCGGCAAGTCGACGATCCTCAAGATCATGGCCGGTCTCGACCACCCCTCGAACGGCGACGCGAAGCTCAGCCCCGGGTTCACCGTCGGCATCCTCATGCAGGAGCCCGAGCTCGACGAGAGCAAGACGGTGCTCGAGAACATCCAGGACGGCATCGCCATCAAGGCGAAGCTCGACCGCTTCAACGAGATCTCCGGCCTCATGGCAGACCCCGACGCCGACTTCGACGCTCTGCTCGCCGAGATGGGCGTCCTGCAGGAGGAGATCGACGCGGCCGACGCGTGGGACCTCGACTCGCAGCTCGAGCAGGCGATGGATGCATTGCGCACCCCGCCCGGAGATGCGGCGATCGCTCCTCTCTCGGGCGGTGAGAAGCGACGCGTCGCGCTGACGAAGCTGCTACTGCAGAAGCCCGACCTGCTCCTGCTCGATGAGCCCACCAACCACCTCGACGCCGAGAGCGTGCTCTGGCTCGAGCAGCACCTGCAGAAGTACCCCGGTGCGGTGATCGCGATCACCCACGACCGGTACTTCCTCGACAACGTCGCAGAGTGGATCGCCGAAGTCGACCGCGGCCGGCTCATCGGCTACGAGGGCAACTACTCGACCTACCTCGAGAAGAAGGCCGAACGACTCGACGTGCAGGGCAAGAAGGATGCCAAGCTCGCGAAGCGCCTGGCCGAAGAGCTCGACTGGGTCCGTTCGAACGCGAAGGGCCGCCAGGCGAAGTCGAAGGCCCGTCTCGCGCGCTATGAGGAGATGGCCGCGGAGGCCGAGCGCACCCGCAAGCTCGACTTCGAGGAGATCCAGATCCCGCCGGGGCCGCGCCTCGGCAGTGTCGTGATCGAGGCGAAGAAGCTCCAGAAGGGCTTCGACGGCCGGTCGCTCATCGACGGACTGAGCTTCAGTCTCCCGCCGAACGGCATCGTCGGCGTCATCGGCCCGAACGGCGTCGGAAAGACGACGCTGTTCAAGACGATCGTCGGTCTCGAGCCGCTCGACGGAGGAGATCTGAAGATCGGCGAGACGGTCAAGATCAGCTACGTCGACCAGTCCCGTGCGGGCATCGACCCGGAGAAGACGCTCTGGGAGGTCGTCTCCGACGGACTCGACATCATCACCGTCGGCAAGACCGAGATCCCGTCGCGCGCCTACGTCTCGAAGTTCGGTTTCAAGGGGCCCGACCAGCAGAAGAAGTCCGGCGTGCTCTCCGGTGGTGAGCGCAACCGCCTGAACCTCGCGCTCACCCTCAAGCAGGGCGGCAACCTGCTGCTGCTCGACGAGCCGACGAACGACCTCGACGTCGAGACGCTGCAGTCGCTCGAGAACGCACTGCTCGAGTTCCCGGGATGCGCCGTCGTGATCACCCACGACCGGTGGTTCCTCGACCGCATCGCGACGCACATCCTCGCCTACGAGGGCACCGATGAGGACCCCGACCGGTGGTACTGGTTCGAGGGCAACTTCGAGGCCTACGAGCAGAACAAGATCGAGCGGCTCGGCGCCGATGCGGCCAACCCCCACCGCTCCACCTACCGCAAGCTGACGCGTGACTGACGAGCCGTCCGGGGCCGCGCATAGGCGCGTCCACATCCCCATCCATCTGCGATGGGGAGACCTCGACGCGTACAACCACGTCAACAACACGGCGATGCTCAAGCTCCTCGAGGAGGCGCGCGTGCGTGCCTTCTGGCTGCCCGGAGACGGGGAAGATGCCCCACCCACCGCGGTGCTGCCGGCATCCGTCGAGGACGGCGGACCGATGACGCTCATCGCGCGGCAGGAGATCGAGTACCTGCTGCCCGTGCCCTACCAGCGCAACCCGCTGGACGTGCAGCTGTGGTTCGGCACGGTCGGCGGATCGAGCGTCGAGGTCTGCTACGAGGTGTTCAGCCCCGCGACGGGCGGCGAGCAGAAGCTGTACGCGAAGTCATCCGCGGTGATCGTGCTCGTCGACCCGGTGAGCGGGCGACCCGTGCGCCTGCCCGAGACCCTTCGTGCCGCGTGGGAGCCGTACGCGGGCCCTTCGATCAGCTACGCGCACCGTCGCTGACGGGAAGTCGCACCATGACCTCCTGCGCCGTCGAGGCGAGCAGGTCGCCGTCGCGGGTGTAGATGCGGCCGGTCGCCAGCCCCCGCCCGCCGCGGGCGTTCGGCGACTCCTGCGCGTAGAGCACCCAATCGTCGACGCGTCCGTCACGATGCCACCACATGGCGTGGTCGAGGCTCGCGACCTTCATCCCCGGCGTGGCCCACGCGATGCCGTGCGCACGCAGGATCGACTCCTGGATGCTCAGGTCGCTGAGGTACGCGAGCGCAGCCCGATGCAGCAGCGGATCGTCGCCGATCGGCCGCCGCAGTCGCGCCCACACCGCCTGGTGCGGCACGTGCGCACCGTCGACCCGCATGTAGACGGGCCCCTCGACGTAGCGCAGTTCGATGGGACGATCGGTCAGACGCAGCCCGCTGAACGACGTCACGCGCGTGAGCGCTGTCTCCTGGTCACCGAGCTCCTCGGGGGACGGCACGTCCCAGTCGAAGGATGCCGCGTGCTCCAGCCCGTCGTCCGGCACCTGGAACGACGCGATCATCGACAGGATCGGGGCGCCGCCCTGGTACGCCTGGGTGCGGCGGGTCGAGAACGACCGGCCGTCGTGGATGCGGTCGACGGAGAGCGTGATGTCCTGCGACGCGTCTCCGGGCCGGAGGAAGTAGCCGTGCATCGAGTGGATGACACGGTCGTCCCCGACCGTGCGGGAGGCGGCGAGCATCGACTGCGCGAGCACCTGCCCGCCGAAGATGCGACCACTCGGCATGAAGTGCGACGACGCCGTGAAGATGTCCTCTGTCGTGCGCGCGCCCGTGTCGGTGAGGTCGAATACCCCCAGCAGCCCCGCCACCGGGTCCTCACGCCACCGTGCGATCGCTTCGCTCTCGGACATGCCGCTCCTCCCGAGGCCTCCGCGGGCCGCTTGGTAGTTTAGAGCGGATGTCTCCCCGCCTCGTCTTCCCGGACGCCCATGCCGCGGCGGACGCCCTCACCTTCGCGCGTCGCGCGGCGACCCTCGACACCGACGCGGCCGTGCGTCTGCAGGCTGCCGGGGGACGCCTCGTGATGTCGACGGCGGTGCTGGCACCGCGCACCCTGCTCGACGCGGCCCCGACGGTGCTGGCCCTGCGCATCCTCCCGGTGGACGCCGAGTTGGAGTGTGACCTGGTGGTCGAGGCGACCGGGCTCGCCGCGGCATCCGTCGACACCGAGGTCTCACTGCCCGCGTCCGCCGTGCGCGCCGCGTGGGCGGGCATCGCGCCGCCCCAGGGCGGGTGGGAGCGGGTCGCATCCGTGTCTGCGTCAACGGTCGCGCGCATCGCCCAGGGCGGGATGACCGCCGTCGCCGAGGCGCTGCCCCACAACCCGGGGGAGGACGTCGTACGCTCGACCCGCGCGACGATCTGGTCGGTCGGCGACGCCGAACTCGACGGGATGCCGCGGGGCGTCGCGTTCGCGGCCTTCGCTCTCGGTTTCATCGGGGGCGACGAACAGGCGGTGGTGTTCCAGGCAGACGGGTGGCGCCGGGTGAGCCTGGCGCGCGGACACGTGCTGCTGCGGGTTCCGCGGCGGCCGTCGATGACCGCCGTGCGCCGCACCGGTAGCTGACGGCTCGTCACACCGCGCGGGATGCCGCCCGCCCCGCGGCACGACCCGAGAAGAGGCATCCACCCACGAACGTGCCCTCGAGCGCACGGTACCCGTGCACACCGCCGCCGCCGAACCCCGCAGCTTCACCCGCGGCGTAGAGGCCCGGGATCGGCGTCCCGTCCGCGCCCAGGGCGCGCGAGTCGAGATCGGTCTCGATGCCACCGAGGGACTTGCGGGTGAGCACGTGCAGCTTCACGGCGATGAGCGGACCCGACCGGGGATCGAGGATCGGGTGCGGCGTGGCGGTGCGGATGAGCCGGTCGCCGCGGAACGACCGCGCAGAGCGCAGCATCGCGACCTGCGCGTCCTTCGTGAACGGGTTCGCCAGCTCGCGGTCGCGCGCGATGACCTCCGCGCGTGCGGCCTCGGCATCCAGCGCGTCGCCGCCGGGCAGGGCCCGCATGCCGGCCAGCAGGTCGTCGAGGGTGTCGCGCACCACGAAGTCGGCGCCGTGGTCGAGGAAGGCCTGCACGGGTGCGGCGGCGCCCTTGCCGAGACGCGACCGCACGAGCAGCCCGATGTCCTTGCCGGTCAGATCGGGGTTCTGCTCGCTCCCCGAGAGCGTGAATTCCTTCTCGATGATCTTCTGGGAGAGCACGAACCAGGAGTGATCGTGGCCGGTCGTGCGCAGGTGAGCGAGCGTGCCGAGCGTGTCGAAGCCCGGGAAGAGCGGCGTGGGGAGCCGGTGACCGGTCGCGTCGAGCCAGATCGACGAGGGACCGGGCAGGATGCGGATGCCGTGGCCCGGCCAGATCGGGTTCCAGTTCTGGATGCCCTCCACGTAGTGCCACATGCGGTCGCGGTTGATGAGGCGCGCCCCCGCGGCTCCGGCCGTGTCGATCATCCGTCCGTCGACGTAGGCGGGCACGCCCGTCACCATCGTCGACGGCGGCGTACCGAGCCGGTCGGGCCACATGCGACGCACCGCGTCGTGATTGCCGCCGATGCCGCCGGACGACACGATCGTCGCCGTCGCCCGCACCTCGAACGCGCCCGCGACCTCGCGGGTCGAGGCGACGCCGCGCGCGGCATCCGAATCGGTGAGGATGTCGCCCCGCGCGCCGACCACCGCACCCGACTCGGTGATCAGCTCGGCGACGCGGTGGCGGGGAAGGATCGTCACCAGGCCGTCCGCCTCGGCGGCGAGCACCGCGCGCTCGAACGGGGCGACGATGCCGGGTCCCGTGCCCCACGTGATGTGGAAGCGGGGCACGGAATTGCCCGGGCCGAGCGCCGTGTAGCCGCCCCGCTCCGCCCAGCCGACCACGGGGAAGATGCGCACGCCGAGATCGTGCAGCCACGCGCGCTTCTCGCCCGCGGCGAAGTCGAGGTAGGCCTCCGCCCATCGTCGAGGCCACGCGTCGTCGTCGCGGTCGAAGCCTGCCGTCGCGAACCAGTCCTGGCGGGCGAGCTCGAGGCTGTCTCGGATGCCCAGCCGTCGCTGTTCGGGCGAGTCGACGAGGAACAGGCCCCCGAACGACCACCACGCCTGTCCGCCGAGGTTCGTGCGCGGCTCCTGGTCGACGATCACGACCCGCTTGCCGCGTCGCACCGCTTCGGCGGTCGCGACGAGTCCCGCGAGCCCCCATCCGATCACGAGGACATCGGTAGAGGGGGTCACGGGTGCGGTCATCACGACTCCTTCGTCGGTGCTCCGGGGGTGGGCTCGAACGTGTTCACCATCGCGAACGCGGCCCGTTGGAGATAGTCCCACAGTGTGGCCTCGAGCAGGGGCGGCAGGTCGAGATCGTCGACGCCGTCGCGCATGTGGGCCAGCCACCGGTCGCGGGCGTCCGCGTTCACGTGGAACGGCATATGCCGCATCCGCAGGCGGGGGTGCCCGCGCTGTTCGCTGTAGGTCGACGGTCCGCCCCAATACTGCTCGAGGAACAGCAGCAGACGCTCCTTGGCGGGCTCCAGATCCTCTTCGGGGTACATCGGCCGCAGCACGTCGTCTTCGGCGACGCCGCGGTAGAACGTGTCGACGAGCCGGGCGAAGGCCGGGCGTCCGCCCATCTGCTCGAACAGGGACGGGGCGTCGGGGGAGGGCTCGCTCATGGTGTCTCGTCCTTCTCGCCCGTGCTCTCGTCCTTCGGAGCGGGGCGCGTGCGCGGCTTCTTCTCGACGGGGCGCCGCGTTGCAGCATCCGTCGGGGACGGCTTCGTGATCGGACCCTTCGGCTCCGGTGCCTCATCGGATGCCTCGGCGGCCGTGCGCTTCGCTTTCCAGACCGGTCGCTCGACCACCGGATTCGGCCGGGTACGGGGCGGGTTGGCGCCGCGTACGCGACCGGCGCCTTCGAGCCCCGACAGCATGATCGAGTTCAGCTGCGGGAGTCTGATGCCCATCTCGTCGACCGCGCGCTTGAGGCGCATCCGCAGCTCGCGCGCGACGTCGTCTTTCGCGTTCGACCGCGTCTTCATGACGAGCCGGATGACGAGTGCGTCGCCGGTGATCGACTCGAGACCCCAGATCTCCGGCTGCTCGATAATGCGGGTGCGCCATTTCGGGTCTTTCGCGAGCGCGCGGGCCGCCTCGAGCATGTGCTTCTCGACCTCCGCGACGTCGGCGTCGACAGGGACGGCCAGGTCGATGATCACGCGAGACCAGCCCTGCGACATGTTGCCGATGCGCGTGATCTCGCCGTTGCGCACGTACCAGAGAGTGCCGTTCACGTCACGCACGTGGGTGATGCGCACGCTCACGTACTCGACGACTCCGGTCGCCAGCCCGAGGTCGACGACGTCGCCGATGCCCACCTGATCCTCGGCGACCAGGAAGATGCCGTTGAGCACATCCTTGACGATGTTCTGCGCGCCGAAACCGAGGCCCGCACCGAGTGCCGCGGTCAGCAGGGTGAGCGACCCGAGGGCCGTCGGCGCGAGGATGTTGACGATCAACAGCGCCGCGATGATCACGACCGTGACGTTCACGATGTTCGACAGGATCGACCCGAGCGTGCGCGTGCGCTGCACAAGCCTCACGGCCGCGAGCGGCGACCGGTCGAGCGCCTGTGTGTCGTCGACGTGCGCCTTCTCCTTCGCGCCGTTGACGATGCGCGTGACGATGCGGCGGATCAGCCGTCGCAGCACCCACACCACCACGATCGAGACGACCACGACGATGACGACGGCGAGCAGGTTCCAGCCCGCGGCGATCAGCCAGGTCACGATGGCGGTGCCCAGCCCCGCCCAGTCGATGCCGCCTTCAGCGGCCGGAGTGTCGGCGAGATTCCACATCAGGTCCAGCCTAACGACGGATGCCCCGGCCGCACCTGGGTGGGCCGGGGCATCCGTCTGTCAGATCACTCCGCGTCGCGTTCCTGCACGCGCAGCGCCCGCTCGACACCCGCGAGGTTCTCGTTCACGAGGCGGCGCAGCGCCGCGGGCGCGTCGGCGTTCGCCGTGAGCCAGGCCTGCGTCGCGTCGCGCAGCGCGGCGTTCGCGAGCGGCGCCGGGTAGAGGCCCGCGATGAGGTACTCGGCGATCTTGTAGGTGCGCGAGCCCCAGATCGGCAGCAGGTTCTCGAAGTAGGGCGCGACGAACGCGTCGAGCAGGTCGCGACCCGCCGGGTGCACGAAGCCGAGCGCGGCGGAGCGCACGATCGTGTTCGGAAGGTCGGCCTTGCCGACGAGCGAGTCCCACGCGAGCTGCTTCGACGCCGCGTCGGGCAGTGCCGCCTTGGCCTGTGCGGCGAGCTCGGCACCCTTTGCGGTGTTGTCCGCGGCGAGTGCGTCGTCGATGTCGGCCGCGGTGACCAGCCCACCCGCGGCGAGCGAGACGAGGAGGGCCCACGAGAGGTCCGCATCGATCTCGAGGCCGTCGAGCGCGATCACGCCGTCGCGCAGCGCCCGCACGGTCTCGTGCTGGGTGCGGGTGGCCGCGGCGGAGGCGAACGCGGTGGTGAACTGCAGCTGGCTGTCGCTGCCGGCGGCAGCGCCCTGCGCGAGCTCCCACAGCGTGTCGGCGACCCGCACGCGGGTGGCCTCACGGGTCGCGGGGGCGACGTACGCGGTCGCCGCGAGCAGCAGCTGCGCCAGCGTCGTGCGGATCGTGGTCGACTCCGTCTCGGTGCCGATGTTGCCGAGCACGAGGTCGACGTAGTCGGATGCCGCGGCCTCCGCGTCGCGCGTCTGGTCCCAGGCCGCGCCCCACACGAGGGAGCGGGCGAGCGGGTCGCTGATGTCGGCGAGGTGGGCGATCGCGGTCTTCAGCGAGCGCTCGTCGAGGCGGATCTTCGCGTAGGCGAGGTCCTCGTCGTTGAGCAGCACGAGGTCGGGGCGCGCGAGACCGGCGAGCTCCGGCACCTCGGTGAGATCGCCGTCCACGTCGAGCTCGACGTGGTGCACGCGCACGAGGGCGCCGCCCTGGTGCTGGTAGAAGCCCACACCCAGACGGTGGGGGCGGATGGTCGGGTAGTCGGCGGGGGCGGTCTGCGCGATCGCGAAGCGGGTGATCACTCCCGACTCGTCCTCCTCGATGACGGGACTGAGGGTGTTCACGCCCGCGGTCTCCAGCCACTTCTTCGACCATTCGGTCAGCTCGCGGCCGCTGGTGGCCTCGAGCTCGACCAGCAGGTCGCGCAGCTCCGTGTTCGACCACTGGTGCTTCCGGAAGTACGCGCCGACGCCCGCGAAGAACGCATCGATACCGACCCAGGCGGCGAGCTGCTTGAGCACCGAGCCGCCCTTGGCGTACGTGATCCCGTCGAAGTTGACCTGCACGTCCTCGAGGTCGGTGATCTCGGCGAACACGGGGTGGGTCGAGGGCAGCTGGTCCTGACGGTAGGCCCAGGTCTTCTCCATGGCGTTGAACGTGGTCCAGGCCTCGGTCCATTCGGTGGCCTCGGCGGTCGCGATCGTCGAGGCCCACTCGGCGAACGACTCGTTCAGCCAGAGGTCGTTCCACCACTTCATCGTCACGAGGTCGCCGAACCACATGTGGGCGAGCTCGTGCAGGATCGTGACGACGCGACGCTCCTTGATGGCATCGGTCACCTTGGAGCGGAAGACGTAGGTCTCGGTGAACGTCACCGCGCCCGCGTTCTCCATCGCGCCCGCGTTGAACTCCGGCACGAACAGCTGGTCGTACTTCGCGAACGGGTAGGGGACGCCGAACTTCTCCTCGTAGTACGCGAAGCCCTGACGGGTCTTCTCGAAGACGTAGTCGGCGTCGAGGAATCCCCACAGGCTCTTACGGGCGTACACGCCGAGCGGGATGACGCGGCCGGAGGCGCTCGTCAGCTCGGAGAACGTCGACTCGTACGGTCCCGCGATGAGCGCCGTGATGTAGGAGGAGATGCGCGGGGTCGGCTCGAACGTCCAGGTGGCGGCGTCGCCGTCGACGACCGGCTCGGGGGTGGGGGAGTTCGAGATGACCTTCCACGCCGCCGGCGCGGTGACGGTGAACTGGAACGTCGCCTTGAGGTCGGGCTGCTCGAACGCCGCGAACACGCGGCGCGAGTCGGGCACCTCGAACTGGGAGTACAGGTACACCTCGCCGTCGACGGGGTCGACGAAGCGATGCAGTCCCTCGCCGGTGTTGGTGTAGAGCGCGTCGGCATCGACGACGAGGGTGTTCTCGGCCTCGAGCCCGTCGAGCTGGATGCGCGAGTCAGCGAACACGGCCGCGGCGTCGAGCGCGCGTCCGTTGAGGGTGACCGAGTGCACCGTGCGGGCGATGAGGTCGATGAAGGTGGATGCCCCGGCCGTGGCCGTGAACGTGACGGTCGTCGTCGAGCGGAACACCTCCGGCCCGGTGGTCAGGTCGAGCACGACCGCGTAGGCGGTGGTGTCGACGATTGCGCGGCGCTCCTGCGCTTCGATGCGGGTGAGGTTCTCTCCAGGCACGTCGGTTCTCCCGTGGGTCGAGGGGGACGTCGCTCCTGACGCGGGTGGCGCCGGCGACAACCCCTCCACCCTACGCCGCGGCACTGACGCGGACCGAGCGATGACCGGGATGGCGGTGCGAGGATGGACGCGTGAGCATCACCTCCGACGAGACATCCGTGCCCTTCGCCTCCGCCGCCGCCGGCGGCGGCGCCGCCCACATCGAGGAGCCGGTGGCCTACGACGGGATCCTGCTCGCGGGGTTCGGCGGGCCCGAGGGCCAGGACGACGTCATTCCGTTCCTGCGCAACGTCACGCGCGGACGCGGCATCCCCGACGAGAGGCTGGAAGAGGTCGCTCATCACTACCGGCACTTCGATGGCATCAGTCCGATCAATGCGCAGAACCGCGCGTTGAAGGCGGCGCTCGAGGCGGAGCTCGCCGCGCGCGGCATCCGCCTGCCGGTCTACTGGGGCAACCGCAACTGGACGCCCTATCTCGATGAGGCTGTCACCGCTGCCGCCGAGGCCGGCCACACGACGCTCATCGCGGTGGCGACGAGCGCATACAGCTCGTTCTCGAGCTGCCGTCAGTACCGCGAGGACTTCGCGCGCGTGCTCACCGAGACCGGCCTCGCGGGCACTGTGACGATCGACAAGGTGCGCCAGTTCTTCGACCACCCCGGCTTCGTCGCACCGTTCGTCGATGGGGTGCGGGAGGCGATCGCGGGCTTCCTCGCCGACGGGGTTGCCCCCGAGAAGATCCGGGTGCTCTTCTCGACCCACTCCGTGCCGACCGCGGATGCCGAGCGTTCGGGTCCGCGCGACGTCGACTTCGGCGAGGGTGGCGCGTACGCGGCGCAGCATCGCGCGGTGGCCGAGGTCGTCATGGCAGATGTCGCGCACGCGATCCCGTCGGCACAGGCCGTCAGGTGGGAGCTCGTCTTCCAGTCGCGTTCCGGACCGCCCACCCAGCCGTGGCTCGAGCCCGACGTGTGCGATGTGATCGAGTCGCTGCCCGCGCAGGGAGTGGAGGCCGTCGCGATCGTGCCGCTCGGCTTCGTGAGCGACCACATGGAGGTCAAGTGGGACCTCGACACCGAGGCTCTGGATGCCGCGGCCGAGGCGGGCCTGCGTGCGGTCCGCACCCGCACGCCCGGTGTCGATCCGGCCTATGTCGCGGGTCTCGTCGACCTGGTGGTCGAGCGCCTCGAGGGCACCGTGGCCGCCGACCGGCCGCACCGCACCGATCTCGGTCCGTGGTTCGACGTGTGCCGCCCCGCGTGCTGTGAGAACGTCCGCGCCGGATTCAAGCCCGCCGCCGCGGGCATCGCTCCCTAGGATCGTCCTCATGCGCATCCACATCGCGACCGACCACGCCGGCCTCGACTTCTCCGTCCAGCTTCAGCAGCACCTCCGCGACTCCGGTCACGACGTCGTCGACCACGGGCCGATCAGCTACGACCCCGTCGACGACTACCCGGCGTTCTGCATCCGTGCGGCGCAGGCGGTCGTGCGCGATCAGGCGGCGGGCGTCGACACGCTCGGCATCGTGTTCGGCGGGTCCGGCAACGGCGAGCAGATCGCCGCGAACAAGGTGGACGGCATCCGTGCCGCCCTCGTGTGGAACACCGCGACGGCCGAGCTGGCGCGCGAGCACAACGATGCGAACGTGATCTCGATCGGTGCACGTCAGCACACCTACGACGAGGTCGTCTCGCTCATCGACACGTTCATCGCGACGCCGTTCTCGGGCGAGGAGCGCCACGTGCGCCGCATCGCGCAGATCGCCGACTTCGAGCGCGACGGGTCGCTGCTGCCCGATCCCCGCGCGGGCCAGGGCGTCGCCGACGTCGTTGCCGACGCGTCGAGCTCGTTCGATCCGGAAGCGGGCTGATCGGCCGATGCCCGAAGGACACTCCGTCCATCGCATCGCCCGTCAGTTCGCGGTGAACGTGGTCGGCCGGCGGGTGGCGGCATCCAGCCCGCAGGGCCGTTTCGCCGAGGGTGCGGCCCTGCTCGACGGCCGGTTCGCCACCCGTGTGCGGGCCGTCGGCAAGCAGATGTTCCTCGAGTTCGACGATGCGCTCTGGCTGCGGGTGCATCTGGGCATGTACGGCGCCTGGGACTTCGCCGGTCAGATCAGCGTCGACGCGACGATCGCCTCGGCGAACGGACGCATGGGGCAGACGAACCAGCGTGGCACCGACGAGCAGATCATGGATGCCACGGGCGAGAACTCGCTGACCTCGATCGGAGCGCCGCGGCGCACCCGCGTGCGGATGTCCGAGCAGACCACGGGCCTGGCGGGGGAGGACGAATGGCCGCCGCCGGTGGTCGGGCAGGTGCGCCTGCGGCTGCTGACCGACGTCACGTGCGCCGATCTGCGCGGTCCGACGGCGTGCGAGCTGCTCTCCGCCGACGAGGTCGCGCAGGTGATCGCGAAGCTGGGACCCGACCCGCTCGTCGACGACGTGCACGAGGGCGAAGAGCGCTTCGTCGCGGCCGTGCGCCGCAAGCCGACGCCCATCGGTCTGCTGCTCATGGACCAGTCGATCGTCAGCGGCATCGGCAACGTGTATCGGGCCGAGCTGCTCTTCCGTGCCCGTCTCGACCCGCACACCCCCGGTCGCGACGTGCCCGAGGAGACGGTGCGCGAGATCTGGCGCGACTGGGTGCGGCTGCTGCGGGTGGGGGTCGAGACCGGCCAGATGATGACCATGGACGACCTCGATCCCGAGGCCTACCGGCTGGCGCTCGCGAACCGCGACGACCGGCACTGGGTGTACCACCGCACCGGGCTCCCGTGCCGGCGCTGCGGCACCTCGGTGGTGCTGGAGGAGATGGGCGCGCGCAAGCTGTACTGGTGTCCGGGCTGTCAGACGTAGGAGGACCGTGATGCGTCAGAATCCGAGTTTCGCGATGACGGATGTCGCCGAGCTTCGCCGTGTGATCGAGGCCAACCCGTGGGCGACCCTCGTCTCCCACACGCCCGATGGCATCATCGCCTCGCACTACGCGGTGCTGCTCGATCCGGAGCGCGACGACCTCACGATCGTCGGACACGTCGGCAAGCCCGACGATGCGATCCACGGCCTCGGCGACAGCGAGCTGCTCGTGATCTTCCAGGGGCCGCACGGCTACATCTCGCCGGGCTGGTACGACGGCTCGCCCGCGGTACCGACGTGGAACTTCACCGCCGTGCACCTCGCCGGCGTGCCCGAGATCCTGTCGGGCGAGGAGAATCTGCGCGTGCTCGACGGCCTGGTGCAGCGGTTCGAGGCGCCGCTGCCCGATCCGAAGCTCATGTGGGCGCCGCCGAACGATCCCGAGTTCGTGCGGCGGCTCGAGCGCGGCACGGTCGGGTTCCGCCTCACACCGACGCGGGTGGTCGCCAAGCGCAAGCTGAGCCAGAACCGCCCGGTGGAGACCGTCGAGCACGTGATCGCCGAACTCGAGGGCGCGGGGCCGTACGCGAACCCTGCGCTCGCTGCGGAGATGCGCCGGGCGAACGCGGCCCGGGTGCGTCCGTGACGGCGGTCGGCGCGACGGTCGGCACGATCCGGGACGTGTGGATCGCGGGCCCGGGGACCGAGCTGCTGCCGTTCACCGGCGCCGCCGACGTGCTGATCGAGGGCGGACTGATCGCCGACATCGCCCCGGCGGGCGTGCTCGCCCCGCGCGGCGAGACGATCGACGCCGACGGCGCCTGGCTCGTGCCGGGGCTGTGGGATCACCACGTGCACGTCGTGCAGTGGGCTCTCGCCGCCGAGCGCGTCGACCTCGAAGGCACCGCGTCCGCGGCGGAGGCGGCCGCGCGCATGGGCGCCTCGGCGCCGCTTCCCGATGGCACGCGGGTGGGGTCCGGCTTCCGTGACGCGTTCTGGGCCGATCGGCCGACCCTCGCCCTGATCGATGCGGAGACCGGCGACATCCCGACTTACCTCATCAACGCCGACGTGCACAGCGTGTGGCTGAACTCCGCGGCGCTGCGGCGCGAGGGGTTCACGGTCGACGACGGGATGCTGCGGGAGGAGCCCGCGTTCGAGATCTCGCGCCGCCTCAATGCGGCCGGGACCGAGCGTGCCGACGCGCTCGTGCTGCGGGCAGCCCAGGCGGCTGCGCGGCGCGGGGTGGTCGGCTGGGTCGACCTCGACATGGCGTGGAATGCCGAGGCGTGGGAGCGCCGTACGCGGGCGGGCTTCGACGTGGTGCGCACCGAGTTCGGCGTCTACCCTCCGCAGCTCGAGCGGGCGATCGCCGAGGGGCTTGTGACCGGAGATGCGGTGGATGCCGCGGGTCTCGCGCGGGTCGGATCGCTCAAGGTGATCACCGACGGCTCTCTCGGCACCCGCACGGCGGCGTGCTCCCATCCGTACCCGGGCGGCGACGACAGGGGGCTCCTCACGGTCGAGCCCGAACAGTTGCAGGAGTGGATGTCCCGTGCCGCGGGGGCGGGGCTTGCATGCGCGATCCACGCGATCGGCGACCGCGCGAACAGCCACGCCCTCGACGCGTTCGCGGTGACGGGCGCGTGGGGGTCGATCGAGCATGCCCAGCTCGTCGCCCACGCCGACATCCCCCGCTTCGCGCGGCTGGGCGTGACGGCGAGCGTGCAGCCGGTGCACGCGCTCGACGACCGCGACCTCACCGATGTGCTCTGGGCCGGCCAGACCGCCCAGCCCTATCCGCTGCGGGCGCTGGTCGCGGCCGGCGCGAACGTCACGTTCGGGTCGGATGCCCCGGTCTCGCCCCTCGATCCGTGGGCGGCGATCGCCGCGGCTGTCTACCGCACGCGGGGCGATCGTGAGCCCTGGGCGGCGCCGGAGCGGGTGTCGGCCCAGGTCGCGCTCGCGGCATCCACCCATCGGGGCAGTGCGTCCCCCGATGTCATCGCCCCCGGCGCCGTCGCCGATCTGGCGCTCGTCGCGTCGGATCCGCTCGCCGCAGGGGAGCGGGAGCTGCGAGAGATGCCGGTCGTCGCGACACTGCTCGACGGGCGGCTCACCCACCTCGCGTGAGAGTGCGGGCGGTTCGCCGTGGCGTTCGGCGCCCGAGCGACTACGGTCAAGGGGTGCAGGATCGCTCGACACGCTTCATCCCCCACGTGCAGGGCCTCCGGGCGATCGCGGTCGCGCTGGTCGTGCTCTATCACTTCTGGCCCGGGCGTATCACCGGCGGATACATCGGTGTCGACGTCTTCTTCGTGATCTCAGGGTTCCTCATCACCGGGCACCTCATGCGCGAACTCGAGCAGACGGGTCGGGTGAAGCTGCGCGAGTTCTGGGCTCGACGTGCCCGACGGCTGCTCCCTGCGGCTCTGCTCGTGCTGCTGTTCTGCGCGATCGTGGTGTCGTCGCCCTACCTGACGCCCATCTCGTCGATCCAGCGCGAGGTGAAGGAGATCGTGGCCTCGACGTTCTACGTCGAGAACTGGTATCTCGCGGCCACCTCGGCGGACTACCTCAACCACACCAGCGACCCGACGACCGTTCAGCACTACTGGTCGTTGTCCCTCGAAGAGCAGTTCTACGTGCTCTGGCCGCTCCTCATCCTCGTTGCGGCGTGGATCGGCGTGAAGCTCCTGCGCGGCCGCACCCGTCGCGCGCTCGTGCGCACCCGCCGCTCGGTGGTGATCATGGTCGTGCTCGTCACGATCGCCTCGTTGATCTTTGGCATCGTTCTCACCCTCGCCGACCCGGCCCCGGCCTACTTCGTGACGTTCGGACGCATGTGGGAATTCGGGCTCGGTGCCCTCATCGCGCTCGTCCCCGCGCTGCAGGTACGTCAACCGGTCGTGAGCTTCGTGCTCGGCTGGGGCGGGGTGATCGCGCTCGGGTGGGCGGCGTTCCGCTTCGACGGCCAGACGCTGTTCCCCGGCTACGCCGCGCTCGTTCCGGCTCTCGGCGCGGCGGCGATCATCGCGGCATCCAACACTCGACGGTGGTGGTACCCGACGCGCATCCTCGGCCTCCGTCCGATGCGGTTCGTCGGAGACATCTCGTACTCGCTCTACCTCTGGCACTGGCCGCTCATCATTATCGCCCCGTCGGTTCCGTTCTGGGGGCTGTCCATCTACCACCGCCTCGCGCTGCTGGCGATCTGCGTGATCCTCGCCTGGCTCACCAAGCGCTTCGTCGAGGACCCGGCGCGCCGGTGGAAGGTGCTGACGGTGCGTCGGGGCGCGTTCTCGCTGTGGACATCCCTTGCCGCCATGGTCGTCGTCGGTGCGGTGGCGGTCGGTGGCTGGGCGATCAATGCCCCCGCCTACAACCAGGGCGTCGCCGCTCTCGCCCAGCTGCGCGACAATCCGCCGTCGTGCTTCGGGGCGCAGTCGGTGCTGGATGCCTCGTGCTCCCCGACGGCGAACCTGGGCACGATCCTGCCGGCCCCGGGTTTCGCGGGCGCCGATGCGCCGTCGGATGCCTCGTGCTTCCTCGAGCTGACCGACTCGGTGCCGGCCGTATGCGACTTCGGCTCGACGGACCCGTCCGCACCGCGCGTCGCGCTCGTCGGCGACAGTCACGCCTATCAACTTCTGCCGACCTTCAAGCGGATCGCGGAGGAGAAGGGGTGGCATCTGGTCACGTACCTCAAGGGCGCGTGTCCGCTGAGCACGACACCGCTGTCGACGCCCGGTGCGTTCGGAGACGCGTGTACGGCGTGGCGTGAGGCGGTGACGAAGGATCTCTCGTCGTCCTCGTTCGCAGCCGTCTACACGGCGTCGCTCGCCTCCACCCCCTATGCGAAGGGCAGCTATCCCTCGGTGCACGCCGCCGCGGTCGCCGGCTACCAACAGGCGTGGCAGAGCCTGACATCGCGCGGCATCCCGGTCATCACCGCCGTCGACAATCCGGCGTGGGAGACCGACCCGAACAAGTGCCTGCGCACCCGGGCTGAGAGTGCGTGCACGGGAGCGCGTGCCGACCTGCTGGATCCGAACGATCCGGTGCGGGACGCGGCATCCGGTCAGAACCTCGTGACCTTGCTGGACTTCACCGATGTGTACTGCACCGCGAAGACCTGCTCGCCCGTCATCGGTGGTGCGAACGTCTACCGCGACCAGGACCATCTGACGGTCACCTGGGTCGACACGCTGAAGCCCGAATACGAGGCGGCACTCGAGAAGGCGATCGCGGCGAAGTCCTCGTAGAGTCGCGGCATGAGCATTGCCGCCGACGCCGCCGTCCTCGCGCTCCCGGAGCGCGCCCCTCACCTTGCAGAGACGGCGTTCGTCGCCTCAGGCGCACGGATCGTCGGGGCGGTGACTCTCGGTGACCGGGCCAGCGTCTGGTACAACGCGGTGCTGCGCGCGGACAGCGCCCCGATCACCGTCGGGGATCGCAGCAACCTGCAGGACAACGTGTCCGTGCACGTCGACGCGGGCTCCCCGGTCGTCATCGGTGAGGACGTCTCGGTCGGCCACAATGCCGTCGTGCACGGCTGCACGATCGAGAACGGCAGTCTCATCGGCATGGGCGCCGTGGTGCTGTCGGGAGCGGTGATCGGTGCCGGATCGCTCGTCGCCGGGGGAGCGCTGGTGCTCGGCGGAACGATCGTGCCACCCGGCTCGCTCGTCGCCGGCGTGCCGGCGAAGGTGCGACGCGAGCTCAGCGACGAGGAGAAGGCCGGGCTGCTGCGCAACGCCGCCGTCTACCTCGAGCACTCCCGCACGCACGCCGGCGCGACGCCGATCTGAGGCGGAGAGAACGGCCGATCAGGCCGCTGATGGAGGGGGTGACGGGAATCGAACCCGCGCAATCAGTTTGGAAGACTGAGACTCTACCATTGAGCTACACCCCCGCAGCGGCCGGAGCCGCAGCATCCACGAGTCTATACATGGATGCCACGGCCGCCGCGAATCGACGGGGTGTCGGCTAGACTTCCAGGGGCCTTCGGCGCACCTCCGCGTGCGCACCCGCCCGGGGCGTAGCTCAGCTTGGTAGAGCGCCCGCTTTGGGAGCGGGAAGTCGCAGGTTCAAATCCTGTCGCCCCGACACGTCGGCCCATCCCACGAGACTTCGGTCAGCGCGCCACGCGCACATCAGAGGAGAAATGTAAGGCATGGTCACCAGCACCGTCGAGCAGCTCACGCCCACTCGCGTGAAGCTCCACATCACGGTTTCGCCCGACGAGCTCAAGCCGTCGATCGCGCACGCGTACGAGCACATCGCGCAGGACGTGCAGATCCCCGGTTTCCGCAAGGGCAAGGTCCCGGCCCCGATCATCGACCAGCGCATCGGTCGCGGCGCCGTGCTCGAGCACGCCGTCAACGAGGGTCTCGACGGCTTCTACCGTGAGGCCGTCAGCGCCCACGACGTGAAGGTCATCGGCCGTCCGAGCGCCGACATCGTCGAGCTCCCCGAGATCGCCGACTTCTCCGGCGACCTGAAGGTCGAGGTCGAGGTCGACGTGCGTCCCGACGTCGAGATCCCCGCCTACGAGGGCATCACCATCACTGTCGACGCCGTCGCCACCGACGAGTCGGCGATCGACGAGGAGCTGGACCGCCTGCGTTCGCGCTTCGGCACGCTCGTCACCGTCGAGCGTCCCGCCAAGACCGGCGACTTCGTCGAGCTCGACCTGATCGCGACCATCGCGGGCGCGAAGATCGACGAGGCCAAGGGCGTCTCCTACGAGGTCGGCTCGGGCGAGCTGCTCGAGGGCATCGACGAGGCGATCGAGTCGCTCACCGCCGGTGAGGACACCACGTTCCGCTCGAAGCTCGTCGGCGGCGACCACGCCGGAGAGGAGGCCGAGGTCTCCGTCTCCGTCACCGCGGTCAAGGAGCGCGAGCTTCCCGAGGCCGACGACGACTTCGCGCAGATCGCGAGCGAGTTCGACACCATCGCCGAGCTGCGCGAGTCGCTGAAGGACCGCGTCGACCAGCAGTCGACCTTCTCGCAGGGCGCCGCCGCGCGCGACAAGCTCGTCGAGACGCTTCTCGAGCAGGTCGAGATCCCGGTGCCGCCGCAGCTCATCGAGGAGGAGGTGCACAACCACCTCGAGGGCGAAGGCCGTCTCGAGGACGACGTGCACCGCGCCGAGGTGACCGAGTCGAGCGAGCGCCAGTTCCGCACCCAGGTGCTGCTCGACAAGCTGGTCGAGCAGCAGGAGGTGCAGGTCTCGCAGGACGAGCTGACCCAGTACATCGTGCAGTCGGCCGCTCAGTACGGCATGGCCCCGCAGGACTTCATCGAGGCGCTCCAGCAGGGCGGCCAGCTGCCGCTGATGATCGGTGAGGTGGCCCGCAACAAGGCTCTCGCCGTGGCTCTCGGCCGCGTCAACGTGGTCGACACCGACGGCAAGCCCGTCGATCTGTCGGGCTTCGTCGCCGTCGCCGATGAGGTCGCCGCCGAGGAGGACGTCGTCGCCGAGGCCGAGGAGATCGCCGACGCCGCCGCCGAGGTCGAGGAGGCTCCCAAGAAGAAGCCTGCCCGCAAGCCCGCGGCCAAGAAGACCGCCGAGTAAGCAGACACGATCGAGAGGGGCGGATGCCGCGGCATCCGCCCCTCTCGCGTACCCGGAGCATGCGCATGACAGACGACGACTGGCAGGCCCGCGTGGATGCGGTGTGGGACGACGCGACCCTGTCGGAGACCGACGTCATCGCGGCGATCGACGCCCTCGCGTCCGAGCGAGGGGCGGATGACCCCGTCGCACTGTTCGAGCGTGCCGGGGCGCGGGACTCCGCCGGGCTCGAAGAGGAGGCGGAGCCGCTCTACCGCGCCGCCCTCGCCGGCGGCCTCGATGAGGAGCGCCGCACGCGCGCGACGATCCAGTACGCGAGCACGATCCGCAACCTCGGTCGCGTCGACGAGGCGCTCGCCCTGCTCGAGGCCGAATACGCGCGCAGCGCGGGGACGCCTCTCCACGATGCCGCCGCGGCGTTCTATGCGCTGGCGCTCGCGTCCGCGGGACGGGAGCGGGCCGCGGCATCCATCGCCCTCCAGGCCCTCGCGCCGCACCTGCCGCGATACACCCGGTCGGTCACCGGATACGCCCGCGAACTCGCCGATCCCACGCCCTGATCTGCCGACGGCGAACACGGGCGGGGCGCCGAAACGCCGCCGGTAGTGTCGTTCTCACGCAACCGAAACAGGAGCACTCATGGCTGAACCCCTTGTCGCACAAAGCGTCTTCGACAGGCTGTTGAAGGACCGCATCATCTGGCTCGGCTCAGAGGTGCGCGACGAGAACGCCAACGAAATCTGCGCCAAGATCCTGCTGCTCGCGGCCGAGGACTCGCAGAAGGACATCTACCTCTACATCAACTCTCCCGGCGGCTCGATCACGGCCGGCATGGCGATCTACGACACGATGCAGTTCGTGCCGAACGACATCGTCACCGTTGGCATCGGCATGGCCGCGTCGATGGGTCAGCTGCTGCTCACCGCCGGCACCAAGGGCAAGCGCTACATCACCCCGAACGCCCGTGTGCTGCTCCACCAGCCGCACGGCGGCTTCGGCGGCACCGCGAGCGACATCCAGACGCAGGCGCAGCTCATCCTCGACATGAAGAAGCGCCTCGCCGAGATCACCGCCAGCCAGACCGGCAAGACCGTCGAGCAGGTCAACGCCGACGGTGACCGCGACCGGTGGTTCACCGCGCAGGAGGCGCTGGAATACGGGTTCGTCGACCACATCCGCGAATCGGCCACCGACGTCATCGGCGGCGGCGGCACCGAGAACTGACCACCGGCACACACTTTCAGGAGCAGTCGAATGAACACCCCCATGCATGGCGTGCCGCAGGGCTTCCCGATGCCGTCGAGCCGCTACATCCTTCCCCAGTTCGAAGAGCGCACCGCCTACGGCTTCAAGCGCCAGGACCCCTACAATAAGCTGTTCGAAGACCGCGTGATCTTCCTTGGCGTGCAGGTCGACGACGCGTCGGCCGATGACGTCATGGCCCAGCTCCTCGTGCTCGAGAGCCAGGACCCCGATCGCGACATCATCATGTACATCAACTCGCCCGGCGGCTCGTTCACGGCCATGACCGCGATCTACGACACCATGCAGTACGTGTCGCCGCAGATCCAGACGGTCGTGCTCGGCCAGGCCGCGTCCGCGGCGTCGGTGCTGCTCGCGGCCGGCGCGCCCGGCAAGCGTCTCGCCCTGCCGAACGCCCGCATCCTGATGCACCAGCCCGCCGTCGGCGAGTCGGGGCACGGCCAGGCGTCGGACATCGAGATCCAGGCGGCCGAGATCCTGCGCATGCGCACCTGGCTCGAGGAGACCATGGCGCGCCACACCAACCGCACGATCGAAGAGGTGCACAAGGACATCGACCGCGACAAGATCCTCTCCGCGCAGGAGGCGCTCGAGTACGGCCTGGTCGACCAGGTGCTCACGACCCGCAAGCGCGTCCCGGCGGCTCTCACCAGCTGAGCGGATGCCGCGAACGCCCCGTACCTCCCCGGTGCGGGGCGTTCGTGCTCACAGCCGCGGCGCGCCGCGAACCGGGGGACAATACGCGACGATGTCGGCCTGCTCGGTTAGGCTCGAACCGCATCGTCGCGAGGCCGAACAGGAGGGGCAGCATGGCGCGCATCGGGGAGAGTTCCGACCTCTTCAAGTGCTCGTTCTGCGGAAAGAGCCAGAAGCAGGTGCAGCAGCTGATCGCCGGCCCTGGCGTCTACATCTGCGACGAGTGCGTCGAGCTCTGCAACGAGATCATCGAAGAGCGCATGGCCGAGCAGGGCTCGGGCGAGGTGGCCGAGTTCGACCTTCCGAAGCCGCGGGAGATCTTCGCGTTCCTCGAGGAGTACGTCGTCGGGCAGGAGACCGCCAAGCGGGCTCTGTCGGTCGCCGTCTACAACCACTACAAGCGCGTGCGCGCCCAGCAGTCCCTGCTCCCGGCCGAGCAGAAGGCCGACGAGGTCGACATCGCCAAGAGCAACATCCTCATGCTCGGGCCGACGGGCTGCGGCAAGACCTACCTGGCGCAGACGCTCGCGAAGCGGCTGAATGTGCCGTTCGCCGTCGCCGATGCCACGGCACTCACCGAGGCGGGCTACGTCGGAGAAGACGTCGAGAACATCCTCCTCAAGCTGCTGCAGGCCGCCGACTTCGACACGAAGCGCGCCGAGACGGGCATCATCTACATCGACGAGGTCGACAAGATCGCCCGCAAGGCCGAGAACCCCTCGATCACCCGCGATGTCTCGGGCGAGGGTGTGCAGCAGGCGTTGCTGAAGATCCTCGAGGGCACCGTCGCCTCGGTTCCGCCGCAGGGCGGGCGCAAGCATCCGCACCAGGAGTTCATCCAGATCGACACGACGAACGTGCTGTTCATCGTGGCGGGCGCGTTCGCGGGGCTCGAAGACATCATCTCCTCGCGCATCGGCAAGCACGGTGTGGGCTTCGGCGCCCCGCTGCAGCGCAAGGACGAGGCCCCCGACTACTTCAGCGAGGTGCTTCCCGAAGACCTCCACAAGTTCGGGCTCATCCCGGAGTTCATCGGCCGTCTCCCCGTGGTCGCCTCGGTGTCCCCGCTCGACCGCGACGCGCTCATCGAGATCCTCACCGAGCCGAAGAACGCACTCGTGAAGCAGTATCAGCGCATGTTCGCGCTCGACGACGTCGAGCTCGGATTCGAGCGCGACGCGCTCGAGGCGGTCGCCGAGCTGGCGGTCTCGCGAAAGACGGGCGCGCGCGGACTTCGCGCGATCCTCGAGGATGTGCTCGGCCCCATCATGTTCGAGATCCCGTCCTCCGACGACGTGGCCAAGGTGATCGTCACCCGCGCCGCCGTCGAAGAGGGTGCGGCCCCGACCGTCGTGTTGCGCCAGAAGCGCAAGACGGCCTGAGCGCAGGGCGGTGGGGCGGGGCATCCACCCCGTAGGCTGACCGCATGCGTCAGCTCATCGTCACCTCGTTCGTGTCCGTCGACGGCGTCGTCGAGGCCCCCGGCGGCGAAGCGGGGTACCGCAACGCGGGCTGGACCTTCTCGTCCGTGGCGTTCGACCCCGCTGCATACGAGCTCAAGGGCCGCGAGCAGGAGGAGGCCGGAGCGATGCTCCTCGGCCGTCGAAGCTACGAGGCGTTCGCTCCGGTCTGGCCGACGATGACGCAGGAGTTCGCCGGGTACAACGCCATGCCACGCTATGTCGTCTCGACGACCCTTGCGGAGGATGACGACCGGTGGCCGGCCACGCTTCTGCGCTCGCTCGACGACGTCGCGGCCCTCAAACAGGGTGACGGCGCCCCCATCATCGTGCACGGCAGCGCGACCCTCGTGGCCGCGCTCGAAGACGCCGACCTCGTCGACCGGTACCACCTGCTCGTCTTCCCGGTGCTGTTGGGCGCAGGGCTGCGGCTGTTCAGCGGGTCCGACCGCGACCTCACGAAACTCGCCCTGGTGGAGCACGAGGCCTACGGCAACGGCATCCAGAAGCAGGTCTTCGACGTCATCCGGTGAGACCGCGACGGGCGAGCAGCGGCGCCACCTCGGCGTCACGCCCGCGGAAGTCGCGGTACGCCTCGAGCGGATCCTTCGAGCCGCCGACGCCGAGCAGCCTGCTGCGGAACCGGTCGCCGTTCTCCCTCGTGAGTCCGCCGTTCTCGGTGAACCACTCGACCGTGTCGGCGTCGAGCACCTCGCTCCAGATGTAGGAGTAGTAGCCGGCGCTGTAGCCGCCGGAGAACACGTGGGCGAAGTAGGTCGACGAGTAGCGCGTCGGCACCAGCGGGTTGTCGAGACCGATCTCGGCGAGGGCAGCCCGTTCGAACGCCGCCACGTCGGTCACCGCCGCCGCCTCTGCGGCCGAGAGGGAATGCCAAGCCTGGTCGAGCCAGGCGGCCGCGAGGTATTCGCTGGTGGCGAAGCCCTCGTTGAACGCCTGCGACCCCGTGAGGCGTGAGACGACATCGGCAGACAGCGGCTCTCCCGTCTCGTGATGACGCGCGTAGCGCGCGAGCACCTCGGGCCAGTAGATCCACATCTCGTTGACCTGGCTCGGGAACTCGACGAAGTCACGATAGACGGCCGTGCCCGCGAACGACGGATAGGTGACGCGCGCGAGGAGGCCATGCAGAGCGTGCCCGAACTCGTGGAAGAGCGTCGTGACCTCGGCGAGCGTCAGCAGCGTCGGGCCGTCGGCCGGCTTCACGACGTTGAGGTTGTTGACCACGACCGGTCCGGTGCCGCGCAGCGCTGACTCGGTGACGATCGAGTTCATCCACGCGCCGCCGCGCTTGGTGTCGCGCGTGTAGAGATCGAAGACGAACAGGCCGAACGGTGAGCCGTCGGCATCCGACACCTCGAACACCCGCACGTCGGGGTGGTAGCCCGCGAGATCGGTCCGTTCGGCGAAGCCCAGACCGTAGAGAGCGGATGCCGCGGCGAACACGCCCTCGGTGAGTACCCGCTCCGCCTCGAACCACGGCCGCAGGGCGGCGGTGTCGAGGTCGAGCGTCGCGGCCCTCACCTTCTCGGTGTAGTACGCCCAGTCGTGGGCCTCGATCTCGAACGGAGCCGCCTCGGTCTCGTTCACGATCTGCTGCAGCGCGTCGGCCTCGGCGCGGGCGTTGCGCGCGGCCGGAGCGGCGAGGCGGAACAGCATCGCCCGCACGGCCTCCGGGGAACCGGCGGTCTGGTCGGACGTCACGTAGGCCGCGTGCGACGGGTATCCGAGCAGCTCGGCACGCTGCGCGCGCAGCCGCACGATCTCGAGGAGCACGTCGCGGTTGTCGTGCTCGCCCCCACGGATACCGCGCGACCGGGAGGCGGCCAGCAGACGCTCGCGCGTGCGGCGGGGGGTGAGCCGCGACAGGTACGGATGACCGGTGAACAGCGTGAGCGACACCAGATATCCATCGAGCCCGCGGTCGGCGGCGGCCCGGGCCGCGGCGGCGAGGTCACTGTCGGCGAGACCGGCGAGGTCTGCGGCATCCGTCACGTGCAGGGCGAGCTCGTTGGTGTCGGCCAGCAGATGGCGCTCGAACGTGGTCGTCAAGACCGACAGGCGGGCGTTGAGATCGCGAAGGGTCTGCTTGGCGTCGTCGTCGAGCCCCGCGCCGGCGTGCGACATCACCGTGTAGCGCCGTTCGACGAGGTAGCGCTGCTCCGGGGTGAGGTCGAGGTCGTCGCGGGCCTCGTAGAGTGCGGCCACCCGCGCGAAGAGCGCGGGATCGAGGGTGATCGCGTCGGAGTGCGCCGAGTTCAGCGGGGCGACGGTCTCCTCGATCTCCTGGATCTCGGGCGTGCCGTCGGCGGAGCTCACCGTGTAGAACGTGCGCGAGACGCGGCCGAGCAGGTCGCCGCTGCGCTCGAGGGCCTCGAGCGTGTTCTCGAAGGTCGGCGGCTCGGGGTTCGCGGTGATGGCGGCGACCTCGGCGCGCTGCTGCGCGAATCCCGCGTCGAATGCCGGCAGGTAGTCCGTGACGGCGATCGCGGCGTAGTCCGGCAGCTCGTACGGCAGCACGGAACGATCGAGAAGGGGATGGCGGGACGTCGTGCTCATCCCGCCAGCCTACGCCGCGGCATCGCGTCGATTCAGAGGGTCGACACGCCGCGGAACGTGTGTCCGGCGGCGATCGACGCGCCAGAGACGGCGGCCGCGGGTTCCGAGGAGAGGTAGGCGACGAGGGCGGCGATCTGCTCCGGAGTCGAGGGCCCGGGACCGACCGCGGGCACCGGGTGGTCGTCGTCGAACACGTTGCCGGGGTTGACGACGTTGACGGTGATGCCGGTGCCGGCCACGCTGTCGGCGAGGGCCTTCGCCGCGAGGATCAGGGCGGCGTTGCGCACCGACGCGACGACGCTCGTGGACGAGCGGGCAAGCTGCCCGGCGATGCCGATGATGCGGCCGGACCCGCGGGCGCGCATGTGCGGGAGTACCGCGTTCGCGAGCCGCAGGAAGACGAGCGACTTGGCATCGACCGCGGCCGCGACGGCCGCGGGGGAGAACGCGTCCGCCGGGTCGAGGGTCTGCGCCGCGGGCGCGGCGGTGACCACCAGGATGTCGATCCGCCCGTGCCGGGCGATCACCTCGTCGACGCCGGCGACGACGGATGCCTCATCCTGGCCGTCGATCGTGACATCGCCACCCGATCGGCCGGCGGTGACGACCACGGCGCCCTCCGCGGCGAGGGTCGTGGCGATGTGACGCCCGAGGTAGCCGGTGCCGCCGACGACGAGGGCCACGCGGTCGGTGATGCCGAGATCCATTCCTCGATCGTACGTCGCGTGGTGTGCCGAGCGCCCTGCCCGAGTGTCCGGATGCGTCGATGCAAAGCAACGTTTGCAAAGTAACACGTGCAAAGATATCTTTGCGATATGACGAACGAGATCCCGCTCCCGACGACCCGCGAACAGCGGGTGCTCGACGGCGGCGCACTTCGGGCCCTCGCTCACCCGTTGCGGGTCGAGATCTACGATCTGATCTCGCAATACGGCCCGCAGACGGCGAGCACCCTCGCGGCGATGACGGGGGAGTCCTCCGGCGCCACCAGCTATCACCTGCGCGCACTCGCGAAGCATGACCTCATTCGAGAGGTCGAAGGTCAGGGAACCGCGCGCGAGCGCTGGTGGGAACGGCCTCGCGGCGGCGTGCAGATCGGCAGCCCCGAGGCGGTGAAGACCCCCGCGGGCCGCGCGGCGACTCAGGTCGTGCTGACGGAGTTCCTCAACCGGCGTCACCAGCAGCTCATGGACTACGTGGGGGCGAGCCTGCGCGAGAACGGCGTGTGGGACGACAGCGCGATGATCACGACCGCGACCATCCACCTCACAGCCGTGCAGGCGGCCGACGTCGTCGCCCAGCTCCAGGCCGTCATAGACGGCGCCGTCGACCGATACAAGGACCAGCGCGGCGAGGGCGTCGTGCCCGTGACGGTGCACGCCGATGTGTTCGCCCTCCCCGAGAAGGGACGATGAGATGACCCTCCTGACGGCTCCCCCCGAAGCCCGCACCACCACCCGCTCCGCCGATGAGCGGCTGCTGCGGGTGCTCGCCCGCCTGCTCGAACGAGCCGCCGACGACATCCACCGCCGCCGCGCGTGCGCCGATGAGCGGGCGGCGCGTCTCGACGCCTACGTCGCACAGCGCAGCACCGGCACCGCAGCGCGTCAGCTCGGACTGCTGCCGCGGTCATGACCACCACAGCGATCAGGCCGGCGGCACCGCCGCTCGGCCGCCCGTTCCGCACGCTCTGGACAGCCACCGCCTTCAGCAACATCGCCGACGGCGTCGGTCGCACCGCGGTGCCGCTCATCGCCACCACCCTGACGACCGACCCGTTCGTCATCGCGATCCTCGGCGCTCTCGCGTTCGTGCCGTGGCTCGTGTTCGGCATTCCTGCCGGCGTCATCGTCGACCGCTTCGATCGGCGGCGCATCATGGCCGTCGCCAACACGCTGCGGCTCGGTGCCGCGGTGTGGCTCGGGGCCCTCGTGGCATCCGGCGCGATCTCGGTGTGGACGCTGCTGATCGGCACCCTTGCGTTCGGCATCGGCGAGACCCTGTTCGAGAACGCCGTCAACGCCGCCGTTCCTGCGATCGTCCCTCGCGAGCGGTTCGACAGCGCCAACGGCTGGCTGCAGGCGTCCCAGGTGACGATCGACAACTTCATCGCCACGCCCATCGGAGGTCTGCTGTTCGGCCTGTCCATCGCCCTGCCGCTCTGGGTGGGCGCGATCGGCTATCTGGTTCCGATCGCCCTGGCCCTGCTGCTGCCGTCGCTGGCCGTCTCGCGGCAGACCGACGAGCAGACGGATGCCGCGGCATCCGTGCCCGTTCACGGCGCCCGCCCCGCGCTGCGCTACCTCTGGCAACACCGCTACCTGCGTGCGGTGGTGCTGTTCACGTCCGTGGTGGGAGCGCTCCTGAGCTTCGCCCAGGCGCCCACGATCCTCTACTTCCTCGAGGTGCAGCACGTCACGCCTGCGGCGATCGGCTTCGTCACGGCGGGGATCGGGCTCGGCGCCCTCGTGGGGTCGTTCGTCGCGGCGCCTCTGGTGCGTCTCCTCGGCCGCGGCCCGGTGCTGCTCTTCGCGAACGTCGTCGTCGCCGTGTCCCTCGTCGCGGTGGGTCTCGCTCCCGACGTCGTCACCGCGATCGCGTCCTACGCGGTCATGGCGTTCGCGGTGTCGGTGTGGAACGTGCCGTGGGGAGCGCTGCGGCAGCACCTCATCCCCGCGCACCTGTTCGGTCGCGCGCTCGGCATCATCCGCACCGTCACGTGGGGCGTCTTCCCGGTGGCGACGCTGCTTGGCGGGCTCGTGGCGCGATCCGACCTCCGGCTGCCGTTCACGAGCGCGGGCGCCCTCACGCTTATCGTCGCTCTCAGCGCCTCACGGCTGCTCGTGCGGGGAACACCGCGCGCCTACGCGGCGGCGGATCAGGCGAACTCGTCGTCGGCGTCGTGACGCACCACGGGTGAGCCCGCGGCATCCACCGTCACGATCACTCCCGTGTCGAGTTCGGCGATCGGCCGACGCTCGAGCCAGGTGAGTGTCCATCGCGGACGCGGCTGACCGAGGGGGTCGGCGGGCAGCGCTCTCTCCACCGAGGCGATCGCGTCGTGCAGCACGGCGGGCACGGCCGACGGGGGCGTGTCGCCCGCCGTCCACCGCGTGCCGAGCTGCATCAGGCGTCCGCCGTCTCGAGCTCGATCGACTCGACTGTCAGCGCGTCGCCCTCGACGTAGTCGATCTCGGCGATGCGGCCGACGGCGCGGAGGTCCCCCTCGGCGGATCGCAGGAGTGCGATCTGTGCGGGGGGCGCCGCGATGACGAGACGCGTGACCGGCGTCTTCTGCGAGGCCTTGGCCTCGGTCTTCGCGCGGCGCACGCCGATGAGCGCGTCACCGACGGTCGTGAGCACGCGGGGGTCGCCCTCGAGACCCAGCGGGGCGGGCCACGCGGCGTGATGCACAGACCCCTCTTCGAACCACGACCAGGTCTCCTCCGCCGCGAACGACAGCACCGGCGCGAGCAGTCGCACGAGCGTCGACAGCGCCAGGCGCAGCGCGAGCGCGGCGGACGCCTGACCCACGTCGGTCTGGTCGTAGGCGCGCTCCTTGACGAGCTCGAGGTAGTCGTCGCAGAACGTCCAGAAGAACGACTCGGTCAGCTCGAGCGCCCGGGCGTGGTCGTAGCCCTCGAACGCGCGCGTCGCCTCGGCGACGACCGTGTCGAGGGTCGCGAGCATGCTGCGGTCGAGGTCGTGCGTCACCGCGGCGCCCTCCGGCACCGGGAAGGTCAGCACGAACTTCGCCGCGTTGAGCAGCTTGATCGCGAGGCGACGGCCGATCTTCACCTGCGTCGGGTTCTGCGGGTCGAACGCGGCATCGGTGCCGAGGCGGCTCGACGCCGCCCAGTAGCGCACGGCGTCGGAGCCGTGGGCATCGAGGATGTCCGCGGGCGTGACGACGTTGCCCTTCGACTTCGACATCTTCTTGCGGTCGGGGTCGACGATGAAGCCGGAGATCGCGGCATCCGACCAGGGCGCCCGGCCGTCCTGCAAGACGCTCCGCAGCATCGTCGAGAAGAGCCAGGTGCGGATGATGTCCTGACCCTGCGGGCGCAGATCGAACGGGGCGACGAGGCCCCAGAGCTCCTCGTCGCGCGCCCAGCCGCCGGCGAGCTGCGGGGTGAGCGACGACGTCGCCCAGGTGTCGAAGATGTCCTGCTCGCCGTCGAAGCCGCCCGGCACGCCGCGCTGCGAGGGGTCGAAGCCCGCGGGCACGTCAATGGTCGGATCGACGGGCAGCTGACCGAGGTCGGGGGTGATCACGCGGCTGTAGTCGCGGTCGCCGTTCTCGTCGAGGCCGTACCAGACCGGAATCGGCACCCCGAAGAACCGCTGGCGCGAGACGAGCCAGTCGCCGGTGAGGCCACCGACCCAGTTCTCGTAGCGCACCCGCATGAAATCGGGATGCCACGTCATGCCGCGTCCCCGCTCGATGAGCGCGTCGCGCAGGTCGGCGTTCTTCGCGCCGTTGCGCAGGTACCACTGCCGGGTCGAGACGATCTCGAGGGGCCGGTCGCCCTTCTCGAAGAACTTCACCGGGTGGGTGATCGGCTTCGGGTCGCCGATGATCTCACCCGATTCCTGCAGCAGCTCGACGATGCGCTTCTTCGCGCTGAACACGGTCTTGCCGGCGAGCTCCGCGAAAGCGGCCTGCGCGGCATCCGTCGACAGCGCCTCGGGGGCGTCGGCGACGATGCGGCCGTCCTTGCCGATGATCGTGCGGTTCGGAAGGCTGAGCTCGCGCCACCAGATGATGTCGGTCACGTCGCCGAAGGTGCAGACCATCGCGATGCCCGAGCCTTTGTCGATCTGCGCGAGCGGGTGCGCGAGCACCGGAACCTCGACCCCGAACACGGGCGTGGTCACGGTGGTGCCGAAGAACGGCTGGTAGCGCTCGTCATCGGGGTGGGCGACGAGCGCGACGCAGGCGGCGAGAAGCTCGGGGCGGGTCGTCTCGATGTGGATGTCGCCGCCGCCGTCGGTGCGATGGAAGGCGAGGCGATGGTAGGCGCCGGGCTGCTCGCGGTCCTCGAGCTCGGCCTGCGCGATCGCCGAGCGGAAGTCGACGTCCCAGAGCGTCGGGGCGAGGTCCTGGTAGGCCTCGCCGCGGGAGTAGTTCTGCAGGAACGCGAGCTGGTTCGTGCGGATCGTCTCGTCGGAGATCGTGCGGTAGGTCTGACGCCAGTCCACGCTGAGTCCCAGCTGCCGGAACAGCGACTCGAAGGTCTTCTCGTCCTCGACGGTCAGCCGCTCGCACAGCTCGATGAAGTTGCGTCGGCTGATCGGGATCTGGTCGGCCGCCTTGCTCGACTTGTTGTCGCCGCCCTCGAACGGGGGCGTGAAGTCGGGGTCATAGGGCAGCGTCGGATCGCAGCGCACGCCGTAGTAGTTCTGCACGCGGCGCTCGGTCGGCAGGCCGTTGTCGTCCCATCCGATCGGGTAGAACACAGTCTTGCCGCGCATCCGCTCGAACCGCACCTTGAGGTCGGTGTGGGTGTAGCTGAAGACGTGTCCGATGTGCAGGCTGCCCGAGGCGGTCGGCGGGGGGGTGTCGACGGAGTAGACGCCCGCGCGTCCCTTCGTCTTGGCCGCGTCACGGTCGAACAGATAGGTACCCGCGGTCTCCCACGCGGCATCCCACTTCGCTTCGAGGCCCTCGAGTGCGGGCTTGTCGGGAACTTCGGCCATGGGGGACTCCTCGAGCGATATATGCGGCACTGTGTGAGCGTGCCTGAGTGTGGACGACCCGATGAGTCTACCGAGGGGCGGATGCCGCGGCACCGCGCACGCGCTCAGCCGAGCGTGGGCTCCCACGGGCCGGCGACGCGCACGGCCTCGTCGTCGCCCGGCCAGGCGGGCGCGGTCGCGCCGAGGATGACGAGGCCGTGACCGTCGCTCGCGAACTGGAACGCGGTGCCGACGGGGATCGCCACGGAGACGCCCGGCACGAGCGCCACGACATCGCTGTGCCCGTCGACCGAACGCCAGAGACGTCCGGTTCCCGCCTGCACGAACCACACCTCTGACACCGTGCGATGCTGATGGGCGATCGTCACCGCGTCGGCAGCGAGGATGAACTGCGCGGTGCTGACCCCGGGCACGCGTGCGAGCACGCGGACCGCCGAGCCGTCGGGCGCGGTGGCCGCCGGCGCCGAGGCCGGGTCGACGGGCACGGGGAGGGACGCGGCATCCATGCGGTCAGTATGGCGCGCGGGGCGCGACAGTCGCGGTCAGCGCCGGTAGACTTGTGCGACCAGCACCGATCCGGCCATCACCGGGGAGCTCGCGGAAGAACGGCTTCGGCCCACTAGACCCGCGCGGGGCAGGCCCGTCACAGCCGCAGTGAAAGAGGACGGATGCCGCGGCATCCGTCAATGCGGGGTGGTACCGCGGCCTCAGGGTCGTCCCGGCAGGAGCACACGAATCCTGTGAGAGAGACGATGACCTACCCCCGCCCGTCCGCTTTCGGACCCTCCGCCGACGTCGCCCCGAGCCCCCGCTTTCCCGAGATCGAGCGCGAGGTGCTCGACTTCTGGGCGCACGACGACACCTTCCGCGCGTCGATCGCCCAGCGCGACGGCGCCGAGGAGTGGGTGTTCTACGACGGACCGCCGTTCGCGAACGGCCTGCCCCACTACGGACATCTGCTGACCGGCTACGCGAAGGACCTCTTCCCGCGCTTCCAGACGATGCGCGGCAAGAAGGTCGATCGGGTGTTCGGCTGGGACACGCACGGCCTTCCCGCCGAGCTCGAGGCGATGAAGCAGCTCGGCATCACCGAGAAGGACGAGATCGAGCGCATGGGCATCGCGACCTTCAACGCGAAGGCCCGTGCCTCGGTGCTCGAGTACACGCACGAGTGGGAGGACTACGTCACCCGGCAGGCGCGCTGGGTCGACTTCGAGAACGGCTACAAGACGCTCGACGCGACCTTCATGGAGTCGGTGCTGTGGGCCTTCGCGACCCTCTACGAGAAAGGTCTCGCGTACGAGGGCTACCGCGTGCTGCCGTACTGCTGGCGGGACGAGACGCCGCTGTCGGCACACGAGCTTCGCATGGACGACGACGTCTACAAGATGCGCCAGGACCCCTCGGTGACCGTCACGTTCCCGCTCGTCGGCACCAAGGCGGAGGCGCTCGGGCTCACCGGTGTGCGCGTGCTCGCGTGGACGACCACCCCCTGGACCCTCCCCACGAACCTCGCCCTCGCCGTCGGCCCGGACATCACCTATGTCGTGGTGCCCGGCGGGCCGGCGGGCGCCGCCGACATCCCGACCGCCGACGACGCGTCCTCCGCGGCGGCGCACCGTTACCTGCTCGCCGCCGACCTTCTGGGCGGCTATGCGAAGGACCTGGGTTACGAGAACGCGGATGCCGCGCGCGAGGCCGTCGAGCGCACCGTGCTCGGCCACGAGCTCGCCGACGTGCACTACGACCGCCTGTTCGACTACTACGCCGACGAGGCGTTCGGCACCGAGAACGCGTGGCGCATCCTCGCGGACGACTACGTGTCGACGAGCGACGGCACGGGCGTGGTGCACCAGGCTCCCGCGTACGGCGAGGACGACAAGCGCATCGGGGATGCAGCCGGCATCCCGACGATCGTGAGCCTCGACGACGGTGGCCGCTTCCTGCCGCAGGTGACGGATGTCGCGGGCGAACTCTGGATGGACGCGAACCGTCCGCTCATCCGCCTGCTGAAGCAGGAGGGTCGGCTGCTGCGCGAGGCGAGCTACGAGCACTCTTACCCGCACTGCTGGCGGTGCCGCAACCCTCTCATCTACAAGGCCGTGTCGAGCTGGTTCATCCGCGTCACCGACATCAAGGACGACCTGATCGCCGGCAACGCGCAGATCACGTGGGTGCCGGGCAACGTGAAGCACGGCCAGTTCGGCAAGTGGCTCGAGGGCGCGCGCGACTGGTCCGTCAGCCGCAACCGGTACTGGGGTTCGCCGATCCCGGTGTGGAAGAGCGACGACCCCGCCTATCCGCGCGTCGACGTCTACGGGTCGCTCGCGGACCTGGAGCGTGACTTCGGCACGCTCCCTCGTGACGCGGAGGGCCAGGTCGACCTGCACCGCCCGTACATCGACGAGCTCACCCGCCCGAACCCCGACGACCCGACCGGCCGCAGCACGATGCGCCGCATCGAGGACGTGTTCGACGTCTGGTTCGACTCCGGCTCGATGCCCTACGCGCAGGTGCACTACCCGTTCGAGAACCGCGAGTGGTTCGATGCGCACGCTCCCGCCGACTTCATCGTCGAGTACATCGGGCAGACGCGCGGCTGGTTCTACGTCATGCACGTGCTCTCCACCGCGCTGTTCGGACGCCCCGCGTTCACGGGCGTGTCGTGCCACGGCATCGTGCTCGGCAACGACGGCCTGAAGATGTCGAAGTCGCTGCGCAACTATCCGGACGTCTCCGAGGTGTTCGACCGGGACGGCTCCGACGCGATGCGCTGGTTCCTCATGTCGAGCTCGGTGCTGCGCGGCGGCAACCTCGTCGTGACGGAGGAGGGCATTCGCGCGGGTGTGCGCGAGTTCCTGCTGCCGCTGTGGAACGCGTGGTACTTCTTCGCGACCTACGCGAACGCCGCCGGCGGGCCCGGGGGCCAGGCCTACACGGCGACATGGCGCACCGACTCGACGAACGTGCTCGACCGGTACATCCTCGCCTTGACCGGCGACCTGGTGCGGGACGTGGCATCCGATCTCGAGGGTCTGGACTCGACCACCGCGGCCTCTCGCCTGCGCGAGTTCGCCGAGGCGCTGACGAACTGGTACATCCGACGCTCGCGCGACCGGTTCTGGACCGGGGGCGACGTCTCCGATCCGACCAGCACGGAGGCGTTCGACACGCTCTACACCGTGCTTGAGACGCTCACGCGCGTGGCGGCGCCCCTGCTGCCGCTCGTCGCCGAGCGGGTGTGGCAGGGCCTCACCGGCGGACGCAGCGTGCACCTGACCGACTGGCCCGACGCGTCCGCGTTCCCCGCGGCGGCCGACATCCGCACCGCGATGGACACCGTGCGCGAGGTCTCGAGCGTCGCCAACGCCCTGCGCAAGCGCGAAGGCAAGCGGGTGCGCCTGCCGCTTCCGCGCCTGACCGTGGTGGTGACGGATGCCGCGGCCCTCGCCCAGTTCGAGACGATCCTGCAGGACGAGCTCAACGTGAAGGCGATCGAGCTCGTCGAGCTCGCCGCCGACACCCCCGCCGCCTTCGGCATCTCTCACCGCCTGACGGTGAACGCCCGCGCGGCGGGGCCTCGACTCGGCAAGCAGGTGCAGCAGGTGATCCAGGCCGCCAAGGCGGGCGACTGGTCGGTGGTCGACGGCGTCGTCACGGCGGGCGGACTCGCGCTCGTCGACGGGGAGTACGAGCTTGCCGTCGAGACGTCGGGTCGTCCGGAGGGTGAGGCGCTCGCGGTGCTCGCGAGCGGCGGATTCGTGTTGCTCGACACCGCCACGACACCCGCGCTCGAGGCCGAAGGTCTCGCGCGCGACGTGATCCGTGCCGTGCAGGACACGCGCAAGGCCGCCGGCTTCGACGTCAGCGACCGCATCTCGCTCTCGCTGCGCTTCGACGACGACACGGACGCCGCCGCCGTCGCGGCCGCCTTCGCTCTCGCGGGCGTGGCCGACGAGACGCTCGCTGTCAGCGCGACCGTGAACGGACACGTGCTCGTCGGTTCGACGTTCGACGCCGCCGGCCACGGCGAGCACACCGGCTCGTTCGAGGCGGGCGCCTTCGCGAACGCGGGCGCCTTCCGCGTCGAGGTCGCACGCGCGGGGGTGACCGAGTGACCGCCCGCGAGACCGCTCGCGCCGATGCGGTCTACACAGCACTGCTGCAGCGGCAGGGGGAGCAGTGGGTACAGCCGCGCATCGAGCGCACACGCCGCGTGCTCGAGTACCTCGATGACCCGCAGCGTACGTACCGCGTGGTGCATGTGACCGGCACGAACGGGAAGACGTCGACAAGCCGTATCGCAGAGAGCCTGCTGCGTTCGCTCGGTCTGCGCACCGGCCTGTTCACCAGCCCCCATCTCGAGCGGTTCACCGAGCGCATCATGATCGACGGTGAGCCGATCGCCGACGCGCAGGTGGCCGACGCGTGGGAGGAGATCGCCCCGTTCGTCGACCTCGTCGACGCGGAGCTGCAGGCCGCGGGCGATGCACGGCTGACGTTCTTCGAGCTGCTCACCGTGCTCGCGTTCGTGGCTTTCGCGGATGCGCCCGTTGACGTCGCGGTGATCGAGGTCGGGATGGGCGGGTCGTGGGACTCGACAAACACCGCCGACGGCGACGTGGCGGTGATCGCGCCGGTCGGTCTCGACCACGCCGATCGGCTCGGCAGCTCCGTCGAGGCGATCGCGGAGGTCAAGGCCGGCATCATCAAGCCCGGTGCGGCCGTCGTGTCCGCGGCGCAGACGCCGGGCGTCGCCGCCGTGCTCCGCGCCGCCGCCGAGCGTCAGGGTGCGACGATCTCGTTCGCCGACGAGGAGTTCGCCGTCACGGCGGCTAACCTGGCGGTCGGGGGCCAGGTCGTCACGGTGCGCGGACTCGCCGGCACCTACGCCGACGAGTACCTGCCGCTCTACGGCGCCCATCAGGCCGCGAACGCCGCACTCGCGATCGCGGCGGTCGAGTCGCTCATCGGAGGCGGCACGCAGCCGTTGACCGGCGACGTGGTCGCCGAGGGGCTCGCGCAGGCGACCTCGCCGGGCCGCCTGCAGCTGATCGGCACCCACCCGACCGTCGTCGTCGACGCCGCCCACAACCCGCACGGTGCGCACGCGCTCGCGGCGGGGCTGGCGGCATCCTTCGACTTCGACGAATGGGGACTCGTGCTCGGCGTGCTCGGCGACAAGGACGCATCCGGCATCGTCGGAGAGCTCGTCGATGTCGCGACCCACGTCTTCGCGACCGCGCCCGATTCCGACCGTGCCCGTGACGCGGACGCCGTCGCCGATGTGGTCGAAGCTGCGGGCCTGCCGGTGTCGGTGCATCCGGACCTCGCCGACGCGGCGGAGGCCGCCCGGTCGTGGGCGGCGACGGGAGAGCGGCGCGCGGTCGTCATCGCGGGCTCCGTCGTGCTCGCGGGGGAGGCGATCGCGCTCGCGCGCGATGAGGACTGGATGGCCGGGTGGGAGCAGTGAGCCCGCGCGAGCGCCGTCGGCGCGGTGCCGAGGAGTCGCTGGGCGCCGTCATCCTCGGATTCGAGTCGATCGTCGTCTTCCTCGGCGGTCTCGCCGTCTACGGACTCAAGGGTCTCCCCGACGGCGTCGACCCCTGGTGGGGCATCGTCGGGGGCATCGTCGTGGCCGTCGTCATGGTGCTCACGACCCTCGTGTTGCGCTTCCGATGGGGAATCTGGCTCGGATGGGCACTGCAGGTGCTCGTGTTCCTGAGCGGCTTCCTCGCGTTCGGCCTGTTCATCGTCGGGGTCATTTTCGGCGCCATGTGGGGATATGCGACGATCAAGGGGGCCCAGCTCGATCGCCGTAACGCGCGGCTCGTCGAGGGCGCCGAGAACGGAGACTGAGAACCATGGCCACCGAAGAAACCCTCGTCCTCGTCAAGCCCGACGGCGTCGCCCGCGGCCTGACCGGAGCCATCCTCGCCCGGATCGAGGCGAAGGGGTACTCGCTCGTCGATCTGCGACTCGTGGAGCCCGAACGGGGCCGGCTCGAGCAGCATTACGCCGAGCACGAAGGCAAGCCGTTCTACGAGCCTCTTGTCGAGTTCATGATGTCCGGTCCGTCGGTCGCGATCCGCCTCGCCGGCAACCGTGTGATCGAGGGGTTCCGGTCCCTCGCGGGAACCACCGACCCCACGACGGCCGCTCCGGGGACGATCCGCGGCGACTTCGGTCGCGACTGGGGGGTGAAGGTGCAGCAGAACCTGGTGCACGGCAGCGACAGCCCGGAGTCGGCGGCCCGCGAGTTGGAGATCTGGTTCGGCTGAGTCGTCCGGCGCGAGATGTGTTGATGCCCGCCTCCGCCAAGAGGCGGGCATCGACGTTGCGGAGCGGGTGTCAATGCAGAATCCGCGTGACCTCGTCCCACGACAGCGATAGCGCTGTGGGCACGGATCCGCGGTAGGCGCTGGGGTCCGCTCCGAGCGTGACAGCGGCCGGCTCGAGGTCGATGCGGTCGCCGCTCGAGCTGCGCACGGTGAGATCGAGGCGGTCACCACCCAGCGTGTTGTTCGCCTCGATGAGCTGCAGGATGCGGCGCAGCTCCGCATCAGAGACATCGGCGGCCGTCGACACGGCGCCGACGTTGAGCACCACCGTGAACCCGTCGGTGCTGCGGCTCGCCCACGCATCCGAGAGACCGAGGCCGGCACCTTCGAGCGCGGCGGGGATCTTCTGCTCGAACGACACGTCCGCCGTCGGGGCGCCGACGCACCCGGCGAGGCCGGTCACCAGTGCGACGGCGGTGGCGACGAGCGCGATCGTGCGGGGGAGCGCGTGTCGGGGGGACATGATCCTCATTCTGCTGCCGTGAACATCGAGTGGTCGACGACCGCGCCGGTGAGCGCGTCGAGTCCGGGCGGGGGAGCGCCGTGTTGGGCGGCGTACAGCTGCTCCCACGCGGCGATCGAGTCCCGGTAGTACTGGTTGTCGTGCGCGGCCAGGGGGTTCCCGGTGTCGGGCAGCGTGATGCGGTGCACGTTCGGAGGCACGGGCCCGGTGCCGTTGCCGTCGAGGCGCGGCACCAGGTCGCTCTCGTGCTGGAACGAGTAGACCGGGACATCGGCGGGAACCGCGAACCCGTCAACAGGCGATCCGTTGGTGACGACCCCGATCGTGCGGTACGGGAACGTCGGATCGGCCGCGAGGTTCGCCGCCAGGATGCCTCCCTGGCTGAAGCCTGTCAGCACCACCCGATCGCCGGGCCGGATGCCGGCGTCTCTCATCGCCTCGAGCGCGGCTCGCTCATACGCGGATCTCAGCAGGGGGTTGTCGAGCATGAGTGCGATATTCGAGTCGCGATCGTTCATAGCCCCCTTGTCGCCGCTGAACTGCCAGTCCTGCGTGGAGGGAACCGAGACCACCCAGTGCTCCGAACCGTCGGCCCGGACGACCCGCTTCACGTCGATCACCGTCGCATCGGCGCCGCCCATCAGATCCGTCGTGCCATTCACCGCGACGAGGTCGGCGAAGGTGTCGAGCCGGGTGACGCGCTGCGCGTCCTCCCATGCTTGTCGGCGCGTCGGGTCGAGCGTGTCGGGGTCGAGCTCTTCGACGTCGGCAGACTTCTGGAGGAAGTTCTGCGCGGCTCCGCCGAACAGCATCCCGACGAGTCCGCCGGTGGCGAGTCCGACGGCGGGCAGCATGCGGGCGACGACGTCTTTCAGTGTCGCCGCAGCCTCGGCGATGATCGGAATGAGGCGCTGGATGAGCGCGGAGAGCGCGTGGAGAGCCTCGAGGAGCTCGGTCACGAGCCGTCCGGTCGCGGCGACGAGATCTGCGGCGGCGCGCGCGAAATCCGTCACGCGGTGGGCGATCTCGAGCGGGTTGAGGGAGAACGAGAACAGCTGCTCGGCGAAGCGCGCGAGGCGGGCCAGCACCTCGCAGACGTAGGTTCGGGTCGCATCCACGATTCGGGAGGCGAGACGGAGGGATGCCGCTGTCGCCGCGGCCCACTCCGCGGCATCCCTCGTCACCGCCAGGAGGTCGTCGTGTCGTTCTCGCAACGCGCGCACGGTGCGGCCGTCGAGATCAGTGAGGGCGGTGCGGCCGACGCGCAGTCGCGGCGCGAGTTCGGTCAGCGACGCCGCTGCGTCCTCCCACTGCGCGGCGACACCCCCGACCTGGGCGCTGTCACCGAGCAGCTGGTCGACCCAGTCCCGAAGCGGTTGCACGTAGGTGATCACGACGCCCGCGATGCCGGGGATCTCCGCGCACGCCGGTGCGCCCAGAGCGCTGCGCGGGAGGCCGCCGGCCCAGGCGCCGCCGCGTATCTCTGCAGCGAGCGACGACGCGCTCATGGTTCCGTCCCGGTGAAGGTCGTCGTCGCGTCGTCCTCGACGCGGGCGAAGGCTGTGCCCGCGTGCGACGCCCCGTCGGCCATGCGGTCGCTGAGGGTGTGCGCCATGCCCAGGAGGTCACGCGTATGGGACGCGAGAGCAGTGGTCGCGGGCACGAGGAGTCCCTGTGCGAGCGCACCGAACGCGATCGGCCCGAGCGGCGTCGCGGTGCGCGCCGCCGCCCGGTCCAGCTCGGCGGACGCCTCGCGCAGCAGTGTCTCCTGAGCCTGCAGCACGTCGCCGTCGAGGACGATGCGCTGATTCGCCGCGGTCACGAGGTCGCTCCGAGAGAGCGTGCGCCCTGCAGGTCCGTGGCGGTGTACGACTCGGCGAGGGCGGTGAGGGCGGTGTCGATGCGAGCGAGTGCGTCGGTGCGGTCTGCCAGCCCGGCGCGCAATTGTCGTTGGGCCGCATCGAACGCCTGCTGGGCTTCGCCCGACCAGGATCCTCGCAACGCCGTCGCGTCGCTCTCGAGTTGGGTGAGGGCGTCGTCGATTGCGCGACCCGCGCTCGTGATGCGGGCCGCCGCGGCGGCGAGCCGGGCTGGGGTGACGACGAGGCGGTCGAGCATGATCATCAGGCGCCCGAACCGGGTCCGTCATCGTGTACCGGACCGGTGCGCGTCACGGTGAGGGAGTCGACGTCCGCCACAGCGGCGAGCCGTTCGACGGCCCGCGCGGCCGCGAGACCCTGTGCCTGCGCGGCGGTCTCGGTGAGGAGGCGGGAGAGCGAGCGGGCGTCGACGTCGAGCGCGGTGTCCTGCACCTCGATGCGATCGATCGCCCCCGTCGCGCCGGCGGTCACGGACACCTCGCGTCCGGGTGAGGTCGCAGTGACGCGCAGCGCGCGAAGGTCGGCTTCGATGCGAGCCGCGGCATCCGCTGCCTGGCGGGCCGCCGCGATCTGGGCATCGATGCGGGCTCGAGCCGCATCCAGCGCGGTCATGCCGTCCGTCTCGTACGACATCGCTGCCTCCTCGCGTCGCCCTCACGCTAGCGAGCGGAGACGGCGGCGCGGGGGTGCCTGTGGATAGCTCAGCCGAAGAAGGTGCTGAGCACGTTGGGAATCGCGTCCAATCGCAGCTGGGCGAGGAGGATCACGACCGCGTAGCTGAGGATCGTGGCGAGCGGCACCCACGCCATCAGGCGTCCCGCGCGCGACCGGGTGCGCGCCGTGACGGGAACTGCGCCGATGCGCAGCACGTGGACGGTCACGGCGTAGAACGTCGGGATCGTCATCGACCAGGTCAGCATGCACCACGGGCACAGGGTGTGCAGCTGGAAGATGCTCTGGCTGATGAACCAGGTGACGAGCCCGAACGCGCTCGCGGTGCCGAACCAGAACAGCCCCCAGAACCAGCCGGGGAAGCGCACCCGGGCGAGCACTGCCACGCCCATGATCACCGGAGCCACCCAGCCTGCGAGGCCGAGGATCGGGTTGGGGAAGCCGAATGCACTGCCCTGCCACGATTCGAGGTTCGCCTTGCACTGGACGAGCACGCTGAAGTCGCAGGATGCCGCGGCTGCCGGGTTCGCGAGCAGGTGCAGCCGCTCGAGCGTGAGTTCGAAGGCGGCCGTCCAGCCGACCACGCCGGCGACGATCAGCCAGATTCCGAAAGCGGGTGTGCGCGGTGCGGATGCATGGTCGGGCATGCCCGCATTCTCGCGGTGCGCAGCAGGCCCGCGCCGGCGCAGCGACCGTGAGAATGAGAGGCTCGACGCGCCGCGGCATCCACCCGTCGCGCGGACGACACGGAAGATGAGATAATGAACCGGATGCCGCGGCGGCCGCGCCGCTCGCGACATCGATGCAGACTTCGGGCGATGACCGCCCTCGCAGGACGAGCCTCGAGCCTCCTGCACACCGAGTGAGTTTGCGGCAGCGCCGGGTGCGCCGCCGCCAGAGATGAGATCGCCGGGCGACGCGCGGTGTCGCCGGGCTGGGAGACAAGCCTGTGATGGCCGATGATGCCGACATCCCCTCGAACCCCGCTGACGTTGCTGACGCCGTGACGGATGCCACGACCCCCGCGATCGCCGACCCTTTCACCGTGCAGCCTGCGGCTGACGTTCTTGCTTCCGATCAGGTCGTGGACTCGGCGGTGACCGGGGCTGTGAGCGATGACGGCGTCCCGGAGCCGGGCTCTGCCGATGCCACCGCCGATGTCGCGACCACGGAGACCGAGGCAGCTGAGCCGGACGCCGAGCCTGAGCCGGTCGCCGAGCCTGAGGCGGAGGCCGAGCCGGAGTCTGTCGCGGAGCCGGAGGGTCCGCTCACCGCGGTCGGGCTCGGCTTGCTGCCCGAGACCTTCGTGTCCACCGTCTCGGCAGCTCTCCACTTCTACGCGCCGCCCGTCGCACTGCTGCCGCTGCTCGACGACATCGACGAGTCGCCCGCCCCGGCGGACGCCGTCCAGCCGGGCACCAGCACCAGCCGTCGCCGCAATCGTCGCCGCGGCACGGGTGGCGAGGCCACCGAGGAGCGTGAGTACACCCGCCCGGCTCGCGCCGTCGAGCTGATCACCGAGCCGCAGCGCATCAAGGGCTCCACGCGTCTCGAGGCGAAGAAGCAGCGTCGGCGCGACGGTCGTGAGGCCGGCCGTCGCCGTCCGGTCGTCACCGAGGCCGAGTTCCTCGCGCGCCGTGAGGCCGTCGACCGCGTGATGGTGGTGCGGTCGAAGAACGGTCGCATCCAGATCGCCGTCCTTGAGGACGACGTGCTCGTCGAGCACTATGTCGCCCGCAACCAGGACGCCTCGCTCATCGGCAACGTCTACCTCGGTCGCGTGCAGAACGTGCTTCCGAGCATGGAGGCCGCGTTCGTCGACATCGGCCGGGGCCGCAATGCTGTGCTCTATTCCGGTGAGGTCGACTGGGATGGCGTCGAGACCGGCAACCAGCCGCGTCGCATCGAGCTCGCCCTCAAGAGCGGCGACCGTGTGCTCGTGCAGGTCACGAAGGACCCGGTCGGCCACAAGGGCGCCCGGCTCACGAGCCAGATCTCGCTCCCGGGTCGCTACCTGGTGTACGTGCCGGGTGGAGCGATGAACGGCATCTCGCGCAAGCTCCCCGACACCGAGCGCGCCCGCCTGAAGAAGATCCTCAAGGAGGTGCTGCCGGAGTCGTCGGGTGTGATCGTGCGCACCGCGGCCGAGGGCGCCACCGAGGAGCAGCTCACCCGCGATGTGCAGCGTCTGACTTCGCAGTGGGAGCACATCAGCGCCCAGACGCAGGCGGGTCAGGCGCCGGCGCTGCTGCACTCCGAGCCTGACCTCCTCGTCAAGATCGTGCGTGACGTCTTCAATGAGGACTTCACGAAGATGCTCATCCAGGGTGACGAGGGCCAGCAGACCATCGAGAGCTACCTGCGTGCGGTGGCGCCCGACCTTCTCGAGCGCGTCGAGCGCTACGAGGGCGAGCGCGACCCGTTCGACACGTTCCGCGTGACCGAGCAGATCGAGAAGGCGCTCGAGCGAAAGGTGTGGCTTCCCTCGGGCGGTTCGCTCGTCATCGACCGCACCGAGGCCATGACGGTCGTCGACGTCAACACGGGCAAGTTCGTCGGCTCGGGCGGGAACCTCGAGGAGACCGTCACGAAGAACAATCTCGAGGCGGCCGAGGAGATCGTGCGTCAGCTGCGACTGCGCGACATCGGCGGCATCATCGTCGTCGACTTCATCGACATGGTGCTCGAGTCGAACCGCGATCTCGTGCTGCGGCGCCTCATCGAGTGCCTCTCGCGCGACCGGACGAAGCACCAGGTCGCCGAGGTCACGTCCCTCGGGCTCGTGCAGATGACCCGCAAGAAGCTGGGGCTCGGCCTGCTCGAGACCTTCAGCGAGGCGTGCGAGATCTGCGCCGGGCGCGGCGTCATCGTGCACCACGACCCGGTTGTGAAGCACCGCACGGCGGCGCCCGCCACGAACGGCGGCACGCGGCGCAATCGCGGCGGCCAGGGGCAGAACGGCGTGAACGCCGCGGCTGCTCCGCAGCAGCCGGCTCCGGCGGGTGGGGGCACCCACGTGATCACCGAGGGTGCGAAGTCGGCACTCGCGAAGATCGCGGCCTCAACCATCGCGCCCGTGCTGACCGATTCGGGTGTACCGCTGGAGATCGAGCTGCCGTCGGCGGATAGCGCTGAGCAGCCCGAGCGTCCCAAGCGTCGTCGCAAGCGCTCCGACGGGGGATCCTCGAAGAGCGAAGCGGACATCCTCCTCGACTCGGTGCTCAACGCGCTGCCTGAGCCGAAGGCCCCCGGTCAGGGTCGCGCGCGCCGCCGTGTGACGACGGCGACGCTCACGACGACGCCGGTCGTCGGCGAGCAGCCGCAGGGCTAAGCGCGGTCGCGCGCGCGTACGCGCAGACCGGACGCGATGAGCCGGCGCACGAGCGTGTGCCCGTCGACGGCGGTCGCGCCGGCGGCGACGAGACGCTCGTGGGCCTCGGCCGGAACGTCGTAGTGGTCGAGATCGAAGGCGCGGGCCGGAAGCTCGTTCGCGCGGGCGAACGTGTGCAACTCCTCGAGGCTGTGGTCGCTGACGAGATGCGACCAGAGGCGTCCGTGTGCGGGCCAGCGGGGGTCGTCGATCAGGATCACTCCGGAAGTCTACGAGCGGATGCCGCGACACGGCCCCGTCTCGCTTTGCCGGAGGGCGCGGCATCCGGTAAAGTATCCCTTTGGTGCGTCATGCGCTGCACCCCGGGAGCGGCGCGAGGACTCGATGTCCGGTGGCACCGTGACTTTCCCGCCCTTCACGGGCGATACGGATGGACAACACGGAGCAGTCAGCTCCCTGAAGAAACAGGTGTGAAGTGGTTTACGCAGTTGTGCGCGCCGGCGGCCGCCAGGAGAAGGTCCAGGTCGGCTCGATCGTCGTTCTCGACCGCCTTCAGGCGCAGGTCGGCGAGAAGGTCGAGCTCGCCGCGGTGCTCCTGGTCGACGGCGACGCCGTGACCACTGACGCCGACAAGCTCGCGAAGGTGTCGGTCACGGCCGAGGTGCTCGGCAACGAGCGCGGCCCGAAGATCGTGATCCAGAAGTTCAAGAACAAGACCGGCTACAAGAAGCGCCAGGGCCACCGTCAGGACCTCACGCGCGTCAAGGTCACCGGCATCAAGTAAGCAGCCAGGGGAGACGTTCAGATGGCACACAAAAAGGGCGCAAGCTCCACCCGCAACGGTCGTGACTCGAACGCGCAGCGCCTCGGCGTGAAGCGCTTCGGCGGCCAGGTCGTCAACGCCGGCGAGATCATCGTCCGCCAGCGCGGTACGCACTTCCACCCCGGCGTGAACGTCGGCCGTGGCGGCGACGACACGCTGTTCGCGCTGTCGGCCGGTGCCGTCGAGTTCGGCACCAAGGGCGGCCGCAAGGTCGTCAACATCGTCGCTTCCGCGGAGTGATCCGGGTCGACGCATAAGACTCGGCGAGGGGCGGGCTTCGGCTCGCCCCTCGCCTCATTTCCGGCCCATATCGAGAGGATGCCGCCATGGTCACGTTCGTGGACACCGTGACGCTCCATCTGCGCGCCGGCAAGGGCGGCAACGGCTGTGTGTCGGTACGTCGTGAGAAGTTCAAGCCGCTCGCCGGTCCCGACGGAGGCAACGGCGGCGACGGCGGTGACATCGTGCTCGTCGCCGACCCGCAGACCACGACCCTGCTGTCCTACCACCACTCACCGCACCGGTCCGCCGGCAACGGCGGGTTCGGGATGGGTGACAACCGTTCGGGCGCCGAGGGCGACGACGTCGAGCTGCCGGTTCCGGTGGGCACCGTCGTCACCACGGAGGACGGCGAGCTCATCGCCGATCTGATCGAGCCCGGCATGCGGCTGGTGGTCGCTCCCGGTGGCCGCGGCGGTCTCGGCAATGCGGCGCTCGCGAACCCGAAGCGCAAGGCCCCGGGCTTCGCGCTTCTCGGCACGCCCGGCTGGGAGGGCGATGTCCGGCTCGAGCTGAAGACCGTCGCCGACGTGGCGCTCGTGGGCTTCCCCTCGGCAGGGAAGTCGAGCCTGATCGCGGCGGTGTCGGCGGCTCGCCCGAAGATCGCCGACTATCCGTTCACGACTCTGCACCCCAATCTGGGCGTCGTGCAGGCGGGAGACATCCGCTACACGATCGCGGATGTCCCGGGGCTCATCGAGGGCGCCAGCGACGGCCGTGGACTCGGCCTCGAGTTCCTTCGCCACGTGGAGCGCTGCGCGGCGCTCGTGCACGTGCTCGACTGCGCCACGCTCGAGCCGGGGCGTGACCCGCTGAGCGATCTCGATGTCATCCTCGCCGAGCTGGGTGCCTATCCGGTGCCCGAAGGGCAGGTGCCGCTCCTGGAGCGACCTCAGCTCATCGCGCTCAACAAGGTGGACGTGCCCGAGGCGGAGGAACTCGCCGAGTTCGTCCGCGGTGACCTCGAGCAGCGCGGCTATCGGGTGTTCGAGATCTCCACGGTCAGCCGCGAGGGGCTGCGCGAGCTCACGTTCGCGATGGCGGAGATCGTCGCCGAGCAGCGGAAGGTCGCGTCATCCGCGCCCACGCCGGCCCGCGTGATCATCCGCCCGCAGGGTGCGGTGGCCGATTTCACCGTGCGCGTCGAGGGCGGCACCTACGGCGACATCTATCGCATCCTCGGCGAGAAGCCGGTGCGGTGGGTGCAGCAGACCGACTTCCAGAATGACGAGGCCGTCGGCTTCCTCGCCGACCGGCTGGCCAAGCTCGGCGTCGAGGACGAGCTGTTCCGCGTCGGTGCGACGCCCGGAGCCACCGTCGTCATCGGTCCGGGGGACGGCATCGTCTTCGACTGGCAGCCCGCCCTCACCTCGGCGGCCGAGCTCATGACCGCGCCGCGAGGCACAGACCCGCGCCTGGATGATCGCACGCGTCGCACGACGCGCGAGCGCCGTGAGCAGTATCACGAGCTGATGGATGCAAAGGCGGCCGCGCGCGCGGAGTCCGCGTACGAGTTCGACGAGGACGACGAGTGACCGTCACCTCACGCGCCGAGCTTCGCGGCGCGACTCGCGTGGTCGTGAAGGTCGGATCCTCCTCGATCAGCGGCGAGAACGTCCACAAGATCGAGCCGATCGTCGCCGCCCTGGCGGAAGCGTACGGGCGGGGCACCGAGGTGGTCCTGGTCTCCTCGGGGGCCATCGCCACCGGCATGCCGTATCTGCGTCTCGACGAGCGACCGACAGACCTTGCCACCCAGCAGGCGGCGGCGGCCGTCGGACAGAACGTGCTGATCTATCGCTACCAGGCGGCCCTTCGCCCGTTCGCCATCGTCGCAGGGCAGGTGCTGCTCACTGCCGGCGACTTGGAGAACGCGACCCATCGGTCGAACGCGCGGCGTGCGATGGAGCGCCTGCTGCGCCTGCGCATCCTTCCGATCGTGAACGAGAACGACACGGTCGCGACCCACGAGATCCGCTTCGGCGACAACGACCGGCTCGCAGCGCTCGTCGCGCGGCTCGTCGGCGCGGACGCGCTCGTGCTGTTGAGCGACATCGAGTGCCTGTACACCCGCCCGCCCGGTGAGCCCGGGGCGACGCCGATCGACACCGTCGCGTTCGGAGACGATCTCGCCGGCTACGAGTTCGGCTCGGTCGTCGTCAACAGCGTCGGCACCGGGGGAGCGGCGACCAAGGTCTCGGCCGCCACGCTCGCCGCGGCCGCGGGAGTGGGCGTACTCGTGACCAGCGCAGATCTCATCGGCGAGGCGCTCGGGGGTGAGCACGTCGGCACATGGTTCGTGCCGGATGACCAGGCGCCGCGGCATCCGCTCACGGGACCGGTGAGCACCGGCGCGGATACACTGGCGGGATGACCCTGGTGCGCACCACCGCTCGCGAGCGGATGGTTCTGGCTCGCGACGCATCGCGTCAGATCGGCCTGCTCGGTGACGACAAGAAGGCATCCTTACTGCGTGCGATCGCCGACGCGATCGAGGCGGATGCCGCGGCGATCGTCGCGGCCAACGCCGACGATCTCGCGCGGGGCGAGCGGGACGGGCTCGCGCCCGGTCTGCTCGACCGTCTGCGCCTCGATGAGGCCCGCGTGGGCGCCCTCGCCGGTGCCGTGCGCGATGCCGCGGCTCTCCCCGATCCGGTGGGACGCGTGCTCGATGAGCGCGTGATCGCGGGTGGGGTGACGCTCACCAAGGTGTCCGTCCCGCTGGGCGTGGTCGGCTCGATCTATGAGGCTCGTCCCAATGTGACCGTCGACATCGCGGCGCTCGCGCTGCGGTCGGGCAACGCCGTGGTGCTCCGAGGGGGCACGGCGGCCGCGGCGAGCAACGCAGAGCTGGTGCGCGTCATGCGGGAGGCTCTCGCCGCAGAGGGTGTCGACCCCGAGGCGATCCAGACTCTCGACGACGAAGGCCGCGACGGTGCCCGCGAGCTCATGCACGCTCGTGGTCTGATCGACGTGCTGGTCCCGCGGGGGAGTGCGCAGCTCATCGAGACCGTCGTGACAGAGTCCACGGTGCCGGTCATCGAGACGGGGGCAGGTGTCGTGCACATCTTCCTCGACGAGACGGCGCGCGCGGATTGGGCGGCGGATATCGCGGTCAACGCGAAGGCGCAGCGCCCGAGCGTCTGCAACTCGGTCGAGACGATCCTCGTGCACCGCGATGCGGCGGAGCGTCTGATCCCGGATGTGGCGGCCGCCCTCGCTGCGGCGGGTGTCACGATCCACGGCGACTCGACCGTCGGCGCCCTGGCACCCGGCGTCGTGCCCGCGACCGAGGCGGACTGGGCGACGGAATACCTGACCCTGGATGTGGCCATGAAGGTCGTCGACGACCTCGACGACGCGCTCGCGCACATCCGCACCTATTCGACCCACCACACGGAGTCGATCCTCACGGCCGACGAGGCCAATGCCGAACGGTTCCTCGCGGAGGTCGACTCGGCCGTCGTGATGGTGAATGCCTCGACCCGGTTCACCGACGGTGGCGAGTTCGGCTTCGGCGCCGAGGTGGGCATCTCCACACAGAAGCTGCACGCCCGCGGACCGATGGGCCTTCCCGAACTCACCAGCACGAAGTGGCTCGCCCGGGGCGCCGGGCAGGTGCGTGCCTGACGGCATAGACTGAGCGGGCGCGCGCGCCCCCATCCGAACGGAGTACCCATGACCTTCGCGACCATCCTCGTGTCCGCGGCCGAAGAGAGCCACGGCAACGTGATGCTCGAGACGATCGTGTTCCCGATCATCGCCATCTCGGTGTTCGCTCTCCTCGGGCTCGTCACGCTCTCGTACCGCCACACGGCGAACCGTCACGCGCACAAGGCGGAGGCCTATGCGAAGTCGCACGCCAAGGAGCTCGAGCAGGCGGGTCACGGCCACTAAGGCCCTGCATGACGGCTGCAGCACGGACGCCGCGCATCGGCGTCATGGGCGGCACGTTCGACCCGATCCATCACGGACACCTGGTCGCCGCGTCGGAGGTGGCGGCATCCTTCGATCTCGATGAGGTCGTGTTCGTTCCCACCGGCACGCCCTGGCAGAAGTCCCGGGTGACCGAGAGCGAGCACCGCTATCTGATGACGGTGATCGCGACGGCCGCGAACCCGCAGTTCCGTGTGAGCCGCGTCGATATCGATCGTGACGGTCCCACCTACACGGTCGACACGCTGCGGGACATCCAGTCGCACTACCCGGGTGCCGACCTCTTCTTCATCACGGGAGCTGACGCCATAGCGCAGATTCTCAGTTGGAAGGACAATGATGGGCTGTGGGATCTCGCCCACTTCGTCGCGGTGTCGCGCCCCGGTCACGTGCTCAGCGCCGACGGCCTGCCGCCCCGTGGCGTGAGTCTGCTCGAGGTTCCCGCCCTCGCGATCTCCTCCACGGACTGCCGGGCGCGCGTAGAACGCGGACAACCGGTGTGGTACCTCGTTCCCGACGGGGTCGTCCAGTACATTGCGAAACATCACCTCTATCGGAGCAAGGCATGAGTTCCCCTGATCAGTCCGGCACGCCGCCGCTGACGCGTCGTCAGCTGCGCGACCTGCGCAACACCGGTTCGACCCCGGTGGTCGACGAGGCGACCGCAGAGGCGGTCGAGACACCGGATGTCGCCACACCCGCTGCCGCCCCTGTCGCTGCTGTTCCTCTCGCCCGGCCGGCGGAGCCCGTCGACCTGCGCCCGGCGCCCGGTCCCGCCGCTTCCGTCGACCTCGGTGTGTCCCCGCTCACCCGCCGGCAGGCCCGCGAGCAGGAGCGGATCCGCACGGCGTCGATTCCGGTGGTCTCACCCGAGCCGGCATCGCCCGCCGTGGCGAGCGATGCATCCCCCGCTCCGGTGTTCGCCGCCGATGCGTCGGCGACGCCCGTCGAGGTCGCTGAAGAGTCCCTCTCGGCCGTGCTCGTCGAGGAGGTGCCCATCGCACCTCCGCGCGAGGAGTCACAGGTGACGGTGAATCCGTCGCTCGGCGAGGGGCTCTTCGACAAGCTGCGGTCCGCCTCCGTGCCGTCAGCGTCTTTCGATGATCTGCTGATCGCCGGCGGGGAGTCGAGTGGATCGACGTCGACATCCAATGCCCTCATCGTCAATCAGAACCCTCTCCTGACGGGCTCACTCGTCGCGCCCATCACGGGCACGGGTGAGGTGCTGATCACCGGCACGTTCGAGCTGCCCGAGGGATTCGGCTCACGTGGGCACGTTGAAGGCGCGGCCGATGGCCACGAGGTCGACGCTGTGCTCATCGACGGCGAGCTGCCGGCCGCGTCGTCGCCGACACCGATCTCCGCGAGTGCGGCCATCAGCACGGTGAAGAACGGTTCTGGCGAGATCATCCGTCCGCCAGCGCCCGAGAAGGGCAACCGTCTTCTGCTCGTGCTCTCGATCACGGCCGGTGCGCTGGCGCTGGCGCTCGTCGTCGCCCTCGTTGCCGCCTTCGCGACCGGGGCCCTCTCGTGACGGCGTCTGCGTCGACGATCGACGCCCTGCAGGTCGCCGCTGCCGCCGCCGACTCCAAGGGCGGAGAAGATCTGGTCGCGCTCGACGTGTCGGAGCCGCTGCCGCTTGTCGATGCCTTCCTGCTCGTCACGGGACGCAATGAGCGCAACGTGGCGGCGATCGCCGACGAGGTGGAGGAGCGACTGCTCGAAGCCGGCATCAAGCGCCTGCGGCGCGAGGGCCGCGAGGAATCCCGGTGGATCCTGCTCGACTTCGGAGACATCGTCGTGCACGTCTTCCACGAGGAGGAGCGCATGTTCTACGGCCTCGAACGTCTGTGGAAGGACTGCCCGGTGCTGTCGGTAGCGGTGCCCGCGGCATCCGCCGAATGAGCCGCCTCGATTCGGTGTCCTTGCCGTCGATGTAGTAAGCTCATCGAGTTGCCCCGCGAGGGGTGACACCCAGAAACGGGCCTGTGGCGCAGCTGGTAGCGCACCTGCATGGCATGCAGGGGGTCAGGGGTTCGAGTCCCCTCAGGTCCACCACACGCGAAGGGCTCACGACCATCGGGAGCCCTTCGTCGTTCCGTGGATCAGGCGGCCGACCAGCCGCCGTCGCTCGCGAGAACGACGCCGTTGACGTTCACACCGTCGTCGCTCAGCAGGAAGGTGATGGATGCCGCGAGCGCCTCGGCCTCCACGGCGCCCGGGATGAGCACCATCGCGGACTGCACACGTTCGGCGCCCAGAGGCGAGGCGAACGAGGCCTCGATGTTCGTGATCGTGGCGCCCGGTGCGACGGCGTTGACACGCAGGCCGCTCGGCCCGTACATGAACGCGCTCGACTTCGTGAGCCCCACCACTGCATGCTTCGAGGCGGTGTAGGCGGCGCCTGCGGCCGAGCCGCGGAGCGCGGCCTCGGAGGCGGTGTTCACGATCGCTCCGGATCCGCGCGCGACCATGCCGGGGATCACGGCACGCATCAGCTTCATCGTGCCCGTGACGTTGATCGCCATGACACGGTTCCACACCGCGTCGGTGAGCTCGCCCACGGGCGTCATGTCGTCCATGATGCCGGCGATGTTGGCGAGGCCATCGACCGTGTCGCCCGCGGCGGCCATGATCGCGTCGACGCCCGCATCGTCGGTGATGTCGGCGACGATGGTCGTGACTGCGACATCCGCATGTTCTCCGGCGAACTCCTCGAGACGCGGGGCGCTCACGTCGACGGCGATCACGTGGCCGCCCTCGCGCGCGATGCGCGAGGCGGTGGCGCGTCCGATGCCCGAGCCTGCACCGGTGACGATCACCGTCTTGCCGGCGAAGCGGCCCGCGTCGATCCGTTCGGTCCATGGTTCGACGGCGGGGACGGATGCCGCGGGCGGCGCGTCGGTGTCGATCGATGCGGGTGCGCCAGCGGGCACTTCTCCCGATGCTGCGCGCCGCACGAGGTCATCCAGCATCTCCTGCGTGAACATTCCGCGGCTGAGCGGGACCAGCCGTTTGATGGCGAGCCGACGGACGGGCTTGAACACGTCGGGAGTCTGCCCGTTCTGAGCGAGCATCTCGGTGAGGATCGCGTTGCCCGCCGGGTCGGCGAGCCAGTCGGCGATGGAGGAGTTTGCGGTGAGCGTCGAGCCGGACATGGGGTCCCCTTTCTACCGGACAACTGTGTCCGGTATTAGGTTATGCCCATGTCGTCCTCCGCGAAAGATGCTGCTCGTCCCAATCGGGGACGCGCGGCCGGCCCGGCGAATCGCGCGGCACTTCTGGCTGCCGCGCGCGAGGTCTTCGGGGAGCAGGGACTCTCCGCGCCGTTGTCGGCGGTGGCCCGCCGGGCAGGGGTCGGCCAAGGCAGCCTCTATCGGCACTTCCCGTCCCGTACGGCGCTCGCGGCTGCCGTGTTCGACGAGAACCTCGATGAGGTGGAGCAGTTCGTCGCGGCATCCGGCACCGGACTCACCGCCCTGTTCGACGTGGTCTGCGCTCAGGCCGTCGTCTCGACCGCGATGATCGACCTCGTCGAGGCGGACCGGCACGATCCCGACGTCGAGCGCCTCGGCGCGCGGTTCGCCGCGATCGTCGGACGCCTGGTGCGCACGGAGCGCGAGACGGGCGCACTCGCATCGCATGTCGACGTCGACGACGTGCTGCTGGCCGTCGGGATGATCGCGACGGTACTGGCCCGCTCCGACGAGGACGAACGCGCGGCACTCGCGACCCGCGGTCGGGCCATCTTCGCTCGGGCGTTCAGGCCCGCGGCGTCGTCAGACGCTCGATGAGCACCGGCGCCAGCGCACGGTCGGTGTCGAGCACGATGCGCGTCGTCACGCCCGGGTGGTCGATGTAGCCCGTACGCGGCGCCCGCAGGTCGGCGATCGTCTGACCGCGCCCGGGACCATCGCCGGCATCGACCACCAGAGGAACGGCGGGTGCCACGCTGGGCGTCACGAGACCGATGGCGATCGCCGCCGCGAGGGGGTCGTGCAGCGCGCAGCTGCGCGTGCCGTAGAGGCCGACGTAGAAGTCGAAGTACAGGTCGAGGATGTCGCCGATCGCCCGCGCGAGAGGCTGCCCCGAGGCCAACAGCGCCGCCCGATCGTCCTCATCGAGGCGGTGCTCGAGAGTCACGTCGAGCGGAACCAGGGTGAGCGGCCAGGATGCCTCGGCCACCTCGGCCGCGGCCTCGGCATCGTTGTAGATGTTCGCCTCCGCGACGGCGGTGATGTTTCCCGGAACGAGCGCCGCGCCCCCCATCGTGACGACGGAGGCGACGCGTTCGGGCAACGTCGGATCCGCACGCAGCGCCAGCGCGAGATTGGTGAGGGGACCCACCGTGACGACGACGAGCTCACCGGAGTGCGCATGAGACAGGTCGAGGAGGAGCTGCACGGCCGTGCGCGGGTCGGGCTCGATCGGGGACGTCGGCAGCACGACGTCTCCGACACCGTTGTGCCCGTGGATGTGAGGGACGCCGCCATCGTGCGCGTGGGAGAGATGGTCGTGGGCGCCCACGGCGACCGGCACGTCGTCGCGCGCCGCCAGAGCGAGCAGGTCGAGCGTGTTGCGGGCCGCCTGCGTCGAATCGACGTTGCCGCTGACCGTGCCGATGCCGACCAGCGCGATCTCCGGCGATGCCAGCAGCAACGCGAGCGCCACGCTGTCGTCGACGCCCGTATCGCAGTCGAAGTAGACCGGGCGGGGACGTGCAGACGACATGGTTCTCCGTTCGGACCACGCGCACGCGTAGCCTGGAGCGATGCTAGACGCCGCAGATGTCGCCCGGATCACACACCAGACGCGGTTGCTGGTGATCGGCAGCATCAACATCGACATCGTCGCCGATGTGGAACGTCTGCCTGCGGCGGGGGAGACGGTCGGAGGCGGACGCCTGCGTCGATCGCCGGGCGGAAAGGGAGCCAATCAGGCCGCGGCGGCCGCGCGCCTCGGAGCCGCCACCGTGATGATCGGTGCGGTGGGCGACGACGCCGACGGGCGCGAGATGCGCGAGGCGCTGCGACAGGCCGGGGTGGATGTGTCCGCCGTCGGCACGAGTGTCGAGCCGACCGGCACGGCGCTGATCGCCGTCGACGCTGCGGGTGAGAACCAGATCGTCGTGTGCGCCGGGGCGAACGAGACGCTGACCGTGACGGACGAGGCGGTGGTGGCGGCATCCGTGATTCTCACCCAGCTGGAAATCCCTCTCGCCGTGATCGACCGGCTCGCATCCGAGGCAACCGGCTACCTCGCGATCAACGCTGCTCCCGCGCGCGCACTGAGCGGAGCTGCGATCGCGCGTGCGGACCTGGTGATCGTCAACGACAGCGAGTACGCGGCACTGCCCGCTCTGGCCACCGCGCAGCGCGTCGTCGTGACGCACGGCGCCGGCGGTGCGTCATTGCTGGAGCGCGGAACCGAGATCGCGCGCGTGCCCGCCGAGCGCGTCACACCCGTCGACACCGTCGGCGCGGGAGACGCCTTCTGCGCCGCGGTGACGATCGCACTCGCGGGCGGACTCGACGCGCACGTGGCGCTGACGCTCGCGTGCGCTGTCGGCGCGGACGCCGTGCGCGTGCGCGGAGCTCGCCCCGAGTTCGCACGCCTGGAGTCCTACGCCGAGCGGGTGAGCGCCGCGCTGTAGTCCGCGTGCGCCGCCAGGAGCGCGCCGCGAATCTCGTCCGCCCGTGCGGTGAAGGCGCGCTGGGCGCTCACATACGCCGCCTTGCCCTCGGGAGTCTCGATGCGCACGGGCTCGTACCCCCAGTCGCCGAGGTCGTACGGCGAGGCGCGCATGTCGAGTTCGCGGATGTCGCGGGCGAGCTCGAACGCATCGAGCAGCACCTCACCGGGCACGAGCGGACCGAGCTTGATCGCCCACTTGTAGAGATCCATGTTGACGTGCAGGCATCCCGGCTGGTCGAAATCGCGCTGCAGCTCCCGTGTCGGCCGGTGAGCGTTGCGGGGCAGTGCCGCGGGTGTGAAGAAGCGCACCGCGTCGACGTGCGAGCACTGCAGAACGGAGGCCTCCACCACGGCGTCGGTGCCGGCGGACCCCAGCCGCAGCGGTACCTCATGACGCGTCTCGGGCGCTCGGTAGACCATCGCCCACTCGTGGAGGCCGAAGCAACCGTACATGCCGCGACGGGAATGCACGGCCGTGAGTAGATCACCGACTCGTGCGATCAGGTCACCGTGGGACTCGGCGAGAGCAGCGGCGTGCACAGCGCTGACCCCGTCGTCCGTGCGGTAGTGACGCCACTGCGCGCGAACGCCGTCGGGATCCGCGAGTGCGACGCCGATGCCGGGGTGCCAGCGGCGCAGCACCGCAGGCTTGTAGCCGTAGTAGGTGAAGAGGAAGTCCTCGACGGGATGCTTCTCGCCGCGCGCCTTGCGCGCGCGATGCGCGGACGTCAGAGCGTCGGCACGGGCGGCATGAGCCGACTCGAGCGCATGCCAGACGGGCGGAGCCAGTGGTGCGGCATCCGTCTGAAGGGTCACCGCACGAGGATACGTCAGGGACCGACCGGCAGGATGTTCGCGGGCGAGTCGTTGCGCACGTTGCCGACCTGCGACGCAACCGGCCAGTCGGCAAGCGACTCGGCCACGTCGGGCGCCGCATCGATGGCGGCGTCGAGCACGTCTCCGATGTTGTCGAGGTCGGTGTCGAGCCAGGCGTCGGCGAAGTCCGCATCGACGAACAGGGGCATCCGCTCGTGGATGGAGCCGAGCCGGCCGACCGCCGACCGGGTGAGGATCGTGAAGCTCAGCAGCCACAGCGCGGGATCGTCGTCGGCCTTCGACGGGTCCTTCCACCACTCGTAGAGTCCCGCGAAGAACAGAGGGGCGTCATCGGCGGGATGGATGTAGTGGGGCACCTTGCCATCGGGCGTCTGCTGCCACTCGAAGTACCCCGTCGCCGGCACGATGGCCCGACGCTTCACCAGCGCCGCTCGGAACATCGGCTTGTCCTCGACCTCTTCGCTGCGAGCGTTGAAGGCGCGCGTGCCGATGGACGGGTCCTTGGCCCACGCGGGAACGAGACCCCACCGCGCGGCTTCGACGCGGCGGGTCGGGGGATCGGTCTTCGCCGAGTCGAGCACGATCGCCGCCCTCATCGTCGGTGCGACGTTGTACGAGGGCTGGGGCAGATCGTCCGCGATCGTGTCGGCCCGCAGCACGCCGACGAGCTCGGATCCGACGTTCGCGACCACGAATCTTCCGCACATGGCCCTGAGCCTAGGCCCGGGGTACGACGTCAGCGTCCCGACACGAGTCCGACGCCGGCGAGCTTCTTCATGAGCGCTGCGCCGTCGTCTCCGGTGACCCACGGCACGGATGCCGCGGAGTGGTCGTCAACCGCCGTCCGACCGCCCGCGAGCACGGCTTCCGCCGGTGTGAGGCGTCGGATGGCGACACCGGCGACGTTGTCGGGATGTACGATCGTGAACGCCGTGTAGAGCGCGTCATCGTGCTGTCCGTCGTCGCCGACGAGCAGCCAGCGCACGTGTGGGAACTCGCGGGCGAGCCGTTCGAGGTTCTCCTGCTTGTGGAGTCGACCGCTGCGGAACAGACGGTCGTGGGTGGGTCCCCAGTCGGTGAGCAGCATGGCGCCTGCGGGGAACAGATGACGCCGCAGGAACCGGCGAAGAGTGGGGGCGACATTCCACGCGCCCGTCGAGAGGTAGATGACCGGAGCGCCGGGGTGCTGGGTCGCAAGTCGTTCGAGCAGCACCGCCATGCCCGGCACGGGTTGGCGGGCGTGCTCGTTCACGACGAACGAGTTCCATGCGGCGAGCAGCGGGCGGGGGAGCGCGGTGACCATCACCGTGTCGTCGACGTCCGAGACCACGCCGAAGGTGACCTCCGCTCCGACGATGAAGGTGCGCATCGTGATCGGCTCGCCGCCTTCGACCGAGACGGAGAACTCCTGCCACCCGGGTTCGAGCCGGGCCGGAACCACGACGTCGACCACGCCGCCTGCGTCGGCGGTCACCTCATGCGCCGCCCCGTCGATGAGCACCTCGACCCGGGCATGGGCGATGGGCACCGCAGCGAAGCTGCGCCACCCGCGCACGCCGGTGTACGACGCCCGCGACGCACGAGATGCCGGCGGCACGATCATGACGCGGCCGAGCACACGTACCCAGTCCGCGCCCCCGTAGCCCGGGAACGCGGCGACGACAGGCGTCAGGCCGCGGCGGCGGGCGCGGCGCTCACGCCAGGCGTGGAATCGACGCTCCAGTCGGGCGAGCCAGAGCACCTTCGCGGGCCGGGGGGAATCGGTCGAGCGGGAGGGCACCCGTTCAGTCTGTCACGTCGGATGCCGCGCCCGTGGGCTCCCCGTCCGTCGCGAGGTGCTTGCGCTCGGCCCGTTCGATGACCTTCTTGACGACATACACGAGCACGACGTACACGACGATGATGCCGACGAACACGTAGCCAGCGAAATGGATCTCGCCCGAGAGATCGCGGTACGTGCCCGACGCGAGGGCGGAGACTGTCACGTAGAGCGCCGCCCAGATGACGCACGCCGGCGTCGTCCATGCCAGGAAGCGCCGATACGAATACCCCGACATGCCGACGGTGAGCGGCACGAGCGAGTGCAGCACCGGCAAGAACCGCGACAGGAAGATGGCGATGCCGCCGCGGCGCTGCAGATAGTTCTCCGCCCGCAGCCAGTTGTGCTCGCCGATGCGACGGCCGAGGCGCGACATCCGGATCTTCGGCCCCAGGAACTTGCCGAGCGCATACCCGATCGACTCGCCGATGAGCGCCCCCACGACGGCGGCGGTCGCGATCGCGACGCCCTGCAGCGGGGTGGTGACGGCGGTCGCGGCGACGATCACGACGGTGTCGCCGGGAACGATGAGGCCGATGAGGATGCTGGTCTCGCACATCATCGCGAAGCCCACGATGAGCACGCGCACGAGCGGATCCACCGACTGCACGGCGTCGAGCAGCCACGTCAGAACCTGATCCACGATGCGAGCGTAGGGGCGGATGCCGCATCTAACCTGAGTGGATGGGCGTCGTGTCGCAACCGGATGCCGCGGCTCCGACGGCCGCGCGCCTGTTCGCTGCGCTGCGACACGAGCCGCACCTGTTCTGGATCGACGCCGGCACCGGACCGGACGGCGTCGACTGGGTCGGGATCGGCTCGCCGGTCTCGCCGGAGGAACCCCGACAGGTCGTGGTCGGCGGGCGCTCCGCCGGCGAGGCGTCCCCCGACTGGGTCGGCTGGTGGGGGTACGACGACGCCGCACGGCGAGCGGGGGCCGACGTGCCCGCCGGCGGCCTGCCCGACGGGTGGCTGCGCGTCGAGACGGTCGCGCGCATCGACCGCCGCACCGGCTCCGTAGCGCTCACGGGACCGGCCGCCGATCGCCTGCGGGTGCCCCTCGCGAACGCCCACCCTCCCGTCGCCCCGCCGCTCGGGCCGGCACACTCGCGCGACAGCCCCGACCTCTACGCCACGCTCGTCGAACGATGCCGGGAGCACATCCGCCGTGGCGACGCGTATCAGCTCTGCCTGACGACCTCGATGAGCGTCGATGCCGCCGTCGACCCGGTCGACGCGTACCTGCGCCTGCGCCGGCTCACGGGCGCGCGACGCGGGCTGTTCGTGCGCGTCGGAGGCGTGGCCCTCGCCGGCGGCAGCCCCGAGACGTTCCTGGAGATCGGGGGAGGAGTCGTGCGCACCAGTCCCATCAAGGGCACGCGCCGCCGCGCCGACGATGACGTGGAGGATGCCGCTCTCGTCGCCGAGCTGCGCGAGAGCCCGAAGGAGCGGGCCGAGAACGTGATGATCGTCGACCTCATGCGCAACGACCTCGCCCGCATCTGCGACCCCGCGACCGTCACCGTCGAGAGCCTGCTGCACCTCGAGTCCACACCCACCGTGCACCAGCTCGTCTCGACCGTCGCGGGGCGACTCCACCCCGGGACCACGCTCGATGAAGTGCTGCGGGCCACGCTGCCGGCAGGCTCGATGAGCGGGGCGCCGAAGCTCGCGGCGATCGAGATCCTCGGGCGGCTGGAGGTCGAGCCGCGGGGCGCCTACGCCGGGTGCGCAGGGTGGGTGGCGGCATCCGGCACGGCGACCCTCGGCATGACCATCCGAAGCCTCCTCATCGAGCGCGACCGGGTGACGGTCGGCGCCGGCGGGGGCATCACCTGGGGGTCGATCGCCGCGGACGAGGTCGCCGAGGTCGCGCTCAAGGCGCGGGCGCCGCTCGCCGCGATCGGCGCGACGCTGCCACCGGACTGGGCCGAGCGCGGTCCGGTAGCCTGAAGGTTGCGCTTCGGCGCGCCCCGCAGCATCCATCGGATAGGTATCTCTGTGTCGACGAACGCCCCCACCACCTCAGCCGCACCGTCTCCGTCGGACGACGTGCACGCCATCCAGGCGAAGTGGCAGGAACGGTGGGCGACCGCGGACCCGTTCCGCGCCGGCGACGCCGCCGATACCCGCCCCCGCAAGTACGTGCTCGCGATGTTCCCGTACCCGTCGGGCGATCTGCACATGGGTCACGCCGAAAACTACCTCTACAGCGACATCGTCGCCCGCTACTGGCGGCACCGCGGGTACAACGTGCTGCACCCGATCGGCTGGGACTCCTTCGGACTGCCGGCCGAGAACGCCGCCATCAAGCGCGGCGCGAACCCCGTGACGTGGACGTACGACAACATCGCGCAGCAGCGCACGAGCCTCAAGGCCTACGGCGTCTCGTTCGACTGGTCGCGTGTGCTGCACACGAGCGACCCCGACTACTACCAGTGGAACCAGTGGCTGTTCCAGCGCCTCTACGAGAAGGGCCTCGCCTACCGCAAGGATGCGCTGGTCAACTGGGACCCGGTCGATCAGACGGTGCTCGCCAACGAGCAGGTGCTGGCGGACGGCACGAGCGAGCGCAGCGGCGCGCTGGTCGAGAAGAAGAAGCTCACGCAGTGGTTCTTCCGCATCACCGACTACGCCGACCGGCTGCTCGACGACCTGAACCAGCTCGAGGGATTCTGGCCGCAGAAGGTCATCCAGATGCAGCGCAACTGGATCGGACGCTCGGTCGGCGCCGACATCGACTTCGAGATCGAGGGCCGCGCCGAGAAGGTGACGGTCTTCTCGACCCGCCCCGACACGCTGCACGGCGCGACCTTCATGGTGATCGCCCCCGACTCCGACCTCGCGGCGGAGCTGGCGGCCGGCTCGTCCGCCGAGGTGCGGCTGCGCTTCCAGGACTACCTGGCGAGCGTCCGCATGACGAGCGAGGTCGACCGTCAGAACACCGATCGGCCGAAGACCGGCGTGTTCCTCGACCGCTTTGCGATCAACCCGATCAACGGCGAGCGTCTGCCGATCTGGGCGGCCGACTACGTGCTGGCCGACTATGGCCACGGCGCGGTCATGGCCGTTCCCGCGCACGACCAGCGCGACCTCGACTTCGCGCGCGCGTTCGACCTCCCCGTGCGCATCGTGGTCGACACGACGGCTCCCGTCACCGGGGCGATCCCGGTGATCGAGACGGATGCCGCGGGTACCCCGCTCGACCTCGGCGCCGACGAGGCATCCCTAGCCGACCTCGACCCCGCCACCACGGGCATCGCGCTCACGGGCGAGGGCCGCATGGTCAACTCGGGACCCCTCGACGGACTCAGCAAGCGCAACGCCATCACGCGCGCGATCGAGCTGCTCGAGGCGGCCGGCACCGGCCGCGCGTCCCGCACGTATCGCCTGCGCGACTGGCTGATCTCCCGTCAGCGCTACTGGGGCACGCCCATCCCGATGCTGCACACCGACGACGGTCGCATCGTGCCGGTGCCCGGCGACCAGCTGCCGGTGACGCTGCCCGCCTCCGAAGGCCTCGACCTGAAGCCGAAGGGCTCGTCGCCCCTCGGCGCCGCAACGTCGTGGGTCGAGAGCGTCGACCCCGAGACGGGGGAGCGGGCGCTGCGCGACCCCGACACGATGGACACGTTCGTCGACAGCTCGTGGTACTTCCTGCGCTTCCTCTCGCCCGGCGACGCCACGCAGGCGTTCGACCCGGCCGCGGCGCGTGCCTGGGCGCCGGTCGACTTCTACATCGGCGGAGTCGAGCACGCCATCCTGCACCTGCTCTACGCGCGCTTCGTCACGAAGGCGCTCTATGACATGGGTCTCGTCGACTTCACCGAGCCGTTCTCGAGCCTGATCAACCAGGGCATGGTCATCCTCGACGGGTCGAAGATGTCCAAGAGCAAGGGCAACCTCGTGCTCTTCCAGGACGAGCTCGACGCGCACGGCGCCGACGCGCTGCGCGTGGCCCTCGCCTTCGCCGGCCCGGTGGAGGACGACAAGGACTGGAAGGACGTCTCGACGGTCGGGGCGGCGAAGTTCCTCGCGCGGGCGCTGCGCATCGCCGGTGAGGTCACGAGCGACCCCGAGGTGGTCTGGGCCGAAGGGGATGCCGCGCTCCGCCGCGTCACCCACAAGCTGTGGTCCGATGTGCCGACCCTCGTCGAGCAGACCAAGTTCAACGTCGTGGTCGCGCGCCTCATGGAGCTCGTCAACGCCATCCGCAAGACGATCGACGGGGGAGCCGGAGCGGGCGACGCCGCCGTGCGCGAGGCGATCGAGGCGGTGGCGCTCGTGCTCGACCTGTTCGCCCCGCACACTGCGGAGGAGATATGGGAGCAGCTCGGCTACGAGCCCTTCGTGGGGCTCGCAGGATGGCGCCAGGCCGACCCGACGCTGCTCATCGAGGACGCCGTGACGGCTGTCGTGCAGATCGACGGCAAGGTGCGGGCCACCCTCGAGGTGCCGGCGCGCATCGGCGCGGAGGAGCTCGAGAAGCTCGCCCGCGCCGACGAGCGGGTCGTGCGCGCCCTCGGCGACAAGCAGATCGTGCGCGCGATCGTGCGCGCCCCGAAGGTCGTCAGCCTCAGCACGCGCTGAGCCCTCCACAGCGACGCCGGGGCACCGGTCGTCCACCCGGCACCGCGGTGGCGCCCGGGCCGCGAGACCGGCGCGCCTAGCGTCGGGGTGTGCGCGGCTCCGATGACCTCCCCACTGTGCGCCCGGGTGTGCGGGTGGGCGTCGGGGCGGCCGTGGTCGTCGTGCTCCTCGCCCTCGGGGTGACCGTCGTCATCGGCATGGTGCGATCCGGCGGGTCGACAGACGTGATGGATGCCGCGGCATCCACCTCGCCCTCTGCCGCGCCGTTCGGACAGGTCTACGTGCATGTCGCGGGGGCCGTGGCGACGCCCGGAATGTATCGGCTCGCGAGCGGCGCGCGCCTCGCCGACGCGATCGCGGCAGCGGGCGGGTTCACCGCCGATGCCGACCGGGCGGCGGTGAACCTCGCGCGCACCGTGTCAGACGGCGAGCAACTCGTCGTGCCGGTCGTCGGCACATCACCGCAGGGGGGGCACAGCGCCGGCGGCCGGCGACGGGCTCGTGAACCTGAACACGGCGGATGCCGCGGCGCTCGACACCCTTCCAGGTGTCGGGCCGGCCACCGCGGCGCGCATCCTCGCGTGGCGCGCGGAGCACGGCCGATTCGGCAGCGTCGATGACCTGCTGAGCGTGTCGGGGATCGGCGAGAAGACGCTCGACGAGCTGCGCGACAAGGTCACGGTGTGAGGTGGGTGCCTATCGCCTCGTTCCGGTCGCCGGTCTCACCTGGGCGGCCGCGGGCATCGCGCTGTTCGGAGGCGCGTCGATCGTTGCGGCGATTGGTGCAGCGGTTGCTCTCGGAGCCATCGTCACGCTGTGCTGTGCCCGCCGCGCGGGCGGTCGGACGCGCGCGGCGCTGGTCGTCGCGGTGCTCGCAGCGTGCGGTGCGGGGGCCGCGGCATCCACTGTCGTGTTCTCGACACCCGCGCGCGAGCAGGTTCGTGACGCCCTGATCGATTCCCGTGCCGAGTCGGTGTCGGTGCGTGTCGTCGGCAAGGTCGAACCGCGCGCGCAGGGGTCTGCGTTCGACGCGCAGGTGGTGTCCGTCGAGACCCGCACGGCTCCACGCCCCGGACGCGACGTTCCCGTCGTCGTGCTCGCGCGAGGCGGTGTCGGCGCAGGCACCGAAGTGGGCGCGGTCGTGCGCGTCGAGGCACCGGCGTTCGGGGCCGACGCCGGCGATCGCGCCGTCGCCGTGCTCACCGCGGACGCGCCGCCCACAATCGAGCGGCCGGCCGACGGCGTGCTGGCGGGCGTGGCCGCGCTGCGCCGCGCGCTCGCCCACGCCACCGTCGGCCTGCCCGGCCCGGCCGCGGGACTCATCCCCGGGCTCGCGATCGGCGACACCGCACTCGTCGACGACACGCTCGATGCGCAGATGAAGACCGCCTCCCTCACGCACCTCACCGCCGTGAGCGGGGCGAACTGCGCGATCGTCGTCGCGCTCGGCTTCGCCGCAGCCGCCGCGCTCGGCGCGCGCAGACGCATGCGCGTCGCTGTCGGCCTCACCCTGCTTGTCGGGTTCATCACGCTCACGACGCCCGAACCCAGCGTCGTGCGCGCCGGGGCGATGGCGGCGATCGCCATGATCGCCGTGCTGACAGGACGCACCGCCACCGGCATCGGCGTCTGGTCGCTCGCGCTCACCGTGCTGCTCGTGCTCGACCCGTGGCTCGCGACTTCGATCGGCTTCGCTCTGTCCGCCGCGGCGACGGCGGCGCTGCTCGTGCTGGCGCGGCCCCTCGCCGCCGGGCTCGGCCGCGTGATGCCCCGCGCGCTGGCACTCGGCATCGCGGTGCCGCTGTCCGCCCAGCTCGTCTGTGCGCCGCTCATCGTCGTGCTCACCCCGACGGTGCCGATCTACGGCGTCGTCGCCAACCTCATCGCCGCCCCGGCAGCGCCCGTCGCGACGATCGTCGGGCTCGCCGCGACGCTCGCGGCGCCCCTCCCGGTGCTGCAGCAGGGACTGGTCGCCGTCGCGTGGCTACCGGCCGCATGGATCGCCGAGACCGCCCGCCTCTTCGCCGCATTGCCGTTTGCGACCGCGCCGTGGCCGGGCGGCCCCCTCGGCATCGTCGCGCTCGCCCTCGTGGGCGCCGCCACGCTCGGACTGCTCGCGCCGCTCCCACGCCGGCGACTGCGCACCGTCACGCGCGCGGCATCCGTTCTCATCGTCTCGGTGACGGCGGGCGCCACGATCGCCGCGACGGTGCTGCTCCCCGTGGTCTCGCGAGGCGCGATGCCACCCGACTGGAGCATCACCATGTGCGACATCGGCCAGGGCGACGCGGTATTGGTGCGCTCCGCGAGCGAGGTGGCGCTGATCGACACCGGAGACGATCCCGAGCTGTTGAGCGGATGCCTCGACCGTGCCGGGATCGACAGCATCGACCTGCTCGTGCTCACCCACTTCGACCGCGATCACGTGGGTGCCGCACACGCATTGAACGGACGTGTCGACACCGTGATGCACGGTCCGACGACCGAACGTCGCGAGACGGACATCGTCCGCGCGCTCGGCGCCGCCCGCACCGTCGTCGCCCACGCGGGGATGAGCGGAATGCTCGGCGATGCGCGCTGGCGCGTGCTGTGGCCCACGGCGACGGCGGGGGAGTTCGCCGAAGGCAACGACGGGAGCGTGGTCGTCGAGATGGGCGGGGGTGCGGTCCCGCCCGCGATCTTCCTCGGCGACCTCGGCGCGACGGCGCAGCGGGCGCTCCTGCGTTCCGGTGGAATGTCGTCGGGGCTGCAGGTGGTGAAGGTGTCACACCACGGTTCCGGCGACCAGGACCCCGGTCTCTACCGTCGCATCGGTGCCGTCATCGGGCTCGTTTCGGTCGGGGCCGGCAACAGCTACGGCCACCCGCGCGACACCGCACTCGCACTGCTCGCCGCCGCCGGAACGACGGTCGTCCGCACCGACACCGACGGCATGGCCGCCGTCAGCGAGGTCGACGGGCGCCTCGTCGTCTGGCACGCCGGAACCCGCGACGTCGACGGCCCTCGGTAGGCTTTCGGCATGGCCGCTCCCCGTAGACCCGCACGCGCGAGCGCCATCCCGCAGCTCTCCTGGCGCACCCCGCAGCCCGCGCCGATCGTGCTCGTCTCAGGCCCCGAAGAGGTCTGCGCACAACGGGCGACCAGCGGCATCCGCAGCTATCTGCGAGCCGAAGACGAGGCGCTCGAAGTCAGCGACATCGACGCGGCGGACTACACGGCGGGGTCACTGCCCGCCTACGCCGCGCCCTCGCTGTTCGGCGAACCGCGCCTCATCCGCGTCACCTCGGTCGAGAAGTGCAGCGATGCGTTCCTGGCCGACGCGCTCGCGTACCTCGCCGCCCCCCAGGAGGGCGCCACCGTGGTGCTGCGTCACTCCGGCGCGAGCGTGCGCGGCAAGAAGCTGCTCGACGCCATCAGGGCGGGCGAGGGCGGAGGCGTCGAGATCGCCTGTCCCGCCATCACCCGCGACGCAGACCGCGTCGACTTCGCGGCGGGCGAGTTCCGTGCCGCGAACCGCCGCATCGAGCCCACGGCGCTGCGCGCTCTCGTCGCCGCGTTCGCCGACGACCTCACCGAACTCGGCGCCGCCTGCCAGCAGCTTCTCGCCGACGTCGACGGCACGATCGACGACCGCATCGTCGAGCGCTACTACGGCGGGCGGGTCGAGACATCCGCGTTCACCGTCGCCGACACAGCGATCGCCGGGCGGCACGGTGAGGCGCTGCTCGCGCTGCGTCAGGCGCTCGCCTCGGGCGCCGACCCCGTGCCCCTCGTCGCCGCGCTCGCCTCCAAGCTGCGCACCATGGCTCGCGTGGTGGGCTCGAGGGAATCAGCGCCCGCCCTGGTCGCGCGACTCGGCATGAAGGACTGGCAGGTCGACCGCGCGCGTCGCGATCTCAACGGCTGGTCGTCAGAGGCGCTCGGGGGAGCGATTCAGGCCGCCGCCCGCGCAGACGCCGAGGTCAAGGGCGCCAGCCGCGATGCGACGTTCGCCGTCGAGCGTCTTCTCACGATCGTGGCGACGCGGCGGCCCTACGGCGACTGAACGCCGCGGTTCGTCACGCTCGCGCGTCAGGCGCGCATGCCGCCCCCACGGTGTGCACGCGACCCCGCGCACACCACGCGATCCCGCGCACAAAACGTGAAGGCCCGCCCCGCCCACGCTGTGCACGCGATCCCGCGCACAAAACGCGCGACCCCGCGCACAAAACGTGAAGGCCCGCCCCGCCGAAGCGGTGCGGGCCTTCACGATGGTCGCTCAGAGAGCGGAAACCTGCTTCGCGATCGCCGACTTGCGGTTCGCGGCCTGGTTCTGGTGGATGACGCCCTTGCTCACGGCCTTGTCGAGCTTCTTGGTCGCGGTGCCCAGAGCCTTCTCGGCGGCGGCCTTGTCGCCGGCGACGATGGCCTCACGGGTGCGACGCACCGCGGTCTTCAGCTCGCTCTTGACGGCCTTATTGCGCTCGTGCGCCTTCTCGTTGGTCTTGTTGCGCTTGATCTGCGACTTGATGTTTGCCACGTGTGGTCAGACTTTCGTTTCGGTGTTGTCGTGGTGGTGCCGTGCAGCGAGAGAGGGGCGCTGTGCGGCGAATCGCGGGGGTCTGGGATTCCCCACACGCAAGCCAAAAGCCGAGTCTACCAAACGAGCGGGCTCCGCACGAAACGTCAGGCTGCGGCATCCGTCTCGTCGACGGCAGTGCTGTCGATCGTGGCCAGCGCGAGATCCAGCACCGCGTTGAACACGCGCGGTGCCATCGCCGTCACGAGGTGCGTGGTGTGGGGAACGACGATCAGCTCGGCGTCGGGGAGGAGCGTCTGGAAGAGCTTCTCGCTCACCCGCAGCTGATCCCACTGGCCGTTCACGAACCACGTCGGCACCCGGATGCGCGACACCGCCGCCATGAGGTCGAGGGCTCCGAGGGCGCGCAGCGCCGTGTCCTGCGACTCGAACGCGTACCCGCCCGCCCCGAAGTCCCACCGCGTCTCCGACGGGAGGGTGCGATCGAGCACACGCTCTCCCAGCCATTCGCCGTGACCAGGAAGGCTGTTGAAGGAGCCGACCGCGGCGCGATAGGCGACGAGAGGGATGCCGCGCGGCAGCGCCGTGCACGAGGCACCGATGTACGCCGCAATCGGGGGAGCGACCACGGCGCCTGCGTACTGGGTCGTGAGGAGTCCGCCGAGCGAGTGCCCGACCAGGAGCACGGGACCGGTGTCCGCAGCCGACCGCACCGCGTCGTCGATGGTGCGGAAGGCCTCGTCGAGCGTGAACGGCTCACCGCGTCGGGTGCCGTGTCCCGGCAGGTCGAGAGCCACCGCCGACACCCCGCGCTGCTCGAGATGGGCCACCTGTGCGCGCCACATGGTCGCGGACGTGCGGATGCCGTGCACCATCACCACGGTCGTCACCATGTGCCCACTGTAGAACCGGTGGCTGGGCGTGAGGGCGGTGCATCCGAGGCGGCACCCTAGAATCGTCGGGACATGTCTCCGCGTGCCCTCTCTCCGCTCCAGCCCAGCGCCACCCCGCCGGCGAGCATCCGCAACTTCTGCATCATCGCCCACATCGACCACGGCAAGTCGACCCTGGCCGACCGCATGCTGCAGATCACGGGTGTCGTCTCCGACCGTGACATGCGCGCGCAATACCTCGACCGCATGGACATCGAGCGCGAGCGCGGCATCACGATCAAGAGCCAGGCGGTTCGCATGCCCTGGCAGACCGCGGACGGCACGTTCGCGCTGAACATGATCGACACACCCGGGCACGTCGACTTCACCTACGAGGTGTCCCGGTCGCTCGCCGCCTGCGAAGGCGCGATCCTGCTGGTCGACGCCGCGCAGGGCATCGAGGCGCAGACGCTCGCGAATCTCTACCTGGCGCTCGAGAACGATCTCGAGATCATCCCGGTGCTGAACAAGATCGACCTGCCCGCCGCCGACCCCGAGAAGTTCGCCGGCGAGCTCGCGAACCTCATCGGCGGGTCGCCCGACGATGTGCTGCGGGTGAGCGGGAAGACCGGCCTCGGCGTCGAGGAGCTGCTCGACCGCATCGTCGAGCGCATCCCGTCGCCGAAGGGGAACGCGGATGCCCCGGCCCGCGCGATGATCTTCGACTCCGTGTACGACGCCTACCGCGGCGTCGTCACCTATGTGCGCATGGTCGACGGGAAGCTGGAGCCGCGGGAGCGCATCCAGATGATGTCGACCAAGGCGACGCACGAACTGCTGGAGATCGGCGTCTCGAACCCCGAGCCGACGCCCACCAAGGGGCTCGGCGTGGGCGAGGTCGGCTACCTGATCACGGGCGTGAAGGATGTGCGCCAGTCGAAGGTCGGCGACACCATCACGAACCTCCGCAAGCCCGCGACCGAGGCACTCTCCGGATACACGGACCCGAAGCCGATGGTCTTCAGCGGCATCTACCCGATCGACGGCAGTGATTACGCCGATCTGCGCGAGGCCCTCGACAAGCTCAAGCTCTCCGACGCCTCGCTGCAGTACGAGCCCGAGACCTCGGTCGCTCTCGGGTTCGGGTTCCGCTGCGGGTTCCTCGGTCTGCTGCACCTCGAGATCATCACCGAGCGCCTGGCCCGCGAGTTCGGCCTCGACCTCATCACGACCGCACCGTCGGTCACTTACGAGGTCACGACCGACACCGGGGAGACCGTCGTGGTCACGAACCCGAGCGAGTACCCGGACGGTCGTGTCGCGTCGGTCTCCGAGCCGGTCGTGAAGGTCGGCATCCTGCTGCCGAAGGACTACGTGGGCACCGTGATGGAGCTCTGCCAGACGCGCCGCGGCACCCTGCTCGGCATGGAGTACCTCAGCGAGGACCGCGTTGAGCTGCGCTACAACATGCCGCTCGGCGAGATCGTCTTCGACTTCTTCGACCAGCTGAAGTCGAAGACCCAGGGTTACGCGAGCCTCGACTACGAACCCGCGGGATCCCAGACCGCCGACCTCGTCAAGGTCGACATCCTGCTGCAGGGCGACAAGGTCGACGCGTTCAGCTCGATCGTGCACCGTGAGAAGGCGTACTCGTACGGCACGATGATGACCGAGCGGCTGCGCAAGCTCATCCCGCGCCAGCAGTTCGAGGTGCCGATCCAAGCCGCGATCGGCGCCCGCATCATCGCCCGGGAGAACATCAGGGCGATGCGCAAGGATGTCCTCGCGAAGTGCTACGGCGGTGACATCACCCGAAAGCGCAAGCTCCTCGAGAAGCAGAAAGAGGGCAAGAAGCGCATGAAGATGGTGGGTCGCGTCGAGGTGCCGCAGGAGGCGTTCATCGCCGCCCTGTCGGGAGACGTGGACGGCAACGAGAAGAAGTAGGCGGGTGCACCACATGCGCAAGGGAACGACCCGGGACGGCGTCGTCGACTACGCGGCGGTCGGAGCCACACAGGCGGTCGACCTCATGCAGTACCCGCCGGAGCGGAGCCTCCCGGCAGAGTCGTCCTGGCGCATCGGCAGCGGCGAAGAGCGATTCCGCGCGGCGGGCGACGCGCTGCTGAGCTGGCAGGCGCTGCGTGATGCGGGCCTCACCGTGAAGGACGTCACCCCCGCCGCCGGCCCCACCTACGCCGGGGTGAGCTTCGACGAGAACCGTCAGCCCATCGCGCCCAGCCGTCTCGAGGCCGATCAGCGCTTCGACGCCGACGGCACACCGTGGGTGGCCGCGGGAGCGAGCGTGCGACTGCACGGCCGTGTCGACGGCATGAACGCCGACGGGCACCTCCGGGTCATCTTCGTCACGGAGGAGCCGCGCCGCGTCGGATTCGTGCTCGGCACCCTCGGCGAGTCGGTGGTCAGCGGGGAGGAGTCGTTCCTCATCGAGTGGCTCCCGAACGATGAGGTGTGGTTCTCGTTGCGGGCCTTCGACAGCCCGACCGCGTTGTCGTACCGAGCGCTGCGCACCCTCGTGCGCCGTCGTCGTCGTGCGCTGTTCACCCGCTACCTGCGCGCGGTGTCGCCCATGTTCACCACCCCGGCCTGATGCCCTCAGCGCTTCCCCTCGGCGATCCGGCTCCGGCCGACGGCGGCCTGCCCGACCTGCTCCCGGCCGCGCACCCCGACTTCGGCGTGTACGTGCACGTGCCGTTCTGCCGCGTGCGCTGCGGGTACTGCGACTTCAACACCTACACGGCGACGGAGCTGCGCGGCGCCAGCCAGGCGGACTATCCCGACGAGGTCGCGCGGGAGATCGCGCTGGCCGCGCAGGTGATGGATGCCGCGGGCCGGCGGCGGGCGGCGACATCCGTGTTCTTCGGCGGCGGCACGCCGACGCTGCTCCCGGGCGATGCGCTCGCGCGCATGCTGGGTGACGTGCGCGACGCGTTCGGCATCGCCGCCGATGCGGAGGTGACGGTCGAGGCGAACCCCGACACGGTCACACCGGCGCTGACGGCGAGGCTCGCTGAGGCGGGCGTCACACGTCTGTCGATCGGCATGCAGTCCGCCGTTCCGTCGGTGCTGGCGACCCTCGACCGCACCCACGAGCCGGCCGCGGTCCCGCGGGCGGTCACTGCGGCGCGCGCGGCCGGGCTGCAGGTGAGCGTCGACGTCATCTACGGCACGCCGGGGGAGACGCTTGCGGACTGGGAGCGCACCCTCGATGCCGTCACCGCGCTCGAGACCGACCACGTGTCGGCGTACGCGCTGATCGTGGAGGAGGGCACGGCGCTTGCCCGCCGCATCGCACGCGGCGAGATCGACACGGTCGACGACGACGTGCAGGCCGACATGTACGAGCTCACCGACGCGCGCCTCGCGGCGGCGGGGTACAGCTGGTACGAGGTGTCGAACTGGTCGCGCGATGAGGCGACCCGCTCGCGACACAATCTCGCCTACTGGCGCGGCGCCGACTGGTGGGGGTTCGGGCCGGGCGCCCACTCGCACGTCGGCGGCGTGCGCTGGTGGAACGTGAAGCACCCCGCGGCGTACGCGCAGCGCCTGTCGCTGGGTTCCTCGCCCGCGGCGGGACGGGAGACGCCCGATGCCGCGTCCCGCGCGCTCGAGCGCACGATGCTCGAGGTGCGCATCGCCGACGGGCTGGCCGTGGCGAGCCTGCCGGACACCGGTCGCGCGGAGGTGGCGGGGCTCATCGCGGACGGCCTGGTCGACGGGGCATCCGCCATCGCCGGGCGCCTCGTCCTGACGCTGCGCGGTCGACTCCTGGCCGACGCGGTCGTGCGACGGCTCACCGCCTGAGCACTGTGCGTCGCGCCGCGAGTGGCGCCCCGTTCCGCGCTAATATTGGCACTCACGTGATGTGAGTGCCAGCGAGGGGAGGCGGAATGGTCAGCGAACGCGGCCTCGACGTCCTGCGGGCGATCGTGCAGGACTACGTGGCGACCCGCGAACCGGTCGGCAGCAAGTCGATCGTCGAGCGCCATGCCTTCGGGGTGTCGGCCGCCACCATCCGCAACGACATGGCGCTGCTCGAGGACGAAGAGCTCATCAGCGCGCCGCACACCTCGTCGGGACGTGTGCCGACCGACAAGGGCTACCGCGTCTTCGTCGACCACCTCGCCGAGCTGCGACCGCTCAGCACTGCCCAGCGCAACGCGATCGCCACATTCCTCGAGGCCCCTGCCGACCTCGACGACCTGCTCGCGCGCACTGTGCGCGTGCTCACGCAGGTCACCGGCCAGGTCGCCCTCGTGCAGTACCCGTCGTTCGAGCGCGCGAACGTGACGCACATCGAGCTCGTGCACCTCGGCGGCCCGCGCGTCGTCGTCATCCTCGTCACCGACACCGGTCGTGTGTCCCAGCGGATCGCGAGCCTCGGGACCGACCTCGACGACGCGGATGTCGCGACCCTCCGCGCCCAGGTCTCGGTGCTGGTCACGGGTGGCTCGGTGCAGGAGGGCCTCGGCAAGATCGCCCACACCCTCGCCGAGACGTCCACCCGTTCACCGCGAGAGGATGCTGCCTCGCGCGCGCTACTCGCTGCTGTCGCCGAAGAGCTCGAAGAGTTCCGTCAGGATCGTCTCGTGATGGCGGGTGCCGCGAACCTGGCGCGACGCGAGTCCGACTTCCAGGGCAGCATCTACCCGCTGCTGGAGGCGATCGAGGAGCAGGTGACCCTGCTCAAGCTCATGACCGAGATGGCGGCCGACGCCGAGGGCCTGGCGGTCTCCATCGGCCGCGAGAACGAGGCGTTCGGGCTGAGCGAGGCATCCGTCGTGACGAGCGGCTATGCCGGCACGATCGGCGAGGCACGCCTGGGTCTGCTCGGGCCCACGCGCATGGACTACGCGACCAATCTCAGCGCCGTGCGCGCCGTGGCTCACTATCTGAGCCGACTCATGGCCGACGACGAGCGCGCGCGATGACGAATACGACCCTGCCCGCTTCGCGGGCGGAGAGGTGACTGTGGCCGACCACTACGAGGTGCTGGGCGTCGAACGCGACGCGAGCCCCGAGGACATCAAGAAGGCGTATCGACGGCTGGCCCGCCAGCTGCACCCCGACGTCAACCCGAGCCCCGAGGCGGCGGAGCAGTTCAAGCTCGTCACCCACGCGTACGACGTGCTCAGTGACGCCGATCAGCGCCGCGCCTACGACATGGGCGGCGAGACGGGATCGCCGTTCGGCGGCGCCGGGTTCGGCGGCTTCAGCGACATCTTCGACACCTTCTTCGGCGGGGGCGGTGGGAGCCGGGCCCGCGCTCGTTCTCGCCGGGAGCGCGGCCAGGACGCGCTCGTGCGCGTGACGCTCGATCTCGCCGACGTCGTGTTCGGCGCGCATCGCGACCTCGAGGTCGACACCGCTGTGCTCTGCGAAACCTGCCAGGGCTCGTGCTGCCAGCCGGGGACGGCTCCCGTCACCTGCGATATCTGCCACGGCACCGGACACATCCAGCGCACGGTGCGCAGCCTCATCGGCAACGTCGTCACCCAGCAGCCCTGCGCGAGCTGCCAGGGCTACGGCACGACCATCCCGTACCCGTGCGCCACCTGCCAGGGCCAGGGACGCGTGCGCTCGCGTCGCACGGTCTCGGTCGACATCCCGGCCGGCGTCGAGACGGGCCTGCGCCTGCAGCTGCCGGGCTCCGGTGAAGTGGGACCCGCCGGGGGCCCGAACGGCGACCTCTATCTCGAGGTGACGGTCGCCCCGCACGACATCTTCAGCCGCGACGGCGACGACCTGCTCGCGACGCTCGAGATCTCGATGCCCGACGCGGTGCTGGGAACGACAACCCTGATCGACGCGCTCGACGGGCCCGTCGAGCTCGAGCTGCGCGCAGGGGTGCAATCGGGCGACGTGCTCACGATCAAGGGCCGCGGCGTCTCGCCGCTGCGCGGCAGCGGCCGCGGCGACCTGCGCATCGGCGTGCATGTGCTCACGCCCTCTCGCCTGGACGCGAAGGAACGCGCCCTCATCGAGGAGTTCGCCCGCAAGTCGAAGGCGCCGGAGCCGCAGCTGGCGCAGTTCCACCAGGGCCTCTTCGCGCGGCTGCGCGACCGGTTCCGGAACGGCTGATCCGTGGCGCTCCACTTCGTGGACGATGCCGCCGCCGCCGCGGGGGCCGGTGACACCGTCTCACTCACCGGGGCCGAGGCACATCACGCCGCCGCGGTGCGGCGTGTGCGCCCGGGGGAGAAGGTCACTGTCGGCGACGGCCGCGGCGTGTGGCTCACCGGCACCTGCGAATCGGTCTCACCGAAGCTCGTCGTCGTGCGCATCGACGACCGACGGGTGGATGCCCCGCCCGCCACCCGTCTGCGCCTCGTACAGGGCCTCGCCAAGGGCGATCGCGACGAGCTGGCCGTGCAGGCCGCCACTGAGCTCGGGGTCGACGAGATCGTGCCGTGGCAGGCAGCCCGCAGCGTCTCCCGCTGGGACGCGGGCAAGGCCGTCAAGGGACGGGGCCGCTGGGAGGCGATCGCCCGGGAGGCGGGCAAGCAGGCCCATCGTGCGTGGCTCCCCGAAGTGAGCCCGCTCGTGACCACCCGTGAGCTCGCCGGCCGGGGTGCGGCATCCCGTCTTCTCGTGCTCGAGCCGACCGCGAGCGTGCGCCTCGCCGACGCCGTGAGCAGCGACCTCGCCGATGTGACCTTCATCGTCGGCCCCGAGGGGGGAATCGCCCCCGACGAGCTGACCGCGCTCGCGGACGCGGGGGCGGAGCTCGTCCGACTCGGCGACACCGTGCTGCGCACCTCGACCGCCGGCCCCGCGGCGCTCGCCGCCGTGTCGGTGCTGCTCGGGCGCTGGTGAGACGGGCGCCGGTAGACTCGTTCCTATGAGCGAAGCCTCCGTGTTCAGTCGCATCCTCGCGCGTGAGATCCCCGCCGAGATCGTGGCCGAGACCGACACCCTCTTCGCGATCCGCGACATCGCGCCGCAGGCGCCCGTGCACCTGCTGGTCATCCCGAAGACGGCCGAGTACCGCGATGTCGCCGAGCTCGCGGCCGCCGACCCCGCTCTGCTGGCGGAGATCGTCGCGCTCGCCTCCGAGCTCGCCGCCCAGCACGCCGACGGCGACTTCCGACTCGTCTTCAACACGGGCGCCGGCGCCGGCCAGACGGTGTTCCACGTGCACGCACACGTGCTCGCGGGCGACCTGTCGGAGCAGGGGCTCGGTGCCTGACTCCGAACCCGTCACCCGCCGCCTCCTCGCGGACGGCGTCGCCATGGTGCGTCTGCTCGGCCCGCAGGACCGCCTGCTGCGCGTCGTCGAGCGCGCGCACCCCGACGTGCAGGTGCTCGTGCGCGGCAACGAGATCACCCTCACCGGCGAGGCGGATCCCGTCGCTCGCGCCGCCGAGCTCGTCGAGGAGCTGCTGCAGATGACCCGCAACGGCGTCGACCTGGATGCCGCGGGTGTCGCGTCGTCTGACCGCATGCTGCGCACCGACGGGTCACCCCGTCCGTCCGAGGTCATGGGGGAGGCGATCCTGTCCTCCCGCGGCAAGGTGATCCGCCCGAAGACCGCAGGGCAGAAGGCGTACGTCGACGCGATCGAGGAGAACACGATCGTCTTCGGCATCGGGCCGGCCGGCACGGGCAAGACGTACCTCGCGATGGCGAAGGCGGTGCAGGCCCTGCAGCGCAAGGAGGTCTCCCGCATCATCCTGACGCGGCCCGCCGTCGAGGCGGGGGAGCGGCTCGGTTTCCTCCCCGGAACCCTCACCGACAAGATCGACCCGTACCTTCGGCCGCTCTACGACGCGCTCAACGAGATGATGGACCCCGAGATCGTGCCGAAGCTCATGGCGTCGGGCACGATTGAGGTCGCGCCGCTCGCCTACATGCGCGGGCGCACGCTGAACGACTCGTTCGTGGTGCTCGACGAGGCACAGAACACGACTCCCGAGCAGATGAAGATGTTCCTCACGCGTCTCGGGTTCGGCACGCGCATGGTCGTCACGGGCGACATCACGCAGATCGACCTGCCGCAGGGCGCGTCGGGCCTGCGGCTCGTGACCCGCGTGCTGTCGAACATCGACGACATCCACTTCTCCTACCTGACCAGCGACGACGTCGTGCGCCACACGCTCGTCGGACGCATCGTCGACGCCTACACCGAGTACGACGAACGTCGACTCGCCTCCCGCCGCGAGCGGGATGAGGCATCCGAGTTCGCGGGGCGCGTCGAGCGACGCACCGCCGCCCGCGGGGGCTCCCCGCGGGACCACCTTCCGAAGCGGGGACGCACATGACCATCGAGATCACCAACGAGTCGGGGGTGGCTGTCGACGAGACCGTGCTGCTGCGTCTCATGGAGCACAACTTCGCGGAGCTGCACATCAGCCCCGACGCCGACGTGGCGATCCTGCTGGTCGACGAGGGCGCGATGGAGTCGCTGCACGTGCAGTGGATGGACGAGCCCGGCCCGACCGACGTGCTCAGCTTTCCGATGGACGAGCTGCGGCCCGGCACCGAGGAGCAGCCCACCCCGCCGGGCCTGCTCGGCGACATCGTGCTGTGCCCGCAGGTCGCCGAGACCCAGGCACGTGAGGCGTCGCCCGTGCATTCCACGCAGGACGAGCTCGTGATGCTCACCACCCACGGCCTGCTGCACCTCCTCGGGTACGACCACGCCGAGCCCGACGAGGCGAAGGAGATGTTCGGCCTGCAGCGCGACCTCATCATCGCCTTCGCGCACTCCGAGCGTCGACGACCGGCGTCATGACCGTCGCGCTCCTGCTGGTCGCCGCGGTGCTGCTTGTCGCCTTCGGCGGACTCATGGCGGCGATCGACGCGGCACTCTCGGTCACCTCGACGCAGGATCTCGACGAGCTCGCCGAGGGCGCACGGTCGTCTGCGGCGCTCCATCGCATCGCCGCGGACCCCGCGGCGCACGCGAACTCGGTGGTCTTCATCCGCGTCCTTGCTGAAACCGGCGCCGCGGTGCTCACCGCCGCGGCCTTCATGCTCTGGTTCGACGACATCTGGTGGGCGCTGCTCGCGGCGGTCGTGCTGATGACCATCGCGTCGTTCGTGCTCGTAGGCACCTCGCCCCGGTCGGTCGGGCGTCGCAACGCGGCGGGGCTCCTGCGTGGCAGCGCCGGGCTCGTGCGCGGCATCCGTCTTCTGCTCGGCCCGATCGCGCACCTGCTCGTGATCCTCAGCAACCGGGTTACCCCGGGTGGGGCGCGGGCATCGAGCTTCACCTCCGAGGAACAGCTGCTGAGCATGGTCGACGAGGCCGCGCTGCAGGACCTCATCGAGGAGGACGACCGCGAGCTGATCCACTCCGTGTTCGAGTTCACCGAGACCTACGTACGCGAGGTGATGGTGCCGCGCACCGACATGGTCACGATCGGGGCGGATGCCTCCACCCGCGCCGCGATCGCGTTGTTCCTCGATCGCGGGGTGTCCCGCATCCCGGTGATCGGCGAGGACGGCGATGACGTACGAGGCGTGCTGTACCTCAAGGACCTGGTGCAGATCGCCTTCCGCGACGGTACGGTCGCGAGTGCGGTGCCGGTGGCGGGCATCGCCCGTCCGCCTGTGTTCGTGCCCGAGTCGATGCGCGCCGAGACACTGCTGCAGCAGATGAAGCGCGACGCGGTGCACGTGTGCATGGTCGTCGACGAGTACGGCGGGATCGCCGGGCTCGTGACCCTCGAGGACATCATCGAGGAGCTCGTGGGGGAGATCGCCGACGAGTATGACCCCCGCGCAGACGAGGTGGTCGAGGTGCGCCCCGGAACGTTCCGGGTGAGCGCCCGCCTCGGCCTCGACGAGGTCGGCGAGCTGTTCGGGCTCGACCTCGACGATGAGGATGTCGACTCCATCGGAGGACTGCTCGGCAAGGCGCTCGGTCAGGTTCCGCAGCCGGGCGCGACGGCCGAGGCGCTGGGGCTCCTGCTCACCGGCGGCACCTCTCGCGGCCGCGGCCGCGGACTCGCGACGGTGTTCGTGACGCGTGCAGCCGATGCCGCGGCATCCGCCCCCGAGGAACACGCGACCGACGAGCACCCCGCCGGATCGAAGAAGAAGCGCACAGCGAAGGCGGCCCGCGCATGACCGAAGACAGCCCGTACCGCAGCGGTTTCGTCACCTTCGTCGGGCGGCCCAACGTCGGCAAGTCGACGCTGACGAACGCGCTCGTGGGCGAGAAGATCGCGATCACGAGCGACAAGCCGCAGACCACGCGGCGAGCGATCCGCGGCATCGTCGACCGTCCCGACGGCCAGCTCGTCGTCGTCGACACCCCGGGCGTGCACCGTCCGCGCACTCTGCTCGGGCAACGTCTCAACGACCTCGTCGAGGACGTGCTCGGCGACGTCGACGTCATCGCCTTCTGCGCGCCGGCCGGGGAGCGCGTCGGTCCCGGTGACCGCCGCATCGCCGCCTCGCTCGACGGCTACCCGCGCTCGCGCAAGGTCGCCCTCGTCACCAAGACCGATGCGGCGTCGCGCGACGAGGTGCTGGAGCGTCTCGCCGAGGTCGACGCGCTGCGCGACGACTGGGCCGCCGTCATCCCCGTCTCCGCGCTCACCGGTGCTCAGCTCGATGTGCTGGCGGACGAGCTGCTCGGCCTCATGCCCCAAGGCCCGGCGCTGTACGAGCACGGCGTCGTCACCGATGAGTCCGAGAGCGATCGCGTGGCGGAGATCATCCGCGAGGCGGCACTGCGCGACGTGCGCGAAGAGCTTCCGCACTCGATCGCCGTGGTCGTGCAGGAGATGGGCCCGCGCGAGGACTCTGATCTGATCGACGTGTTCGCCGACATCGTCGTCGAGCGCGACAGTCAGAAGGCGATCATCATCGGCCGCAAGGGCGCGCACCTGAAGGATGTCGGCGCCCGCGCCCGCACGCAGCTCGAGGGCCTCCTCGGCTCGCGGGTCTATCTGTCGCTGCACGTGCGCGTCGCCCAGGAGTGGCAGCGCGACCCCAAGCAGCTCGGCCGGCTCGGGTTCTGACGCGGGGTCGCGGCATCCGTCATCGACCGGGGCTCACCCGGGTGTAGCCTGGTCGCATGCGTGCGGGTGATCTCCTCCTCCTTAGCTGCCGCGGCGGGGCCTAAACCTAGGGCCACCTCGTCGCGGAGCTTGTCGTCGGCCCGCCACATCCCACACGAGGAAAGACGATCATGGAGAACACCCAGAAGGCATCGGCTCTGCCGATCCACAAGTACCGCCCGTATCACGAGCAGATCCGCGTCGACGTGCCGGACCGCACCTGGCCCGACGCCCGCATCACCCAGGCGCCGCGCTGGTGCGCCGTCGACCTGCGCGACGGCAACCAGGCGCTCATCGACCCGATGAGCCCCGAGCGCAAGCGCGTCATGTTCGACCTGCTGGTGCGCATGGGCTACAAGGAGATCGAGGTCGGGTTCCCGAGCGCCAGCCAGACCGACTTCGATTTCGTGCGTCAGCTCATCGACGAGAACCTGATTCCCGACGACGTCACTATCCAGGTGCTGACCCAGGCGCGCGAGCACCTCATCGAGCGCACCTACGAGGCGATCGCCGGGGCGAAGCAGGCGATCGTGCACCTGTACAACTCGACGAGCATCCTGCAGCGCGACGTCGTGTTCCGCACCGACACGCAGGGCGTCATCGACATCGCCCTCGAGGGCGCGCGCCTGTGCCGCGAGTTCGAGAAGCGCATCCCCGAGACGGCCGTCTACTACGAGTACTCGCCCGAGAGCTACACCGGCACCGAGCTGGAGTTCGCGGCCGAGATCTGCAACGCCGTGCTCGACGTCTTCGAGCCGACGCCCGAGCGCAAGGTCATCATCAACCTGCCCGCGACCGTGGAGATGGCGACGCCCAACGTGTACGCCGACTCCATCGAGTGGATGAACCGCCACCTGGCGTACCGCGAGAACGTCATCCTGTCCCTGCATCCTCACAACGACCGCGGTACGGCGATCGCCGCCGCCGAGCTCGGCTACATGGCCGGTGCCGACCGCATCGAGGGCTGCCTGTTCGGCAACGGCGAGCGCACGGGCAACGTCGACCTGGTCGCCCTCGCGATCAACCTGTTCACCCAGGGCATCGACCCGCAGATCGACGTCAGCGACATCGACCAGGTCAAGCGCACGGTCGAGTACTGCAACCAGCTGCCGGTGCCCGAGCGCAGCCCCTGGGCCGGCGACCTCGTCTTCACCGCGTTCAGCGGCTCCCACCAGGACGCCATCAAGAAGGGCTTCGAGGCGATGGCCGCCCGCGCCGAGCGCGAGGGCGTGTCGGTCGACGACCTGGAATGGGCCGTGCCGTATCTGCCCGTCGACCCGAAGGACCTGGGCCGCTCGTACGAGGCGGTGATCCGCGTGAACTCGCAGTCGGGCAAGGGCGGCGTCGCCTACCTGCTCAAGAGCGACCACGCGCTCGACCTGCCCCGGAAGCTCCAGATCGAGTTCTCGGGCGTCGTACAGGCGAAGACCGATGCCGAGGGTGGCGAGCTCACGAGCTCCCAGATCTGGGAGATCTTCCGCGACGAGTACCTGCCGGCGGATGCCGCCGACGAGCGCTGGGGCCGCTTCGAGCTGTTGTCGACGCGTACGCAGAGCGATGTGGGCGGTCAGCTGCGGCTCGACGTCACGCTGCGCGACGGCGAGGAGCGCACCGCGGCGGACGGCATCGGCAACGGACCGGTGGCGGCCTTCCTCGCCGTGCTGCACGAGCGCGGCTTCGACGTCACGCTCTACGACTACGTCGAGCACGCGATGAGCGCCGGCGGGGACGCCCAGGCGGCGGCCTACGTCGAGCTGCAGATCGACGGGGAGCGCCTGTGGGGCGTCGGCGTCGACGGCGACATCTCGACCGCCTCGCTGAAGGCCATCGTCTCGGCGGTGAACCGCGCCATCCGCGCCCGCGAGCGCGAGGGCGCCCTCACCGCGGTGTGACCCGGGGTCGCCGTCGGGTCAGTCGCTCTCCGGTCGCACGATCGGAATAGCGGATGTCTCGACGGCGACCTTTCGCCTGTAGAGCATGTGCTGCTCGGGCAGCGACAGATCGAAGATCACGGCGAGGATACGGATCACCGCCGTCACGAGGAATCCGGCGACTGCGGATCCGACGATCGGCACACCGAACGCGTTGAGCGCTACGACCGTCGTGCAGCCCACCCCGGCCGCGACCGCATAGAGCGACCCGACGTGCATGATCGCCACCGGGAGCCCCATCATCACGTCGCGCAGCACACCGCCGCCGACCGCCGAGCAGACGCCCACGAAGATCGCCGGCACGACGGGCAGCCCGAGACCGAGCGCCTTCGTCGTTCCGAAGGCACCGAAGAGCCCGATCACCAGGGCGTCGAGCGTGACGATCACAGAGTTGAGCTTTTGCAACGGCCCGGCGAGCAACATCCCGAGCAGCGCCGCGCCGACGCCGATCAGCAGATACCAGTTGGTCTGCAGCGGAGCGGGCGTGACGTTCAGCAGCAGATCGCGGATGAGACCGCCGCCCATGCCCATGAGGATTCCGATCAGGGCCACACCGAGCAGGTCCAGACGTCGTTGCCCCCGGAAACCGGAGGCGAACAAGGCCCCCTGAACTCCGCCGAGACCCACGGCGAGCAGATCGGCCCAGAGCGGGATGGTGAAGGTCGGCTCGGTCACGCGTCCATTGTCGCAAGGCGCGACGATAATCGATGCGTGCCCACTTACCGCGACGAGGTCGTGGTCCTGCGCACCCAGAAACTGGGGGAGGCGGACCGCATCGTCACCCTCCTCGGTCGGCAGCACGGGCGCATCCGCGCGGTCGCCAAGGGGGTGCGCCGCACGTCCTCGCGCATCGGCGCGCGGCTCGAGCCCTTCATGGTCGCCGACGTGCAGATCTACAAGGGCCGCACGCTCGACATCGTCCAGCAGGCGGAGAGTCTCGCCACCTACGGGGCCGACATCGTCGGCGACTACGACCGCTACGTCGCCGCGAGCGCGATGGTCGAGACCGCCGACCGGCTGGGAGAGGCCGAGGCGACTCCGCAGCAGCACATCCTCCTCCTCGGCGGCCTTCGCTCCCTGAGCCGCGGCGACCACCACCCCCGCAGCGTGCTCGATTCGTACCTGCTGCGGGCGCTCGCGATGTCCGGGTGGTCGCCCGGCCTCGACGACTGCGCTCGCTGCGGACGACCCGGACCGCACTCGTCGTTCCTCGCGCACGGCGGCGGGATGCTCTGCTCGTCGTGCGCACCGGCCGGCTCCGTGCGTGTCACCGCCGACGTGCTCGCCCAGTTGCGTGCGCTGCTGCGCGGCGAGTGGGACGTCGTCGATGCGGTGTCCGACGCCGACCGCGCCGCGGCATCCGGTCTGGTCGCGGCGTTCACCCAGTGGCAGCTCGAGCGCGGCATCCGCTCACTCGCCCACGTAGAGTCGGGGCGATGACTCCGAAGCCCTTCACCCACAAGGATGCGGTCGCGTACCGTCCGATCGACTGGACAGGCGTCCACCCGCCGGCGTTCCCCGCCGGATCGGTGCCGAACCATGTGGCGATCGTGATGGACGGGAACGGCCGCTGGGCGAACCGCCGCGGCCTCACGCGGGTCGAGGGACACAAGGCAGGGGAGGCGGCGCTGCTCGACGTCGTCGCGGGCGCCATCCAGGCCGGCGTGAAACATCTCTCGGTCTATGCGTTCTCGACCGAGAACTGGTCGCGCTCACCCGACGAGGTGCGGTTCCTGATGGGGTTCAACCGCGACGTGCTGCACCGCCGGCGAGACCAGCTCAATGAGTGGGGCGTGCGGGTGCGGTGGGCCGGGCGTAAGCCGCGCCTGTGGGGCTCGGTGATCTCCGAGCTGCAGTTCGCCGAGCAGCTCACCCGTGACAACGACGTGCTCACGCTGACGATGTGCGTGAACTACGGGGGGCGCGTGGAGCTGGTCGACGCGATGCGCTCCATCGCCGACGACGTGGCCGCGGGGCGGGTGCGTCCGAGCGCCGTCAGCGAGAAGCTCATCCGCCGGCGGCTCTACCAGCCCGACATGCCCGACGTCGACCTGTTCGTGCGCTCGAGCGGCGAGCAGCGCACCTCGAATTTCCTGCTGTGGGAATCGGCCTATGCGGAGTTCGTCTTCCTCGACACACTCTGGCCCGACTTCTCACGCACCGACCTCTGGCAGGCGATCGGACTCTACCTGTCCCGCGACCGTCGGTTCGGTGGCGCGATCGACACCCCGACCGCCTGACGGTCAGTACTCGACGGCGACCGCGTTCGCGCTCTCGGACAGCGGGATGGTCTTGCCGCCCGGGAAGAGCTGCTCGTCGGTGAACGAGTACTGACGCTGCACCCAGGCGCCGAAGCCGCGGCGTTGGAGGCACGCCTGGTCGGTGGCGCAGCCGATGATCTTGTCGTTGGCCGCGTACGCCCGGTACGCCAGGAGCTTCGTCGTCAGGGCTGCGCCGGTGATGTTGGCCGGCTGGAGATGCACGGGGTATCCCTCGAAGTAGCGCATCTTGGCGAGGTCGTACCCGGCCTTCTTCGCCGCTTCGCGGGTGAACGTGCCCACCGTGCTGTGGTCGGGATGATCGCCCTGCCAACCCTGCGCGGCAATGCTCGGGATCAGCGTTCCCACCATGGCGGGATGGAACATCGTGATGAGGTCGGCCAGGGAGTCCCGCAGACTCACCGCCGACACCGCATCACCGCCGCCCACCGGGGTGAGCTTGTCGACGCGGCCGTCGAGGAGCATCCGGATCGTGACGGACCCGGTCGTCCGGAAGCCCTTGCCCTTCAGCCCCCCGTCGGGCAGGTGGAAGAAGAGCACCGAGACGTTCGCCGCGTCGACAGGGACGTACTGGGTGAGCTGCACTCCCGATGCGAGGGTCACGGTGGACTGCGTCCACTCGGCCGAGCTCCCGCGCATGACGTTGTACGCCTTGAGGATCCCGAACTCACGAGCCTTGACGTAGGAGGCACCGAGGCCGCCGTCACCCGCGGTCACATAGGCCGTCCGGGCGCAGAATCCGCTCGAGATCGCTCCCTGCAGCGTCGGGTTCGCGAAGATCAGGTCATCGTCGTAGTGGGCCCAGACCGACAGCACCGTCTCGCCCTCGCATGTGGTGACGAGCGATCCCGGCGCAGGATCCGAATTCACGACCGGCGCCGGCGCGGGAAGAGCGGGCCCGAGCGGCGTGGCCGAGGCGGACGGAGCGATCCCGCCCGGAGTCGAGAACGCGGTCGGCCACCACTGCGCGCGCGTCTGCACCGCTACCACGACCGCGCCGACAACTGCTGCGGCGACGATCACGACCGTCGATGCGAACAGGATGCGACCTATGCGGCGGCGCGCGCGAGCACCCATGCCGTTCCTCTCTCCCACCCCGATCCCCATCGGGCCCGCATCATGCTGACATATGCGCTCCCGGCGCGCCCGACACGACGCTGTGAATCCTGCTCACAGCGCGGGAATAGTCGGCGAAGCCGCAGGCGTTGCACCCGTCATGACGGACGCCATCTCGATCGACGTGTGGAGCGACATCGCCTGCCCCTGGTGCTACATCGGCAAGCGCAACCTCGAGAAGGGACTGGCGGACGCGGCATCCGATGACGACGCGCCCGTGACGACGGTCACGTTCCACTCGTTCGAGCTGTCTCCCGACACGCCCGTGGACTTCGAGGGTGACGAGATCGACTTCCTCGCCGGACACAAGGGGATGCCGCGGGACCAGGTCTCGCAGATGCTCTCGAACGTGACGGGCGTGGCCGCGAACGCGGGACTGGAGTACCGCTTCGACCTGCTGCGTCACACGAACACGGTGAAGGCGCACGAGCTGCTGCACTTCGCGAAGCAGGCCGGACGCCAGCACGACATGGCGGAGCGCCTCATGTCGGCCTACTTCACCGAGGGGCGCCACGTCGGACGTATCGACGACCTCGTCGACCTCGCGACGGAGATCGGGCTCGACGGCGACGCCGTGCGCGACGCGCTCGAGACCGAGCGGCACCTGCCCGACGTGCGGGCCGATCAGGCGCAGGCCCAGGCCTACGGCATCAACGGCGTGCCGTTCTTCGTCATCGACGGCAAGTACGGCGTCAGCGGCGCGCAGCCGCCGGAGGCGTTCGCCCAGATCGCGCGCCAGGTGTGGGCGGAGCGGCGGGGCGCGGCATCGGCTCTCTGACCGTCGCCGAGATCAGGCGGGGAGTGCCGCCTCGATGACCGACACGACCGCCCGGTCGTCGGGCTTCGTCGACGGACGGAAACGGTGCACGTCTCCCGTGGGCGTGAGCACGAACTTCTCGAAGTTCCAGTGCACGAGTCCCCGCTCGCCCTCGGGGTTCCTGGCCTTCTTCAGCGCCTTGTAGAGCGGCGCGACACCCGGTCCGTTGACCTTGATCTTCGCGTTGATCGGAAAGCTCACACCCCAGGTCGCGGAGCAGTACTCCAGGATCTCCTCGATCGAGCCCGGCTCCTGACCCATGAACTGGTTGCAGGGGAATCCGACGACGCTGAAGCCCCGCTCGCCGTACTCTCGCTGCAGCTGCTCGAGCGCCTCGTACTGCGGGGTGAGTCCGCACTTCGACGCGACGTTCACGACGAGGAGGACTTTGTCGCCGTAGTCGGCGAGCGTGCGCTCGGCCCCCTCGGCGTCGAGGAACGGGATGCTGCGCAGGTCTGCGCTGTCGGTGGCGGCCATGTGCCCAGCGTAGGCGCGGCGGGCCGCGGGAGGGTCGCCGTCTGGGAGAATGTCGGGGTGACCACGATCGCCCCCGCCACCCGGCCGTTGCAGATCGGTGCGCTCACCCTCGACGCCCCGGTCGTGCTGGCGCCGATGGCGGGCATCACGAACACCGCGTTCCGGCGGCTGTGTCGCGAGTACGGCGCAGGTCTCTACGTCAGCGAGATGATCACGACGCGCGCGCTCGTCGAGCGGAACGCCACGACGATGCGGCTCATCACGCACCACGAGTCCGAGACCCCGCGGTCGATCCAGCTGTACGGAGTCGATCCCGCGACCGTCGGCGCGGCCGTGAAGCTCCTCGTCGACGAGGACCGCGCCGACCACATCGACATGAACTTCGGATGCCCCGTCCCCAAGGTCACCCGCAAGGGCGGGGGAGCGGCGCTCCCCTGGAAGAAGGACCTCTTCGCCGACATCGTCACCCAGGCCGTCCGCAACGCCGGTGACGTGCCGGTCACTGTGAAGATGCGCAAGGGCATCGACGACGACCATCTCACCTATCTCGACGCCGCCCGCACGGCCGAGCGCGCCGGGGTGTCGGCGATCGCGTTGCACGCGCGCACGGCCGCGGAGTTCTACTCGGGGTCCGCCGACTGGAGCGCGATCGCGCGTCTGAAGGACGAGATCCGTTCGGTGCCGGTGCTCGGCAACGGCGACATCTGGAGCGCCGACGACGCCGTGCGCATGATGGCGGAAACCGGATGCGACGGCGTCGTCGTCGGCCGCGGCTGTCTCGGCCGACCGTGGCTGTTCGGCGACCTCGCCCGCACGCTCGGCGGCGAAGACGCGGCCTACGGCGAGCCCGTGGATGCGACCCTCGGCTTCGTCGCTCGCGCGTTCCGCCGGCACGCGGAACTACTGGTCGAGTTCTTCGAGGACGAGGACCGCGGATGCCGCGACATCCGCAAGCACGTGGCCTGGTACTTCAAGGGCTATCCGGTGGGCGGGGAGCTGCGCGCGCAGCTGGCGACGGTGTCGTCGCTCGACGAGATCGATGCACTGCTCGCGACCCTCGATCTCGACGCGCCCTATCCGGGAGCCGCCGCCGAGGGACAGCGCGGTCGCGCGGGAACCCCGAAGCGTCCCGCCCTGCCCGACGGATGGCTCGACAGCCGGGAGATCCCCGCCGATGAGTCGTGCGCCCTCGCCGACGCCGAACTGGAGCACAGTGGCGGCTGAGGCATCCGCGCTCGGTGTCGCCCTCGGGCGCCCGAGCGGCTACGACGATCGGGACGCGGAGCGCTTCGTCCCCGAGCAGCACCGCTCGCAGCGCGACGATTTCGCGCGCGACCGGGCGCGGGTGCTGCACTCCGCGGCGTTGCGCCGCCTCGGCGCGAAGACCCAGGTGCTCTCGCCTGCCAGCCCTGCGGATTTCGCCCGTAACCGGCTGACCCACTCGCTCGAGGTCGCCCAGGTCGGTCGAGAGCTCGCCCTCGCCCTGCGCCTCGCGCCCGACGTGGTCGACACCGCCTGCCTGAACCACGACCTCGGGCATCCGCCCTTCGGACACAACGGCGAACGGGCCCTCAACGACTGGGCCGAGGACATCGGCGGGTTCGAGGGCAATGCGCAGACGATGCGCATCGTCACCCGGCTCGAGCCGAAGGTGTTCGACGAGGAGGGGCATTCCGCGGGCCTCAACCTCACCCGCGCGAGCCTCGACGCGACCTGCAAGTACCCCTGGACCGACGAACATCCCCTGCCCGACCCGGGCGGTCGCCTCAAGTTCGGCGTCTACCCCGACGATGAGGCGGTCTTCCGCTGGTTCCGCGAGGGCGCGCCCGGCCGCGTGCGGTGCATCGAGGCCGAAGTCATGGACCTGTCGGACGACATCGCATACTCGGTGCACGACTTCGAGGACGCCATCGTCAACGGCTACCTCGATCCGCGCCGTCTCGTCGCCCCGAACGAGCACGAGGCCCTGATCGACGCGATCCAGGCGTGGGTCGGCTTCGACCTCACCCGCGATGCGCTCTCCGACGCGCTCTACCGGCTCACCCGGCTCCCCGAGTGGGTGCCCACGTTCGACGGATCCCGCCGCGACCTGGCCGGTCTCAAGAACCTCACGTCCGATCTCATCGGGCGCTTCGCGCGGGCGGCGACGGCGGCGACGCGCGACGCGTACCCCGCTGCATCCCTCACGCGCTATCGGGCGCGGGTCATGGTGCCCGCGGTCGTCGAGGCCGAGATCGCGGTGCTCAAAGGAATCATCGGTGCGACGGTGGTCTCGATCGATGGCCGCAAGGAGCTCTACAAGGAACAGCGGCGAGTGCTGAAGCGCCTCGCGTCGGCTCTGTGGGAGCGTCCCGACCAGCTCGAGCCGGTCTATCGAGGCGACTTCACCTCCGCGACGGATGACGCGGCTCGCCGCCGCGTCGTCGTCGACCAGGTCGCGGGACTCACGGATCAGCTCGCGATCGCCTGGCATGAGCGTCTCGTCGCACCGCTCGATCCCACCTCACTCGGCGTGTGGGTGCCGCCGGTGCGGCCCGCGCCAGCAGGACTCGCCTGATGCCCGGCCGCATCGTGCAGACCGACGTCGACGAGGTCAAGTCGCGCACGAACATCGCCGACATCGTGGGGGAGCGGGTCGCGCTCAAGCCCGCGGGAGTGGGCTCGCTCAAGGGGCTCTGCCCGTTCCACGACGAGCGGAGTCCGAGCTTCCACGTGCGGCCGCAGCACGGGTTCTACCACTGCTTCGGATGCGGCGCCTCGGGCGACGTCTACACGTTCCTGCGGGAGATGGACCACCTCTCGTTCACCGAGTCGGTCGAGCGCCTCGCGGGTCGGCTCGGCTACGCGCTGCACTACGAGGACGGGGGCCCCGCGGTGGAGACCTCCGGGCGCACCCGGCTCTACGCGGCGGGCGCCGCGGCCGCGATGTACTTCCGCGAGCAGCTGCAGAGCGCCGAGGCCGAGACCGCGCACGCCTTCCTCGGCGGCCGCGGGTTCGATGCGGGAGCCGCCGCGCACTTCGGTGTCGGGTACGCGCCGAAGGGGTGGGGCAACCTGCAGCAGGCGCTGCGCGCCAAGGGCTTCAGCGACGAGGAGCTTCTCACAGCCGGTCTGCTCTCGCAGGGGCAGCGGGGCGTCTACGACCGGTTCCGCGGGCGCGTGGTGTGGCCCATCCGCGATGTCACCGGCCAGGTCGTCGGCTTCGGGGCCCGCAAGCTCTACGACGACGACCAGGGGCCGAAGTACCTCAACACCCCTGAGACCCCGATCTACCGCAAGTCGCAGGTGCTGTACGGCCTCGACCTCGCGAAGAAGGACATCTCGCGGTCGCGCCAGGTCGTCGTGGTGGAGGGCTACACCGACGTCATGGCCTGCCACCTCGCCGGCATCACCACGGCGGTCGCGACCTGCGGCACCGCGTTCGGCTCGGAGCACATCACGGCCCTGCGTCGCGTGATGGGCGACGACTCGGCACACGGCGAGGTCGTCTTTACCTTCGACCCGGACGACGCAGGGGTCGGCGCCGCCATGCGCGCGTTCGCCGACGAGAAGCGTTTCGCCGCGCAGACCTACGTCGCCGTCGCTCCGCCCGGTCTCGACCCGTGCGACCTGCGCCTCGCCCGCGGCGACGGCGCCGTGCGCGCGATCATCGAGTCGAAGGTGCCGATGTTCGAGTTCGCGATCGACCAGCGCATCCGCGGCTTCGACCTCGGCACCGTCGAAGGGCGGGCGGGGGCTCTGCGCGCCGGGGCGCCGATCGTCGCCGGCATCCGTGACCCCTCGCTGCAGCCGGGCTACGTGAAGGTGCTCGCCCGACGCCTCGGCCTCGAGCTCGGCGAGGTGTCCGGTGCGGTGCGGCGCGCGTCGCGGTCGGTCGGTGCGCAGCGCGAGCAGGAGGACATCCCGCACTCGGCCGAGACCCCCAGCGAGCTGAGGATCACCCTCCAGACACTGCCGACCACAGCGGATGCCGCGCTCGAGCGTGATGCGCTGATGGGATTCCTGCAGTACGGGCACCTGATCGACGGCGAGCTCGTACGGCGCGCCCTCGACACCACATTCACCGTTCCGGGCCTCGACGCGGTGCGCGGCGTCGTCGCGGCGATGCCGGACTACTCGCACCCCGGATGGGCCGCCGCCGCGGTGCAGGCGGTGCGTGAGCCGTACCGTTCCCTCGCCGCCGAGCTGCTCACGGGAACGTTCCCCGCACGCGATGCTCTGCACGCCCAGTTGTCAGCCCAGGACCTCGCCAGGCGACTGAGCCTGCGCACCCTCGATCGCACGAAGAGCGAGCTGCTCGGTGCCATGCAGCGGGTGCAGGCCGACTCCGAGGAGGGGCGTGCCGTGAGGCTGCGCCTGCGCGATCTGGATGTCGAGCGGCAGCGTCTCCTCGACGCCGGCTGACCCCGTCCCGGTTCGCGTCGCAGCCTCATCCTTTGCTACGATCTCAGGGTTGTCCTGATTCGGGATGACTCTTCCTCGGTAGCTCAATTGGCAGAGCAATCGGCTGTTAACCGATAGGTTCTTGGTTCGAGTCCAAGCCGGGGAGCCACGAGAAGATCCCGCCGCGTCGGTCGACGCAGGCGGGATTTCTCGTCTCGAGGTTCAGGCCTCGATGAGGTCGATCCCGGGCGTCCACGACTGACCGGGACGACCCCAGCCGCGCTTCTTCGCGATCTTCTGCACGGTCTTCCAGTCGCTGTCATCCAGCCGGTCGACGTACAGCACCCCGTCGAGGTGGTCGAACTCGTGCTGCAGGATGCGCGCACGCCATCCGGACACCTCGATGCGCACCTCGGCGCCCTCCAGGTCCGTGCCGATCAGCAAGGCGCGCTCGGCGCGGCGCAGCGGGAACCGTTCGCTGGGGAAGGACAGGCAGCCCTCGGACTCCTCGTCAGGGTCCGGCTGGCCGGGTTCGGCCGGGGAGATCCACAGCACCGGGTTGATGACCACCCCGCGCCACGGAGCGCCGTCGTCGTCCTGGTAGGTGTACGTGAAGATCCGCAGCCCGACACCCACCTGCGGTGCCGCAAGCCCCACGCCGGGCGCGGCATCCATCGTCTCGAACATGTCCGCCACCAGTGTGCGGATCTCGTCCGTGATCTCGTCGACGGGGGCGGCGGGGGAGTGGAGCACGGGGTCACCCATGATGCGAATCGGCAGAACGGTCACGTCTTCGAGCCTATCGAGCCGGTCTCGGGATAGTGTCGAACGGTGATGACGGTGCCGCTTTCCATCGACGACGTCACGAACAACCTCGTCGGGGTGTTCCGCGACCCCGCGATCCTCCTCGGTATCCCGTTGGCGCTGCTCGGCGCGGTCTTCATGTCGTTCGGAGCGCAGTACCAGCACCGCGGCGTCGTGAAGGTCAACCACGCGCTCGGCGGCACGAGCACGGGGCTCAGCGGAGCACAGCTGCTGCGACTGCTCGGCCGCCCCTCCTGGGTGCTCGGCACCGTGATGCTGGGACTCGCGATCCTCTGCCAGCTCGGGGCCCTCGCGATCGCGCCGCTCATCATCGTCCAGCCGCTCGGCGCGGTGTCACTCGTGATCACGACACTGCTGAACGCCCGCATCTCCGGCCACCGACCCACCCTGAAATCAGTGAGATCGATCATCGCGTGCGTGGGAGGCATCCTCGTCTTCGTCACCATCGCCGCATTCGTCGCGACCGAGCAGCCCGTCGCCGACAGCGAGCTGCTCATCATCCTCGGACTGCTCGTGGTCGTGGTCGGGTCGCTCACGGCGATCTGGTTGATCTGGGTGCGTCGACGCGGTGGCCGCGCGCTCTTCTACATCGTCGCGTCAGGAATGATCTACGGCTTCGTCGCGACGCTCGCGAAGGTCGTGATCAAACGAGTGCAGGCGGGCGATTTCGAATGGCTCACCCTCACCTGTCTCGTCGCGCTCCTCGCCGCGGTCGCCCTCGGCGCCTACTTCGTTCAGACGGCATACTCCGCGGGACCCCCTGACCTCGTCATCGCCGGCCTCACCGTCATCGACCCGATGGTCGCCGTGCTCATCGGTCTCGTCGTCCTCCAGGAGGCAGCGACCGCCGGCATCGGGCCGATGATCGGGTTCGTCGTCGCCGGCGCGATCGCGGTGTACGGCGTCTTCTCGCTGGCCCGCAACCATCCGCAGGTCATCAGCGACAGCCAGGAGCTGCCCATCCCGCGCGGCGGCTCCCACTAGGCTCGCTGGTGCGGCGTGCCGCACGGGGCGGTGGCCAAGCTGGTCAAGGCAGCGGGCTCATAACCCGACGATCGTGGGTTCAAGTCCCACCCGCCCCACTCGAATCACAGTCTTGTCATTCCGGCACCGACCGGGTGATAATGACCCCATAACCGAAGAGCCACCGTTCCGGTCAGGTCGTAGGGGAAGACGCACCTGACGAATGGAGAACCGATGGCGACATCACAGACGCGCGGCGTGATCTACATCCACTCCGCGCCGAAGGCGTTGTGCCCGCACCTCGAGTGGGCCGCCGGTCGCGTGTTCGGCAAGGCGCTGAACTTCGAGTGGATCGCGCAGCCCGTGCTGCCGGGCGCTCGTCGCACCGAATTCGCGTGGGAGGGACCGGCCGGCACCGGCGCGGCTCTGGCGAGCGCGATACGCGGCTGGGAGCACCTGCGCTACGAGGTCACCGAGGATCCGGCTCGGGGCACGGACGGCGGGCGCTGGATGCACACACCGGACCTCGGCATTCACTTCGCGCCCACCGACGCTGCGGGCAACGTGGTCGTCCCCGAGGACCGGCTGCGTTACGCCCTCGAGGTGTCGCTGGGTGATGCGGCGGAGTTGCGACGTGAGCTGGATGTTGCTCTCGGAGCAGCGTGGGACGAGGAGCTCGAACCGTTCCGCCATGCGGGCGACGAGGTACCGGTCGTGTGGCTCCACAAGGTGGGCTGACCCAGACCCCGGGCAGACGACACGCCACTACCGAGCGCCGGTGAATCGTCCCGGCGGTGGGAACGCGGTCGATGCCCGACCATGACGAAGGCCCCCGGCAGTGTGCCGGGGGCCTTCGTGGTGTCGGTGGTCAGACGTTTCGGAACGCCACGACGGCGTTGTGACCGCCGAACCCGAAAGAGTTGCTGATGGCGAGCTGGTCGCCGGCGCCGAGAGCCTGGGTGCTGCCCGACAGTCGGAACGGCACCTCCGGGTCCTGCTCGGTGAGGTTGATCGTCGGCGGCGCGATGCGCTCCTGGATCGCGCGGATCGTGAACATGGCCTCGAGGGCTCCGGTGCCGCCCAGGAGGTGGCCGGTCGACGCCTTCGTGGCTGACACCGGGATCTCGTCGATACGGGCGCCGAACACCGCTCGCAGGGCCTGGTACTCGTTCGGGTCGCCGACAGGGGTGGATGTCGCGTGCGCATTGATGTGCGTGACCTCGTCGGGGCTCGCACCCGCCGCCGCCAGCGCCTGCTGCACGGCACGCGCCGCGCCGCGACCCTCGGGGTCATTGGCGGTGATGTGGTACGAGTCGGCGGTGACGCCGCCGCCGACGACGACCGCGTAGATCTTCGCTCCGCGAGCGAGAGCGTGGTCTTCACGCTCGAGCACGAGCGCCGCGGCCCCCTCGCCCATGACGAAGCCGTCGCGGTCGATGCTCGCCGGCCGGGACGCCGTGCCGGGCGAGTCGTTGCGACGCGAGAGCGCCTGCATCGACGCGAACGCGGCGAGTGTGATGGGGTGAACGGCCGATTCGGTGCCGCCGGCGATCACGATGTCGGCGAGGCCGTCCTGGATGTGCTCGACCGCGTTGACGATCGACTCGGTGCTCGACGCGCACGCGCTCGCGACGGTCCGGGCGAATGCGCGCGCGCCGAAGTGGAGCGACAGGTTGCCCGCTGCAGCGTTCGGCATGAGCATGGGCACCGTCATGGGCATGACCCGACGGGGACCCTTCTCACGCAGAGTGTCCCACGCATCGAGCAGCGTCCATACGCCGCCGATTCCGGTCGCGAAGTCGACACCGAGACGCTCGGGCTCGACGTCGGGTGCACCCGCGTCGGCCCAGGCCTCCTGGGCGGCGACGAGGGCGAACTGCGAGGCCGGATCGAGACGCTTGGCCACCGGGCGCTCGAGCACGGTGTCGGGACGCACGAGCGCCTCGGCCGCGAAGGTGACCGGCAGCTCGTAGCGGGCGACCCAGTCGTGCTCGAGCGAGCGGGCGCCGCTGGCGCCGTCGAGGAGCGCGTTCCAGCTGTCGGGAGCCGTGCCGCCGATGGGGGACGACGCGCCGATTCCGGTGACGACGATGCGAGGGGACGTCATATTGCTTCCTGTTCTTCCCGGTGGGGGCTCACGCCCCCACCGGACGGGACTCACGCCTGGTTCGAGGTGATGAAGGTGACTGCGTCGCCGACGGTCTTGAGGTTCTTGACCTCGTCGTCGGGGATCGTCACGCCGAACTTCTCTTCGGCGTTGACGACGATGGTCATCATCGAGATCGAGTCGATGTCGAGGTCGTCGGTGAACGACTTCTCGAGCGCGACCTCGTCGGCCGAGATGCCCGTCTCGTCGGTGATGAGCTCGGCGAGGCCGGCGAGGACCTCTTCGGTCGAAAGGGCCATGGGTTTCTCCTTCTCTGTGGGGTGTGGACAGCAGCCGCAAGGCCGCGAATCAGTTTAGGGGCGCCGCTGCGGCGCTCACGGGAGCACGACCACCTGCGCGCCGTAGACGAGCCCGGCCCCGAATCCGATCTGCAGGCACAGGCCGCCGCTGAGCTCGGGGTGCTCTTCGAGCAGACGATGCGTGGCGAGCGGGATGGATGCCGCCGACGTGTTGCCCGTCGTCGCGATGTCACGGCCGATGACCACGCTCTCGGGCAGCCCCAGCTGCTTGGCGAACTCATCGATGATGCGCATGTTGGCCTGGTGCGGCACGAAGGCGGCCAGATCGGATGCCTCCACCCCCGCCTCCTCGAGGGCGAGGCGCGCGGCCTTCGCCATCTCCCAGACGGCCCAGCGGAAGACCGTCTGCCCTTCCTGACGGAGCGTCGGCCAGGCAGCCTCGCCGTCACGGAACTCGGTGAGGGTCGCGTTCATGCCGACGGCGTCGGCCTTGGAGCCGTCGGAGCCCCACACGGTGCGGGAGATGCCGGGGAAGTCACTCGGTCCGATGACCACGGCTCCTGCGCCGTCGCCCAGGAGGAACGAGATGCTGCGGTCCGTCGGGTCCACGACGTCGGAGAGCTTCTCGGCGCCGATGACCAGGGCGTAATGCGCCCCGCCGGTGCGGATGAGTGCATCGGCCTGGGCGACACCGTAGGCGAATCCGGCGCACGCGGCGTTCGAGTCGTAGGCCGCCGCCGGGTTCGCTCCGACGCGGTCGGCGACGACGGCCGACATCGACGGGGTCTGGCGGGAGTTGCTGATGGTCGCGACGATGACGAGGTCGATCTGGTCGGCCGGTACTCCGGAACGCTCGATCGCCTCACGGCCGGCCGCGGTGGCGAGATCGGTCGCGCTCGTGCCGTGCACCGCGCGCGTCCGCGTGATGATGCCGGTGCGCTGGCGGATCCACTCGTCGCTCGAGTCGATCGCGGCGACCAGATCGTCGTTCGGCACCGCGTTCTCGCCACGGGCGGCCCCGTACGAGTAGATGCGGGTGAACGCGGGGCCGCTGCCCTGCTTCAGCACGGGTGCGCTCATGCGGCGGATCCCTTCAGCAGCGCGACGGCGGCGTCGAGGTCGTCGGGTGTCTTGACGGCAACCGACGGCACTCCGCGCAGCGCGCGCTTGGCGAGGCCGACGAGCGTTCCCGCCGGCGCGAATTCGATGATGCCCGTCACGCCCGCCTCGGCGAACGAGGCCATGCACAGATCCCAGCGCACGGGGGAGGCCACCTGTCCGATGAGCAGCTCGACCGCCCGGGGACCGTCATCGACGACGGTGCCATCGGCATTCGTCCAGAGGGTAGTCTGCGGGTCGCTCACCGCGACGGATGCCGCGGCCTCCCGCAGCGCGTCAACGGCCGGGGCCATGTAGGACGTGTGGAACGCGCCGGCGACCTGGAGCGGGATGACCCGCGTCGCCGGCACCGGCGCCTCGGCGAGGACTGCCAGGGCGGGGAGGGCGCCGGCGGCGACGATCTGGCCGGCACCGTTGTGGTTGGCCGGGGTGAGGTCGAGCTCGGCGAGACGCGCCAGCACCGCGGCTTCGTCGCCCCCGAGGATGGCGCTCATGCCGGTCGGCGTCTGGGCCGCGGCATCCGCCATCGCACGACCCCGCACGCCCGCGAGAGTGAGTGCGTCGACGGGGGAGAGCACGCCTGCCGCGGCGAGGGCGGCCAGTTCACCGACGGAGTGACCGGCCACACCCGCGGGCGTGGTGCCCGCCGCCTCGACGAAGGCGGCGTAGGAGAGAAGGCTCGCGCCGACGATGAGCGGCTGAGCGACCTGAGTGTCGCGGATCGCGTCGGCATCCCACTCGGTGCCGGCGGCGGCGAGGTCGACATCCGCCGCCTCCGAGAACGACGACAACCGGTCAGTCGCGCCGTCGAGCTCGAGCCAAGGACTGAGGAAGCCGGGGGTCTGCGAACCCTGACCGGGGAACACCGCGATGATCACCGTTCCATCCTGCCAAGGAACCGGGCGTCGCACTGGCGAGGTACGCACAAGGATGACCGGATGCTTTGTGCGCGCCCTACAGCGACGTGGCTCATGCGCGCCGAGGAACACCGGCACGGCGACGCGTGACGTCGCTGCCGATCGCCCCGAGAACGAGCGCCGTCTGCAGGATGAGCGCCTCGCGCGGACCCGTCGCGTCCCAGCCGATCACGTCCGAGACGCGCTTCAGTCGGTAGCGCACCGTGTTGGGGTGCACGAACAGCTCGCGAGCCGTCGCCTCGAGCGATCGGCCGTTGTCGAGGTAGCTCCAGAGCGTGGTCACGAGATCGGAGCTGTGGGCCTTCAACGGACGGTAGATCTTCTCGACGAGCGTGCGCTTGGCGAGCGGGTCGCCCGCGAGGGCACGTTCGGGCAGCAGATCGTCGGCGTCCACCGGCCGCGGCGCGTTGCGCCATGCGCCGGCCACCGCGAACCCGGCGAGGGCCGCGCGGGCGCTCTGGCTCGCGTCGACGAGCGCCGGCACCGTGGGGCCGAGCACCAGGTGCCCCGTGCCGAATCCCGGCTCGAGGCGCCGGGCGATCTCGGGGAACGGGAGGTCTGCCACATCCTCACCCGTGCGCTGGCCGGCCTCGCTGCGACCGATCACGAGCACGAGCCGCGAGCCCTGCACGCCCACGAGCACGTCGACACCGAGCTTGCGCGCCATGCGGCGCAACTGGTCGACGTCGAACTGCGGGGGCGTCGTGCCCACGAGCACCGCGACCTCGCCGTGCCCGTGCCAGCCGAGGGCCGCGATACGGCTCGGCAGCTCGTCGTCGGCCTCGCCGCTGAGGATCGAGTCGACCACGAGCGCCTCGAGGCGCGCATCCCAGAGCCCCCGCGCCTCGGCGGCGCGGGCGTAGACGTCGGCCGCCGCGAACGCGACCTCGCGCGAGTAGAGCAGCGCCGCCTCGCGCAGGCGCGAGTCCTTGTCGGCGATGCGCTCCTCGGTGACCTCCACCGTGACCCGGATCAACTGGAGCGTCTGCTGCAGGCTCACGCTGCGCAGCAGCTCCCGCGGCGCGGCGGCGAAGATGTCCGACGCGATCCAGGGGGTCGACTTCGGATCGTCGTACCACTGGATGAACGAGGTGATGCCGGCCTGAGCGACCAGGCCCACCGCCGAGCGCCGCGCCGGCGGCATGTCGGAGTACCACGGAAGCGTCGCCTCGAGCCGGGTGAGCGTCGCCGTGGCGAGGTCGCCGGAGACCTTGCGCAGCCACGCAAGGGTCCCCGACTTGTCGACGGGCAGCTCGTGTCCGGGCGGCGTCGCCGGCACGTCGGTCAGCTCTCGCCGCCGGCGTTGCCCGTCGTGCCCGCGGTCACGTCGTGCAGACGGTACTTCTGGATCGCCTGACCGACCAGCGCACGATCGACCGCACCCTCGGCCGCGAGCGCCTGGAGGGCACGCACGACGATCGACGGTCCGTCGATCTTGAAGAAGCGTCGTGCCGCGGCACGCGTGTCGGAGAAGCCGAAGCCGTCGGCGCCGAGCGTCCAGAAGTTGTGCTGCACCCACGGACGGATCTGGTCCTGCACGGCGTGCATGAAGTCGCTCACCGCGACGACCGGGCCGGGCGTTCCGGCGAGCTTCTGCGTGAGGTACGCCGTGACCGGCTCCTCGTCGGGGTGCAGGAAGTTGTGCTCGTCGGCGGCGAGGCCGTCGCGGCGCAGCTCGGTCCACGAGGTGACCGACCACACATCCGAGCCCACACCCCAGTCGTCCTTCAGGAGCTGCTGCGCCTCGAGCGCCCACGGCACGCCCACACCGCTCGCGAGCAGCTGCGCGTGCGCGGCGCCCTCCGTCGCGACGGTGGAGATGCGGTGGATGCCGCGCACGATGCCGTCGACGTCGACATCCGCCGGCTCGGCGGGCTGCACGATCGGCTCGTTGTAGACCGTCAGGTAGTACATGACGTTCGGGTCGCTGTGACTGCCGCCGTACATACGGTCGATGCCGGAGCGCACGATGTGGGCGATCTCGTAGCCGTAGGCGGGGTCGTACGAGACCGTGGCGGGGTTCGTGGCCGCGAGCAGGTGCGAGTGGCCGTCGGCGTGCTGCAGGCCCTCACCCGTGAGGGTGGTGCGACCGGCGGTGGCGCCGACCACGAAGCCGCGCGCCATCTGGTCGCCCGCGGCCCAGTTCGCGTCGCCGGTGCGCTGGAAGCCGAACTGCGAGTAGAACACGTAGACCGGGATGAGCGGCTCGCCGTGCGTCGCGTACGAGGTGCCGACACCGGTGAAGGCGGCGAGGGCGCCGGCCTCGTTGATGCCGACGTGGACGATCTGGCCCTGCGGGCTCTCCTTGTAGGCCAGCAGCAGCTCGCGGTCGACCGACGTGTAGTTCTGGCCGTTCGGGTTGTAGATCTTCGCCGTCGGGAAGTACGCGTCCATGCCGAAGGTGCGCGCCTCGTCGGGGATGATCGGCACGATGCGGTTGCCGAAGTCCTTGACCCGGAGCAGGTCCTTCAGCAGACGCACGAACGCCATCGTGGTGGCGATCTCCTGGGTGCCCGAACCCTTCTTCGGCAGCGCGTAGGCCGCGTCGCCCGGCAGCTCGATGCCGACGTGGTGCGAGCGGCGCTCCGGCAGGTATCCGCCGAGGGCCCGGCGGCGCTCGAGCAGGTACTGGATGGTCTCGTCCTGCGGTCCCGGGTTGTAGTACGGGGGCAGGTACGGGTTCTCCTCGAGCTTCGCGTCCGTGACCGGGATGTGCATCGCGTCGCGGAACAGCTTCAGGTCGTCGAGGGTCATCTTCTTCATCTGGTGGGTCGCGTTGCGGCCCTCGAAGTGCGGACCGAGGCCGTAGCCCTTGATGGTCTTGGCGAGGATGACGGTGGGCTGGCCCTTGTGCTCGACGGCGGCCTTGAACGCGGCGTAGACCTTGCGGTAGTCGTGACCGCCGCGCTTGAGGTTCCAGATCTGCTCGTCGCTGTAGTCCTTGACCAGGGCGGCGGTGCGCTCGTCGCGACCGAAGAAGTGCTGGCGCACGTAGGCGCCGTTCTCGGCCTTATAGGTCTGGTAGTCGCCGTCGGGCGTGATGTTCATGAGGTTGAGCAGCGCGCCGTCGCTGTCACGGGCGAGCAGGTCGTCCCATTCGCGACCCCACACGACCTTGATGACGTTCCAGCCGGCGCCGCGGAAGAAGCTCTCGAGCTCCTGGATGATCTTGCCGTTGCCGCGCACGGGGCCGTCGAGGCGCTGCAGGTTGCAGTTGACGATGAAGGTCAGGTTGTCCAGGCCCTCGTTGGCCGCGACCTGGAGCTGACCGCGGCTCTCGACCTCATCCATCTCGCCGTCACCGAGGAACGCCCACACGTGGGACTCGGAGACATCCTTGATGCCGCGGTTGGTGAGGTACTTGTTGGTCATCGCCTGGTAGATCGCGTTGATCGGGCCGAGGCCCATCGACACGGTCGGGAACTGCCAGTACTCCGGCATGAGGCGCGGGTGCGGATAGGAGGGGAGACCGTTGGGGAACGCCGACTTCTCCTGGCGGAAGCCGTCGAGCTGCTGCTCGGTGAGGCGTCCCTCGAGGAACGAGCGGGCGTACATGCCGGGGGAGGCGTGGCCCTGGAAGAAGATCTGGTCGCCGCCCGAGGGGTGGTTCTGGCCGCGGAAGAAGTGGTTGAAACCCACCTCGTACAGCGCCGCCGAGGACGCATATGTCGAGATGTGGCCGCCGACGCCGATGCCGGGACGCTGCGCGCGGTGCACGGTGATGGCTGCGTTCCAGCGAATCCACGCGCGATAGCGGCGCTCGATCTCCTCGTCGCCGGGGAACTCGGGCTCGTTCTCGGGCGCGATCGTGTTGATGTAGTCGGTGGTCGGCACCGTCGGAACGCCGAGGTGCAGCTCTCGCGAGGTCTTCAGCAGGCTGAGCATGATCTCGCGCCCGCGACCGTGACCCTTGGCGTCGACGAGCTGCTGCAGGGATTCCTGCCACTCGGACGTCTCTTCAGGGTCGCTGTCGAGGGGGCCTTGCGAGTAGGGATCCTGGTCGTGAACAGTCACGAGGCACCTTTCGTCGGGCTGGCAGGTCGTGCCAGATCAGATCACCGAGACCGGCGGCTTTGTCCGCGGTCTACAACGCCGACGGATAGCCTAGCGCCGCCGCAGACGAAGATCGGCGGCACCGGTGCCAGCGCGCCCCCGCACCCTCCGATCGAGCCGCACGAAGAGCGGATGTCTCGTACACTCGGCCCCGAGGGCCTTTAGCTCAGCTGGTAGAGCGCCACGTTTACACCGTGGATGTCGTCGGTTCGATCCCGGCAGGGCCCACTTCCGGTCGCGACGTCGCCCGTCTGCCGTAGGTTGAGAGGGTGAAAGCCCGACCCGCCGACCAACGCGCCCTCCTCGACGTCGTCGACCTCGACATCCGCATCCGGCAGGCCGTGCACGCGCTCTCCAAGCCGGCACAGGCGCCTCGCCTCGCCGCTCTGCAGGGTGAGGTCGCCGCGGCATCCCGTGTCGTCACCGATCTGCTGGGGGCCAAAGAAGACGCCGATCTCGAGGTCGCGCGCATCGAGGCCGACGTGAAGGTCGTCTCCGAGCGCCGCGCACGCGACGAGGCCCGTCTCGCCGCGTCAACCAACCCGAAGGACGCGCAGGCGCTCGAGAGCGAGCTCGACTCGCTCGCCCGCCGCACCCGCACGCTCGAAGACGCCGAGCTCGAGGCGATGGAGCGCGTCGAGTCCGCGGCTGCGGCGGTGGCCGACGCCGAGGCGATCGTGGCGACGCTCGTCGACGAGCGGGACACCCTCGAGGCCGCAGCGGGCGCGGAGGCGGCGGTGCAGAACCAGCGCCGGTCGACCGCCGAGCGCGACCGCGCCGGTGTGGCCGCAGGGGTGCCCGCCGATCTGCTGGCCCGGTACGACCTCCTCGCGACCCGCAACGCCGGTGCCGCTCTCCTGCGTCGCCGCACGTGCGAGGGATGCCGCATGGAGCTCTCCGGCACCGAGCTGCAGGCCGTGCGCTCAGCCGCCGACGACGATGTGGTCGAGTGCCCGCAGTGCGGCTGCATCCTCGTACGCACGGAGGAGTCCGGGCTGTGAGCCCGACGCGGACGCATGTCCGCGTCTGAGCCGTCACCGGCGTGGCGACTCGTCGGCACGGACGAGGACGGGGAGATCGCTGTCGTCGAGCTCGATGGCGCGGGCGCCGAGATCTCTCGTGCGGGCGTGACGTCCGGGGGACTGATCGAACTGGCGCGCACGCACACCGACGACGTGCGCTGGGTGTGGAGCGACACGGCGCGCTGGTATCCGCCGCTTCTGGCCGCCGGCGTGCGCGTGCGGCGGGTGCACGATCTCCGCGCGGTACGGGCGATTCTGCGCACCGCCGAGTCGGTGCCCGAGTCCGCACGGCTGCCGACGCATGCCGCGTGGTCCGCGCCCGCGGCCTGGGAGGAGGCGCCCGACTCCCGCGAGGCGCTGTTCGAGGTCGAGACGATCGCCGCGCGCGTTGCGCCGACGGATCTCGCGAGCGGCCACCGGGAGTTCGCCGCGCAGTTGGCCGCGCTCGACGCGGCATCCGGCCGGCTGAGACTCCTCGCCGTCGCGGAATCGACGGGAGCGCTCGTCGCCGCCGAGATGCGGGCAGCCGGCCTCCCGTGGGACGTCGCCACCCACACGAGGCTGCTCGACGAGACGTTGGGCGAGCGGGTCGGGGGCAGCAGGCGCCATGTGGATGCCGCGGCCGCCGCCGTGCGAACCGCCCTCGACGATCCCGACGTCGCGCTCGATTCCCCGCCGCGCCTGCTGCGCGCCCTGCATCGGGCGGGACTCGCCGTCTCGTCGACCAGCAAATGGGAGCTGGAGGACCTCGACCATCCGGTGGTCGCCCCGCTGCTCGCGTACAAGCGCCTGATGCGGCTGCTCACAGCGAACGGCGAGAGCTGGATCGCGACGTGGGTGCACGGCGGCCGCTTCCGGCCCGTCTACGTGCCGAGCGGCGTCGTCACGGGACGCTGGGCCTCGAGCGGCGGCGGCGCGCTTCAGATCCCGCGGTCCCTGCGCCCCGCGGTGCGCGCCGATCCCGGCTGGCTGCTCGTCAGCGCCGACGTCGCCCAGCTCGAGCCGCGGGTGCTCGCCGGAATGTCGCGCGACCGGGCGATGGCGCGTGCGGCCGCGGGCACCGACCTGTACGCCGGCATCGTGCGCACCGGAGTCGTGACCACCCGCCAAGAGGCGAAGATCGCCGTGCTCGGTGCGATGTACGGCGCAACGACCGGCGACAGCGGCCGCCTCGTGCCGCGCCTGCGCCGCGCGTTCCCCGCCGCGATGCGGCTCGTCGACGACGCCGCCGTGGCCGGCGAGGAGGGGCGTGTCGTCTCCACCTGGCTCGGCCGCACCTCGCCACCCGCCGGATCCGCGTTCACCCGCTCCCAGTTCGAGGCCTCGCTCGACGAGACCGACGCGGCCACCGAGCAGCAGGCTCGACGACGAGCCCGCGACCGCGGGCGGTTCACCCGCAACTACGTCGTGCAGGGCACCGCCGCGGAATGGGCGCTGTGCTGGCTCGCCGAGACGCGGCGGTCACTGCTCGCGCTCACGGCGCCCGGCGCGGAAGCCGCGGCATCCGGTCCTGCCCAGTCGGGCGCACCGCACATCGCCTTCTTCCTGCACGACGAGATCATCGTGCACACGCCGGCCGAACTTGCCGACCAGGTCGCCGCGATCGTGACGGATGCCGCGGCCCGCGCCGGCCGCCTTCTGTTCGGCGAGTTCCCCATCGACTTCCCGCTCGACGTGCGCATCGCCCCCGACGCGGGGAAGTCGTAAGAGGTCGGCGCCGGTAGAATCCAAGACGCGAATGGGTCGGCCAGACGGTCGCGTCGCGGGAGACCGCGCCGAGGAACGTCCGGGCTCCGCAGGGCAGGGCGGTGGGTAACACCCACCCGGAGCAATCCGCGAGACAGTGCCACAGAGAGCAGACCGCCGGCAGCAGCCGGTAAGGGTGAAAGGGTGGTGTAAGAGACCACCGGGGGCGCGGTGACGCGCCCCGCACGGTAAACCTCGCCCGGAGCAAGGCCAGACAGGGGATGTTGACGCGGCCCGCCGAGTCCCCGGGTAGGCCGCTGGAGCGTCACGGCAACGTGACGCCGAGAGAGATGACCGTCACCGGGGTTCGCCCCCGGGACAGAACCCGGCGTATCGGCCGGCCCATTCGCCCGCCGATACGCCGGATCAGCGCCGATCAGTCCAGGGCGAGCGAAGCCGCGCCGATGATGCCGGCGTTGTTCTGGTGCACCGCCGGGATGATCGGAGTGCGCAGCTTCAGCAGGCTCAGGAACTCGTCCGCGTGCTTGGAGACGCCGCCGCCCACGACGAACAGGTCGGGGCTGAAGAGCGCCTCGAGGTGGGAGTAGTACCACTGCAGGCGCTTGGCCCACTTCTTCCACGTCAGCTCGTCGCGCTCCATCGCCGAATACGCCGCGTAGAACTCCGCGTCCTTGCGGTGGTTCTTGCGCTCGATGTGGCCGAGCTCCGAGTTCGGGATGAGCACGCCGTTGTAGAGCAGCGCGGTGCCGATTCCGGTGCCGAGGGTCGTGAGGATCGTCAGGCCCTTCGCGTCACGGGCGGCGCCGTAGCGCACCTCTGCGAGGCCCGCGACATCCGCGTCGTTGGCGAAGTGGATGCCGCGCCCCAGCCCCTGCTCGAAGAATTCCTCTGCCGGGAAGTCGATCCAGGTCTCGGCGACGTTCGCCGCCGAGAGCGTGCGACCGTTCTTGACGATGGCCGGGAACGCGACGCCGAGCTCGAGGTCGGAGCCACTCACCTCGAGCGTCTCGAGCACCTGCTGCACCGCGGCGAGCACGTCCTTCGGCTCCGCGCCCTTGGGCGTGGGCACCTTGATGCGCTCACTCACCAGCTCGCCGGCGACCAGGTCGACGACACCGCCCTTGATACCCGTTCCACCGATGTCGATTCCGACTGCGCGCGACTTCTCTGTAGCCATGCGTGAAGCCTATCCATGCCGACAGGGGTGCTCAGTAGGATCGGACCAACGTGACGCCGAGGAGGGCACCCGTGAGCGACGACGAGAACAGCTACTGGTACAACCTGACCACCAAGCAGGTCGAGCACGGACTCCTCTCGCCCGCGGTCGACCGCGCGGGTCCCTTCGCCACGGCAGAGGAGGCGGCGCGCGCTCCGGAGATCATCGCGGAGCGTTCCCGCAAGTGGTCCGAGGACGACGCGCGCGACGACGCCTGAGGTGCGTCGCACGGGGCTCCGGACGAAATAGGCTGGACGCACACACTCGTCCGAGGAGAGGCACGCGATGGACAAGCAGCGGGACTTCGTGCTGCGCACGATCGAGGAGCGCGGCGTCAAGTTCGTCCGCCTCTGGTTCACCGATGTGATCGGCACCCTGAAGTCGGTGGCGATCGCCCCGGCCGAGGTGGAGGGCGCGTTCAGCGAGGGCCTCGGTTTCGACGGCTCTGCGATCGAGGGCCTCACCCGCTCGTACGAGTCGGATCTGCTGGCGCACGCCGACCCGACGACGTTCCAGATCCTGCCATGGCGGGGCGAGGTCGACCCGACGGCGCGCATGTTCTGCGACATCACGACGCCCGACGGACAGCCCGCGGTCGCGGACCCGCGTCACGTGCTCAAGCGTGCGCTGGCGAAGGCCGCCGACGCCGGCTTCACGTTCTACACGCACCCCGAGATCGAGTTCTACCTGCTCAAGTCGTCGTCGTACGGCCCCGACGGACCCGAGCCCGTCGACTCGGCCGGCTACTTCGACAACGTGCCCGGCGGCACGGCGCACGACTTCCGTCGGCGGTCGGTGCGCATGCTCGAAGACCTCGGCATCTCGGTCGAGTACAGCCACCACGAGGGCGGCCCCGGTCAGAACGAGATCGACCTGCGCTACGCCGACGCACTGACGACGGCCGACAACATCATGACCTTCCGCACGGTGATCAAGGAGGTGGCGATCGAGCAGGGCGTCTACGCGACGTTCATGCCGAAGCCGCTGAGCGGACAGCCCGGATCGGGCATGCACACGCACATCTCACTCTTCGAGGGCGATCAGAACGCCTTCTACGAGGAGGGCGCCCAGTACCAGCTCTCGAAGGTCGGCCGACACTTCATCGCGGGGCTGCTGCGTCACGCGAACGAGATCTCGGCCGTCACCAACCAGTTCGTGAATTCGTACAAGCGGCTGTGGGGTGGCGACGAGGCCCCCAGCTTCATCTGCTGGGGTCACAACAACCGCTCCGCCCTCGTGCGCGTTCCGCTGTACAAGCCGAACAAGGGTCAGTCCTCGCGTGTCGAGTACCGTGCGCTCGATTCGGCCGCGAACCCGTACCTCGCCTTCGCGCTGCTGCTCGCGGCGGGCCTGAAGGGCATCGAGGAGGAGTACGAGCTGCCGGCGGAGGCCGAGGACAACGTGTGGTCGCTCAGCGACTCTGAGCGCCGCGCCCTCGGCTACGCGCCGCTGCCGACGAGCCTCGACCAGGCCCTGCGGTTCATGGAGGAGTCCGAGCTCGTCGCCGAGACGCTGGGGGAGCAGGTCTTCAACTACGTGCTGCTCAACAAGCGCAAGGAATGGCAGGGCTACCGCTCGCAGGTCACGCCCTTCGAGCTGAAGAGCAACCTCGAGATGCTCTGACGGGCCGATGGCCACGTCCGACCGGTCGCACACGCGCACCGACCTCGTCCGCTACGGCTTCGGCCATGTGGATGCCGCAGAGGCGGCTCTCGACGAGCTTGCGCTGCTGTGCGGGATCGATCGTGATGCGATCCTCTCGGGTGTGGTCACGGTCGGCGACCCGGATGCGGCGCTGACCGGCATTCTGCGCGTCGCCCGGCGGGATGCCGCCGCGGTCGCGCCCGTGCTCACCGATCACCGGGGCGCGGCCGCGCTCTGGGCGCTCACGGGTGCCTCCGAGGGGTTCGCGGACTTCTACTTCCGCCGACCTGCGCAGCTCGCGGACCTGCTCGGCCGGGAGCCGACCGTGCCGGACGCCGCCGAGCTCACTCACGAGCTTCTCGCGTCGGTCGAGGCGGTCGACGGTTTCGCCGCCGACGGGGGAGAGGCCTCGTGGGTGGCGCTGCGCGTGCGGTACCGCACCCTCCTCGCCCGCATCGCGGCCTACGACCTGCTCACCCCCGATGCACCGGCCCATGTCGATCTCGTGGCTGCCGCACTCGCGGATGCCGCGGGGGCGGCGCTGGAGGCATCGCTTGCGGTCGCGCGCACCCGGCTGTCGGCTTCCATGTTCCCCCGCGACGACGTCGCTGCGGTCGCGCTCGCGATCATCGGGATGGGCAAGACCGGCGCGCGCGAACTCAACTACGTGTCCGATGTCGACGTCATCTTCGTCGGCGACGCGGACGACGTCACCACCGAGCGGCTCGGCGGCAGCCGCGTGGTCGACATCGCCACCCGTCTCGCCGTGCAGACGATGCGCGGCATCTCGAGCATGGAGATCGAGCCGCCCCTGTGGGAGGTCGACGCGAACCTGCGTCCGGAGGGCAAGCAGGGCGCCCTCGTGCGCACGCTCGAATCCCACCTGTCGTACTACGACCGATGGGCGTCGAGCTGGGAGTTCCAGGCCCTGCTGAAGGCCCGCGCGATCGCCGGCGATCCGGACCTCGGCGCACGCTACATCGAGGCGGTCGCCCCCAAGGTCTGGTCGAGCGCCGCCCGCACGAACTTCGTCGACAGCGTGCAGCGCATGCGCGAGCGGGTCACCGAGCACATCCCCGCCGCCGACGTGCCGTTCCAGCTCAAACTCGGGCCCGGCGGCATCCGAGACGTCGAGTTCACGGTGCAGTTGCTCCAGCTCGTACACGGATTGACGGATGCGACCGTGCGCGAGCGCGGCACACTGCCCGCCCTCGCGGCGCTTGTCGACGGCGGCTACATCGGGCGGGCGGATGCCGCGGTCTTCGTGTCCGACTACCGGGTGCTGCGGGTGCTCGAGCACCGCGTGCAGCTGCGACGTCTGAGCCGAACCCATCTGATGCCGCGGGAAGAGGACGAGCGTCGTGTGCTCGCCCGCACGAGTGGGCTGGCGGGGTCGGCTGCGGAGATCTGGGAGCTGTGGGAGCGCATCAAGCGCGACGTGCGAGACGTGCACGTGCGGCTCTTCTACCGTCCACTGCTGTCGGCGGTCGCCTCGCTGGGCGAGGGGGAGCGCACGCTGTCGCCCGAGCAGGCGCACGACCGCCTCACCGCGATCGGATTCCGCGACCCGGCGGGGGCGCTGCGCCACATCGCCGCGCTCACCTCTGGTCTCAGTCGCAAGGCCACGATCCAGCGCCACCTCATGCCTGTGATGCTGCGCTGGTTCGCCGACGGCGTCGACCCCGACTACGGCCTCCTCGCGTTCCGTCGGGTGAGTGAGCGACTGGGCGACACCGCGTGGTTCCTGCGAGTGCTGCGTGACTCCTCGGGGGCGGCGGAGCGACTCACCCGGGTGCTGTCCGGCTCCCGGTATATCGGCGAGCTGATGGAGTGGATCCCGGAGTCCGTCGCCTGGCTCGACGACAACGCGTTGCTGCGGCCGCGGTCGGGCGTCGCGCTGCAGGACGAGGCGCGCGCCATCCAGACGCGGCATCCCGAGACGGAGGAAGCCATGCGCTCCGTGCGGGCGCTGCGTCGACGCGAGCTGCTGCGCACGGCGATGGGCGCGGTGCTCGGCGTCCTGACGATCGATGAGATCGCGGCCGCACTGTCGACGATCACGGATGTCGCGATCCAGGCGACCCTCCGGGCCGTGCGCCGCGAGGTCGTCCCTCCCGAGGACGACGCGCTCGACTTCTCCGTGATCGCGATGGGCCGCCTCGGCGGCGCCGAGCTCGGTTTCGGCTCCGACGCGGATGTCATGTACGTCTATCGTCCGAACGGGGTCGACCCGCAGCGCGCCCACGAGCTCGCCCTGCGCCTCGTCGCGGCGCTACGCGCCTCCTCAGAGGACCATCGTGCACCCCTCGACCTCGACGCCGATCTGCGCCCCGAGGGGCGCAACGGCCCGCTGGCGCGGTCGCTCGACGCGTACACGGAGTACTACCGGCGCTGGTCGCTCTCGTGGGAGGCGCAGGCACTCCTTCGCGCACGCGGCGTCGCGGGGAGCGTGAAGCTGGTCACGGCCTTCTTCGAGGTGGCCGACGAGGTGCGCTACCCCCGCGATGTCGACGTGCAGGGCCTGCGCGAGATCAAGCGCATCAAGGCGCGCGTCGAGAGCGAACGGCTCCCACAGGGCGTTCGGCCGGAGCGCCATCTCAAGCTCGGCCCGGGCGGACTCAGCGACGTCGAATGGCTCGTGCAACTGCTTCAGCACGAGCACGCCGGTCGGCTCCCCGCCCTCCGCACGACGTCCACGCTCGCCGCGCTATCGGTCGCCGTGGACGAGGGACTCATCCCGCGGCCCGCCTACGAGCGGCTGAGCGAGGCCTGGCGCCTCGCGTCGCGTCTCCGGTCGGCCAACACGCTGCTCTCCGGACAGACCAGCGACGTGCTGCCCACCGATCGCGCGCGCCTCGAGGGCATCGCTCGCCTCCTCGAGTACCCGCCCGGCTCCGCGACCCGCGTCGAGGAGGACTGGATGCGCACCTCGCGCCGGGCACGGCAGGTGTTCGAGCGCCTCTTCTACGGCTGAACCCGGCCGCTACCGGCGCGTCAGGCACGGGAACGCCGAAGGGCCCCGGCCTGCATGTGCAGTCCGGGGCCCTTCGGCGAGGCATCCGATCAGACGCCGAAGTACAGCTCGTACTCGAACGGGTGCGGACGAGCAGCCAGCGGCTTGATCTCGTTCTCGATCTTGTACTCGATCCACGTCTCGATGAGCTCGGGCGTGAACACGTTGCCCTTGGTCAGGAACTCGTGGTCGGCACGCAGCGCCTCGAGCGAGTCGAGCAGCGAGTTCGGGACCTGCGGGATGTTCTTGGCCTCCTCGGGGGGAAGCTCGTACAGGTCCTTGTCGACCGGCTCGTGCGGCTCGATGCGGTTCTGGATGCCATCGAGACCGGCCATGAGCTGGGCGGCGAAGGCGAGGTACGGGTTGCCCGAGGCGTCGGGCGCACGGAACTCGATGCGCTTGGCCTTCGGGTTGGTGCCCGTGATCGGGATGCGGATGGCCGCCGAGCGGTTGCCGGCCGAGTAGACCAGGTTGACCGGGGCCTCGTAGCCCTTGACCAGACGCTTGTAGGAGTTCAGCGTCGGGTTGGTGAACGCGAGCAGCGCCGGCGCGTGGGCCAGGATGCCGCCGATGTACCACCGGGCGACGTCCGAGAGCCCGCCGTAGCCGGTCTCGTCGTAGAACAGCGGCTTGCCCTCGAGCCACAGCGACTGGTGGGTGTGCATGCCCGAACCGTTGTCGCCGAAGAGCGGCTTCGGCATGAAGGTCGCGACCTTGCCCCACTCGAGAGCGGTGTTCTTGACGATGTACTTGAACTTCAGGATGTCGTCCGCCGCATGCACCATCGTGTCGAAGCGGTAGTTGATCTCCGCCTGGCCGCCGGTGCCGACCTCGTGGTGGGCACGCTCGAGGATGAGACCGGCCTCGATGAGCTTGAGCGAGATGTCGTCACGCAAGTCGGCCTGCTTGTCGACGGGGGAGACCGGGAAGTAGCCACCCTTGTAGGGGGTCTTGTTCGCGAGGTTTCCGCCCTCTTCGACGCGGCCCGAGTTCCAGGCGCCCTCTTCGGAGTCGACGGCGTAGAAGCTCGAGTTCTGCTTCACCTCGTAGCGCACGTCGTCGAAGATGTAGAACTCCGCCTCGGGGGCGAAGAACGCGGTGTCGGCGATGCCGGTCGAGGCGAGGTACTTCTCCGCCTTCTTGGCGACCTGACGCGGGTCCTTCGCGTAGATCTCACCGTTGCGCGGGTTGTAGATGTCGAAGAGCATGATGAGCGTCTTCGCCTCGCGGAACGGGTCGAGGTAGGCGGTCGACACGTCGGGGATGAGCTGCATGTCGGACTCGTGGATGTTCGCGAAGCCGCGGATCGAGGAGCCGTCGAACAGCTGACCGACCGTGAAGAAGTCCTCATCGACGGTCGCAGCGGGAATGTTGAAGTGCTGCTGGACACCAGGGAGATCCGTGAACCGGATGTCGAGGAACTTGACGTCCTCGTCCTTGATGAACTTCAGCACCTCGGATGAATCACTGAACATGGAGACTCCTGAGGTAGGGCATTCGGGAAGTTCCGCCCGCCACCGGCGGGACGCATCCGAAACTATCGACGGGGCGTTGCCCGGCGATATCTCGGATGTTTCGGGCATGTTACGCGACGCTGTCTAGGCTGTCGGCGTGAGTGATGAGCGGACGACTTCAGCCTATCCGGGTGCGCGCCTCGGACTTCCCGAGACCGGCCGGCTGAGTATCGCGCGGTTCGGTCGACGGCTCGGTGGGTACGCGATCGACGCAGCGCTGTCCGCGCTCATCTCCTTCGCGTTCTTCCGTTACAGCGCGGTCGCGTCGCTCGTCATCTTCGCCCTGCTCCACGTGCTCTTCATCCCGACCATCGGCGGCAGCCCCGGGCACCGGCTCGTGGGCCTGCGGGTCGTGAAGGCGACCGGCGGATGGATCGGTCTCTGGCGCCCGGTCGTGCGCACTGCACTGCTGCTCCTGCTCTTTCCGGCGCTCATCTGGAACGTCGATCACCGGGGTCTGCATGACGTCTTCGCGGGCACGATGACCATCCGCTGGTGATCGGATCATCCGCTGGTGATCGTCACCTGCGGATACGCCTGAGTGCGCCGGTCAGCGCGGGCGCGGTGCCCGCGCCTTGAGCGGGTCGACGCCCTTCGGGATCGGCAGCGACGAGAGCCCCCGCGAGACCGAGTCGAGACGCTTGATGACCGCCGCCTGCGTGCCGCGGTCGATCGCCTTCGGCAGGCGCTTGATGGTCGTGGCGAGCTTCGAGATCGCGACGTCCTCGTCGCCGTGGCCGACGTAGAGCACTGTGACCGGCACACCCGATGCGACGCGCTGGATCTTGGACTTCTCATCGGCGACCAGACGTGTCAGCCGCCCGCGCGAACCCTCGGCGACGATGACGACACCGCCGCGTCCGATCGCGCGGAAGACCGCATCCTGCGAGCGGGGGTTGACACCGACGGGCGACTCGCCGCCCTGCCAGTTGCGTCCGAGCGCCGTGGAGAGCACGTGACCGGACGCGCCCGGCATCCCGTCGATCTTCTGGTACATCGCGCGCGTCGACAGCCGAGTCATGGTCATGAGGGATCCGAGCACACCGAACATGAGACCCGTGACGCCCCAGAGGATGACGCTCCACCCGGCGACGGGCGGGATCAGGAAGCCGACGCCGACACCGATGAGGATGCCGAGCACGATCACGCCCGCGATGAGCCATCCGAGCCACGGGTACACCTCGCGGGTGAACCGGAAGAGCGTCTGGATCTGGGAGAGGAAGCCGGGGCGCTTCTCGGGAGACGTGCTGCGTGCCATGCGGAACAGCCTACCGGCGCGTCGCCTCCTCCCCACCCCGCCGACCGGCATGGTCGTGCCGCGACTCCGCGCGCGGAGCGTGGGCACCGAGTACGGAGGGCGCAGTCTTGCCGCATGTCCCTGCTCGACGACCGTCTCGTGATCCTCCGCCTCGTCGCTCCGCCCCGGGCACCCTGGCCGGGCGCGCTGGCCCGCGACGTTGACGGGGCGACGTTGCATGTGGTCGACACCGCCGTTATCGGCGAGCACTGGCGGGGAGGTGACGAGGACGGCGGGCACGTTCTCGGCCTCCGCGACATCCGGCGGCGTCCCGATGGCCACGACCTCCTCGTCGACGCATGCGACCGTGCGCTGGGCACTGTCGTGGATGCCCTGCCTGTCGGCGACGCGGGCCTCGGTGCCGCCGTGACGATCGCCGTCGGCGTGCTGCGCGGCATCCATGCGGAGCATGTCCGCGGCCATGGTGAGCTGTGCGCGGGATCCTGGTGGGTGACGACGAGCGGCCGCCCGGTGTTCGTGCATTCCGCCGGCGACGGAATGGTGACCGACGGCGCCCACGTCATCGAGCAGCTCGCCGCCATCGGCGGCCCGGGCGGCCTGTGGGCGGATGCCGCGGCTCTGTGCCGCGTCCGGCGTCTCGACGACGAGGACCTTCGCGCGATCGAGGAACGGCTGTTCGCCGCTGCGACACCTGCCGCACTGCCGGACGCCGACACTCCGCTCGCGCGATCAGACCGCGCACAGATCGCACCCGAGGACGACGATCACCGTGCGTCGTGGTGGAGCCCGCTCATCGCCGGTGTCGACGGTGACGTGCGTGGCTGGGCCGGCGCGGTACGCACCGCTCTCGGCCGTGCACGACGACCACGTCACGCGAGTGTCTCGCTCACGGCGCCGCACACGGCCCACGGGTCGCCTCTCACATCAACTGAGGCGCGGCGCGCTCCGCGCGGACGACTTGTCGCCGTCGCCGCGGTGACCGCAGGCGCGGTCGCCGCGCTGGGGCTGCTGTGGCCGCGCGAGGCCCCGACGGCGACGCCGAGCATCCTGACTCCGGCCGATCCGACACCGACCGCCATATCGACCGCTGAGTCGGCGCCGACCTCGCCATCCGCCGCTGCGGCGTCGGTCGGCCCGACCACCGCGGCGGAGGCCGTCGCGGCGCTCCTCGCCCTTCGGCGGGAATGCGGCGATGAGTCCTGCCGCGCCGCCGTCACCGCGAGCGCGGTCGATGTGCCGCCCGGCCCGGTCGATGCATCGGATGCCGTCGTCGAGGTGATCGATGACTACGGGGGAGTGGTCGCTGTGCGCGTCACCGCGGCATCCGTGGCGGGCGTCCAGCTCGTCACCGCCGTCTACGACAGACAACGCTGGCTCTTGCGAAGCGTCGTCGACGCACCGCAAGAGCCAGCGTGAGTGGGGTCAGATGCCGAGGTCGGCCTGGAACGCCGCGGCCTCGAGACGAGCTTTCACCGCTCCGAGGAAGCGCGCAGCGTCGGCCCCGTCGATGACGCGGTGGTCGTACGACAGAGCGAGGAACACGTACGAGCGCACGGCGATCGCGTCGACGCCGCCGACCTTCACGACACCGGGACGCTTGAACACGACACCCGTGCCGAGAATCGCGGACTGCGGCAGGAAGACGACGGGGGTGTCGAACAGCGCTCCGCGCGAACCGGTGTTCGTGAGGGTGAACGTTCCGCCGCCGAGCTCGTCGGGCTTCAGCTTGTTCTCACGGGTGCGGGCCGCCAGGTCCGCGATCTCCGCCGCGATCTGCGCGACGTTCTTCGAGCCCGCGTCGCGCACCACAGGGGTGAGGAGGCCACGCTCGGTGTCGACCGCGATGGAGAGGTTCTCGCTCGCCGGGTAGACGATCTGGTCGCCGTCGACGGTCGCGTTGATGACCGGGAACGCCTGCAGCGCCTCCGCAGCCGCGAGGGCGAAGAAGGGCAGGAAGGAGAGCTTCTGACCTGTCTTGGCCTGGAAATCACCCTTGACGGCGTCGCGGAACGTCGCGAGGTCGGTGACGTCGACCTCGACGACCGTCGTGAGCTGCGCGGTGGCCTGCATCGACGCGACGGCGCGCTCGGCGAGAACCTTGCGCAGACGCGACATCGGCTGGGTGGTGCCGCGCAGCGGCGAGACCTCGAGCGTGGGCGCAGCCGGGGCCACAGCAGCGGCCGCAGGTGCGCTCGTCGCCGACTCGGCGGCCTTGAGCACGTCCTCCTTGCGGATGCGTCCACCGACGCCCGAGCCCTTGACCGTGGCGAGATCGACACCCTGCTGCTGCGCGAGACGACGCACGAGCGGCGTCACGTAGCTGACATCGTCGCCCGAGGCCGCCGCCGCAGGAGCGACAACCGGGGCCGGTGCAGCGACGGGAGCCGCAGCGGCCGGAGCCGCAGCAGCGGGAGCAGGGGCGGGAGCAGCAACAGGAGCCGGCGCGGGAACGGCTGCCGGCGCAGCGGCGGGGGCGGAGGCCCCATCGCCGATGCGGGCGAGCGCGGCGCCTACGGCGACAGTCTCGTCCTCCTGCACCAGGATCTCCTGCAGCACACCGGCGAACGGAGCCGGGATCTCGGTGTCGACCTTGTCGGTCGAGATCTCGAGCAACGGCTCGTCGACCTCGACCGAGTCGCCGACCTGCTTCAGCCAGCGGGTGACGGTGCCTTCGGTCACGCTCTCGCCGAGCTCGGGGAGCACGACCTCCTTGCCGCCGGAGGCGGTCGGGGCGGCAGCGGCCGGAGCAGCAGCGGGGGAAGGCTCCGCCGCGGGGGCCGGGGTCTCCGCGACCGGCGCGGGCTCGGACTCGGCAGCCGGAGCAGCGGTCTCGGGGGCGGGCGCGGCAGAACCGTCACCGATCTTTGCGAGCACGGCACCGACTTCGATCGTGTCGTCCTCCTGAACGAGGATCTCCTCGATTACACCGGCGACGGGCGAGGGGATCTCGGTGTCGACCTTGTCGGTCGAGATCTCCACGAGACCCTCATCGACGGCCACCGTGTCCCCTACTTGCTTGAGCCAGCGGGTGACCGTTCCCTCGGTCACGCTCTCGCCGAGAGCGGGGAGGACCACGGAAGTGCTCATGGGTGTTGCTCCTTCACGAATGCGGTGTGGTGTCTAGCTTAGTGACGCGTCGCTCACGCGACGTGCAGGGGCGAGCCCGCGAGCGCGAGGAACGCCTCGCCGAGAGCCTCGCCCTGAGTGGGGTGTGCGTGCACGAACGGCGCGATGTCCTCGGGGTGGGCCTCCCAGCCCACGACGAGCTGCGCCTCGGTGATGAGTTCGCCGACCCGATCGCCGACGAGATGGACTCCCACGACCGGCCCGTTCAGGCGACGGACGACCTTCGCGACGCCGGACGTGCCGAGGATGGTGCTCTTGGCGTTGCCCGCCAGGTTGTACTCGACGGTGGCGATCGCCTCTGCACCCCAGGTCTCCTTCGCCCGCTCCTCGGTGAGACCGACCGACGCGACCTCCGGGTGCGTGTAGATCACGCGGGGGATCGAGGCATCCGGGATCTGCGGCACCGTGCGTCCGTGGATGCGCTCCGCCACGGCGAGCCCGTGCTGGAACCCGCGGTGGGCGAGCTGCAGCCCGGCGACGACGTCACCCGCCGCCCACACGCCCGGCACCGTGGTGCGCAGCTGGTCGTCGACGACGACGAACCCGCGCTCGAGCGCGACGCCGGCCTGCTCGAGTCCGAGGTCCGCGGTGTGCGGCGCCCGCCCGACAGCGACGAGCACGACGTCACCCTCGAGCACAGTGCCGTCCTCGAGCGTCACGGATGCCGCGTCCGCCGTCTCGGCGACAGTCGCGACGCGTACACCGAGGCGGGTCTGGATGCCCCGACGGCGGAAGGCCCGCTCCAACTGGGCGACAGAGGAGGCGTCCTCGGCGGCGACGAGGTGGTCGAGGGCTTCCACGATCGTGACCTCGGCGCCCAGGCTCCGCCAGGCGCTCGCGAACTCCACACCGATGACGCCCCCGCCGAGGACGATCGCCCGCGCCGGCACGACGTCCGACGACAGTGCGGTCTCGCTGGTCCACACGCGCGGGCCGGGTTCGATGCCCGGCAGCAGACGGGTATGCGATCCCGTCGCGATGACGACATGGGACGCTGCGTACGTGTCGTCGCCGACGGTGACGACGCGGTCGGGCCCGAGCACGCCGTACCCGGCGACGACGGTGATGCCGTGACCCGCGATGAGGCCCTGCAGACCCTTGTGCTTGCCGGCGACGATCTTGTCGCGGAACGCGCGCGCGGCGGAGCCGTCGACGACGACCTCGCCGACCGAGACGCCCGCGGTCGACGCCGCATGTGCGACATCCGCGACCTCGGCCGTGTGCAGCAGCGCCTTCGTCGGCACGCAGCCGCGGTGAAGGCAGGTGCCGCCGAGCTTGTCGGCCTCGACGATGACGACCGACGAGCCGAGCTCGCGGGCACGGATCGCCGCCGCGTAACCGGCGCTGCCGCCGCCGATGACGACGACGTCGACGGTGTGCGCGCTCATGCGCGGGTGCCGATCAGCTCGATGAGGCTCCGCACCGTCGCGGCGGTAGGGCCTTTGTCGGTGAAGCCGTATCCGCCGCCCTTGTTCATGCCGACACCGGCGATGTCGAGGTGCACCCAAGGAATGCGAGGGGCGTCGTCGGCATCCGAGAGACGTCCGACGAAGCGGCGGAGGAAGAGACCCGCGAACAGCGACCCGCCCGCCGGGTCGCCGATCTTCGCGTTCACGAGGTCGGCGATCGGGGAGTCGAGCTCGTCCTCCATGTGGTCGGGGAGCGGCAGCGGCCAGGCCAGCTCGGAGACCCGCTCTGCGGCGGCGAGATAGGCCGCAACGGCGCCCTCCTCACCCATGACGCCGGTGTGGCGGGTGCCGAGTGCGGTGGTGATCGCCCCGGTGAGAGTCGCGACGTCGACGATCAGGTCGGGGTTCTCGCGGCTCGCCGCGACGAGGCCGTCCGCGAGCACGAGGCGACCCTCGGCATCGGTGTTCAGCACCTCGACGGTCTGGCCGTCGGCGATGCGCAGAACGTCGCCCGGACGCGTGGCGCTGCCGGAGGGCATGTTGTCAGCAATGCAGAGCCACGCGGTCACGCGCACCGGAACCGCGAGACGCGCGGCCGCACGGGCCACGGCGAGCACTGTCGCGGCTCCGCACATGTCGTACTTCATGCCGACCATGGACCCGGCCGGCTTCAGCGAGAGACCGCCGGTGTCGAAGGTGATGCCCTTGCCGACGAGGGCGACGTGCCCCGTCGCGTCGGCGGGGGAGTAGTCCACCCTCACGAGGCGCGGCGGGCGCACCGAGCCCTGTCCGACGCCGAGGATGCCGCCGAAGCCGCCCGCCCGCAGTGCGTCCTCGTCCCAGACGGTCACCTCGACGGGGAGCCCCTCGACGGCGGCGCGCGCCGCATCGGCGAGATCGGCGGGGCCGAGCCACTCGGCCGGCGTCGTGACGAGGTCCTTGACGAGAGCGGATGCCTCGCCCACCGCCGCGGCGAAGGCGGCATCGTCATCCGTGCCCGGGGCCGCGATGAGCACACGGTTCGCGCGGACTCGCCCCGGCGCGTTCTTCTTGTAGCCGTCGAAGCGGTATCCCCCGAGGGTCGCGCCTTCGGCGATCGCGCGGGCGTGCGCGGCGGTGCCGCCGAGCGGCACGATCGCGACCGTCTCGAATCCGATGAGGGTGCGAATGCCGGCGCCGGCCGCGAAACGGGATGCCGCGGCATCCGCGCCGTCGCCGACCGCGACGACCGCGGCGGGGAGCGAGACGAGTTCCGGCACGCTCACCCGGGTGACGGCGCCTGCGCTGCGCGAGGCGCCGACGGCGTCGGCCGCGGCGCGCACAGACGTGCTCGCATCGTCGGCGGGATCACCCCAGGGAAGGAGGAACAGCACCGCGTCCGCGGCGATCTCGGTGGTCGGCTGGTCGGTGAACTCGAGAACGGGGTACGGCATGACTTCATCCTAGGTACGCCCAGGGCGAAGCGTCCGGCCCACCCCCTCGTCCGGCTCCTAGCATGGAGTCATGCCCTTCGACGCTCCTCTGTACGACGCCGCGGACGACGCGCCGGAGGTGCCGCACGGCCTTCCGCTCGTGATCGCGTTCACCGGTTTCACCGATGCGGGATCGGCGGCATCGCAGGTCATCGACCACCTGCGCGAGGCGGGGGACCTGCAGACCGTGCTGCGCTTCGAGAACGACGTGCTGCTCGACTATCGCGCCCGCAGGCCGATCGTCGTGTTCGACGAGGACCACCTGTCCGACTACCGTCCGCCGCGGCTCGAACTGTCGCTCGGACGCGACACCCTCGGACAGCGATTCCTGCTGCTGTCGGGATACGAGCCGGACTTCGCCTGGGAGGCTTTCGCGTCCTCCGTCACCGAGGCTGCGCACGCCCTCGGCGTCTCGGGCGTGACGTGGGTGCACGCGATCCCCATGCCCGTGCCGCACACGCGGCCCCTCGGCGCGACCGTGTCGGGCACCCGACCAGACCTGACGGCGGCGCATTCGGTGTGGAAGCCCCGCACGCAGGTACCCGCCACCATCGGACACCTGCTCGAGTACCGCTTCGCCGAGGCAGGAGCGAAGATCGCGGGGTTCGTGCTGCTCGTACCTCACTACCTCGGCGACGCCGAGTACCCCGCCACCGCCATCGCCGCCTTCGACAGCATCACGCTCGCCACGGGTCTCGTGTTCGACGTCGAGTCCCTCCGGCAGGAGAACGAGGCGTTCGTCGCAAAGGTCGCCGAGCAGATCGAGCAGAGTGACGAGCTCGGCACCATGCTGTCAGGCCTCGAGGAGCGCTACGACGCCTATATGGCGGGAGCGACGCAGGCCACTCCGCTGATCCACCAGGGCGATCTGCCGAGCGCCGACGAGCTCGCCGCCGAGCTCGAGCGCTTCCTCGCGTCACGCCCGGGCGACGACGACCGGCGCGCCGGCCCGTTCTCTTGAGCGGGGAATGCGCCTGAGCGCACCGATGTTGCCACAGGGGAGACCGCGAGGCGAGGACGCCGACGCGGGTATGAGACAATGAGGGACCGACCCGTTGTCGATCCGGTTGCGAACAGCACTGGACTTGACAAGGGTCTTACCTCTGTCCGAGGGAGGGAACGCCCTCGGTGAAAGGCGAAACGTGACTCCAGCCACCAAGACCGGAACCCGATCGCGCGCGACCACGAAGGCTGCGGACGCCGCCGACGAGACGGCCGTCGTCGACGAGACGGATGCCGCGGCGACGGAGCCCGCGACGAAGACCCGCGCGACGGCGAAGCCCGCAGCGAAGAAGGCCGCGCCCGCGAAGAAGGCGCCTGAGAAGAAGTCGACCGCGAAGCCGAAGGACGACGAGTTCGACGAGGACGAGGACGAGGACGACGTCGAGATCGACGAGGAGCTCGACGACTCCGCCGATGACGGCGACGAGTCGGACGACAGCGACGGCGACGACACGCCCACGGCGAAGAAGAAGACGGATGCCGCGGCATCCGACGACGCCGACGACGATGCGGAAGACGACGACGAGAAGAAGCCCGCGTTCAGCGAGCCGCTTCCGACGGGCGCGATCGTCATCTCGTCGAGCGACGAGGACGACGTCCCGGTCTACTCGACGCAGATCACCGGCGCGACAGCCGACCCGGTCAAGGACTACCTGAAGCAGATCGGCAAGGTGCCGCTGCTGAACGCGGCCGAAGAGGTCGAGCTCGCGATGCGCATCGAGGCGGGTCTGTTCGCCGAGGAGAAGCTCTCGGGCATGTCGGCCGCCGACAAGGCCGGCCAGACGGGCCTCGACCTGCAGTGGGTCGCCCGTGACGGTCAGCGCGCGAAGAGCCACCTGTTGGGCGCGAACCTGCGTCTGGTCGTGTCGCTCGCGAAGCGCTACACCGGGCGCGGCATGCAGTTCCTGGACCTCATCCAGGAGGGCAACCTGGGCCTCATCCGCGCAGTCGAGAAGTTCGACTACACCAAGGGCTTCAAGTTCTCGACGTATGCGACGTGGTGGATCCGTCAGGCGATCACCCGAGCGATGGCCGATCAGGCGCGCACGATCCGCATCCCCGTTCACATGGTCGAGGTCATCAACAAGCTCGCCCGCGTGCAGCGGCAGATGCTGCAGGACCTCGGACGCGAACCCACGCCCGAGGAGCTGAGCCGCGAGCTCGACATGACCCCCGAGAAGGTCATCGAGGTGCAGAAGTACGGCCGTGAGCCGATCTCGCTGCACACGCCGCTCGGTGAGGACGGCGACAGCGAATTCGGCGATCTGATCGAGGACACCGAGGCTGTGGTCCCGGCCGACGCGGTGGGCTTCACCATGCTGCAGCGTCAGCTCGAGTCGCTCCTCGACTCGCTCAGCGAGCGCGAGGCGGGCGTGATCCGCATGCGGTTCGGTCTCGGCGACGGCCAGCCGAAGACGCTCGACCAGATCGGCGACACGTTCGGCGTCACGCGCGAGCGCATCCGTCAGATCGAGTCGAAGACGATGGCGAAGCTGCGTCATCCGTCGCGGTCGCAGTCGCTGCGCGACTACCTCGAGTGAGCCGCGCATGACGTTCCGCGCGAAGTACGTCCCCGCGGTCGCCGTCGGCAAGCTCGCCCGATTCGCCACGCGCCTGCGCGGCGGCGGATCGGCGTTCCCGGGGTACGTCGCCAACCGGCTCGCGCCCACGCTGCTGTCGAGCATCGCTGCGCAGTTCCCGGCGGGCGTCGTGTTCGTGCTGGGGTCGAACGGCAAGACCACGACGACGCACATGATCAGCGAGGTGTTGCGGGCGCACGGTCTGCGGGTGTTCACGAACCCCACCGGCGCGAACCTGCCGCAGGGCGTCACGAGCGCGTTCCTCGCGGATGCGACCCTGTTCGGTCGGGTGCGGGCTGATGTCGCGGTGCTGGAGGTCGACGAGGGCTATGCGGCCGACCTTGCCGACATCCTCTCGCCGCGGGTGATCGTGGCGCTGAACGTGCAGGTCGACCAGCTGTACCGGTTCTACGAGACCGAGCGGGTCGCCGACATGATGCTGGATGCCGCGACCCGCGCGAGCGTGCGCGTGGTGACCAACCGCGATGATCCGTACCTCAGCAAGATCGACCCGTCGACGCTGCGCGCGCCGGTGTCGTTCTTCGGCGCCTCGGATGAGGTCGTCGCCGCGTCGGCTCACGGTCTGAACAACGCCGCCGACACCCGCAGCGGAACCGCGCAGGCGATCCGCCACGAGGCGGAGAGCGAGGTCACCGCTGTCTCCGGACGCGAGGTCGAGATCTCCCTCGAGGGGCGGAGCATCCCGGTCCGCCTTCCCGCGCGCGGCCTGCACTACGCGGTCGATGCGGCGGCGGCGGTCAGCGCCGCCCGTCACGTGCTCGGCGACGCCTTCCGGCCCGAGGCCGCGCAGGCCGGCTTCGCCGCGATGGCCCCGGCCTACGGACGCGGCGAGGTCATTCCGCTGCGTCGCGATCCGGCGGGCGAGCTGGTGGAGTTCGTGATGTTCAAGAACGGCCCGAGCCTGCAGCTGAACATCGACGCGCTCGACGGCACACCCGAGCGGCTGCTATTCGCGATCGATGAGGGCACGCCCGACATCTCCTGGCTGTACGACGTCGATCTCTCGGCCTTCGACCACGTCGATGTGATCACGGGGGAGAAGGCCCACCAGATCGCCACGCGCTTCGCCTACGCCGGAATCCCGATCGGGGTCGTCGAACCCGACCTCGAGAAGGCCGTCGAGATCATGCGGTCGTTCCCGGTGACGGCGTCCGGCCGTCAGAACTGGTTCGTCAACTACGAGCTCATGATGATCGGACGTCGCGTGCTCGGTCACGGAGACCAGGAGATCGCCCGCCGATGACTCTGCGCCTCATCCAGCTCTATCCGACCCTGCTCGGCATCTCCGGCGACGCCGGAAACGTCGAGGTGCTCGCGACCCGCGCGCGTCTCGCCGGGCTCGAGGTCGAGGTCGTCACCGTCGAACCCGGCGACACCGCGCCGGGCGAGGCCGACCTGATCGTCATCGGCAACGGACCGCTCTCCGCGATCCGCACCGTCGAATCCGACCTGCGTGCCCGCGCCGACTGGCTGCGCACCGAGGTCGAGAACGGTTGCCCCGTGCTCGCCGTCGGCGGCGGTGCGGAGCTGCTCGCCGAGCAGATCACCCTCACGGACGGCTCCCGTCTCGACGGGCTCGGCCTCGTTCCGGCGCGGGTCGCCCGCACGCGAGAGCGTCGTGTCGGTTACGTCGTCGCTGACACGGCCGACGGACGGCTCGTCGGCTTCGAGGACCATGCCTCGCTGTGGTCGCTCGATGACCCCGCCCTCGCGTACGGAACGGTGATCGCGGGCAGCGGCGGCGTCGACGGCGGCCACGAGACGGTGCGCGCCGGCAGCGTCGTCGCAACGAACCTGCAGGGCCCGGTGCTTCCGCTGAACCCCTGGCTCGCCGACCTGCTGCTCACCGCAGCGACAGCCCGTCGCGCCCTCACGTACTCGACCGGCGACGCGCACGCCGCGATCGACGCCCATGCCGACGCCGCGCGTGCCGAGATCGAGCGCCTGGCCACCGGCAAGCGGTTCACGGCCATCCAGCTGCGATAGGCCATGACCGACGATGCTGCTCCCGTCGCCCGCATCAGCGTGGCGGCGATCGTCGCGAACGTCCGAGGGGCCGCGGCGTCCGCCCCGCTCGTCGATCTTCGCCACGACGCCTACGGCCACGGGGTCACGGCTGTCTCGACGGCGCTGCTGGGGGAGACCGACGCACTTCTCCTAGTCGACGACGCGTCGGCCATCGGCGGCCGTGTCGTGCGCACGGGCGATCCGTCCCTGAGCCCGGCGGCGACGTACGGCTGGGTCGAGGGTGAGCCGGCGATGACCCTCGTCGGCACGGTGCTCAGCACGAAGCGGCTACGGGCCGGCGAAGGCGTGTCGTACGGTTACCGGTTCCGCGCCCCCGCGGATACGCGGGTCGCTCTGGTGACGGGCGGCTACGCACAGGGAGTCGTGCGCGGCGCGGGGGGCGCGGCATCCGTCTTCATCGAGGGGGCACGGCATCCGATCGTCGGGCGGGTCGCCATGGATGTCTGCGTCATCGACATCGGTGACGCCGATGTGGCGCGCGGCGCCGAAGCGACCTTCTTCGGTCGAGGCGGCGACACCGTCGCGCGCTGGGCCGCAGCGACAGGACTCCGGTCGTCGGAGATCGTCACCGCCGTCGGTCTCCACACGCAACGCGAGGTGCAATCGTGACTGCCGTGCTGCGGATCTCCCGCGCTGCCCTCGCCGCCAACATCGATGTGCTGCGCGCCCGCGTTTCCCCGGCCGAACTGATGCTCGTGGTCAAGGACGATGCGTACGGACACGGTCTCGACAACGTGATCCCCACCGCCCTCGAGGCCGGAATCACCTGGATCGGCGCGTTCGACCTGCCGACCGCTCTACGCGTGCGCGCCCTGGCGGGAGACTCGGTGCGGGTCTTCGCCTGGATGGTCGCCGGCGATGCGTCCCTCCACACGGCGATCGACGCGGGGATCGACCTCGGTGTCGGTGACCCGGCGCTGCTCGAGGACGTCGTCCGACTCGCCGCCGCGCACGGCACGACGGCGCGGGTTCACCTGAAGATCGACACGGGCCTGCACCGCAACGGCATCCGACCCGAGGAGTGGACCGATGCCGTCGCCCGCACCGCGGCGGCCTCGGCGGCCGGGGCGCTGAGCCTGGAGGGTGTCTGGAGCCATCTCGCCGAGGCGTCCAATGGCGAAGATGACGCGGCACGCGCCCGCTTCGACGAGGCTCTCGCGGTCGTGCACGACGCCGGCCTGACGCCACCGCGCGCCCACCTCGCCGCGAGCGCCGCGGCATTCCAGCGCCCCGAGTTCCGCTACGACATGGTGCGCATCGGAGCGTTCAGCTACGGGATCCGGCCAGCCGGCGGCCCCGGTGAGCACGAACTCGGGATCGCGCCGGTGGCTTCCCTCGACGCCGACGTCATCGAGGTTCGCGGCGGAATCGCGGTACTCGGAGTCGGAGCGCTGGATGGCCTGCCGTCCACCCTCGGCGGACGAACGGTGGCGCGGAGCCCCGCAGGGCTGGTCGCCGTCCGGAGCGTCGACGACCTCACGACGTCCGTCGACGCCTGGCCGCACGCCGCCGTCGGGGGGACTGTTCGGATCTACGGGGTGGGAGCACCCAGCGCCACCGACCTGGCGGAAGCGATCGACACGATCGGCGAGGAAATCGCGGTGCGGCTGTCGCCCCTCATCGAGCGTCGCGCCGAGGACGACGTCAGGACTCGATGAGGCGAGCAGTCTCGTCGTGCCACGAGGTGGCGACGGAGCGGAGCTTGGCCTCGTACTTGCGGCCGTGGTGGGCGCAGAACAGGAGCTGCGTGCCGTTCACCTCGGCGGCGATGTAGGCCTGCGCACCGCAGGAGTCGCAGCGGTCGACGGCGGTGAGACGGTAGTCGAGAACGGCATTGCCCTCGGTGGGGGTCGACGTGTAGGTCATGATGACTGCCTCCTCGATGCGTCTGCCCGACGCCCGGTGGCGCCGAAGTCCTCACATACAAGCACGCCGATGTTTCGGGTATGCCGCGAACGCGTCACATTTCGCTCAACGCGTACGGCGGCCCCCGTACCCCGTGTCTGTGCCAGGCGACGTCGGTACCCGCGCATACGCTTGGAGATTGTGACCGCCGAGTACTCCGCCCACCACCTCCAGGTCCTCGAGGGACTCGAGGCCGTGCGCAAGCGTCCCGGCATGTACATCGGCTCTACTGACTCCCGCGGACTCATGCACTGCCTGTGGGAGATCATCGACAACGCGGTCGACGAAGCGCTCGGCGGGTTCGGCGAACGCATCGACGTCACCCTGCGTCCCGACGGGAGCGTCGAGGTCGGCGACCGTGCCCGCGGCATCCCGGTCGACATCGAACCGCGCACCGGGCTCACGGGCGTCGAGGTCGTGTTCACGAAGCTGCACGCCGGCGGCAAGTTCGGCGGCGGGTCCTACGCGGCATCCGGTGGTCTGCACGGTGTGGGCGCCTCGGTCGTCAACGCGCTGTCGGAGCGACTCGACGTGGAGGTCGATCGCGACGGCAAGACGTACGCGCTGTCCTTCCGTCGGGGCGAGCCCGGCGTCTTCGCCGACAGCGGTGAACCGCGACCCGACGCCCCCTTCACCCCGTACGACGAGCGCAGCGAGCTGCGGGTCATCGGCAAGGTCGCGAAGGGCGTGACCGGCACGCGGGTGCGCTACTGGGCCGACCGTCAGATCTTCACCCGCGATGCGACGTTCCACCTCGACGAGCTCGAGCAGCGGGCGCGGCAGACCGCGTTCCTCGTGCCGGGGCTCCACATCGCGATCGGCGATGCCCGCGGTGAGACACCGGTCACCACCGACTTCCACTTCGACGGGGGCATCTCCGAGTTCGCCGACTTCCTCGCGCCCGACAGCGGCGTGACCGACACGTGGCGCCTGACCGGTGCCGGCGACTTCACCGAGACCGTACCCGTGTTGCAGGCATCGGGCGCGATGGTTCCCACCGAGGTGACGCGCACGTGCGAGGTCGACATCGCGCTGCGCTGGGGAACCGGATACGAGACGGTCAGCCGTTCGTTCGTGAACATCATCGCCACCCCCAAGGGCGGCACCCACCAACAGGGCTTCGAGCAGGGCCTCATGAAGGTGCTGCGCACCCAGGTCGAGCAGAACGCCCGCCGGCTGAAGGTCGGCACCGACAAGATCGAGAAGGACGACATCCTCGCGGGCCTCACTGCGGTGCTCACCGTCCGTCTTCCCGAGCCCCAGTTCGAGGGCCAGACGAAGGAGGTGCTGGGCACGCCCGCGGTGCGCCAGATCGTCACCTCCGTGGTCTCACGTACCCTCGGCGAGCGGTTCTCGTCGACCAAGCGCGACGACAAGGCCCAGACCGCGCTTCTGCTCGACAAGGTGGTCGCCGAGATGAAGGCGCGCATCTCCGCGCGCGCCCACAAGGAGACCCAGCGCCGCAAGAACGCGCTCGAGTCGTCGTCGCTGCCCGCGAAGCTCGTCGACTGCCGCACGAACGACGTCGCCGCCTCCGAACTGTTCATCGTCGAGGGCAACTCGGCCCTCGGCACCGCGAAGGAGGCGCGCACCAGCGAGTACCAGGCACTGCTTCCCATCCGCGGGAAGATCCTGAACACGCAGAAGGCATCGATCAGCGACATGCTCTCGAACGCCGAGTGCGCTTCGATCATCCAGGTTATCGGCGCGGGCTCGGGGCGCTCGTTCGATCTCGAGCAGGCGCGCTATGGCAAGGTCATCCTCATGAGCGACGCCGACGTCGACGGCGCGCACATCCGCACGCTGCTGCTCACCCTGTTCTTCCGCTACATGCGTCCGCTCGTCGAGGCGGGCCGCGTCTACGCCGCTGTTCCTCCGCTGCATCGGGTGATCGTCGTGAACCCCGGCTCGAAGCCGAACGAGACGATCTACACCTACTCCGAGCAGGAGCTGCACGCCCTGCTCGCGAAGCTGCAGAAGGCGGGTCGCCGCTGGCAGGAGCCCATCCAGCGCTACAAGGGGCTCGGCGAGATGGACGCCGAGCAGCTCGCGACCACCACGATGGACCGCGCCGGGCGCACCCTGCGTCGGGTGACCTTCTCCGACGCGGAGGCCGCGGCCACCGTCTTCGAGCTGCTCATGGGCAACGAGGTCGCACCGCGCCGCGAGTTCATCGTGACCTCGAGCGACCGACTGGCGCGCGACCGCATCGACGCCTGACCGGCGACACGCTCGGAGTCTCGCCGCCGGCACGTCTTACGGCGGCCCGAATCTCGAGTGGACGCCGCACCTCGCCCGGCTACGCGAGGGCGGTGCCGACGGCGCCGATGACGGCATCGATCGTCTGGCCCGAGGCATCCCGTTTCGCCCCGGAGGCCGGCAGCGCCCGCGTCGAGCCGTCCGCACCCACGGCGCGCGGCTCGACGCCGACCCAGGCGAGCGTCAGGGCGTCCTCGCCACGCAGGAACCGCTGCGCGCGAACACCGCCGGTGGCGCGACCCTTGGGCGGGAACTCCGCGAACGCCGACACCTTGCCGCTGCCCGCGTCTGCCCCGGCCAGCACGGAGGAGCTTCCCGCGACGGTCACGACCTCGGCGGCGTCCGGATCGGTCACGACGGCCACGTGGATGACCTCGGCGCCGTCGGACAGACGGATGCCCGCCATGCCACCCGCGGCGCGACCCTGTGGTCGCACGGCCGACGCCTCGAACCTCAGGAGCTGGGCGTCGCTCGCGACGAACACGATTTCGGCTTCGTCGGGCGCGACGGCCGCTCCGACGACCTCGTCGCTGGGTTTCAGAGCGATGATCTCGGCGTCGTGCTTGCCCGGGGCGAGTTCGGTGGCCGACACACGCTTCACGACTCCCTGACGGGTGCCGAGCGCGATCGGCGGCTCCGCGACGAGAGGCACGAGGGCGACGACGTGCTCGCCCTTCTCCAGCGCCAGGTACTGGTCGACGCGGGTGCCGACGGCGAGCTGCACGGAGTTGGCGGGCACCGACGGAAGGTCGACGGGGGAGAGCCGCACGAGCCGCCCGCGCGTCGTCACCGCACCGATCTCGCCCCGCACCGTGGTCGTCACCACCGAGCGCACCGCGTCGTGCTTCGACCGGCGCGCAGGCGGCACGATCGAGCCGTCTTCGCCGAGCTCCGCACGCACCATGCGGCCGGTGGCCGACAGGTAGACGCGGCACGGGTCGTCGGCGATCTCCAGGCTCGGCGCGGTCGCACGCGACGCGGTACGCGCGGTGACCGGAGAGCCGTTCATGAGCAGCGTGCGCCGCGGCGTGCCGTACTGCTCGGCGACGTGCTCGAGCTCGCTCGCCACCGCCGCGCGCAGCAGCACGTCACTGCCGAGCAGCTCCTCGAGGCTCGCGATCTCAGCCTTCAGCTCGTCGCGCTCCGACTCCAGCTCGATGCGCGAGAACCGTGTAAGCCGGCGCAGCCGCAGTTCGAGGATGTACTCCGCCTGCACCTCGGACAGGTCGAACACCGTCATCAGCCGGCCTCGCGCGGACTCCGAGTCATCCGAGGTGCGGATCACCTGGATGACCTCGTCGATGTCGAGGATCGCGATGAGCAAGCCCTCAACGAGGTGCAGCCGGTCCCGGCGCTTGGCAAGACGGTATTCGCTGCGCCGCGTGATGACGCGCAGGCGATGATCGAGGTAGACCCGCAGCAGCGGCTTGAGGCCGAGCGTCTGCGGCTGGCCGTCGACGAGGGCCACGTTGTTGATGCCGAACGAGTCCTCGAGGGGCGTGAGCCGGTAGAGCTGCTCGAGCACAGCGGTCGGCTTGAAGCCGGTCTTGATGCCGATCACGATGCGCAGCGGGTGCTCACGGTCGGTCAGGTCGGTGACATCGGAGATGCCGGTCAGCTTCTTCGCGTTGACGGCGTCCTTGATCTTCTCGATGACGCGCTCAGGGCCGACCATGTACGGGAGCTCGGTGACGATGAGGCCGGTGCGGCGCGGGCCGAGCTGTTCGACCGTGACCTTGCCTCTCGTGCGGAACGTGCCGCGGCCGGTCGTGTAGGCGTCCTTGATGCCGTCGAGCCCGACGATGATCCCGCCCGACGGAAGGTCGGGGCCCGGGACGAACTCCATCAGCTCCTCAACGGATGCCTCGGGGTTCTCGAGCAGATGCACCGCGGCGGCCACGACCTCGATGAGGTTGTGGGGCGCCATGTTCGTCGCCATGCCGACGGCGATGCCTGCGGCGCCGTTGACGAGGAGGTTCGGGAAGGCAGCCGGCAGCACCTCGGGCTGTTGGAACTGCCCGTCGTAGTTCGGCACGAAATCGACGACGTCCTCGTCGAGGTCGGCGGTGAGGGCGAGTGCCGACGGCGCGAGCCGCGCCTCCGTGTAGCGCGGGGCGGCGGGACCGTCGTCAAGGGAGCCGAAGTTGCCGTGGCCGTCGACGAGCGGCACGCGCAGCGTGAAGGGCTGCGCGAGTCGCACGAGTGCGTCGTAGATCGGCGCGTCGCCGTGAGGGTGCAGCTTTCCCATGACCTCACCGACGACGCGGGCACTCTTGACGTGGCCTCGGTCGGGGCGCAGCCCCATGTCGGCCATCTGGAAGAGGATGCGGCGCTGCACGGGCTTCAGCCCGTCGCGCGCATCGGGGAGCGCCCGGGAGTAGATGACCGAATAGGCGTACTCCAGGAAGGAGCCTTGCATCTCGGTCGACAGGTCGACGTCGTCGATGCGCTCCTCTGCGGGCGGCGTGGAGGGGTTTCGGGTGCTGGCCATGACGTTCTGCCTCGTGTCGCGGGGCGGGGCGTGCGCGTGTGCGAGACTGACCCCGATGCGCTCCAGCCTACCGACCGACCCCGCCGGAGCCCGGAGCCTCACCGGCGTCGTGTCGAACGCGTTGCGGGCGATCCGCGGCGAGGAGGGCTGGTTCCGTCCGGCGCCGAGCGTGATCGTGCTCCTCGTCGACGGGCTCGGCGCGCTCAACCTGCGCCAGCGTGCAGGGCACGCTCGATTCCTCGCGGAGGCGATGGGCAAGAAGGATGTCGCACGGTCGGTCTTCCCGTCGACGACCGCGGCCGCTCTCGCCTCCCTCTGGACGGGAGTCACGCCGGGGGAGCACGGCATCCTCGGATACCGCGTGCGGGTGCCCGACACCGGCATCGTCGCCAACCAGCTCAATGGCTGGGAGCGCGGCGAGCTCGACACCGAATCCTGGCCGCTGGCGCGCTCGCTCACCACGACACTCCGTGCACGCGAGCGTCTCGTGGTCTGCTCGCGTCCGGAGTACGCGACATCCGGCTTCACGACCGCGATGTTCCCGCACGGCATCCATCGCGACGCCGCCGGCCTCGACGACCGCGTCGAGAAGGCGATCGAGGCCGCCGCCGTGCCCGGAACCCTCGTCTACCTCTACGCACCCGAACTCGACACCGCCGGTCACCGCGCCGGATGGGAGTCCGATGAGTGGGCGGCGGTGCTCGAACAGATCGACCGAGCCGCGAGGCGGCTTCACACGGCATCCGATGCCGGCATCGTGGTCACCGCCGACCATGGCATGGTCGATGTGCCGGCGCACCGCCAGATCATCGTCGACGACGCGGCGCTGCGCGATGACGTGACGGATGTCGCGGGCGAGCCCCGCATGCTGCACCTTTACGCGCGCGAACGGTCTGCCGCGCGACTGGTCGAGGCGTGGCGCGCGGCGGAGGGGGAGCGAGCCTGGGTGCTGAGCCGCGACGAGGCGATCGACGCCGGACTCTTCGGTGCCCGCGTCGCTCCCGAGGCGGCGAAACGCATCGGAGACGTGATCGTCGCCGCGCGCAGCGGTGTCGCGTACTACGACGGGCGCACCGACGACATCAGCAGTCGCCGCATGGTCGGACAGCACGGATCACTCACCGAGCAGGAGCGCATCGTCCCGCTCATCGGGCTGGCCGCCTGGAGCTGAGGTCAGCTCTCGTCGGTGCGGGCGCCGAAGACGATCTCATCCCACGACGGCATCGAAGTGCGACCTTTGCGCCGCTGCGCATCGCTCCCGCCGGGTGGGCTCGTCGGCAGTGCGGGCGTCTCCACGGGCGCCGGAGCCTCGTCGTACCCCGGCTCGACCGCGTCGAACAGGGCGACCGGTGCGGCCGCGCCGCGGGGGACCTCGGCGATGACATCGGGCGCGTCGGGCCGCTGGCCTCGACGACGACGCAGCGCCTCGAGGAGGTCGGCCGTCTCGGATGAGGTGACGGATGCCTCGGGCGCCCGCTTGATCGCCGCGTGCTGAACGGCGGGGCTCGACTGCGGTGGCGCGACAGGAGTGTGGTCGAGCGGCTCGACCTCGTGCGCATCCTCCGGCTCGAGGTCCGGGAGTGCGCGAGGTCCGAATGCGCCGCTGTCGAACCGTGAATCGTCCTTGATGCCCGGGATCTCGAGCGCGCGCAACCGCGGAATCAGACCGTCCGGCAGAGACCCCTGACGTGAGAGCTGTGTCGCATCGGCGTTGATCGGGGAGAGCACGGAACGTTTCGGATCGAAACTCCAGCGCGCGTCCCGCTCGACCTCGGTGATCGAGAACGAGAGCTTCACCGTCCAGCCGCTGTCGTCCTTCCAGCTGGACCACCGCTCGCCCACGGCGTGCGCCTCCACCAGCTTCGCGCGGACCGCGTCGCCGAAGGTGGTCGGTGTGTCGGAGTCGAAGTCGCTCGTGAGCAGCACCGGAACGGAGAGCGCCTGCCCGACGACGAACTCACGCTCTGCGAGCACCGGTGCCTCGAAACGCACCACATCGTCGACGGAGAGGCCGAGCACCGCGGCGGTCTCCTCGGCGGACAGCCCGGCACGGATCTGCGCCTGGATGTCACGGGGGCTTGCCTTCGTGCGGGATCCGGCGCTGGAACGGTCGGCGCGACGCAACTGGGTGCGCAGCACCTCGTCCACCGGGACACCGAAGCGCTCACCCGTCTCCGTGGCGAGCACCAGCACATCATCCTCGACGCCGATGACTCTGAGCTTTTCCATGCGGGACACGCCTCCGATCTGCCGTGTTCCGCCATGGTTCCACACCGCGACCGGACCGCTCGGAATATCGCCCGCGTGGCGGGCGTTTCGACGATGCACGCCTCAGCGGAACGCATTTGCGTTTGTGTTCCGCGTCATGCAAACTATCGCCGCCGCGCGCCGCGCGGCACGCAGCATCTGGAAGTAGAGACACGGACGAATGGCCACGGATTACGACGCCCCGCGCAAGACCGACGACGACAGCGAGTCGATCGAGGCCCTCAAGGAGCGTGTGCCGGACAAGCTCTCCGGCTCGGGCGATTCCGAAGACACCGACAACCCGTCGGGCTTCGAGCTCCCGGGCGCGGACCTCTCCGACCTCGAGCTCGACGTCGTCGTGCTCCCGCCCCAGGAGGACGAGTTCACGTGCGTGAGCTGCTTCTTGGTGAAGCACCGCTCGCAGCTCGACCACGAAGAGGGCATCGGCCCTATCTGCGCGGAGTGCGCCGCGTGAGCTGAGCGGCCGCGACGGCGGCCGCGAGACGATCCGGCGTGCGGGACGCGATGACCCACGCCGGCGTCGGATCGTCCGGATCCACGACCGGGAACACGACCACGGCATCGATCCCGCCACGAAACAGGTGCCAGGCGTCACGGGGCAGACCCGGACCCCGCACGCGCCGCGCCTCTTCGCCGGTGAACACCACCGCATCGCCGAGATGAATGACGTCGATGCGAGCGCGCCCGGCATGGAGCACGCCGTCGGCGACTCGAACGCTCGGCGACGCCGCGAGCAGCAGAGCGACGATGAGGCATCCGACGATCACGCCGACCGCGAGCGAGAACGTCGCGTCGATCGGCACGACCACGAGCGCCGCCATGGGTGCACAGACCGCGGAGGCGACGAGCGCCCACAGTGACGGCGAGAGCCGCTCACGGTACGAACCGGATGCGACGCTCCTCGAGAGCTGGGTGATCTGCATTAGCCTCTTTGCGTGACCGAAAGCGTTGACGTCCCCATTATCGCGCCGACGATCCCGCAGTACGCCCACCCGGGCGACGCCGGCGCAGATCTCGTCGCCGCGGAGGCGGTCATCCTCGGCCCGGGCGAGCGCGCCCTCGTCGGCACCGGTGTGCGCATCGCGCTGCCCGACGGTTACGCCGCGTTCGTCGTCCCGCGCAGCGGGCTGGCGGCGAAGCACGGCATCACCGTCGTGAATGCACCGGGCACGGTCGATGCGGGCTACCGCGGTGAGATCAAGGTCACCCTGTTGAACACCGACCTTCACGCGACGTACGAGGTCGCCGTCGGCGACCGCATCGCGCAGCTCATCGTCCTGCCCGTTCCGCGTGCGCGCTTCGTGCCGGTCGACGAGCTGCCCGGCAGTGTGCGCGGCGAAGGCGGATTCGGTTCGACGGGCTATCAGAGCACGGAAGGAGCTCCCTCGTGAGCGACATCGTCCCCTCCTTCGGCGACAAGTCCGCCCCCGACACCCGCGCGGAGGCCGGGCCCTACGACGAGAGCGAGGCGAACCCGGTTCGCCCCTACATCGACCTCGGCGCGATCAAGGTGCTCCCGCGCGAAGGTCTGAACCTGCGCCTCGAGGTCGAGGAGCAGTCGAAGCAGATCGTCGCCGTGGGACTGGACTACGCCGACTCGACGCTGCAGGTGCAGGCCTTCGCCGCCCCGCGCAGCGGTGGGCTCTGGGATGAGACCCGCGCCCAGCTGCTCGAGCAGGTGCGGCAGCAGGGCGGCCGGGCGGAAGAGCGTGAGGGCGCCCTCGGCACCGAGCTCCTCGCCGAGGTGCCCACCGCGGTCGACGGCGGCGCGCCGATCAAACGACTGGCCCGCTTCGTCGGAGTCGACGGCCCGCGCTGGTTCCTGCGCGGTGTCATCGGCGGCGCCGCGGCCAACGACCCGATCGCCGCCGAGCGGGTCGAGGATCTCTTCCGATCCCTCGTCATCGTGCGCGGCAGCCAGCCCATGCCGCCGCGCGACCTCATCCCGCTGAAGATGCCGGTCGCGCCGGGCGCCGCGTGAGCGTCGAACCCCCCGCCCCCGACGAGGCCCGTCCGTCCACGTCGGACGCACTGGCCCGCGCCCTCGGATCCGCCGCGCGCCGCGCCGGGCTCGATCCGTCCGCGCAGACCAGTGCCCGACACGTCGCGTGGGCGGCGATGGGCGGCTGGCGCGGCATCATCGAGTCCGTCCTTCCGAGCCTGGTCTTCGTGGTGCTGTTCACCGTCACCCTCGACAGCGGCACCGGCCGCGGCGACCTCCTTCTCTCCCTCGGCGCGTCGGTCGGGCTCGCGGCGGTGTTCTCGGTGGTGAGGCTCGTCCAGCGCTCGCCCGCGAGCGCCGCCCTGGGCGGACTCGTGGCGACGGCCGCCGCGGCCGCGCTCGCGCTCCTCACCGGGCGCGGTCAGGACAACTTCATCCTCGGCTTCGTCACGAACGGCGCCTACGGCCTCGCCCTCCTCGTCTCGGCGCTCGTCGGCTGGCCGCTGATCGGTCTGGCGGTCGGATGGCTCATGGGGGATGCCACGGGCTGGCGCCGCGATCGTCGAAAGCGCCGCGCGTTCGTCTGGATCACGCTGGCGTGGGCAACCCTCTTCGCCGTCCGCCTCGCCGTGCAACTGCCGTTCTACTTCGCCGGCGACGTCCCGGCGCTCGGCACCCTGAAGATCGCCATGGGACTTCCGCTGTTCGCGCCGCTGGTGGTGGTGACGTGGCTCGTGGCACGCGCCCTCTATCCGACCGCGCGGCGCGCCGCGGCATCCGATGCCGAATCAGGTCAGGAGTGATACTTTTATCTTGATATCAAGATAAATTCCGTCTTCCACCTGAGTTAGGCAAGCCTTGCTAGCCACCCCCGGAACCGGGCGGGAAGATGGGAACGGCGGCGCTCACTGCCGCCCGAATGCCGACGAAGGAGACGATCGTGTCCACGGTTGACAGCTTCGGTGCCAAGAGCACCCTGACGGTCGGCAGCACCGACTACGAGATCTTCCGCATCGACGCGGTCGCGGGCTACGACAAGCTCCCGTTCAGTCTCAAGGTGCTGCTGGAGAACCTGCTCCGCACGGAAGACGGCGCGAACGTCACCAAGGAGCAGATCGAGGCGCTTGGCTCCTGGGACCCGCAAGCCGAGCCCGACACCGAGATCCAGTTCACTCCCGCCCGCGTGGTCATGCAGGACTTCACGGGCGTGCCCTGCATCGTCGACCTCGCCACCATGCGCGAGGCCGTGACCGCCCTCGGCGGCGACCCCAAGCGCATCAACCCGCTCTCGCCCGCCGAGATGGTCATCGACCACTCGGTCATCGCCGACCTGTTCGGCAGCGAGAACGCCCTCGAGCGCAACGTCGAGATCGAGTACGAGCGCAACGGGGAGCGCTACCAGTTCCTCCGCTGGGGTCAGACCGCGTTCGACGACTTCAAGGTCGTGCCCCCGGGAACCGGCATCGTGCACCAGGTGAACATCGAGCACCTCGCCAAGGTCGTCTACGACCGCACCGTCGGAGGCGCGCTGCGCGCTTACCCCGACACCTGCGTCGGCACCGACTCGCACACGACGATGGTCAACGGCCTCGGCGTGCTCGGCTGGGGCGTCGGCGGCATCGAGGCCGAGGCCGCCATGCTCGGCCAGCCCGTCTCGATGCTCATCCCGCGCGTCGTCGGCTTCAAGCTGACCGGCGAGATCCCCGCCGGCGTCACCGCGACCGACGTGGTGCTCACGATCACCGATCTGCTGCGCAAGCACGGCGTCGTCGGCAAGTTCGTCGAGTTCTACGGAGCCGGCGTCGCCTCTGTGCCGCTCGCCAACCGCGCCACTATCGGCAACATGAGCCCAGAGTTCGGCTCGACCGCCGCGATCTTCCCGATCGACGACGTCACCCTCGACTACCTGCGCCTCACCGGCCGCAGCGAGCAGGCTGTCGCGCTGGTCGAGCAGTACGCGAAGACCCAGTCGCTCTGGCACGACGCCGCGAACGAGCCCCAGTACAGCGAGTACCTCGAGCTCGACCTCGCCACGGTCGTGCCCTCGATCGCCGGACCGAAGCGCCCGCAGGACCGCATCCTGCTCGCCGAGGCCAAGTCGCAGTTCGAGAAGGACATCCTCAACTACGCGACCCCCGCCACGAGCGACTCGATCGTCGACCTCGAGTCGGCCGGATCATTCCCCGCCTCCGATGCGGGCGTCGTGCCCGGCGACGAGCACACCCACACCGGCGAGGTGCTCATCTCGAGCGGCGGGCCGGCCGCGGCATCCAAGCCCGTCAAGGTGACGCCGCCCCACGGCGCGTCGTACATCCTCGACAACGGCGCGGTCACGCTCGCGGCGATCACCTCGTGCACCAACACGTCGAACCCCTCGGTCATGGTCGCGGCGGGCCTCCTGGCGCGCAACGCCCTCGCCAAGGGCCTGAAGCGCAAGCCGTGGGTGAAGACCACGCTCGGCCCGGGCTCGAAGGTCGTCACCGACTACTACGAGAAGTCCGGCCTCGACAAGGACCTCGAGGGCCTCGGCTTCTTCACGGTCGGCTACGGCTGCACGATCTGCATCGGCAACTCCGGCCCCCTCATCGAGGAGGTCTCGGCGGCGATCAACGAGAACGACCTCGCCGTGACCGCGGTGCTCTCGGGCAACCGCAACTTCGAGGGCCGCATCAGCCCCGACGTGAAGATGAACTACCTCGCCTCGCCGCCGCTGGTCGTCGCGTACTCGCTCGCGGGCACGATGAACTTCGACTTCGAGACCGACGCGCTCGGCACCGACACCGACGGCAACGACGTCTTCCTGAAGGACATCTGGCCCGACACCGCCGACGTGCAGTCGATCATCGACTCGTCGATCTCCCGCGACCAGTTCATCAACCAGTACGCCACCGTCTTCGACGGCGACGAGCGCTGGAAGAGCCTGCCGACCCCGAGCGGTCCGGTCTTCGAGTGGGATGCCGACTCGACCTACGTGCGCAAGGCGCCGTACTTCGACGGCATGACCATGGACCTCACCCCCGTCTCCGACATCACCGGCGCACGCGTCATGGCGACCCTCGGCGACTCCGTCACGACCGACCACATCAGCCCGGCCGGCAACATCAAGGCGGGCACGCCCGCCGCACAGTACCTGACCGAGCACGGCGTCGCGCAGAAGGACTTCAACTCCTACGGCTCGCGCCGCGGGAACCACGAGGTCATGATCCGCGGCACCTTCGCGAACATCCGTCTGAAGAACGAGCTCACCGCGGCTGTCAACGACGGCGCGGTCGTCGAGGGCGGCTACACCCGCGACTTCACCCAGGTCGACGGACCGCAGTCCTACATCTACGACGCGTCGCAGAACTACCAGGAGCAGGGCACCCCGCTCGTCGTGTTCGGCGGCAAGGAGTACGGTTCGGGCTCGTCCCGCGACTGGGCCGCCAAGGGCACGCGCCTGCTCGGCGTGAAGGCGGTCATCACCGAGAGCTTCGAGCGCATCCACCGTTCGAACCTGATCGGCATGGGCGTCGTCCCGCTGCAGTTCCCGGCCGGCGAGAGCTGGAAGTCCCTCGGCCTCGACGGCACCGAGATCATCTCGATCACGGGCCTCGAGCAGCTCAACGAGGGCGTCACTCCGAAGACGGTGCGCGTCGTCGCCGAGCCGAGCGAGTTCTCGGCCGACGGCAAGCAGACCGTGGAGTTCGACGCGGTCGTGCGAATCGACACCCCCGGTGAGGCCGACTACTACCGCAACGGCGGCATCCTGCAGTACGTTCTGCGCTCGCTCGTCTGAGCGCTCACGCCGTCGGGGCCTCGGAGCGATCCGGGGCCCCGACGGCGTTTCCGCCGGTGCGCGTCAAGCCCCCTGTCGGGTCTGTGCACGCGGATACACTGAACCGATCGGCGCTGTCCGCGTCGCCCGAACGAGAGGACGGAATGGCACTCCTTCCGACGATCACCGGTCCCCGCGACCTCGATCGACTCTCGCCCGAACAGCTCACGGAACTCGCATCGGAGATCCGCACGTTCCTCATCGAGAACGTCGCCCGCACGGGCGGTCACCTCGGCCCGAACCTCGGCGTGGTGGAACTGACGATCGCCATGCACCGAGTGTTCCGCTCGCCCGATGACCCGTTCATCTTCGACACCGGGCACCAGTCCTATGTGCACAAGATCCTGACGGGTCGTCAGGACTTCTCCGGTCTCCGCTCGCGCGACGGCCTCGCCGGCTATCCGCAGCGCTCCGAGAGCCCCCACGACGTCGTCGAGTCGTCCCACGCGTCGTCCTCGCTCAGCTGGGCGGACGGCATCTCGCGTGCGCTCAGCCGCACCGGTCGACGCGATCATCACGTGGTCGCCGTCGTCGGCGACGGCTCGCTGACCGGCGGGATGACGTGGGAGGCGCTCAACAACATCTCCGACGACAACGATCGCAACCTCGTCATCATCGTCAACGACAACGGTCGCTCCTACGCTCCGACGATCGGCGGCATGGCCCGATACCTGAACCGCGTGCGGGCGGCGGGTGCCTATCGCACGCTGCGTACGTCGTCGGACTCGCTGTTCCGGGCCCTCGGCCCGTGGGCGAGAGCCGTCTACCGCGGTGTGCGGGGCGGAACGCACGGCTTCCTCTCCCGTTTCGTGAACAACGAATCGCTGTACTCGAACCTCGACATCAAGTACTTCGGGCCGATCGACGGCCACGACATCCCGACCCTCCTCGAGACGCTCGAACTCGCGAAGCGCTACCAGGCGCCCGTGATCGTCCATGTGATCACCGAGAAGGGCCGCGGATATGCTCCGGCGCTCGAGGACGAGGCGGATCAGTTCCACGCGGTCGGCAAGATCGACCCCGCGACGGGGGAGACGCTCGGCTCGGGCGGGGGAACGGCCTGGACGAGCGTGTTCGCCGACGAACTGGTGACGGTCGGGGAGCAGCGTCCCGACGTGATCGCGGTCACGGCCGCGATGCTGCGGCCCACGGGCCTGAAGCCCTTCGCCGACCGGTTCCCCGGCCGGGTGTACGACGTGGGCATCGCCGAGCAGCACGCGGTCGCGTCGGCCGCCGGCCTCGCCTATGGCGGCCTGCACCCCGTCGTGGCCATCTACGCGACGTTCATGAACCGCGCCTTCGACCAGGTGATGATGGATGTCGCCCTCCACCGTGCGGGCGTGACCTTCGTGCTCGATCGGGCCGGCGTCACCGGACCCGACGGCCCCAGTCATCACGGCATCTGGGATCTCGCGATGCTGCAGATCGTGCCGGGAATCCGCATTGCGGCGCCACGCGATGCGGCCCGCCTGCGCGAGCTGCTGCACGAGGCTGTGGCCGTCGAGGATGCACCGACGGTCGTGCGGTTCCCCCGTGGCAACGTGGGGGACGAGCTTCCCGCGATCGAGCGGCGGTCCGACGGCACCGACGTGCTCGCGCGCAACGACCAGCAGGACGTGCTCATCGTCGGCATCGGGCCGATGGCGCAGGTGGCCGTCGACGTGGCCCACCGCCTGCACTCGCAGGGCATCGGCGCGACCGTCATCGACCCGCGCTGGGCGGTGCCGGTTGCGCCGTCGGTCGTCGAGCTCGCCGCACAGCACCGCATCGTCATCACGATCGAGGACGGCATCCGTGTCGGCGGCGTGGGCACCCGCATCCGTCAGGTGCTGCGGGAGGCCGGCATCGACACGGCCGTCGATGAACTCGGCGTTCCGGACGAGTTCATCTCGCACGCGAGCCGCGAGCAGATCCTCGAGGACGCCGGTCTCGTCGCCCCGAAGATCGCCCACGACGTCGTCGCGCAGGTGCTCGGCACACGGGTGCCGAAGGCTCGCGCCTCGGAGGACGCGGGGGAGTGGACCGCCGCCGATGCCGCCCCCGAGGACGCCGGCCGCCGCGCGGACGACTGAGCCGTACGCGACGGCCGATCGCACGAAGGAGGGGCCCGTCCGTGCGGACGGGCCCCTCCTTCGTGCGATCCCTACGCGCCGATCCCGCGGATGGGCGGGTGATGGAACGTGTCGCCGAACGCGCGCTCGGCAGCGCCCGAGCGGTCGAGGTACGGCGAGGCGCCGCCGTCGATGAACGGCCAGCCGGCGCCGAAGATGAGCGCGAGGTCGATGTCCTGCACTTCTGGCACCACGCCCTCGTCGAGCATGATCTTGATCTCGGTCGCGAGGCCGTCCTCGACGCGACGGAGGATCTCCGCCTCGCTCGCCGGCGTCTTCCCCGCGACCTGGTCGACGAGCTTCTGCGCGGGCTTGGTCCAGCCGGTGACCCGACCGTTCTTGTCCTTCTCGACGACCTGGTCGAGGTTCGCGAGCTCGTGGAAGTTCTCCGACGCGAAGAACCGGTCGGGGAAGGCCCCCGCCATCGTGTCCTGCACGTGAGCGGCGACCTTCCAGCCGACGAGGTCGATCAGCTGGAACGGCGTCATCGGCAGCCCGAGCGGCGCATAGGCCTTGTCGACCGTCGTCAGCGGCGCTCCTTCGTAGATCGCGCGGGCGGCCTCGCCGAGGAGCTTGGCGAGCAGCCGGTTGACGATGAAGCCCGGGGCATCCTTGCTGAGGATCGCGTTCTTGCCGATCGCCTTCGCGACGACGAACGCGGTGGACAGGCTCTGCTCGTTCGTGTGCGGGGTCTTCACGATCTCCAGCAGCGGCATGAGTGCCACGGGGTTGAAGAAGTGGAAGCCGACGAGGCGTTCGGGGTGGGCGAGCTTTGCGCCGATCTCCTGGACCGAGAGCGACGATGTATTCGTGGCGAGGATCGCGTCTTCCGCGATGTGCTGCTCGATGTCGGCGAAGACCCGCTGCTTGACGCCCACCTCCTCGAACACCGCCTCGATGACGAAGTCGCAGTCGGCGTATTCGCTCTTGTCGGTCGTCCCGTGCACGAGCGCGCGCAGCTGGTTGGCCGTGTCGGCGTCGAGCCGGCCCTTCGCCTCGAGCTTGCCGATCTCGTCACGGATGTAGGCAAGGCCCTTGTCGACGCGTGCCTGGTCGATGTCGGTGATGACCACCGGCACCCGGAGCTTGCGCAGGAACAGCAGTGCGAACTGGCTGGCCATGAGCCCGGCGCCGATGACGCCGACCTTCGAGACCTTCTTCGCGAGGGCCTTGTCGGGGGCGCCGACGGGGCGCTTCGCGCGCTTCTGCACGAGGTCGAAGGCATACATGGATGCCGCGAACTGATCGCCCACGATCAGCTCGGAGAGCGCCTCGTCCTCGCGCTCGAAGCCCTCCCACTTGGTGCCGCTCTTGGCCTTGTCGAGGAGCTCGAGTGCGAGGTAGGGCGCGCGGGGGACCGTGCCGATGCGGCTCTCGAGCATCCCGCGGGCGATCCTGATCGCAATCGGCCACTTGGTGAGGCGTTCGATCTTGCCGGGCTCGTTCTTGCGCTCGACTTTGATCGCTCCCGACAGCACACCGTCGGCCCACGCCAGCGACTCCTCGAGGAAGTTGGCGGGCTCGAAGATCGTGTCGACGATGCCGAGCTCGAACGCCTGCTGGGGCTTGAGCATCCGGTTCTGCTTGAGCGGGTTGGAGATCACGACCTCGAGGGCGTTCTCGATGCCGATGAGGTTCGGCAGCAGGTACGCGCCGCCCCAGCCGGGGATGAGCCCCAGGAACACCTCGGGCAGCGCGATCGCCGCGGCCGAGGCATCCACCGTGCGATACGTCGACTGCAGCGCGATCTCGAGTCCGCCGCCGAGCGCGAGGCCGTTCACGAACGCGAACGAGGGCACGCCGAGGTCACCGAGCTTCGAGAAGGCGAAGTGACCGCCCTGGGCGATGAGCTTCGCGATCTCCGTCGACGGCACCTTGGCGACGTCGCTCAGGTCGGCGCCGGCGGCGAGGATGTACTGCTTGCCGGTGACTCCCACGGCCTGGATCTCACCCGACTTCGCACGCTGTGCGAGTGCGTCGAGCGTGCGGGTGAGCTCGAGGATGGTCTTCGGCCCGAACGTGTTGGGCCGGGTGTGGTCGCGTCCGTTGTCGAGCGTGACGAGGGCGAGCACCTTCCCGGAGGGAAGCCGCACGTCGCGCACGAGGGAGCGGGTGACGACCTCGTCGGGGACGAGGTTCTCGAGCGCGGAGAAGTCGATCTGGTCGTAGCGGGTCATCGCGGTGCTCACTTCTTCTTGCCGTCGTAGTACGGGTTCTCCCAGATGACCGATCCGCCCTGGCCGAGGCCGACGCACATGGCGGTGAGGCCGTAGCGCACGTCGGGGCGCTCCGCGAACTGCGCGGCGAGCTGGATCATCAGACGCACACCGGATGCCGCGAGGGGGTGTCCGAGCGCGATCGCCCCGCCCCACTGGTTCACGCGCGGGTCGTCGTCGGCGATGCCGAAGTGGTCGAGGAGCGAGATCACCTGGATCGCGAACGCCTCGTTGAGCTCGAACAGTCCGATGTCGGTGATCGACAGACCCGCCTTCGCGAGCGCCTTCTCGGTCGACGGGATGGGCCCGATGCCCATGATCTCCGGCTGCACGCCGGCGAACGCGAACGAGACGAGCTTCATCTTCGGGCGCAGGCCCAGCTCGCGCACGGCGTGGCCTCCCGCGAGGAGACTCATCGTCGCGCCGTCGGTGAGCGGGGACGACGTGCCGGCGGTCACTCGTCCGTGCGGACGGAAGGGCGTCTTCAGACCGGCGAGGTCGGCCATCGTCGTCTGCGGGCGACGACCCTCGTCCTCGGTCGCGATGCCCCAGGCGCCCTCGGCATCCTTCGTGGCGACGGAGACGAGGTCGGGCTGGATCTTGCCGGCGTCGTAGGCGGCCTGCGCCTTGTGCTGGCTGAGCATGCCGTAGCGGTCGCTGCGCTCCTTGGTCAGGTGCGGGAAGCGGTCGAAGATGCGCTCGGCGGTCACACCCATGTTGAGGGCGCCCGGGTCGACCAGCCGCTCGGCGACGAATCGCGGGTTGGGGTCGGAGTTCGCTCCGATGGGGTGACGGCCCATGTGCTCGACGCCGCCCGCGAGGGCGAGGTCGTACATGCCGAAGCCGATCGAGCCGGCCATGGTGGTCACGCTCGTCATCGCGCCCGCGCACATGCGGTCGATCGCGAATCCGGGCACGCTCTGGGGGAGCCCGGCGAGGATCGCGGCGGAGCGCCCGAGGGTGAGGCCCTGGTCACCCGTCTGCGATGTCGCGGCGATGGCGACGTCGTCGATCCGGTCGGCGGGGACGTCGGGATTGCGCCCCATCACGCCGATGATCGTCTTGACGACGAGGTCGTCTGCCCGGGTGTTCCAGTACTGCCCTTTTTCACCCGCGCGCCCGAACGGGGTGCGCATGCCGTCGATGAAATAGACGTCCGAATTCTCGGCCACTCTGCCTCCAAAGTCTGGGATCGAGTCCAGCCTAAGGTGGAACTGCGTCTCACGAAATCGGTTGGTTCGAACCTACGATGCGGGTTCGGCGGGCTCCGCCGGGTTTTGCGCGGAAACGACAAAGGCTTCGGCGATCAGCTGTGCGGTTTGCGCAATCTGCCAGCGGCGCGCCCCACCCGCCGCGAGGGCGGCCGCGATGTGGTCCGCGTCGGCGGGAACCGGCGGCTCCCACGCCAGGCGGCGCAGCAGCTCGGGCGTCAGCAGGTTCTCCGTCGGCATGCCGAGACTCGACGCACGCTCCTCGATGACCGGGCGCGCCGCCTTCAGCCGCGCGTCCGCCTCGGGGGCGCGGTCGGCCCACGCGCGCGGCGGCGGCAGCGTGTCGCCCGGAACGCGGTCGGGGGGAAGGTCGGTGTCCGCGCGACCCCGCTCGATCGCATCCCACCAGCGGTCGAGCTGGGTGCGGCTGGCGCGGCCGGTGAACTCCTTCACCTCGGCGAGGGCGCGTTTGGTCGCGGGGTTCGCCTGAATGGCCGCGACGAGTGAGCGATCGGGCACGAGCCGGCCGGGGGAGACATCCTGTTGCTGCGCGTATTCCTCACGCGCGGTCCACAGGGCGCGGGCGATCGCGAGGTTGCGGCGCCCGCGCAGGGTGTGGAGTCCGCTCAGTCGGCGCCACGGGTCGGCGCGGACGGGCTTCGGCTCACGGTGCAGCACCGCGTCGAACTCCTCGGCCGCGAGCTCGGTCTTCCCCTGCGCAGCGAGCTCGTCGACGAGGATGTCGCGCACGTCGACGAGATGCAGCACATCGAGCGCCGCATACTCCAGCCACGACTGCGGCAGCGGACGCGTCGACCAGTCATCGGCCGAATGCGCCTTCGCGAGCGTGATCCCGAGGGTCTCCTCGACGATCGCACCGAGCCCCACGCGTTCGTGACCGAGGAGCCGGGCCGCGAGCTCGGTGTCGAAGATGCGCTGCGGCACGAGGCCCCACTCGCGCAGCGACGGGAGGTCCTGGCTCGCCGCGTGCAGCACCCACTCGTCATTCAGAGCCGCCTGCAGCACGGAGGCATCGGGCAATGCCGGCGGGTCGAACAGGAAGACACCGGCATCCCGTCGGAAGACTTGCACGAGGTAGGCGCGCTGGCTGTAGCGGAACCCGGAGGCCCGCTCGACGTCCACAGCGATCGGACCGGTTCCCGCCGCGAGCACGGCGGCCGCGGCATCCAGTCCCTCGGTCGTCGAGATCACGTCGTAGTCAGGCACGGGCACGTCCTCGGGGATTCAGCACGGGGGCCTGTTCAGAGCCCGGCGGGAGACCGGCGAGCATGCAGACGACCTCGGCCCAGGCACGCACGTGCGCGTCGAACGGGCCGTCGGGCGTCCACGACGCGCGAAGCTCCAGCTGCGAGCCGGAGCCTTCGGCGGCCAACGAGCCGAAGCCCTGCGAGACGGTCTTGGTGACCGTGCCGGAGGGGGAGTGATAGGCCGCGCCGTTCTCGTCGAGCGCGTCGAGCAGCCAGGCCCAGGCCACCTCGGCGACCATCGGATCGACGCCGATGTCGACCTCGAGCGGCGCCTGCGCATAGCAGACGATGCGCCACGCACCGCCCCACGCGTCGGGCTCCTCCCGGTCGTGCAGCAGCACGAACCGACCCGTGCCGTAGACGGAGTCGAGCGCATCGGGCTCGGGACGGATGTCGCCTGCGAGGGCGAACGCCTCGGGGGCGAGTCCCGTCGGGGCGGGCAGCTCGCGGGTCACGAGGTCGTCGCGAAGGTCCGCGGCATGCAGCTGGGCAAGCGCGGCGGCGAACGACGCGGATGCCGCGGGAGCCTGGTCGACCACGACGACAGACTAGAATGAAGCCTCGATGGCAAGCTCAAGGCGCGCCGCGTCGCGCGGCGCCTCACCCGCGGTCTCTCTCGGTCTGCGCACCCTCATCGTCGCGCTCGGCGTGCTGCTCGGACTCTCGCTCGCGGCGATCGCCGGTGTGGCCGGACGCATCGCGCGACTCGTGGTGACTCCCTCGCGCCGGCGCCCCGACACGACCATCGTCGCGCTCGACCCGGCCGCCCAGACGATCACCCTGACGCGCACGCCCGACACGGAACTGCCCGGACGATACGGTCTGTTCACGACGGGTGCCGAGGAGTACCTCAAGCTCGGCTCGGTCCTGCAGGCGGATGCCGGCACGGTCAAGCGCAAGCTTCTCACCGAGGTGCCGACGGGCACACAGCTCGCCGACCCCGCCGCGTTCAGCGGGTGGTACTACGACCGTCCCGAGCAGTTGCATCTGCCCTACCGGTCGACACTCATCGGCTCCGCCGTGGGGCCGTGCCCGGCGTGGATCTTCCCCGCCGACGGCGGCAGCGACGTCTGGTGCATCCAGATCCATGGCCGCGGCGCCGCGCGGGCGGAGTGCCTGCGCGCGGTCCCTCTGCTCCACAGTCTGGGCATCACGACGATGGTGACGTCGTACCGCAACGACGGCGAGGCACCGCGCAGCCGCACGGGCACGTACATGCTCGGCGCGACGGAGTGGCGCGACGTCGACGCCGCGGTCGGCTACGCCCGCCGCCACGGGGCAGAGCGCATCATCCTCATGGGGTGGTCGATGGGCGGCGCGATCGCTCTGCAGCTCGAGCTCAGTTCGGCGCACCGTGATCGCATCGTGGGCGTGATCCTGGAGTCACCGGTGGTCGACTGGAGGGTCGTGCTGCGGTATCAGGGTCGGGAGATGGGGCTGCCCGAGCCGGTCACCGAGCTCGCGCTCACCGCGCTGCAGTCGGAGTGGGGTGCCGCCCTGACTCGCAGTGGAGCGCCGATCCCGTTCGACCGCCTCGACGTCGTGGCACGGGCGCAGGAGCTGCGGCATCCGATTCTGATCCTTCACAGCGACGACGACGGGTTCGTTCCCTCGGAGGCGTCGCACCAGCTCGCCGACGCCCGTCCCGACCTGGTCGACCTGCAGGTCTTCGCCGTCGCCCGCCACACGAAGCTCTGGAACTACGACCAGGAGCGCTGGAGCCGGGCGATCGAATCGTGGCTCGACGCGCACGCGCTCATCCCGCGGGACGCAGGCGCAGATACGTGAACCCCGTCTCGTCGACCAGGTGGCCGACGACCCGCGTGGCCACGCGCTGATCGCGCGCCAGCCGGAGGAAGGGCGAACTGACGGGTTCGAGCACGGGCGCGACCGTGAGGCAGTACTCGTCGATCACTCCGGCCGCCGCGAACTGGCTCGCGAGCGACGGTCCACCCTCGCAGACAACGCGGCGATGGCCCTCCTCCGCCAGGACCGTGAGGATGTCCCGCGGGGACAGCGGTGCGGGTCCGGGCACCGGCAGCACAGTGATGCCCGCGGCATCCGGATGCGAGCGGATCGCATCGGCGCGATCGGCGGGGCAGATCACGATCACCTGATCGCTCGCGGCACCCTCGGCCAGAGCGAGGCGGTGGCCGGTGAGGTCTCCGCTGGACGTGACGATCGCCAGCCGCGCACGGCGGGGCACGATGTACCCCTCTGCCCGTACGCTCTGCGCGCCGACGACGACGACGTCGGCGAGCTCGCGGATGATGCCGAGAATGAGACGGTCGACGCGGTTCGTGAGCGACTCGCTCGTGCCGTCGTCGCCGGCGGCCGCTCCTGTGAGGCTCGTGATCATGTTGAGCCGCACGAAGCGGTCGGCCGTGGGCGCATAGATATGACGCAGTGCCTCACGCGTGCCGGGGGCGAGGGTGTCGAACGCGCGGAGCGTGCGCGGCTCGAGTTCGAGCAGGGTCATCCCGCCAGTGCACCCGACTTCTCGTGCACCTGGCGCTTGGCGCGCCGGAGCATCCCCGACATTCCGGCGATGCGCAGCGGCGAGACCGCGCGTGTGAGCCCGATGGTCTGCGGGTAGTCATCGGGGATCGCGAGCACCTCGGCGACGGTCAGACCGGAGATCCCCTGCACGAGGATGCTGGCGAAGCCGCGGGTCGTCGGCGCCTCGGCGGGCGCCATCGCGTGCATCGTCACGATGCCGTCGGCGACCTCGATCAAGATGTAGACCGGGGACTGGCACTCCGCCACACGCTCGCACATCTCGGGATGGCCCTGCAGGGCCGGGGGCACCTCGGGGAGCTCCTCGGAGTACTCGAGGAGCAACTGGAGGCGCTCGGGGTCCGAGAGCTCGAGGAAGGCGTCGCGCGCCTCGGCGAGCGAGGGCGGGAGCGCGTCAGAGTCCGACATCGCCCCCATCCTCGCACGCAGGAAGAACGTCAGGCGCGCGGGGGGACCGCGCCCGGCTCGGCACCCGTGACGATGGGAACCCGCACGGCGCTGCCCCACTCGGTCCAGGAGCCGTCGTAGTTGCGCACGTTCTCGATGCCGAGCAGGTGCTTCAGCACGAACCAGGTGTGGCTCGAGCGTTCACCGATGCGGCAGTAGGCGATGACCTCATCGGCGTCGCCGAGTCCCGCCTCGTCACGGTAGATGGCGTCGAGCTCGGCGCGCGACTTGAAGGTGCCGTCCGCGGCCACGGCCTTGGCCCACGGAACGCTCGCCGCGCTGGGGATGTGGCCGGCGCGCAGGGCGCCCTCTTCGGGGTAGGCGGGGGCGGACGTGCGCTCGCCCGAGTACTCCTCCGGCGACCGCACGTCGATGAGCGGCTTGCCGAGGTGGACGAGGACGTCCTCCTTGTACGCGCGCAGCACGGAGTCGTCGCGCTCGATGACGGGATACGACGTCGCGGCGCGCTCGGCGGGCGCGGTTGTGATGTCGCGGCCCTCGGCGATCCAGCGATCACGGCCACCGTCGAGCAGGCGCACGTCCTCGTGGCCGAACAGCGAGAACACCCACAGTGCGTAGGCGGCCCACCAGTTGTTCTTGTCGCCGTAGATGACGATGGTGTCGTCGCGCGAGATGCCCTTGCGGCTGAGCAGCTCGGCGAAGCCCGCGCCGTCGACGTAGTCACGCACGACCGGGTCGTTGAGCTCGGTGTGCCAGTCGACCTTGACGGCGCCGGGAATATGGCCGGTCTCGTAGAGGAGGACGTCCTCGTTGGACTCGACGACCACCAGGCCCGGGTCGGTGAGGTGCTCGGCGAGCCACGCGGTGCTCACCAGCCGGTCGCTGTGCGCATACTCGGCGAACTTCTGGCTGTCGGTGTCGGGTGCGACGGACATCGCTGCTCCTCGGAAATGACGGGTGGGTGACGGCGTTAGGGTTGTTCGCGTCCCCGCCAACCTACGTCGGTGCAGCGGGGGCGGATCTGTTGCGTCGAAAAATGACAGGGGCACGAATGGCAGCCGCCGTGACCACGGGCGTCATCCACCTCACCGACCGCACCCCTGACGTGAGCGGCGCGGACATGGTCGCCGCCCTCGTCCCCCCGCCCCAGTTCGACGGAGCGACCTTCGAGACGTATCGCGCCGATGACGCCTATCCGTCGCAGCGGGCGGCAAAGGAGAAGCTCATCGCCTTCTCCGGCGGCGGAGCGGCCGCACCGGTACGTCGGGGGCTCTTCTCGAAGGCGCCGAAGATCGAGCCCACAAAACCCGGGGTGTATCTCGACGGCGGGTTCGGCGTGGGCAAGACCCACCTCCTCGCGTCCATCTACCATGCGATGCCCGCCCGCCGTAAGTACTTCGGCTCGTTCATCGAGTACACGGCGCTCGTCGGCGCACTCGGCTATCAAAAGGCCGTCGAGCTCTTCCGCGGCGCCGACCTGCTGTGCATCGACGAGTTCGAGCTCGACGACCCGGGCGACACGATGGTGATGACCCGTCTCCTCGGCGAGCTGGTTCCCGGTGGAACCAGGCTGGCCGCGACATCCAACACGCCTCCGAACGCGCTCGGCGAGGGCCGTTTCGCCGCCCAGGACTTCCTGCGCGAGATCAATGCGATGTCTGCCAGCTTCGAGACGCTGCGCATCGACGGCGTCGACTTCCGCCAGCGCGCCCTCGACGGCCACGCGGTCGTGCTCGACGACGAGGCATACACGGTGGCGATCGCGGATGCCGCGGCATCCGGTCTCGTCTCGGATGACGCGTTCGGGGACCTCGTCGCGCACCTGGCCCGGGTGCACCCGTCGCGCTACATCCGCCTCATCGACGGTCTCGCCACCATCGGGTTGCGCGACGTCGTCACGCTGGAGGACCAGTCCGCAGCCCTGCGACTGGTCGCATTCGTCGATCGCGCCTACGACGCGCAGGTGCCCATCCGTGCGACCGGAGTCGCCCTCGATCGGGTCTTCGGCGAGGACATGCTCGGCGGGGGATACCGCAAGAAGTACCTGCGCGCCATCTCTCGCCTGAACGCCTTGACGCATTCCTGACGACTCCCGGTCGCTCCCGCGCAGCTGCACGGGAACCTCACGGTCATGCCTCGAGATCTCTGCGACTCCCGAAACGTGATGTTAACGCGGGCCTGTGCACTGTTACCTGCCGGAAACACGAGGCGCATACCGGGCGAAACCCGCTCTCGCGAGACTGGCCGCACCCGACGCTACGCTCTCCCGCGCGTTCTGCCGAGGGTCCTGTAACACGACACATGAGTGAGGATTTCATGGACAACGGAAGTCTCGCCTGGTACATCGCCGCAACGGCGCTAGTGCTGTTCATGACGCCGGGCGTTGCGTTCTTCTACGGAGGACTCGTCAAGGCCAAGAGCGTCGTCAGCATGATGATGATGAGCTTCGGAGCAATGGGCCTCATCGCCGTGCTCTGGATCCTCTACGGATTCAACATGCAGACCGCCGACTGGTGGCCTGGCGTACTCGGCAACCCCTTCAGCGACTTCGGCCTGACCACCATGGCCAACACCCCGGAGACCGCATCGGTCAACCTGACCGCCGTCTCGTACGGCGCGACGTTCGCGATCATCACGGTCGCGCTCGTCTCCGGCGCCATCGCCGACCGCGCCAAGTTCGGCTCGTGGATGATCTTCGCGTTCCTGTTCGCGACGATCGACTACTTCGCGGTCGCCGGCTGGGTCTGGAACACCAACGGCTGGATCTTCAACCTCGGCACGACGCTGTTCGGCAAGGACGCTGGCGTTGAGGTCATCGACTACGCCGGTGGTACTGCGGTGCACATCAACGCCGGTGCCGCGGCGCTCGCGCTCGCACTCGTGCTCGGAAAGCGCGTCGGCTTCAAGAAGGGCATCACCAAGCCCCACAACGTGCCGCTCGTGCTGCTCGGTGCCGCCATCCTGTGGTTCGGCTGGTTCGGCTTCAACGCCGGCGCCTCGGCCTTCTTCGTCTCGCCCGAGGGCACCTCGTCGGCGAACGGCGCGATCCTCGCGGGTATCGGTGCCGTCGGCTCGCCGACCGGTCTGATCGTGATCAACACGCTCGGCGCCACGGCTGCGGCCGTGCTCGGCTGGATCATCGTCGAGAAGCTCAAGGACGGCAAGGCCACCTCGGTCGGCGCCGCCTCGGGTGCCGTCGCCGGTCTCGTCGCGATCACCCCCTCGTGCGCGAACCTCGACCCGGGCTGGGCGCTCCTGCTCGGCCTCATCGCCGGTGGCGTGTGCGCCATTGCGATCGAGCTGAAGTGGAAGCTCGGCTTCGACGACTCGCTCGACGTCGTGGGTGTCCACCTCGTCGGCGGCATCATCGGAACGCTGTACCTCGGCTTCTTCGCCACGGGCACGGGCCTGTTCCTCGGCGGTGGCTGGGACCAGCTCATCCTGCAGGCGATCGCCGCAGCCACGGTGCTGGTGTTCTCCTTCGTCGTCGCCTTCGTGATCGGTTTCGCGATCGAGAAGACGATCGGGTTCCGCATCAAGAACGAGGACGAGATCGCCGGTGTCGACACCACGGTCCACGGTGAAGAGGGCTACGCACTCGCGGAGTGACCTTCACCGATCGTCCCGAAGGGCGTCGCGGCTTCGGCCGCGGCGCTCTTCGGCGTTCCCCGGCGGGCGCGCTCCGCTAGCGTGAGGATGTGGCCTTCTCGACACTGCTCCGCGGATTGGTGCGCGCTCTCACCGGACGCCCCGCTCGCGCCGAAGAGGTCGACATACGCACGACACGCGGCATCCGCGTCGCGTACTCGCCGTCTCCCGGCGGCACGGCTGACGGGGGAGAGATCGTGTGGACCTGGGTACCGTTCCAGGCGAACCCGCGTCAGGGGAAGGACCGGCCGGTGCTCGTCATCGGCCGCGCCGGACGCGGTCATGCGTGGGCGATGAAGCTGACGAGCAAGTCCCACGCCGGCGACCGCGAGTACGTCTCGCTCGGCAGCGGTGCATGGGATGCCGCCCGGCGCGAGTCGTGGCTCGATCTCGATCAGCTGTACCGGGTGCCGGATGCGGCGGTGCGCCGCGAAGCCGCGGCGCTCGACGCGCGCACGTTCCGCCGCGTCGCCGCGGAGCTGCAGCGCCGGTACGGCTGGCGCATCTAGCCGGGAGCTGCGCGGCGGGCTAGCCTCGCGGCATGGGGGAGCACGAGGCGTCCGATCGCCGTGGGCTGGGCGGTGTCATCTGGGCGTGGATCTGGACCGCCGTCGCTGGTGCCGTCGCGTTGCCGCTCTGGGCGGTGAGTGGCCTGACGCAGGGGGCATGCTACGACTCGTCGGTGCCGGGACGCTCGTACTGCACCTCGGGTCCGGTGCTCGGCGCGCCGGCGACGGCGGTGCTGTGGACCCTGTGGGCGATCGCGGTCGCCGCGTGCCTCGTCATCGCCATCCGGACGACGCGCACGCGCCTGTGCGAGGCGTAGAACTCAAACGACGAACCCCCGCCGAAGCGGGGGTTCTGTGGTGGGCGATACCAGACTCGAACTGATGACCTCTTCCGTGTGAAGGAAGCGCGCTACCAACTGCGCCAATCGCCCGATCGGCCCCGGAGGACCGAGTGTCGAGCATACCGGATGCGGCGGGCCCGCCGCGAACCGAGAGCGCGAAACGCCCGCGCGCGTGCCGGTTTTGCGTCGACCGATTCGTCGGCTAAAGTCGTACGAGTGCCCCGGGCAACCGGGAAACACGCGGATGTAGCGCAGTTGGTAGCGCATCACCTTGCCAAGGTGAGGGTCGCGAGTTCGAGTCTCGTCATCCGCTCGAGTGCAGGGGTCGTTCCATCGAACGATCACGGCACGTGGGGTCAAACCACACGGTGGCGTGGCCGAGCGGCTAGGCACCGGCCTGCAAAGCCGTTTACACGGGTTCGAATCCCGTCGCCACCTCCACTCACAAGTGAACATGCCTGAACAGGCGCGATTGGCGCAGCGGTAGCGCGCTTCCCTGACACGGAAGAGGTCACTGGTTCGATCCCAGTATCGCGCACCACCCGAAACCCCCGGCTCGCCGGGGGTTTTCTCGTTTCCGGAGGATGTCGGCGCCGCCGCGCACACTGGTCACATGACGGATGTCTCCCTCACCCCCTGGCGCGATGACCACCTGCCCGTCCTGATCGCCGCGAATACCCCCGAGATGACCGTGTACCTCGGCGGCCCCGAGACCGACGACGAGGTCCGGGCGCGACACGCGAAGTATCTGCGCCTCACCGCGGCGGGGGAAGCGTGGATGTTCGCGATCGAGCGGGAGGGCACCGCGATCGGAGGTATCGGCTTCTGGCCGAGCGACCTCGACGGCGCGCCGGTGTACGAAGCGGGCTGGCACGTGCTCCCGCCGTGGCAGGGCAACGGATACGCCGGGGCGGCGCTGCGGGCACTCGTCAAGATGGCCCCGACGATCGCGGCGCCGCGGTCGCTCATCGTCGCCTTCCCCTCGATCGAGAACGACGCTTCGAACGGTGTGTGCCGCGCTGCGGGGTTCACCGCCCTGGACGAACGCGACTCGGAGTACCGCGGAGTCCGCCTCCACGTACGCGTGTGGACACGACACTTCTGGGAGCCCCTGACAGCCGCACCGTCCGCACCCTAGGCTCGGCGCATGGCTCAGCTCGTGCTCACCGTCGTCGGCGACGACCGCCCCGGCATCGTCCAGTCCCTCGCACACACCGTCGCCGCCTATGGCGGCAACTGGCAGCGCAGCGAACTCGCCGAGCTCGCGGGCGCGTTCGCCGGGATCGTGCTCGTCGAGGTGGCCGATGACGCGGTCGACGCCCTCACGACGGCCCTGGCCGACCTTCCCGCACTGCGGGTGTCGGTGCACCTCACGACACACGCTCCCGACCCCGCCGGGTCGCGTCTCACCTTCACCGTGCTGGGCAACGATCGTCCCGGCATCGTGAACGACGTCACCCGCGCGCTCAGCGTGCGCGGCCTCACGATCGACGCGTTCACGAGTCGCGTGTTCGATGCGCCGATGGCCGGAGGGACGCTGTTCGAGGCGAGTATCGCCGCGCACGCGGCATCCGCTGCCGTCGCCGACGACGCGACGGCGGCGCTCGAGCAGCTCGCGGGGGAGATCCAGGTCGATCTCACATTCGACGCGTCATGACCGCGTCGGCGCAGATCGTCGAGGGCGTCCGAGCCGATCTGCGAGCGCGCGCCGACCCCGCTCGCGCCGCCGCCCAGCAGGCGTACATGAAATCGGCGATGCCGTTCCGCGGTGTGCCGGTGCCGGAGGTGCGACGACTCACCCGGCAGCGCGCGAAGGGTGTGACGGATGCCGCGACCCTGGGCGCGGCCGCCGAGGCACTGTGGAGCGGCGCCGAGGTGCGTGAGGAGCGCTACGCCGCCCTCGCGATCCTCGCCCTCAGGCCGCAACAGGACGACCCCTCCCTGCCGGGGACCATCGAGCGATATGTGCGCGAGGGGCAGTGGTGGGACCTCGTGGACGAGCTCGCCCACCGTGTCGCCGACCAGCTCGAGGTGCGACCGCGCGAGACGGCGCGCCTCGTGCGCGCCTGGGCCGGCGATGACGACATGTGGCTGCGACGCATCGCGATCATCTCGCAGCTCGGTCGCGGCACCGCACTCGACGAGACGCTGCTCGACGATGCGATCCGCCCCAACATCGCCGACACCGAGTTCTTCGTGCGCAAAGCGATCGGCTGGGCGCTGCGGGACCACGCGCGCGTCGCACCCGACTGGGTACGCGCATACGTCGAGGCGCATCCGCTCAGTCCGCTCAGTCGCCGCGAGGCCCTGAGGCACCTCTGAGGCGTCAGAACGCGAGCGGCACGGTCGCGAGGGCGACCACCAGCGGGGCCACGAGGCACCCGCGCAGCATGTAGGTGCGCCACGAGATCTGCACCTCGAGCGACCGCAGCCGGGCGTGCCAGAGCAGCGTCGCAAGGGAGGCCCAGGGCGTGATCAGCGGGCCGGCGTTCACCCCGACGAGCACCGCGCCCAGGCGCGCCGGTGTGTGAGCGACCTGCTCGAGCGCGAGGTAGGCGGGCAGGTTGTCGATGAGATTCGCGCCGACAAGGGCGGATGCCGCGACCCGCCAGAGTTCGAGCAGATCGTCGCCCGCTCCCGCCACCGCTCCGATGACGGCGGCGCCGCCGAGCGCCTCCAGCGCGCCGACGGCGAGGAACAGCCCGGCGGCGAACAGGACGAGCTGCCACGGGAGGAGAGAGGGGCGCAGCGCGGCGGGGGAGCGCACAGCGAACACGATCGTCAAGACCACAGCGGCTCCGAGGGCCGGGATCCACGGTGCGAGACCCGACACGAGGAGCGGCATCATGACCACGACGACGGCCGCGCTCACGATGAGCAGGGGGGCATCGTCGATTCGGGGGGCGACCGGCGTCTCGAACCGCCCGCGCAATTGACGGCGGTGGAACAGCAGCAGCGCCGCGACAGTGACGAGGATCGCGATGAGCGCGGGCGCCCACATGAGCGCGAGGAACTGCAGCGGGTCGCCGCCCGCGAGCCGGTCTGCGGCGAGCAGATTGGTGAGGTTCGAGACCGGCAGCGCCAGTGACGCCGTGTTGGCGAGCCACACGGTCGCGAACGCGAATGGCAGCGGCGACAGCCCCGCCCGCCGCGCGACGGCGACCACGACAGGCGTGAGCAGCACGGCGGTGGTGTCGAGGGAGAGGAAGGAGGTCGCGAGGATCGCCAGCAGCGCGACGCTGAACCACAGCCGCAGCGTGTGGCCGCGGCTGAGGCGCACGAGCAGGTGCCCCGCGGCGTCGAAGACGCCCGCGGCCGCGGCGAGCTCGGCGACGACCGTCACCGCCACGACGAACAGCAGGATGGGCCACACGCGGTCGCCGATGGCGAGGGCGTTCGCGGCGGGCAGCACGCCGATCGCCACGGCAATCGCCGACAGCAGGAGGAGCACGGCGCCGACGCCCGCGAGTTTCACGCTCCCATCCTGCTCCCCAACGAACCTGGGAACGGTAGGCTCGCGGCATGGACATCCGCCCTCGCCCGCTCACGACCGTCGTCGTGCGCGCGACGGCGACGCGAACGCTCGGCGCCTGAGCGGGCGGCGGCGCGCGTGCGCCCCGAAGCTGAGTAGCCTGGAACCGAGCGATCCTCTGGAGATTTCCCTGTGTCTGATGCCCTACCCGCTGTCGTCGAGTACCCCGCCGACGGCTTCGCCCTCTTCCCCGACCGATCCGTCGTGGCGCTGCGCGTCAACGGCGAGCTGAAGGACCTCGCGACGGTCGTGACCGCCGCAGACTCCGTAGAGCCGGTCACGATCGACAGCGCCGACGGCCTGGCGATCCTGCGACACTCGACCGCGCATGTGCTCGCCCAGGCGGTGCAGCGCATCAAGCCGCAGACGAACCTCGGCATCGGCCCGCCGATCACCGACGGCTTCTACTACGACTTCGGCACGGATGCGCCGTTCACCCCCGATGACGTGAAGGCCATCAAGAAGGAGATGGAGCGCATCGTCCGCGAGGGCCAGCGCTTCGTGCGCCGCGTGGTCAGCGACGACGAGGCGCGCGCCGAGCTCGCTGACGAACCGTTCAAGCTCGAACTGATCGGCCTCAAGGGCGGCACGAAGGAGGCCGCCGAGGGCGCCTCGGTCGAGGTCGGAGCCGGCGAGCTGACGATCTACGACAACGTCAACCGCGACGGCGAGACCGTCTGGAAAGACCTGTGCCGCGGACCTCACGTGCCCAACACCCGCACGATCGGCAACGGCTGGGACCTGCAGCGCATCGCGGGCGCCTATTGGCGCGGCAGCGAGAAGAACCCGCAGCTGCAGCGCATCTACGGCACCGCGTGGGCGACGAAGGACGAACTGCGCGCCTACCAGCAGCGCCTCGAGGAGGCCGCCAAGCGCGATCACCGCAAGCTCGGCAAGGAGCTCGACCTCTTCTCGTTCCCCGACGAGATCGGCTCGGGGCTGAGTGTCTGGCATCCGAAGGGCGGCATCGTCCGCGGGGAGATGGAGCAGCACGCCCGCCGTCGCCACGTCGCAGCCGGCTACACCTACGTGTACACCCCGCACATCTCGAAGGAAGACCTCTTCCTGACCTCGAACCACCTCGTGACCTACCGGGACGGCATGTTCCCGCCCATCACGATGGACGAGGAGCGCGACGCCGACGGCACCATCACCAAGGCCGGCCAGGAGTACTACCTGAAGCCGATGAACTGCCCGATGCACATCCTCATCTACAAGGAGCGCGGCCGCAGCTACCGCGACCTGCCGATGCGGCTCGCCGAGAACGGCACGGTCTACCGCAACGAACTCTCGGGCGCCCTCCACGGCCTCACGCGCGTCCGCGGCTTCACCCAGGACGACTCGCACCTGTTCGTGACCCCCGAGCAGCTCGAGGGTGAGGCGACGAAGGTGCTCGAGTTCGTCATCTCCATGCTGCGGGACTTCGGTCTCGACGACTTCGAGCTCGAACTGTCGATGCGCGACGACGAGAAGTCGAAGTGGATCGGGTCGGACGAGTTCTGGGAGTACTCCACGAACGCACTGCGCAATGTCGCCCTGGCGAGCGGACTGAAGCTCACTGAGGTGCCCGGCGAGGCGGCGTTCTACGGCCCGAAGATCGACCTGAAGACCCGTGACGCGATCGGGCGCACCTGGCAGCTGTCGACCGTGCAGGTCGACCCGAACCTGCCCGAGCGCTTCGAGCTGGAGTACACCGGCTCGGACGGCGAGCGTCACCGCCCCATCATGATCCACCGTGCACTGTTCGGCTCGATCGAGCGGTTCTTCGCGATCCTGCTCGAGCACTACGCCGGCGCGTTCCCGTTGTGGCTCTCCCCGGTGCAGGTCGTCGGCATCCCGGTCGCCGAGGAGTACGCGCCGTACCTCGACGAGATCGTCGGCCGCCTGCGTGAGGCGGGCGTGCGCGCGGAGGTCGACCACTCCGACGACCGCATGCAGAAGAAGATCCGCACGCACACCACCCAGAAGGTGCCGCTGCAGCTGATCGCGGGGGAGCTGGACCGCGCCGCGGGCACGGTCTCGTTCCGCTTCCGCGACGGGTCGCAGACCAACGGAGTCCCCGTCGACGATGCGATCGCCCTCGTCCTGCGCGCCATCGCGCAGCACACGCTCGTCGACACGGCGGATCAGCTCGTATGACCTCGTCGCACGCGGGCGGATCGGATGACGCGCTGGTCGCGGCATCCGATCTGCCCGGTGTGCCGGACGAGTTCCAGCGCCTGTGGACCCCGCACCGGATGGCGTACATCCAGGCAGGCCCCGAGCCGCTGAAGCACGACTGCCCGTTCTGCGCCGCGCCGTCGATGAGCGACGAGGACGCCCTGATCGTGCACCGGGGTGTGCACGCCTACGTGCTGCTGAACCTCTTCCCGTACAACTCAGGACACCTGCTGGTGTGCCCCTACCGCCATGTCGGTCTCTACGACGAGGCCACCGCAGAGGAGATCGACGAGATCTCCCGCCTGACGCAGACAGCGATGCGCACGCTGCGTGAGACCGCACGCTGCCACGGCTTCAACATCGGCATGAACCAGGGCGAGGTCGCCGGCGCGGGCGTCGCCGCCCACCTGCACCAGCACGTCGTGCCGCGCTGGGCGACCGACGCGAACTTCTTCCCGATCATCGCGAAGACGAAGGCCCTGCCGCAGCTGCTCGGCGAGGTGCGCCAGTCGCTCGCCGACGCCTGGCCGGCCTGACCGCGTCCTCTCTCTCTCTCTCGAGAGAGCGGACGCCGCGCCTCACCCGCCGCGGCAGACGGCGCGCAGCATCGCCATGAACGCCGCGGCCGCGCGCGACGGCGTCGTGTGCACGGCTGTGCCGAGGAAGAGCGTCCACGCGGGCAGGGGCGGGTCGAGCGGTCGCACCGCGAGGGCATCGCCCACGTCTCCGAGCCCTGCGACGAAGTCGGGGACGATCGCGACCCCCGCGCCCTTCGCGACGAGCACGGGGATCGCCGCGGCATCCGGTGCCTCCACGCCGATGTCGCGCCGCAGGCCCGCCCGGGCGAACACCTCGTCGATGAGGTCGCGGGTGCCGAACCCGCGCGGGGCGTCGATGAACGGCGACGCCGCGAGCTCGGGGAGGGTCGCGACATCCGCCCCCGAGGCGGCGCCGAGCGGGGACAACGCGACGAACGATGCCGAGGCGACCGGCTCGAGCCGCACCTCGTCGGGCGTCGCGCCGACGGGGGAGAGGAGGGCGAAGTCGACCTCGCCGTGATCGATCGCGCGCACCAGCTCGTGGGAGCCCGCGACCACGAGCCGCACGCTCACGTGCGGGTGGCGACCGCGGAACTCGGCGATCGCCGATGTGAGGTCGATGAGTCCGAGCACCGGCAGTGCGCCGATCGTCACGGTGCCGCGCAACCCGCGCCGCACCTCGTCGACTGCGGCCGCGGCCTGCGCGGCGTCGGCGAGGGTCTGTCGCGCGAGCGGCACCAGCGCGTGCCCGGCCGCGTTCAGCCGCACCCCGCGCGGGCCACGATCGAACAGCGGTGACCCGAGCTCGCGCTCCAACGAGCGGATCGCGCTCGAGACGCCGGACTGGACGACGTGCAGCCGCTCGGCCGCCGCACTGATGCTCTCGGCATCGGCGACCGCGAGGAAGTACTCCAACTGACGCAGCTGCACGCGTCCATCCTCTCGCCTCCGGCGATCAGTGGGCCGTCTGGCCGCCGTCGATCGTGTACACGCTGCCGTTGATGAACGGCGACGCGTCGGAGGCGAGGAAGAGCACGAGGTTCGCGATCTCCTCCGGCTCCGACACCCGTCCCTGGGGCGAGTACGACAGCACGGTCTCGCGCATGGCGGGGTCCGCGAGCCATCCGTCGATCATCGGCGTGCGCACGAGGCCCGGCGCGACCGCGTTCACCCGCACACCCTCGCGGGCGTAGTCGAGCGCCGCCGCGCGCGTCAGGCCGACGACGCCGTGCTTGGCCGCCGCATAGGGGGACATCCCCGGGTCGGCGATGACTCCGGCCACCGAGGCGATGTTGACGATCGAGCCGCCGCCCCGAGCGAGCAGCGCCGGGATCTCGTGACGGAGCGAGAAGAACACCCCGGAGAGGTCGACCGCGAGCGTGTGCTGCCAGTCCGTCACGGTCTGCTCGGCGAGAGTCCCCGTCGGCGGGAGCGACCCCGCGTTGTTGACCGCGATGTCGAGGCCGCCGTAGGTGTCCACGGCGGTCTGCACGAGAGCGGCGACCGCGGCGTCATCCGAGACGTCGGCGACCGCGTGGGTCGCCCGGCCCCCGGCCGCGACGATGTCGTCGACGACGCGCTGGCCCGCGGCATCCCGGGAGCCGATCACCACAGCCGCACCGGCGCGACCGAGTGCGCGGGCGACGGCGGCGCCGATCCCGCTGGAGCCGCCCGTGACGACGGCGACCTTGTCGGAGAAATCGAAGGTGACGCTCATGTCGGCCACCTCAGTCCGTCCAGCGCACGTAGAGCACCATCGCGCGCGCGTGGCTCTCGGTCCACAGCTCGACGCCCTTCATCGGGCCGTCGGCCCACCGCTCGGCGAGCTCGGCGGCGGCGCGGCGGGTGACCTCCTCGATGATGAACTTGATGCCAGCCTGCTCGCTGTCGCGGTGCTCGGCCAGCAGTTCGGGAGTGTTGATCTCGTCGTGCAGGCGCTTGACGGTGGCGTACACGTCGAGCACGTAGCGACGGGTCAGCTCCACGTCGCTGCGGCGCGCGACATCGGCGGTGTGCCCCGACAGGAAGTGCTCGAAGTCGTACTCGAGGAACCGGTCGAACGCGCCCAGGTAGGCGAACATGTTCTCGGTGATGTCGAAGTCGAGCAGCGGCACCCACCCGCGCGCGAGCAGGTCGATGGCGACCATGACCTTCTCGTCGGGGAGGAACAGCACCGTGTCGCCGTCGGCGGAGTGGAAGCCGTCGCGGAACAGCTCGATGCGGCGGGTGCCGCGGGTGAGCGAGAGGGCGCCCTCGTACACGACGGTCGGCGCCGGGCGGGCGGGGTCCGCCTTCTCGGCGAGGAACCGCGCGGTGCCGGCCTCGGCGATGATCTCCACGCCGTCGGCGAGCAGGTACGAGCCACCGATGTGATCCGAGTGCCCGTGCGAGTAGATGAGCGTGCGGATCGGCTCGTCGGTGACGTCGGCGATCGCGGTGCGGATGTGGTCGACGAGCGGTTCGGGAGCATCGAGCAGCACGACCCCCTCGCCGGTGGTGAAGAAGATCGTCTGGTAGTTGCCGTTCGTGATCATGAAGACCCCGGGGGTCATCTCCCGGGTCAGGAACCCGGCGCTGAGGTCGGTGACCTCCTCGGGCTGCACGTGGCGACGTGCGGGTGCGGACATGATGTGCCTCCTCGGCAATCGGTGGATGGGGATGGCGCGGCGAACGCCGCCCCGGTCGGGGCGGTGCGGATGCCGCGGGTCAGGGGACGAGCACGACGGCGCCCGCCTGCGCCAGGGCGTCCACGCCCTCGGCGAGCGGGCGCGTGGGAGCGGCGGGACGAAGGCCCGTGCGCAGCACCAGGTCGGCGACGGCCGTGTAGGCGATCTCGCGCTCGGCGGCCGACGCGAGGAAGTTGGAGTGCCCGATGATGCGCGCGCCGCGGTTGCGGAACGCGGGGGCCAGGATGCTCGCCTCGGCGCCGGCCGAGTTGCCGACCTGCGCGATGCGCGCGCCCGTGGCGAGGTGTCGGGCGGCGACCGCGAGCGGCATGCCCCAGGTGAGGTCGATGACCACGTCGATGCCGCCCGCGGCGGCGAGCTGCGCGTCGAGGGCATCGGCGTCGACCGCGAGCACCCCGTGACCGCCCCGCGCCCCGATAGCCTCGAGTCCGGCCTCGGTGCGGGCGGTCGCGAGCACCGTCGCCCCGAGGTCGACGGCCGCGGCGACGGCAAGGGTGCCCGCCGATCCCGTTCCGCCGAGCACGAGCACGGTCTCCCCGGGCTGCGTCTGGGCGGCACGGTGCAGCGCGAGCCACGCGGCGATCCCCGGCACCCCGATCGCCGCCGCCGTCACCGGGTCGAGCCCGTCGGGCACCGGCACGCTCTCGGCACCGCGCAGCGGCACGACGTCGGCGAACGTGCCGAACGGCGCGGGCGGCGCGCTCACGTAGAGAAGCCCGCCCGCGGCATCCTGCACCACGCCGGAGAGGCCGGCGACGGCGCCGGGTGCGAGCGGGCGGAAGGGCATGGTCCCGGTGGCGATCACCCGGTCGACGGGGTTCACCGCCGCCGCGACGAGCGTCGCCGGCGTCGCATCAGCCGATGGCTCCTCGATCTCGGTGAGCACGATGCCGCCGGTGGCGGCGAGGGTGAGGGCGCGCATGTCGGCACCTGCCTTCCGGCCGCCCGTCGGGTGCGGCGGCCGGATTCATCGTCGATCCGGCGCCCCGGCGCCACAAGAATCGGAAAACGATCGCGGCCATCACCGAATGTGATGGATGCCGAGGCTCACCGCACTCGCGCGACGTCGAACTGCAGACGGGGGTGGGCGTACGCCTCCTGCGACTCGACGAGCAGCAGCTCCCGAGATCCCGCGTCGTGCGTGCGCTGCAGCAGATCGAAGACGCTCGACGTGGTGCGCGCAAGCGCGGCCTGCGCATCGCCGGTCGCGCGGTAATGCGCGGTGAACAGGGCCGCCGTCACATCGCCCGACCCGTTCGCCTTCATGCCGATCATGGGCGTCTGCACGAGCCAGGCGCCGTCCCCGTTCACGACGAGCATCTCGATCGTGCCCTCCGGGCGGTCGGGGCGGGCGACGCTCGTGACGAGCACGGTCTCGGGGCCGGAGGCCCGCACGAGGTCGGCCGCTTCGAGCGTCGAGGCGATCGTGTCGGGAGAGGTGCCCGTGAGGAATCCCAGCTCGAACTGGTTGGGGGTGACGAGGTCGGCGGCGGGCACGACCCGGTCGCGCAGCAGATCGGGGATTGCGGGGGCCACGAAGCATCCCGACACGGCGTTTCCCATCACCGGGTCGCAGGCGTAGATGGCGTCGGGGTTCGCGGCCTTGACCCGCGCGACCGCGTCGAGGATGACATCGGCGATGCCCTCGCTGCCCTGATAGCCCGACAGCACTACGTCGATCTCGGGGAAGACCCCGCGCTCCTCAATGCCGAGGATCACCTCGTGCACGTCGCTCGGGGCGATGAGCGGCCCCCGCCAGGAGTCATACCCGGTGTGGTTCGAGAAGGTCACCGTGTACACCGGCAGCACCTCGACACCGATGCGCTGCAGCGGGAACACGGCGGCCGAGTTGCCGACGTGCCCGTGGGCCACGGCCGACTGGATCGAGAGGATCTTCATCCGTCGATCCTCGCATCCGCGGCGCGCGCCGCGACGACGGCCGCGGCGACGTCGTCCGCGAGGCGCTCCTGATCGGCATCGTCAAGCTCGTGCACCGTGAGACGAAGAGCGGATGCCGCACCCCCGCCGGCCAGCTCGAACTCGTCGCCCGGCCGGGCGAGCCACCCGCGACGCATGAGCCCTTCGGCGACGGGGCGGGCCGCGGCATCCGTCGTCACCCACACGTTGAGTCCGTCGGAGGGCGGCACGACGATGCCGCGGTCGGCGAGCCGGGCGATGAAGGCGGCGTTGCGCGAGGCGTAATGCGCGCCGGCCGCGTCGATCTGCGCGCGCACCGCCGGGTCGATGAGGAGGGCGTGCGCGAGGCGCTGCAGCAGGTGACTGACCCAGGTGGTGCCGGGGCTCAGCCGCAGGGCGAGGCGTTCGGCGGTGTGCGGGTCTGCGGCTGTGATGGCCAGCCCCATGTCGGGCCCGAGGAACTTCGAGACCGAGCGGATGAGGGCCCAGCGCTCGTGGGCGGGGGAGATGAGCGAGTGGAACGGGCGGGTGGAGAGCAGGGAGAAGTGGTCGTCCTCGATGATGAGCACGTAGGGGTGCTCGGCGAGCACCTCCCGCAGCTGCGCCGCGCGCGCGGCGCTGAGGCCGGCACCGGTGGGGTTCTGCGCGCGAGGGGTGTGCACGACCGCCCGCACGCCCACGGCGAGCGCGGCCCGGAGTCCGGCGACAGTCATGCCCTCCTCGTCGACCGGGACGGGCACGGCCCGGTAGCCGCCGAGGCGCACGATGTTCAGGCTCGACAGGAAGCACGGGTCCTCGAGCGCCACGGCGTCGTCGCGGGCGAGGGTCTGCGAGAGCAGGCGGTCGATCGCGTCGGACGCGCCGCCGGTGATCGTGAGGCGGATGTCGCGCGCCTCCGGCAGCGCCTCGGTCATCCAGTCCCGCGCCCACGCCTCGAGCGCACGGTCGATGACCGGCTCTCCGTAGAGCACGGGGCGTCCGCCGACGCGTCGGAGGGCCTCGGTCGGGTCGGGGATGAGTCGCGGGTCGGGGTTGCCCGTGCCGATGTCGCGCAGCACGGTGTCGGCGGCGTAGCCCTCCTGCGCGATGCGGGTGCGCGCGGCGATGCGGGTTCCGGCGCGCCCCCGCGAGACCACGACCCCCGCCAGAGCGAGCTGCCGGTAGGCCGCGACGACGGTGTTGCGGTTCACGCCGAGCGTGTCGGCGAGGGTGCGCACGGGCGGCAGCAGCGCGCCGGGGACGCGATCGCCTCGCTCGACGAGCGTGCGCACGCTGTCCGCGATCTCGGTCGCGGTGGTGCCCGTTATGCCGGTCGTCATGTGTGACCCCCTCGCAGCAAGCCTAAGCGCCAGTCGTGTTACATTTCGGCCTAGGCCAAAACATGGCGTCATCCGGACGCCCGAAGGAGCAGACCGTGACCACTCCCACCATCGGTTCCGACCGCGTCAAGCGCGGCCTCGCCGAGATGCTCAAGGGCGGCGTCATCATGGACGTCGTCACCGCCGAGCAGGCGCGCATCGCCGAGGACGCCGGCGCCGTCGCCGTGATGGCGCTCGAGCGGGTTCCCGCCGACATCCGCGCCCAGGGCGGCGTCGCCCGCATGAGCGATCCCGACCTCATCGACGACATCATCGCGTCGGTCTCCATCCCGGTCATGGCGAAGGCGCGCATCGGGCACTTCGTCGAGGCGCAGGTGCTGCAGCAGCTCGGCGTCGACTACATCGACGAGTCCGAGGTGCTCTCGCCCGCCGACTACGTCAACCACATCGACAAATGGAAGTTCACGGTGCCCTTCGTCTGCGGCGCGACGAATCTCGGTGAGGCGCTGCGCCGCATCAACGAGGGTGCGGCGATGATCCGCTCGAAGGGCGAGGCCGGCACGGGCGACGTGTCCGAGGCGACCAAGCACATCCGCAAGATCACGAGCGAGATCAACGTGCTGCGCTCCCTCACCAAGGACGAGCTCTACGTCGCCGCAAAGGAGCTGCAGGCGCCCTACGAGCTGGTCGCCGAGATCGCCGAGACCGGCACGCTCCCTGTCGTGCTCTTCACCGCCGGCGGCGTCGCCACCCCCGCGGATGCGGCCATGATGATGCAGCTCGGTGCCGACGGCGTGTTCGTCGGCTCCGGCATCTTCAAGAGCGGCAACCCGGCCGAGCGCGCCGCCGCCATCGTGAAGGCGACCACGTTCTACGACGACCCGGCCGTCATCGCCGAGGTCTCGCGCGGACTCGGCGAGGCGATGGTCGGCATCAATGTCACCGACCTGGCCGCACCGCACCGCCTCGCCGAGCGCGGCTGGTGACCAGCCCGCGCATCGGGGTGCTCGCGCTCCAGGGCGACGTGCGCGAGCACGCCGTCGCCCTGGCGGCGCTGGGGGCGGATGTCGCCAGGGTGCGGCGCCCCGAAGACCTCGCCGCCGTGCAGGGGCTCGTGATCCCGGGCGGCGAGTCGAGCGTCATCGACAAGCTCGCCCGCGCCTTCGAGCTGCGCGACCCCCTGCGCGAGGCGATCGCCGGAGGGCTCCCGGTGTACGGCACCTGTGCCGGCCTCATCCTGCTCGCCGAGCGCATCGTCGACGGCATCGCCGGGCAGCAGACCTTCGGCGGCCTCGACGTGACGGTGCGCCGCAACGCGTTCGGCAGCCAGGTGGACTCGTTCGAGACCGACCTCGACGTGCCCTCCCTCGGCGCACCGCCTGTGCACGCCGCGTTCATCCGCGCACCGCTCATCGAACAGGTCGGCGCCCGGGCCGAACCGCTCGCCCACCTCTCCGACGGGCGGGTCGTCGCCGTGAGGCAGGGCCCCCTGCTCGGCACGTCGTTCCACCCCGAGGTCACGGGGGAGCTGAGGTTCCACCGCCTGCTGCTCGACGCCGTCGCGGCGGCGTGAGCCGCGGCATCCGTTCGATGTCGTCCCCGCCGCGTAGTCTCGCGACGTGACCAGCTGGATCGCCCTGCTGCGCGGGGTCAACGTCGGCGGCGCGACCGTGCGCAACGCCGAGCTGCGCGAGATCGTGACGGGCATCGGGGGCACTGACGTCGTGCCGGTGCTCGCGAGCGGCAACGTCGTGTTCGACCACCCGACCGAGCGAGCGGATGCCGCGGCTCTCCGCGCGAGGCTCGAGGCGGCGCTCGGACGCCACTACGACTACGACGCGCACCTGCTGCTCGTTGCCCGGGAGGCCGTCGAAGAGGCGATCGGCGGGTTCCCGTTCGCGGCCGACGACACCGCGCGGCAGCCCTGGGTGATCTTCTGCGACACCGCGCAGACCGCGGCATCCCTCATCGACGAGCCCCGCGACGACGACCTCGATCCGGTCGCCCGCGACGGCGCCGTCGTGTACTGGAACCCACCCAAGGGACGTTCGACCGACACCCCCTTCGCGAAGGCGGTCGCGCGTCGCACCTGGCGGGAGCGCACCACGACGCGCAATCTCCGCACCCTCGTGAAGATCCTCGCCGCACGCCCGTAAACTGGAGCCTATGTCCGGACACTCCAAATGGGCCACGACCAAGCACAAGAAGGCGGTCGTCGACGCCCGCCGCGCGAAGTCGTGGGCGAAGCTCATCAAGAACATCGAGGTCGCAGCCAAGCTCGGCGGTGCCGACCTGCAGGGCAACCCGACCCTCTTCGACGCAGTGCTCAAGGCCAAGAAGACCTCGGTGCCCAAGGACAACATCGACCGCGCGATCAAGCGCGGCGCCGGCATCGGCGGCGAGTCGGTCGAGTACTCGTCGATCATGTACGAGGGCTACGGTCCCAACGGCGTCGCCCTCATGATCGAGTGTCTGACCGACAACAAGAACCGCGCCGCGGCCGAGGTGCGCACGGCACTCAGCCGCAACGGCGGCACCCTCGCGGACCCCGGTTCGGTCGCCTACAACTTCTCCCGCAAGGGCGTCATCGTCGTCTCTGAGGAGGGCACGACCGAGGACGACGTCATGCTCGCGGCCCTCGAGGCGGGCGCCGAGGAGATCGAGCCCCACGCCCAGGGCTTCGAGGTCATCACCGAGGCATCCGATGTCGTGGCCGTCCGCAGCGCGCTCGTCGACGCCGGCATCGAGTACGAGTCGGCCGACGTCGAGTTCGTCCCGACCCTCAAGGTCGAGATCGACGCCGAGACCGCCCGCAAGGTGTTCCGCCTCATCGACGCCCTCGAGGACAGCGACGACGTGCAGAACGTCTACTCGAACTTCGACCTCACCGCCGAGGTGCAGGCCGAGCTCGAAGAGGACGAGTGATCGCACGCGGGCGCGCCGCTCGAGCGCCGCGACCCGCGATCGTTAGCGTGGGGGAGTGACCACCCCTTCGCTGCGCGTGCTGGGCATCGACCCCGGCCTCACCCGCTGCGGCGTGGGCGTGGTGGATGTCGCTCCCGACCGCTCTGCGCGCCTCGTGCACGTCGGGGTCGTGCGCTCCTCACCCGACCTCGCGATCCAGCGGCGCCTGCGCCTCATCGCCGACGGTATCCGCGAGGTCGTCGCCGTCCATCAGCCCCACGTGGTCGCCGTCGAGCGCGTCTTCGCCCAGCACAACCGGCACAGCGTCATGGGGACGGCCCAGGCGAGCGGCATCGCGCTGCTCGTCGCCGCCGAGTTCGGCCTCGAGGCCGCGACCCACACTCCGTCCGAGGTGAAGGCCGCCGTCACCGGCTACGGCTCAGCCGACAAGGCGCAGGTGCAGGCGATGATCGCGCGCCTGCTGCGCCTCGACGCACCCCCGCAGCCGGCGGATGCCGCGGACGCCCTGGCCCTCGCGCTCTGCCACGCCTGGCGTCGCGGCCCCGCCGCCCCCGGGGCATCCGCCCTGACGCCGGCGCAGCGCGCCTGGGCCGACGCCGAGCGCCGCGCCCGCCGCTAGCGTGTCGCTCGAACATATCTGCGAACCGTCTCGTAGGGTGGAGCCATGATCGCTTCCGTGCGCGGCTCCGTGCTGTACGTCGACGGCGACACCGTCGTCGTCGAAACGGGCGGTGTCGGCTACGCCGTCGCAGTGACGCAGCCCGTCGCCCACAGCCTGACTCCCGGCGCCGAGGTGCTGCTGCACACGCATCTCGTCGTGCGCGAAGACGCGATGCAGCTCGTCGGGTTCACCGAGCGCGCCGAGCTCGTCGTGTTCCTGGCGCTCCTCGGCGTCTCCGGCGTCGGTCCGAAGTCGGCCCTCGGCGTGCTCTCGCACCTGTCGATCGACCAGATCGCCGCCGCCGTTGCCGCCGAGGACGACGCGCCGTTCCGGCGCGTCTCCGGGATCGGCCCGAAGACGGCAAAGCTCATCGTCGTGCAGCTCGCCGGGCGCCTCGCCCCGCCGTCAGCTGCCTCGACCTCTCCGACGGGCGGGGGAGACGCGGCGCTGCTCACCCAGCTCACCGCGGCCCTGAACGGTCTCGGCTGGAACGACCGGGTCGCACAGGAGACCGCGACATCCGTCATCGAGAGCGCGCCCGCGACCGAACGCAGCGTTCCCGCCTTGCTCCGGCTCGCCCTCGCCGAGCTCGGGCCCGCGCGAGGGGAGCATGTGCGTGGATGAGGTGAACCCGCAGGCGGTCGATGAGACCGAGCTCGCCATCGAGGGCGCACTGCGCCCGACGTCGCTCGCCGAGTTCATCGGGCAGCCCAAGGTGCGCGGGCAGTTGCAGCTGCTGCTCGATGCCGCCCGCATCCAGGAGCGGCCCGCCGATCACATCCTGCTCGCCGGCCCCCCGGGGCTCGGCAAGACCACTCTTGCGATGATCGTCGCGCACGAGAGCGGGCGTCCCCTGAGGCTCTCGAGCGGCCCCGCGATCCAGCACGCGGGGGACCTCGCGGCGCTGCTGTCGAGCCTGCAGCCGGGGGAGGTCTTGTTCATCGACGAGATCCACCGGATGGCCCGTTCGGCGGAGGAGATGCTGTATCTCGCGATGGAGGACTTCCGCATCGACATCATGGTGGGCAAGGGCGCCGGCGCCACCTCGATCCCGCTCGATCTCGCCCCCTTCACGCTCGTGGGCGCGACGACGCGCTCCGGCATGCTGCCGAACCCACTGCGCGACCGGTTCGGCTTCACCGCCCATCTGGAGTACTACGACCCCGCCGAGCTCGAACGCGTCGTCGAGCGCTCGGCAATCGTGCTCGGGGTCGAACTGTCCGCCCGCGCCCGCGCCGAGATCGCCCGCCGCTCCCGGGGGACACCCCGCATCGCGAACCGACTGCTGCGCCGCGTACGTGACTACCTGCTCGTACACGGGGGCGCGGGCACGGATGTCGCGGCCGTCGGCGCCGCGCTCGAGCTCTACGACGTCGACCCGATCGGTCTCGATCGGCTCGACAGGGCGGTGCTCGACATTCTGATCCGCCGGTTCGGCGGCGGGCCCGTCGGCCTCGGCACCCTCTCGGTGACGGTCGGAGAGGAGGCCGACACGATCGAGTCGGTCGTCGAGCCCTACCTCGTGCGCATCGGACTCATGGGTCGCACGCCCCGCGGGCGCGTCGCCACGCCCGAGGCGTATGCCCATCTCGGTGTGGCCCCGGCACATGCGACCGGAACGCTCGATATGGATGACCTATAATCGCTGAAGGCTTTCGCCGCCCTCTCCCTACGGCGCCCATCTTGAGTGCGCCTCATCTGAAAGGCTCCGCGCCCGCATGGACTTCGGCACGTTCTTCAGCAACTACGGCCTGCTCATCCTGCTCGTCCTGCTCCTGGTCTTCATGTTCTGGAGCTCCCGACGCCGCATGCAGAAGCAGAAGGCCGAGGTCGAGGCCCGCGCGCGTCAGACCGTCCCCGGCGCCAAGGTGCTGCTGCAGGGAGGCCTGTACGGCACCATCGTGACCTTCGACTCCGACAACCTCGACCAGCCGGCCGTGGTCTCGATCGCCCCCGGCGTCGAGATCGAGGTACACAGCCAGGCGATCCTTCGCGTCGTCGACCCGATCGACGAGGTCGTCACCGAGGACGAGTACCTCGAGGCCGAGGCCACCCACGACGAGTACGAGGCCGGCGTCGCCAGCGGCGAGATCTCCTCGATCAGCGACGACCAGAAGAAGGCCGCCGACGCCGACGACGAGAAGAAGAACGGCACCGACGCCTGACACGGTGCCCGCGCACCCCTTCCGAAAGACCTGATCAGTGGCGACATCCACCCCCGTCAAGCACGCCTGGCGTGCCCTCATCGGCCTGCTGGCCGTGATCGCCGTGCTGTTCGGCATCAACGCCCTCGGCGTCTACGTGTTCCAGAAGTCGTCGTGGGCCCCGCAGCTCGCGCTCGACCTCCAGGGCGGCACGCAGATTATCCTGCAGGCGCAGACCGTCGACGGCGCGGCACCCACCGACACGCAGATGAACCAGGCGGTGTCGATCATCCGCCAGCGCATCGACGCGTCGGGTGTGTCCGAGGCATCCGTCTCGACAGAGGGCGGCCGCAACATCGTCGTGCAGATCCCCGGAACGGCGGACGAGCAGACGCGACAGCGCATCGAGGCCTCGGCCCAGCTGCAGCTGCGGGCCGTGCTGTACACGTCGGCCGACGTCACCGGCAGCTTCACCGGACAGGACGGGAACCAGACGCCCTACCCGACGCCGGCGCCCACCCTGCAGTCGACCCCGACCGCGTCGCCCACGAGCGGCAGTGACACCTCGTGGATCACCCCGGCGCTGCAGGCGGAGTATCAGGCCTACAACTGCTCGGCGACGACGAACGACCCCGCGAACGCGCCCAAGGACAAGCCGCTCGTCACCTGCGACTCGACCAACACCGCGAAGTACATCCTCGGGCCCGTCGAGCTCGACGGCTCCGCCATCACCGACGCCAGTGCCGGTCTGAACACGCAGAACGGCCAGTGGGTCGTGAACCTCGTGTTCAACGGCGAGGGAACCCAGACCTTCGGCGACATCAGCAAGCGCCTCTACAGCCAGACGGCGCCGCTCAACCAGTTCGCCTTCGTGCTGGACGGATCCGTTCTCTCCGCCCCCAGCATGAACGCCGTGATCACCGACGGCAAACCGCAGATCTCGGGCTCGTTCACGCAGGAGAGCGCGACCACGCTCGCCGACCAGCTCAAGTTCGGTGCTCTGCCGCTGAGCTTCTCGGTGCAGAGCTCCGACACCATCTCGGCGACCCTCGGCTCACAGCAGCTCATGATCGGTCTGATCACGGGACTCATCGGTCTGGCGCTCGTCGCGATCTACTCGCTCATCGTCTACCGGGCTCTCGGCTCGGTGATCATCGCGTCCCTCGCGGTGATGGCGGTCATCACGTACGCGGTGCTCTGCATCCTGGCGTGGCGCATGGGCTTCCGCCTTTCTCTCGCCGGTGTCGCCGGTCTGATCGTGACGATCGGCTTCACCGCCGACTCGTTCATCGTGTACTTCGAGCGCATCCGCGACGAGCTGCGCGACGGCAAGTCGATCACCTCCGCCGTCGAGGACGGCTGGGGCCGGGCGAAGCGCACGATCTACATCTCGAAGTCGATCAACGTGCTCGCGGCCGTCGTGCTCTACATCCTCGCGGATGCGACGGTGAAGGGCTTCGCGTTCACGCTCGGCATCACGACCGCGATCGACGTGCTCATCTTCATCCTGTTCACGCACCCTGTCATGCAGCTGCTGGCACGCACCCGGTTCTTCGGCTCGGGGCACCCGCTCTCGGGTCTCGACCCCGAGGCGCTCGGCGCCGTCTACCGCGGCCGCGCCCAGTTCCGCGCCCCGGCAGCGGCGACCGCCGGGCGTTCGGCCAAGTCGCGCAAGGAGGCGGAGCGCCGGCAGACGATCGCCGAGCGAAAGCGCGCGGCCGAACTCGGCGGCGGGACCACGACCGCGACCAAGGAGGGAGACGACTGATGCGCTCCATGAATCAGCTCGGAAACGACCTCTACACCGGCAAGACGTCCTTCCCCTTCGTCGGCCGTCGTCGTGTGTGGTTCATCATCGCGGCGGTGCTCGTGATCGCGTCGGTGCTCGTTCCCCTCGTGCGCCCGATCCACTTCTCGATCGAGTTCACCGGCGGCTCGCAGTTCACCGTGAGCGGTCTGACGAACCCCGATCAGCTCACCGCGACGAACGCCGTCAACGGTGTCGTCCCCGGCTCGGTCTCGAGCGTCACCACGGTCGGGGGCACCTCGGTTCAGGTCGAGACGAACCAGATGACGCCCGAGCAGACCCAGCAGGTCAGCCAGGCGCTCGCCACGGCGTTCGACGTGCCGCAGACCGACGTCACCGACTCGTTCATCGGTCCGGCGTGGGGCGCGGATGTCACGCGCCAGTCGCTCTGGGGACTCGCGATCTTCCTCGCGCTGACGTTCCTCATCCTCGCGCTCTACTTCCGCACGTGGAAGATGTCGGCCGCGGCCGTCATCGGCGTGGTGGACGTGCTGGTGATCACGATCGGCATCTACGCGGTCTGCGGCTTCGCGATCTCGCCCGCCGCGGTGATCGGATTCCTCACGATCCTGGCGTACTCGCTCTACGACACGACAGTCGTGTTCGACAAGATCCGGGAGAACACGCGCGAAGGCGGTGAGGCGGCCGGTCGCCTGTTCGGCGAGTCGGTGAACCTGGCTGTCAACCAGACGCTCATCCGTTCGATCAACACGACCATCGTCGCGGTGCTCCCGACCGGTGCGATCCTGTTCATCGGCGCGTTCTGGCTGGGTGCACAGACGCTCACCGACATCTCGCTGTCGATCTTCGTCGGAACGATCGTGGCTGCCTACTCGACGATCTTCGTGGCGGCGCCGCTGTACTCGCTGTTCCGTGAGAACGAGCCGAAGGTCAAGGCGCGCGACGCCCGCGTGCGCGCCTCTCGGAGCAAGGCAGAGGTCGCCGCCTGAGCGGCCGTCCACCTCGGCAGCGGGCGTAGGATGATCCGATCCGGCGAAGGGCGGTGAGACGCGAGTGACCGAGACCGTTCCGGCCGCGCCCCAGGCCTCTTCGCTGCGGCGGCTCGTGCCTCGGATCTTCTCCCGCGCGCACCGGCGCGACGATGTCGACCAGCTCGTGCGCACGGTGCGCACGCATCATCCGCGCGGCGACCTCGCTGTCATCGAGCGCGCATACACCGTCGCGGAGCGCGCGCACCGCGACCAGAAGCGCCAGAGCGGTGAGCCGTACATCACGCACCCGCTCGCGGTCGCTCAGGTGCTCGCCGATCTCGGTCTCGGACCGAAGGCGATCGCTGCGGCCCTGCTGCACGACACCGTCGAGGACACGGACTACAGCCTCGACCAGTTGACGGCGGAGTTCGGCGACGAGGTCGCGATGCTCGTCGACGGCGTCACGAAGCTCGACAAGGTCAAGTACGGCGAGAGCGCGCAGGCCGAGACGGTCCGCAAGATGATCGTCGCGATGTCGCGAGACATCCGCGTGCTCCTCATCAAGCTCGCCGACCGGCTCCACAACGCGCGCACGTGGGGTTTCGTGCCGCCCGAGAAGGCGCAGAAGAAGGCGCGCGAGACTCTCGAGATCTACGCTCCGCTCGCGCACCGCCTCGGCATCCAGGCGATCAAGTCGGAGCTCGAGGACCTCTCGTTCGCCGTACTGCACCCCAAGCTCTACGCCGAGATCGAGAGTCTGGTCAAGCAGCGCACGCCCCAGCGCGAGCAGTACGTGCACAGTGTGATCGACTCCGTCGATGCGGATCTGCGCGAGCTGCGCATCCGCGGGCGCGTCATGGGTCGTCCGAAGCAGCTGTACTCCGTGTATCAGAAGATGGTGGTGCGCGGTCGGGAGTTCGACGACATCTACGACCTGATCGGCATCCGCGTGATCGTCGCGACCGTGCGCGACTGCTACGCCGTGCTGGGCTCGATCCACGCCCGCTGGACGCCACTACCCGGCCGCTTCAAGGACTACATCGCGACGCCGAAGTTCAACCTCTACCAGTCGCTGCACACCACGGTGATCGGCCCGGGCGGTCGTACGGTCGAGATCCAGATCCGCACGAACGAGATGCACCAGCAGGCCGAGTACGGCGTCGCGGCGCACTGGAAGTACAAGGAGCGGATGTCGGGCAGTCGCACCGACGACCGCACCGTCGACACCGACATGGCGTGGCTCGCCCACATCTCCGACTGGCAGGCCGAGACCGCTGACCCCGGCGAGTTCCTCGAGTCGTTGAGGTTCGAGATCGGCGCCAAGGAGGTCTACGTCTTCACGCCGAAGGGACGCGTGATCGGGCTCCCGTCCGGCGCGACTCCGGTCGACTTCGCCTATGCGGTGCACACCGAGATCGGCCATCGCACGATGGGGGCGAAGGTCAACGGGCGTCTCGTTCCGCTCGAGAGCGAACTGAACTCGGGCGACGTCGTCGAGGTGTTCACCTCGAAGAACCCGGATGCGAGCCCGAGCCAGGACTGGCTCACATTCGTCAAGAGCACCCGCGCGCGCAACAAGATCCGCGGCTGGTTCACGAAGGAGCGCCGAGAAGAGGCGATCGAACAGGGCAAGGAGTCGATCGCCCGCGCGATGCGGCGGCAGAACCTGCCCCTGCAACGCCTGATGAACCAGGACTCCTTCTCCCAGGTCGCGCACCAGCTGAAGTACGAAGACGTCTCCGCCCTGTACGCCGCCGTCGGCGAAGGGCACGTCTCCACCCAATCGGTCATCGAGAAGGTCACCGCGCTCGTCGCGGAGGGGGATACCTCCACGGGGGCCATCGAGCTGCCCCACGTCGGCCGCAGCCGCGCGCCGCGTGACGGTGACTCGGGCGTCCTCGTGCGCGGCGCTCCCGACATCCTCGTGAAACTCGCGAAGTGCTGCACCCCGGTCCCGGGCGACGAGATCGTCGGGTTCGTGACGCGCGGCAGCGGCGTCTCCGTGCACCGCACCGACTGCACGAACGTGAAGGCGCTCATGGACAACCCGGAGCGGCTCATCGACGTCGAGTGGGCACCGACCACGAAGAGCGTGTTCCTGGTGCAGATCCAGGTCGAGGCCCTCGACCGATCGGGACTGCTCAGCGACGTGACCCGCGTGCTCAGCGAGCATCACGTCAACATCCTGTCGGCGACGGTGTCGACCACCGACGACCGCCTCGCGCTCAGCCGGTTCGTGTTCGAGATGGGCGACACCGTGCACCTCGACCGCGTGCTCAACGCGGTGCGTCGCATCGACGCGGTCTACGACGTCTACCGCGTCACGTCGTCCTGAGCTCGTCGATCAGAGCCTCCAGCAGCGCGAGGCCGCGGCGCTTGTGGTGCAGCGGGCCCGCCGCCTGCAGCAGAGCGTAGGCGTCACGTACCCGCACAGCCGGCGCGGGATGAGCGTCGCACAGCGCGCGCACCGCGACGTCGTCGCCCGCACGGGCGAGGTCGGTCGTGGTGTACACGGCGGATGTCACAGCCACGCCGCCGCAGAGCTCGACGGCGTCGGCGGGAAGACCCTGATCGCTGTACACGAGGCGCCGGTCGACGGGCTGGCCGATGCGGTGCGCGACCGCGCGCTGCACGCTCTGACGCTCGGGCAGCGGGAGCAACGCTCCGTGGACCCAGGCGGCGCTGCGACCGACGAGCGCGGTGTTGGCCGGCACAAGCTGGGCGAGGGAGGCCGCCCGGATCGCGGGGGTCTCGATGGCGTCGGCGGGCATGAACGCATCGCCGACCTCGACGAGGTCGCCGTCGATGCGCGCCGCACTCAACTCCGCGACCGACAAGCGGTCACCTGCGACGTACACGAACGGCGATCCCATGCGAGCCATGGTGCCGCACGCGGCATCCGCTCGCCGGACCGGCGGGTCGAAGCTGTGGAGAAGGCGTCAGCCGCCGATGGCGCGCAGCCAGCCGCGACGCGCCTCGAGCGCCTCGGTCGCCGCCTTGACCTTGCGGCTGTCGCCGGTCGCCTTCGCCGCGGCGAGGTCGTCCTCGAGCTTCGCGATGGCATCCTCGAGCTGACGCGTCATGTCGTTCGCACGCGCCTTCGTCTCGGGGTTGTTCTCACGCCAGTGCGTCTGCTCGCGGTCGCGCACGCCCTGCTCGATGCGACGAAGTTCGTCGTCGAGCTGGCGCTCCTTGTCACGGGGGAAGATGCGGCCGATCTCGTCCCAGCGACGCTGGAGACCGGTGAGCAACTGCCGCGCGGCGGCAAGGTCCTTCTCGCCCGGAACCGCGGCGGCCTCGGTGAGCAGCGCCCGCTTGAGCTCGATGCGCTCCTTCGACTCCTCGGCCTCGACGCTCTCGCGGTCGGAACGGGCGCCGTAGAGCACGTCACCGGCGGCCTTGAACCGGGCCCACAGGGCGTCGTCGATCTTCTTGCCCGCGCGGCCCGCGCTCTTCCACTCGTCGAGGAGGGTGCGGTAGGCGGCGATGCCGTCCTCGCCGCGCGGGGCGAGGGCCTCGGCCCGCTCGACCAGACGCGACTTGCTGTCGCGCGCCGACTTGTGGGTCTCGTCGAGGTCGGCGAAGTAGGCGCGACGGTGACGGTCGATCGTCGCGCGCGCGTCACGGAAGCGGCCCCAGAGCTTCTGAGAGACGGCGCGGGGGAGACGAGGACCGTTCTGCTGGTGGTTCTGCCACTGGTCGAAGAGCGTGGCGATGTCGGCCGTGGTCTGCTTCCACTGCACGCTCTGAGGGTCGCGGGCGGCGAGAGCCTCCGCCTTCTCCACGATCGCGGTGCGCTCGGCGATCGCCTCGTCGACGGCCTCCTTGGCCTGCTGCGCCTCGACCTCGGTGGCGGCGCTCAGCGCCGCCACGAGAGCGTCGAGTCGCGCGGCGAGTCCTTCGAGGTCGCCGACCGCGGCCGCGCCCACGACGCGCTCGCGCACGGCGGCGGCGGTGGAGCTCAGGTCGGCGGCGCCCGCGCCTCCGCGGCGGTGACGCGCCTCGAGGAGCACCACCTCGCCCGCGAGATCGGCGTACTTGCGCTCGAAGTAGGCGAGGGCCTCGTCGGTGGACCCGTCGGGGTACTGGCCGACGATGCGCCATCCGGCGGACTCGCGCACCGACACGGTGCCGTCCTCTTCCACACGCCCCCAGGGCTCCGTGGTCGCGGCGGGCGCAGCCACCGGCGCGGCGGAGCGCGGGCGGGTGGGCACGGGGATCGCGCGCGACGGTGACGGAACGGGTGCCGGTGCCGGCGCGGCAGCCGTCACCGTGTCGTCCTCGACCGGAGCGTCGGGCGCCGGGCTCTCGACCGCGGGCGCCTCGTCCCCGGATGCCTCGACCGCGGCGATCGCGGCCGGGGCAGACGCCTCGTCGGCGACGTCGGGGGTGGCCTCGACGTCTGCAGTGACGTCGGTGGCAGGGGTCTCTTCGGCCGGGGTCTCGGGCGTCGGGTCCGCCTCGGCGGCGGGGACGTCAGGAGTCTGGTCGTTCGTGGCAGTCACGGGTGCACCTCAAGCGGTTCGCCGGGCGGTCGGATGGACGTGCTCAGCCTAGTACGCGCCCTCCGACGGCCCGGTCGGGGCGTCGTCACGCGTCACGGGGTCGGACTGGGCGAATCCGTCGCGCGGGGGGTCGGGAAGAAGAGCGGCTGATCGCTCGGGTTCACGGTCGGGGTGGGGCTGGGCGACGGCGCGGGCGCGCCGGGTCCGACGGAGTAGTAGGCGAACTGACCCGCCGCGAGGAGGAGGATCAGGATGCCGCCGGCGACGGCGGCGATCGTGTTGTCGCGGACGCGACGGCGCCGGCTCGCCTCGTGCAGCGCACGGCGGGCCTGGTACGCCCTGGCGCGCTCGCGCGCCACCCTCTCGTCGCGCGACTTTCCGCCTGCGGCCACGGGTCCTCCTGCACTGGTCGTTGAGCGCACCGATCCTACGCAGTGATCCGGTGGGCGGCCAAAGCGTCGGTGTCTCATGGCGCCGCTAGCCTGGCGTGGTGAGTTCCGCGCCCCTGCTGTCGTCCCCGACGCCGCTGGCGGTGCGCATGCGCCCGACGTCGCTCGACGAGGTAGCGGGTCAAGGGCATCTGCTGCGTCCGGGGTCGCCGCTCGTGGCGCTCGCCTCGCCCGACTCCCGCAGCGCCGCCGCGGTGTCGGTCATCCTGTGGGGGCCGCCCGGCACCGGCAAGACCACGCTCGCGCAGGCGATCGCCCGCTCGTCGGGGCGCCGGTTCGTCGAGCTGTCGGCCATCACCGCGGGGGTGAAGGACGTGCGCGAGGTCATGCAGGACGCCCTGAACCAGCGCGACCTGTACGGGCAGTCCACGATCCTGTTCCTCGACGAGATCCATCGCTTCACGAAGGCGCAGCAGGACGCCCTGCTGCCGGGCGTCGAGAACGGCTGGGTCGTGCTGATCGCCGCGACGACCGAGAACCCGTCCTTCTCGGTCATCGCGCCTCTCCTGTCGCGCTCGCTGCTGCTGACGCTGCGCGCGCTCACCGACGACGACCTCGGGTCGCTCGTCGACCGCGCGGTCGCCGATCCGCGCGGGCTCTCCGGCGCGGTGGCGCTAGACGACGACGCGCGCGGCGCGCTGGTGCGGCTCGCATCCGGTGACGCGCGTCGGGCGCTGACCGCGCTGGAGGCGGCGGCGACGCTCGCGGCGGGGGCCGCGGCATCCGATGACGACGAGGCGACACCCCGGGTCACGGCCGAGCACGTCGCGGCGGCGGTCGACCGCGCGCTCCTGCGCTATGACCGGCAGGGCGACGAGCACTACGACGTGATCAGCGCCTTCATCAAGTCGATCCGCGGTTCCGATGTGGATGCCGCGATCCACTACCTCGCGCGCATGATCGAGGCGGGGGAGGACCCGCGGTTCATCGCCCGACGCCTCGTCATCTCCGCCGCCGAGGACATCGGCCTCGCCGATCCGCACGCGCTGCAGATCGCCGTCGCCGCCGCCGACGCGGTCGCGTTCATCGGCATGCCCGAGGGGCGCATCCCGCTCGCCGAGGCGACCGCGTACCTCGCGACGACCGCGAAGTCGAACGCGGCGTACCTGGCGATCGACGCGGCCATCGCCGACGTGCGGGCGGGGTCGTTCGGCGCCGTTCCGCCGCATCTGCGCGACGCGCATTACGCGGGCGCGAAGCGGCTCGGACACGGCAAGGGCTACGTCTATCCGCACGACACCGACCTCGGCGTCGCCGCACAGCAGTACCTTCCCGACCCACTGGTCGGGCGCCGCTATTACACGCCGACGGCGCACGGCCAGGAGCGCGACGTGCAGGCTCGGCTCGAGCGCATCCGGCGCATTCTGGGCGACGGATGACGAGGCCCGGCCGGCGCGGGGCGGTCTGGTAGCATGGACCGGCTCGAAACCGGTTTTCGGGCATCCCCTCCTTCCTGGAACACCTCACGGTGCGCCCCGGCGTGCACACCGAGAGGGCGGGAGAGGGAGATACGTCCGCGGGCCGTGAGAGACACGGCCGCGTCATCGGAAGGAACACTTCGTGGTCACGAAGTCCCAGGACCGCCGCAAGGTCCGCCTGTCCCGCGCCCTCGGCGTGGCACTCACCCCCAAGGCCGCCCGCTACCTCGAGAAGCGTCCCTACGCTCCGGGCGAGCACGGCCGCACCAAGCGCAAGGCCGACAGCGACTACGCCGTCCGTCTGCGTGAGAAGCAGCGTCTGCGCGAGCAGTACGGCATCCGCGAGAAGCAGCTGCGCATCGCGTTCAATGAGGCCCGCCGCACCGACGGCCTGACCGGTGAGAACCTGGTCGAGCTGCTCGAGATGCGTCTCGACGCGCTCGTGCTGCGCGCCGGCTTCGCCCGCACCACCGCCCAGGCCCGCCAGTTCGTGACCCACCGTCACATCCTGGTCGACGGCCAGATCGTGGACCGCCCGTCGTTCCGCGTGAAGCCCGGCCAGCTCATCCACGTCAAGGCCCGCAGCGAGGGCAGCGAGCCCTTCCAGGTCGCGGCCGCCGGCGGTCACGCCGACGTGCTGCCGGCCGTTCCGGGTTACCTCGAGGTCGAGCTCGACAAGCTCCAGGCGCGCCTCGTGCGTCGCCCGAAGCGCGTCGAGGTGCCCGTCACCTGTGACGTGCAGCTCGTCGTCGAGTACTACGCCGCACGCTGAGTCGCACCGAGAAGGGCGTCGGGGAAACCCGGCGCCCTTCTCGCATCTGCGCCGCCGGCGCCCGCCGACGGACACCACCCGTCGCCTACGATGGACCACGGACGTGAGAGTCGCGCCCGACGAGGAAGTGATCTGACTGTGAAGAACGTGCTCTGGTTCGTGCTCGGCGCCGCTGCCGGCTTCGTGGTCGCGCACGTCGTGAACAAGGATCCTCGCGGTCACGAGGTGCTCGCCGACATCGACGCGCGCATCACCGAGTTCACCGAACGCGTCACCGACGCGTACCGCGAGCAGCAGGCGCGCTTCGGCGAGACCGTCGGCGACGCCGTCCACGAGGCCGCCGAGGCCGTCGCGGATGCCGCCTCCCGGCCGGCGAACGACTGATCACCCCGAGACATCCGCGGGCCGGGCTCCGGCACCGCCCGTTCACCATGAGGACTCCCGCATGAAGACCGCCGAGATCGCGCAGCGCTACCTGGACTACTTCGAGCGCAACGGCCACACCATCGTGCCGTCGGCGTCCCTCGTCAGCGACGACCCGTCGATCCTGTTCACGATCGCGGGCATGGTGCCCTTCATCCCCTACCTCAACGGCACCGTTCCGCCGCCGTACCCGCGCGCCGCCGACGTGCAGAAGTGCATCCGCACGAACGACATCGAAGAGGTCGGCAAGACCGCCCGTCACGGCACGTTCTTCCAGATGCTCGGCAACTGGTCGTTCGGCGACTACTTCAAGGAAGGCGCGATCGGCTACGCGTGGGAGCTGCTCACCTCGAGCGAGGCCGACGGCGGCCTCGGGTTCGACGAGCGCGACCTGTGGGTCACCGTCTACGAGGACGACGACGAAGCCGCCTCGCTGTGGAAGAAGATCGCCGGACTCCCGGAGGAGCGCATCCAGCGCTTCGGCGCCGAGGACAACTACTGGTCCACCGGCCAGCCGGGCCCCGCCGGCCCCTGCTCGGAGATCTACTTCGACCGCGGCCCCAAGTACGGCCGCGACGGCGGCCCTGCGGTCGACGACAGCCGCTTCACCGAGATCTGGAATCTCGTGTTCATGCAGTACGCCATCACGAACGTGCGCTCGAAGACCGAGTTCGACGTCGTGGGGGAGCTCCCCAAGAAGAACATCGACACCGGCATGGGCCTCGAGCGTGTCGCGTTCATCAAGCAGGGTGTCGACAACATGTACGAGACCGACCAGGTGCGTCCGGTGCTCGACCGTGCCGTCGCGCTCTCGGGACGGCCGTACGGCGCCGTGCACGAGGATGACGTGCGCTACCGCGTCATCGCCGACCACATCCGCTCGTCGCTCATGCTGCTCTCCGACGGCGTCACGCCGTCCAACGAGGGACGCGGCTACATCCTGCGCCGGCTCATGCGCCGCTCGATCCGCGCGATGCGCCTGCTCGGCGTCGACGCCCCCACCTTCCCCGAGCTGTTCTCCGCGTCGCGCGATGCGATGAAGAGCGCCTACCCGGTCGTCGACGAAGACTGGGCGCGCATCTCGCAGTACGCGTTCGCCGAGGAGGAGACGTTCCTGCGCACGCTCGCGTCGGGGTCGACGATCCTCGATCTCGCGGTGACGCAGACGAAGGATGCCGGTGGCTCCGAGCTCGCCGGCAGCGAGGCGTTCCTGCTCCACGACACCTACGGCTTCCCGATCGACCTGACGCTCGAGATCGCCGAGGAGGCGGGCATCACCGTCGATCGCGACGGCTTCGACACCCTGATGCGGGAGCAGAAGGCACGCGCGAAGGCCGATGCGAAGTCCCGCAAGCGCGCCCTCGCCGACGTCAGCGTCTACGGCGACTTCCGCGCGAAGGGCGAGACCGTCTTCACCGGCTACACCGACCTCGAGACCGAGTCGTCGGTGCTCGGCATCCTCGTCGACGGCGTGCCGACCGACCGCGCGACCGAGGGCCAGATCGCCGAGGTCATCCTGCGGGAGACCGCGCTCTACGCCGAGTCGGGCGGACAGGTCGCCGACAAGGGCGTGATCGTCGGGCCCGGGTACGAGCTCGAGGTGCTCGACGTGCAGAAGCCCGTGCCCGGCCTTGTGAGCCACACGGTCGAGGTGACCCGCGGCGACGTCGGTCTCGGCGCCCCCGCGACATCCGTCGTCGACCGCGCGAACCGTCGCGCAGCACGTCAGGCCCACTCCGCGACGCACCTCGTGCACGCGGCCCTGCGCGACACGCTGGGGAAGACCGCGACGCAGGCGGGTTCGCTGAACCGCGCCGGCTACATGCGCTTCGACTTCTCGTGGAGCCAGGCGCTGTCGGCCGAGACGCGCACGGAGATCGAGGAGATCGCCAACAACGCGATCTACGACAACCTCGAGGTCACGACCCGCGTGCTGCCGCTCGCGGACGCCAAGGAACTCGGCGCGATGGCGCTGTTCGGCGAGAAGTACGGCGAGACCGTGCGGATGGTCGACATCGGCGGCCCGTGGTCGCGCGAGCTCTGTGCGGGAACCCACGTGGCCACGAGCGCTGAGATCGGGCTGATCTCGCTCGTCAGTGAGTCCTCGGTGGGCGCGTCCAACCGCCGTGTGGAGGCCCTCGTCGGGCACGACGCGTTCCGCGAGCTCGCGGCCGAACGAGCGCTGGTCGCCGAGCTGTCTGCGAACCTCAAGGCTCCGCGCGACCAGCTCGTCGCGCGCATCGCCGAGCTCGGCGCCAACCTGAAGGCCGCCGAGAAGAAGATCGCGGCGTTCGAGGCCGGCAAGCTCGCCGAGCGCGCCCCCGAGCTCGCCGCGTCGGCGACGACCACCGGACCGTTCCGCGTCGTGAGCGCCGCGATCGGCGCCGTCGGCTCGGCCGACGACCTGCGCACGGTGGCGCTTGCCGTTCGCGATCGACTCGGCGACGAGCCCGCCGTGATCGTGCTCGGCGCCGTGGCCGGCGACCGACCCGTCGTGATCGCCGCGACCACCGCCCGCGCACGCGAGGCCGGAGCCAAGGCGGGTGTGCTCGCGAAGACCGCGGCCGGCGTGCTCGGCGGCGGCGGCGGCGGGCGCGACGATGTCGCCCAGGGCGGCGGTACGGATGCCGCGCTCCTGCCCGATGCGCTCTCGGCGGCGGTTCGGGCTCTCGAGGTCGCGTGACGTGACGGGGTTCCGACGCGGCATCCGGATCGGCGTCGACGTCGGCACCGCCCGGGTCGGCGTCGCCCGCTGCGACCCGGACGGCTTGCTCGCGACCCCCGTGGAGACCGTGCCGCGCACAGACGCGGCCGTCGCCCGCGTGCGGGAGATCGGCGCGGAGTGGGACGCAATCGAGTTCGTCGTCGGGTTGCCCGTCGCGCTGTCGGGTCGGGAGACCGCGTCGACGGCGGATGCGCGCGAGTTCGCGGCGCAACTCGCCGCCTCCGGTGTGCCCGTGCGCCTCGTCGACGAGCGCCTGAGCACGGTCTCCGCGCACGCGGCCCTGCGTGGCTCCGGGCGTTCGCAGCGACAGTCTCGTAACATCGTCGATCAGGTCGCCGCAGTGATTCTCCTGCAGAACGCGATCGACACCGAGAAGCAGACCGGGCGCACCCCCGGGGCCGTCGTGCCCGCGCCCGAGGAGGCCACGCCGAATGACTGACGAGAAGAGCGCGGACGATCCGTTCTCGACCCTGTACTCGCAGCTGCCCGCCAACCGGCCGCGGACGAGTGCGACCGGCGAGACGCCCGCATCCGCCGAGCCGGGCACCGAGACGGCGCCGCTCACCCGCCGCGAGCTTCGCGAGCGACTGACCCGCGAAACCACCGGGCAGCAGCAGCCGGCGCCCGACGCCGCCCCCGTCAGCCCGACACCGGCCTCGTGGCCCCCGCGCGTGCCGAGTCAACCCGACGCGCTCCACCCCGCGAGCCTCACCGGCCTGACCCCGGCGCCCACCGCCGCCATGCCTCCGTCGGGAAGCACCCCACCGCCGGTCACTCGGCCGCCGGAGCGCACAGCTCCAGTCGGCGCCGCAAGAGCGTCCGCCCCCGGAGACCTCGCGGACCTCTTCACCGGGCGGGCATCGTCCGATACGGTCGGAGCCGTGCCGAAGAAGCCCTCGAAGCGACGTCGGCGCGCACGGGGGTGGATCGCCCTCGCCATCGTCGTGGTGCTGCTGGGGGGTATCGGCGCCGGTGGCGTGTGGGTGTGGAACACGTACGGCGACAAGGTGCGCTCGTTCATGGGATGGGAGGAGCCCGCGGACTATGCCCCCGGACTCGCCAACGGCGAAGCACTCCTCACGATCGCCTCGGGCGACACCGGCATGACGATCTCGACGAAGCTCTACCAGGCCGGCGTGACGAAGACGTCCTCGGTCTTCTACAACATGCTCGTGAAGTCGCAGCAGAACCCGAACTTCCAGCCCGGCGTCTACAAGCTGCAGAAGCAGATGACCGCCGCCGCCGCGCTCGCGGCGATCCAGGACCCCGCGAATCGCCAGCAGAACACGGCGCTCATCCGGGAGGGTCTCACGGTCAGCCAGATCGCCCAGGCGCTCTCCGACGATCTGGCCATCCCCCTGGCCGATGTGCAGGCAGCGGTGAAGACCCCGTCCGACTACGGCGTCAGTGCGGACTCCCTCGAGGGCTGGCTCTTTCCCGCCACGTACACCTTCGATCCCGGCACCACCGCGACGCAGGCCGTGAAGGCGATGGTCGACCGCACGAAGCAGTCGCTCCAGCAGGCGGGGGTTGCGGCATCCGATCAGCAGCGGATCCTCACGATCGCCTCGATCATCCAGCGCGAAGCCCGCCAGTCCGCCGACTTCTACAAGGTGTCCCGCGTCATCCAGAACCGCCTCGCCGATGGCATGAAGCTCCAGATGGACTCCACCGCCCAGTACGGCTACGGCGAGATGCACGACGGCAGCGTGAGCTCGTCGGCCGCGGCGTTGGCGGACAACAACCCCTGGAACACGTACGTGATCACGGGGCTGCCGAAGGGACCCATCTCCAATCCCGGGGACACGGCGATCGATGCGGCCGTGCACCCGGCAGACGGACCGTGGCTGTACTTCGTGACCGTCAACCTCGACACCGGTGAGACCGTGTTCTCCACCACCGATGCGGAGCATGAGGCCGCGGTGGCACAGTGGCGGTCCTGGTGCGCGCAGAACCCGAACTCGGGATGCTGACGCCGCCCCGCTGCGAGGTGTGGGGCGACCCGATCGCGCACAGCAAGTCGCCCGCGCTGCACCGCGCGGCCTACGCCGCCCTCGGCCTGGAGTGGAGCTACGACCGGCTCCGCGTCGATGAGTCGGCCTTTCCCGGCGCCCTCGGCGAGGCCGCGACGCGCGTGCGCGGACTCTCGCTCACCATGCCGCTCAAGGGCGTCGCCTTCGCCGCGGCCGGGCGACGCGACGACGACGCGACCACCACCGGGGCCGTGAACACCCTCGTGCGCACAGAATCAGGCTGGGACGGCTTCAACACCGACGTCGCCGGGCTCGTCGCGGTGCTGCGAGAGCTGGGCGTGTCCGAGCTGACGCACGCGCGCATCCTCGGCGGGGGAGCGACCGCGACCTCCGCCCTCGTTGCGCTGCACCGTCTCGGCGCCGACCGGGTGAGCGTCGTGACCCGCCGCCCCGGGGCTGCGGCGGCGCTCATCGACCTCGCCGCCACCCTCGGCGTCGAGGTGACCCCGGCGACGTTCGACGACGCCGACGCGACCCCCGTTCCCGTGACCGTCGCGACGATCCCCACCGACGCCGAGCTCCCCCCCGGGGTGGCCGCGCACCTCGCGGGGGCCGGCGGCATGCTCTACGACGTCGCCTACGGCACCTGGCCCACCCCGCTCTCCCGCGCGTGGGAGGCAGAAGGCCTGATCTCCGCCAACGGCCTCGGGATGCTGCTGCACCAGGCGGTGCGGCAGGTGAGCGCGTTCCTGCACGGCGATCCGGCGGTGCCGCTGCCCGATGAGGCCAGCGTCGTTGCTGCGATGCGCGCCGCCGTCACAGAGGCGGATGCGGTCGTCCCCGGCGTGGGAGACTAAGGGAATGCTCCGCGTGCTGACGGCCGGCGAATCGCACGGCCCCGAACTCGTCGCGCTCGTCGAGGGACTCCCGGCCGGTGTCCCCGTCTCGCGCGCCGCCATCCAGGCCGACCTCGCCCGACGCAAGCTTGGCTACGGTCGCGGATCGCGCATGAAGTTCGAAGAGGACGAGCTCACGATCTCCTCGGGCGTACGTCACGGCTACACCCTCGGCAGCCCCATCGCCGTGCGCATCGGCAACACCGAGTGGCCCAAGTGGGTCGAGGTGATGAGCGCCGAGCCGGTCGAGCTCACCGAGCGCTCCCGCGGCCGCGGCGCCGCCCTCACCCGCCCTCGTCCGGGACACGCAGACCTCGTCGGCATGCAGAAGTACTCGTTCGACGAGGCGCGCCCCATCCTCGAGCGCGCGAGCGCCCGTGAGACGGCCGCCCGCGTGGCTCTCGGAGCCCTCTCGCGCGCCTTCCTCGCCGAGCTCGGCATCCGGCTCGTCAGCCACACCCTGTCGATCGGACCCGTGCAGGTGCCCTCGGATGCCCCGTGCCCGACGCCCGACGACGTCGACAGCCTCGACGCCGACCCGCTGCGCTGCTTCGACCCGGAGACATCCGCACGCATGGTCGAGGAGGTCGACGACGCGAAGAAGGCGGGAGACACGCTGGGCGGCATCGTCGAGGTGCTCGCCTACGGACTGCCGCCGGGGCTCGGCTCCCATGTGCAGTGGGATCGGCGCCTGGACGCGAAGCTCGCGCAGGCGCTCATGAGCATCCAGGCCATCAAGGGCGTCGAGGTCGGCGACGGCTTCGAGACCACCCGACGCCGCGGGTCGGCCGCCCACGACGAGCTCTTCGTCGCCGAGGACGGCATCACCCGGTCGAGCGACCGCGCCGGCGGCACGGAGGGCGGCATGTCCACGGGCACGCTCCTGCGCGTGCGGGCCGGTATGAAGCCGATCGCGACGGTGCCGCACGCCCTGCGCACGATCGACGTCGCGACGGGCGACGCGGCCGCCGCACACCACCAGCGCTCCGACGTCTGCGCCGTGCCGGCGGCGGGCGTCGTCGCCGAGGCGATGGTGGCCATCGTGCTCGCCGACGTCGTGCTCGAGAAGTTCGGCGGCGACCACGTCGACGAGACCCGCCGCAACCTCGAGGCCTACCTCGCGCACATCCCCGACGCGCTCGCGACGGCGGGGGAGAGCGATGCCGCCCTCGCGGCGGTCGACGAGGTCGTCGACATCCCCCTCGGATGAGCGGGGTCGCTCCCTCGATCGTGCTGGTCGGCCCGATGGGCGCCGGGAAGACGAGCGTCGGCAGACGCGTCGCCCGCGCGCTCGAACGGCCGTTCCTCGACACGGACAAGATCATCACGCGCGACCACGGGCCGATCCCGGCGTACTTCGAGGCGCACGGGGAGACGGCGTTCCGAGCGATCGAGCGCACCGCGGTCGCCGAGGCCCTGACGACCGGCGGCGTCATCGCGCTCGGAGGCGGGGCGGTGCTGCACGAGGAGACCCGTGCCGACCTCGCCGCGCATCACGTCGTGCTGCTGACGGTAGCCCCGCACATCGTCGCGTCCCGCATCGTCGGCGACGATCGCCCCCTGCTCGCCGGCGACGACCCGATCGCCCGCTGGAACCGCATCTACGACGAGCGACGAGCCCTCTACGAACGGGTCGCCGACCTCACCCTCGACACCTCGCACGGCCCCCTGTCGGACGTGGTCGAGCGCATCGTCGCCTGGGACCGCGCCCGCCGGACGGAAGGATCCCCTTCATGAGCACCACCACGATCACCGTCGGCGGAGACGCCCCCTACGACGTGACGGTGGGCCGCGGCATCCTGCCCATCGTCGCCGAGGCCCTGCCCGCCACCGCCCGCAAGGTGCTCATCGTGCACCCGCCGACCCTCGCCGATCAGGCGGCTGCGCTGCGCGAGGTGCTGCGCGGCGACGGTGCGCGCGAGGTGCTGCTGGCCGAGGTGCCGGACGCCGAGCAGGGCAAGCGCGTCGAGGTCGCGGCGTTCTGCTGGCAGATCCTCGGGCAGGCCGATTTCACCCGCACCGACGCGGTCGTCGGCTTCGGCGGGGGAGCGGTCACGGACCTCGCGGGCTTCGTCGCTGCCACCTGGCTGCGCGGCGTCGCGATCGTGCAGGTGCCGACGACGGTGCTGGCGATGGTGGATGCCGCGGTGGGCGGGAAGACCGGCATCAACACCGCGGAGGGCAAGAACCTGGTGGGCGCCTTCTGGCCGCCGCGTGCGGTGATCTGCGACCTCGACCTCCTCGACGGTCTCAGCGCGCACGAGCGCACCGCCGGGTTCGCGGAGGTCGTGAAGGCCGGGTTCATCTGGTACCCGGAGATCCTCGATCTCATCGAGAAGGATCCCGCGGCCGTCGTCGATCCGGGCTCGGAGGCGTTCCGTCGATCGATCGAGCTCGCCATCGAGATGAAGGCACGCGTCGTCGGCGAGGACCTGCGCGAGGCGGGGCTGCGCGAGGTGCTCAACTACGGACACACTCTCGGTCACGCCATCGAGCACGCCGAGCGCTACCGCTGGCGCCACGGCGCGGCGATCTCGGTCGGCATGGTCTTCGCCGCCGAGCTGTCGCGTCTGGCCGGACGCCTCAGCGACGACGTCGCGAACCGGCACCGCTCGGTTCTGGAGTTGCTGGGTCTTCCCACCTCGTATCGCGCGGGCGCCTGGCCGCAGCTGCTGGCGACCATGCAGCGCGACAAGAAGACGCGGGGCGCCATGCTGCGCTTCATCGTGCTCGACGACCTCGCTCGTCCCACCGTGCTGCAGGCACCCGACGAATCACTGCTGTTCGCGGCCTATCAGGAGATCGGCTCCTGAGATGCGCAGAGCCCCGGCCGTCCGAAGGCGGTCGGGGCTCTGCGACAGCGGAGGTCAGGCCGCGACGTGCTCCCTCACGGTGACCGGGGCCGGACTGGCCTCCCCGAGGTCGGCGGTCGCGACATCCTTGGTCTCCCGTGCGGTGAGCGCGGCGCCCGCCGCGATGAGGGCGACCACGGCGGTGAACACGCTCGTCACGACCCAGCCACCCACCTGCACGCCGCCGAGGGCGGTCACGATGGTCGGTGCGAAGCCGGCGGCCAGGAACCCGAGCTGGGTGCCGATCGCCATGCCGGAGAAGCGCACGCGGGTCGAGAACATCTCGCCGTAGAACGCAGGCCAGACCGCGTTCGCGGCCGCGTAGCCGAACGAGAACGTGAGCACGGCGAGCACGAACGTCAGCAGCGCGTTGCCGCTCGACATCGACAGCATGTAGAAGGGCATCAGCACCGCCGAGGCCAGCGCCCCATAGATGAAGACGGGCTTGCGGCCGATGCGGTCGGCGAGGCGGCCGAACAGCGGCTGCGTGCCGAGGGCGAACAGGTTGGCGACGACGACCAGCCAGAGTGTGAGCGACGCGGCAAGGCCGACCTTCACGCCGTAGGCGATGGCGAGGTTGCCGAAGACAGTCGAGACCGCCGAGATGGTCGCGCACAGCACGACGCGGATCACGTCGCGCCAGTGGTGGCGCAGCAGCGGGATGAGCGGGAGCCGAGCGATCTCGCCGCGGGCCTTCGCCTGCTCGAACTCGGGGGTCTCGTGCAGCCGGCGACGGATCACCCACGCGACGAGCACGACCACCGCGCTGAGCCAGAACGGGATACGCCAGCCCCACGAGAACTTGATGTCGTCGGGAAGGGCCACGACGGGAACGAAGATGAGGGCCGCGAGGATCTGTCCGCCCTGGGTGCCGGTGAGGGTCCAGGAGGTGAAGAACGCGCGACGGTCATCGGGGGCGTGCTCCAGCGTGAGCGACGAGGCGCCGGCCTGCTCGCCGGCGGCCGAGAGTCCCTGCAGCAGTCGGGCGAGCACCAGCAGGATGGGCGCCGCCCAGCCGATCTGCGCATAGCCGGGGAGGCATCCGATCGCGAAGGTCGACAGTCCCATGAGCAGCAGCGTGAACATGAGCACGCGCTGACGTCCGACGCGGTCGCCGAAGTGCCCGAGGATGACGGCGCCGACGGGACGCGCGATGTAGGCGAACCCGAAGGTCGCGAACGACATGACGAGGGCCGCCTGGTCGTTGGAGGGGAAGAACACGCTCGGGAAGATGAGCGCGGCCGCGGAGCCGAACAGGAAGAAGTCGTAGTACTCGACGGCGCTCCCCATGAAGCTCGCGATGGCCGCGCGCACTGGGGTCTTCCGCGTCGTTGCGGGAGTGGACATGAGTCTCCTCTATCAGATGGGTGTTGTCGGGGGTAGGGGTGGGATGGAAGGAACGGATGCCGCGTCTGCCGGTCGGCTCAGCGGGCGAGGATCTCCTCGGAGGTGACGAGGTCGCGGAAGTGCCGGGTCATGCGTCGGGGGTCGGGACGCACGCCGGTGATCAGCTCGAAGGCGTCGACCGCCTGGTGCACCGCCATCTGGCCGCCGTCGAGCGTGCGGCAGCCGCGCTCGCGAGCGGCGTCCAGCAGGGCGGTGCGCAGCGGGCGGTAGACGATGTCGGCGAGCCAGGTCTGCGGGCGCAGCAGCGCGGGGTCGAACGCGGTGCCGGGGTGGGCGGCCATGCCGAGCGGGGTGCAGTTGACCACTCCATCGGCGCGGGCGAGCAGGTCGGCCGCCTCGGCGGGCGTCCCGGGGCGCACCTCGGCGTGGGGGTGCCGTTCACCGGCGCGCACCGCCAGGGCGGCCACCCGCTCGATGTCGAGGTCGACGATGGTCAGCTCGCGCACGCCGTCGCGCAGCAGTGCGTCGGCGACGGCGGAGCCTGCACCGCCGGCGCCGAACTGCACGACCCGCTCCCGGGGGACGCCCGGCAGCCCTTCACGCAGGGCCGCGGCGAAGCCGGTGGTGTCGGTGTTGTAGCCGAGCCGGCCCTCGGCGGTCAGCAGGACGGTGTTCACGGCGCCGAGCGAGGCGGCGACGGGGTCGACGTGGTCGAGGTGGGGGAGGACCGCCTGCTTGAAGGGGTGGGTGATGTTGAGCGCGTCGAAGCCGAGGCGCTCGGCCCAGGCGAGGATCTCGCCGAGCTCGGTCACGCCGAGGCCGAGGAGCGCCGTGTCGATCGGGCGGTAGACGTAGGGAATCCCGAGGGCGGTGGCCTCCGCCATGTGCATGGGCGGGGTCAGCGAGGGGGTGACACCGTCGCCGACGAGGCCGACCAGGAAGCGTCGATCGCTGTGCACGGTACTCCTTCGTCCGAAGCGTTTGTACTAACTAGTACGTTCGCAGTGAACACGACAACATCCGACGTGTCAAGCACCGGTGTCAGGGAGTCGTGCGCAGCCAGCCGACGACCACGTCGCCGATCATGCTGCGCAGGTGCGCACGGGTCGCGGCATCCGTGAAGTCGATGTCGAAGAGCTGCCCGAACGTGTGGCGGTTCGCGACCTGGAAGACGCAGTAGGCGCTGATGACGAGGTGCACGTCAAGCGCGTCGACGTCGCTGCGGAACAGGCCGGCATCGCGGCCGCGCGCGAGGATCTCGTCGAGCAGCGACTTGGCAGGCTGCGACAGCGTGCGCAGCGACGGGATGCGGGAGATGGATGTCCCGCGGTGGATGTTCTCGATCGCCACCAGCCGGATGAACGCCTCGTGCGAGACATGATGGTCGAAGGTCAGCTCCGCGAGCTGGCGCACCGCGGCCACCGGGTCCGTGTGATCGACGTCGATCCCGCGCTCCGCCTCGCGAATGCCGCGATAGGCGTCTTCGAGCACGGCGAGGTAGAGGCCTTCCTTGCTGTCGAAGTAGTAGTAGATCATCCGCTTGGTCGTGCGGGTGCGGCGGGCGATCTCGTCCACGCGGGCGCCGGAGAAGCCCTCTTCGGCGAAGACCTCGGTCGCGACGGCGAGCAGTTCGGCCTTGGTGCGTTCGGGGTCGCGGCGCACGTCACTCACGCCGTCAGAGTATCCGAGCGGGATCGGGGGAGTCGGGAACGGCATACCGCCGGGAATGTACCGAGTGGTACATTCCCTGACCATGGAGACCTCGATCGCAACGGTGTGCATCAGCGGGCCCCTCTCCGCCAAGCTCCACGCCATCGCCGCCGCCGGTTTCGACGGCATCGAACTGTTCGAACCCGACCTCATCGCCGCGCCCGAGAGCCCAGAGGAGATCCGGGCGCTGGCCGCACGACTCGGCCTGCGCATCGACCTCTACCAGCCGCTGCGCGACGTCGAAGGGATCTCCGAGGAGGAGTTCGCCCGGGTCCTCCACCGCGCCGACGCGAAGTTCGCGCTCATGCAGCGGCTCGGCGTCGACTCGGTGCTCGCCTGCAGCAACGTCGCGACCGCCGTCACCGACGACCTGGACGTCAGTGCCGCGCAGCTGCGGCGCCTCGGCGAGCTCGCCGCGGGCCGCGGCATCCGGATCGCCTTCGAGGCCCTCGCCTGGGGACGCCACATCGACGACTACCGCACCGCCTGGGAGGTCGTCCGGCGCGCCGATCATCCCGCCGTCGGCGTGTGCCTCGACTCGTTCCACATCCTGTCCCGCCGCACCCCGCTGGAGGGCATCGCGGAGATCCCGGGCGACCGCATCTTCTTCGTGCAGCTCGCCGACGCACCCGCCCTGTCGCTCGACGTGCTCTCGTGGAGCCGGCACCACCGCCTGTTCCCGGGCGAGGGGGCGTTCGAGCTGGCGGACCTGACGCGCCGCGTCCTCGACGCCGGATACCGCGGTCCGCTGTCGCTCGAGGTGTTCAACGACACCTTCCGGCAGACCGACCCCGTGCGCACCGCCGCGCAGGCCCGCCGCTCGCTGCGCTGGCTCGAAGACGCCGTCGCGCGCATCGACCCGGACGTTCCCGACCTGCAGCTCCTGCCGGACTCCGCGGCGCCCGCCGGGGTCGCGTTCGTGGAGATCAAGGGCGAGGACACGAGCCGCTTCGACCGTGTGCTCGCCGCGGCGGGCTTCACCGCCCACGGCCGCCACCGCTCCAAGGCGGTCACTCTGTGGACCAGCGGGCGCGCCCGCATCGTGCTCAACGAGGAGCGCGCCGCGGGTCTCGCGCCGCGCATCGCCGCCGTCGGCTTCGACGTCGACGATGCCGACGCCGTCACCCGCCGGCTCACCGCCCTGGGGGTGCCGCGCGTCGACCGGCGCCGGCTCGCCGATGAGGCCGACCTGCCCGGCACCATCGCACCCGACGGCACCGAGGTGTACTGGAGCCAGGCGGCCGACGCCGGCGACCCGGAGTGGGCCGCCGAGTTCGGCCCGGTGCAGCGCTCCGCTGCACACGGCGTCACCCGCGTCGACCACGTGAGCCTCACCCAGCCCTGGCAGGCCATCGACGAGACCCGGCTGTTCCTGTCCGCCGCCTTCGCACTGGAGCCGCAGGGTTCCACGGATGTCCCGGGTCCTGCCGGACTCGTGCAGAGCCACGTCTTCGGCTCGCCCGACGGCGCCGTGCGTCTCCCGCTGAACGTCGCGCCGCCGTTGTCGGCCGAGGCGGGCCGCGACGGCGGGCCCGTGCAGCACATCGCCTTCGCCTGCGACGACGTCATCGCACTCGCGCGCGCCCTCGCGGACGCCGGCGTCGCGCCGCTTCCCGTCCCCGCGAACTACTACGACGACCTCGCCGCCCGGTTCGCACTTCCGGAATCGACGCTCGACGGGCTGCGCGCGGCATCCGTGCTCTACGACGCCGACGCCGACGGTTCCTACCTGCACGTCTACACACGCACGACCGGCGGCGTGTTCTTCGAGTTCGTCGAGCGCCGCGGCCACTACGACGGATACGGCCCCCAGAACGCCGCCGTCCGCCTCACGGCGCAGCAGCGCGCCGCTGATAGGTTCGGCGCATGACCGCCCCGCGCCGCATCCTGCTCGTCAACGGCCCGAACCTGAACCTGCTGGGCGTGCGGGAACCGGCGATCTACGGCCACGAGACCCTCGCCGACGTCGAGCGTCTCGTGACGGATGCCGCGGCCTCCCGCGGCTTCGAGGTCACCGCCGTGCAGTCCAACCACGAGGGCGTGCTGATCGACGCGATCCACGAGGCGCGCCTCACGGCGGCGGCGATCGTCATCAACCCCGGCGGTCTCACCCATACCTCCGTGGTGCTGCGCGACGCGCTCAGCGGGGTCGCCCTGCCGGTCGCCGAGGTGCACGTGTCCGACGTCTACGCCCGCGAGGCGTTCCGGCACCACTCGTACGTGCACGACGTCGCCGTCGTGCACGTGATCGGAGAGGGCGTCGCCGGCTACGTGCGCGCGACGAACCTGCTGCTCGACGTCGTGACCGGTCGCGCCGAGGGCTGATCCTCGGAATCACCCGGGCCACGGGGCATCCGTTAGACTCTCGTGTCGGCCGTCTCGGCCTCGCACCCACACGAAACGGAAAAGCGCACCCTCATGGCATCCACCGCAGACATCAAGAACGGCGTCGTCCTGAACATCGACGGTCAGCTCTGGAGCGTCGTGGAGTTCCAGCACGTCAAGCCCGGCAAGGGCGGCGCGTTCGTGCGCACCAAGCTGAAGAACGTGCTCACCGGCAAGGTCGTCGACCGCACGTTCAACGCGGGCGCCAAGGTCGAGATCGAGAACGTCGACCGCCGCGACTTCCAGTACCTCTACAACGACGGCGACAGCTTCGTGTTCATGGACGTCGCCGACTACGACCAGATCAACGTGGCCGCCGCGACGGTCGGTGACGCGGCGAACTTCCTGCTCGAGAACCAGCAGGTGCAGATCGCGCTCAACAACGGCAACCCGCTCTACATCGAGCTGCCCGCGTCCGTCGTGCTCGAGATCACCTACACCGAGCCGGGCCTGCAGGGCGACCGCTCGTCGGCCGGCACCAAGCCCGCCACCGTCGAGACCGGCTACGAGATCCAGGTGCCGCTGTTCCTCGAGACCGGCACGAAGGTCAAGGTCGACACCCGCACGGGTGACTACCTCGGCCGCGTCAGCTGACGCGTGAGCGCCCGTTCGAAGGCGCGCAAGCGCGCGCTCGACATCCTGTTCCAGGCGGATGTGCGCGGTGAGGACCTTCCCGCCGTGCTCGCCGCGGAGGCCAAGCGCGCGGCGAGCGAGCCCGCCCGCGAGGGTTCCTGGCTGTACGCCCGCGACATCGTCGACGGGGTGATCGACAACGCCGACCAGATCGACGAGCTCATCATCACCCACGCCCGCGATTGGAAGCTCGACCGCATGCCCGCCGTCGACCGCGCCCTGCTGCGCATCGCCACGTGGGAGATCGTGTTCAACAGCGAGGTGCCCAGCGCCGTCGCGATCGACGAGGCGGTCGAGCTCGCGAAGGAATACTCGACCGACGGCTCAGGCTCGTTCGTGCACGGCGTGCTCGCCCGCATCTCGCGCGCCGTCTGAGCGCCCACGCCGCGCGTTTTCCCGGCCGCGGCACCCCGGCGCGCCGAACCCGCGTGCCTAGACTCGACTGCGGAAGGGAGAGCGCATGCGCATCACGGGCCTCGGCCACGCCGGCATGTTCATCGAGACCACGGGCGGCAGCATCCTCTGCGACCCGGTCATCGGCCCCTCGTTCTTCGGATCGTGGTTCCCGTTCCCCGACAACCGCGGGCTCGACTGGGAGCGGTTCGGCAACGCCGACTTCCTCTACGTCTCGCACCGGCACCGTGACCACTTCGACCCACAGCTGCTGCAGCGCTACGTGCCCCGAGACATCCGCGTGCTCCTGCCCGAGTACCCGACCGACGACCTCGAGGTCGACCTTCGCGCCCTCGGATACGAGAACATCGTCTACACGCAGGCGGGCGTTCCCCTCGTGTACGACAACGGCCTGACCATCATGGTGACCCCGCTGCGCGCCCCGAGCGACGGCCCGATCGGCGATTCGTCACTGAGCGTCGACGACGGCACCGCGAGCATGCTCAACCAGAACGACGCCCACCCGCTCGATCTCGAGAAGCTGCTCGCCTTCTCCCACCCCGACGCCTACTTCACCCAGGTGAGCGGCGCGATCTGGTGGCCGATGGTCTACGACCTGCCCCAGGACGCCAAGCAGAACTTCGCGGGGCTCAAGCGCGACGCCCAGAACAAGCGGGCGATGTACTACATCGACAAGGTCGCCGCCGAGCACGTCTTCCCGATGGCCGGCCCGCCGATGTTCCTGCGCGAGGAGCTGTTCCGCTACAACGGCTACGGCCTCGAGGACGACTCGATCTTCACCGATCAGCAGCAGTTCCTCGACCACATGGCCGAGGTCTCTCCCGCCCAGAAGGGCTACCGGTTCGTGCCCGGCACCCAGGTCGACCTCGCGGGCAGCGAGATCCAGGTGACGCAGACCCTGTACACCGAGGCGGAGATCGAGCGCATCTTCTCCGACAAGTGGACCTATCTCGCCGAGCAGCGCGACGCCCGTCAGGACGAGGTGCGCGCCGAGGAGGCGCAGCGCGCCGCCGTGCTGCCGCCCGCGGAGATGCTCGCTGCGCTTCAGGAGTGGTGGGAGCCGCTGCTGCGCCGCGCACGCACCATCCGCAACGGCGTCGGCGGCAACGTGCGATTCCGCATCGGCGACCTCGACATGGTCGTCGACTTCCCCAAGGCGAAGGTGCGCGAGTACGCGGGAGAGGAGTGCGTGTACTGGTACACGATCCCCGCCGACCTCGTCTCGACGAACATCGCCGACCACGAGATCGACTGGTCGAACTCGATCTTCCTGTCGATGCAGTTCGAAGTCGGACGCGCCGGCAAGTTCAACGAGTTCCTCACCACCTTCCTCAAGTGCCTCTCGCGCGACCGCATCGAGTACGTCGAGAACTGGTACGCCGAGCAGTCCGACCAGACCGAGGACACCGAGCTCGACGACTGGGTCGTGCAGCGCCGCTGCCCGCACCTGCGCGCAGACCTCACCAAGACCGGCAAGATCGAGGACGGCGTGCTGACCTGCTCCCTGCACGATTGGAAGTGGGATCTCGCCTCCGGCCGCTGCCTCACCTCGCAGGGCCACCCGATCCGCGCCCGCCGCGCCGACGAGACGGCGAGCCCCGAAGCCGCCTCAGCGTCGGTCTGAGCGTCCGAGTGAGCACGGCCCGCGGCATCCGTCGCCTCGACCCCCTGCACGTCGTCGACGTCTTCGTCTACGTCACCGTGCTGAACCTCGCGGCCCAGTGGGTGCCGCAGGTGATCACCGAGTCGTTCACGACGTCGCTGTTCACCGCCATCGTGCTCAAGCTCGTGCTCGAGGCCGTGCTGTGGCTGAAGAAGGCCGTGCTCACGCGACTGAAGTCGGCCTCGACCTGGCCTCGCCGCGTCGTCAGCATCGTCGTGCTGGTGCTGCTGCTGCCCGGCAGCAAGCTCGTCGTGCTCGAGCTCATCCACCTGATCTTCGGCGATGCCGTGGCCCTCGGGGGGTTCTTCCTCGTGACCGCGCTCATCATCGTGCTCATGCTCGCGCGCCGCGGCGTGCGGTGGCTGCTCGCGCCGCGGGGCGCGTCGGCGCCGATCACCGACTGAGCGCCGATCACCGGCTAGGCTGGACACACCGAAGCAACCTTTAACCCCGTCCCGTGAGGCGGAGAAGGGAGCGGCTGATGAGCGAGCGCACCGTTCTGCAGGGCGCGGACATCACCAGGGCTCTGACGCGCATCTCCCACGAGATCCTCGAGACCCAGCGCGGTGCCGACGACCTGGTCGTCCTCGGCATCCCGACGCGCGGCGTCGCCCTCGCCCAGCGCATCGCGACGAACCTGGCTGCCATCTCGGGCACCCCGGTGCCGGTGGGCGCCCTCGACGTCACGATGTACCGCGACGACCTCGCGCAGCATCCCACCCGCGCGCCGCAGCGCACCGACATCCCCGCCACCGGCATCGACGGCAAGACGGTCGTGCTGGTGGACGACGTGCTGTTCTCGGGCCGCAGCATCCGCGCCGCCCTCGACGCCCTGCAGGACATCGGCCGCCCCGCCGCCGTGCGCCTCGCGATCCTCGTCGACCGCGGCCACCGCGAGCTGCCGATCCGCCCCGACTTCGTCGGCAAGAACCTGCCGACCTCCCGCGACGAGCGCGTCAACGTGCGACTCGTCGAGCACGACGGCGAGGACGCCGTCACGATCGAGGGGGAGTGACCGGGATGCGCCACCTGCTCGACACGCAGCACCTCTCCCGTGAGGATGCGCTGACGATCCTCGACATCGCCGAGGACATGGCCGACACGCAGCATCGCGAGGTCAAGAAGCTGCCGACCCTGCGCGGCAAGACCGTCGTGAACCTGTTCTTCGAGGACTCGACGCGCACGCGCATCTCGTTCGAGGCCGCCGCGAAGCGCCTGTCGGCCGACGTCATCAACTTCTCCGCGAAGGGGTCGAGCGTCTCGAAGGGCGAGTCGCTCCAGGACACCGCGCAGACCCTCCAGGCGATGGGTGCCGACGCGGTGGTCATCCGCCACGGCGCGTCCGGCGCCCCGCGCACCCTCGCGACGAGCGGGTGGATCACCGCGGGGGTCGTCAACGCGGGCGACGGCACGCACGAGCATCCGACCCAGGCGCTGCTCGACGCGTTCACGATCCGCCAGCGCCGGTTCGGCGACGACAGCCGCGGGCGCGACCTCGCCGGGGTGAAGGTCACGATCGTCGGCGATGTGCTGCACTCCCGCGTCGCGCGGTCGAACGTCTGGCTGCTCACGGCCCTCGGCGCCGAGGTCACCCTCGTCTCGCCGCCGACGCTCGTACCGCAGGATGTCTCGGCCTGGCCCGCGACCATCTCCTACGACCTCGACTCGGCGATCGCCGCCGGGCCCGACGCGCTCATGATGCTGCGCATCCAGCTCGAGCGCATGAGCGCCGCGTATTTCCCGACTGAACGGGAGTATTCCCGCCGCTGGGGACTCGACGCGACGCGGCTCGCGGCGCTTCCTGCCGATAGCATTGTGATGCACCCCGGCCCCATGAATCGCGGCCTCGAGATCTCGGCGGATGCCGCCGACTCGCCCCGGTCGACTGTGCTCGACCAGGTTCGCGCGGGCGTGTCGGTGCGCATGGCGGTGCTCTACCTGCTCCTGAGCGGGCAGGCCGACCACGACGACGAGCAGAAGAAGGAGGACGAGCGATGACCGGCCTTCATCTGATCCGCGGCGCACGACTCGCCGACGGCACGACCACCGACATCCTCATCGAAGACGGCCGGATCGCGGAGCTCGGCATATCGCTGTCGCGCGCCGGTGCCGCGGTGATCGACGCCGACGGACTGCTCGCTCTGCCGGGACTCGTCGACCTGCACACCCACCTGCGCGAGCCCGGCTACGAGGCGTCGGAGACGGTGCTCACCGGTTCCCGCGCGGCCGCCGCCGGCGGGTACAGCGCCGTCTTCGCGATGCCGAACACCTCGCCCGTCGCCGACACGGCGGGCGTCGTCGAGCAGGAGCTCGCTCTCGGCGAGCAGGCGGGCTACGTCACGGTGCAGCCGATCGGCGCCGTCACCGTCGGCCAGAAGGGCGAACGGCTCGCCGAGCTCGGCGCCATGGCCGACTCGCGCGCCCGGGTGCGCGTGTTCAGCGACGACGGCTCCTGCGTCTGGGACCCGCTCATCATGCGACGCGCGCTCGAGTACGTGAAGGCGTTCGACGGCGTCATCGCCCAGCACGCCCAGGACCCCCGGCTGACCGCGGGCGCCCAGATGAACGAGGGTGCCGTCTCGGCGGAGCTGGGACTGGCCGGATGGCCGGCGGTCGCCGAGGAGTCGATCATCGCCCGCGACGTGCTGCTGGCCGAGCACGTCGGCTCCCGCCTGCACGTCTGCCACCTCTCGACGGCCGGCTCGGTCGACATCATCCGCTGGGCGAAGCGGCGCGGTGTGAACGTCACCGCCGAGGTGACTCCGCACCACCTGCTGCTGACCGACGAGCTGGTGCGCGGCTACGACGCGCGCTACAAGGTGAACCCGCCGCTGCGCACCGCAGACGACGTGCAGGCGGTGCGCGAGGGGCTCGCCGACGGCACGATCGACATCGTCGCGACCGACCACGCGCCCCACCCCGCCGAGGCGAAGGCCTGCGAGTGGCAGGCGGCCGCGAACGGCATGGTCGGCCTCGAGTCCGCCCTGCGCGTCGTGCAGCAGTCGATGGTCGACACCGGGCTCCTCGACTGGGCCGATGTCGCGCGGGTCATGAGCGAGACACCGGCCCGCATCGGCCGCCTCGCCGGGCACGGCCGCCCGATCGCCGTGGGGGAGCCCGCCCACCTCGCGCTCTACGACGCGGCCGTCACCTCGACCTTCGGCCGGGACGACCTGCGCGGGCGCAGCCGCAACTCGCCCTACCTCGACCGGGAGCTCCCGGGCCGCGTGGTCTGGACCTTCCACGCCGGCATCCCGACCGTCGCCCACGGCGACCTCGTCGACCTGACGAAGGAGTTCGCATGACCCAGCAAGGCGCCCTCCTTCTCATGATCGGCCTCGCCCTCGTGCTCATCGGCCTGATGGCGTGGGGCTGGTGGCGACGAACCCGTCGGGACTCCGGCATCGCGGTACCGCTGGCCGACCCCGCCGCCGAGATCGACGAGCGCGCGCGCTTCGACGTCTTCTACGTCGCCACGACCGTGCACGAGCGTCCCCTCGAGCGCCTCGCCGCCCGTGGCCTCGCCTACCGGGCGCCGGCGACGCTCGTCGTCACCGACCGCGCGCTGCTGCTCGCGATCGCGGGGGAGCCGACCGTCGAGCTCACCGCGTCGCGCGTCGTCGACGTCGCCCAGGCGACGGTGGCGATCGACCGCGTCGTCGAGCGTGAGGGCCTCGCCCGCATCACCTGGACGCTCGACGACGGCACCCCGGTCGACACCTACCTGCGTGCCCGCGACGCCTCCGCCAAGGTGCTCGCCGACGCGGTGCGCCCCCTACTGACCTCATCCCCCTCGACCCCCGCAGGAAGCGACGCATGACCAGGTTCCACACCGAACCCGCCGTTCTCGTCCTCGAAGACGGCACCCGCCACACCGGACGCGCCTACGGCGCGCGCGGCACCACCATCGGAGAGGTGGTCTTCACGACCGGCATGACCGGCTACCAGGAGACCCTCACCGACCCGTCATACGCCGGCCAGATCGTGCTGCAGACAGCCCCACACATCGGCAACACCGGCATGAACGGCGAGGACCCCGAGTCGCGCCGCATCTGGGTCGAGGGCTACATCGTGCGGGACCCGTCGCGCGTCGTCTCGAACTGGCGTGCCGACGAGTCCCTCGACGCGGCGCTCGAGCGCGACGGCATCGTGGGCATCAGCGGCATCGACACCCGCGCGGTGACCCGCCACATCCGCTCGGCCGGGTCGATGCGCGGCGCGATCTTCTCGGGTGAGGCGGCCGGGCTCGGCGACGACGAGCAGCTGCGCATCGTGCGCGAGGCGCCGCAGATGGCGGGGCGCAACCTGTCGGCCGAGGTGTCGGTCGCGAGCGTCGAGGTGACGCCGGCGACGACCGAGCGCATCGGCAGCCTCGCCGTGCTCGACCTCGGCGTCAAGCAGGCGACGATCGACAACCTCGCCGCGCGCGGCTTCGACGTGCACGTCTTCCCGCAGTCGGCCACGCTCGAGGAGATCCGCGCGATCGGGCCGGTCGCGGCGTTCTACTCGAACGGCCCCGGCGACCCCGCGGCATCCGATGCCCACGTGGCGCTGCTGCGCGGGCTGCTCGATGACGGACTGCCGTTCTTCGGCATCTGCTTCGGCAACCAGCTGCTCGGCCGCGCTCTCGGGCTCGGCACCTACAAGCTGCCCTTCGGCCACCGCGGCATCAACCAGCCGGTGCTCGACAAGACCACCGGCAAAGTGGAGATCACCGCGCAGAACCACGGCTTCGCCGTCGACGCGCCGATCGACGCGGTCATCGACAGCCCGAACGGCTACGGCCGCGTCGAGGTGAGCCACGTCGGTCTCAACGACAACGTGGTGGAGGGCCTGCGCGCGCTCGACATCCCCGCCTTCAGCGTGCAGTACCACCCGGAGGCGGCGGCCGGCCCCCACGACGCCAACTACCTCTTCGACCGATTCCGCGACCTCGTGATCGCGCAGCAGACCCAGAAGGGCGCCGCCTGATGCCCAAGCGCGACGACATCCGCTCCGTCCTCGTCATCGGCTCCGGCCCGATCGTCATCGGCCAGGCGTGCGAGTTCGACTACTCGGGCACGCAGGCCTGCCGCGTGCTCCGCGAGGAGGGCGTGCGCGTCATCCTCGTGAACTCGAACCCGGCCACGATCATGACCGACCCCGACTTCGCCGACGCGACCTACATCGAGCCGATCACCCCTGCGGTCATCGAGTCGATCATCCGCAAGGAGAACCCCGACGCGATCCTGCCGACCCTCGGCGGGCAGACCGCGCTCAACGCGGCCATGGCGCTGCACGAGCGCGGCATCCTCGAGAAGTACGACGTCGAGCTCATCGGCGCCAAGGTCGACGCGATCAAGCGCGGCGAGGACCGCCAGATCTTCAAGGAGCTCGTGCTCGAGGCGGGGGCGGATGTCGCGGCATCCGTCATCTGCCACTCGATGGACGACCTGCTCGCCGGCGCCGAGAAGCTCGGCTACCCGCTGGTCGTGCGCCCCTCGTTCACGATGGGCGGGCTCGGCTCGGGCTTCGCGTACGACGAGGCCGATCTGCGGCGCATCGGCGGCGCGGGCCTGCACGACTCGCCCACGCACGAGGTGCTGCTCGAGGAGTCCATCCTCGGGTGGAAGGAGTACGAGCTCGAGCTCATGCGCGACGGCAACGACAACACCGTCGTCGTCTGCTCGATCGAGAACGTCGACCCGGTCGGCGTGCACACCGGCGACTCGATCACCGTCGCACCGGCGCTCACCCTCACCGACCGCGAGTACCAGAAGCTGCGCGACATCGGCATCGACATCATCCGCGCCGTCGGCGTCGACACCGGCGGCTGCAACATCCAGTTCGCGGTGAACCCCGACGACGGCCGCATCATCGTCATCGAGATGAACCCGCGCGTGTCGCGCTCGTCGGCGCTCGCGTCGAAGGCCACCGGCTTCCCGATCGCGAAGATCGCCGCGAAGCTCGCCATCGGCTACCGCCTCGACGAGATCCCGAACGACATCACGAAGGTGACGCCGGCGAGCTTCGAGCCGACGCTCGACTACGTCGTCGTGAAGGTGCCGCGCTTCAACTTCGAGAAGTTCCCCGCCGCCGACACGACGCTCACGACCACCATGAAGTCGGTCGGCGAGGCGATGGCGATCGGCCGCAACTACGCGACCGCGCTGCAGAAGGCGCTGCGCTCGCTCGAGAAGCGCGGCTCCAGCTTCCACTGGGGCACGGAGACCCGCTCGGTCGACGAGCTGCTCGAGATCGCCCGGACCCCGACCGACGGCCGCATCGTCGTCGTGCAGCAGGCGCTCCGCAAGGGCGCGACGCTCGAGCAGGCCTTCGAGGCGACGAAGATCGACCCCTGGTTCCTCGACCAGATCGTGCTCATCAACGAGGTCGCCCAGTTCGTGGCCGACGCCGCCGAGCTGGATGCCTCGACCCTCCGCATCGCGAAGGAGCACGGCTTCAGCGACGCCCAGCTGGCCGAGCTCCGCGGCATCGCCGAGGCGGAGGTGCGCGGCATCCGTCACGCCCTGAACGTGCGTCCCGTCTACAAGACCGTCGACACGTGCGCGGGGGAGTTCCCGGCGCTCACGCCCTACCACTACTCGAGCTACGACGCCGAGACCGAGGTGACGCCGTCGGATCGCACCAAGGTCGTCATCATCGGCTCCGGCCCGAACCGCATCGGACAGGGCGTGGAGTTCGACTACTCGTGCGTGCACGCGTCGTTCGCCCTCGCCGACGCCGGCTACGAGACCGTCATGGTCAACTGCAACCCCGAGACCGTCTCCACCGACTACGACACGAGCGACCGGCTCTATTTCGAGCCGCTGACCCTCGAGGACGTGCTCGAGGTGTTGCACGCCGAGAGCCGGTCGGGGGAGATCCTCGGTGTGATCTGCCAGCTGGGCGGTCAGACGCCGCTCGGGCTCGCGAAGGGCATCGAGGAGGCGGGCTACCGCATCCTCGGCACGAGCCCCGAGGCCATCGATCTCGCCGAGGAGCGCGAGCTGTTCTCGCGCCTGCTCGACGAGGCCGAGCTCGTCGCCCCGCGTCACGGCACCGCGATCGACGTCGACGGCGCGATCGCGGTCGCAGAGGACATCGGCTACCCGGTGCTGGTGCGCCCGAGCTTCGTGCTCGGCGGCCGCGGCATGGAGATCGTCTACGACACGGCGAGCCTGCGCGACTACTTCGACCGCATCGCCGACCAGGCGATCATCGGCGCCGGCCGTCCGCTGCTCGTCGACCGCTTCCTCGACGACGCGATCGAGCTCGACGTCGATGCGCTCTTCGACGGCGAACAGCTGTACATCGGCGGCGTGATGGAGCACCTCGAGGAGGCCGGCATCCACTCCGGCGACTCGTCGTGCACGCTGCCGCCCGTCTCGCTCGGCCGCACCGAGATCGACCGCGTGCGCGAGGCGACCCTCGCGATCGCGCGCGGCGTCGGCGTGCGAGGCCTGCTGAACGTGCAGTTCGCGATCAGCGCGGGCGTGCTCTACGTGATCGAGGCCAACCCGCGCGCGAGCCGTACGGTGCCGTTCGTGTCGAAGGCCCTGGGCATCCCGCTCGCGAAGGCGGCGGCGCGCATCATGGCGGGCGCGTCCATCGCCGATCTGAAGTCCGAGGGCCTGCTGCCCGCCCAGGACGGCTCCCGGGTGCCGCTCGACGCCCCCGTCGCCGTCAAGGAGGCGGTGCTGCCGTTCAAGCGCTTCCGCACCCGCGACGGCCAGACCGTCGACTCGGTGCTCGGTCCCGAGATGCGCTCCACCGGCGAGGTCATGGGCATCGACCGCGACTTCCCGACGGCGTTCGCGAAGAGCCAGGATGCCGCGTACGGCGGCATGCCGCTCGAGGGCACCGTGTTCATCTCGGTCGCCGACGCCGACAAGCGCGCCGTGATCCTCCCGGCGCACCGCCTGCAGGAGCTCGGCTTCGCGCTCGTCGCGACGGAGGGCACCGCCGAGATCCTGGCGCGCAACGGCATCCGGGTGGAGGTCGTCGAGAAGTACTCCGCCACCCAGGAATCCGGTGAGCAGAACATCGTCGACCTCATCAACGACGGACGCATCGACATGATCGTCAACACCCCCTCGGGCGGTCTCGCCCGTGCCGACGGCTACGAGATCCGTGCGGCGGCCGTCGCGGCCGACAAGGCGCTGTTCACCACGATGGCGGTGCTGGGCGCGGCGGTCAGCGCCATGCCGGCACTGCGCGAGGGCTTCGCGGTGAAGAGCCTGCAGGAGTACGCGGCCGATCGGGCGGGACGCCTGTGACGACATTCGGTCAGCGCCTCTGGCAGGCCCTCGACACGCACGGGCCGCTCTGTGTGGGCATCGACCCGCACGAGAGCCTGCTGCAGTCGTGGGGTCTGCCGGTCTCGGCCGACGGCGTGCGCGAGTTCGGCCTGAGGGTGGTGGATGCCGCGGCCGGCCGTGTCGGCGTCGTGAAGCCGCAGGTCGCATTCTTCGAACGCTTCGGCTCGCGCGGCTTCGCGGCACTCGAGGACGTGCTCGCGGCGGCGCGGGCGGCGGAACTGATCGTGATCGCCGATGCGAAGCGCGGCGACATCGGCTCGACGATGGACGGCTACGCGGCCGCCTGGCTCCAGCCGGGGTCGCCGCTCGAGGCGGACGCGGTGACGCTGAGCCCCTATCTCGGGCCGGACTCGCTGCAGCAGACGCTCACCTTCGCGCTGCGGCACGGCAAGGGCGCGTTCGTGCTCGCGGCGACGAGCAACCCCGAGGCGGAGCCGGTGCAGACGGCGGTCACCGCCGATGCGGCCGCCGAGGAGGGGGAGCGGGTCGCCGCCCGCGTCGCCCGCGACGCCGGCTGGCACAACGTGGGGCTTCCGGGCGCGCTCGGCTCCGTCGGCGTCGTGATCGGCGCGACCGTGACCCGTTCACGCTTCGGACTGAGCGACATCCTGCTCGCCGGCACGCCGATCCTCGCCCCGGGCTTCGGGGCGCAGGGCGCCGACCCGGCCGAGCTCGGCCGCCTGTTCGGCTACGTGTCGTCGCAGGTGATCGCGAACGAGAGCCGCAGCGTGCTCGCCGTCGGCCCCGACCGGCTGGCCGAGCGCATCGCCGAGCGGGCGGCGCTCTACGGGGCGCGCTCGTGACCGAGCATCGCACCCCGCCGGAGGTCGACCGGGTCGCGGCATCCCAGCGCGCCGTCGAGGTGCGCCGCGCCCGGGCGAGCCTGAAGCGCGACCTGTCGTTCCGGGTCGTGACCGGCCAGGAGGTGCTGCGCCGCGCGATCGCCGACCCGCAGTCGCCGTCGGGCACCCTGCGCATCACCGACTTCCTCACCGCGCTGCCGGCGATCGGCGAGGGCAAGCGCGACCGGGTGCTGGAGGAGCTCGCCATCTCACCCGTGAAGCGGCTCGGCGGCCTCGGCGCGCGTCAGCGCGAGGTGCTCGCAGGCTGGCTCGACGAGCGGTTCCCCGAGCCCCGGCCCCGCCGCGGACGCAGCCGCCTCATCGTGCTCGCCGGGCCCACCGCGGTCGGCAAGGGCACGGTCGCGACCTACATCAAGGAGCACTTCCCCGAGATCCTGCTGTCGGTGTCGGCGACGACCCGGCCGCCGCGCCCGGGTGAGGTCGAGGGGGAGCACTACTTCTTCACCGGCGAGCTCAGCTTCGACCGGCTCATCGAGTCGGGGCAGTTGCTGGAGTGGGCGACGGTGCACAACAAGTACCGTTACGGCACCCCGCGCGGCCCCATCGAGGAGGCCCTCGCCGCCGGCCGCACCGTGCTGCTCGAGATCGACCTGCAGGGTGCTCGCCAGGTGCGTCAGGCGGCGCCCGACGCGACGCTCGTGTTCCTGCTGCCGCCGAGCTGGGACGAACTGGTGCAGCGTCTCGTCGGCCGCGGCACCGAGGACGCGGAGGAGCGAGAGCGCCGCCTGCGCACGGCGAAGGTGGAGCTCGCCTCCCAGAACGAGTTCGACTACCGCGTGGTGAACCAGGATGTCGCCGCCGCCGCGCGCGAGGTCGTAGAATTGGCGAAGGCTTCCGCGCCCGCTTCGTAGCGCGCCGTCTTCCGCCGTCATCCCCGAACCAGGAGGTTTCGCCATGGCAGGGACCAATCAGGGCATCATCGACCCGCCCATCGACAGCCTTCTCGAGAAGGTCGACTCCAAGTACCAGCTCGTGATCTACGCGTCGAAGCGCGCCCGTCAGATCAACGACTACTACTCGGACCTGCAGGAGGGCAACCTCTTCGACAACGTGGGCCCGCTCGTCGACTCGACCATCGAGGACAAGCCGCTCACGATCGCGATGCACGAGATCCACGAGGACAAGCTGCGGCTGCGTCCCGCCGAGTAACACCCGCCTTCTGCACCGCGGCCCCGTGACATGATGTCCGGGGCCGCGCGCATGATGGCGTTCCCATCTTCTCCAGGAGCTTCGATGAGCCAGCTGCGACTGTTCACCTCCGAGTCCGTCACCGAGGGGCATCCCGACAAGATCTGCGACCAGATCTCGGACAGCATCCTCGACGCCCTCCTCACCGTCGACCGCGACGCGCGTGTCGCCGTCGAGACGCTCGTGACCACGGGGCTCGTGCACGTGGCGGGCGAGGTGCGCACGTCGGGCTGGGTCGACATCCCCGGCATCGTGCGCGGAGTCGTGAACCGCATCGGCTACACCTCGAGCGACACCGGCTTCGACGGCGACTCCTGCGGGGTCAGCGTGTCGATCGGCGAGCAGTCGAGCGACATCGCGCACGGTGTGGATGCCGCGCTCGAGCACCGCGAGTCCGGCTCGAACGACCCGATCGAGCTGCTCGGCGCAGGCGACCAGGGCATCATGTTCGGCTACGCCACGAACGAGACGCCGCAGTACATGCCGACCGCCATCTGGACGGCGCATCGCATCGCCGAGCGTCTCGCCGAGGCGCGTCGCTCGGGTGCGCTGCCGTTCCTGCGGCCCGACGGCAAGACGCAGGTGACACTCGGCTACGAGGGCGCCGTGCCGCGCACGGTCGAGACCGTCGTGCTCTCGACCCAGCACCAGCCCGACATCTCGCAGAAGGCGCTGCGCGCCGCGGTGCAGGCGGAGGTCATCGACCCGGTGCTCGAGCTGACGGGTCTGGCGACGACCGACGTGCAGTACTTCATCAACCCGGCCGGGCCTTTCGTCACCGGTGGCCCGAAGGGCGACGCGGGTCTGACGGGCCGCAAGATCATCATCGACACCTACGGGGGAGCGGCGCGGCACGGCGGCGGCGCCTTCAGCGGCAAGGACCCGTCGAAGGTCGACCGCTCGGCCGCCTACGCGCTGCGCTGGGTCGCCAAGAACGCGGTCGCCGCGGGTCTCGCCGACCGTCTCGAGGTGCAGGTCGCCTACGCGATCGGCAAGGCCAACCCGGTGGGCCTCTACGTCGAGTCGTTCGGCACGGGGCACGTTGCCGACGAGCACATCGTCGCGGCGATCCGCGAGGTGTTCGATCTGCGTCCGGCGGCGATCATCGAGCAGCTCGATCTGCTGCGCCCGATCTACGCGCAGACGGCGGCATACGGCCACTTCGGCCGCGAGCTGCCCGACTTCACCTGGGAGCGCACCGACCGCGTCGACGCGCTCCGCGCCGCTGCCGGACTCTGACCGCGACGCCGTGACGAGCGATGAGCCGCGGCGGCTGACGGTCGCGCGCGTCCTCGTCGACTCTCCGCTGCCGCAACTCGACCGCCTGTTCGACTACGCGGTGCCCGCGGAGCATATGGATGCCGCGACCCCCGGCGTGCGCGTGAAGGTGCCGCTGCGTACCGCGGGTCGCGTAGTCGACGGGTTCATCGTCGAGATCGCCGAGGCTGTCGCGCCCGAGCGTCCGCTGTCGGAGCTCGAATCGGTCGTGTCGTCGGTCGCCGTGCTGCCGGCATCGCTCTACGCGCTCGCCCGTCGCGCGGCCGACCGGGCCGCCGGGTCGGCGTCCGACATCCTGCGTCTCGTGGTGCCCAAGCGCATGGTGCGGGCGGAGAAGGCGTGGCTCGCCCGTCCCGCGCCCGAGGTCCCGCACGTCGACGCCGAGCGACTGCGGACGGCCCGCGGCATCCTGGCCGACTATCCGACGCTCGAGGGCGCACTCGCGCAGGGCGCGCGGCTCGCCGTCGACGCCCCACCCCGACCCTCGCGCCTCGGCGACGGCACCGACGTGGGCGCCTGGGCCGTGCTGCTCGCCGCCGCGGCGACCGTCACCCTCGCCGAGGGTCGCAGCGCGGTGCTGGTCGTGCCCGACTATCGCGACCAGGAGCAGCTGCTGGCAGCCCTCGCCGACCTCGCCCCGGCCGACGCCGTGGTGCGCGACGATGCGCGCGAGAGCGGGCCGGAGCGGTACGCCGCCTACCTCCGCATCCTCGCCGAGGCCCCGTGCATCGTGGTGGGCAAGCGCTCGGCCGCCTACGCTCCCGCGGCGCGCACGGGGCTCGTGGCGCTCTGGGACGACGGCGATCCACTGCTCGCCGAACCCCTGAGCCCCGGGGTGCACGCGCGCGACGCCGCCCTGGTGCGCCAGGAGCTCGAGGGCCACACGCTGCTGTTCGCGGGTCACACCCGCACAACCGACGTCGAGCGGCTGGTGCAGCTCGGCTGGGTCACCGACGTGCCCGCGCGGCGCCGCGTGTCGCCGAAGGTCGTGCTGAGCGCACCCGACGACGCCGCATCGCGCGCCCGCATCCCGTCGTCCGCGTTCGCGGCGATGCGCGAGGGGCTGCGTCAAGGACCGGTGCTCGTGCAGGTCGCGCGCCCCGGCTATGCGCCGGTCGTCCTGTGCGCCGAGTGCCGGCGCCCCGCGCGCTGCCTGCACTGCGGCGGCCCCCTGCGGGCCGACGCCCCGCGCGGCGTGCCCGAGTGCGGCTGGTGCGGCCGTCGCGCGCACGGCTGGGCGTGCCCGCACTGCGCGGGCAGCACCTTCCGCCTCGCATCGGCGGGGACGGAGCGCACCGCCGACGAGCTCGGCCGCGCGTTCGCGGGCATGCGGGTGATCGTGGCCGACGGCGCCCACCCCCGTGAACGCGTCGACGACGCACCCGCCCTCGTGATCGCGACGCGCGGCGCCGAGCCGATCGCCGCGGGCGGATACCGTGCGGTCGTGCTCCTCGACGGCGAGCGGATGCTGCTCGCCGAGGATCTGCGCATCGGCGAGGCGTGCCTGCGCTGGTGGGCGAACGCGGCGGCCCTCGCGCGGCCCGGCGCGCCGGTGCATCTCGTCGGGGTGACCGGGCCCGCCGCACGGGCGCTCGCCACCTGGACGCCGGCGGCCTACGCCCGCGCAGAGCTCGCCGAACGCGCACCGCTGCGCATGCCGCCGACCGTGCGCATCGTGCGCATCGAGGGCACGCCCGAACGGGTGCAGCAGGCGGTGCAGGATGCCGCGGCCCACGCACCCCTTCCCGCCGACGCCCTGCTCGGACCCGTCGCGCTCGACGACGGGCGCGTGCGGGCGCTGCTGCGCGTCGACTACGCCGCCGGCGCCGACACGATGCGGTCGCTGCGCGCGAGCGTCGTGGCCGCGGCGATCTCCGGGCGACGCCCGCCGAAGGGGCGACCACCGGTGCCGCGCAATACACTGAACGTCCGGGCCGACCTTCTCGACGTCGACCTGTGACCCGCTCGACGACCCAGTGTCGCGATGCCCGCGGTCGTCCACGAACAGGGAGCCCATGCGTCTGATCTTCGCCGGTACGCCGGCGGCCGCGGTGCCGTCTCTGCGTGCCCTTGCGGCCTCCTCGCACACGATCGCGACGGTCGTCACGCGCCCGGATGCCCCGATCGGCCGCAAGCGCGTGCTCACCCCGTCGCCGGTCGCGGCGACCGCCGACGAGCTGCAGCTGCCGACGCTCAAGACCCGTCGCCTCGACCCCGAGGCATCCGCTCATCTCGAGGCCCTCGACGCCGATCTCGGCGTGATCGTCGCGTACGGCGGGCTCGTGCGCGAGCCGCTGCTGAGCGCCCCGCGCCTCGGCTGGATCAACCTGCACTTCTCGCTGCTCCCGCGCTGGCGGGGCGCCGCCCCGGTGCAGCACGCGCTGATCGCGGGCGACGCCGAGACCGGATCGAGCGTGTTCCGTCTCGTCGCGGAGCTCGACGCCGGTGACGTCTACAGCGAGGTGCGCTACCGCGTCCCGCCGCTCGCGACGGCCGCCGACGTGCTGCGCGAGCTGTCGATCATCGGCGCGGAGCAGATCGTCGGCGTGGTCGACGCCCTCGCGGCCGGAACGGCCGTCGCGACGCCCCAGGCGGGCACGCCGACCCTCGCGCCGAAGCTCGACGCCGCCGACGGACGGCTCGACGTGACACAGACCGCCGACGTCGTGCTCGGGCGGTTCCGCGGGGTCACCCCGGAGCCGGGCGCCCACCTCGTCGTCGACGGTCAGCGCCTGAAGGTGCTCGCCGCCCACCGCGCCGAGTCCACCGCCCGCCCTGCCCCGGGTCAGCTCGCCCTGCAGGGCCGCGAGGTGGTGGTCGGCACGGCCGACGACGCGATCGCGCTCGAGCGGGTGCAGCCGGCGGGCAAGGCGGCGATGGTCGCCGGCGACTGGTGGCGCGGCCTGCGGGTCGACGAGCTGCGGGTCGAGAAATGACCGCCCCCGCTCGCCGTGTCGCGTTCGAGGTCATCCGGGCCGTGCACGCCGACGACGCGTACGCGAACCTGCTGCTGCCCGCCGCCATCACCCGCGCCGGGCTGAGCAGCGCCGATGCGGCGCTCGCGACCGAGCTCACCTACGGCACCCTGCGCCGCGAAGGCACCTATGACGCGGTCATCTCGCTCGCCGCGGGCCGCGACATCGCGCTGATCGACCCGCCCGTGCTCGACGCGCTGCGGCTCGGCGCCCACCAGATCCTCGCGACGCGCATCGCGTCGCATGCCGCCGTGCACGACACCGTCGATCTGGTGCGGCGCGAGATCGGCCCCGCCGTGACCGGCTTCGCGAACGCGGTGCTGCGCCGGATCTCCCGCGACAACCCCGGCGACTGGTTCTCCCGCATCGCCGACGAGGCGCGCTCCGACGACGAGCGCCTCGCGCTGCGGTTCTCGCACCCGGTCTGGGTGGTCCGCGCCTTCCGTCGCGCCCTCGCCGCCGAGGGCCGCGCCGACGAGCTCGAAGCGCTGCTGACCGCCGACAACGCGGCACCGGGCGTCACGATGGCGGCGCTCCCGGGGCTCGTCGATCCTGACGCGGACAGCGCCCGCACCCCGTACTCGCCCGTCGGCTTCCGACTCGCCGGCGGCGACCCGGAGCCCGTCATCACCGCGGCGGGCGGCCGGGTGCGCGTACAGGACGAGGGATCCCAGCTCGTCGCCCTGGCGCTCAGCCGCCACGCCCCCGTGCGCGCGGGGGAGCGGTGGCTCGACCTGTGCGCGGGGCCGGGCGGCAAGACCGCACTGCTCGCGGCCGAGGCCCTCGCGCACGGAGCCGTCCTCGATGCGAACGAGCCGGTTCCGGCCCGCGCGGGACTGGTGCGCCGTTCGGTGGCCGCCGTGCCGCTCCCGGTCGACGTCTCCGAGCTCGACGGGCGCGAGCGGGCGGCGAGCGCCGCGGGTGCGTACGACCGCATCCTCGTCGACGCGCCGTGCACGGGTCTCGGCGCGCTGCGCCGGCGTCCCGAGGCGCGGTGGCGCAAGCAGTCATCGGATGTCGCGGACCTCACCCCGCTGCAGCGGGAGCTGCTGTCCTCGGCTGTGGGCGCGCTGGCCCCGGGCGGCGTGGTCGCGTACGTCACCTGCTCCCCGCATCTCGCCGAGACGCAGGGCGTCGTGGCCGACGTGCGCCGCGAGTGGGGCGACGCCCTCGAGCCGGTCGACGCCCGCGAGGTGCTGCAGCGGGTCGCCCGGCGCCCGCTCGATCTCCCCGAGCCGGCGTCCGACGACGGACACGCCCAGCTCTGGCCCCACCGCCACGGCACCGACGGGATGTTCCTCGCGCTGCTCCGACGTCGCTGACGTCCCGGGTGGCGAGGTCCGGCCCGGGATAATGGGGGAGTGAGCGACATCCGCATCAATCCCTCCATCCTCTCCGCCGACTTCGTGAACATGCAGGCGGACCTCGACCGCATCGCGACCGCAGACTTCGTGCACGTCGACGTCATGGACAACCACTTCGTGCCGAACCTCACGTTCGGGCCGCAGATGGTGCAGCGCATCCAGGAGACGAGCCCGGTGCCGCTCGATGTGCACCTGATGATCGACGACGCCGACCGCTGGGCCCCCGGTTACGCCGAGCTCGGCGCGGCATCCGTCACCTTCCATCTCGAGGCCGCGACCGATCCGATCGCCCTGGCCCGCACCCTGCGCGGCATCGGCGCGCGCGCCGGCGTCGCCATCAAGCCCGGAACCCCCGGCGAGGGCCTGTACGACGTGCTCGACGAGTTCGACCAGATTCTGGTGATGACCGTCGAGCCGGGCTTCGGCGGACAGTCGTTCATGACTTCCACGATGCCGAAGCTGTCGGCGCTGGCCGCCGAGGCGCGTCGCCGAGGATCGTCGGTGTGGCTGCAGGTCGACGGCGGCATCGGCGAGTCGACGATCGCCCAGGCCGCCGAGGCGGGCGCCGACACCTTCGTCGCCGGCTCCGCGGTGTTCGGCGCCGACGACCCGGCCCGCGCGATCGAGGCGCTGCGCAGCGGCGCCGCCCGTCACGCCCACGCGCACTGAGGCGGGCCTGGGCCCGAGGGGGCCGCGCGGTTCGCTACCCTTGCAGGGTGAAGTCGTTCGACGAGCTGTTCGCTGAGCTCACCGTCAAAGCCCAGGAGCGTCCCGCCGGTTCCGGCACGGTCGCCGAGCTCGATGCGGGTGTGCACGCGATCGGCAAGAAGATCGTCGAAGAGGCCGCCGAGGTGTGGATGGCCGCGGAGTTCCAGTCCGACGCCGAGGCGGCGGAGGAGATCTCCCAGCTGCTCTACCACCTCCAGGTGCTGATGCTCGCGAAGGGTCTGACCCTGCAGGACGTCTACCGACATCTGTGACCCGCGCCGGCCCCGCCGGCACGAGGCATCCGCTCATCACACGACCGCAGAGAAGACCATGCTCAGAATCGCCGTGCCCAACAAGGGCTCGCTCGCCGAGACCGCAGCCGAGATGCTGCAGGAGGCCGGGTACACCGGCCGACGCGATCCCAAAGACCTCTACGTGCTCGACGCCGCCAACGACGTCGAGTTCTTCTACCTCCGCCCTCGCGACATCGCGACCTACGTCGGCTCGGGCGCGCTCGATGTCGGCATCACCGGCCGCGACCTGCTGCTGGACGCCCGCATGCCCGGTGCACGCGAGATCGAGACGCTCGGCTTCGCCGATTCGACGTTCCGGTTCGCGGGCCCTCCCGGCCGCTTCCGCGAGCTGAGCGACCTGCACGGGCTGCGCGTCGCCACGGCCTACCCCGGCCTCGTCGACGGCTACCTCGACGAGCAGGGCGTCGCCGTCGACCTCGTTCCCCTCGATGGCGCGGTCGAGTCGGCCGTGCAGCTCGGTGTGGCCGATGCGGTCGCCGACGTCGTGTCGACGGGCACCACGCTGCGCCAGGCGGGCCTCGAGATCTTCGGTCCCGTGCTGCTGCAGTCCGAGGCCGTGCTCATCAGCGGCAGCACCGAGCCCGACGGTCTCGACACCCTGCTGCGACGCCTGCGCGGCGTGCTCGTGGCGCGCCAGTACGTGATGGTCGACTACGACCTGCCGCTGGTGCTGCTCGACCAGGCCGTCGCCGTCGCCCCCGGCATCGAGTCGCCGACCGTGTCGCCGCTGCGCGACCCCGAGTGGGTCGCCGTGCGGGTGATGAGCCCCCGCAAGGGCGTCAACCGCGTCATGGACGACCTCTACGCGCTCGGCGCCCGAGCCATCCTCGTCACCGAGATCGCCGCCGCGAGGCTCTGATGAGCGTCGTCACGCGGGTGATCCCGTGCCTGGATGTCGCGGCCGGCCGCGTCGTGAAGGGCGTGAACTTCGAGAACCTCCGCGACATGGGCGACCCGGTCGAGCTCGCCCGGCTCTACTTCGCGCAGGGGGCCGACGAGATCACCTTCCTCGACGTCACCGCGACCGTCGACGAGCGGGCGACCACCTACGAGGTCGTGCAGCGCACGGCCGAGGAGGTCTTCATCCCGTTGACCGTGGGCGGCGGCGTGCGGGCGACCGACGACGTGGCGCGCCTGCTCGCCTGCGGCGCCGACAAAGTGGGCGTCAACTCAGCCGCCATCGCACGCCCCGAGCTGCTCGGTGAGATCGCCGATCGCTTCGGCGCTCAGGTGCTCGTGCTCTCCCTCGACGTGAAGCGCTCGGCGGCGACGCCCAGCGGATTCGTCGTCACCACCCACGGCGGACGCACCGAGACATCCCTCGACGCCCTCGCCTGGGCGCAGGAGGCCATCGAGCGCGGCGCCGGCGAGCTGCTGGTGAACTCCATCGACGCCGACGGCACGAAGGACGGCTTCGACCTCGAGCTCGTCGCCCTCATGCGCGAGATCTCGAGCGTGCCCGTGATCGCCTCGGGCGGCGCCGGCCGTGCGGCCGACTTCGCCCCCGCTGTGCGCGCGGGCGCCGATGCGGTGCTGGCGGCGAGCGTGTTCCACTCGGGCCAGCTGACGGTGGGCGATGTGAAATCCGCCCTCGTCGCCGACGGAGTGGAGGTACGCCGATGACGGGCTCGCTCGACGAGCGCATCGCCGCCGTCGCGTTCAACGCCGACGGTCTCGCCCCCGCGATCGTGCAGCAGTGGGACACCCACGAGGTGCTCATGCTGGGGTGGATGGATGCCGAGGCGCTCCGTCGCACGTTGACCACCGGTCGCGTCACCTACTGGTCGCGGTCCCGCCAGGAGTACTGGCGTAAGGGTGACACGTCGGGCCACATCCAGCTCGTGAAGTCGGCACACCTCGACTGCGACGGCGACGCACTGCTGATCGAGGTCGACCAGGTGGGGCCCGCGTGCCACACGGGCCTGCGCAGCTGCTTCGACACCGCCGACCTCGACGCGGTCGACGGCGTGGCGGGGGAGGAGCGCCCGTGATCGCCCGTGCGCGTCTGATCGCCGTGCTCGCCGCGCTCGTCGCCGGGGCGATCGGCATCATCTCCTCGACGCAGACGTGGGTCGACGTCATCCTCACGGCCGGCTCTGCTCCCGATATCGCGGTCGCCGGAAACGATGCCGTGCCGGTGCTCGCGCCGCTCAGCCTCGCCGCGCTCGCACTCGGCCTCGCGCTGTCGATCGTCTGGCGCATCCTGCGGTATGTCTTCGGCGCCCTCGCCCTCGCGGGCGCCGTGTGGCTGTTCATCCTGACGCTGCAGGTCGTGACGGGTCCGCCGGTGGCCGCGGTCGCCGCGCCCATCACCAAGGCCACCGGCATCGCCGGGTCGGCCGCGATCGCCGCGCTCATCGACCATGCCGTGGTCTCAGGCTGGGCGTGGGGCGCGCTGTTCGGCTGGGTGCTGCTCGCCGTCAGCGGCGCGTTCACCCTCGCCACCGCCCACCGGTGGCGCACGGGTGGTCGGCGGTACGAGACATCCACCGCGGTCGTCGCGGCCACCGGGCCACTCGACGCGGTCGACTCGTGGGACTCCCTCTCGCGCGGCGACGACCCGACCGACGCGGGCCGCGCCGCACCGGAGGACGAAGACGAGACCACTAGACTGGACGGGCGTTCGCACGCTCCCGAAGGAGGATCATGACCGACTCGATTGGCGACCCTGGCCACGGACACTCGCCCGCCGCATGGACGGCCGTCGTGATCATGCTGGTCGCGCTGTCGATCGGCACGGTCGCGTTCTACCTCGAGGTGGTCTGGCTCGTCTGGGCCTCCGTGGTGCTCGTCGTCGTGGGCGCTCTCGTCGGTCTCGTGCTGTCGCGCCTCGGTTGGGGCGCCAACGGGCCGAAGTACGTCCCCAAGCAGCATTGAACCTGCTCGAGGAGCTGACCGCCGGCTCCGTCGCCGACAGTGAGGCGCGCGCCGCCCGCAGCCCGCTGCACGAGGTCGAGCGCTCGGCTCTCGCCGCGCCCGCAGCCCGTGACGCCCTCGCCTTCCTCGCGCCGTCCGACCGGGTGAAGATCATCGCCGAGGTCAAGCGCGCGAGCCCGTCGCGCGGCGACCTGGCGGCCATCCCCGATCCGGCGCACCAGGCGGTTCTCTACGAGACCGGCGGCGCGAGCGCGATCTCGGTGCTCACCGAGCAGCGTCGCTTCAAGGGGTCGCTCGAGGACCTGCGCGCCGTGAAGCAGGCGGTGACCCTGCCGGTTCTCCGAAAGGACTTCATCGCCACCGAGTACCAGGTGCTCGAGGCCCGCGCCGCCGGCGCCGACCTCGTGCTGCTGATCGTCGCCGCCCTCGACCTGCCGACCCTCACGCGGCTGCACGCGCTCGTCACCGAGCTCGGCATGACTCCGCTCGTCGAGGCCCATTCGGCGAGCGAGCTCGACGCGGCCGGCGAGATCGGTGCGCGGCTCGTGGGCGTGAACGCCCGCGACCTCACCACCTTCGACCTCGACCGCGACCTGTTCGGAAGCCTCGTCGACCGCTTCCCGGTCGGGGCGATCAAGGTGGCGGAGTCTGCCGTGCTGACGCCGGCGGATGTCGCCCACTACCGCGCGGCCGGAGCCGATGCCGTGCTGGTCGGCGAGGCGCTCGTCACCGGCGACCCCGTCGCCACCCTCCGCGCGTTCCGAGGAGAGACCGTATGAGCGCGCTGCGCGACGCCCAGGGGCCGTTCTTCGGCGAGTTCGGCGGCCGGTTCATGCCGGAGTCGCTCATCGCCGCGATCGACGAGCTCACCGCCTGCTACGAGTCGGCGAAGGTCGACCCCGCGTTCCATGCCGAGTTCGCCGAACTCCTGCGCTCGTACGCCGGCCGGCCCTCGCCGATCACCGAGGTGCCGCGCTTCGCCGCGCACGCGGGCGGCGCGCGCATCTTCCTCAAGCGCGAGGACCTCAACCACACCGGCTCCCACAAGATCAACAACGTCATCGGGCAGGCGCTGCTCACGAAGCGGCTCGGCAAGACGCGGGTGATCGCCGAGACGGGCGCCGGCCAGCACGGCGTGGCGACAGCCACCGCGGCCGCCCTCTTCGGCTTCGACTGCACGATCTACATGGGCGAGGTCGACACCGAGCGCCAGGCGCTGAACGTCGCCCGCATGCGTCTTCTCGGTGCCGAGGTCGTGCCGGTCACGACCGGCAGCCGCACCCTGAAGGACGCCATCAACGAGGCGTACCGCGACTGGGTCGCGAGCGTCGAGACGACGAACTACATCTTCGGCACGGCGGCGGGTCCCCACCCGTTCCCGGCCATGGTGCGCGACTTCCAGAAGGTCATCTCCGAAGAGGCGCGCGCGCAGCTCCTCGACGAGATCGGGCGCCTCCCCGATGCCGTGCTGGCGTGCGTCGGCGGCGGGTCGAACGCGATCGGCATGTTCGATGCGTTCCTCGACGACGAGGGCGTCGCCCTCTACGGCGTCGAGGCGGCCGGTGACGGCGTCGACACGGAGCGGCACGCGGCATCCATCGAACGGGGACGTCCGGGCGTCCTGCACGGCGCGAAGACCTACGTCCTGCAGGACGAGGACGGCCAGACCATCGAATCCCACTCGATCTCCGCCGGCCTCGACTACCCGGGCGTCGGTCCCGAGCACGCGTGGCTCGCCGCGATCGGTCGTGCGCAGTACATCCCCGCGACCGACGACGAGGCGATGCAGGCGCTGAGGCTCCTCAGCCGCACCGAGGGCATCATCCCGGCCATCGAGTCGGCGCACGCCCTGGCCGGCGCGATCCGCGTCGGCCGCGAGCTCGGCCCCGACGCCGTGCTCGCCGTGAGCCTGTCGGGCCGCGGCGACAAGGACATGGACACCGCCGCCCGCTACTTCGGCCTCTACGACGAGGAGGCCGGCGCATGAGCCGCGTCGCCGCCGCGATCGAGAAGGCCCACGCCGAGGGGCGTGGTGCGTTCGTCGGCTACCTGCCCGTCGGGTTCCCCGACACGGCCACGAGCATCGAGGCGGCCGTCGCCCTCGCCGAGGCGGGGGCCGACATCCTCGAGCTCGGTCCGCCGTACTCCGACCCGGTCATGGACGGCGAGGTCATCCAGCAGGCGACCCAGCAGGCGCTCGCGAACGGCTTCCGGCTGCGCGACCTGTTCCCGGCGATCGCGGAGATCACCCGCCGCGTGGATGTCCCGGTGCTGGTGATGACCTACTGGAACCCGGTGCTGCAGTACGGCGTCGACCGGTACGCGGACGACCTCCTCGCCGCCGGCGGCGCAGGTCTCATCACCCCCGACGTCACGCCCGAGTCGGCCGCGGAGTGGATCGCCGCCAGCGAGCGCACCGGCCTCGACCGCGTGTTCCTCGCGGCGCCCACCTCCACCGACGAGCGCCTCGACCTGGTCGTGAAGGCCTCGACCGGCTTCGTGTACACGGTCTCGACGATGGGCATCACGGGGGAGCGGGCAGAGCTGGATGCCGCGGCCCGCCGCCTCACCGAGCGTCTCCGCGCGCACGGCGCGGCGCACGCGTGCGTGGGCATCGGCATCTCCACGCCCGAGCAGGTCGCGGGTGTGGTCGGCTACGCCGACGGCGCGATCGTGGGCACCGCGCTCGTGCGCGCGCTGCGCGACGGCGGGGTCGACGGACTGCGCCGGGTGGCGGGGGCGCTCGCGTCCGGCACGGCTCGTCCGCGCCCGTAGACTCGCACCATGACGTTCGCCCCCACGAGCGCGCTGACCAGCGTGTTCGCCAGCATCCCGAGCCCGTCGATCAGCTACTTCCAGCTCGGTCCCGTGCGCATCTACTTCTACGCGCTGTGCATCATCGCGGGGATCGTGGTCGCGGTGCTGATGACGAACCACTTCCTCACCAAGCGCGGAGCGGAGCGCTGGGTCGTCATCGACATCGCCCTGTTCGCGGTGCCGCTGGCGATCATCGGGGCCCGCGCGTACCACGTGCTCACCCACCCGGCCGACTACTTCGGCGCGGGCAAGGACGTGCTCTCGGTGTTCTACATCTGGGAGGGCGGAATCGCCATCTACGGCGCGCTCATCGGCGGGGCGATCGGAGCGATCATCGGATGCCGCTGGACGGGCATCCGCTTCTGGACCTTCGCCGACGCCCTCGCACCGGGCCTGATCCTCGCCCAGGCCATCGGCCGTTTCGGCAACTACTTCAACCAGGAGCTCTTCGGCCTCCCCACCGACGCCCCGTGGGGCCTCGAGATCGACTCGTCGAACCCGGCGATCCCGCAGGGCCTGCCCGCAGGCACGCTGTTCCAGCCGACCTTCCTCTACGAGGTCATCTGGAACACGCTCGGCGCGATCGTGCTGCTCGTCATCGCCCGCCGGTTCCGCCTCCAGTGGGGTCGTCTGTTCGCGATCTACCTGATCTGGTACTCCGCCGGCCGCATCGTCTGGGAGAGCATCCGCATCGACCCGAGCGAGATCTACCTCGGGCTCCGCGTCAACGTCTGGGCGGCGATCCTCGGGGTCATCGCCGGCCTCGTGATCTACATCGTGCAGACGACGCGCCACCTCGGCCTCGAGCCGTCGCCCTATCGGCCCGGACGCGGAGCACCCGGTTCATCGCCTGTACAATCGCTGGATACCGACCAGTACGTCGACGTGAGCGAGCCGCCCGCGGACGCACTCGGTCAGGGCACCGCCACAAGCTCCGCTGCCGCACAGTAACTCCTTCGGGCCGACGTCGTCCCAGCACAGCACCAAGTGAGGACGGTACGCATGGCCCCCAGCCTCCGTCACAGCATCCCCGGCGGGACGTTCCCGGCCGCCCAGGGGATGTACAACCCCGCGTTCGAGAAGGACGCCTGCGGCCTGGCGATGGTCGCGACCCTTCGCGGCACGCCCGGCCACGACATCGTCAGCCTGGCGCTCACCGCCCTGCGCAACCTCGAGCACCGCGGCGCGATCGGCTCCGACGCGGGCACGGGCGACGGCGCCGGCATCCTCACCCAGATGCCCGATGCCTTCCTGCGCGCGGTCGTCGGCTTCGAGTTGCCCCCGGTCGGCGAGTACGCCGCCGGGCTCGCCTTCCTGCCGCTCGACGCGGCGGAGCGCCAGCGGGTCAAGGACGGGATCGAGCAGGTCGCGGCATCCGAGAACCTCATCGTGCTCGGCTGGCGCGAGGTGCCGACCGACGACGCCCACCTCGGCAAGCTCGCGTTCGAGGCTCGTCCCGCGTTCGAGCAGATCTTCGTCTCACGTCCCGCGGTCGGCGACGCGTCGGCGCTGTCGGGCATCGCGCTCGACCGCCGCGTCTACCGGCTGCGCAAGCGGGCGCGCCGCGAGCACGGCGCCTACTTCGTGTCGCTCTCCAGCCGCACCCTCGGCTACAAGGGCATGGTCACGACCCTGCAGCTCGAGCCGTTCTACCCCGACCTGCAGGACGAGCGGTTCACCTCGGAGCTCGCCGTCGTGCACTCCCGGTACTCGACAAACACGTTCCCGTCGTGGCCGCTCGCGCAGCCGCTGCGCATGCTCGCGCACAACGGCGAGATCAACACGGTCAGCGGCAACCGCAACTGGATGCGGGCGCGTCAGTCGCAGCTCGAGTCGGCGCTGGTCGGAGACATCCGCCCGCTGCTGCCCATCTGCACCGACGGCGCCAGCGACTCGGCCTCGTTCGACGAGGTGCTCGAGCTGCTCACGCTCACGGGACGCAGCCTCCCGCACGCGATCATGATGATGGTGCCGGAGGCGTACGAGAAGCAGGCCGACATCGACCCGCAACTGCGGGCGTTCTACGACTACCACTCCATGCAGATGGAGCCGTGGGACGGCCCCGCCGCGCTCATCTTCACCGACGGCACGCTCGTCGGCGCGACCCTCGACCGTAACGGCCTGCGCCCGGGTCGCTGGACGGAGACGACCGACGGCCTCGTCGTCATCGGCTCCGAGACCGGCGTGCTCGACTTCGAGCCCGAGCGCATCAAGCGCCGCGGCCGTCTGCGCCCGGGGCGCATGTTCCTCGTCGACACGGCCGAGCGCCGCATCATCGAGGACGACGAGATCAAGCAGCAGCTCTCCACCCTGCACCCGTGGCAGGAATGGCTGGACGCGGGTCGGGTGCGTCTCGCCGACCTTCCCGAGCGCGAGCACATCGTGCATCCGATCGCCTCGATCACGCGCCGCCAGCGCACGTTCGGGTACACCGAGGAGGAGGTGCGCATCCTCCTGACCCCGATGGGACAGAACGGCGCCGAGCCCCTCGGCGCGATGGGAAGCGACACCCCGGTCGCGGTGCTCAGCGAGCGTCCGCGCCTGCTGTTCGACTACTTCACCCAGCAGTTCGCCCAGGTCACGAACCCGCCGCTCGACTCGCTGCGGGAGGAGATCGTCACCTCCCTCGCACTCGGTCTCGGCCCGGAGCCGAACCTGCTGGCCTGGGGTCCGGAGCACACGCGCACGGTCACGCTCGACTTCCCCGTCATCGACAACGACGAGCTCGCGAAGATCCAGCACATCGACACGGCCCTCCCGGGCCGCACCTCGGTGACCATCCGCGGCCTCTACCGGGTCGAGGCGGGCGCGAAGGGCATGAAGAAGCGCCTCGAGCAGATGTGCAGCGAGGTCGACCAGGCCATCGAGGACGGCGCCGAGTTCATCGTGCTCAGCGACCGTGACTCCAACAAGGACCTCGCACCGATCCCCTCGCTGCTCTCGCTCGCCGCCGTGCATCACCACCTCATCCGCAACGAGACCCGCATGAAGGTCGGGCTCGTCGTCGAGGCCGGAGATGTGCGCGAGGTGCACCACGTCGCCACCCTCATCGGCTATGGGGCATCCGCCGTGAACCCCTACCTCGCGATGGAGACCGTCGAGTACCTCGTACGCGCCGGCTTCATCACCAACATCACGCCCGAGAAGGCCGTCCGCAACCTGATCTACGCGCTCGGCAAGGGCGTGCTGAAGATCATGTCGAAGATGGGCATCTCGACCGTGTCGTCCTACGCGGGCGCGCAGGCGTTCGAGGCCGTGGGGCTGTCGAGCGAGCTCATCGACGCCTACTTCACCGGCACCGAGTCCAAGCTCGGCGGCATCGGCCTCGACGTGATCGCGGCCGAGAACGCCGCACGCCACGCGTTCGCCTACCCCGAGGACGAGGCCGCCCGCACCCACGAGCGGCTGTGGACCGGCGGCGAGTACCAGTGGCGCCGCGACGGCTCGCCGCACCTGTTCAACCCGCAGACGATCTTCCGTCTGCAGCACGCGACGCGCGAGCGCCGGTACGACATCTTCCGCGAGTACACCAAGCTCGTCGACGACCAGGCGGCCGAGCTGAAGACCCTCCGCGGCCTGTTCGGGTTCAAGAAGAACCAGCGTCCGCGCGTGCCGATCGATGAGGTGGAGCCCGTCTCCGCCATCGTGAAGCGATTCTCCACCGGCGCGATGAGCTACGGCTCCATCTCGAAGGAGGCGCACGAGACGCTCGCGATCGCGATGAACCGCCTCGGCGCGAAGTCCAACACGGGCGAGGGCGGCGAAGACGTCGACCGCCTGCTCGACCCGGAGCGTCGCAGCTCGATCAAGCAGGTCGCGTCGGGCCGCTTCGGCGTGACGAGCCTGTACCTGACCGAGGCCGACGACATCCAGATCAAGCTCGCCCAGGGCGCGAAGCCCGGCGAGGGCGGTCAGCTGCCTCCCGGCAAGGTGTACCCGTGGATCGCCCGCACCCGCGGCGGCACCCCCGGCGTCGGCCTCATCTCGCCGCCGCCGCACCACGACATCTACTCGATCGAGGACCTCAAGCAGCTGATCTTCGACCTCAAGCGCGCGAACCCGCGCGCCCGGGTGCACGTGAAGCTCGTGAGCCAGTCCGGCATCGGGGCGGTCGCCGCCGGCACCGCGAAGGCCCTCGCCGACGTCATCCTCGTCTCGGGTCACGACGGCGGCACCGGCGCGAGCCCCCTCAACTCGCTCAAGCACGCCGGCACCCCGTGGGAGCTGGGCCTCGCCGAGACCCAGCAGACGCTCATGCTGAACGGCATGCGCGACCGCGTGGTGGTGCAGGTCGACGGCCAGCTCAAGACCGGGCGCGACGTCGTCATCGGCGCGCTGCTCGGTGCCGAGGAGTTCGGTTTCGCGACCGCGCCCCTCGTCGTCAGCGGCTGCATCATGATGCGCGTGTGTCATCTCGACACCTGCCCGGTGGGCGTGGCGACGCAGAACCCGGTGCTGCGAGAGCGCTTCTCGGGCAAGCCCGAGTTCGTCGTCAACTTCATGGAGTTCATCGCCCAGGAGGTGCGCGAGATCCTCGCCGAGCTCGGGTTCCGCACGCTCGACGAGGCCGTGGGCCGTGTCGACGCGCTCGACCTGAACGGCGCGATCGAGCACTGGAAGGCGGATGGTCTGAACCTCGCCCCCGTGCTCCAGGGTCCCGACTTCGCCGACGACGAGCCGCGGCGCAACCAGCGCGCCCAGAAGCACGAGCTCGACGACCACTTCGACGTGCAGCTCATCGAGCGCGCGCAGGACGTCATCGCACACGGCGGCCACCTCGAGATCGACCTGCCCGTGCGCAACACCGCGCGCGCTGTCGGCACGATGCTCGGCCACCACGTCACGCTCGCGCACGGCGAGAACGGTCTGCCGACCGACTCGATCGTCGTGAATCTGCACGGCTCCGCCGGGCAGTCGTTCGGCGCGTTCATGCCGGCCGGCATCACCCTCACCCTCGAGGGCGACTCGAACGACTACGTCGGCAAGGGTCTGTCGGGCGGACAGATCGTCGTGCGACCGCCGCGCGGCGCGACATTCCCCGCCTCGAAGAACGTGATCGCCGGCAACGTCATCGGCTACGGCGCAACGCAGGGAACGCTGTTCCTGCGCGGCACCGTGGGGGAGCGGTTCCTGGTGCGCAACTCCGGCGCGACCGCCGTCGTGGAGGGCGTGGGCGACCACGCGCTCGAGTACATGACGGGCGGGCTCGCGGTCATCCTCGGTGAGACCGGACGCAACCTCGGTGCGGGCATGTCGGGCGGCACGGCCTACGTGTACAGGCTCGACTCCGCCCTCGTGAACCGCGAGGCGCTGGCCGCCGGCGAGCTCGTGCTCGACGAGCTCGGCTCGGGCGACGCGGAGATCCTCAAGGACCTGCTCGAGCGCCACGTCGCCGAGACCGAGTCCGTGCTCGCCGCGAGCCTCCTCGAGCGCTTCGACGAGGAGATCGGCAACTTCGTGCGGGTCGTTCCGCGCGACTACGCAGCGGTGCTGCAGACGCGCCAGGAGGCGCTCGCGCAGGGCCTCGACCCCGACGGCGACGTCGTGTGGAACCGCATCCTGGAGGTGACGGGTGGCTGACCCGAAGGGCTTTCTGAAGACGACCCAGCGCGAGACCCCGTCGCGTCGACCGGTTCCCGTGCGCATCCTCGACTGGCGCGAGGTGTACGAACCGGGCGACTCCGCGGTGCTGCGTCGTCAGGCGGGCCGCTGCATGGACTGCGGCGTGCCGTTCTGTCACACCGGATGCCCCTTGGGTAACCTCATCCCGGAGTGGAACGACCTCACCTGGCGCGGCGAGGGCCGCGCGGCCATCGATCGTCTGCATGCGACCAACAACTTCCCGGAGTTCACCGGTCGCCTGTGCCCGGCCCCCTGCGAGAGCGCGTGCGTGCTCGGCATCAACCAGCCGGCCGTCACGATCAAGCAGGTCGAGGTGTCGATCATCGACCAGGCCTTCGCGAACGGATGGGTCGACTCCAAGCCGCCGGCACGCCTCACGGGCAAGACGGTCGCCGTGGTGGGGTCCGGCCCCGCCGGTCTTGCCGCCGCCCAGCAGCTCACCCGTGCGGGTCACACGGTCGCGGTCTTCGAGCGCGACGACCGCATCGGCGGTCTGCTGCGCTACGGCATCCCCGACTTCAAGATGGAGAAGCGCCACCTCGAGGCCCGGCTGCGTCAGATGCAGGACGAGGGCACCCGCTTCCGCGCGGGCGTGACCATCGGCACCGACATCTCCTGGTCCGACCTGCGTTCGCGCTACGACGCGGTCGTGATCGCGACCGGGTCGACGATCCCGCGCGACCTCGCCATCCCGGGCCGCGACCTCGACGGGGTGCACTTCGCCATGGAGTACCTCGTCGAGTCCAACAAGGCGGTCGCGGGCGACCAGGTTCCCCACCAGATCTCCGCCGAGGGCAAGCACGTCATCGTGATCGGAGGCGGTGACACCGGCGCCGACTGCATCGGCACCGCCCACCGCCAGGGCGCGCTCAGCGTGACCAACCTCGCCATCGGCACGCAGCCTCCGACCGAGCGCCCCGCGCACCAGCCGTGGCCGATGACTCCCACCGTGTTCGAGGTCTCCTCGGCGCACGAGGAGGGCGGCGAGCGGATGTTCCTGGCATCGACCGTCGAGTTCCTCGCGAACGAGGCGGGCGAGGTGCGGGCCCTCCGCGTCGCCGAGACCGAGTACGTCGACGGCCGTCGCGTGCCCAAGAGCGGTACCGAGCGGGAGATCCCGGCCGACCTCGTGCTCATCGCGATGGGCTTCACCGGCCCGGAGCGCGCTCTGCTCGAGGACCAGCTCAACACGCGGTTCACCGACCGCGGCAACGTCGAGCGCGCCGACGACTACGAGACCACCGTGTCGGGCGTCTTCGTCGCCGGCGACGCCGGTCGCGGCCAGTCGCTGATCGTCTGGGCGATCGCCGAAGGACGGGCCGCCGCGGCATCCGTCGACCGTTACCTCATGGGCGAGACCTCGCTGCCGTCACCGGTTCGTGCCAGCGATGTCGCGATCGGCCTCCAGCCCGCGTAGGCTCGAATCCAACCCCACAGCCACACACTGGAGCCGAACACAGGATGAGACGCGCGAAAATCGTCGCAACCCTCGGCCCGGCAACCTCCACCTACGAGATGGTCCGCGCGATCATCGACGCAGGTGTGGATGTCGCGCGCCTGAACCTTTCCCATGGCGACTACTCCGTGCACGACGCGAACTTCGCGAACGTGCGCCGGGCAGCCGACGACGCTGAGCGCCCGGTCGCGGTGCTCGTGGACCTCCAAGGTCCCAAGATCCGCCTCGGCAAGTTCGCCGACGGACCTCACGATCTCGCCCCCGGCGACATCTTCAAGATCACGGTCGAGGACATCCCCGGCACCAAGGAGATCGTCTCGACGACCTTCAAGGGCCTGCCGCAGGACGTCAAGGCCGGCGACTTCCTCCTCATCGACGACGGCAAGGTGCGCGTGAAGGTCCTCGAGACCGACGGCGTCACCGTCACGACCGAGGTGATCGTCGGCGGTCCCGTCTCGAACAACAAGGGCATCAACCTGCCCGGCGTCGCCGTGAACGTGCCGGCGCTGAGCGAGAAGGACGAGGCGGACCTCCGCTGGGCGCTGCGCATCGGCGCGGACATCATCGCCCTGTCGTTCGTGCGCTCTGCGAAGGACGTGCAGCGCGTGCACGTGATCATGGCGGAGGAGGGGCGCCACATCCCGGTCATCGCGAAGATCGAGAAGCCCCAGGCCGTCGACAACCTCGAGGAGATCATCGACGCGTTCGACGGCATCATGGTCGCCCGTGGCGACCTCGGCGTCGAGCTGCCGCTCGAGGCGGTGCCGATCGTGCAGAAGCGCGCGGTCGAGCTCTGCCGCCGCATGGCGAAGCCGGTCATCGTCGCGACGCAGATGCTCGAGTCGATGATCCAGAACCCGGTGCCGACCCGCGCCGAGACCAGCGACGTCGCCAACGCGGTGCTCGACGGTGCCGACGCGGTCATGCTCTCGGGCGAGACGAGCGTCGGCGCGTACCCGGTCGTGGTCGTGGAGACCATGGCCCGCATCGTCGAGTCGACCGAGGAGCACGGTCTCGAGCGCATCGCGCCGCTGACCACGAAGCCGCGCACGCAGCCCGGAGCGATCACGCTCGCGGCCCTCGAGGTCGCCGAGTTCGTCGACGCGAAGTGGCTGTGCATCTTCACGGAGTCCGGTGACACTGCCCGCCGCATGGCTCGCCTGCGCCCGCGCATCCCCATGATGGCGTTCGCCGCCGACCCGGCGATCCGTCGTCGTATGGCGGTCAGCTGGGGTGTGCAGTCGACCATCGTCGAGCACGTGCCGCACACCGACCGCATGTTCATCCAGGTGGACGACTTCTTCCTCTCGCACGGCCTCGCGAAGGTCGGCGACAAGGTCGTCGTGATCTCGGGATCCCCTCCCGGCATCATCGGCTCCACCAACGACATCCGCATCCACAAGATCGGCGACGCCGTGCACGGCAAGGCCCCGATCTACCAGGCGGAAGCCGAGTAGCACCGGTACGACGAAGAGGGATGTCCCGCGGGACATCCCTCTTCGTCGTCGGTACCGGTGGTGGGACTCGAACCCACATGCCCTCACGGACAACCGATTTTGAGTCGGTCGCGTCTGCCATTCCGCCACACCGGCGTGCGGCCTGCGCCGCGCATCGGGTTTGACCATACCTTAGGATTCAAAGGTGACTGATCTAGACGTACCCGCCCAGCCCGCGGCCCCGCGCCGCGTCGTCGTCGCCGAGGACGAGTCGCTCATCCGACTCGACATCGTCGAGATCCTGCGCGACAACGGGTACGACGTGGTCGGCGAGGCCGGCGATGGCGAGACGGCTGTCGCCCTCGCGACCGAGCTGCGCCCCGACCTGGTGATCATGGACGTGAAGATGCCGCAGCTCGATGGCATCTCCGCCGCCGAGAAGCTCAACAAGAACCACATCGCCCCGGTCGTGCTCCTCACCGCCTTCAGCCAGAAGGAGCTCGTCGAGCGGGCGAGCGAGGCGGGCGCGCTCGCCTACGTCGTGAAGCCGTTCACCCCGAACGACCTGCTGCCGGCGATCGAGATCGCCCTCGCCCGCCACGAGCAGATCATCACGCTCGAGGCCGAGGTCGCCGACATGGTCGAGCGCTTCGAGACCCGCAAGCTCGTCGACCGCGCGAAGGGTCTGCTGAACGAGAAGATGGGCCTGAGCGAGCCCGAGGCGTTCCGGTGGATCCAGAAGGCGTCGATGGACCGCCGTCTGACGATGCAGGATGTCGCGAAGGCGATCATCGAGCAGCTGGCTCCGAAGAAGGCCTGAGCGCCGCCTCAGACGCCGGGAGCGTCGCGCACCATGTTGGTGATGCGCACCGTCGAGCACCGGCGACCCGCGTCATCCGAGATGGCGATCTCGTGCACGGTCAGCGACCGTCCGAGGTGGATCGGCGTGCACACGCCCGTGACGTAGCCGCTCGTGGCCGACCGGGTGTGGGTGGCGTTGATGTCGATGCCGACGGCGAGCCGGCCCGCCCCGGCGTGGAAGTTCGCGTGCATCGAGCCCATGGACTCGCCGAGCACGACGTAGGCGCCGCCGTGCATGAGGCCGACCGGCTGCGTGTTCCCCTCGACGGGCATGCGGGCGATCGCGCGGTCGGGGCCGAACTCGATCCACTCGAGCCCCATCTTCTCGGCGAGGGCTCCCATGCCGCGCGACTGCGCCCAGGCGAGTCCGTCGGCTCCGGCGGGCAGGTCGGGGCTCATCGCACTCCTTCGGGATGTCACGGCGCGGCGCCCGATCGGACCCGGCGGGTGTCGGCGCGCGTCGTTAGGCTGGCACGGTGACCGATTCCGCTCAGCCTACCCTTCTGGTCGTCGACGGCCACTCGCTCGCGTTCCGCGCCTTCTACGCGCTGCCGGTCGACAACTTCACGACGAAGGACGGCCAGCACACCAACGGCATCTACGGGTTCCTGTCGATGTTCGTCAACCTGCTGAAGGCCGAGAAGCCTACGCATCTCGCGGTCGCGTTCGACACCTCGCGCGTGTCGTTCCGCACCCGCGAGTACGCCGAGTACAAGGCGAACCGATCGGAGACGCCGCCCGAGTTCGCCGGCCAGATCCCGCTGTTGCAGGACTGCCTGCGGGCCATCGGTGTGACCGTTCTCACCAAGGAGGACATCGAGGCAGACGACATCCTCGCGACGCTGGCTACCCGCGGCGCGGAGGCCGGCTACAAGGTGCTCGTCTGCTCGGGCGACCGCGACACGATCCAGCTGGTGACCGACGATGTCACCCTCCTCTATCCGAGCGTGCAGGGCGTCTCGCAGCTGAAGCGCTACGACCCGGCCGCGGTCGAGGAGCGCTACGGCGTCCGTCCCGAGCAGTACCCCGACATCGCGGCGCTCGTGGGGGAGACCAGCGACAACCTGCCGGGCGTGCCGAAGGTGGGCGAGAAGACCGCGGTGAAGTGGCTCACGCAGTGGGGCACGCTCGAGGCACTGCTGGAGAACGCCGACAAGATCGGCGGCGTGGTCGGCGGCAACCTGCGCGAGCATCTCGACGATGTGAAGCGCAACCGCGCCCTCAACCGCCTGCTGCGCGACGTCGAGCTCCCGGTGTCCCCGGCCGATCTCGAGATCGGTGCCACCGACCTGCAGGAGGTGCGCGACATCTTCGCGCGGCTCGAGTTCCGCACGCTGATGCCGCGCCTGCTCGAGGTGATCGATGCGGGCGACGACCAGGGCGAGAGCGCCCCGGTCACGGTCGCCCCGGTCGCCGTCGAGTCGACGCCCGCCGACGCCGCCACCTGGCTCACGGGTCGCACCGGGGACGTCGGCGTGGTCGTCACCGTCGAACAGGGCACCCCGGCGCGCCTCGGGTTCGCGGATGCGACCGCAGCCATCGAGCTGAGCTGGTCGGATGCCGCGGCCACGGCGATCGGCCCGTGGCTCGCCTCCGACGCACCGAAGGTGCTGCACGATGCGAAGCCGCAGCTCAAGGCGCTGCGCCGCGCCGGCGCAGATCTTCGCGGCATCGTCTTCGACGCCGCCCTCGCCGGCTGGCTCATCCGCCCCAGCTTCCCCGACAAGACGCTCGGCGACCTGGTCGAGCGCTACCTCGGCGAGAAGCTCCCTGAGGCCGATCCGACGCAGCTCGTGCCCGAGACGGAGGGAGCGACCCCCGGTCAGCTGGCCTGGTTCGTCGCGCGTGTCGGAACCGCGATCCGTGACGACATCCCGTCTCCTCTCGCGCGCGTGCTCGATGAGATCGAGCTGCCCACTCTCGACACCCTCGCCGACATGGAGCTCGCGGGCGTCGCGGTGTCGCACGACCACCTGTCGGCCTTCTCGACGGAGCTCGCCACGCGTGCCGACGCGATCGCCGCCGACGCCTTCGCGGCGATCGGACGCGAAGTGAACCTCGGGTCGCCGAAGCAGCTGCAGGAAGTGCTGTTCGACGACCTGCAGCTGCCGAAGACCCGCAAGACCAAGACGGGCTATTCGACGGATGCCGCGGTGCTCGCCGATCTGCAGGAGTCGAACCCGCACCCCTTCCTCGACCTGCTGCTGCAGCACCGCGAAGCGACGAAGCTGCGGCAGATCATCGAATCCCTCGATGCGGGGATCCAGGACGACGGACGCATCCACACGACCTACGTGCAGACGGGCAGCCAGACCGGCCGCCTGTCGAGCACCGACCCGAACCTGCAGAACATCCCGGTGCGCACCGAGGAGAGCCGCCGCATCCGAGCCGCCTTCGAGGTGGGCGCCGGGTTCGAGACACTGCTGACAGCCGACTACTCGCAGATCGAGATGCGCATCATGGCGCATCTGTCGGGCGATCCGGGGCTGATCGAGGCGTTCCGGTCCGGCGAGGACCTGCACCGGTTCGTGGGTGCGCGCGTGTTCGGCGTCGACCCGGCCGAGGTCTCCCCGGCGATGCGCACGAAGGTGAAGGCCATGTCGTACGGTCTCGTCTACGGGCTGAGCGCCTTCGGACTCTCCAAGCAGCTGCGCATCGAGCAGTCCGAGGCGAAGCAGCTGATGACCGAATACTTCGCGCGGTTCGGTGCGGTTCGCGACTACCTGCGCTCGTCGGTCGAGCAGGCCCGTATCGACGGGTTCACCGAGACGATCTTCGGTCGGCGCCGGCCGTTCCCCGACCTCACGAGCCCGAACCGCGTGCTGCGCGAGAACGCCGAGCGCGCCGCGCTCAACGCCCCGATCCAGGGGAGTGCGGCCGACATCATGAAGCTCGCGCTGTTCCGCATCCACGACGAGCTGCGCAGCGAGGGGCTGGCCTCCCGCGTGCTGCTGCAGATCCACGACGAACTCGTCGTGGAGGTCGCGCCGGGGGAGTGGGATGCCGCGGAGCGGATCGTGCGCGAGCGGATGGGCGATGCCGCCGACCTGTCGGTGCCGCTCGACGTGCAGATCGGTCACGGCCGCGACTGGAACGGCGCCGCGCACTGATCGCTCCCGCACCCGCGTGCCGCGCGGATCGACGCCGCGGCCGCCGCGTGCGGATCGGCGACGTGTGAGCCACAGCAGGAGCGGTGTCGCTGCGGGGGGTCGCCCGCAGGAGAGCGGCGAACTGCACGACAGGTTTGGCCTGCGTGAGGCGGCATGCCTAGGCTCGATGCCATGACCGACGCAGAACGCACCCCCACCCGGATCGATGCGATCGCGGAGGCTTGGGTCGACAGGCTCGCCGAGCTGTCGCCGATGGCCGCGACCTACATCGGACGCTTCGAGCACAACGGCCGCTTCGACGACCTGTCGCCCGAGGGGGAGCAGGAGAAGCACGCCGCGATCACCGCCGTGCTGCGCGATCTGTCCGATGCCCAGCCGGTCGACGACATCGACGCGGTCACCCTCGCCGACCTCCGCTCCGAGCTGCAGCTGCAGGTCGATCTCCACGACGCGGGCGCCCATCTGCGGGACCTCAACGTGATCGCCTCACCCGCGCAGGAGCTGCGCAACGCGTTCGACCTCATGCCCACGGACTCGGTCGAGGACTGGACGGTGGTCGCCGAGCGGCTGCGCGCACTGCCCGCGGCCCTGAACGGCTACGTGTCGACGCTGCGCGAAGGCATCCGCACCGGCGTGGTGCCCGCCCGTCGCCAGGTCGACGAGGTCGTCGGTCAGATCGCCCGCTACACGGCGGAGGACGGCTTCTTCGCGGACTTCGTCGGCGGCGCGACCCTTTCCGACGGCGCCCTGCCGGCCTCGCTCGCGCGGGAGCTCACGGATGCCGCGGGTGCGGCCCGCGTCGCCTACGACGACCTGGCGCAGGTGCTGCGCACCGAGCTCACCCCCGTCGCGCTCGAGCACGACGGCGTCGGTCGCGAGCTCTACTCCCTGCACTCCCGGCGGTTCCTCGGGGCGACGATCGATCTCGATGAGACCTACGAGTGGGGAGTCGAGGAGCTCGCGCGCATGGTCGCCGAGCAGGAGTCGATCGCGAACGAGATCCTGCCCGGGGCATCCGTGGCCGAGGCGGTCGCGCATCTCGAAGCCGACGCCTCGCGCAAGCTCCACGGCACCGCCGAGCTGCAGCGCTGGATGCAGGAGACGAGCGATCGCGCGGTCGCCGAGCTCGGCCGCAGTCACTTCGACATCCCCGAGCCGGTGCGTCGCCTCGAGTGCATGATCGCCCCCACCCAAGAGGGCGGGATCTACTACACCGGCCCGACCGACGACTTCTCGCGTCCGGGACGCATGTGGTGGTCTGTGCCGGAAGGCGTCACCGAGTTCGACACGTGGCGCGAGCTGACGACGGTCTATCACGAGGGCGTTCCGGGGCATCACCTGCAGATCGCGCAGTCGGTCTACAACCGCGCCCAGTTGAACTCCTGGCGTCGCCTCATCGCGGGGTCGTCGGGTCACGCCGAGGGCTGGGCACTCTACGCCGAGCGCCTCATGGAGCAGCTCGGCTACCTCGAGGATCCGGCGGACCGCCTCGGGATGCTCGACGGGCAGCGGATGCGCGCGGTGCGCGTGGTGCTCGACATCGGGGTGCACCTGGGCAAGCCGCGCCTCGACGGCTCGGGCACGTGGGATGCCGACTATGCGCTGGAGATCATGCGTCAGAACGTCAACATGTCCGACGCCTTCATCCGGTTCGAGGTGAACCGCTACCTCGGGTGGCCGGGCCAGGCGCCGTCGTACAAGGTCGGACAACGCATCTGGGAGCAGATCCGCGACGCGTACCGTGCCGCCCAGGGCGACGCGTTCGACATCAAGGCGTTCCACAAGAAGGCGCTCGACATCGGCGGCGTCGGTCTCGACACGCTGCGCAGCGCCCTCGTTCCCTGAACGGGAATGCCGGGCCGCGGCATCCTGTTCCATTCCCCTGAATGAAAGGGTGACCCATGACGGATGACGCATCCCGAGCCGCTGCGGTGGAGTTCGGACTCGACACCTTCGGCGACGTGACGGCCGATGAGACGGGGGCGACGCTCACTGACGCCCAGACGATCCGCGACGTCGTCGAGCAGGCCGTCGTGGCGGATGAGACCGGGCTCGCGTTCTTCGGCGTGGGGGAGCACCATCGCCACGAGTTCGCCGTCTCGAGCCCTGAGATCGTGCTCGCCGCCGCCGCGGCGCGCACGTCGCAGATCCACCTCGGCACCGCGGTGACGGTGCTCTCTTCCGATGACCCGGTGCGGCTGTACGAGCGGTTCGCCACCCTGCAGGCGGTGTCGTCGGGTCGGGCCGAGATCATCCTCGGTCGCGGCTCGTTCACCGAGTCGTTCCCGCTCTTCGGCTACGACCTTCACGACTACGAGGTGCTCTTCGAGGAGAAGCTCGACCTGTTCCACCAGCTTCGCGCCGAGCAGCCCGTCACGTGGTCGGGTCGCACCCGCGCCGCCCTCACCGACGCCGACGTCTTCCCCAAGACGGAGACCCCCATCCCGACGTGGATCGGCGTCGGGGGCAGTCCGGAGTCGGTGGTGCGCACGGCACGCTATGGATTCGGCCTGCTGCTCGCGATCATCGGCGGGTCGCCCGCCCGCTTCCGGCCCTACGTCGATCTGTTCCATCGCGCGACCGCGTCGTTCGGGCACGGCGCGCTGCCCGTCGGTGTGCACTCGCCGGGCCACATCGCCGACACGGACGAGGAGGCCTGGGAGCAGCTGTATCCGGCGATGGAGTACAACCGCAACGCGATCGGCCGCGAACGCGGGTGGCCCCCGTACAGCCGTGCGCAGTTCGCTCACGACGTCTCGCCAGAGGGTGCGATCTACGCGGGATCACCGGAGCGCGTTGCTCAGAAGATCGCCGACGCCGTACGCACGCTCGACCTCGACCGATTCGATCTCAAGTTCTCGAACGGCACGCTGTCCCACGCACGGATGCTGCGTTCGATCGAGCTCTACGGCACGGTCGTCGTGCCGCGGGTGCGGGAGCTGCTCTCTGGTGAGTGAGCGTCAGCGGCGCGGTGTGCGGGGCGACTCGAGACCGAGGTGCACGCGAGTGCGCCGCCGCTCGATCACGATGAAGGTGGCACCCAGGGCCCACAGGGGCACCTGTACGAGGAACGCGGCACGGAACGCGTTCAACGAGTAGGTGCCGGGAGTTCCCGCCCCCTGCAGGTCGAGCGCGAGACCGATGAGGAACACGGCCACCAGCGCGGCGAGGAATCCGCCGACATTCGTGATTCCGGTCGCCGTGCTGAGCCGGTGCTGGGGGTTGTGCGTGCGGGCGTGGTCGAACGCGATCATCGACGCGGGTCCGCCGGTCGCGAGCGCGATGGCGAGCACGACGAGAAGCCAGACCGGGGCCGTCCCCGGCCACAGGATGACCGCCATCCATGCCACGAACTGAAAGGCCACGCTCGGCAGCACGAGCAGGTGGGACCGGCGCATCGGCAGACGGGCCGAGAGTGTCCCCATGATCGGCCCGAGCGCCATGCCGATCACGACATATACCGTCGTGATGCCACTGGCTCCCGCTGTGCTGAGGCCCTCGCCTGAGGTCAGGAACGGGATTCCCCACAGCATGACGAACGCGGTTCCTGCGAACGGGGTCGTGAAGTGGGACCAGAACGCGAGACGTGTGCCGGGGTGCGACCACGCTGCCCGGACGCCGACACGGTTGTCGATCGTCGAGGTGATCGCCGCGATCGTGCCCGTTCGGGTGTCGACCGAGACGTCAGCGGTACGCCCCGGCGGTCGATTGCGGATGATCACCCAGGTGAGGATCGCGAAGAGCACGCAGAGGGAGGCGAGGCTCGAGAACGCGATCGTCCAGGAGGTCGCGTGCAGCAGCGCCGCGAGGGGGAGGATCGCCAGCAGCTGACCGGCCTGTCCGACGATGCCGGTGAGCTGCATCATCACGGGGGCTCGTTGTGCCGGGAACCATACGGCGACCACGCGCAGGATGCTCGGGAAGATGGCCGCGTCGCCGGCGCCGATGAGCATGCGGGCGGCGATTGCGATGCCGACGTTGGGGGAGAACGCCATCACCAGCTGCCCGGCGGCCATGAGGAGCATCCCGATCGCGATGATGGGGCGCGCGCCGAAGCGGTCGAGCAGCACGCCGATCGGCACCTGCATGCCGCCGTAGACGCCCAATTGCAGCACCGCGAACATCGCGAGGGTCGACGCGTCGGCGTGGAACCGCGCCGCCGTGTCGACGCCGACCGCGGCGAGCGAGGTGCGGTTGGTGACCGACAGCAGATAGGCCGCGACGCCGACTCCCCAGATGAGCCACGCCCGCCAGCTCGGGGCGACGGGGGCGAGGGGGTTCACTCGTCCCAGCGTAGTCCGCGCGCCTTCCGCGGCGGCGTAGGGTGAGCGCGTGGCATCCGTGCGATATGTGGCGATCGGGGACTCGTTCACCGAAGGCGTGGGCGATGAGCTCGACGACGGGTCGGTGCGCGGCTGGGCGGACCTCACGGCCGCCGGCTGGGCGCATGCGGCGGGGGAGCCGATCGAATATGCCAACCTCGCCATACGCGGGAAGCTCGTCTGGCCGATCGTCGAGCAGCAGCTCGAGCCCGCGCTCGCTCTGCGCCCCACGCACCTGTCGTTCAACGGCGGCGGCAACGACATGCTGAGACCGCGCACCGGCATCCCCTCGATCGTCGACGCGTTCCGCCACGTCATCCGGCGGTGCGACGAGGAGGGCGTGCAGCTGATCCTGCTGTCGGGGGCGAACCCGTCGGCGAGGCTGCCGATGTCGAGTCTCATCCAACGGCGCGGCGACGAGCTGTCGCGCGCGGTCGAGGAGATCGTCGCGGACCGCCCGGACATCATCCGGGCCTACAACTGGCCGGACCGCGAACTCGCCGGGCCCGACTACTGGTCCGACGACCGCCTGCACATGAACGCGCGGGGTCATCACCGTGTCGCCGCGCGGGTCATCGAGAGCGTCGGGCTCGAGGCGCCGCGGGAGTGGTGGTCGCTTCCGGATGCCGCGGCCCCCTCCGGCCCCGGCGGCTGGGCGTACTACCGCGCCCACGTCGTGCCATGGGTGAAGCGCCGCCTCACCGGCACGTCGTCGGGCGACGGCCGCGTCGCGAAGGCCGGCACCTGGGTGCTGGTCTCACCGTCGTCGTGAGCGCGACCCTGGCTCGACGGCCACACGCGCCCTGCGCCAGACTCTCGTCATGAGCGCCCTCAGTCCCGACGATCTCATCGCCGCGATCCCCGTCGCGACACGCCGAGCCGATGCGCGCCTCCTCCTGGAGAGGTTCGCCCGCGCGACGGGGGAGCCCGCCACGGTCTGGGGGAGCAGCATCATCGCGTTCGGCAGCTACCACTACCGCTACGCGAGCGGACGCGAAGGGGATGCACCGGCCGCAGGCTTCGCCGCCCGCGCGTCGACGCTCGTCGTCTACGTGCCCGACGGTCTCGACGCGCACGCGGACGCGCTCGCGCGCCTCGGCGCGTACCGGGCGGGGAAGGGATGCCTCTACCTCAAGAGCCTTGCCGACATCGATCTTGACCTGCTCATCGACATCATCACGACGGCGTCGGATCGGGTGAAGGCGGGGTCGGCGATCCACGGCGCCGGCGGGGCATCCGCCTGACGAGGCGCTTTCTCACGGCCCGCCCGGGGGCGGACGCGGGGGAGCGGGCGTAGCGTCGCCCCCACGCGGCGACGACGCCGACGCTGACCCTCCGGAGGACCGCCATGTCGCTGCTCGACGCCCCCGCCTCCGGCTCGGCACCGAGTTATCGGCTGGATGCGGGTGGGTGGCGTCGGGTCGCACTGATGGGCGCGGTCATCCTCACACTGTTCGCGGTGGGGATCGCGCTGGTCGCCGCCGCGACGGGAATGCATGTCGCTATCACGGGGGAGGGCGCGGGCGGGAGCGGCTCGGTCTTCGGCTGGGCCACCGGCATCCTCGCGTTGACCCTCGGCATGAGGCATGCGTTCGACGCCGACCACATCGCGGCAATCGACAACACCACGCGCAAGCTCGCCGCCGACGGCAAGCGACCACTCGCTGTCGGATTCTTCTTCTCGCTCGGGCACTCATCGGTCGTGTTCGCCCTCGCGGTGCTGCTCGCCGCGGGAATGGGCTGGGTCGCCGGGCAGGTCACCGACGATGCGTCACTGCTGCACACGATCACGGGGATCATCGGGCCCACCGTGTCCGGTTCGTTCCTCGTGATCATCGCCGTCATCAACACCCTCGTGACAGTCGGGATGGTGCGCGTGTTCCGCAGGATGCGCACGGGGGAGTTCGACGAAGCCGCGTTCGAGGAGGAGCTCGCGAAGCGCGGCCTCCTCAACCGTGTGTTCGGCCGCATGGCCGACCGCATCGACGCGTCGTGGAAGATCTACCCGCTCGGGGTGCTGTTCGGCCTCGGATTCGACACGGCGACCGAGGTGGCGCTTCTGGTGATCTCCGGCACCGCGGCGGCTGCGGGACTGCCATGGTGGGCGATCCTGTCCCTCCCGATCCTGTTCGCCGCGGGTATGTGCCTGTTCGACACCGTCGACGGCGTGCTGATGAACTTCGCCTACGGATGGGCGTTCCTCGGCGCGGCGCGCAAGGTGTATTACAACGTCGTCATCACCGCGATGAGCGTGTTCATCGCCCTCGTGATCGGCGGATTCGAGCTCGCCTCGGTGCTGGCCACCAATCTCGGCTGGGACATCCCGGCGATCGGCTGGTTCACCAACCTCGACGTCCTCGGATTCGCGATCGTGGGAACGTTGCTCGCGACCTGGCTGATCGCGGTCATCGTGTGGCGGCTCGGCCGATTCGAACACCGCCTCGCGATCCCGACGAAGTGAGCGGATGCCGCGGCTTCATCGCATAGCCGGGGGCCGCAGCGCTCCTCAGGCATGGAGTGGGGACGGGGCCTACTCCTTTATTCTGACATAATGCGCATTATCGGATAATGCTTATACGGGGACTCAGCCGCCGAACTCGGCGGTGAGCTGCACCGGAGTCTGATTCGCCGCGCACGCATCGCGCAGTCCGGTCGACGCCGGGAACAGGTGGTTGGTGAAGAACGCCTGGCGCAGAGCCTCCGGCGTGCGCTGCGGTGCAGAGACGGCCGCGGCATAGCCGTTGAGCTCCGTGGCGTCGTTCGCGGGCGCGGTCGCTGCAAGCTGCGTGAACTGAGCGGCCGCGGCATCGAGACGGCTCTTCCATTGCTCGAGCCCGAAGGCATGGGCGGTGCTGTAGCCCTCGATGGCGTTCATGACGGCGCTCTGCGCGGCACCGAATCCCGCACACACCGCCGACAGCGACGAGTCGCTCGTGAACACCGCGCTCGAATAGGTCGGCGTCGCCGTCCACGTGGCGCCGTCCGGAACGACCACGGACACGTTCGGCGATGACGTCGGACGAACCGTCCAGGTCCACGTCGCCGTCGACCCGCAGGCGCCGACAAGCCCGGCCTGGCGATCGGGCGTCGCGTCGGGAATGTCGACGGTGTAGGTGCCGGTTCCGACGCACGAGAACGACAACGTGACGGTGTGTGCGCCCTCCGGCACCGCGAGACGTGCATCGTCGGTCGGCGTCGGCGGGTTCGTGCCGACACCGCTCAACGGCGCCCCGACAGAGGTGACCACCGGGGTATCCGTCGCCGACGGAGACGCCGTCGCCCCGGACGATCCGGATGCCCCGAGCGTGCCGCCGTTCGCAGCGCACCCGGTCAGTGCGCCGATGACCACCGCCGCGATGACTCCACCGACGGCCCGACCGTGCGACATCCCACGCATGTACCGCTCCCCCATGACGTTCCCCCGTCGATCTCGGGCATCGCCGTCGCGTGCCCGCCTGTCCAGGCTACCCATCGCGCGTGCACGTGCCGCTGATCGAAATCCCGCCGGTGTAAAGTTCCCGACGGCGTCCTACCCCCGCCGCCTCGCACATGTCGCATCTCAGCATCCCCAGCCCGCCTCCCGCGTGGGCGCAGTTCTCGATCGGCCCCGTGACAATCCACACGTACGCGCTCTGCATCATCGCGGGCATCGTGGTGGCCGTCCTCCTCACCGAGTGGCGTCTGCGGCGCCGCGGCGTCGCACCGTGGACGGTGATCGACATCGCCCTGTGGGCCGTGCCGCTCGGGATCATCGCGGCGCGGTTCTATCACGTGTTCACGCACGTGGGTGACTACTTCTACCCGGGTGCGAACCTCTGGAACGTGTTCGCGATCTGGGACGGCGGCAACGCGATCTACGGCTCGCTGCTCGGCGGCGCGCTCGGTGTGTGGATCGGCTGCCGCCGCGCCGGTATCCGTTTCCTCTCGTTCGCCGATGCCATGGCTCCGGGGCTCCTCGCCGCGCAGGCGATCGGCCGTCTCGGCAACTGGTTCAACCATGAACTGTTCGGCCTTCCGACGACCCTCCCCTGGGGGCTTCAGATCGAGTCGACCAACCCGAAGTTCCCGGCGAACCTGCCACCCGGAACCCTCTTCCAGCCCCTCTTCCTGTACGAACTGGTGTGGAACCTCATCGGGGTTGCCGTGATCCTGCTGCTCGAGCGTCGCGTGCGCCTGCAATGGGGGCGCGTCCTCGCGATCTACCTCATGTGGTACGGGTTCGCGCGCACGTTCCTCGAGCTCATCCGCATCGATCCGACCAGCGACGGCCTGTTCGGCATCCCGGCGAACTCGTGGACCTCGATGCTCGCTGTCGTTGCAGGTCTCGTTCTGTTCGTCGTGCAGACCAGACGGCATCCGGAACCGGAGCCCTCGATCTTCACCCGCGAGGATGCCCCGGCCTCCCGGCCGCGGACGGCCGACCCTGCGCCTGCGGCGTAACACACCGCCTTCCGGCCCCGCTGTCACCTCACGCGCGTAGCGTGGGGGCATCCGGCCCCGACGAAGGAGGACGCATGTCCACCACCCTCACTCCCACCAAGAACAACCGACGAGCCGCGCGCGGCGCCGAGCTGACCGATGAGCAGAACGCGGAGTCCGGGTTCACCGCGTCCGCCCAGCTCGCCGACAACCTCCAGCGTGTGCTCGTCGACCTGATCGAGCTCTCGCTGCAGGGCAAGCAGGCGCACTGGAACGTCGTGGGCACGAACTTCCGCGATACGCACCTGCAGCTCGACGAGATCATTGACGCCGCCCGGGAGTTCTCCGACACCGTGGCTGAGCGGCTGCGCGCACTCCACGCCCTTCCCGACGGCCGCAGCGACACCGTCGCCGAGACCACGACTCTCCCCGAGTTCCCGCAGGGCGAGGTGTCCACCTCGGAGGTCGTCGACCTCATCACCGAGCGCATCGATGCGGTCACCGCCACAGTGCGCGGCGTGCACGACGACGTCGACGGTGAAGATCCGACGAGCGCCGACATCTTGCACGCGATCCTCGAGCGTCTCGAACAGCTCGCGTGGCTCGTCAGCTCGGAGAACCGCGTCCCGCGTCGCTGACCGTCGCACCGTGTAGAGCGGATGCCGCGGCGTCACGTCGCGACATCCGCTCTTCACGTTCTCCCCCGCGTTCGGCGCGAGCGATACAGTGAGCCCACGGGTCCCCAGGTTTCTCACAGAAAGCACGCATCATGACTACTGCTCCCACTCCGGCCGACACCGCCGTCAACGGCATTCGCACCGCCCTCGGCATCGGCGGCGTCGTCGCCCTGATCGTCGGCATCCTGATCCTCGTCTGGCCGTTGAAGACCGCCTCGGTGGGCACCGTCATCATCGCGATCTACGCGATCGTCTCCGGTCTCGTCTACCTCGGACTCGGCATCTTCTCGAAGGTGCGCGGGCTCTGGTCGCGCATCGGCCACATCCTGCTCGGCATCGTGTTCATCGCCGCCGGCATCGTCGCGTTCTCGAACCTCACGAGCGCGACCATCTTCCTCGCGGTGTTCGTCGGCGTGTTCGTCGGCATCACCTGGATCGTCGAGGGCGTCGTCGCGCTCACCACGCTCGACGGCTCGTCGGGCCGCGGCTGGACGATCTTCTACGCGATCGTCAGCCTGCTGGCCGGCATCACGCTGCTCTTCTCCCCCGCGATCGGGGCGGCGTTCCTCTGGATCTTCGTCGGCGCGTCACTGCTCGTGCTCGGCATCGTGCAGATCATCCGCGCCTTCACCTTCGGCAAGTCCGCGTGATCTGAGGCGCCGGGTGCGGCGACCGCTCAGTCGGTCGGCAGCACCCGGCGCCACCAGTCGAGCACCGCGTCGAAGCGCTCCACGCGATGACGCGGCTGGCCCGCGCGCGTGAGCTCGTGGTTCTCTCCGGGGAAGATGAGCATCTCGGCGTCGACGCCGGCCGTGCGCAGCGACAGGTAGTACCGCGTCGCCTGCTCGAGCGGGCAGCGGAAGTCCAGCTCGGAGTGCAGCACGAGCGTCGGCGTACGCACCTGATGCGCCACGGCGGCAGGGCTCTGCGAGGCGACGAGCGCCGGATCCGTGCCGACGTACTCCTGCCCGAAGAACGATCCGATGTCGCTCGTGCCGACGAACGCCTCCGGGTCGAGGAAGCCGCGCTCGACGATCGCGCCGGCGAACCGGTGGTCGTGCGCGATGACCCACGCCGTGAGGTAGCCGCCGTACGAGCCGCCCTGCACGCCGAGGCGGGTGCCGTCGAGGCGCGCGTCGGCCGCCAGTGCCGCCTCGAGGAAGTCGATCACGTCGGTGAAGTCGACGGTGCCCATCGCCTGACGGATGCTGCGCCCGTGCGCCCGTCCGTAGCCGGCCGACCCGCGCGGGTTGCAGTAGACGACGGCGTAGCCCGAGTCCACCAGCACCTGGGTCTCGTCGAACACGTGCACGCCGTACTGGGCGAACGGTCCGCCGTGGATCTGCAGGATCACCGGGAAGGGTCCGTCACCCTCGGGAACCGCCACCCACCCGTGCACCGGGTAGCCGTCGCGGGCGGCGATCTGCGTCTCGACCGGGGTCACAACGCCGCTCGCCCGCAGCTCGCCGCCGAGGTCGACGATGCGCCGGGGGTCGCCGTCGCCGTCGATCTCGACCAGAGCGCCGAAGGTGTCGGGGGCGGCGATCGCGGCGATCACGCGGGCGCCCGCGGCATCCGCCCCGACGCCCGTGACCTCGGCGTCCGCCAGCAGCACGCTCGTCACGCCCGCGCGGGTGACGCGTACCAGCTCGACGCGCCCGCGGGTGCGGTTCTGCACCAGCACGTCGTCGCCGGCGAGGGTGATCGCGCTGCCCGGCTCTCCGAGGTCGAGCGCGTCGGGGTCGGTGAGCAGCCGCACCGATCCCTCGTCGACGAGTCCGAGCGCGACGCCCGGCGCGATGAAGTCGACGTGGGAGTCGCCGAGCGTGTGGCCGAGCACGAACAGCGCGCCGTCGGGTGACGCGACGACCTCGTCGATCGCGTAGCCGGCGTCGAGGCCGAGCACCTCGCGCTCCCCTCCCCCGTCGACCCGCACAGCGACGAGCCGCGAGCGCAGGTCGATGCGCTCGTCGACGATCGGCGACGGCGAGGTGATCACCTCGGTGCCGTCCGGGGTGAACGCGAGCAGGTCGTGCCACACCGCCCCCGAGGTCAGCGCCGTGGCCTCCGCGGGCACGACCCGCGGTGTCGGCGGCTCCTCCCCCTCCGCCACGACGCGCGGGGCCGGGGCGTAGAACGGCTCGCCCGCGGCATCCGGCACCGGCACGACGAAGACGTGCGACGGGCGGTCGAGCGTGTACCCGAGTCCGTTGGCGTGCCAGCGCAGGCCCGTCACGCGCCGGGGCGACTCGGATGCCGCACCCAGCCCGTCGACCGTGCCGTACCGCCCCTTCTCGGGCACGAGCGCGAGGTAGGCGAACGTGCCGCCGTCGGGTGAGAAGACGAACGAGCTGACGCCGAGCGGTGCGTCGGTGACCTGCACGGGCTCGCCGCCGAGTGCGGGCACGACGTGGATCTGCGCCGAGCCCTTCGCGTCCCCGCGCAGGAACGCGACCACGGTGCCGTCGGGCGACAGCCGCGGCGCACGGTCGGCGATGCCCCGGGTGAGACGTCGCGGCGCGCCACCGGGCAGGTCGATACGCCACAGCTGCCCGACGGCACGGTTGGCCGCGACGTCGGGTCGCGAGGTCGCGTAGACCGCGAACGAACCGTCGGGAGCGACGGCTGGCCGGGAGACGGAGACGAGCTTCTCGATGTCTGCGGCACGCATGGTCACTCCCCCAGGAATGAGCTCGTGTCTCCGACGAGTCGGGTGTTGTCGGCCGGAACCGGGTCGACGGCGGCGAGGGCGACCTCGGCGGCGAACTCGGCGACGTTGTAGAGCTTGCCGGCGTCGTCACGCCGTGCGGCGATCGCGCCGGGGTTCGCGCGCTCGAGCAGGGTCGCGGTGATCGTGCCCTCGATCATGTCGCCGGAGACGACGGTGAAGCCGATCCCCTTCTCGTCGAGTGTCGGGATGAAGGCGCGCAGCGCATCCTCGCCCGCGCGCTTCGAGAGCGCCACCGGCTCGTACTCGGCCATGGTGGGCGTCGTACGGATGAAGTGCGCCTGGTGGCTCGTGACGAACACGATCCGCGCCTCGGCGTTCAGGTGCGGGAGCGCCGTGGTGAGCACGCTGACCTGGGCGTCGCGGTTCAGCTGCAGCGCGTAGTCGGGCGCCATGCCCGACTCCATGCCGCCGGAGGCGTTGAGCACGAGGATGTCGAGCCCGCCGAACTCCGCCGCGGCCGCCTCGAACATGGCCGCGACGGACGCCGGGTCGGTGAGGTCGGCGCCGACGACGAGCGCGCCGACGCCCAGCTCGCGCAGCTCGGCGGCGAGCTTCTCGGCCCGCGGGGCCTTGTTGCGGAAGTTGATGACGACGTTGGCGCCCGCCTGGGCGAAGTAGCGCACGGTGTCGGCGCCGATCCCCCGCGACGACCCGGTGACGAGGGCGGTCTTTCCGGCGAGGCTGCCGGGGGCAAGGGGAACGAGGTGCTCGGTCACGGAGGACTCCTGGGATGACGTGTCGAATGCCGCGGATGAGGATGCCGCGGGCCGCCTTCGACCCTACCAACCACCCGTCATCCGGCCTGGTGATAACGGCTCGCGCACGCCCTCCCGCTGTTAGGCTCGAGACAGCGAGGAGGCCCGTATGGACATCGTCACCGCGATCACGCAGTTCGCCTGGATCGTCTGGATCGCGCTCGCCGCCGTCTTTCTCGTCGTCGAGATGCTCACCCTCGACTTCCTCTTCCTGATGTTCGGCATCGCCTCGCTCGCGGGCCTTGTCTCAGCCCTCACCGGCGCGCCGCTCTGGCTCCAGGTCGTGATCGTCGCGGTTGTCGCCGTGCTCCTGCTGCTGCTGATCCGGCCGCCGCTGCTGCGACGCCTGCGGCGCGGCGAGGACCCCACGCCGACCAACGTCGCCGCCCTCATCGGGATGTCCGGACGCGTCGTCGCCACGATCGACGCCACCGGCGGCCAGGTGCGGCTCGCGAACGGCGAGATCTGGAGCGCGCGGGCCGACGCGGCATCCGTTCTCGAACCCGGCACCGAGGTCAGCGTCGACCGCGTCGCCGGGGCGCACGTCCATGTCATCCGCCGCACCGAAGGGCTCCCGGTATGAACCCCGACTCCATCATCCCCGTCGCGATCGGCTGGGGACTCGCGATCGCGATCGTCATCTTCGTGCTCGTGGTGCTCTCCCGCGCCGTGCGCATCATCCCGCAGGCGACCGCAGGCGTCGTCGAGAGGCTCGGGCGCTACCACAAGACCCTCGCCCCGGGTCTGAACCTGCTGGTGCCGTTCATCGACCGGCTGCGCCCCCTCATCGACATGCGCGAGCAGGTCGTGTCGTTCCCGCCGCAGCCGGTGATCACCGAGGACAACCTGGTCGTCTCGATCGACACCGTCGTGTACTTCCAGGTGACCGACGCCCGGGCCGCGACCTACGAGATCGCGAACTACCTCGGCGCCGTCGAGCAGCTCACGACCACCACCCTGCGCAACGTCGTCGGCGGGCTCAACCTCGAGGAGGCGCTCACCAGCCGAGACGAGATCAACGGCCAGCTGCGCGTCGTGCTCGACGAAGCCACGGGCAAGTGGGGCATCCGCGTCTCGCGCGTCGAGTTGAAGGCCATCGACCCGCCCGTGTCCATCCAGGACTCGATGGAGAAGCAGATGCGCGCGGAGCGCGACCGCCGCGCCGCGATCCTCACGGCGGAGGGGTCGAAGCAGTCGCAGATCCTCGAGGCCGAGGGGCGCCGGCAGGCCGAGATCCTCAAGGCCGAGGGTGACAAGCAGGCGCAGATCCTGCGCGCCGAGGGCGAGGCGCAGGCCATCCAGGCCGTGTTCGACGCGATCCACGCGGGCAACCCCGACGAGAAGCTGCTGGCCTACCAGTACCTGCAGACGCTCCCGAAGATCAGCGAGAGCCCGTCGAGCAAGCTCTGGATCATCCCGAGCGAGCTGACCGACGCCCTCTCCCAGATCGCGGGCGGGTTCTCGGGCGCCGCCGGGCGCGCCGCGGCATCCGCGCCGAAGCCCGGAGAGCCGACCGCGTGACGCACCCCTTCCTCGCGGGGCCGCTCCCCCGCGTGTTGGCCCACCGCGGCCTGGTGACGGCAGAGGCGGCCGCATCCGGCATCGCCGAGAACAGCCTCGCCGCGATTGCGGCGGCCCACGCTGTCGGTGCCGACATCGTCGAGTCCGATTGTCACCTCACCGCCGACGGCACCGTCGTGCTCTTCCACGACAGCGACCTCTCCCGGGTCACGGGCGACCCGCGGCGCCTCTCCGAGGTGACCACCGTCGAGCTCGAGGCGCTCATGCGGGAGCGCGGCGGTCTCGCGGTGCTCGCCGACACGCTCGACGCGTTCCCCACCGTGCGGTTCAACCTCGATGTGAAGGCGGATGCCGCGGCCGAGCCTGTGGGCCGCCTCGTCGCTCCGCACGCGGCGCGAGTGCTGGTGACCAGCTTCGACGATGCCCGTCGGCGGCGGGCGCTCGCCGCGGCGGAGGCGGCGGGCGGAGAGCCCGCGACCTCCGCGGGAAGCTCTGTCGTCGCGCGTGCCGTCGGAGCGAGCGCCGTGCGGCTCCGCCGGGCGTTCGGGCGTGCGGTCGCGGGGGTCGACGCGCTGCAGGTTCCCGTGCGTCAGGGACCGGTGCCCGTCGTCACCCGTCGACTGATCGACGATGCCCACGCGCACAGCGTCGAGGTGCACGTATGGACGATCAACGACCCGGGCGAGATGACGCGCCTCGTCACGCTGGGCGTCGACGGGATCGTGACCGATCGGGCCGACGCCGCACTGCACCTGCTGCGACGCGCCCGGTCGTGACCGGGCCTGGAGAACCACTGGGAGTTCAGGCCCCGCTGGGGCGCCGTGGATGATCCGTCCAGGTCATGGCGTTATACCAGTCAAGCGACAGCGACGAGAGGACCACACAATGGCAGATCGCAGCCTCCGCGGAATCCGACTCGGCGCCCAGAGCCTACAGAGCGAAGAGGGCGTCATTCTCCATGAGCGCATGCAGCGTACCTACGTCTGCAGCGTCTGCGGCAAGGACACCACCCTGACGTTCGCGGCCGATGCCGAAGCTCCCGAGACCTGGGAGTGCCGCTCATGCGGCGGTGAGGCCGTGCTTCGCGTGGGCGAGGGCACCGTGACGATCGATCACAGCGACGACAAGGCGCCCCGCACCCACTGGGACATGCTCCTGGAACGCCGCACCATCCCCGAGCTCGAGGAGATCCTCGAGGAGCGCCTGGCGTACCTGCGCGAGCGCCGCGGCTCGGAGAGCACCGCGAAGAAGAGCGCCTAACCGCGCTCCACGTCGACGCCGGTTCCCCCTGCGGGAGCCGGCGTCTTGGCGTACCTCCGTCGGCGCCACAGCAGCGCGCCACCGGCCCCCACGAGGGCGACGAGCGACCCGGCGACGAGCACGACCTGTACGCCGTCGCCGATGACGACGGCGGGTGTCAGCCCGGTGCGCAGCGGGACATCCGTCACCGCCGCCCCGGGCTCGTCGGCCGCGAGGCCCGCGATCACCGAGCCGTCCGGGGCGATGACCTGGCTCGTGCCGACGGTCGACAGGTTGACGACGGCGCGCCCGGTCTCGATGGCGCGCATGCGGGCGAAGGCCAGCTGCTGCAGGTTTTCGTCGGTGCCGCGGAAGTCTGCGTTGTTCGTCTGCAGCAGGTAGACGGATGCCCCGTCCCGCGCCGCATCGTGGACGACGTCGTCGTAGATCACGTCGAAGCAGATCGCGAGCCCGACGGTGGTGCCTGCCACCGACATGACCGGCGCGGCGGTTCCCGGCGTGTAGCCGCGCTGGATGAGTCCGACGAGATCGGGTGCGAGCGCGTAGAAGAAGTCGCGATCGGGCACGTACTCGCCGAACGGCACGGGATGCCGCTTGTCGTACGTCTGTGTGGCCCCCGCCCCGTCCAGCCACATCATGGAGCTGTTGAAGACGTCGGCGCCCCGCTCGGTCGCCGCGTTCATGAGCAGCGGCGCCTGCACCTGGGCGGACACCGCATCGAGCACGGCGGCCGTGGCGGAGTTGTGGGTGGGGTCGGAGTCGACGCCGCCTTCGGGCCAGAGGAGGACATCCATGCGCTCGTTGGCGATGGGAGCCGTCGCCTTCAGCTGCGCGTCGAGAACGGCGTCGGCGGTGCGGGAGTCGAAGTACCCGGCGGGACCGTTGCCCTGCACCCAGCCCACCCGCAGCGTGCCGTTCGCCGTCGTCGGGAAGGCGGGCAGCGCGAACAGCACGACCGCGACGACGGCCGCCGGGATCGCTGCCCACACGGCGCGCCGTCGCAGCCGGATCACCTCGAGCGCGGCCGCGCACACGAACACCATCAGAAAGGTCAGCCCGCTGATCCCCGTCCACGAGGCGACGCGCGCGAGGGGGCTGTCGGCCTGGGTCATGCCGAGGCGGGCCCACGGGAACCCGCCGTAGGGGAAGGTGCCGACGAGCACCTCGCGAGCGGTCCAGAGACCGGCGACGACCAGGGCGAGCACGAGGGTACGGCCCCACGGGCCGGGAAGGAGCCGCGGCATCCACCGATACGCGAGCGAGATCGGGATCGACGCGATCGCGACGAGCGCCGCCTCCAGCACCGACAGGGCGATCCACGGGATCGGTCCGAGGTATCGACCCGTGAACGACACGTTCACGAGGAAGAACGAGAGCCCGAAGAGGAGCCCGCACAGCACGCTCCCCCACACGCCGCGACCGACGAGCGTCGCGAGAGCCAGCACGACGGCGGGAAATGCCATCGGCCACCATGCGAGCGACGGGAACGCCGTCGTAAGTGCGAGGCCGGCGACCACCGAGAGCAGCGATGCGAGCCACAGCGGGAACAGGCGAGGCGGGGACGCGGGCACTCGATCACTGTAGGCGGCGATCCCCGCGCGCACGCTGAGCCCCATCGTCAGACCGAGGCGTAGGCGACGATTCCGCGACGCACCGCATCCAACGCCGCGCGGGCGGTGCGAGCGAGCTCGCCGTCGGCGACGAGGGAGAGCTGGTCGAGCAGATCGATCGTCTGCTTGGCCCACCGCACGAAGTCGCCTGCCGCCATGTCGGCCTCGGTGAGCACGCGATCGAGCAGGGCGCCCCGGGCCCACGAGTGCATCGCCTGACTGAGGCCGAGGGCGGGCGGCTCCGAGCCCGGCAGATGGTGATCCTGCTCCAGATCGTCGAGACGCTGCCACAGCGTCTCCGTGGCACTGAGCGCCTCGCGGAAGCGTCCGCGGGGCAGGCCCGCCTCCCCCGCGCCGCGTTCGTCACGCCGCGGCTCGTACACCAAGGCGCACACGAGCGCCGCGAGGGCCGCGGCATCCAGACCTTCCCAGATGCGGGTGCGCAGCGCTTCCGCGACCAGGAGGTCGCGCTCACCGTAGATGCGCCTCATCGTGCGACCTGCGTCGGTCAGCGTCGCGGTGCCGTCCTCGCCCGCCCGCACGTAGTCGAGGGCCTCGAGCACATCGACGACCCGGTCGAACACCCGCGCGACGGTGCCCGTGCGCGACTCGATCTGGCGACGCTGGCGGTCCGTGTCGCGGCGCAGCTTCCAGTAGCGCTCCGCCCAGCGGGCGTGATCCTCGCGCTCGGGGCACGAATGGCACGGATGCCGCTGCATCGACGTGCGCAGCCGCTGGATCTGCTTCTGACGCTGATCGCGCAGGGAGCGGGGAGCCGTGGCATCCCGTCGGTTGATCTTCTCGAGGTCGCTGAGCTCCCGACGGATCGACGAGTACGCGACGTAGTCGCCGCGGTCGCAGGTCATCGCCTCGCGGTAGCCCTCCAGCGACGCCTCGGCCTCCTTGACCTGCCGGGCGACGCCGACGACGGATCGGTCGGCCTGGAACTGCGCGAACGACGACTCGAGGATCTCCCTCGCACGCGGACGACCGAACTGGTCGATGAGATTGACCGCCATGTTGTACGTCGGGCGGAAGCTGGAGTTCAACGGGTAGGTGCGACGGGAGGCCAGGGCCGCGACGGCCTGCGGGTCCATCCCTTCCGTCCACTGCACGACGGCGTGCCCCTCGACGTCGATGCCCCGGCGTCCGGCGCGCCCGGTGAGCTGTGTGTACTCCCCCGACGTGATCGCCACCCGCGCCTCGCCGTTGAACTTCTCGAGCTTCTCGAGCACGACGGTGCGCGCCGGCATGTTGATGCCGAGCGCGAGGGTCTCGGTCGCGAACACCACCTTCACGAGCTTGCGCTGGAAGAGCTCCTCGACGACCTCTTTGAACGCCGGCAGGAGACCGGCGTGGTGCGCGGCGATGCCGCGTTCCAGGTTCTCGCGCCATTCCCACACTCCGAGCACGGCGAGATCCTCGTCGGCGAGCAGGCGGGTGCGCTCGTCGACGACCCGGCGGATCTCCGCACGCTCCTCGGCGGTCGTCAACCGCAGCCCCGAGCGACGCACCTGCTGCACGGCGGCGTCGCAGCCCACCCGGCTGAAGATGAAGAAGATCGCCGGCAGCAGCGTGGCCCTCTCGAGCAGGTCCACGACGTGCGGGCGATCGATGCGCTCGGCGCGGCGCGGGTTGCCGTGGTGCACGAAGCGCGCGCCTCGGCCGCCGTTCCCACCCTGTCGGTGCGCCTGCAGGCGGCGATTGTTCTCCTGCGCGACGCCAGAGCCCGACCGCATCCGCAGCAGTTCGCGATTCACCTGCGCGGCGGCGACGCCCGCACGATCGTCGAACAGCGGCAGCAGATCGCCGCGCACGAGCACGTGCTGCTCGAGCGGCACGGGCCGGTTCTCCGACACGATGATGTCCGTCTCACCGCGCACAGTGTCGAGCCAATCGCCGAACTCCTCCGCGTTGGAGACCGTCGCCGACAGTGACACGAGCCGCACTCGGCGCGGCAGGTGGATGATGACCTCCTCCCACACCGCGCCGCGGAAGCGGTCGGCGAGGAAGTGCACCTCGTCCATCACGACGTAGCGCAGGTCGCGCAGCGCGGGCGAGTCGGCGTAGAGCATGTTGCGCAGCACCTCGGTCGTCATCACCACGACGCGGGCATTCCCGTTGATGTTCGTGTCACCGGTGAGCAGGCCGACGTTCTCGGGGCCGTAGACGTCCTGCAGCTCTCGGAACTTCTGGTTCGACAGCGCCTTCATCGGGGTCGTGTAGAACGCCTTGTCCGACGGCTCCCGCATCGCGAGGTGCACCGCGAACTCGCCGACGATCGTCTTGCCAGCACCGGTCGGCGCGGCGACCAGCACGCTGCGACCCTCTTCGAGGGCGCGGCATCCCTCGAGCTGGAACGGATCGAGCCGGAACCGCTGCATCGCCGCGAACTCGTCGGTGACCGGATGCCCCGACTCGCCGTCCCGGCGCGACGCGTGCCCCGCGTCGGGGGCGCTCACGCCTCCGGCCCGGCGAGATCGAGCCGGACGCGCCGGGCCTTGCGCCAGTCGAACAGCACCGACACCGACGCGGCGGCGATGTACAGCACGATGAGGATGCCCGCGAGCAGCAGCATCGAGGTGATGTCGGCGGCGGGGGTCGCGACCGCCGCGAACACGGCGGCCACGAGCACGGCGATGCGCCAGCCCTTGAAGATCGCGCGACCGCTGACGATGCCCGACAGGTTCAGCGCCACGAGGAACACCGGCAGCACGAACGCGATGCCCACGACCAGCAGCAGCTTGAACACGAAGTCGTAGTAGTAGTCGTACTGCAGGAACAGCGCCCCCTGCTCGGGCACGAGCCCCGACATCAGTTCGATGATGTGCGGCATGATCAGCCACCCGACCGCGCATCCGCCGAAGAAGAGCGGGATCGCCGCCAGCATGAAGCCGATCGTGTACTGCATCTCCTTGCGGGTGAGGCCGGGCATGATGAACGCCCACACCTGCCAGATCCAGACCGGCGCCGACAGGATGATGCCGACGGCGAAGGCGATGCGCAGTCGCAGATCGAAGCCCGCCGTGATCGAGTTGAAGTTGAGGGCCGCGAGGTCATTGCCGCGGGACTCGGCCACGACGGCGATCGGGTGGGTCAGCAGCGCGATGATCGGATCGGTGAGGAACGCCGCGATCACCATGCCGGCCACGAGCCCGATCAGCGCGAAGACGATGCGCTTGCGCAGCTCGCGCAAGTGCTGACCCAGCGACATGCGCTTGTCGCGCTTCGGGCCGCCGGGCTCGCCGATGCGCGGCAGGTCGGCCGCGGTCACCGGTTCAGGAGGTCGTCGAGGACGAGTTCGTGCTCGACGGCGAGGCCGGGGTCGAACCGGGCGCCTCGGTGGACTCCGAGGTCGCGGATGCCGCGGCATCCTTCTTCTCGTCGTCCTTGAGTGCCTTCATCTCGCCGCGGAAGACGCGGGCCGACTGGCCGAGGCTCTTCGCGAGAGCGGGAAGCTTGGCGGCGCCGAACAGCAGGACGATGATCAGCACCAGGATCAGCAGGTGGGGCCACCCGAATGCGTTACCGAAGATGCCCATGATTCTCCTCACCGCAGGCGTGTTTCCCCGAGTCTAGCCTCGCGTGCACCCGGCGACGCCGTGACGCCCCGGATTCGTCTCTGCGAATCCTGTGAACGATCGACTCAGGCGGGATCGTATTGCGCGAGCGCCGCCGCCGCCCAGTCGCGGGCCGCGCGACGCGCGCTCTCGGGCGCAAGGATCTCGACGTCGCCGCCGCGGCGGGTGACCAGGCGACGCAGGCTGCGCGGATCGCCGATGCGCATCGTCGCGGTGCAGACACCGTCGACGCACGCGACGTCGGCGTACGAGAGGTATTCGCCGAGCAGCGGCGTGAGTCGCTCCGCGAAGCGGATCGTCGCGGTCGCATCATCGCCGCCGGGCTCGAACAGCGGGGGGACCGGCTCGCCCGAGTGGGTGATCGGGATGTCGGTGAGCGCGACATCGCTCACCCGGTCGAGATTGAACGTGCGCATCGCCCGGCGCAGGTGACACCAGCCCTGCAGATACCACTCACCGCCGGTGATGTGCACCTTGACGGGGTCGACCGTGCGCACCGTCGGTGCACCCTCGGGGGTCTTGTACGTGAAGGATGCCGCGACTCCCCGCGTCAGCGCATCATCGATCGAGCGCCGCACCGCGTCGACGGGTGCCGGGGTGAGCACGAGCTCGGCGGGGGCGGTCGCCGCCCCGCGCGCGAGCTTGGCGAGCAGTCCCCGCATGAGGTCGCCCTCCCCCACTCCCGGGACGGCGGCGACGACCTGGAGCCCGGCGAGGAGCGCCGCCGCTTCCCGCGCGGTCAGCTTCGGGGCGCGTTCGAGTCCCACGGTGTGGGTGATCGCGATGCGGTCCTGCTCGTCGAGCAGATCCCAGTCGATGTCGAACAGGTCGTGGGGCAGCTGCCAGTAGCCGCCGTCACCCGGGCGGCCGATGACGGTGAGCTTCTCCACGATCTGACGCATCTGCGTCTCGGACACGTCGAAGTCGGCGGCGGCCTCGGCGACGCTCACCTCGCCGTGCTCGATCAAGTAGGGCACGAGCTGCAGGATGAGCGCGGCGCGGTCGGTGGCGACGAGCGGCGGACGGGCGTCGGTCATGCGGAACCTCCGCTGCGGGCGAGCGCCGCGCGAAGTCGCGAGACCACGAGGCGGCGCAGTTCGGCGGGCTCGACGACGCGCACCTCGGGACCGTAGGAGGCGAGTTCGTCCGCGAGCACGTGCGCATCGACGAACGGGATGCGCAGCCCCTGGGCCGCCGGCGAGGCGCGCCGGGCGAGCCGCAACGCGGCCTCGGTGCCCGGGTGCACCTCGACGAGGGCGCTCTGCGACGCGGCGAGCTCGTCCAGCAGAGCGCGCGCCCGCTCCCCCGCACCGGCGCGCAGACCGGGATCGAACGAGACCCGCGTCACCGCGACCTCGCCGACGATGCGCGAGAGCAGAAAGGTGCGAGGCGCATCCGCGTCGAGGTCATGGGCGTGGAGATGCCAGCGCGCCTCGTACTCCAGCAGCGCCAGGGGGCGCGCGCGACGAGCCCGGGGGGCATGCTCACCGGGCTTGAGGTAGTCGAACGCCACGACGCGCGCGGTCTCGATCGCGCGCTGCAACGGCGCGAACGCGGCATCCCGAACGCTGATCCGGGGCGCGTAGGCCCCCAACGGCTCCGTCGTGGGGATGCCGAGGGCGCGGATCTTGCGCAAGCCTGCGCGGGCGTCGACCGAGAGGGATGTCTCGTGCCACACCGTGCCCGCGAGGTCGAGGAGGGCCGCCTCCGCCGCCGTCAGCGATACCTCGTCGGGCAGCGCGTAGTCGTCGGTGGCGATGCGGTACCGGGCCTCGCGGAGATCATCGGGATCGGCGTAGTCGCCGAGCGTCTCGATCGGCACGCCGAGCGAGCGCAGGCTCTCCTTGTCACGCTCGAACATCTTCTCGAGCGCATCCTTCGACGCTCCCGCCTCGGACTGCTCGCGATACCCCGAGACCGAGCCCAGGATCGTGTCCTTCGTGAGCCCCTGGTCGGTCGCAAGCAGCGCCACGACCAGGTTCACGAGCCGCTCCTCGGGCGCGACTTTCGATCCTGTGTTCGGCACGAGGACATCCTATGGTCGCAGGATGTCCCCGTGGCCGCGGCTCACTGCGTGGCGTCGATCCCGAGGATGTCGACCACGAACACGAGCGTCGAGTTCGCCGGTATCTGGCCCGTCGCGGTCGATCCGTACCCGTCGGACGGCGGAATCACCGCGAGGATCTGCGAGCCGACGGTCGCACCCTTCAGCGCCGTCGCCAGGCCCGGGACGATTCCGGTCATGGAGAGCGAGGCCGGGGTCGATCCCCACGAGGAGTCGAAGACCTTTCCGTCGGCCCAGGTGAGTCCGGTGTAAGCGACCCGCACCGTGTCCTTGTCGCCGACGGTCGCGCCGGTGCCCTTCTGGAGCGTCTGCACGACCAGCGAGGTCGGCGGGTCGGTCTTGGGGATCGTCACGCCGGGCTGCCCGGAGGGGGCGAGCACGACGACGGGGAGGTTGTGGCCGTCGTTGAAGACGGGCGTGCCGTCGGCACGCGAGAGATACACCTTCTGCACGTCGATGACCGCGATCGCCGACTCGTCGGCGGCGAGGCCGAGCGAGGCCGTCGACGAACCGAGCTCAGTCGGGGTCAGACCCACGATCATGCGCGTTCCCTCGCCTGCGCACTTCAGCGCCGCCTCGAACCCGGGAACGGTCTGGACCCATGTGGACACCGGGGTGATCGTGGGACCTGTCGACCCGTAGCCCGCGGTCACGATCTCTTTGCCGGTCTTCGCGCTGAACAGGTCGACGGCGAGACCGACGAGCTGGTCGTCGCTCACGATCTCGGTTCCCGTGCCCGTCGTGAGGTCGACGAACTGGCCGTCCCCGGGGCTGAGCGGCGACGAGATGTCGACGGTCGGCTTCTTCGCGAAGTCACCGGAGACCTGCACCAGGGACGCGAGGTTGCCCGGGTTCGTCGTGCGGGCGCACGTCGGCGCGGACGCGGTCGCACATCCGGTCAGGGCGAGGGCGGCGAGGCCGAAAGCGGCGGCCGCGGCGAGGGTTCTGCGCACCGGATCAGTCTATGCGGGCGACTGGTCGCTCTCCGACGCGCCCGCCTCGCGCAGCTTGGCGTCGGCGGCGCGCTGCGCCTCCCGCACGCGCTTGCGCAGATTCTTGTCCGTGATCTCCCGGTCGCCGACCGCACCCGGGGTCCAGACCTCGACGTCCTCGTCCGCATAGGAGGGCTTCTTGAGGGCGCGCCGCCGCACGTCCGGCGGCACCGCACCCGGAGCGAGGCGCCGCGCGGAGATCAGGAATCCGGTGTGCGCCACCATCCGGTGGTCGGGGCGTACCGCGAGACCCTCGACGTGCCAGCCGCGCACCATCGTCTCGCTCGACTCCGGGTCGGTGAACGCACCCGTCGCGCGCAGGTACTCCGCCACACGGCTGAGCTGCGTCGCCGTGGCGACGTAGCAGACGAGCACGCCCCCGGGAACGAGCGCGTCGGCCGCGACGTCGATGCACTCCCACGGCGCGAGCATGTCGAGCACGACACGGTCGACAGATGCCTGCTCCACCGCGCGCGGGAGCTCCTCGGCGAGGTCGCCTTCGACGATCTGCCATGAAGCCGGCGACTCCCCGAGGAAGGTCTCGACGTTCGCCCGCGCGACGTCGGCGAACTCCCCACGCCTCTCGAAAGAGACGAGACGCCCGGTCGGACCGATCGCCCGCAGCAGCCACAGCGAGAGCGCGCCGGAGCCGACGCCCGCCTCGACCACGACGCATCCGGGGAACACGTCGGCCTGAGCGAGGATCTGCGCGGCGTCCTTCGGGTAGACGATCGCGGCACCGCGCGGCATCGACATCACGAAGTCCCGCAGCAAGGGTCGCAGCGCCAGGTATTCGGAGCCGTGGCTGTTGACGAGCACCGAACCGTCGGGCTGGCCGACGATGTCGGCGTGGCGCAGCACGCCGTGATGGGAATGGAGTTCGCCCCCCTCGCGGAGGGTCACCGTCGACAGGCGCCCCTTCGGGCCGGTGAGCTGCACGCGATCTCCGTACGCGAACGGACCGCGACCGAGGCTCACGCGCGCACCTCGCGGGCGCGGCGTGCGGCGTGGACCTCGGCCAGGTCGGCGAGGCCCCGCCCCTCGAGGGAGGGCCAGAGGACGTGAGCGCCGACGCCCGCGAGCGAGACCATCAGCGGGACGCCGACCGTCGTCGTGCGGGCGGCGATAGCGGAGCGCAGCCCGTTCGGCGAGTCCTCGATCGCCACCACGTCCTCGGGGGCGACATCGAGCAGCTCGCACGCCTGCAGATAGGGGTCGGGATGCGGCTTCGGGCGGGTCGCATCGTCGCCGGCGACGATGACGTCGAATGCGTCGAAGTCGATCAACTCGACGACGTGAGTCGCCATCCGCCGCAGCGACATCGTCACGAGGCCCGTCTTCACCCCGGCCGCGCGCAGCTCCGACAGGAGCTCACGGGCACCGGGACGGAACGGCACACCGGTCGTGCGCAGGTCGCCCATCACGGTTTCGGTCAGGTGGTCGATGATCGCGCCCTCGTTCATGCGCACCCCGGCGTCCTGGAGGATCCGAGCCGACTGGTCGAGCCCGAGGCCGACCAGCTGCAGCGCCTGCTCGTGCGACCAGCTGCCGCCGTAGCTCTCGACCAGCGGGGTCTCTGCGGCCATCCAGTACGGCTCGGTGTCGACGAGGGTGCCGTCCATGTCCCAGAGCACGGCGGCGGGTGCGGGGTGATTCACCCGGCCATGCTACCGGCGCGGCGCGCGCGGCCACGGCCCGTCACGGGCCCGAGACGCCTATCCTGGTGTGACCGCGAGCGCCGTCCTGGCGCCGTGGAGGCAACGAGAGGGGCCCGGTGGACGGACTCGGTCGACGCGTGCTGGTCGTCGCCTTCGACGGATGGAACGACGCCGGCGAGGCGGCATCGGCGGCCGTCAGCCGTCTGCGCGAGACCGGCGGCTACGAACCTGTCTACTCGGTCGACCCGGAGCTGTACTTCGACTACCAGTACACCCGGCCGAGCATCGCCGCCGACGAAGACGGTGTGCGCCGCATCTCCTGGCCCGAGACGACGCTGCTGCGCCCCGCGCAGACCACGCGCGGCACGCAGCTCTGGCTGCTCACGGGCGTCGAGCCGGCGCGGGCCTGGCAGGCGTTCGCCGGTGAGCTGATCGACGTCGCGCTGCGTGAGGACATCACCGGCATGGTCGCGCTCGGCTCGATGATGGCGGATGTCCCCCACTCCCGTCCGATCTCGATCTTCGCGGGCAGCGAGAACGAGCAGCTGCGTCATACTCTCGACCTCGACCGCACGACCTATGAGGGGCCGGTCGGCATCCTCAGCGTCCTCGGTCAGGCCGCCGACACCGCCGGCATCCCGACAGCCTCGCTCTGGGCGAGCGTGCCGCACTACGTCGCCGGTCACTCGCCGTCGCCCAAGGCGACCCTCGCACTTCTCGACCGCCTCGAGGACCTCACCGGGGCGAAGATCGACCGCGGTGACCTGGCGACGCAGTCCGCCGCGTGGGAGGCGTCCATCGACGCGGCCGCGGCCGACGACGAGGAGATGACGGAGTATATCCGCGGCCTCGAGCGCACCCGCGACGCGTGGGACTCCCCGGAGGCGTCCGGCGATGCGATCGCCCGTGAGTTCGAGCAGTACCTGCGCAAGCGCGGCGACGACCGGCCCGGCCGCGGCGGGCCGCAGCGCTGAGAGCGCCCGATGCCGCTCAGGCGGCGATGACGCCCGTCGCGAGCATGACCATCACGAAGGCGCCGAGCGCCACGCGGTAGATGACGAAGGGCAGGAAGCTGCGCTTCGAGATGAACGCCATGAAGTACTTGATGACCACGAGGGCGACGACGAACGCGATCACCGTCGCGAGGCCCGTCTCGAGCAGGGTGAACGGCGGGTTCACCTCCGGCTCCTTCACGACCTTGTACAGCTGATAGAAGCCCGAGCCGAACACCGCCGGGATCGCGAGAAGGAAGGCGTAGCGAGCCGCCGCGGCGCGCTCGTAGCCCATCAGCAGACCGGCCGTGATCGTCCCGCCCGAGCGGGAGACACCGGGGATGAGGGCGAGAGCCTGGGCCAGGCCGTAGATCACGCCGTGGCCGACGGTGAGCTGATCCAGACGTCGCCGGCGTGCGCCGATCGCGTCCGCGATGCCGAGGAGCACGCCGAACAGGATGAGCATGCCGGCGACCAGCCAGAGGGAGCGGAACACGGTCTCGATCTGGTTCTGGAACAGGATGCCCAGCACGACGATCGGAATCGACCCCAGGATGATGAGCCAGCCCATGCGCGCATCGGGATCGTTGCGCGGCGCGCGCCCGACGATGGAGAGCGCCCACCGGCTGACGATCCTTACGATGTCGCGCCAGAAGAACAGCACGACGGCCGCCTCGGTGCCGATCTGCGTGATGGCGGTGAAGGCGGCGCCCGGGTCCTCGGTGCCGGGGAGGAACGCTCCCAGGATGCGCAGGTGCGCACTGGAGGAAACCGGCAGGAACTCGGTGAGCCCCTGGACGAGGCCGAGGATGATCGCTTCGAACAAGTGGCTCATGGTCGTCTTCCGTTGGGGGTGGGGCGGGAGGCGGCGCGGTGGATCAGTAGGTGCGCAGCAGGCGGGTCAGCACATCCTGACCGAACGTCAGCGCATCAAGCGGCACGCGTTCGTCGACACCATGGAACATACCGGTGAAATCGAACCCGCTCGGCAACCTCAGCGGCGCGAAGCCGTAGCCGGCGATCCCGAGGCGGGAGAGCGCCTTGTTGTCGGTGCCCGCGCCGAGCAGGTAGGGGACGACGGGAACACCCGGATCGGCATCCTGAAGACTCGCGACCATCGCGTCGACGAGCGAGCCGGAGAAGGGGGTCTCCAGACCGATGTCGCGCACGACGATCTCGATGGCGATGTCATCCCCGACGATCCGCTGCACCTCGGCGAGCACCTCGTCCTCGGTTCCGGGCAGGACCCGGATGTCGACGGTCGCCTCCGCACGATCAGGGATCACATTGTGCTTGTAACCGCCGGCGAGTCCTGTCGGGTTCGCCGTTGTGCGCAGGCTCGGCCGGATGAACGCTGCGGCCGGACCGAACAGGTCGGCCGCGGCATCCGGGTCATCGACGTCTGCTCCGGTGAGGTCGGCGACCGCCGCGAGAAGCGCCGCGGTCGTCTCGGTGAGGCGCACCTCCCACGGGGCGCGCCCCAGCGCCGCGACGGCCTCGGCGAGCCGGGTGACGGCGTTGTCCGGATGCCACCGGCTGCCGTGTCCGGCGGCGCCGCGCGCCACCAGCCGCACCCACAGCAGCGCCTTCTCCCCCACCTGCAGCAGGTACGCCCGGCGTCCGGCGACATCGATGGAGAACCCGCCGACCTCGCTGATCGCCTCGGTCGCACCGCTGAACCACTCGGGGCGGTCTCGCACGACGAGCGCCGAGCCCTCGACGCCACCGTTCTCCTCGTCGGCGAAGAACGTCACGATCAGGTCGCGCTCGGGCTGTTCTCCGGCGCGCAGGATGTCGGCGACGGACGTGAGGATCATGGCGTCCATGTTCTTCATGTCGACGGCACCGCGACCCCAGAGGTATCCGTCGCGAATCTCACCGGCGAACGGGTCGACGCTCCAGTCGTCGACCATCGCCGGGACGACATCGAGGTGCCCGTGCACGACGAGGGCAGGCTTCGACCGATCACGACCCGGTACTCGCGCCGACACGTTCGTGCGGCGCGCGATCGGCTCGAAGTAGCGGGTCTCGAGTCCGAGTTCCTCGAGGTACGCGCCGACGAACTCGGCCGCCTCGCGCTCGCCTTCGCTGCGTCCGCCACCCCAGTTGGTGGTGTCGATGCGGATCAGATCGCGGGCGAGCCGGATGACCTCCGGCAGCTCCCCCGGCTCGGCTGCAGTCATGCGCCCCAGGCTACCCGCTCGGCGAGGGCCCGCCCGGTTCGTGACGCCGCGTGGAGCATGCTAGGCTCGACCCTCGGTTGCAAGACCACACATCACCCAATGCGCGGGTGGCGGAATAGGTAGACGCGCTAGCTTGAGGTGCTAGTGCCCGTATAGGGCGTGGGGGTTCAAGTCCCCCCTCGCGCACACAGGATGCCTCAGCATCATCACGACGAAGGCCCCCGGAGACGGGGGCCTTCGTCGTTGGCGCATCCGTTGCTGCGGATCTCGCCAGGGGTCGCGCCCACGACCGCGGAGAGGCAGGATGAGCCCCATCGAGCCTGCTGCGACGGGGCCGCGACGGAGGGAAGGGCGATGACGTTCGATGTGCCGGCCGAGGCTTATCAGCGGTTCATGGGACGCTACTCGGAGCCGCTCGCCCAGCGCACGCTGGACGTCGTGGGCGAGCTCGATGGTGTGCGAGCGCTCGATGTCGGTGCGGGTCCCGGGGCGATCGCTGCGGCACTCACCGCGACTCCGGGGGTCACGCCGGTGGCCGCGGTCGACCCCTCCCCGTCCTTCGTCGAGGCGCTGCGCGAACGGCTTCCCGGCTGCGATGCACGTGTCGCAGACGCCGAATCGCTCCCGTTCGCCGATGACGCCTTCGATCTCGTCATCGCGCAGCTGGTGGTCAACTTCCTGCGCGACCCGCACGCCGCCATTCGGGAGATGGCACGGGTCACCCGTCCGGGCGGCGTGATCGCGGCATCGGTCTGGGACTTCGGCGGCGGGCGGGCGCCCCTGTCGCTGTTCTGGCACGCGGCGCGCGAGATGGACCCGACCGTCGACGACGAGACGGGCGGCGTCGGCACAGGTCGGGGCCAGATCGCCGACCTCTTCCGGTCGAACGGACTCGTCGAGGTGGTCGAGCACGAGCTCGAGGTGCACGTTCCGTACACGGGCGTCGACGACTGGTGGGGACCCTACGAACTCGGCGTCGGGCCCGCGGGCGCTTTCGTCGCGACCCTCGACGCGGCCGCCCGAGCAGAGCTGCGCGTCCGCTGCGGAGCACTCCTGCCGGGTCCGAGCGGCGTCATCGACGCGGTGGCGTGGTGCGCTGTCGGGCGCACTCCTCGCATCGACCGGTAGCGCGGCGCACGGGTCAGTCGATCGTGGTGGCGGGCGCGGTCCGGCCGCGCAGGCCGTCGTTGATCGCGAACAGCAGCAGCACGAGACCGGCTCCGAGCGTGATGTGCCCGAGGCCCGCGATTCCGGAGATCGCCGCGCTCGCCGGGACGCCGAGCACCTGCATCGTGCCGTGCACGGTCATGATGGCGACAGTCAGCACGAGCCCCGCGTTGTAGACCCAGAAGAACCACGCGAAGAAGCGGCTGTGGCCGAGGCGGTACACCTTGTCGAGCACGAGCACGATGAGCATGGCGAGGAAGCCGAGGGTCAGCAGATGCGTGTGGAGCACGGCGAGCTGGGTGCCCTCCCCCGATTCGAACGGCGTTCCCTTGGTCATCTCACGGAAGTACACACCGCCTGCGAGTCCGAGCACCAGATAGACGCTCGCCGCGATGAAGACGGCGCGCTGAGACATCCGAGACATCTCTCCCCTTTCGTTACCTTCAGCATATCTGAAAGTAACGAAGGTTCAGATTCCCGCCACCCCGAACAGGAGCCCGAGGACGTACGTGACCGCGGCGGCCCCGAAGCCGATGCCCAGCTGTCGGAGACCGCGGCGCAGCGGCGGCGCCCCCGAGAGGAGACCCACCGCGGCGCCGGTGCCGAGCAGCGCCACCCCGACGAGCGCGAGCGCGACGAGCACGGCCGCAAGACCCTGCAGCCCGAACAGCCACGGCAGCACCGGGATGATCGCCCCCGACGCGAAGAACAGGAAGCTCGAGAGCGCCGCGCTGAACGCGCTGCCCACGACCTCGTGCGTGTCCGCGCCCTCCGGCGGCCGGCGGTAGGGCACCGCACGGTCCGCCGTGCGCGCCGTCTCGATCACCAGACGTGCCCGCGCGGTCGCCTCGGCGTCACCGAGTCCCCGCGCGCGGTAGATCAGGGCGAGCTCGTTCTGGTCGAGGTCGAGATCGGGCAGCACGTCGTCGCCGAAGTTGTTGGGCTCGGTGGCCTCGAGCAGCTCGCGCTGCGAGCGCACCGAGACGAACTCCCCCGCGCCCATCGACAGGGCTCCGGCGAGCAGGCCCGCGATGCCGCTGAACAGCACGATGCGCGCGTCGACGCCGGTCGCCCCGATGCCCATGACGAGCGCGAGGTTCGACACGAGACCGTCGTTCGCCCCGAACACCGCGGCACGGAAGGTTCCCGACAGCCTGCGACGTCCCGCCGCGGCGAGCCCCCGCACGACCTCGCTGTGGATCTTCTCGTCGGCGCGCATCGCCGGGGTCGCGTGGGGGTCGTCGTCGTAGGGCGAGCGCGTCTCGGCCTGCTGAGCAAGGGCGAGCACGAAGATCGACCCGAACCGTCGCGCCATCCAGCCGAGCAGCCGCGTCGATGCCGATGCGCGCGGCAGTCGCTCCGGCTCGCCGCCGAGCAGCGCCAGCCAGTGCGCCTCATGGCGTCCCTCGGCGTCGGCGAGTGCGAGCAGGATGTCCCGCTCCTCCCCCTCGCGGCGCGCGGCGAGGTGACGGTAGACGGCCGCCTCGGCCCGTTCGTTTGCAAGGTAGTGCGCCCAGCGGGCGCGGTCGCGGGCAGTCGCCGGAGCGGAATCGGATGCCACGGGCAGCTCCTCGATCAGGGGGGGGCGGGGCCACCAGGCTAGCCGCGCACGGCGCGCCGCATCATTCGGCGCCCCGAAGCCATGACCGCGGTGTGCGCGAGCACGAACACGGGGCGCAGGAGCCAGGCAGTGCGGTTCATCCACGCCCGTTCGGTGCGCACCACCCAGCGCACGCGCACCAGGGTGCCGGATGCCGCGGCGAACAGCGCCACCTCGCCTTCGCCCAACAGATCGCCGTCGCTGCGCGCGGCGAGCACGACTCCCGGTTCGACGCGGGTGAGCACGGCGTCGAGCACGAGGCGGTAACCGAACGGGCTGCGCACCGTCAGGCCGACGTGCGCGCCCGGTTCGAGCGCTACGGGAGGGCCTGTCACCTCGACCGCCGGCCAGGGCGACGGGGCACCGGCGGCGGGGCGCAGCATCCCCTCGATCGCGCGCCAGCAGCGGGCGGGGTCGGCGGGGATGCGCCAGACCGAGACGAAGTCGTAGCGACTGCTCACGCGTGCACCCGGCGGCGCAGCAGGTCGATGCGCGCCTGCAGCTGCGCGACGGTCGCGTGCGAGACCGCCGGCCCCCCGCACAGGCGCCGCAGTTCGGCGTGCACCATCGCGTGAGGCTCCCCGGACTGCCGCGCGTAGAGACCGACGAGACTGTTGAGCAGCTGCCGCTGCTCCTTGAGCGTGCGGTGCAGCGCCCCGGGGAGGAGCGGGTCGATCGGGGCGTCCTCGTCCGCGCTCGCCTCGCGGGCCTCGCGCGCCTTGCGGTGGCGGGTCTGCCGCGCCTGACGCTGCTGCAGCAGCTCGTGCACGTGCTCGGGCTCGAGGATGCCCGGCAGCCCCAGGAACTCCTCCTCCTCCGGGGTGCCCGGCACGGCGAGCTGACCGAACTCCTTGCCGTCGAAGAGCACCCGGTCGAAATGAGCCTGTGCATCGAGTGGCAGGAACGCGAACTCCTCGGTGAGGGCGTCGGATGCCGCATCCGGCCGCTCCGCGGCATCCATCAGCGCTTCTTCGGCGTCCCATTCGTCACCGGTCGCCTCGCGGTCGAGCGCGTGGTCGCGCTGCGCCTCGAGCTCCTGTGCGAGCGCGAGCAGCTGGGGCACGTTCGGCAGGAACACGCTCGCCGTCTCGCCGCGGCGTCGCGCCCGCACGAAGCGTCCGATCGCCTGCGCGAAGAAGAGCGGCGTCGACGCGCTCGTCGCGTAGACACCGACGCTGAGGCGCGGCACGTCGACGCCCTCGGAGACCATGCGCACCGCGACGAGCCAGCGGGACGTGGACTGGGCGAACTGCTCGATGCGCGCGGATGCCTCGGCCTCGTCCGACAGCACGACGGTCGGCGCCTCGCCGCTGACGGCCTCGAGGATCGCCGCATACGCGCGGGCCGCGGTCTGGTCGGTCGCGATGACGAGCCCGCCCGCATCGGGCACCTGTTCGCGCACCTCGCTCAGACGGCGATCGGCGGAACGCAGCACGGCCGGGATCCACTCGCCCTCGGGGTTCAGCGCGGTGCGCCAGGCCTGCGCGGTGACATCCTTCGTGTTGTCCTGCCCGAGGTAGGCCTCCATCTCCTCGCCCGCCTTGGTGCGCCAGCGCATGTGACCGGCGTAGACGAGGAAGAGCACGGGCCGCACGACGCCGTCCTCGAGCGCGCGGCGGTAGCCGTAGGCGAAGTCGGTGCGGGAGACGCGGATGCCCTTCGCATCGGGGTGGTACTCCACGAACGGGATGGGCGCCGTGTCGCTGCGGAACGGCGTCCCCGACAGCAGGAGACGCCGCGTCGCGCGGCCGTACGCGGTGCGCAGCGCGTCGCCCCAGCTGAGCGCGTCGCCGCCGTGATGCACCTCGTCGAGGATGACGAGGGTGGGCGCGTCGAGGATGAGGGTCTCGTGGACGCTCGCCTTCACGGCCACCTGGGCGTACGTCACTGCGACGCCCTGGTAGTGCCGGGCGGGCCGGGCGTGTCGGTTGCTGAAGGCGGGGTCGAGGCGGATGCCGACGCGCGCGGCGGCATCCGCCCACTGGGTCTTCAGATGCTCCGTCGGTGCCACGACGACGATGCGGCGCACGACTCCGCGACGCAGGAGCTCGCTCGCGAGGCGCAGCGCGAACGTCGTCTTGCCGGCGCCGGGCGTCGCGGCGGCGAGATAGTCGCGCGGTCCCTTGCCGACGCCGTCCGGCCCGTCGAGGGCGAAGTAGGCGTCGAGGGCCTCTGCCTGCCAGGCCCGTAGCCGCTGCGCGGTGCCCCAGGGGGCGCGCTGGGGGAACGAAGGCGACAGGTGCTCGGCGGCGAAGCTGCCGAACTGGTGCGCCGGAGCCTCGGGAGCGAGTCCCTCGTCCTCCGTCATCCCAGCTCCCTCCGCCGCGGGCGGGCGGCGAGGTTCCACGATAGACGACGCCACGGACGCCAGGCCCCGTCGTGCCGCGGGTAGGCTTCGGCGGAGGAGGCCACCGCGATGTCATCCCCTACCCGCTCCCCCTTCGTGTCCAACGAGCAGACGCACCCGTGGCGTCGGTTCGTCGCCATCGGCGACTCGTTCACCGAGGGGATCGGCGACCCCGACCCGGCGAGCCCCGGCGGCAACCGCGGCTGGGCCGATCGCATGGCCGAGGTGCTCGCGGCATCCGTCGACGACTTCGCCTACGCCAACCTGGCCGTGCGTGGCCGGCTCATCCAGCAGATCGTCGACGAGCAGATCGAGCCCGCACTCGCCCTCTCCCCCGACCTCATCACCTTCTGCGCCGGGGGCAACGACGTCATCCGCCCGGGCAGCGATCCCGATGAGGTCGCCACGATCTTCGAGGACGCCATCATCCGACTGTCGTCCCAGGGTGCCACGATCGTCGTCTTCACCGGCATCGACACCAACTTCACCCCGGTGTTCCGGCCGATCCGCGGCAAGGTCGCCATCTACAACGAGAACCTGCGCGCGATCGCCGAGAAATACGACTGCATCGTCGCCGACCAGTGGGCGCTGAAGGAGATCCAGGATGCGCGCTTCTTCGACGGCGACCGGCTGCACATGAACGCGCTCGGCCACCACGAGGTGGCCCGCATGGTGCTGCGCGCGCTCAACGTGCCGAACGACCTCGAGCCGATGCAGCCCTCGCCGATCCCCTTCCGCACGTGGCGGGAGGCGCGCTCCGGCGATCTGGTGTGGGCTCGGGAGTTCCTCGTGCCGTGGGTGCTGCGGCGCCTGCGCCATCAGTCGTCGGGCGACGACGTCACCGCCAAGCGCCCGGAGCCGAGCCGCGTGCACCGCATCGAGTCGGATGCCGCGGCATCCGAGCACTGATCCCTAGCGTGGCGGATGCCGCAGGGCCCACAGGGCGACGGCCGCGGCCGACGCGACATTCAGCGAGTCGACTCCACCCGCCATCGGGATGGTGACCACCGTGTCTGCGGCGGCCAGGGCCCGACGCGAGAGGCCGTCGCCCTCCGCACCCATGACGAGAGCGACCCGCTCCGCGCGCGTTGCGGCGAACACGTCGAGGCCGACGGCGTCGTCGGCGAGAGCGAGCGCGGCGATCGTGACGCCTGCAGCGTGGAGGGCGTCCCGCGCCTCCGGCCAAGCCGGCAGGCGGGTCCACGGCACCTGGAACACCGTGCCCATGCTCACCCGCACGCTGCGCCGGTAGAGCGGGTCGGCGCACCGCTCGCTCACGAGCACCGCGTCGGCGCCGAGCCCCGCGGCGGCACGGAACGCCGCACCCACGTTCGTGTGGTCGACGAGATCCTCGAGCACGAGCACGGTGCGGGCATCGGCGAGCACCTCGGCGAGGGGGCGGTCGGGCGGGCGGTGCATCGCCGCCAGTGCACCGCGGTGCACGGCGTACCCGGTCAGCGTCTCGGCGACGTCGGGTGCGACGACGTACACGGGCACGGATGCCGCGCCCCCCGCGGCATCCAGCAGTGCCGTGATCTCGGCGACCCACTGCTGCTGCACGAGCACCGAACGCGGCTGATGCCCCGCCGCCAGAGCGCGCCCGATCACTTTGGCCGACTCGGCCATGTAGAGGCCGCCGGCGGGCTCGAGCAGCCGCCGCAGCGCCACATCGGTGAGGTCGCGATAGTCGGCGAGTCGGTCGTCGGAGGGGTCTGTCAGCTCGATCACGGGCACCGCTCCAGAATGCCGCACGTGTCACACGGAGGAAATCGGCGGGGCGTAGGCTCGACCGTGGGAGGGTGCCGTGGCGACAGCGACCGAGTCGGATCCGCAGCTGGAGGCGCGGGTGGCCGAAGCGATCGATCTGCTCGCGGGGCGCCGCGTCGCGGTGCTCACCGGCGCCGGTGTGTCGACCGACTCCGGCATCCCCGACTACCGCGGGCAGGGTGCGCCCGTGCGCCGTCCGATGACCTTCGACCAGTTCCTCGCCGACGACAGCTCGCGTCGCCGCTACTGGGTGGGGTCCCACCTCGGCTGGAAGCGCTTCGCCGCCGCCGAGCCCAACGCCGGCCATGAAGCCCTCGCGCGACTCGAGCACTCGGGCGCCGTGACCGGCGTCGTCACCCAGAACGTCGACGGGCTCCATCTGCGCGCCGGCAACAGCCGCGTCGTCGAGCTGCACGGGACGATGCGCCGGGTGATCTGCCTGCACTGCGGTCAGGTGTTCGACCGGCGCGACCTCGCCGAGCGCATCGAGACCGACAACCCCTGGATCGTGGCCGACTCCGACCTTCCGCTCGGCCCCGACGGCGACGTGGCTCCCGCGACCGCCGACGGGTTCCGGATCCCCACCTGCAGCGTGTGCGAGGGAGCTCTCAAGCCCGACGTCGTGTTCTTCGGCGAGTACATCCCGGCGGAGCGCTTCCGCGAGGCCGAGCAGATCGTGCGCGGCAGCGACGCACTCGTCATCGCCGGCTCGTCGCTCGTCGTCAACTCCGGCATCCGCTTCCTCGACCGGGCTCGACGCCGCCGTCTGCCCATCGTGATCGTCAACCGCGGGGACACCCGCGGTGACGCCCGCGCCACCGTGAAGATCGACGCCGGCACCACCGAGGTACTCCGCGCGTTCGCCGACGCCCTGGGAGGGCCCGAATGAGCTCCACCGCCGACCACCCGACACGCATCATCCTGGTGCGCCACGGCGAGACGGACTGGAACCGCGCGGGACGCATCCAGGGGTCGACCGACATCCCCCTGAACGACACCGGACGCTCGCAGGCGCGGGACGCCGCCGAGCGGCTCGTCGCCGAGGTGACGGATGCCGCGACCGTCGCCGTCGTCTCGAGCGATCTGTCGCGCGCGCGGGAGACCGCGACGCTCATCGCCGATCGACTCGCCCTCCCGCTCGGCCCTTCCGACATCGGACTCCGTGAGCGCGGATACGGCATCGCGGAGGGACTCGACGTCACCGAGTTCCGCGCACGCTTCGGTGACACCCACAGCGGTGAGGTTCCGGGCGCGGAGACCGTCGACGAGGTCGCCGACCGCGCGAACGGCGCGTTGAGACGGCTCATCGCCACGAGCGGCTCCCCCGACGTGCTCATCGCGGTGGCGCACGGCGCGCTCATCCGCGCGGTGCTTCGCGCGGCCGCATCCGATGCGGCGCCGACCGATGACGCGCGCGTCGGAAACGGCGAGTGGCGCGAACTCGCCCTCACGGCGGACGGACGGCTCGTCGCTGCCTCCACTCAGCACTGACTGAGGAGCATTTTTCACGCCTGAAACAATTCGAGTGCGCATATTGCCTCTGAGCGGTGCTAATGTCCCCCATTATGGCGATACTCGATGCGAGTGATCTCGCTCTTCTCCAGGCATTGTCTGCCGACCCTCGTCGAGCGGTGACCTCGCTCGCCGACGACCTCGGCATGTCCCGCAACACCGTGCAGGCGCGGATGTCGCGGCTCGAGCGCGCCGGTGCGCTCTTGAGCTACGAGCGCGCGATCTCCACCACGGCGCTCGGCTATCCGATCGATGCGTTCATCTCGGTGCGCCTGCGACAGCCCGAGATCCCCCGCATCCGCGACGAGATCGCCCTCATCCCCGAGGTGGTGCAGGCCAACGGCCTCGCCGGCTCGATGGACCTCCTGGTGCGCGTGGCCTGTCGCGACACCCCGCATCTGTTCACGACCGACCGTCGCATCCTCGCCATCGACGGCGTCGATCGCACCGAGACGTCGCTTGTGATGGACGAGCTCATCCCCTACCGGGTCGCGCCCCTCATCGACCTCGCGCGCTCGGAGCGCTGACCTGAGCGGGCCGCGCGTCGAGCCGAACCAGCACGACGCCGGTGAGCAGCACCGCCGCCCCCACATACTGCACCGGGCCCGGCAGCTCGCCGAGCAGCAGCGCCGCGAACAGCAGCGCGAACAGCACCTCCGACAGCCCCACGAACGACGCGACCCGCGAGCCGATGCGCGGCACCGCGGCGATGCCGAGGCCATAGCCGAGGGATGTCGCGACGAGCCCCACCCAGGCGAGTGGTACGAACCACGGCACCGCGACGCCGGCGAAGGTGACGTCGACGAACGCGGCGTGCAGGGGCAGGAGGCCGGTCACCCCCACGAGCGCCATGACCGCGGCGCCGACGAGCAGCCCGCCGGATGCGAGCGCGAGGGCGGGCAGACGGTCACCCGCGCGCTCCGCGATGACGAAGTAGGCGGCGACGCACACCGCGGCACCGAGCGCGAAGACGGTGCCGAGCACGTCGAATCGCGCGCCGGTCACGTCGACGACGAGCACCAGCCCCGCGATCGCGAGCACGGACCCGGTGAGGACGAGCCTCGAGGGACTGCGTCGGGTGCGCACCCAGGCCACGGCGACGAGCAGCACGGGCGCGAGGTACTGGATCAGCAGGGCCATCGCGACCGGCATTCGCTGCATCGCCGAGAAATAGAGGATCTGGCAGCCGGCGACCCCGGTGGCCCCGAACGCGAGGATCGTCATCGCGTGGCGGCGCAGGAACCCGGGTTCGAGCCGGATCGCGCGCACGAGCGCCGGCGAGAGCACGAGCCCCGCGAGCGTCATGCGCACCAGCAGCACGGCGCTCACCGACCAGCCGGCCTCGAGCAGCGGCTTCATGAGCGGGCCGCTCGACGAGAACGCGAACGCCGAGCCGACCGCGAACACGAGCCCGGACGGCGCGAAGCGCGGCGTGTCGCGCAGCGGCACCGTCGCGAGGGTCGGGACGATCAGCGGGACGGGTGCGGTGGGAGCGGACATGCGGCGCCGATCTGTCAGGACCGTTCAGTGATTACACTCATGACCGTAAGGGATCGGGGCGTCAGGAGTCAACATGCTTTTCATTCATGACACGGCGGAGTCCCTGCGCATGGCCGCCGACCTGGTCAACACCCTGCCGATCACCGCCGCCTCCGACGTCGATCGCCTCCTCACAGCCGACGACATGGAGGAGTTCCTCGCCGCGCATCCGTACAGCGGAGCGATCGCCCGGGACGACCGCGAGCGGGCGGCGGTGCGCGGCATCCGGGACCGCCTGCACGCCCTCTGGCACAGCGACCGCGCTGACGCGGTTCCCCTCGTCAACGCGATGCTCGCCGACGGCAGCGCCCTCCCCCGGCTCGTCATCCACGAGCCGTACGACTGGCACATCCACGCGACGGACGACGACGCGCCGCTCGCCGTGCGAATGATGGTCGAGTCGGCGATGGCGTTCGTCGACGTGATCCGCCAGGACGCCTACGACCGCGTGCGCGTATGCTCGGCCGACGACTGCCAGGGCGTCTACGTCGACTTCAGCCGCAACGGGTCGAAGCGCTACTGCGACTCGGGCAACTGCGGGAACCGTATGAACGTCAACGCGTATCGGCGCCGGCTCGCAGAAAACGACTGATGGCGGATGCCGCGGGCTCCGGCGTCTCGTAGTGGATGAGGTGCCCCACCCCGGGGATCTCGACCAACTCGACGTCGTCGAACAGCGTCGCGAGCGTGCGCTCGGCCTCGATCGGGGTGATGTCGTCGAGCTGCGCGGCCACCAGCAGCGTCGGCACGGCGACACGCGGCGCGAACGCCCGCACGTCGTGCGAGACGGAGGTCAGGAACGCGTCACTGAGCACGTCGCGATCGGCGAACCGGGAGAAGTACGCGTCGTGCTGGGCGTGCACGAAGCGCCGCAGCTCGGGATCTCGGGTCTTCACCATCGCGATGCTCATGGCGCGCACGATCGCTCGGTTGCGGAGCAGGCCCTCGCCGAGCGGGGCGGGCAGGGCCGCCCCGGCGCGGTAGTAGAAGACCGCGAGCCGGGTGAGGATGCCGCGGGGTCCCTCGAGCGCCGGTGCACCGATCGGGTTCACGAGCACGAGGCGCGGGGTCTCGAGCCCGCGCGCCACGGCGGCCGCCGAGACGATCGAGCCGAACGAGTGGCCGAGCACGACGGCGCCGGGCGCGACGGCGGCGACGAACTCGGTCAGCCACTGCGCGTAGGCGTCGAGGTCGTGGGTGCGACCGGGGAGCGGCGGCGTCTCGCCGAAGCCCGGGAGATCCGGAGAGACGACACGCACGCCGTCGAGATGCGCGACGACGGGGTCGAGCCCGTGGTGCTCGCCGCGGAAGCCGTGCACGGCGACGACGGTCGCCCACGGCTCGACGCCCACCGGAGGATCGTAGGTCCAGTAGCGGGTCATGCCACCGAGGACCTCGACCTCGTGGCCCTCGACCCGCCGGTCGGCGAGCCGTGCGGCATAGGGCCCGGCGTCGACGATCATCCCCCGAGTCTACGGCGCCGCTCCGTGCCGCCCGGGCGCGCCTGCATCGGGATGTCGCACCTCCCCTCTAGCGTCGAGTCATGGCCGCGCACGACATGCTCCCGGGCTTCGACACCATCGACTGGGCGGCGCGCGTCGGCGTGTTCGACCTCGAGACGACCGGGGTCGACGTCACGACCGACCGCATCGTGACTGCCTATGTGGGCGTGCTCGACGCCGACGGAACGGTCCTCTCCTCAGCCTCCTGGCTCGCCGATCCCGGCATCGAGATCCCCGCGGGGGCGACAGCCGTGCACGGAGTCACGACCGAGCGCGCCCGCCGCGACGGGCGGCCCGCCGCGGCAGTCGTGACCGAGATCGTCGCCGAACTGCGCGCGCTGTTCGACGCGGGAGTGCCGGTGGTCGCCTACAACGCCGCCTACGACTTCTCGCTCCTCGCGCACGAGGCGGCGCGGCACGGTGTTCCGCCGATCGCTGACCCCACGCCGGTGATCGACCCGCTCGTGCTCGACAAGAACGTCGATCGGTACCGCAAGGGAAAGCGCACCCTCGACGTGGTGGCCGCGCACTACGGCGTCGCGCTCACGGGCGCCCACGAGGCATCCGCCGACGCCGTCGCCGCCGGCCGCGTAGCCCTCGCCCTGCTCGACCGCTACGCGGATGAACTGCCGTCGACCCCGGCGGCCCTGCACACCGCGCAGGTGGCGTGGGCACGGTCGCAGGCGGAGAGCCTCACCGAGTATTTCGTGCGCATCGGCCGCCTCGACCCCGATGACGCCCTCGACGGCGCGTGGCCGGTGCGCTGAGCGGCACGCCTCGGCAGCCGTCGCCCTCGACGTGCGGCCGCCACGATCATCGACCGCCGACAACGACGAAGGCCCCGACCTGCCGAAGCAGACGGGGCCTTCGCCATGCGGCGACTCAGCGAGCGCCGAAGTTCTTGAAGCGCTGGTTGAACTTCTCGACGCGACCGGCCGAGTCGAGGATGCGCTGCTTGCCCGTGTAGAACGGGTGCGACGCCGACGAGATCTCGACGTCGATGACCGGGTACTCGACGCCGTCGAGCTCGATGGTCTTGTCGCTCGACGCGGTCGAGCGGGTGAGGAAGGTCTCGCCCGAGCCGAGGTCGCGGAAGACAACGAGGTCGTAGGCGGGGTGGATGTCAGTCTTCATCGGATTCCTTGCGAGAGACGGAGGAAAGTCTGCGGTGCCGAACGCACCAAGGGGAGAGTCTATCAGGTCGGGCGGCTCAGCGGGAACGCACGGCGCGGGCGGCGAAGCGCCCCTCGTGCTCGTCGAGTTCGACGTCGACGCCGAAGGTCGCGCTCAGGTTCGCCGCGGTGAGCGTGTCGGCGAGCGGACCCGCCGCCACCGCCTGCGCCTCGCGCATGAGCAGCACGTGGGTGAACCCGATCGGGATCTCCTCGACGTGGTGGGTCACCATGATCATCGCGGGCGTGCTCGGCGCCTGGGCGTAGCCGCCGAGGAGCGAGACGAGCTCCTCGCGGGAGCCGAGATCGAGGCTCGCGGTCGGCTCGTCGAGCATGAGCAGCTCCGGGTCGGTCATCACCGCTCGCGCGATCTGCACCCGCTTCTGTTCGCCGTCGGACAGTGTGCCGAACGAGCGGTCGGCAAGGTGGTCGAGCTTCCACTCGGCGAGCACACGCAGCGCACGGCGCTCGTCGATCGCCTCGTACTGCTCCCGCCAGCGTCCGAGCACCGAGTAGGCGGCGGTGAGCACGACGTCGAGCACGCTCTCCTCCGACGGGATGCGGCGGCTCAGCGCCGTCGACGCGAAGCCGATGCGCGGACGGAGGTCGAAGACATCCGTGCGTCCCAGCCGCTCCCCCAGGATCGAGACCGTTCCCGAGGTCGGGTAGAGCAGCGCCGCCGCCAGCTGCAGCACCGTGGTCTTGCCGGCGCCGTTCGGACCCAGCACGACCCAACGCTCGTCGCCGGCCACAGACCAGGTCAGGTGTTCGACGATGTCCTTCGCGTTGCGACGAACGACGACATCGGCGAATTCGAGCACCTGCGGCATGACTCCAGCCTATCCGGCGCGGCCGATGACCTCCGTGTAGAGCGCGGCGGTTTGCTCGGCGATGCGCGCCCAGCTGAAGGCCTCGACGGCGCGTTCGCGGCCGGCGCGGCCGTAGGCGGCCGCTGCGGCCGGGTCGCTCACGACCTCGATGAGGGTGCGGGCCAGGTCGTGCACGTACCGGTCGGGGTCGACGGGAGTGCCGGTGCCGTCCTGCACCTGCTCGATCGGCACGAGCCGCCCGGTCACGCCGTCGACGACGACCTCGGGGATGCCGCCCGTCGCCGTACCGACGACGGCGGCACCGCACGCCATCGCCTCGAGGTTGACGATGCCCAGCGGCTCGTAGATCGACGGGCACACGAACGTCGTCGCCGCGCTCAGGATGGCCGACAGTTCGGGCCGGGGAAGCAGCTGGTCGATCCACACGACGCCGTCACGAGTGGCCTGCAGCTCCTGCACGAGCCCTTCGACCTCGGCAAGGATCTGCGGGGTGTCAGGCGCTCCCGCACAGAGCACCAGCTGCACGTCGGGCGGCAGCTGCCGCGCGGCCCGCAGCAGATACGGCAGACCCTTCTGGCGGGTGATGCGTCCGACGAAGACCACCGAGGGCCGCGCGGGATCGATGCCGAATCGGGCGAGCACCTCCGGGTTGTCGGTCGGATGCCACGCCTCGGCGTCGATGCCGTTGTAGATGACCCGCACCTTGCCAGGGTCGAGGGCGGGGTAGGAGCGGAGGATGTCGCGCCGCATCCCGTCGCTCACGGCGACGATGGCGGCCGCCTGCTCGTAGGCGGTCTTCTCGATGTAGCTGGAGAGGGCGTACCCACCCCCGAGCTGCTCGGCCTTCCACGGTCGCAGCGGCTCCAGGCTGTGGGCGGTGACGACGTGCGGGATGCCGTGCAGCAGCGACGCGAGGAAGCCCGCGTAGTTCGCGTACCAGGTGTGCGAGTGCACGACGTCGGCGCCCGCGACATCCGAGACGATCTCGAGGTCGACCCCGAGGGTCTGCAGCGCCCCGTTCGCTCCAGCCAGGCCCGGCGGCGTCGCGTAGGAGGTCGTCCCTACCTCGTCGCGCGCCGCGCCGAACGCGTGCACCTGCACGTCGACGTCTCGCTCACCGGCGAGGGCGCGCAGCGCCCGCACGATCTCGGCGACGTGCACTCCGGCTCCCCCGTAGATCTCCGGCGGATACTCCTTCGTGACGATGTCGACGCGCATGTCAAGGACGCTAGTACACGGGTGGAAGCCCGCCTAGTGTGGAGCCATGGCAGGGACGCACAAGAAGGTCTTCGGCATCATCCTCGCGGGCGGGGAGGGCAAGCGGCTCATGCCGCTCACGGTCGACAGAGCGAAGCCGGCCGTCCCGTTCGGCGGACAGTACCGCCTGATCGACTTCGCCATCTCGAACCTCATCAACTCGGGCCTGCGCCAGCTCGTCGTGCTGACCCAGTACAAGTCCCACAGCCTCGACCGTCACATCTCGCAGACGTGGCGGATGTCGGCGCTGCTGGACTCCTACGTCACGTCGGTGCCCGCACAGCAGCGGCTCGGCAAGCGGTGGTTCTCGGGGTCGGCCGACGCGATCCTGCAGAGCCTGAACCTCATCCACGACGAAGCCCCTGACATCGTCGTCGTCGTCGGCGCAGACCACGTCTACCGCATGGACTTCCGCCAGATGCTCGAGGCCCACATCGCCTCCGGTGCGCGGGCGACGGTCGCGGGCATCCGGCAGCCGATCGGGCTCGCCGACCAGTTCGGGGTCATCGACGTCGAACCGACCGACCCGACGCGCATCCGCGAGTTCCTCGAGAAGCCGCAGAACCCCACGGGGCTCGCCGACGCACCCCACGAGGTGCTCGCATCGATGGGCAACTACATCTTCGACACCGATGCGCTCATCGAGGCGGTCACGTCCGACGGCGAGCTGCCGACGTCGAACCACGACATGGGCGGCGACATCATCCCCTACTTCGTCTCACGCGGCGAGGCGGGCGTGTACGACTTCAAGGACAACGAGGTGCCGGGCTCCACCGCCCGCGACCGTGCCTACTGGCGCGACGTCGGCACGATCGATTCGTTCTTCGACGCGCATCGCGACCTGATCTCGACCCTGCCGGTCTTCAACCTCTACAACACCGACTGGCCGATCCACTCGCAGATGCTCAACTCGCCGCCCGCGAAGTTCGTGCGCGACGCCGTCGGGCGCATCGGCAACACGATCGACTCGATCGTCTCTCTCGGCTCGGTGCTCTCGGGCACCCATCTCGAGCGCAGCGTCGTGGGCCCGTGGACACTCTCGGGAGGCGGCGCGACGATCACCGACGCCGTGCTGTTCGACCGCGTGCGCATCGGCGCAGGCGCCCGCATCCACCGGGCGATCCTCGACAAGAACGTCGTGCTCGCCGACGGCGCGACAGTCGGCGTCGACCGCGAACTCGACCTGTCACGCGGCTTCACCGTCACGGACTCGGGCATCACCGTGGTCGGCAAGGGCGTGCGCATCGACAGCTGAGCCGCGGCATCCGCTCGGTCAGGACTGCGGATGCCGCGGCGGGCTCAGACGCCGACGCGGGTGAACGCGTCGAGGCTGATGCCCTGAGCGAGGATGTCACGGGCCCACGCGCGAGCGCCGTGGAGGCTGTGGTCGCGATAGTTGCCGCAGCTGAACGCGTCGACGCCGGGCACGTCCTCCCACTGCACGTCCTCGGCGATCGCCCGCAGGCTCTCGCGGATCGCGGGGACGACGTCAGCGACAGCGGGCTCGCCCCACACGATCAGGTGGAATCCGGTGCGGCAGCCGAACGGTGAGATGTCGATGACGCCGTCGAGGTGGTCGCGCAGCAGGCTCGCGATCGTGTGCTCGATCGTGTGCAGCGCGGCCGTCGGGATCTCGCCCTCGTTGGGCTGCACGAAGCGCACGTCGAAGTTGGAGATCGCGTCGCCACGCGGTCCGCGCTCGACGGAGATGAGGCGCACGTACGGTGCGATGACGGCGGTGTGGTCGAGCGTGAAGCTCTCGACGTCGGCCATGGGGTCCTCCCGGTGGGTCAGGTCAGGGCGGCGCCCATTCGGGCGACCGCCTTTTCGAGTATGTCAATCGGATGCACGAGGCTGAGCCGGATGCGGCCCGCCCCACGGGGCCCGAACCCCGCCCCCGGGGCGACCGCCACGCCGTGCTCCGCGAGAAGCCGCGCGGCGAACGCGGCGTCGTCGGTGCCGTCGGGCAGATCGATCCAGACGAAGAAGGATCCGCCCGGGCGATGCACGGCGTAGCCGGCGTCCCGGAGTCCCGCGACGGCCGCATCGCGGCGTGCCCGGTACGTGCCGACGATCTCCTCGGCGGCGGACTGATCGCCCGCGAGCGCGACCGCCGCCGCCTCCTGCGTGGCGCCGAAGATCGTGCTGAAGGCGTGGGACTGGTAGGCCCGCATCGCCGCGATCGCCGACGCGTTGCCGACGGCGAAACCGAAGCGCCAGCCGGCCATGTTGTAGGTCTTCGAGAGCGTGGCGAGCTCGACGGTGCGCTCGGCCCCGGGATCGGAGGCGAGCGCCGAAAGCGGCGCGCCGTCATCGAAGCCGAGGGACGCATAGGCGAAGTCGTGGACGAACAGGGCGTCCAGTCGCCGCGCCACCGACACGGCCCGCTCGAACGTCGCGCCGGTCGCGACCGCGCCCGTCGGGTTGTTCGGGTAGTTCAGCACCAGGACGCGGGCGGATTCGAGACCGTCGATCACCTCCCACTCGGGCTGACCGTCGGTCTCCGAGAGGGGCAGCGACACCTCCCGCGCGCCGGCGAAGAGCGCCGCCGAGTGGTACATCGGATATGCCGGATCGGGCAGGACGACTGTCTCCCCCGGGTCGGCGAATGCGAGGATGCCGGCCATGAGCGCCTCGTGGGAGCCGTGGAACACCGCGATCTGCGTCGTGGTGTCGAGCTCGACGCCGTGGTCGATGCGGTAGCGCTCGGCGATGGCCGCGAGCACCGAGGGACGCGGGCGGAACGACGGATACGCGTGGTTCTCGGGCCGCGCGACCTCACGCTGCATCGCCTCGACGATCGCGGGAGGCGTCGGCAGATCGGGATTGCCCTTCGACAGGTCGATGACGTCGACGCCGCTCGCGCGGGCGTGCGCGATCTGCGCGTCGAGCCCTGCGAAGAAGCTCTGGGGCAGACGGCCGACCCGGCCGGCTCGTCGGAAGTCGGCCATCGTCACTCCCGTCGGGCGCGTCGGGCGAGCCGTGTGCCGATGAGCTGGATGACCTGGACGATCACGATCAGCGTCACCACCGTCACGAGCATGGCGATGCCGTCGAAGCGCTGATAGCCGTACGAGATCGCGAGGTCGCCGATACCGCCCGCACCCACCGTGCCGGCCATGGCGGAGGCATCCAGGAGTCCGATCGAGGCGGTCGTCAGCGCGAGGATCAGGGATCCGCGCGCCTCGGGCAGCAGGAACCGCACGAAGATCTGCCACGGGGTCGCCCCCATCGCCCGCGCCGCTTCGACGATTCCGGGCGGAACGTCGAGCAGTGAGTTCTCGACGAGCCGGGCGATGTAGGGCGCCACCATGATCGTCAACGGCACGATCGCGGCGTTCGCGCCGATCGTCGTGCCGACGAGCAGCCGGGTGAACGGGATGATCGCGACGAGCAGGATGATGAACGGCAGCGATCGCACGATGTTCACGATTGTGGAGAGCACGACGAACACCACGCGCTGAGGCAGGATGCCGCGGGGCCGGGTCGCGACAAGAAGCACGCCGATCGCGAGTCCGAGGATCGCACCGAAGAAGAGCGAGACACCCACCATGTAGAAGGTGGCGCCGAGCTCCTGGAGGAACTGCTCCGGCGTGATGAGGGTCAGAGCGTCCGGTCTCATGCGGCGACCTCCTCGATCGCGGTGACCTGGTCGCCGAGCGCGGCGCGGGCGGCGGCGACGGCCGCAGCGTTCCCGTCGATCTGCACCACCATCTGCCCGACAGTGTGACCCTGGATGTCGGTCATGTCGGCGTGCAGGATGTTCACCTGCACACCGAATCGGTGGATCAGCCCCGATACGAGCGGCGCGGTGACCTGCTCGTCGATGAGCAGCAGGTGCAGCAGGGCGGCGCCGCCGAGGCGCTCGCGCACGCGCGACGGGATCTCGTGCGGGATCACCGTGCCGACGAACGTGCGGGCGGTCTCCGTGCGCGGGCGCACGAACACGTCGAGCACCGAGCCCTGCTCGATGATGCGGCCGGACTCCATCACGGCGACCTCATGGCACAGGTCCTTGATCACGTCCATCTCGTGCGTGACGACGAGCACGGTCGTGCCGTACTCCTCGTTGATGCGCGCGATGAGCTGCAGCACCTGCGCGGTCGTCGTGGGATCGAGCGCACTCGTCGCCTCATCGCACAGCAGGACCCGGGGGTTGCGGACGATCGCCCGGGCGATGCCGACACGCTGGCGCTGCCCGCCGGACAGCTCGCGCGGGCGACGGTCGGCCATGGACCCGAGTCCCACGAATTCGAGCGCGTCGGCCGCGCGGCGGCGCGCCTCGGCGGCACGCACACCGTCGAGGCGCAGCGGCATCGCCACGTTGTCGCGCACGGAGACGGTTTCGAGCAGATTGAACTGCTGGAACACCATCCCGGTGCGCTTCTGAGCGGCCCGCAGCTCATCGCCGGAGAGCGAATGGAGGTCGACGCCGTCGACTTCAACCGTTCCGGTCGTCGGCCTATCCAGCGCGTTCACCATGCGGATGAGCGTGCTCTTGCCGGCACCGCTGTGACCGATGACGCCGAAGATCGATCCGTGCGGGACGGCGAGATCCACCCCGTCGAGCGCGACCGTGCCACCCCGGTGCACGCGACGGACGCCGGTGAACCGGACCGCCGCCCCGCCGTCGCCGGAGCCAGTCACTTCTGCTGCAGCGCGGCGGGCAGGTGGTAGCCGTCGTACTCGGAGTGGGAAGAGATGTAGCTGGCGAACTCCGGCGACGCATACGCGGCGGCGATCGCCTTCGCCCAGGGGGTGTCGAGGTTCTTCTCATCGACAGCGACGACCACGGAGAACTTGTCGGCCAGGTTCTCGAGCGCGAGCGCGGCGGTCAGCTTGAGCCCGCCCGAGACGACGAAGTTGCCCTGGATGACCGAGTACGCGACATCCTGCAGCGACGGCACCTGCTGCGCGTTCTCGAGTGCCACGATCTGGATCCCGTGGGGGTTCGTGGCGATGTCGGCCGGAGAGGTGGTCGCGGGCTGGGTGTCAGGCTTGAGGGTGATCCAGCCGACCTGCTCGAGCACCTTGAAGGCTCGGTACATGTTGGACGGCGCGTTCGGGACAGCCACGGTGTCGCCGTCCGCGACGGCGTCGAGGGAGCTCTTCTTGCCGCCGAACAGTGCCATCGGGGGCGTCGGCACCTGCACGAGCGCGGCGTTGTGGATGTTCTCCTGCTGATTGATCGCGTCCATGTAGACCGGGTGCTGCATGATGTTCGCGTCGATCTCGCCGTTGGCGACCGCCACGTTCACGACGATGCCGTCGGTGAAGGAGACGGACTCGGCCTGGAAGCCCTCCTTCGCCAGAATCGGGGCGATGCCGCCTTCGAACATGTCCTGGTAGGGGCCGGGGTTGAATCCGATCTTGATCGATGTCTTCGCGCTCGCGTCGGCGCTCGGCGCGCCCTGGGCGAGGCCGCACGCGCTCAGGGTGGCGGCGACGATGACGGACAGGGCGGCCGTGACGACGGCGCGACGGGACGATCTCATGCGAGAGGCTCCTCGATGGGCTTTCAGCGGGGGTACAGGCGAGCCATGGAACACACTCAGCAACCACGACCGTATGCGGGCGTGTGACGAGGTGAGACATCGTGTTACGCCATGAGTCGCATCGCCTCCCGCTACGGTGGAGCGCGTGCCCGCTCGCTTCCTCATCGTGCTCGACGCCGACTCCACGCTGATCCGCAACGAGGTGATCGAGCTCATCGCGGACGAGGCGGGGCGCGGTGCGGAGGTCGCGGCGGCGACCGAGGCGGCCATGCGGGGCGAGGTCGACTTCGCGACGAGTCTGCGCTCACGGGTCTCGGCGCTGACGGGCGTCTCGCTCGACGCGTTCGCGCGCGTGCGGGCGCGCATCGAGCCCACCCCGGGCGTGCACGAGCTCGCCGCAGCCGTTCACGCGCGGGACGGTGTCTTCGGTGTCGTCTCCGGTGGGTTCCACGAGGTGCTCGACCACATCGCGCCCCAGCTCGGGGTCGATGTGTGGCGCGCCAACCGCCTCGCGCATGACGGCAGCGCTCTCACCGGCGTCGTCGACGGCGACGTCGTCGACGCCCAGGCGAAGGCCGACACGCTCCTCGCGTGGGCGGCGGAGCGCGGCATCCCCTCGCATCGCACTCTCGCGGTCGGCGACGGCGCGAACGACCTGACGATGATGGCCACCGCCGGCCTCGGCGTCGCGTTCAACGCGAAGCCCGCCGTGCGCGCCCGTGCGAATCTGGTCGCCGCCCGGGTCGACCTCGCTCAGCTCATCCCGCTGCTGCCCTGAGGGTCAGTGCCCCATCCCGAGGCCGCCGTCGACGGGAATGACCGCGCCGGAGATGTACGCCGCGTCATCGGAGGCGAGCCACGTGACCACGCCCGCGACCTCGTCGGCTGAGGCGAACCTGCCCGCGGGGATGTTCTTCTTGTACTCCGCCTGCGTCGCCTCGGGGAGCTCAGCGGTCATGTCGGTCTCGATGAAGCCGGGCGCCACGACGTTCGCGGTGATGCCGCGTCCCCCGAGCTCGCGGGTGAGCGACCGCGCGAATCCGACGAGGGCGGCCTTCGAGCTCGAGTAGTTGATCTGCCCCGCCGAGCCGTAGAGGCCCACGACGCTCGAGATGAGGATGACCCGTCCCCAGCGCGCCTTCAGCAGACCCTTCGCCGCGCGCTTGACGACGCGGAAGGTGCCGCCGAGGTTCGTCGCGACGACATCGTCGAAGTCCTGCTCGCTCATGCGCAGCAGAAGTGTGTCGCGGGTGATGCCCGCGTTCGCGACGACGATCTCGACGGCGCCGAGGGTCGCCTCGATCTCGGTGAAGGCAGCGTCGAGGGATGCCGCGTCGGTGACGTCGGCGCGCACCGTCAGGGTTCCGGCGGGTCCCTCCCCGGACCGGGCCGTGACCGCGACCTTCGTGTAGCCGGTGGACACGAAGCGCTCGGCGATGGCGCGGCCGATGCCGCGGTTTCCGCCGGTGACGAGGACGACCTTGTCGAGGGACATGCAGGGAACTCCAGACTCGTGGGACAGCTCCGGCCAGCCTATCGAGCGGGAGTTTGACAGCCGTTGTCGGCACTGGGACTCTGGTGCCACAGACGAGAAAGGCACCGCCGTGAGCACTCCGAACGACGAGAACCCGACCCCTGCACCCGCGACGCCCCCGACGGCCGCCGAGCCGACGGCGCCGCCCGCCGCCCCGGCACCGCCCGCGTACGAGGCCGCCCCTCCGGCAGCGCCGACCTACGCCCCTCCCGCAGCGCCCGGGTACCCGCCCGCCTATCAGGCGACCCCGACGTACGCGTACGCACCCGCGCAGAGGACGAACCTCTTCGCCATCCTGTCTCTGGTGTTCGCCTTCGTGTTCTCGGTGCTCGGCATCGTGTTCGGTCACGTCGCGCTCAGCCAGATCAAGCGCACCGGTGAAGACGGACACGGTCTCGCCGTCGCCGGTCTCATCGTGGGCTACGTGTTCGTGGGTCTGAGTGTGATCTTCACCGTGATCTACGTCATCTTCATCTTCGCCGTCATCGGTTCGGCCGCGACCTACCGCGGCTACTGATCGGGTCGCGTCACGATGGGACCGGCGTACGCTGGTCTCACCGTGAAGCGCCTCACCCCTCAGACCGCCACCTCGCTCCCGCGCGCCCCGCGCGAGGACGAGCGATCGCGCCAGGTCAAGTACCTGGTGTCGATGTCGGTGCGCGTCGTCTGCTTCCTGCTGATGGTGCTCGTCACGCCCTACGGCTGGTACACCTGGGTCTTCGGCGCTGCGGCGGCGCTCCTCCCCTACATCGCCGTCGTCATCGCCAACGTCGGTCAGGACCTGATCTCGAGCACCGCGAGCGCCCCGACAGATCAGACGGCCGAGGAACCTGCGACACGGGCGGTCGACGCCCACCCCGAGACACCGACGGTCATCACGATCTCCGAGTCGACCCGCATCGATCGGGACGGCACCGCGTGAGTGCTGCGACACCCTGTTCACGAGCAGGATGCCGCGCCGACGCGTCCTGGCGGATCGACTGGCGCAACCCGCGCATCCACGCCGAGGACCGACGCAAGACCTGGACCGCGTGCGACGCGCACGTCGAGTTCCTGACCGGCTTCCTCACCTCCCGCGACTTCCCCGTGTGGACATCGACCCTGACGGCCGCCTCGTGAGCGCGCCCGTGGAAGACCCGCGTCGCTGGCTGCGCTGGACCGGGTACGTCGCCGTCGCGATCCTCTTCGCGATCGCGTGCGCGTTCCTCTCGAACTGGCAGTTCGGCCGCAATACGTGGCGCTCCGACCAGCTGTCGCTCATCTCGAACAACTACGACGCGACGCCGGTCTCCCTCGACGCCGTGCTCGCCGCCGACGGCTCGCTCGACCCCGCGAAGCAGTGGCAGCCGATCAGCGTGCGCGGGACGTACGACGTCGCCGAACAGGTCGTCGCGCGCAACCGCATCAACAACGGCACGACCGGGTTCGAGGTGCTCACCCCCCTCACGCTCGACGACGGGAGGGTGCTGATCATCGACCGCGGCTGGGTGCCGCCGGCCGCCACCGGCGACGGCCCGAGCACGATCCCCGCTCCCCCGAGCGGCGAAGTCACGGTGATCGCGCGAGCCCAGCCGTCTGAGGCGCTGCCGTCGGGGCGCGGCACGATCACAGGACAGGTGCCGAGCATCAACCTCCCCCTCGTCGCTGCGACGACGGGGTCCGAGACCTACACCGGCCTCTACGGCCTGATGGTGTCGGAGGACCCCGCCGCGGCATCCGTACCCACCCCGCTCGCCGCTCCCGACAACGACCCGGGCCCGTACCTGTCGTACGCGATCCAGTGGATCATGTTCGCCGTCATGGGGTTCGGGTTCATCGGCTACGTCATCCGCACCGAGATCCGCAAACGCCGGGGGCTCGACCGCACACCGGACGACGATGAGGAAGACGACGACGGCATCGAGTACGCACCTCGCAAGCGGCGTCGCAGCGACGCCGAGATCGAGGACGAGCTGCTCGATCACGCGGGGGCGTGAGGCATCCGCCCGCTCAGGCCAGTGTGATCAGGTCGGCGTAGTCGCGGCCCCAGATGTCCTCGACTCCGTCGGGGAGGATCAGCACGCGCTCGGGATTCAGCGCCTCGACAGCACCCTCGTCGTGGGAGACGAGGATGACGGCCCCCTCGTAGTGGGCGAGCGCGCCGAGGATCTCGTCGCGCGATGCCGGATCGAGGTTGTTCGTCGGCTCGTCGAGCAGCAGCACGTTCGCCGCCGACACCACGAGCGTCGCCAACGACAGGCGCGTCTTCTCACCGCCGGAGAGCACGCCGGCTGGCTTGAGCACGTCGTCGCCCGTGAACAGGAACGAGCCCAGCACCTTGCGGGCCTCGGTCGCGTTCAGGTCGGGCGCAGCCGACATCATGTTGTCGAGCACCGAGCGTGACGTGTCGATGTTCTCGTGCTCCTGGGCGTAGTAGCCGATCTTCAGCCCGTGGCCCGGCTCCACCTGACCGGTGTCGGCGAGGTCCACGCCCGCGAGGATGCGCAGCAGCGTCGTCTTGCCCGCGCCGTTGAGCCCCAGCACCACGACCTTGGAGCCCCGGTCGATCGCAAGGTCGACGTCGGTGAAGATCTCGAGCGACCCGTACGACTTCGACAGGCCCGAGGCGCGCAGCGGCGTCTTGCCGCACGCGGCCGGCTTCGGGAAGCGCAGCTTCGCGACGCGATCCTCCTGACGCACGTCGTCGAGCCCTGACAGCAGCTTCTCGGCGCGCGCGACCATCTGGTGCGCGGCCGCCGCCTTCGACGCCTTCGCCCCGAACCGCGCCGCCTGCTGCTGCAGCGCGGTCGCCTTCTTCTCCGCGTTGGCGCGCTCCTTCTTGCGGCGCTCCTCGTCGGCGACCCGCTGACGCAGGTAGTTCTTCCAGTTCATGTTGTAGATGTCGATGACCTGACGGTTCGCGTCGAGGTAGAACACCCGGTTGACGGTCTCGCCGACCAGCTCGATGTCGTGGCTGATGACGATCAGCCCGCCCTTGTAGCCCTTGAGGAACTCCCGCAGCCACACGACGCTGTCGGCGTCGAGGTGGTTGGTCGGCTCGTCGAGGATCATCGTCTGCGCGTCCGAGAAGAGGATGCGCGCAAGCTCGATGCGACGACGCTGGCCGCCCGAGAGGGTGCGCAGCGGCTGGTCGAGGATGCGGTCGGGCAGCGAGAGGTTGTGGGCGATGGATGCCGCCTCCGCCTCGGCGGCGTACCCGCCCAGGGCCTCGAAGCGCTCGGTGAGCGATCCGTAGCGCCGCATGGCCTTCGCCGCGGCATCCGGGTCGTCGGAGGCCATCTCGAGGGATGCCTCGTGCATGCCGATCGCGAGCTGGCCGAGACCGCGCGCATCGAGGATGCGGGTGCGGGCGAGGTCGTCGGGGTTGCCGGAGCGGGGGTCCTGCGGCAGGTACCCAAGCTCGCCGGCGCGATCCACACCACCGTTGCTCGGCAGCAGGTCACCCGCGAGCACCTTCGTGAGGGTGGTCTTCCCGGCGCCGTTGCGGCCGACGAGCCCCACCTTGTCGCCCGGGCCGACGCGGAACGAGACATCCGACATCAGCACGCGTGCGCCGACGCGGATCTCGAGATCGTGGACGGCGAGCACGGTCAGATCCGATCCGTTGAGGGGTGGGGAGAGCGACCCGACGGGGTCAGCCTCCCAGTATAAATCGCGCGGGGCACCCGACTGCGCGCCGGATGCCCCGCGGACGACGGGTCGCTCAGCCCTTGGCGGTCTTCACCGCCGCCGAGAGCTTCTCGGCGAGCGTGGGCAGAAGCCACGGCAGCGACAGCGCCGTGGGCGAGACCGCGGCGACGTTCTCCTCGCCGACCACCTCCGCGACCGCACCCGTGGCGACGGCCGGGATCAGCTGGCCTCGGGAGGACTGCAGGAAGGTGTCGAGGTCCGCCTGCTGCTCGCCCTGGATGAGGATGACCTGCGCGTCGACCTTGTCGAGCTGCTCGTAGCTAACGGTCGTGTAGAAGTTGCCGTCCTTCGGGTCGAGTGCGTCGAGGCTCGGTGTGGAGGTGAAGCCGAGGTCGCGCAGGATCTCGACGCGCGGATCCGCGTCGACGTACATGTAGAACGTGTTCACGTCGTCGTCCACGTAGGCGATCGAGGTGCCCTGGAACTCGGGATGGGCCGCAGCGGTGTCCGCGACCAGCTTGTCGAGGTTCGCGAGCAGCGTGGTGGCGGCGACGGCCTTGCCCAGCGCCTTCCCGACGATCGAGATGACGTCGCGCCACGGGGTCGACCAGGCGTGGTCGGGGTAGGCCACGACCGTCACTCCGGCCTTCACGAGGGCGTCCCGCTCGTCCTGCGTGATTCCCGAGTACGGAGCGAGGAACAGGTCGGGGTTGGCGGCCAGGACGGCTTCGATCGGCACCGTCTGCGCCGACGAGTCGAGCACGGTCGGGGTCGCGGCACCGAGGTCCGTGAGCGCCTTCTCGACCCACGGGGTGAGCTTGTTGTCACCCCCGCCGTAGTCCATCGACGCGACCGCGACGGGCACGGTGCGGAGCGCGAGCGCGGCCTCGGTCGCACCCCAGCCCCACGTCACGACGCGCTCGGGGGCGCTGGCGATCGTGGCGCCGCCGAGCGCATCGGAGATCGTGACCGGGAAGCCGTCGGAGGAGGCCGTGGTCGAGGATGCGGCGCCGGATCCGGCGCAGCCGGCAAGGGCGAGGGTCGCTGCGACGACCGCCGCGAGGGCGGCGAGTCGGGAACGGGAACGGGTCATGTGCTGCCTTTCAGGGGAGGGATGGCACGGCGGGTGCAGAGTCGGCGTGCGTTCGGGGGATGACGAGGGGGCTCCCCGTCACGGGATCGGGGATCACGACGGCGTCGAGACCGAACGCGGCCGCGACGGTCGCGGGAGTGAGCACGTCGCCCGGCGCACCGTGGGCGATGACGGCGCCGTCCGCCATGACGACGAGGTCGTCGGCGTAGCGGGCCGCGAGGGCGAGTTCGTGCAGGACGGCGACGACGGTCGTGCCCTCCGTGCGGTTGATGCGGCGCAGCAGCTCGAGCACGTCGATCTGGTGGGCGAGGTCGAGGAAGCTCGTCGGCTCGTCGAGCAGCAGCGCACGCGGCTGCTGGGCGAGCGCCATCGCTATCCAGACGCGCTGACGCTGACCGCCCGACAGGTCGTCGACGGGACGGTCGGCGAGGTCGGCGACCCCGGTCTGCACCATGGCGTCGGCGACCACGCGCGCGTCGTCGCTGCGCCAGCGCCCGAGGGCGCCGCGGTGGGGGTGGCGGCCTCGCGAGACGAGTTCGGCGACGGTGACGCCGTCGGGGGCGATCGGATGCTGCGGCAGCAGGCCGACGGACTGAGCGAGGCTCCGGCGGGGCATCCCCGCGATGTCGTCGCCGTCGAGCGTCACCCGGCCGGCGAGCGGCGCGCGCAGTCGCGCGAGGGTCGACAGGAGGGTGGACTTGCCGCTCGCGTTCGCCCCGATGATGACGGTGAGCCGTCCGGGGGCGATGTCGAGGTCGAGCCCGTCGATGACCCGGCGCCCGGGGTAGCCGGCGGCGAGCCCGTCGACGCGGAAGTGGGCGGAGGCGGTGGTCATGCGAAGCGTCCCTTCGAGGTCGCGAGGAGCCACAGCAGGAAGACGGCGCCGAGCGCGCCGGTGACCGCGCCGACAGGGATGCTGCGCCCCGGCCACGCGTGCTGCGCGACGAGGTCGGCACCGACGAGAAGCACGGAGCCCACGAGCGCGCTCGTGCCGAGCGAGGGAGCGGCGCCGCGGCGCAGCGAGCGCGCGATCGCGGGCGCGCACAGCGCGACGAACGAGATCGGCCCGCAGAAGGCGCACACCGTGGCGGTGAGAAGCACGGCCGCCGCGATGACCGCGAGGCGCACGAACCCGAGCCGCACGCCGAGCCCCGACGCCGCGTCGGGTCCGAGGGCGAGCACGGGCAGGTCGCGTGCCGCGAGCAGCACCGCCGGAAGCGTGACGACGACAACGGCGGCGACGGTGGCGACCTGCCACCAGGGCGTCGCATTCAGGCTTCCCGCGAGCCACACGTACGCCGCCTGCGCCTGCTCGATCTTCGACCGGGTCAGCAGGTAATCGATCACGCAGGCGCACAGGAACGAGACGCCGATGCCCGCGAGGATGATGCGGAAGCCGCTCTGTCCGCGCCGCGCGGCGGCCACGAGCAGCAGCACCGCCACCGCGGCTCCCCCGCCGAACGCGACCACGGCAAGCAGCGGCCCGGCGATGCCGAACACGAGGAGTCCGACCACGGCGGCGGCGCTCGCGCCACCGCTGATCCCGAGCAGGTCGGGGCTCGCGAGCGGGTTGCGCAGCAGCGCCTGGAGGAGCGCCCCGGCGAGGGCGAGAGCGCCCCCGGCCACGACAGCCATCGCGAAGCGCGGCATCCGGGTCTCCCACACGATGTAGGTCTCGATGCGGGTCCCGCCTCCGACGAGGGTGCGCAGCACCTGCCCGGGGTCCATCGGGTAGTCGCCGAGGCCGAGCGCGAGGGTCGCCGCGACGAGCAGCACGATGGTCATCGCGGCGGCGACCAGGAGCGCGCGTCGGCGCAGGCCGCGACGCACCCGGTCGACGGCCGCCAGCGAGGCGGTGAGCGCGGTCATACGGTCACCAGCCGGCGGCGCAGCACGAGCAGCATCAGCAGCGGAGCACCGAGGAAGGCGACGACCACTCCCGCCTGCACCTCGCCGGGCGGGGCGATCAGACGCCCGACGACGTCGGCGCTCACGAGGAGGGCGGCACCGACGGGGATCGCGAAGGGCATGAGGCGGCTGTACGAGCCGCCGCGGAGCGGGCGCAGGAGGTGGGGCACCGCGAGTCCGAGGAACACGATCGGGCCCGCGATGGCGGTCGCGCCGCCGCACAGGAGCACGCTCGCGACGACGCCGAGAATCCGGGTGCGGGTGGCGGAGTGGCCGAGGCCGGCCGCGACGTCGTCGCCGAGGGCGAGCAGATCGAGTCCGCGGGCGACGCCGAGCGCGATCACGGCGCCGATGACGAGCGGCACGGCGACGAGGGCGACCGCGTCGAGACCGCGCGCGGTGAGACCTCCGACGGTCCAGTACCGGTAGACGGCGAGAGTCGTGGCGCTGGAGGTGAGAACGGCGAGCACGATCGCGGTGAGGGCCGCCGTGACGGCCGCGCCGGTGAGCGCGAGCCGCGCGGGCTGTGCCCCGGCGATGCCCGCGACCGCTCCCACGAGGAGGGCTGCGGCGGCGGCGCCCGCGAACGCGAACCACACGAACGCCTCGGGTGTGGCGGCGCCGAGCACGGTGATCGCCAGCAAGACCGCGACGGATGCCCCGGCGTTCACACCGAGCAGTCCGGGATCGGCGAGCGGGTTGCGGGTCAGGCCCTGCATCATCGTGCCGGCGAGCCCCAGCGCCGCTCCCGCCGCGAGACCGATGACGGTGCGCGGCACCCGCTGGGTCACCACGACGCTGTGGTCGGGGTTGCTCGGATCGAACACCGTGAGGGCCTGCCACACGACGTCCGGCGCGATCGGACGGGAGCCGATCGCGAGGCTCGCGACGACGACGGCGACGAGCGTCAGGCACGCCGCAGTCCAGAGCACCGCGGTGCGGCGCCCTCTGTGACCGGGGGTCACTCCGTGCGCTCCGACTGCCCCGCTCGCCAGTAGCCCATGAATGCGACCCGGGAGCGGTCGACGCCGTGATCCTGCACGAGCAGTCGACGCAGGGTCTTCACGACCGAGGACTCCCCCGCCATCCATGCGTAGAAGTCGCCGACGCCACCTGTCGGGGCATCCCAGAGCAGTTCCCGGTCGACATCGATGTCCGCCAGCTCCTGACGCTCGGCGGCCGCAACGGAGTCGAGATGATGGCGGGATGCCGCGCACCAGACGCGCACCGCGTCGATGAGCGTCTCGCCGTGCTCGGCCTCGTCGCGGGCGAGCCAGGTGAGCGTCGAACGCGGTGCGAGTTCGACGTGCTGCGCGTCGGCCGCGTGCGGCACCTCGATGAACGCGGTAGCCGCGACATCCGTGCCGTGGAGCGATTCGAGGATCGAGCAGATCGCGGGCGCCGCCGTCTCGTCGCCGGCCAGCAGCACGGTGCGGGCGCCGCGGGGGTGCCAGTCGATGCCGCTGCGCGAGTCGGAGCTGAGTTCGTCGGGGCCGACGATGACGATCTCGTCGCCGAGATCGGCCGCCTCGGCCCAGGCGCCCGCGGGCCCGGCGTCGTGGTGCACGACGAAGTCGATGGTCAGCACACCCTCGCGGATGCGCCGCACCGTGTACGTGCGCAGGATCGGACGCTCGGCGGTGGGCATCGCCCGCCAGCGCGCGTACCAGAGCCCGTCGTGGGGCTCATCGGCGATGCCGGTCCTTGGGGCCTCGGGGGTCGGCAGCAGGAGCTTGAGGCGCTGGTCGAGTCCGGCGGTGCCGAAGTCCTCGAACCCGTCGCCGTGGAAGTGCACGCGACGGAACGAGGGGCCGAGTCGTTCGACGCCCACCACCCGCGCCCGGTAGGGCCGGTAGGCGGGTCGGACGGAGGTCTCCACCGAGCTGGTCACCCAGTTAGGTTAGCCTTACCTCTCTATGGTGCGCAAACTCGTCAGCGCGTCACGAGCGCGCCGACGCGCGCGATCGCCTCCTCGATCACCTCGGGCGCGCACCCGAAGTTCAGGCGCACGTGGCCGATGCCTTCGTCGCCGAACAGTGGTCCGTGATGCAGCGCGACCCGCGCCTCCCGCCGGATGCGCACCGCGGGGTTGTCGCCCCACCCGTAGGCCGACACGTCGATCCAGGCGAGGTAGCCCGCCTGCGGCACCCGGTAGACCGCATCCGGGAGGTGGGACGCGAGAACATCGGCGACGAGGACGCGGTTGAGATCGAGGGTCAGACGCAGCCGCGCCAACCACTCATCGCTCTCGGGCGAGAACGCGGCGACGTTCGCCAGCGCCCCGAACAGGCCGGTGCGCCATTCCACCTCCCACGGGAAGGAGCGGACGAGGGCGGCGTGCTCGTCGGTGCCGACGATGATCTGCGCCGCCTTGAGTCCGGCGAGGTTGTAGGCCTTGCTCGCACTCGTGATCGCGAACCCGGTGCGGGCCGCGGCAGCCGATGCGGTCAGGAACGGCACGAACGGATGCTCGTCGTACACGAGCGGTCCGTGGATCTCGTCGCTCACTACCGCGACATCGAAGCGTTCGGCCAGCTCTGCGAGGGCGGCGAGCGACTCACGCGTGTGCACCGTGCCCGTCGGGTTGTGCGGGTTGCACAGCAGCACCGCACGCGCGCCGGCGGCCAGCGCCGCACCGACGCCCTCGAGATCGATCTCCCAGCCGTCGCTCGTCCGAGCGAGCGGCACCCGCTCGACGACCGCGCCGGCCTCCTCGACGGTGTCGAAGAACGGCGGGTACACGGGCGGCATCACCACGACCCGCTCGCCCGGCGCCACGACCCGGCGCAGTACCTCGACGACCCCCATCATGACGTCGCCGGTCCAGAAGATGCGGTTGCGCGGGACATCCCAGTCCCAGTGCCGCGCCGCGAACCCGCGGAACGCCTCCGCGATACCCGGCTCGGGAGGCGTGTAACCGGTGTCGCCGATCTCCACGGCACGCGCGAGGCGTGCGGTGATCGCCGGGGCGAGGGGGAAATCGGTCTCGGCGACGAACAGCGGCAGGACGTCGTCGGGGTAGCGCCGCCACTTGGTGCTCGACCGCTGTCGGAGCACGTCGATGGGCAGAGCCTCGAGGGGCAGAAGGGTCACCGCTCGAGCCTAGCCAGCACCGCTATGGATGCCGCATCGCGCCGTCAGATCGCGAAACCGAGCGCCCGCATCATGTCGCGGCCGTCGTCGGTGATGCGTTCCGGGCCCCACGGCGGCATCCACACCCAGTTGATGCGGAAGCGCTCGACGACCCCGTCGAGGGCCTGCGAGGTCTGTTCCTCGAGCACGTCGGTGAGCGGGCAGCCCGCCGAGGTGAGGGTCATGTGGATCACGAGCGCGTCGTTCTCGTCGTCCCAGGCCAGATCGTAGATGAGGCCGAGGTCGACGACGTTGATCCCGAGTTCGGGGTCCATGACGTCCTTGAGCGCCTCGGTGACCTCGTCGTACTTCTCGGGGGTCAGCGTCGCGGTCATGGACACAGCCTAGGCCTCCGCGCCGGCGGCGGGCTCGAGGAAGCGGTCGTAGCCCTCGTTCTCGAGACGCTCGGCGAGCTCGGGACCGCCCTCCTCCGCGACGCGGCCCTTGACGAGCACGTGCACGAAGTCCGGCTGGATGTAGCGCAGGATGCGCGTGTAGTGCGTGATCAGGAGCACGCCGAGGCCGGTGGCCTCCTTCGCGCGATTCACACCCTCCGAGACGATCTTCAGCGCGTCGACGTCGAGTCCGGAGTCGGTCTCGTCGAGCACCGCGATCGCGGGCTTGAGCAGCTCGAGCTGCAGGATCTCGTGGCGCTTCTTCTCGCCGCCCGAGAAGCCCTCGTTGACGTTGCGCTGCGCGAACTTCGCGTCCATGCGCAGGTTCGACATCGCGGCCTTGACGTCCTTGGTCCAGGTGCGGATCGAGGGCGCCTCGCCGTCGACGGCGGTCTTCGCGGTGCGCAGGAAGTTCGTGACGGTGACACCGGGGATCTCCACCGGGTACTGCATCGCGAGGAACAGCCCCGCGCGGGCGCGCTCGTCGACGCTCATCGCCAGCACGTCGGCGCCGTCGAGCGTGATCGAACCGCCGGTGACGGTGTACTTCGGGTGGCCGGCGATCGTGTACGCGAGCGTCGACTTGCCGGAGCCGTTGGGGCCCATGATGGCGTGCGTCTCACCGCTGCGGATCGTGAGGCTCACGCCGTTCAGGATCGGCGTGGTGCCTTCGTCGGTCTCGACCGTCACGTGCAGGTCGCGGATCTCCAGGACAGACATGGGGGATGTTCCTTCTTCAGCTCAGGTCTTTGGTGACGGCCGGGTCGATGAGCACGTCGTCACCGTCGATGACGACCTCGTAGACGGGCACCGGCTCGTAGGCGGGGAGGTTGAGGGGCTTGCCGGTGCACAGCGAGAACGCGGAGCCGTGCGCCCAGCACTCGAGGGTCTCGCCCTCGACGAAGCCGTCGGCGAGTGAGATGTCGCCGTGCGTGCAGGTGTCGCCGATCGCGTGCACGACGCCGTTCGAGTCGAGCACGACGGCGATCGCGACGCCGCCGATCTCGACGCGGATCGCGCTGTCGGGCTCGAGCGCACTGAGCGCGGCCACGCGGGTCGCGGTCATCGGGCGTCCTCCCCCGCGAGCTCCGCCTCGATGGCGGCGGTCAGCTGCTCCTCGAGGTCGGGCACGCCGATCTTCTGCACGATCTCCGCGAGGAAGCCGATCACGACGAGGCGTCGGGCCTCGGCCTCGGGGATGCCGCGGGCCTGCAGGTAGAACAGCTGCTCCTCGTCGAAGCGGCCGGTCGCGCTCGCGTGACCGGCGCCGACGATGTCGCCCGTCTCGATCTCGAGGTTCGGGATGGAGTCGGCGCGCGCACCGGAGGTGAGCACCAGGTTGCGGTTCGCCTCGTACGAGTCGGTGCCGACCGCATCCGGCCCGATGAGCACGTCGCCCACCCACACGGTGCGCGCCGTCTCGCCCTGCAGGGCGGCCTTGTACAGCACGTCGCCCGAGGTGTGCCCGCCCTTGTGGTGCAGGTAGACCTGGCTCTCGAGGTGCTGGCCGGCGTCGGCGAACGCGAGACCGTAGAGCTCTCCGACCGCGCCGGCGCCGGCGAGCTCGACGCTCGGGTTCACCCGCACGACGCCGCCGCCGAAGCTGACGACGATGTGACGCAGGTGCGCGTCGCGGTCGACCCGGGCCTGATGGGATGCCGCGTGCACCGCGTCATCCGCCCACCGGTGGAGCGCGACGACGGTGAGGTCCGCGCCGTCGCGCACGACGATCTCGACGTTCTCGGCGAACTCCGCCGTACCCGTGTGGTCGAGGAGCACGGTCGCACGCGAGTGCGGACGCGCCTCGATCACGACGTGCGCGGTCGCCCGCCCGCCGGTGCCGGCGACGTCGACGCGGATGGGCACCTCGTGCTCCCCGTCGACGACGACCGAGACGGCCTCGGGGCTCTGCGCCCACGCGATCGCGGACGGCAGGTCCTCGGGCCGGAACACGGCGCCCCGAGCGGATGCCGCGGCATCCGTGGTCGGCGTCACGGTCACCGTGACCCCGTCGGTCTGCGGGTCTGCCGCGTCGAACAGACGGGCCAGACGCGCGACGGGGGTGTGCTTCCAGTTCACCTCGCGGCCGGTCGGACGCTCGAAAGCCTCGGGATCGAACGAACGGAATCGCTCCGAACGTGTCTGCACCGGCACGGTCGCGGCGGTCACCACGGCGGCGGCAGGGTCGATGTGGCCCTTCTCGTCGTGCGAGGGGGCCTCGGTCGCTGTCGTCATCAGCCGACGGATCCTTCCATGCCCATCTCGATGAGCTTGTTGAGTTCGAGTGCGTACTCCATCGGCAGCTCCCGTGCGATCGGCTCGATGAAGCCGCGCACGATCATCGCCATCGCCTCGTCCTCGGGAAGGCCGCGGCTCATGAGGTAGAAGAGCTGCTCCTCGCTGACCTTCGACACCGTGGCCTCGTGCCCGAGCTGCACGTCGTCGACCCGGATGTCGATCGCCGGATACGTGTCGGAGCGGGAGATGGTGTCGACCAGCAGCGCGTCGCAGCGCACGGTGTTGGCGCTGTGGTGCGCGTTCGGGTCGACTCGCACCTCGCCGCGGTAGCCCGCGCGACCGCCGCCCCGGGCGATCGACTTCGAGACGATCGAGGACTGCGTGTACGGCGCCATGTGGATCATCTTCGCGCCGGCGTCCTGGTGCTGACCGGGACCGGCGAAGGCGACCGAGAGGGTCTCACCCTTGGCGTGCTCGCCCATGAGGTAGATCGACGGGTACTTCATCGTCACCTTGGAGCCGATGTTGCCGTCGACCCATTCCATCGTCGCGCCCTCGTGGGCGATCGCACGCTTGGTGACGAGGTTGTACACGTTCGTCGACCAGTTCTGGATCGTCGTGTAGCGCACCCGGGCGTTCTTCTTGACGATGATCTCGACCACGGCCGAGTGCAGCGAGTCGCTCTGGTAGATCGGCGCCGTGCAGCCCTCGATGTAGTGCACGTACGAGTCTTCGTCGGCGATGATCAGGGTGCGCTCGAACTGACCCATGTTCTCGGTGTTGATGCGGAAGTAGGCCTGCAGGGGGATCTCCACGTGCACGCCCTTCGGCACGTACACGAACGAGCCACCCGACCACACCGCGGTGTTCAGCGCCGCGAACTTGTTGTCGCCCGCGGGGATCACGGTGCCGAAGTACTCCTCGAAGAACTCCGGGTGCTCCTTCAGCGCGGTGTCGGTGTCCATGAAGATGACGCCCTGACGCTCCAGATCCTCCTGGATCTGGTGGTAGACGACCTCCGACTCGTACTGCGCGGCGACGCCGGCGACGAGCCGCGAGCGCTCCGCCTCCGGGATGCCGAGGCGCTCGTACGTGTTGCGGATGTCCTCGGGGAGGTCCTCCCACGACTGCGCCTGCTTCTCGGTCGAGCGCACGAAGTACTTGATGTTGTCGAAGTCGATCGCACTGAGGTCGGCGCCCCACGTCGGCATGGGCTTGCGGTCGAAGAGCGACAGGCCCTTCAGACGCGTCTTCAGCATCCACTCCGGCTCGGCCTTCAGGGCGGAGATGTCGCGCACGACGGCCTCGCTGAGACCTCGTTTCGCGCTCGCACCCGCGGCATCCGCGTCGTGCCAGCCGAACTCGTAGACACCGATGCCCTCGAGTTCGGGGCGGTCGATCAGCACATCCGACATGTCGTCACTCTCCTCCTGGGGCTCAGCGCTGTCATGCGCTCCGGCATTCCTTCGCCCCGTTCGGAGTGACGGGAGGATGCCGCTTCCGGGCCCGGTCAGCAGGCACAATCTGCGCGCCTACACTGTCTGTGATGCGGAACGCGCATGCGTCGCATCCCACATCCGATCCTACAGGTTCCGCCCACCCCGAGGGTGGCGCGCACCGCGCCGTCGCGCCGCTGACGGCCTCCGTGGAGGCATCCGCCCATGTCCGCAGACCCCGCCGTCGCGCGCCGTCGCTCACTGCTGTCCTATCTGCCCGAGCGACCCGGCCGCAGCATGATCGTCGCCGCCTGGGCGACGCTGGTCGTGCAGATCGCGATCGTGGGCACGGGCGGCCTCGTGCGGCTGACCGGTTCGGGTCTCGGATGCCCCACCTGGCCCAAGTGCACGGCGGACTCGCTCGTGGCGACCCCCGAGATGGGGATCCACGGCCTGATCGAGTTCGGCAACCGCAGCCTCACCTTCGTGCTGGCGATCATCGCGATCGTGACGTTCGTGCTGACCCTGCGCTACCGGAAGCAGCGCCGCGACCTCTTCTGGCTGTCGCTGCTCGTCGGCATGTACATCCCGCTGCAGGCGGTGCTCGGCGGCATCACCGTGCTCTCCCAGTTGAACCCCTACGTCGTGGGCCTCCACTTCTTCGCGTCGGTGCCGCTCGTCGCCCTGTCGGCGGCGCTCGTCGTGCGCGTCTACGCCGTGCCGGGGCCCCGCGTGCGCGCGGTGCCGACCTGGTACGCGGCGGTCGCACACGTGACGAGCGGTTTCGTGCTGTTGACGGTGATCGTCGGCATCCTCGTCACCGGATCGGGCCCGCATGCCGGCGATGAGCATGCGATCCGCAACGGCCTCGACTCCGAGGTGCTGCAGCACATCCACGCGATACCGGCCTACGTCACATTCGCGTTGACCGTGGCGCTGGTCGCGAGCTCCTTCCGCACCGAGCCCGCTCTTCGCCTGCGCTTGTGGACGTCGCTGCTGCTGGCCGTCGAGCTCGTGCAGATCGCGGTCGGTCTCATCCAGGCGAACACCGGGCTCCCCATCGCGCTCGTGAACGTGCACATGGTGCTCGCGGTGACCCTCGTGGCGGCGATGACGGCCGTCGTGCTCAACCTGAAGCGCACGGTGGTCGCCGCTTCTTAGGGAATCCATAGCCGCAGAGTTTGCGGTCTCCGCGCCAGGCGACAAGGCTGGGAAGGCGGCTCGGCCACCCCGGCCGACCGGAAGGAGATCCCACCGATGACCCCCCGCCCGCGCCTCACCCGCAGCATCGCCTACTGGGTGCTGACGCTCGGTTCCATCCTCAGCATCGGCTTCGGCGTCTGGCTCGTGATCGACAAGATCACCGTCATGACCACGACGCTCGGCAACCAGACCGCGACCGGGATCGAGGTGTACGCGGGCCAGTCGTGGGTCCTCCTCGGCGCGGCGTTCATCGTCGCCGGCCTCGTGGGCCTCGTCGCGGTGCTTGCGCTCGCCGCAGCCGCCCGCGTGTTCGCCGCCCCCATCGTCCCCGTGGCCGCGCCGGTCTGGCCGGAAGGCGTGACCGACCCGATCAGCGCCGAGCCGGCCCTGGCCGAGCCCACCGAGCCCGTCGCCGACGAGCTGCCCGTCGCGCCCGCCGCGCCGGAGACGACCGACAGCAAGTGAGCTAGAGCCCCGCAGCCGCCTCGTCGACACGGATCGCGAGGCGCTCGAGGGCGTCGAGAGCATCGACCAGTCGTTCGCGGTCGCGCTCGCCGAGCTTGGAGAGGGCCTCCCCCACACGGGAGGCCCTCTCTGCGCGTGCGCGCAGCAAGGTCGCGACGCCGAGATCGGTCGGGATCACGACCGTCGCGCGGCGATCGTCAGGATCGTCATGACGGGCGATCAGTCCGCGCTGCTCCAAGTCGGCGAGGATCCTCGTCATGCTCGGCGCGGTCACCACCTCGATGCGCGCGAGGTCGGATGCGCGCGTCTCCCCCAGCCTCACGATGCTCGACAGCGTCGACGTCAGCCCGTAGGAAAGCCCGTCGGCGTTCGCTCGGATGCGCCGGTTGATCCGCCCCACGACCACGGACAGACGCTCGGCGTCGCCGGGATGAACGCCGCCGCCGGTCACGACGCGCTGCTCACGACCGGCACGGGCGCAGTGGCGGCGTGTACATAGTGGCGACCGCGCACGAGGGAGGCGATCGCTCCGATCAACGACATGATGGCGGCGGCGAGGAACACGATGACCAGTCCATCATGGAAGGGCTCCGAGATGAGCTGCGGGAAGAACTGGTTGCCGGTGAGAGCCGCGACATCCGATGCCGGCAGGTGGTCGAGCACACCGGTCGGGCCGAGCAGCGTCTGGATCGGGTTGTAGCCGAGGAACGCCGCGAAGACGCTGCCGACGGGCGGCAGCTGCGCGATCTGCGCGGCGGCGTCGGCCGGCACGCCGTGGGCGGTCAGACCCGACTTCATCGCGTCCGGGAGGCTCGTCGCGAGGCCCGCGATCAGCAGCGAGAAGAAGAGCCCGATCGACAGCGAGGTTCCGGCGTTGAGCACGGTGCCGGCCATGCCCGATGCGGCTCCACGCTCGCTCGCCGGCACGCTGTTCATGATCGCGCTGCGGTTGGGCGCGCCGAACATGCCGGATCCGAGACCGGACAGTCCGGTGATGATCGCGAACTGCCAGTACTCGAAGTTCACCGGGATGAGCAGCAGCAGCACGAAGGTCACGGAGACGATCAGGAGGCCCACGGTCGCGAACAGGCGCGCGCCGAAGCGGTCGGAGAGCGTGCCCGAGATCGGTCCCGCGATGAGGAAGCCGATCGTGATCGGGAGCATGTAGATGCCCGCCCACAGCGGGGTGTCCGCGTAGGCGTAGCCGTGCAGGGGCAGCCAGATGCCCTGCAGCCAGATGATCAGCATGAACTGCAGGCCGCCGCGTCCGATCGCGGCGAGGAGGCCCGCGAGGTTCGCCATGGCGAAGGCACGGATGCGGAACAGGCGCATGTCGAACATCGGAGCCGACGAGCGCAGTTCGATGAAAACGAACGCCACGAGCAGCAGGATGCCGCCGACGATGCCTCCGAGCACCCAGGGGTTCGTCCATCCTGTCGTGCTGTCGCCGTAGGGCTGGATGCCGTAGGTGATCGCGGTGAGGAGCGCCGAGAGACCGAGGGCGAAGGTGATGTTGCCGGGCCAGTCGAGCTTGCCGGGGTTGCGCGCGCCGACCTCCTTGAGCGACACGTACGACCAGATCGTGCCGATGATGCCGATCGGCACGCTCACGAGGAACACGGCCCGCCAGTCGATGACGGCCAGGAGGCCGCCGATGATGAGACCGATGAAGCTGCCGGCGATCGCCGCGACCTGATTCACACCGAGCGCCATGCCTCGACGGTGCGCCGGGAAGGCGTCGGTGAGGATCGCGGTGGAGTTGGCGAAGAGCATCGCCCCGCCGACGCCCTGCACGAGCCGCCAGAGGATCAGCCAGGTGGCTCCCGGGCCGCCCGAGAACGGGTCGAGCGAGAGGGCGATGGATGCCACGGAGAACACGACGAAGCCGAGGTTGTAGATGCGCACGCGGCCGTACATGTCGCCGAGGCGACCGAAGGTCACCACGAGCACGGCGCTGACGAGCATGTAGCCCATCAGCATCCAGAGCAGGTAGCTGACGTTGCCGGCCTCGAGCGGGTTGAGACCGATCCCCTCGAAGATCGCCGGCAGCGAGATGATGACGATCGAGGCGTTGATCGTGGCCATCAGCATGCCGAGCGTGGTGTTGCTCAGCGCGAGCCACTTGTAGTGCGGGTGCTCTCTGTCGAACAGGCTGGTCTTGACGGGACGGTTCCGGGGGTCGGTCACGGGGCTCCTCGCTCGGGCGATGCGCAATTTAGTTACTTGATATGAACTAAATATACGCCTGCGAAAGAGCCCGCTCTCCGCAGAGAGGGACGACCGCCGGTCAGAACGGCAGCAGCGGGTCGATCGCGATCGCGACGAACAGCAGCGTCAGGTAGGTGATCGACGCGTGGAAGACGCGCATCGGGCGCGGCTCGGTGCCGCGCACCGCGCGGCCGTAGAGGCGGTGCGACTCGTAGATGAACCAGCCGCCGAACACGAGCGCCGATGTCGTGTAGACGAGTCCCATGTTCGCCACGGGGATGAGCAACAGGGATGTCGCCACCGTCGCCCACGCGTAGAGGATCACCTGGAGCCCCACCTGGGAACCCGAACGGGTGACACCGAGCATCGGCACATCCACGTCGTCGTACTGGTCCTTGTACTTCATGGACAGCGGCCAGTAGTGCGGCGGCGTCCAGAGGAAGACGAGCACGAACAGGATCAACGGCGCCCACGAGAGCGAGCCGGTCACGGACGACCAGCCGATCAGCACAGGGAAGCAGCCGGCGATGCCGCCCCACACGATGTTCTGCTCGGTACGGCGCTTGAGCAGGATCGTGTAGATCACCACGTAGAAGAAGATCGCTCCCGCGGAGAGCCCCGCCGCGAGCAGGTTCGTCGTGAGCGCGAGCCAGAGCGTCGAGACCGCGGCCAGCGTCCAGGCGAAGATGAGGGCGCCGCGCTCGGAGACCTCTCCGGTCACCAGCGGCCGGTTCTCGGTGCGCTGCATGTGCGCGTCGATGTCGCGGTCGAGGTACATGTTGAAGGCCGCCGCCGACCCCGCGCTCAGCGATCCGCCGATGACCGTCGCGAGCACGAGCCAGAGATCGGGGATGCCGCCCTGCGCGAGGATCATGACAGGGACCGTGGTGACCAGCAGCAGCTCGAGCACGCGCGGCTTGGTGAGCGCGACATATGCCCGGATGGTGCGACGCAGCGACGGGCTGTCGAGACGCGCGTCGCGCCCCGTGGTCGTGCTGATGTCCATCGTCCCCGCTATCACCGGAAATTCCTCGTCGATTCTACGTCATGCCTCCTGTCCGTCCGCCCGGACGCCGTTGCCTCCCCGGCGCGGCCCGTCACAGTCGAGCCCCGGCATGTGCGCGTGACTATGCTGAAATCACATGCGTCCGCCCAGGCGCGATCTCCCTTGTTCCGCTCCGCGGACGACCCGAGATCAGCACCGAGCGATGCACCCTCACACATGCGGAAAGGCGGTCCGGTGTCGGATTTGCAGTGGGACGAAATCGATTCTCGTGCGGTGGATGCGGCGCGGGTGTTGGCGGCGGATGCGGTGGAGAGGGTCGGGAACGGTCATCCGGGGACGGCGATGAGCCTGGCGCCGGTGGCGTATCTGCTGTATCAGCGGGTGTTGCGTCATG